>Ga0302164_10000001_pt1 | contig 577604 bp, 526 predicted proteins | sample I_Fen_E3_1_FD_193500 | JGI IMG/M metagenome (GOLD analysis project Ga0302164, IMG submission 193500) | Peat permafrost microbial communities from Stordalen Mire near Abisko, Sweden - I_Fen_E3_1 | ecosystem: Environmental > Terrestrial > Soil > Wetlands > Permafrost | place: Sweden: Abisko...
TCTGATAATGATTCGTCTCTACGTCTTAAATCTTTAACATAACCTTTAACATCTATTGTGTCAGTTAATGCCTGAACTACATCTTCGATAGAATAGTACCATTCTTCATTGACTAACGTCCTTCGTATTTGTTCACCCTCAAAAATTGCAAGTTTTGAACTTTCCGATTTTTCAATTTTTTTACTCATGCTATTAATTCTTTATAAGTTAAACGCCCGACCATGTTTGCCAATACTAAGTTAAAGCGATTATTCTCATTGATCTTGCGAGTATTGTAACGGTATGCAAATTCATGCGCATAGGCTCCTAAATGCTTAACGCTAACCCAATGGTAGATTCCGTCAATGCCTCTCTTTAGTTGTGACCAGAATCCTTCAATCGTATTAGTGTGAGCTATGCCATTTACATATTGCTTTGCGCTATGGTCAACTCTTTTGTGATCGTAGAACTTATGCATCTTATTGTATGCTCTGCTCTGATCGGATATTAAAGTAGCTTCTTGGCTAACATTTTTAGTTACTATGTATTCGATCACATCATGCGAAGGCTTATCTACTTGCTGAACGATTACCCTTCCATCCTCGCGGTCGATAAGGCCAATGATCGGGGCTTTTTCGTTTAGCCTCTTTTGACCATCAGCATAATTCTTTTTGCTTTCATGTTTATTGATCTCGCGACCTCCTACATAAGTCTCGTCAACCTCAACGGTATTATTCATTAGTGCCTTGAAAGCTGGGTGATCAAAGGCATATCTAAGACGGTGTAAAACGAACCAAGCCGACTTTTGAGTAATGTCTAAATCCTTAGCTAATTGATGAGAAGAAATGCCTTTCTTATGACTGCTAAAGATGTACAAAGCCATGAACCATTTTTGCAATGGTAGTTTAGTGTCCTCGAAAATAGTGGCAGTGCGGACGTTAAAATACTTGCCTGTATTCTTGCATTTATATTTGTTGCCCTTGCACTTGTAAACTTTGGAAGTAGCATCGAAAGGAGATACTACATTGCCATTCCACCGGATAGCCTCTAAATGCTCTATGCAAGAAACTTCGGTTGGGAATGTGGTGGTTAATTCGAGGATGCTTTGAAATTCTGGTAACATGGCCGTTGGTGTTAATCAATGACCAAATGTAAGTAGTTGTGTACACTAATGCAAATTAATCAGTGTAAATTAATATATCATTACCAAAATTATCCAATCGTAACATGAATTATATCAAATGGTTAAGGTATAAGAGCTAAAGTTATTGAGGTATCCGATATTAAGTCAACGGATTGCCAATAAACTTACATTTGATATAATATGGCAATAGCTGCTAAACTTCAACGTGATGGGCATAATAGATTTGTGATTAAAACACAAACAAAATGAAAACGCATAACACCCCAATCAAGCGTCTAGGTAGGTTTTCTCCATTTTTCCGCCTGAGAATATACAGTATCATTTTTTTCATGCTCGCAATTCTTGTAAGTTTTGTGAAACGCTCAATTGCCCAGGGCAATGCAGGCAGAATAGAGATTCCAGCAAAGAAAGTATTTCGGTTAGATAAGTACACCCTTATTGCAGATGAGTTAATCATGGGAGACTCCTCGACACTGGAGCTCACTGGTCCCACTACCTATATTAAGGCTAACCGAATTGTTATTGGGTCTGGCTGCCAAATAATAGGCGTCGGTTCAAATGGGATCAACGGTAAAAATGGTAAGTCTTCCACTACGCCAATGGGATTGTGCAAAGCTGGTGGAAACGGAGAGGTAGGAAATCCTGGATTAGACGGTGCTGCAGGTAGGGATGTTATCCTTGATGCTACTCAATTTGATATTCACGGTATATTAAATATTGACCTCCATGGCGGCAATGGCGGCGATGGTGGAAATGGCGGCAAAGGCAGTCATGGCGGTCATACAACTGTACACTGTATTGGAAATGGCGGGAATGGCGGAAATGGTGGGAATGGTGGGAATGGTGGAAAAGGCGGAACCCTTTCCATTTTGGTACAATCCATGGAACCTTCTGAGTTGGTCACAAAAATAAATCTTATAAACCGCGGTGGCTATCGTGGACTTGGTGGAGAGGGTGGAAAAGGCGGCCCAAGAGGTACTGGACCCTCAGAAGGTAAATCCAAGCTTGGTTTAAATGGTAAGCCTGGAATTGATGGTCAATATGGCAAAGACAGTAAACCCCTGTTTTACTCAATTGCAAAGAAAAAAAGCGATCAATTGAGCGAAACATTAACTACTGCTGCACACGGACAATAAATTTTTTAATGAATATAGATATATCAAGCAGACCGCTGGTTATTCTTCGCAGTTCCTGCTAACTTAACCATTAACCTAACACAACCAACCTAAGCAAGTAACTAAAACCTATGAAAAAATCTTTTCCAATTTCCCCATTCGCTTTCTTTAGCATTTTAATGCTCTTCTTGACAATAGCGGCTCATGCCCAAGATAAACCAGTCAAGGATAAGGGAGCGGTAAATATCATTATCACTCAATCACCAAAAATTATTGTTACCGTTTCTGCGGTAACAAATAATAATTGCTTTGGTGATTCAAAAGGAGCGATTAACATTGAACCAGCAGGGGGGTATCCACCTTATAAATACCATTGGACACATGGTGATACAACCCAGGATATTGCCGGATTGAAAGCCGGAAAATACAGGGTTGCCGTATATGATGGCTTTAGCTGTAGCGATACGCTGGATATTGAAGTTAAAGAGCCGTCAAAACTTGCCGGTAAGGTTATTAAAACAACTGACATTTTGTGTTACGGTTACAACAATGGTGAGGTTGATATTACGGTGTCAGGTGGTAAGGCCCCCTATTCATTCAACTGGAGTAACGGTGCTAAAACAGAAGACATAAAAGATGTAAACTCAGGAAATTACTCTGTGCTGGTAACGGATGCAAACTTATGTCAGGAGATCATCACAGCGGATGTACAGGAAAAGCCTTTGATTGTTAGATCATTAGACGATATCCAAAATATAAAATGTAATGGTGATGCCACGGGCAGCATCGATATCACAGTAGGTGGTGGTGTGCCTCCATATTCTTATGAATGGAATAATGGTAGCAAAACTGAAGATTTGAAAAGCTTAAAAGCAGGAGCTTATGAAGTAGTGGTAAAAGACTCAAAAGGATGTACTGAAGTATCCTCCACTAAAGTAATTGAGCCTGCAGCCATTTCTGTGACTTTTGATGAAATTAAAAACCTTCGCTGTTTTGGTGATAAAGGAGGATCAATAAATATTAATGTAGAAGGTGGCAAACAACCTTTTTCTTACCTGTGGAGTAACGGCGCCAACACCCAGGATATTACCGGGGTACCTGCTGGTGATTATTCTGTAAAGATTACGGATACTAATGGTTGTACTAATTCAGTAAATACAAAGATCATAGAACCTGCTTTGCTTGTCGTTGGTCTGGTAGCAGCTAAAGACATCACATTCAATGGGGGCAAAGATGGCGCCATTGATATTGATGTGACTGGTGGAGTTGCACCCTATAAATATAAATGGTCTAGTGGCAGCACGGTTCAAGATATTTCTAATTTGGAGGCAGGGTCATACTCTGTACGTGTGAATGATGCTGCAGGATGCGCTAAAATTCTAAACGCATCGGTAACTCAACCCACACCGTTGGTGGCTCAGATAGATAATGCAACTCAGATTGCCTGTAATGGGAATAAAACTGGGGAGATTAATGTCTCTGTAGTTGGTGGTGTTAGCCCGTATTCTTATTTATGGAATACAGGGGAGACTACTAAAGATATCAAGGGGTTAGGCGCAGGAAAATATTCACTCACGATTACAGACAAAAATGGTTTCAAACAAAAGGTTGAGGCTACCATAGCCGAACCGACTCCGTTCAAGTCAGAAGTAGTATCCACCGCTAACATTAATTGTAATAGCGGAAGTAATGGAGCCATCGATATTAAAGTGGAGGGTGGAGTACAGCCCTATCGTTATCGTTGGAGCAATGGCCAGACAAGCCAGGATTTGGTCAATGTTCCCTTTGGAGATTATTCAGTAAAAATTTCGGATGCTAATGGTTGTGAAAATGAACAGAAAGCAGTCATTCAACAGCCAGAAGCGCTTAAGTTAAGTTTTGAAAATCTAACCAACATTAATTGCTTTGGCCAAAATACGGGCGCACTTAACCTATCCGTGGTTGGTGGTTCTGCACCATACAAATACAAATGGAACAACGGTATCGAAACAGAAGATGTAAAAGCTATTAAGGCTGGGTCTTACAATGTGCTGGTTACAGATAGTAAGGGATGCTCCGAATCCTTGTCGGCACAAATAACGGAACCTCATGCACTTACCCTGAATGAAGGAATTATCAAACAGGTAGATTGTAAAGGAAGTAGTACCGGTTCAATAAGCTTGAACGTTGCTGGTGGTGTGAGTCCTTATAAGTTTGGATGGTCTTCAGGTGATACAACCAAAAATCTTACTAACATTAAGGCGGGTGCCTATAGTCTAAAAGTAACAGACAAGAACGGTTGCGTTTTTAATTATGTAAAAACAATTACTGAACCAGCAAAACTTACTCGTCAGGTTGATGGAGTAAGTAACATTCTTTGTTTTGGTGATGCAAAAGGTGCTGCTAATATCAGCGTTGCTGGTGGTGTAACACCTTACTCATATCGTTGGAGTAATGGGGCGAACACTCAAGATCTTGTTGGTGTTAAGGCCGGCCGTTATTCTGTGGTGATAAAAGATGCTAATAGCTGCGTAGACTCATTGGCTTTAGTTGTAAAGGAAAATTCTGTTTTAGCTGCCAAGACAAAAGTTAATGATATTAACTGCTTCGGTCAAAAATCTGGCGCGATTGATCTTTCCGTGAGTGGTGGTGTGCATCCTTACCGCTTCCAATGGAATAACACTCAGAAAACAGAAGACATCCGCGACCTTGCCGCAGGAAAATACTCAGTAGTGGTGAGAGATTCGGTTGGTTGTACAACCATTTCCGATGCGCAGATTATCGAGCCACCCAAGCTGGTAGCCAGCCTTCAGTCTTATAATGATATCAATTGTAGCGGAGATAAGACCGGTGCGGTGACTGTTCGCGTCACAGGTGGCACTTTGCCATACAAATACAAATGGAACAGTGGCGATACCACCCTTAACCTTTCCAATGTGGTAGCTGGAAATTATAGCTTTACGGCAACCGATGCGGGAGGCTGTGTTCAAACTGTAAAAGCAAACCTATCACAGCCATCGAAAGTTGATTACCTAGTGAAATCGGTAACTAATGTTTCCTGTTTTAATGACAAGAGTGGAGCTATCGATATCAGTGTTTCAGGTGGCGTAGGTCCCTACGTATATAAGTGGAGCAATGGAGCCGTTACTCAGGATATAGAAAGTGCAGGAGCTGGCAAATACGATGTTCAGTTAACCGATGCAAAAGGTTGCGTAAAAACATTAAGCGCCGAAATCACTCAACCTACTGAGCTAGTGGTTAAGCAAGATAATGTAGTTAATATTCAGTGCTTTGGAGAAAAAACAGGATCAGCAAGTATCATTGTGAATGGCGGCGTTCCACCTTATAAATTTCTTTGGAGCAACGGTGCTGTCACGCAAAATATTTCACAATTGCCTGCAGGCAGTTATTCGGTGTCTGTAACGGATTCGAAAGGCTGTAACCAAACACTTAACGCTTCAATCACCCAACCTCCGGCAATGGTTGCAAAACTGGGAGATGTTAAGCACGTCAATTGCTTTGGTGACAAGACCGGTTCTATTCCTTTAGTAGTATCTGGCGGAGTTACCCCTTATGTATTTAAATGGAGTAATGGTGGTGTGAGCCAAAACCTTGAGAATGTTGGCGCTGGAACTTATACCGTTACAATAACAGATAAGAATGGATGTACCCAAACCCTTTCAGCAACTATTAACCAACCATTAAAACTTATCAGCTCAGTGACCGCCTCAAAAGACGTAACCTGCTTTGGTGGTAACAATGGATCAATAAATATTTCAGTTATCGGTGGTACACATCCTTACCAATATGCATGGTCGAATGGGGCAACTGCGCGCGACCTGCCCGAGATTAAAGCAGGTAAATACAAATTAAAGATTGTTGACGCCATTGGCTGCCGTGATTCAACCATTTCTGTTACGATAAAAGAACCACCGCTGCTTGATGTTCAGGTGAGCAAGGTGACCAATATTGTAAAATACGGTCTTAGTAATGGTGCGATCGACGTAGCTGTGGTAGGTGGTGTACAACCTTATAAATACAGTTGGAGCAACGGCGCAATTACGCAAGACATAGCGGCAGCACCAGGTGGAAATTATTCCTTGAAAGTAACCGATGCCAATGGATGTGAGAAAAACGTTACAGCTACTATCACTCAGCCTCCTCCACTTCTTGTTAAATTGATTGCTGTACAAGATATCAAATGTGCGGATGACAAGAATGGTAGTATTGCGATTGATGTTACAGGAGGCGTAGCTCCGTATCGATATAAGTGGAGCAACGGAGACTCAACAAAAAACTTGAACAGTACTTCGGCAGGAGATTATTCTGTGACAGTTACCGATGCCAATGGGCATACAGAAATACTCAGCGTTAAGATCGCTCAACCATCAGCTATTAATGCTCAGTTAAATTATACAAAAAACCTCTTGTGTAATAGCGACAATACCGGTGCTATTCAGGTAACTGTCTCTGGTGGACAACTACCTTATAAGTACTTATGGAGCTCAGGCCAGACAACTGAAGACTTAACTAATGTTGCTTCTGGTGATTATTCGATGACGGTCACGGATGCCTCAGGCTGTAAGCAGACCGTAAAGGCAACCCTTACTCAACCAGAGGCATTCACTTCTAAAGTTGTGGAAGTAAAGAACCTGTCGTGCAGGGGCGACAAACAAGGTGAAATTCATATTGATGCAGCTGGAGGCGTTGCACCTTATAGATATTCATGGAGCAACGGAGACAAATCAAAAGACATTACATCAGTACTAGCAGGAAATTATTCTGTCAAAATCACTGACACGAATGGATGTACTCAATCTTTAAATGCAACTATTTCAGAACCTACGGAGTTGATCGCTTCATTAGGATCCGTTATTAACAACAATTGTTTTGGTGAGACGAAAGGTAGTGTACAAGCAACTGTTGTTGGAGGTAAGCAACCTTATCGATTCGCATGGAATACCGGTGACACCACACGGAACATCAGCAATCTTGGAGTAGGTGATTATTCTCTCACTGTTATAGATGCCAATGGCTGTAGCAAAGGCCTTAAGGCGACGGTGACTGGATCTCCGTTGTTGGAATCAAAAGTGATGGAAGTTGTTAGTGTGAAATGCTTTGGTGATAAAACAGGAGCGGTTTCAGTTGCTGTTAGCGGAGGCACACTTCCTTATTCCTTTGCATGGAGCAATAGCGCTACCAAACAAAACCTAACTGATTTGCCGGCAGCAGATTACCAATTGACAGTAAAAGATGCCAAGGGTTGTACAGCGACTACAATTGCGAAAGTGATTCAACCTGCTCAACTTGGAATAGCGCTTGATACTATTTATAATGTAAAATGTTTTGGGGAAAGCAAAGGCTTTGTGGATATAAGCGTAAGCGGAGGTTCACAACCCTACAGTTACGTATGGAATAATGGAGCGAAGACAGAAGACCTGGTAAATATGATGGCAGGAAATTATTCTGTAAAAGTTAAAGATGCCAACGGATGTGTAAGTAATCTTAACGCGGTTGTTTCTGAGCCGGCAAAGTTAAACCTCACGCTGGATTCATTGGTAAGCGTAGCCTGTTCAGGTCAGGAGACAGGCAAAATAGCTGTGCGTGCCAATGGGGGTGTTCAACCTTATAGTTACTTGTGGAACAATGGTGCGACAAGCAGTCGAATCAGCAAAGTAGCCGCTGGTGATTATTTTGTTTCGGTTTTGGATGCCAATGGATGTAAGGCAAGCAATAACTCAACCATTACGCAACCACGCAAACTTATCAAATCGATTGACGCGATTACTGACATTCGATGCAGCGGTGAGAATTCAGGATCTATTTTTGTCACGGTCCTTGAAGGAATTGCACCTTATAGTTTTAAATGGAGTAATGGATCAGACGCAGAAGATTTAAATAACCTGCCTGCTGGTAATTACAAACTTACCATTACTGAAGGCAACGGATGCAAGAGTACCCTTGAAGCAACAATTGAAGAACCGCCTGCTTATAAGGCTAGCATTGCGACACTCACAAACATTAAGTGTTACGGAGAATCGCAAGGAGCAGTTGATATTTTGGTTTCAGGTGGTGTAGAGCCATACCAATTTGCATGGAGTAATGGAAGTAAGACCGAAGATATTAAGGACGTAAAAGCTGATAGTTACTCAGTGTTAGTCACCGATGCCAACGGATGCTTAAAAACTATCCACACAGAAGTTACGCAACCAGAAATGCTATCACTGCATATTGACTCAGTGCATAATGTTAAGTGCTGCGGCGATGCAAGCGGTGCCATTTATATTTCAGTGCAAGGTGGCGTAAAACCTTATAGCTATAAGTGGAGCCACGGAGCAACAACCCAAGATATTACCAACCTTACTTTGGGTGTTTATACTGTAGTGGTATCCGATGCCAATGGCTGTGTGGTTTCAACGCCGGATGAAATGTCACTTTTCGAACAAGTGGTTTCCAAAGGTATGTTCTCAACTCGCGACATCTTGTTTGATGTGGCTAAGGCTACCATTAAGCCCCAGTCTTTTACTACTATAAATAAGATTGCCTCTTTCATGAAAGAATATCCTAGCACGTCATTCAGTATTGAAGGGCATACTGATGCCGATGGTGATGCAGTGTCTAATCAGCACTTATCCGAAGCGAGGGCAGAGGCGATTAAACAGGCACTTATAAAATTTGGTATCCGCGACTATCGCTTAAAGTCTAAGGGATGGGGTGAATCGAAACCGATAGCTACCAACACCACGGCTGAAGGCAAATCAATAAATCGTAGAGTTGAGTTTATCAGTTTGACTGGAACATTGCAGGGAGGTTTGATAGAATCACAGATTAATAAATAGAAAAATGACACCGGTGTTTAAAAGCTCGCTTTTAATTTAAATTGAATGTAATGGTAGCGTTCTACCATCATAGCTGATAAAATTATGATTGAGCTTTTAAACATTTTTTATTATTAACTGCAATGACTTCACTATCAATAAAGCATATGCTTGCTGACTACGAAAGATGGAAATCAGCGTTCAATGAATTGATTATGCACTGCCCAGACTTTAAAATAGTTGGGTATAAAACTGAAATGGAAAGATCAAACCCGAAAATTTTGACTACTCAAATCAGTTTGACAGATCCGGAAGACGACCATATACTTTACAAGGCCGAATCCATTAAGAAAATTCTGGATGCCAGCGGTCTTAGTCATGGGTATGAGATCGAATCGATCTGATATCATCTCCTAGTCAGGTTTGATTCAGTTTTTTTTAGCTGCTGCTCTCCACGAATTGTAGCCAATTCTTTAAAGCTCACTTTTATTTCTGTACATGAGTCCCTTAAATCTGGGTGTTAACATTGTTGACACAAGAATTTAAAAAGGAAAAACCAGCTTCAATCCGTAATCTTTCGACTAAATTGTTTCGCTAAAACTGGCAGACAATAAGCGAAAAACTAAATGAATGCTGTCCTTTCTTGGTTACGTGGCCCATTTCGTTTACTTGATTCTAAAAAGGCAAGATGGCAGTTGGTAATTTTCTGCGGAATTTTTGGTTGTCTCTTTCTCAACATCTTCGGGCCATTTAACAGTGATTGGTTTCAAGGAGTCGAGACGCCATTATTTTTTATTCTTACCTTTTCTTCCGCGGCGGGAATGGCTGCCCTGGCCTTAACTCAATTTGCCATACGTTCCTTATTTCGCATTCAACTCACAACCCGAATCATTTTTTTTTCTCTCAAAGTGATGTTGGGGATAAGAAAATGGGTAAGAGTATCTATCAAAGTATATGTGGTTCGTGTCATGGTACTAATGCCAGCGGCAATGTATCCTGAATATACAGGCGCTTTGATCGGAGCATTAGCAACTGGTGCTGATTTCACAACTGCCAATCAAATGGCAAGAGGTTATGCAGACGATTGCACCAACTGGACAATTCCGAGAAATTGCACTGGATGCCCAAAAAATCGCAAATGATATTGCTGAAAGAGTAAATCTATTACAACAAAGTTCGGCTCAATCTAATTGAAGCCATTCTGATCATTGCTAGTGTGAGACGACAATAAAATAAAAAATCTGCCTGTTAAAGGCAGATTTTTTTGGAGTCTCTTCTCTTGTTATTACTTCTTGAGTGTTCTTAAATAATTAACAACTGACCATAGGTCTTCGGTTTCAGGAATTTTCTTTTTGAAAGAAGGCATTTCATCACGGCCTTCCGACATTTTGTAAAACAACGCACCATCGGTTTGTCCTTGCACTACTGATGTTGACATATCTTCCATCGTAGTTTTTAATTGTGCAGCTTTGCTTCCATCGCCTGCTCCGGTCTTGCCGTGACATGATGCACAATGCTTATTCCACAGTTCCTTGCCAACTTTGATTGTTTCAGCATCAGCCTTTACTGGATTTGCTATCTTCGCATTTTTATCAGGCACTGCCCAAGGTTTAGCCTGATAATACGTGAATGAATAAAAGACACTGCTAAGCATTAGCAGTCCAATCAAATAATACTGTGTTTTCATAAGTCTAAATATTAAATGTTTAAAAGGGTTATTAATTTAAGTTCAACTATACTGGTTCCTTTGTTTTTCCAAGTTTAATGATTTGGGTAATCTGGTAAATCAGATAGAATATAATTCCCCATACACTAATAATAATCAAGTTAGGAAAAATAAGCAACCAAAGCGGAGTTTTATCGCGGGTAGCCCACAAGGTTCTTTCTGCGAAACTATTATCAGGGGTCAGTGGCAGTCCCCATTTCGCTGTCTTTGTGGACACCAAGCTTCCATACATCTCATGATCATCAATTTTCGCTCCAATTATAATGTTGCCTTGGGCATCGCCAGGGATGCTGAGACTAAATTGGGCGGATGCTTCTCCATTTTCATTGGTGGTGAATGTTTCTTCTTCGGTGGCCTTTAAGTCACTCAACAGCCTTCTTACTACCAATTTAATTTCGGTTTCCGATTGAGCCACCCAGCTATTATCCTTAAAGGCAAATACTTTTGCATGGATCGTGCGAACACTGTCAACATCTTCCAGTGTAAGTTCAATTTTTGCTTTCGATATTTCTAATTCAATGGATTGGTCTTCAAAACTATCGTTCTTGGTTACTGTACCGACGAATTTATAACTGGACAACGAATCCCATTGGCTTTTAAACCTTACGGGTAGAGACAAAGACCCAACGCCATGGCTGTTTGTTTCTACTCTGCCCATAAAACCATGCGAGGTTTGGTCACCAAAAAAGAGATTAACCTCAACTCCATCCACCGGCACAAACCTTTTCTCTTTTTTAGTTTTTGCTGATACTTTTATTATCGGCAGATCATTATTCAATTGCTGATAGGAAAGATCTATTTTGATGGTGCCTTTTTCAGTTTTATCCTGAGCTTGCGCAAGAAAAGTCAGCAAGCACAATGCTATAATCAGTCCGGTTGAATAGTTGATTGGCTTCATACTTTTTCGGGTTTACTATTTTCCATTTCTTCAATCGTTTCGTGAATAGGTATAATGGGGAACAAGCGCGTAAAAATTGTAATGATGAGCAACGTTCCGGCAAGTGAGCCCGTGGTGATCGCCCACTCTTCCCACGTTGGAAAATAATGTTTGTAAGAATCGGGCACATCGTACATGGGAAGAAATGGACTCAACATGGTGGGAGTAACAATTAAGTAGCGTTTAAACCATGAACCTACTACTACCAAAATCCCCATTACAAAAGCAGGGAACGGCTTCCTTCCTTTAGGAAATACCAATACTACAATAGGGACGATCATACTCATTGTGATGGCGGTCCAGAATAAGGGGGCGAACTCTCCAGTAAATAAACTCCGCAGATGATGCTCTTCTGCCGATTTCATTTTGAAGGCGGGAACTAAATACTCGTTGATATTGAAGTACAAATACAAAAGAGCCAACAACACCACGATCTTACCCATATGATTAAAATGTTTGTCAGTGATGTAGGCCTCCAGTTTATACGCTCTGCGAAACACATACATGGCTACGAGCACTCCACCAGCTCCAACTAAAAATGCACCCGAAACGAAATAGGCGCCAAAATTTGTGCTGTCCCACCCGGGGCGATAGGTAGTGGCGAACAACCACGAAGTAACCGTGTGAATGGCCAATGCAATGGGAATAATCATTACTGAAATTATTTTCACCGCATTTTCGCTTATTCGAAATTGTGCGGCAGTGCCTTTCCAGAATGACCCGAGGAACTTGTAAATTTTTTGATTTACACTCCCCTCCTTGCTATTCTTAATTAAGATGGGTAAATCGGCCAGCAGCGGAAAATAAAGAAACAATATACTGATCGTAAGATAAGTAGTGATTACAATCACATCCCACATGATGGGCGATTGCAAGCGACCGTATAGGAAGAGATGGGTGAATCGTTCAGGCCGGCCCATATCCACGATAATGATGATGGAAGCAAATAAGATGGCCGAGACGGCAATAATTTCTGAAATACGCGTCAAGGGTGTGCGCCACTTAACGTCGGCAAGACGAAAAATAGCGGTGATGAGCGAACCCACTAAACTAATCGCCACAAAAAATACAAAATTGGAAATGTAAATTCCCCACGATGCATAGTCGCGCATGCCGGTGACACCTAAGCCGAGTGTGACTTGTCGGTAATAACCGTAAAGCCCAAGTAAACAAAGCACCACTAGTATACCAGTCCAGATCAGTCCTCCTGTTCCAAACTTCTGTGGCAGCAAGTCAGAGGTTATTTTAGATGAATTGACAAGCGTGCTCATACGTGTTTTTCGGTTTTAGTTTCATTCTTAAATGGGAACAAGCGATCCACTGGCGGTAAATAGTATACACTTGGTTTTGTTCCGAGTTCTTCCATTAATCGATAGCCAGAACGATCACGTATTAATTCACTGAAGCGAACGGTCTCTGATCCATTGGTTACCGTATCTTCATTCAAATCGCCAAAGAAAAATACACCGTTAGGGCAAGCGGAAACACAATGAGGCAATTCTCCTTTTCTTGCCATATCCGGACAGAAATCACATTTAGAAACTGTTCCAATTTTAGGCGGGCAGCTTGTTTCAGATGAATATTCCTTTTCCATCAGCTCGTGAGGAATGATGGGTTTATCCCAATTGAACACCCGTGTGGAGTATGGGCAGGCCGCCATGCAAAAGCGACAGCCAATGCAACGATCGGCATCAATTCCTACAATTCCATCCTGGCGTTTAAATGTGGCATCCACCGGACAGACTTTTACACATGGCGGATCATCGCAATGCATGCAGGTGGTGGGTTGCCAATAAGGAGCCGTGTGCTCAGCCTCTTGCATAGGATACACCTTGATCCAGTTTTGATGATCACTCACAAAGTGTGCGTGATTACAAGACTCTTGACATTTTTTAAGATTACGACAGCGCGAAAGGTCAATCACCATCACAAATTTTTTACCCTCAATGCCCATTCGCTCGGCCATGTGTGTAATGGAGGGTATCTGTTCTGTCGGTTTCAAGAAGGCTTTATCAACTTCAATGATCTCGCCAGAGGTAGAAAGAAGTTTCACCATCTCACCAGAAGGTTGCACTTGTTCTTTCTTAGCCTCTGTTGTAAATGGATCTTTTGAAGTACAGCCTGCCATGCCAGCCAACAATACTCCTGCTCCTTTGAGAAAATTTCTTCTAGGGTTCTGACCTAATGGAATTATTTTTGGTAAGTCGACCATGGGTATAGGGGGTTATTTTTTAATCCAATTTTGCACATCTTCTTTGGTCGCGGTTTTCTTGGACGATGGCAACTTGTCCGCGTCAATTTCAACCAGTTTGCCGTCCTGTGTTAAAAACTTTACTGTTTTCTTTTTCTCTGGTTGATTCCCCCATTTGAAAAAGGCCACTACTGCCGCCACGCTTAAGCCAGAGAACAAGAATTTTTTTCGAGAAAGATTGCTCATATAGTTTGCGTTTTAAAAAGTTCAAAATCAGTTGAAACCTTAATTGTTTTCACAACTGTCGTGCTTCTAATAATGATGCTAAGCTATAATTCAACACAATGGTTATGTACTGATGAAAGTCATATTAATTACTGCTTTATGTCTTAAAAGTTCCACAGCCTGTTAAAATTGACCCGATGCTCAAATCTTGATACCCTGCTGCAGCACAATGCTGGTATAGTTAGAAGTTATTTTGCTCCTTAGCTCTTTCCGGTTTTTGGAAGTTTCGAAAGCTTGGGTGAGGATGTTGGGGACTTGGAAAGTGGCCTGTGTGTTGCCGTTTTATTTCCTGTGTGTTAAAGAATAACTAAGGTGCCAAGCGTTCACCCCAATTTAAATGAAGTTCTTACGAGATGATTGATCAGAAGCTTGAGTACATCTTAATCCCGTAGAAGGTTTTGTAGATCAGAAATGGCAATGCTCTGCGATTTTTTTGCAAAAAAATCAGTCATTAAAGAGTTTCAACTAGGTTAACTGAAAATACAATAGACCTATTGCAGCAAACGTCATTAAAACAAGTGCGATAAAACCAAGAATATTGGACAACCATGAGTTGGTATGCTCGCCCATAATTTTTGTATTGTTGCTGATGTGCAGGATCACACCGATTAATACCGGGGCAGTTATTCCATAAAGAACAGCAGTGTACAACAATGCCTTGATGGGACTTAATCCGATGAAGTCAAGACTAAGACCAATAAGTAACGCGGCACTCAAGGTGATATAGAATCCACGCGCTTGAAAAAACTTCTTATCCAACCCCTGATTCAACGCAAATGTTTCGGCAAGAATGTAAGCCAATGAACTCGCAAAAACGGGAATAGCGAGAAGACCCGTTCCGATCACACCAACTGCGAAAAAAAGATAGGATAATTTCCCCGTAAGCGGCTCTAATGCTTTTGCCGCCTGGTCAACCGTTTCTATTTGGGTAATCCCTGCTTTGTACAAAACTTCTCCCGAAGTGAGGATGATAAAAAACATAACTGCATTGGAAAAAAGCATTCCAGCATTTATGTCAAGGCGCATGTCTTTGAGTAAATGTCTTACTGGTTTACTATTTTCAGCTTGCCGTGAGATCACTTCCGCTTCCATGGTTGCTTGCCAGAAAAATAAGTAGGGCGAGATCGTTGTTCCTAAGATCGCAACAAGAATGGAAAAGAAGTCGCTGTTAAAATGGATGGTAGGAATTAATAACGAACGCAAAATAGGCTTGATGTCGGTACTAACTAAAAACGGAATAATAATATAAAGAAGCAGTGATAAGCAGAGCCATTTTAGAATGGCTGATATTTTATCGAAGGAATATTTAATAATTACAAATAATAGGAATGTGGTAAAAAAAATGCAAAACGCCCATACTGGCACAGAAGGGAAAAGCATGTTTGCGACTGCGCCCATTCCCTGAAGGTCGGCTCCGATATTAAAAGTGATGGCTGGAAAACTAAGGGCGAGAATAATATATAAAAACCATTTCGGATAATAGCGTTTCAGAGTTCCGGCGAGACCTTGTTGGGTTACGAGACCGATTCGCCCACACATTCCTTGAATAGCAGCCATCAAAGGGAAAGTGAAAAGGGCAGTCCATAAAGTAGAGTAGCCAAACCGAGCGCCTGCTTGCGAGTAAGTTGCTATTCCTGAAGGATCATCGTCACTCGCACCAGTGATGAGGCCTGGACCAAATAGCAGTAGAAATTTCTTGATTCTTAGAGATAATGTGTTCAATGGTATTAAGTAGTAATTGAGGACGGAACAAAATGATTCTAAAGATCACTGAAAAAAGTGAGATTCGATCATCAAACAGGTCGAAGGCTAAGACCTTAGTTCCAATGCCCCTTATCTCTCTTATAACCTTTTGGTGTATTGTGCCAGCTACCTTGAGTGTAGGAGGTTCTGCCATGAGGAGGAATGCGATACGATCCGTTATTGTAAACATAGTTCCCTCTGTTGTAGGAATAATATCCGGGCATCCATACGTGGCGGGGTGAAGGCGCAACCACGATCACTTCATTGACCATCGGAGGAGGGCCTGTTGCAACAACATATCCGCTACATCCCGTGAGTAATTGGCTTCCACCGACCAGTGCTAATACTATTCCCATGTATTTCAGAGTTTTCATGTGCTATGATCTTTGTGTATTTAGCTCAAAGATGATGCTTCATGCCGCGATTCTGTTACAGAAATAACAGAAGAGTTACATACATCACACATTGCTATAAGTGAAATCGGTAACATAATTTCAGAATTGCATAACCCTTGCACGAGCGAAGAGGCGAACTTTGAGTTTGAATTTGTAGGTCAAATATTTAAGCCTCGTGATGGGAGATGATGATTACCGGTCATGAGATAGTAAAAATTTAAAATTCAATAATGAAAAAGCTGCTTCCCGAAGTATTTGGAGGAATCGAATTCGTTCGGGTTCGTTCTCTTTCTGAAAATCAAAAAAGAAGATTCTTACAATCACCGATATCGAAAAAAGTTATTGTGATCCTTCGTGGTAAGGAACTACTATCTGATTGCATTTATTACAAAGATTACCTCGACTTTCAATCTTCTCTGATTGTGGCTTCCTGATTCTGCCTAAAGCCTAGCATTAAATTGAGTAACTTGAACATTGTATGGTGGTCAGCTTGCTTAAGAAATAATATCTATGCGTGTATCCCTAACCCGAAAAAATGTAAAGTTCCTTCCTGACTCCAGCCGGGTGGTTGCGCGGTATTTTATGAATGGTGAGCAGCGAACTCAGAAAATGGTGAGCCGTATCATGACCTTAAATGAAAAGCAGGTTACCTATGCGCTGGAGCACACCTTACGTGAATTTGCAAGCAGACACAGGAACATTTCAAAAGTCTTCCTTAGACATTGTGGCAACATTCAAGGCATCATTGAAAGTCTTCAAATAAATTATGCCGATCTGTCGGATGAGCGAAGGATGCTTATCGGTTCTTATTGCAGCATGGAGTATGCGATCGAGTCAGCTGCATTTTTCAACCCGTCTATCGTTGAGGACTTTGATCAATTGTATTTAGAGAAAGGCGAGAAGAGAATCATAATTTCTTTTCGAGCCACCGGAGAAGGTCATATTTCATCCATTGTTTTTAGAAGAGCAATATTGGATAAAAATAATGACTTACAAGTAATGAAAGTAGGAGGCTATATTGATAAAGCTGAAGTCTCTCACAAAAAGCTGTACAATAAAAAACGCTTTGTTAAAAAATTGGAGGAGATGCATATCCCCGATAAATATTCGACCAGCATCATGCAAGACCTTCCGGAAAAATTTGAATACTATGGATTGAAAAGCGCAGTCAATAAAGTTTTAGATGACCCGATGATCAGTGCGGAACGCAGAAGGGCTCTTGAAGAAATGACCTGGCTGGCCGACTCTTTTTACGATATTCAATTTAAACACGATTCAGACATTACGGAGCGTGTCATATTCCCTGTATCGGATTCGGAAAGCCGCGGTATTGAAGATGCCCGATTTGTTCGTTTCGTTGACGATGACAAGACGGAAAAAATATATGCCACCTACACGGCCTACAATGGCCATACCATTCTACCCAAACTTATTTCAACAGAAAATTTTTATACATTTCGTGTTATGCCTTTGCATGGAGCCGGCGCGATGAATAAAAACTTGGCGATGTTTCCGCGAAAAATAAAGGGCAAGTATGTTATGCTTTCGCGGATTGATGGCGCGAACAACTACCTGATGTATTCAGACCGGCCAACGGTATGGAATAAGCCGGTACTGATTCAGGAGCCGCGTTATCCATGGGAGTTTGTTCAAATTGGAAATTGCGGATCACCACTATGGACAGAAGAAGGTTGGTTAGTGATTACCCATGGCGTAGGGCCTATGAGACGTTACTGCATCGGAGCTTCGCTCTTTGATCTTGATGATCCATCAAAAGAAATTGGGAGACTTGACGAGCCGCTGCTTTCTCCTCGCGAAGACGAACGCGAAGGTTATGTGCCCAACGTAGTGTATTCATGCGGCGCAATCATTAACAACAACAATCTCATTTTGCCTTACGCGGTATCTGATTTTTCTTCAACGTATGGTGTAGTGGATATGGCCGAATTACTTGATGCACTTAAGGGGCATTAGAATTTAGACCTAAGACACAAGATGTAAGACATAAGAGAATAAAGAGAAGACAATCCAAGTCTTATGGCTAACGTCTTTCGTCTTTTAATCTAATTTATAAAACTCATCGTATGCCTGAAGTACCGTGAGATGAGAAATCAAATAGGCTAGTGAACTTTCCGCTCCCTGATTTCTATTGACACCGTAGTTTTCAAAACCGTCACAGCATCCTCTCGTTTCAAAATCATAAAGGCTCATGCGCAGGTCGTTTTCACCTAAGAACCACATGAACGAGGTATACAGTTTATTCAGATACTCTTTGTCCTTTGTTAAATGAAAAGCCTGTTGATACATTAATACCATTGCCATGGCATCAATGGGCTGTTGAGCAAACATGGATCGCTCTCCATCTTTTTTATACCACTCTTTGTTACCAACGATGGATAAATAGCCATCTTTTAAGGTGACGTTGGTCAGGAAGTTCATCGTGCTCATCGCTACTTCCGTAATTTTGTCATCGTTCAATATTTGAGCAGCATGTAAGAGCGCTAGGGGCAATATGCCATTGTCGTAGGCTAGCAACGGCTCAAACCATTTCCAATCATTGGTCTTATTGTTTTCGTAATGCTTGATCAGGACTAGTGCAAAATTTCTCAATCGCTCGGTCATTCCATCATCCGATGGATTGCTTCGCAGATAGTAACTAATGCCAATCATCGTATTGGCAATGCTTCGTATGGATTTAAGTTTTTCAAAATTAGGTGAGGCCTCGAAGAACATCAACTTACCGGTTTGATAGTAGGCATCGTTCGGTGCATTGCCTAGCAAATAGCCGAGTGCCCAAATTGTTCTTCCAAAACAATCTTCTGAGCCTACCTTATCCAAAAAATTCCGACTGAAACTTAAAAAATTTCTGAACGAGCCATCTTTATTTTGCATGTAGTGGATGAAGCTCATGTAGATAGGAGAGAGATCAAGGGCAAAAGAATCCTTAGTTTGTCGGTAGGCCATCAGCACCATTAATAATGCCCGAGCATTATCATCCAGACAATATCCTTCCTTAAGGTTTGGGATTCCAAATTTTGCATGCTGAATAATTCCTGTGTCGTCTGTCAAGCGTTTGATGTGAGCAAGCGAAAAAGGCGGAAGTATCAGCGGATCAATAATCGTTTCCTTTTTTACCACGGCTTTACGAGGTTCCTTTAGAACAACGTTAATCAGCGCATTATATTTTGCGCCAATTTTTGGCCACGTTATTTGACTTCCATATTCATAGGCTTTTTCCTGAAGGTTCTTCAATAATGCAGGCTTGTCTAATAACTCAATTAAAATAGCAGCTAATTCATCCGAATTATTAAAATTAAAAAGCCGACCACGTTCTTTCGTCAATAATTCTGACGCATACCAATAGGGCGTTGAAAGAACAGCACAACCCGAACCTAACGCATAAGAAAGTGTACCACTTGTAATTTGAGCTTCATTGAGATAAGGTGTGATGTACACATCACATGCTGCTAAATATCTGAATAACTCCTGCTCATCGATAAACTCATTAAGAAACAACACGTGATCATTGACATTGATATTTTTAATTAAGCGGAGAAGGTAATTGCGATATTCTTCGCCTGAATGACGCAAAACATTTGGGTGAGTTTTTCCTAATACCATGTATAATACTTCCGGATGCCGCTCAATAATTTTTGGTAAAGCATTGACTACCGTTTCAATCCCTTTGTTGCGGCCGACAAAACCGAAGGTGAGTAAGATCTTTTTATTTTCCAGTTTAAATTTCTTTTTTGATTCCGTTGGGTCAAAATGAAAATCAGGCACACCGTGTTCAATAAAAAATATTTTTGCTTCAGGCGCATCATAGACGCTGGTAAGAAACCCAATGGCCATACGGCTCATCACTACAATTTTGCTGGCCTTCTTACATATTTCTTTTAATACCGCTTTTTCATTGTAGGACGGAGACTTGAGAACAGTATGAAGCGTAACGACCAGAGGAATTTTAAGCCGGTGAAGCAAGGGAAGAATGTAAACCCCATTTTGACCCCCAAAAATTCCAAACTCATGCTCTAGAATGCATACATCAGCACCACTGAGATTGATAAAATTAGCCGCCTCTAAATAATCGGCCTGCTGCTCTTGATGAATAATTAATTTTACTTCTTCAGGATAAGAATAGACTTGTTCGAAATCACTAAGTGCAATAACGATCGGCGCGTTGGTGCTCTTGATTCCTTCGTCGTTATTTGACATCGAGTGAACCAAGTTCTTTGTAAAAGTGCCAATGCCACATTCACGAGGAGGATAAGTGCCGAGATATGCGAGTTTCATTAAGAAAAAAATTAAATCAATTGGTCAAATAAGCTCCAAGCGAATAAAAGGAAGGAAGTTAACCATAATAAGAAGGAAAGAACCACTTAATCGACACCGGGTAGAAATATCATTTTAAATTGGAAGTGACATTTTTCAAATGCAATAAAAATCAGGATGGATTGTAATCTTATTGATGTCATCGAGAATCACATTAGCCTGTTAAGGCGTTACTACTTTTCCAACTCGTAAGCGTTATAGAGTATTGTTTTTACTTTCATGCTGAGACGATGGAACTTACTCCTTTGTATTGGGCTGCTAACTATATCAATGTTTGGTTTTGTTACAGGAATTTGAACTGACTCTTTTTTTCTATCCCCGATGAACATCCCGTTAAAAAAAGTTTTCAGATTTAATTTACGTACTTTTTCTGAAGCCTTCTGATAAAGGATAACACGCTGCCGGTTGATTTTCAGAAGCCCATCGTGGATTTCGGATGTTTTTATGAGAGGGTTCATTTTTATTATGTTGAAATCTTAATTACGGCAATGTTGCAGACATTTGATTAGATAGTATTGTACATCATGGGAAAAGAGTTACAGAATTCACTCATTAGTGCTGAATGCAGTTATTGATTTGAAGAGATGATATAAAAAAAGCTTTGCCTCTTTATTGGCAAAGCTCTTAAGAGAGATTAAATTATTTTTACTCTTTAACTATTGTATTACCCGCCATCACAACAGCACCGGTTCTTGCCAGTGCGCGACCATTAAGCGTAGCACCTGTGTCGAAAGTGATAGATTGCATTGCTAAGACCGTTCCTTTAAAAACGGAAGTTGTTCCAAAAGTGGCAGAGCTTCCTACTTGCCAGAAAATGTGTGATGCCACCGCACTACCGGTCAAAACTACTTTGCGGCCCGAAGTTGTACTAAGCGCTGAGGCAATCTGAATGATAAAGACTGCATCGGCGTTTCCTTTTGCATCGAAGGTAAGATCACCAGACGATATCGCTAACGAAGAAGTTGATTTATAAAGACCGGGTGTAAGTGTAAGCCCGCCAATATTTCCAGATAAGGTAACGATGTCGGTGGCCGTTCTTCCAGCTGCATCATTGTATGCTGCTGTTAAATCAAGTTTCGCTTGCGTGGCAATGTTATCATTGACGTGTTGTGTTCCAGTCAATATGCCGGGAGGAAAACCACCTACAGAAGTGCCAGGACTTAATGCTAAGTCTCCGGTGATATTGGTGGCACCTGTGTTGGTGATTCCAGAGCCTGCAAGAACTGCTATGGTGGATGAACTTCCTAGTGATACAAGAGCCGGATTAGCCGTCTGAATGGGAATCACAACAGGATTAGGTGTTGTTGCCGGTGCAGGATCACTTTTGCTGCACGATGCAAAAAAGATAGCCGATGCGATAGCAAGGGTTGATACTAATTTTATTGTTTTCATTTTGTTTGTTTTAAAACTCCCGAGTAACGGGCGATTGTGAATAATTTTCAAGCCGCAAGGTTGCGCACCTCTACACACAGATCATTTTCAACAAGCAAAGGTCAGATTCTTATCGCGTCAAATGATTACACTCCTGAAGAAGAGTCTTATATATATCCTATGCTTTAGAGTTGAATTTTCATTTCAGTTGGGATAACGATTTGCCCCATTTTATTCTATCCCAAATTCTTTCGTAAAAGAAATAACCGAGTGTTGTGTAAAGGTTGCTTGCGATCATAAAACCAATGGCAATTTTTAGTTGCCCTGTGAACAGATAAATGAAAATGAAGTCTAATGTTAGGATGATCAATCTGTATCCCACCGTTTTTACAATCGATCTTTGAAGTGTTTCCTCGGTATGTCGCGTGGTGGGGAGAAATTTTTCTATCATGACTTGATGCGAAAAGAATTACTTCGGGTATAATGAGAGATCAAATTAAGCATGTTATTCAAATCAACTGTTACACTTTTCGGTTTTATGTTGTATCATTTACCTTTTATAAAAAATAAGAAAGCGACACCTTTCAGTGTCGCTTCTTATTTAAAGCTACTTTACGAAATCAGATCACTTGCCTTAGCGGCGATGATCATTCTTGTCATTGTGATCGTCTTTATGATCACCCCTGTGATGATCTCTATCGTCATCATCCTTATCATTTGAATCTTCACATTTCTGATGGATCTGAATATTGCCGCTGCACGATCTACCGGACAACGTGCCGGATGCATGGTAGCCATTCGATAATTCAATACTGAAACTGTCATTTCTGCCATTGTCTACTACCACCACCTTGTAAGTGACTGAGGTATTGTTATTAAGTTTGGCAGCACCTTCAATCTGACGTGTGTTCGCATCGATTACGATGTAAGCGGTAACACTGGTGCTTTTCACCTTAACATTGTTCTTAGGATCATTGTAGGCAAGATCACCCCAGAACTTATTATCCTTGATGCCACCTGAAACTGCAAAAGTAGCTTTGTCATGAGACGATACATTAATCCAGCCACTGCCGGTTACAAAACTTCCGCAAATTGGAGGAGGTGTGCCGCCTGTTGAGCTTCCACAAGCTGCTATTGTATTTTCGATCATTGTTACCGCACCATTCAATGCCCAGATTCTTCCTTCAACACTTGAACCCGAAGTCATGGTAATGGTGGTATAGGCAATAACCGATCCGATGAATTGAGCGCCATCGATCGTTGCCGATGAACCAACAGCCCAAAACACATTCGCGCCACTGCAAGTCTGATTGTTATTATTCAATGCAATTACATTTGAACCAGTCATGGTAACAAGCGTAGTTCCTAATTGAAAAATAAACAACGCATCATTGTTTCCTTGGAAATCAAGATACACTGTACCATTCACTTGTAAATTGGCAGAAGGTGCAAATTTATAAACGCCTGGTGTGAAGGTCATGCCGTCTAACTGCGTAACACCTGCGTAGGTGGTGTCAGCAACTTGTGCTACCAGATAATTATAAGTAACGACAGCCTCATTGTGTGCTTGTGCAGCCACAGGACCGCCAGCGTAAATAGTTCCGGTCACCATTCCTAATCCGCCAGTCACTGTTCCAGGACCCGCGATAGTGTTGATTGGTGTTGGTTGAAAACCAGTGATGGCCGTTCCCGGGCTCACGCCTAAATTTCCCGTGATCACAGACAGCCCATCACTCGTGACAGTTGTTGCGGCCAAGACTGCAAAGTTAGTTGTACCTGTAGGCACAACGAGTTGCACGGCGCTTGCTGTTTGAAGATTCTTGCCGGATAGGTTAGCCATATTTAAGCCTTTGGGTGACGGGTCCAGATTTTGATTAGCGCACCCTGCTAATAACGCAGCGGATGCAATAGCAACCGCTGAGAAAAAATTTTTCTTTCTTAACATTTTTTTTGTTTGTTGAACTTCGCTACTGGCGATACAGTTGTGAATGAATTTCACAACGTAAATGTGGACTCCTTTGAGTCGATTTGCTTTGCACAATTTGAGCGAAAAGTTACAGATTTCACGCCCACAGGGCTTAGGCGATTATACTCGATCCATGTACCAGTTCAATTCCTTTTCCATTTTTTTGTAGCTGAAAATGGACGTAATAATTTTCTGTAAACGAATAAATGCCGTCTCGCTTTTCACCACATAATCAATGGCCCGGTGGTGCATGCAGTTGATGGCTACATCGATTTTGTCTTGAGACGACAGCATGATGACGGGAATATCCGGATTGATGGCCTTTATTTTATCCAACGTTTCCAGTCCGTTCATAGCTGATTTATCAATCCCGTCAAGGTGATAATCGAGAATGATTACATCCGGAGTGTGGTTTAAATTGTTGATACAATGCTCTCCGGTGGAATAGGCTTCAATTATAAAATCGGCATGTTGAAGAAATTCAATTTCCAGTGATTTTAAAAACACAGCATCATCATCTACCAGGAAGAGTTTTATTTTATCAAGTTTCATTTTTCGTACTTTTAATCATGTGAAGTTCTTCTTTCAATTCTTTACAGGCCTGGTTACAAACATTTTCGAGTTGCAAGACCAGGTCTTGTATTTCGACTGACTGTTGTTGTGTTGTGGCGTAATCTTTTACCTGCTTGGCCATGTTTTCAAAATTTGAACCAATGCCCATAATCGAAAAGGAAGGGATCATCTTGTGCACGGCAGCATGTAATAAGCCCCAATCTTTATCCTGGAAGCTTTGTTTCATCGCACTGACCAGAGGTGGTGTTTGTTCCAAATAAAGGGAAATCATTTCCATCATCAACGTAGGATCGGACTTCGTTCGGTGTATTAAATAGTCCAGGTCAATGCATCTTCCATTTTTCTTTTCGTTTTCACTACCTCTGCTTTCCACCAATTGCTTGGTTGGCTTTTTCACTAAGCCCACTATTTTACTGTAAAGCAATCGTTCATCCACAGGCTTGGCAATGTAATCATTCATACCTACTGCTTTGCATTTTGCCAAGTCTACCGTGGTGACATCGGCCGTTAAGGCGATGATCGGAATCTTGGAGTTCATGACGTTGCGAATATACTCCGTGGCTTCAAAGCCATTCATCTCAGGCATTTGTAAGTCCATAAGAATAACATCGTATAGTTTAGTTTGTAGTTTTTCAATCGCTACTTTTCCATTTCCGGCAATGTCTCTTTCAAATCCGAAATCATCCAGCAAGGTTTTCATTAACAATTGATTGAGCGCCATGTCTTCCACAACTAATACTTTTATGTTTTTAATATCCGGATTCAATTCTAATATTTCTTCTGCCGTTTCAGCGTTTGCATCAGTTTTCTTAAAATTTAAAACGAAACTGAATGTAGAACCTTCACCCTCTTTGCTTTCCACGTGAATGCTTCCGCCCTGCGGCTCCACCAGTTGTTTTACAATGGCCAATCCCAACCCTGTTCCGCCATATAATCGTGATGTGCCGCTCGACGCCTGACGGAAGGATTCAAAAATCTTATTTATATTTTCTTCTTTTATACCAATTCCTGTATCACTCACGGCAAACTCAATGGTTGCCTTCTCCACATCTTCTCTAAGCAAGCGAACACCCACTGTAATTTTTCCATGAGCCGTAAACTTGACTGCATTACTCACGAGGTTTAAAATAATCTGGTGCAATCGCACAGGGTCGCCCATCAATACTTCCGGGATTCGCTCATCGTATTCTTTTACAAGTTCTAGATTCTTTTCCTGAATTTTAGGTTCAAACAAATGGAGCATAGCCGAAATAGAAAGCGCCATTTTAAAAGGCGTTTGCTCAAAAGTCATCTTCCCGGCATCTACCTTAGCCAGATCAAGAATGTCATTGATAAGCACAATCAAGGCATCGCCACTCATTTTGATGGCAGTTAAATACTCCCGCTGCTTTGCTGACAAATCGGTTTTCAAAATCACTTTCGTAAATCCAATAATTGCATTCATGGGCGTACGAATTTCGTGGCTCATGTTTGATAAAAATTGTTGTTTGGCTTTCACCGCATCTTCTGCCTTGCCTTTTTCGCCTTCCGCTACTTCCTTGGCTAACTCCGCAGATACTTTTGCCTCCTTCAGCTCTGTTTCGTTTCTTCTTTGATCAGTAATATCCCGGGCAACAACTACTACGCCCAGCACGTTTCCCTGCTCGTCTTTATAAATAGAACCATTAAATAATACGTCAGTCAGCTTATGATCTTTGATAGTAAGCGGATAATCGGCAACAAAACCTTTTCTGTAAATTTCTTGATAGCCTAACCGTGCTTTCTCGGGATCGGTGAAATAGCCAAAGAAATCGGTGCCAATTAATTTTTCTCTGGAAGTTCCCGTGATTTTTAACGAGGCATTATTCACATCAGTGATCTTTCCTTCCGGACTAATAGTAAACATGGGATCGCGACTGGCTTCAATCAGGCTACGGGCATAGTTGGCGACGATTAATTCAGCAGCATGTTTTTCTTTTTCATCATGTTGATAGGCAAGCTCTTGGTGGGCAAGAACTAACTCAGCGGCGCGTTTTTCTTTTTCATTGTTTTGAAATGCAAGTTCAATGTTGGCCACTACTAACTCAGCGGCGCGTTTTTCCTTTTGATCACTTTGAAAGATAAGCTCTGAATTGGCCACCAATAGCTCAGCGGCGCGTTTTTCTTTTTCATCACTTTGATAGACGAGTTCGGTGTTAGCTACGAGTAACTCAGCGGCGCGTTTTTCTTTTTCATTGTTTTGAAAAGCTAGTTCGATATTGGCCAAGACCAGCTCTGCCGCACGTTTTTCTTTTTCATCATTCTGAAAGATGAGTTCCGTATTGGCAATGACTAACTCCGCCGCACGTTTTTCCTTTTCATTGTTTTGAAAAGCAAGCTCGATGTTGGCCAAGGCCAGTTCGGCGGCGCGTTTTTCTTTTTGGTCATTTTGAAAGACGAGTTCCGTATTGGCAATAATTAATTCAGCCGCGCGTTTTTCTTTCTCTTTGTTTTGAAAGATCAGTTCCTTATTAGCAATGGCTAACTCCGCTGCACGTTTTTCTTTGTCTTTGTCATGAACGGCAAGTTTTTTATTTGCGGTGACTAGCTCAGCCGATTTTTTATTTTTTGCCATTTTCTGGTAAAGTAGCGTTCACTAGTTCCGTATTTCCAATTTCCTCAAGCGGGATTCGTCTCTTGTCTTTTAGTTGTTTAAAATGTGTGGGCGATAGTCCGGTAACTTTTTTAAATTGATTCGATAAATGAGCTACGCTACTGTAGTTCAGCTTGTAGGAGATTTCCGTCAGATTTAGTTCATCGTACAAGAGCAACTCCTTCGCCCTTTCAATTTTATTGACAATGATAAATTGCTGGATCGTAATCCCTTTTATTTCCGAAAATAAATTGGATAGGTAAGTATAATCGTAATCTAATTTCTCGCTGATAAAGTCTGAATAATTCATTTTGGGTACTTCATCCGAATAATGAATCATTTCAGTAATTACATTTTTGATCTTTTCTATCAATACCGCTCTCTTATCATCCATTAACTCCAGCCCGGAGTTAAGCAGACCCGCTTTTAGTTCATCGTGTTGCTCCAGGGTGAGTGTTTCCATAATGTCTATTTCGCCCAGGTCCACCACAATGAAGTGAAGCCCAAGTTTTTTCAACTCTTCTTTCACTGCCATTTTGCAGCGGTTGCTTACCATGTATTTAACGTAGATTTTCAAACAGTTCCTGGGTTAAGTGGAAGAATCAACAAAAGTGGACCTAATCAGCCATCAAAGTGTTACACTCTTAATGGCAAAATCTTACATAAATCACAGCTATTTAGTATACAAAAAAATAAAGAGCCTCGTTAGAAGGCTCTTTTAAATGTTTTACAGAAAAGTTGCAGGCATCTTAACGGATGCGTGATTATTTCATCCTGCATTTCTATTTAACATTTTTGACAGTCAAATCTTTAAATGCTTTGCCCAGCTCCTCCATATCGTGGTTAAATTCGGTTTTGAATTTTTCCCATTTTTCTTTTCCGTCTGCCTTATATTCATCCAGCTGCTTTTTCATGTCGCTGTTTTTTTGTTCGAGTTTAGCAATCTTCATTTTGTAGTCAGTTGCAGCTTCGCGTTTTTGTTCCTTGATTCTCGAATTGAACTCAGCAATGCTTCTGTCGTTGGCAGCAATTTTTTCAGCCGTTTCTTTCCGATAACTTTCAATATCCGCCAAATATTCTTCATTGGCTTTCGCTAAATCTTTATTGGCTTCTTTCACATCGTTTTGTGCTTCTTCCACTTTCTTCGAGGGAGAACTGCAGTTGGTTAAGGTTGCAGCCGCTATGAACACAAAGGCTGAAACCACTAAAATTGATTTTTTCATTTTGATTGATTTAAAAATTGGAATTGTAAGAGGCAAAGATGGGTGCGCTCCAACGCACTGGCATTACACAACGATCAAAGAAAGTTACACCGATCACAGATTTTCCAGGTTGTCTTTGCGCTGTTGCTTCAGTTGCTTGAAAAAGGAAGGGGAGAGGCCGGTTATTTTTTTGAACTGGTTGGATAAGTGAGCCACGCTGCTATAGTGCAGTTTGTAGGCAATCTCCGTTAGATTAAGTTCGTCATATAACAACAATTCTTTTACGCGTTCAATTTTGTTGATGATGATGAATTGTTGAATGGTGGTTCCTTTCACTTCGGAAAATATATTGGACAAATACGTGTAATCGTAACCTAATTTTTCACTGATGTAATCAGAATAATTGACGCGGGGCAATTCATGTGAATAATGAATCAATTCGGTGATCACATTTTTTATTTTCTCGATCAGAATACTTTTTTTATCGTCTAATAATTCCAGTCCGGATTTGAGAAGATTAGCCTTTAAGAGTTCGCGTTGTTCCGATGTAATGTCCTCCATGACTTCAACCACGCCAAGGTCAAGCGTTATGAACTTTAATCCGAGTTTATACAGTTCTTCCTTCACGATCATTTTGCACCGCAGGCTGACCATGAATTTGATATACAATTTCATTTTAGCTCTTTTTCAGCCTATGAATCTGTGAATCTGTGAATAATATAACATCATTTTAAGGTTTTGTAAAGTTACTATGAATAAACCGAACAATCTTTGTGAAACAATCGAGTGATATGACCTCAACTTGTTTATAGCTGACTAAATTCTAATTTATCATGAAGACTGAAATTAATAATGACAATCTTTACAAGGAAGGTTCAATCATTTGTGCGAAGATAGAACCAACATTAAAACTGCTTATTACCAAATATCGTCAGCGGATTTATTATTGCACGGTAGTAGGTCATCCTAATCAAAACAACTTGGCGTATTTTGAAAGTGAGCTGACACTTCCTTTGTAGGAATCATTTACAATTTCAACGCTTGTCATTGCTTATCTTTATAAATTGAGAATTAGCAAATGACCAACGCAACATCTACAGCAATAGTGAAAAAATTGCTTTTATTCTTTCTCCTGATAGCAGGACTATACTTCGCGAAGAAATTTCTGATGCCATTGTCTGTTGCGGCTGTTTTGGCAACGCTTTTTCTGCCTCTTTGCAGTTGGTTTGAAAGAAAAAAGACTCCTCGCTGGGCGGCGACACTCACTTGTTTGGTTTTGCTACTATCATTTATTGGGCTTATGGTTGCTATGCTAGGTTGGCAAATAGCCGAACTGGCAAATGATATTGTTCAAATAAAACTAAGAGCTACCAATCTGTTTGATAGTTTTCAACAATTTATATTTAGTCACTTCAACATTTCATTGCAAGAACAATCTCAAATAATTAAGAACCAACAAAATTCAATCGCTTCTATTTTATCTACAGTTGTAGGCTCCATGACTACAGCGGTAACAACGTTCATTTTGACCATTGTTTATATTTTTCTTCTGCTCTATTACCGCAGTCATATCAAAGATTTTATTCTTCAACTCACTTCGCCTATTCATAGAAATGAAGCCCAGCAAGTCATTTATCGTGCTGCGCACGTATCGCAACAGTATCTGCTCGGCTTGAGCAAAATGATTTTTTGTTTGTGGGTAATGTATGGCATTAGCTTCTCTCTATTAGGAATTAAAAACGCGCTTTTCTTTGCGGTTCTTTGTGGGCTGTTGGAAATCGTTCCATTCATAGGAAATATTACAGGTGTTACCATTACGGTGCTTGTTGCTGTTGTACATGGTGCAGAACTTAGTGTGTTGATAGGTGTTATTGTTACCTATGGTACTGTTCAACTAATACAAGGTTGGATACTCGAGCCCTTGATCCTTGGGCCGCAGGTTAAAATCAATCCGTTGTTCACCATCATTGCGTTAGTGGTGGGCGAATTGATTTGGGGCATTCCTGGGGTTGTTCTCGCTATTCCGCTTACGGCAATTTTAAAAATTGTTTGCGATCACATTGATTCACTTAAGCCTTATGGATTTCTGATGGGCGAAATAACGAAACCAAAAAAAGTCAAATTATTTATCAAAAGGTGAGATTCAGCCAGGATCAAATTCATAGATAAGCGACACTTAGTATTTTTAAATCATCGTTAAAAATATAATGTCTTGGGATGCCTGTAGGGAGATCCACTTTTGTAATAGCTTGCGGGTCGATAGCTTCAAGGTACATCATCAATGCGCGTAGACTATTGCCATGAGCTACGATCAATATGTTTTCTTTCGCCTTGAGTTTGGGCTCAATTTCCAGTTTGTAATAGGGTACGGTTCTTTTATACGTGTCTTCTAAACTTTCTCCATCGGGAGGACGAACCGCATAACTTCTTCTCCACAATTCAACTTGTGCGGCTCCATATTCTTTTACGGTATCGACTTTGTTCAGGCCTTGCAAGCTTCCATACATCCGCTCATCCAACGCTGAATTTTTTGCAATAGGAATCTCCGTTTGATCGATTTCTTTTAAGATAATTTCTAATGACTCTTGCGCACGTTTCAGCATGGATGTGTAAGCGGCATTATACTGATACCCTTTTAATTTATGACCTGCACGAAGCGCTTCTTCTTTTCCAACGGCAGTAAGTTCTACATCCAGACTTCCGGTAAACCGGTTCTCTAAATTATAAATCGATTGTCCGTGACGGACTAAGGTTAAGAAGGCCATACGTTTTATGAACGAATTGAGGACAGTTTATTGTTTAGTGAAAGTAGGAATAAAATAAATCTTTAAAAAAATATACAGTAATGTACGATTCCTTAAAATGTGTGAACGATACAACCAATTCCTAACGTTATACAACACATGTTGCTTGAAATAATTTTAATTTTCAAAAAAGAGATCCATGGAAAATAAAAAAAAGAAAGTATTGATTGCACTGGATTATGATCCCACGGCAAAAAAAATTGCTGAAGACGGGTATGCGTTGGCCAAGGCCATGCATGCAGAAGTTATCTTACTACATGTTGTCGCAGAGCCGGTATATTATTCTTCGACCGAATATTCACCGATTATGGGGTTTACCGGTTATATGGATGTGGGGCAACTGCAATTAACAAATGAATCACTAAAAAAAACATCGCAGCATTTTCTGGATAAATCAAAACATCATTTAGGTGATGGATCAATTAAAACATTAGTAGGCGAAGGGGATTTAGCTGAAACGATTTTGAAAACGGCAAAAGACGTTCATGCCGATATAATCGTGATTGGCTCGCACAGCCGAAAATGGCTGGAAGAAGTATTGATCGGAAGTGTTACCGAAAAGGTATTGCACCACAGCACCATTCCGCTTTTCATTATTCCAACCAAACAAAAAAAATAAAAATTAAGCCAATGAGTCAATACAAATTATTTGAACCTTTCAAGGTTGGATCAATTGAATTAAAAAATCGCATGGTGATGGCACCGATGACGAGGTGCAGGGCAATCGGAAACATTCCGAACGAGCTAATGGCCAGCTACTACGAACAGCGTTCGGGCGCAGGTCTCATCATCACGGAAGGTACATCGCCATCACCTAACGGACTTGGTTATGCTCGCATACCCGGTATTTTTAACATAGAGCAAGTAAATGGATGGCGAAAGACAACATCAGCCGTGCATAAAAATCAAGGAAAAATAATTGTTCAGTTGATGCACACCGGAAGGATAAGTCATACCGATAACATGCCCGTTGGTTCAATGATCATTGCACCTTCTGCCGTAAAGGCGGCTGGTCAGATGTGGACGGATTCAAAACAATTGCAAGACTATATTGTGCCGAAGGAAATGACATACGAATGTATCCAAAGCACAGAAGAAGAATATACCAACGCTGCGAAAAATGCTTTAGCAGCAGGATTTGATGGTGTTGAATTGCATGGTGCGAACGGTTATCTTCTTGAACAATTTCTCTCTCCGTACACCAATATCAGAACAGACAATTATGGTGGCAGTATTGAAAACCGTTGTCGCTTTGTACTTGACGTGGTGAAGGATGTGGCCGAGGCTATTGGAAAAGATAAAACGGGAATTCGTTTATCACCTTATGGCACTGCCAGCGACATGTCTTACTATGCTGAAATACAAGCCACCTACAATTATTTATCCGAGCAACTGAATCTTCTTGATATTGCATACATCCATTTAGTCGACCACTCCGCCATGGGAGCGCCTGAAGTACCTATTGAAATAAAAAAAATGATTAGGAATAATTTTAAGAATACCATTATTCAATGTGGTGGATATGACAAAGCAAGAGCTGAGGCGGATATACAAAGTGGACTTACCGACCTTGTGGCATTTGGTAGACCATTCATTAGTAATCCAGACTTTGTGGAAAGGCTGAAAAACAATTGGCCTTTGTCAACTGACCTCAGGATGGATCTATTTTATTCCGCTACCGAAAATGGGTACACCGATTATCCTAGCCTTAAAGCGGGAGTGGATAAGCTCCAACCTACGTTATGAATTTTACAAATAAATTGATGTAGGTCTGTTCAATGGAATATAAAGACTATTACAAAGTTCTTGGCGTTGATAAAAAAGCATCACCGGCTGATATAAAAAAAGCATACCGAATACTTGCCATTAAACATCATCCCGATAAAAACCAAGGGAATAAGGAAGCAGAGGAAAAATTTAAACTTGCCAATGAAGCCAACGAAGTATTAAGCAATCCAGAGAAAAGAAAAAAATACGATGAGCTTGGCGATAATTGGCAGCAGTATGAACAAAGGAACAATCAATCAGGAGGAAATCCATTCGACCGACAACGCAATCAATATGATGGAGGTGAGCCGTTTGGATCTCCATCCGATTTCTCGGATTTCTTCGAACAGTTTTTTGGTAGTCAATTTGGTAGAGGAAAATCACAGGATAGAAAAGGGCACGATTATGAAACTGAAATGGAAATCAGTTTGGAGGAGGCGTTTCATGGTACACATCGGATCATTCAATTGGAAAATGAGAAACTGCGTATCACCACCAAACCTGGAGCCTATACCGACCAGTTACTGCGAATAAAAGGGAAAGGCGCGCTAGGAAGCAGTGAGCAACATCGTGGTGATTTGTTTGTTCGTATTAAAGTGAAACAACATTCACAATTTATCCGCAAGGGGGATGATTTGTATAACACATTCAACATTGACTTATACACAGCGGTGTTGGGTGGAGAGATAATTGTAAATACGCTGTCGGGGCAAGTGAAAGTAAAAATTGAATCAGGAGCTCAGAATGGAAAAACTGTTCGTTTAAAAAGTAAAGGCATGCCTTCGTATGAAAACTCTGGTACCTATGGTGATTTGTATATCCAACTACAAGTTCAAATTCCAGATAAGCTTACAGACAAACAAAAAGAATTGTTCGAGCAAATAAAATCAATAGTTTAAATTTTTAACCAATGGAAACCTATCACATCACTCATTACTCTCCCATCCCTCATCAACTTTCGCCAAGTGCATTTGAGGATGCTTACTACAATTCAAGGCTTCGGTATTCTTTGCGGCATCTTACGATTATCGAAAATATTTCGGAAGAGCTTATTCAGGAGGCGTTACAAAAATCTTTGAAAGCGTGTTGTATGTTGGGAATAAATAGTAATCGTCATTTTAAAAAAATCTATGTGTTTGACGATGAAATTGGAACTCTCCATACAGATTGGATGATGAGCCGGAATGGATTCAATTTAATGGTCATGCAAATCCCTTCCATGAATACAAAAATTGCACAATGGTTATGGGAATTGGCAGAACAATAAATCGGTGAATGATGTAAGTCTTTCGAAGAATCGTGTAAGGCACTTCTTTATTTAATGACTCATTTTTATGAAAAACATAAATGATCATGAACGTATTCAAGAAAATGATGTCGGTTATCGGAGTGTTATTCCTTTCATCAACGCTACAAGTTTCCGCGCAAACCAGTCAACTTGAAACGGATCAAGGTATTGCCGCATCCATTGCCCCTTATGATGCAGATGTTCGGCTCGCTATTTTGAAGGCCAGTGAGTACCCAGAGGTATTGACGCAACTGCAAAAAAACCAAAGCCAATCAGTCGCATCATTTCAAAAAACGATTGGAGGTTTTAATAAGAAAAAACAAACATGGTTCTATACCCTCACCCGCTATCCTGATTTGATGCATACGTTGGCAACTCTTCCCGATGGACAAAGTGAAAATGTTGTTTATAAATTATTGCCGAATCAAGATCCCGATTTGCAAGAGGCAGCGTGGAAATTGTATCGCAAAGAAAAGAAGGATTTGGTAAAAGTTGACAACATCAATCTTGCTGTACAACGCGAATTTGAAGGAACTATTCAACGCCTCAATGAACCGGCAAAAGACGCCTTTCAAAAATTAGCTACCATGCCAGACGTCTTGACATTGCTCACAAACAATGTTGACCTCACAATAAGATTAGGAGAAAATTATAGAAATAATCCTACCCGAATGACCAATCACCTCACCGCGCTTCACGACAGTTTGGAAGTTCAAAACCAATATGAAGCTGCTGCTTTCAAAAAACAAATGGCTGACGATCCTCAAGCGATGAACGAGTTGAGCCAGGCAGGTAATGCTTATGCGAATTCGAATGGTTATGACCCATCGAACCAGAGTTATTCAAACAATCCATATTATAATAGTAACCCAAATTATTATGGTAACCCTTATTCATACTGGTTTGGTTATCCTTCGTGGTATGCCACACCAATGTGGTATCCGGGAGGTTTTGGATATAACTCCGGTTTTTATTTTGGTGTAGGTGGAATGGGTTTGTACGGTTTCCCATCGTATGGTTTTTCCAATTGGTTTTACAATGGAGGCTATTACCGGCACTATCCAAGATTATATCGTCAGTTCGGAAATTATTATCATGGCAACGTGGGAAGCAATCGCGTGATGGGTTCTGTCAACCGTGGATTTATGGGCGTTGCTCATAATCATTATAATGAAGGAGGCGGACGATTGAACACACTTACATCACCCTCGAACTATAACAGGCAGAGTGGACAACAACGTCAAAATACAGGAAGGGTTACTACGCATTCCAACGCGAATACATACCATGCGCAATCGTGGAGCGGATATGGAGGCAGAAGCAATTCGACCGGTGGTGGCGCACGCAGCGGCGGAGGAGGGAATGGTGGTGGAGTACACAGCAGTGGTGGTGGGCATAGTAGTGGTGGAGGTGGTGGTCATGGTGGTCGTCATTGAGACTAGAAATTATTTACAACAATAAGTGATGGCTAAAATCTTGTTCGCATATTTTGTATTGTTTGCTTATCGGATGATTTTTATCATTCAGGATATTGTTAAAATGTCAGTAACCTGAGTAGAACCTCAACATTAAAAAAGCATTAGATAAAAGAGTGAAGAGGATTAGGGAATGCATTTTAATTAAAGTGAAAAAGAAAATTATTATCATCCTTTCTTCGGTAGTAATACTCCTTTTACTAACTGGTTTTCTTTTTGGATTTTTCGGTTCAAAGTCGAGTCAATACAACTGGAGAACAGTGGCTGTGGAAAAGGGAGATGTTAGTCTCATGGTTACGTCAACAGGCTCCATGAATGCAGACACCTCCGTGGATGTAGGAACCCAGGTTACCGGTGTGATTGCAAAAATTAATGTTGATTTTAATTCCGTAGTTAAGAAAGGGCAAATCATAGCGGTACTTGATACGAATCTTCTTTACGCCAACAAAGTAGATGCCAATGCGGCCATGCAACGGGCAAAATTCCAATCCGATGAATCAACCCGCGAATACAATCGTGCAAAAAAACTATTTAGTACCAACACGATTACCCAGGCAGACTATGATCTTGCATTAACAGCCTACCAGAATGCGAATGGAAATTTAATATCAGGGCGGGCTCAATTAAACCGAGCCAACATCAACCTTCAGTACGCAACCATCAAAGCTCCCATCAGTGGCATGGTCATATCGCGCAACATCCAGATTGGAAATATGGTGATTGCAAGTTTCAACAGCCCAACACTTTTCACGATCGCTTACGACTTAAAGAAAATGCAAGTTCAAGCCAACGTAGACGAAGCTGACATTGGCCAAGTGAAAGTAGGGCAAGAAGCTAAGTTTACAGTAGATGCTTTTCCGAAGAATGTTTTCACCGGTGTGATTACCCAGGTGAGGCGTCAGCCGGTAATGGTACAAAATGTTGTTAACTATGTAGTTATTGTTGAAGTGGAGAATCCAGAAATGAAACTGGTGCCAGGTCTAACAGCTAATCTTAATATCTATATTGATCAACGCAAAAATGTACTGAGAATACCAGCTAACGCTTTTACGTTCATTCCGCCAATCGAATACATTCAAACTGATAAGCTCCTTCCTGATTCTACCCAAAAAAAATGGGAGCTAAAACTTCAACAGAATAGCGAATTAAAAAAACAACAGATCGTTGAGTTGGATCATACAGAGGGTTACCTATGGGTGAAAAGTGAAAAAGATATTTTCCCGGTTAAAGTGACGAAGGGACTTTCGGATGGAACCTTCACGGAAATTAGCGGAGATATAAGGGAAGGCGAGGAGGTGGTGATAGGAATCAATCATTCTGCCTCGGCTTCGGAAACTAAATCTTCCAGTCCATTCATGCCGAAGTTTCCTAAACGGAGATAGCAATGGAAGCGCCTGAAAATCTAATCACGGTAAAAGATTTAATAAAAACCTATCGAACAGGAAACATAGAAGTTCATGCCCTCAACAATGTGTCGCTCACTATTAATAAAGGAGAGTTTCTGGCGATCATGGGCGCAAGTGGATCAGGCAAATCCACTTTCATGAATATTCTTGGTTGTCTCGACAACCCGACGAGCGGTGAATATTTAATGGAGGGAGTGAGTGTGCTTGGCCGAAGCAAGAATGAATTGGCCGAGGTACGCAACAGTAAGCTTGGTTTTGTATTTCAATCATTTAATCTTTTATCTCGCACCTCGTCTTTGGAAAATGTGGAGCTGCCTTTATTGTACAATAATAAGGTTGATGCAAGGAAGAGAACCGAAAAAGCCCTTAATGCGCTTAAATCCGTTGGGCTTGCCGATCGAGTCAATGCCATGCCCAACGAATTATCGGGAGGGCAGCAACAACGTGTTGCTATCGCAAGGGCGCTGGTGAATGATCCTATTGTAATTATGGCTGATGAACCGACGGGCAATCTTGATTCACGCACTAGTTATGAAATCATGGAGATATTTCAGAAACTGAACGACAAAGGGATTACGATTGTGATGGTTACTCATGAACCCGATATCGCCCAGTTTGCCAAGAGCAATGTTGTTTTCAAAGACGGAAAAATTATTTCTAATAATCCGGTGAAGGAAAGAAAAGTAGCAATGGAGGAATTGAAAAAAATAGCAACACTCGCCGAAGAAACGGCAACAACATGACAACTGTAAGTTTATTGAAAATAGCTTATCGCTCGCTTAACAGAAATAAACTCAGAAGTTTTTTAACGATGTTGGGAATTATCATTGGCGTAGCCTCAGTGATAGCCATGCTTGCCATTGGTGAAGGATCGAACCGTAACATAAAAGCATCGGTGGCCAGCTTGGGAACAAATTCGATCATGATCTTTCCGGGAACCAACAACCAGGGAGGAGTGCGCCAGGGAGCGTCAACTAATCAAACTATAAAAATAGAAGATGTCGAGGCAATTGCGACTCGGTGTGATTTAGTCATTCACACATCTCCGGTAGACCAAAAAAGAGTTCAGGTGATCTTTGGCTCGCAAAACTGGAATACGACCATTCTTGGGGTGAACAATGACTACTTTGTAATTCGTTCTCTTACGATTTCTAATGGAATGAGCTTCACCAATTCGGATGATCGTGCTGCAGCGAAAGTGTGCATTATTGGTGTAACCGTTGTATTGAATTTATTTGGCGATGAAAATATTGATCCTATTGGTGAGATGATTCGGGTGAATAGTATTCCGGTTAAAGTAATTGGTGTGCTTTCTAAAATGGGCCAAAATACATTCGGACAAGATCAAGACGATATTATCATTGCTCCCTTTTCAACTGTTCGAAAAAGAATGATGTCATCGACTACCTATGTCAACAGTATTCTCGCTTCCACACTTTCCGAAGATGAGACCGCGGATGCTGTTGATGAAATCTCAAGCCTGCTCCGGGAAAAACATAAGCTTGCTCCATCCGACGAGAACGATTTCACTGTTCGCACACAGTCGGACATCAGCAATATTTTTGGCAGCATTTCTAAAGTGATGACAATCCTGTTAGCAAGCATTGCAGGGATTTCATTATTAGTTGGCGGAATTGGTATCATGAATATCATGTTAGTTTCTGTGACGGAACGCACCAGAGAGATTGGAATTAGAATGGCTATCGGTGCAAAAGGAAAAGATGTGTTAGTGCAATTTATGATCGAATCGATCGTCATCAGCTTTGTAGGAGGTCTGATTGGTATCGCTCTTGGCATTGTTGCATCAGAGCTCGTGGCAAAGTTTGGTGGATGGCCTGTCGTGATCACCATGTCTTCGATTTTACTATCCTTCTTTTTTTCAGCAGCTATTGGATTATTTTTCGGATGGTATCCGGCAAGAAAGGCAGCTGGACTAAGCCCTATAGACGCATTGAGATATGAATAGGAAGGAATTAGAATGTGTGAGTCATGCAACTTTTTTCGTTAGCGATGTAACATGATATGTTTCTGAATAACCATTTTTATGAGTAAACCGCAATAGGTTATTAGCATGATAAATAAAATTCAAAAAGGAATTGTTGGTGGCATTCTGGGTACAACCGTCATGACCTTTGTACTGTTTGGTGCACCCATCTTTGGCATACCTAAACTAAGCCCGCCTCAAATGCTTAGCGCAATGCTCGGTTTTCCAATACTCGATGGCTGGCTCCTGCACTTCATGATCGGAATTATTTTTGCAATGATGTATGTATTTGTTATCAGAACTCTTTTTAAGAAAATTAGCAACGTGATATGGAAAGGAACAATCTTCGGAGTGTTCGCATTCATCTTCGGGCAAATCATGATTACTATTTTAGGCACCCTATTTACCGAAGCACCACCAATGGCATGGAGCGTGATACCGGTGATGATGGAAAGCTTATTAGGTCACGTCACCTTCGGTATTGTAGTCGCCTTATACGCGGCTCATTAAGATCAAGATATAAAGAACTTCAAGCTACTATAGAAATACTTTAGGTGGCTTGGTGTTGAAAGCATGGTTAGTTAAACTGGCCGTGCTTTTCTATGTAAGGGTAACTTCGTCAATGAAAAATAAAAGGTCAACAAATTCTACTTCCCCTTCTTCTTTTCTTTCTCCAACTTTCTAAAATATCCTCTCGTCAGGAAATTATGTTTGAGCGCTTCCATGTCCTCATCCAGCTTGTAAGATGCCTTTTCAGAATTCGTTATGATCCTACGAATCGCATGAGCAACAGCGGTATCTGCAAGAAGTACTCCTACTGTATTATTCTTGTCATTCATTTTTGTTGTAATGCCTTCCAAACTTTTTGATATCCTGGCTGCATTCGCACTTACTTTCTTTATGTTAAGAATAGCTTGCTTAAAAGTTGAAACATACGAAGTGTCGGATAGGAGAGCAGGCACCAGCCCTTTTCCTTGTTTCATTTCTTCGGCCACACCTTTAATTTCGTTTGAAGCTTTTGCAATATTTTCACCAGAAGTTTTAAAGTTGGCCACGGTCTGTCGCAGGTCCTTTGCAAACGGACCTTCATTCAACAGCTCGCCAATTAAACCCTGCCCGTTCTTTATTTTGCTCGAGATGGTTTTCAAATCAAAGGTGACTGATTTTGTGTTTTCACCTACCTCCTTGGCAATGTTGATCAGTTGTTGAGTATCCGCAGGTGATACCGCATTAAGCGTATCATTCTCTTGAATGACGGTTGGAGAATCTCCAGGTTGGATTACCACGATCCTGTTTCCAATTAGTCCATCGGAGCCGATCGAAGCCGAAGCGTTTTTGCGAATAAATTCATTTTGCTTTTCGCGAAGCGATAAATTTACTGCCACTTCTCCAACGTGCACTATTCTCACGGTCTTAACAACTCCTATCTGGACTCCTGAAAGCCACACTTTATCACCTTCTTTCAACCCCTCAACATTTTTAAAAACAGCAGACACCACAAAAGTCTTGTTAAAGAAATTGCTGGCACTGCCGATGAAAAACACGGCAATTAAAAATAAGATCGAGCCACCGGCTACAAATGCCCCGAGTTTTGTTCGTTCTTTCACTTCGTCTTCTTCCATAAGTATTTCATTAATATTTAAAAAAAGGAGCCAACTCAGGATCCTTTGTATTCTTCAATTCATCAAATGTTGCTTCCACCTTGCTCTGCCCATCGATCAGTGCAATAACCCTATCTGAAGTTTGTTGAGCACAACTGATATCATGGGTGATAATGATCGAGGAGGTATTGTATTTTTTACGAACATTTAAAATGAGTTCGTTAATTTCAGTTGATGTGATCGGATCGAGCCCGGCCGTTGGCTCATCGTAGAGCATGATTTTTGGTTTTAATATTAACGTGCGTGCAATGCCAATTCGCTTTTTCATTCCACCTGATAGTTCAGCTGGTTTTTTTTTGGAGGTCTCTTCCAGCCCGACATCATGAAGGGCTGTCTTGACTAGTTCACTAAGTTCTTTTTTATCGAATAACTGAAGATTTCTTTTCAACGGAAACTCAAGGTTCTCTTGCACTGTCATTGAATCATAAAGCGCACTACTCTGAAAAGAAAAGCCAATTTGCTGACGCATTTCATTTAATTTCTCCGGCGATAAGGAACGCACATTATAACCCAGCACTTCAATCTCACCTTCATCGGGTTTCATAAGGCCAACCATGCATTTAATTAAAACAGACTTCCCTGAACCAGAGCGCCCGAGGATAGCGAGGTTTTCCCCTTGATGAAGATTCAAGCTAATGCCTTTCAATACCTGCATGTCGCCAAATGATTTTTTCAAATTCACGACACGTGCAACAATCTCAGCATTTGCAACATCGACTTTCTCATTCAGCTTTTCTTTATTGTCGTTGCTCATTATCGAAAGAGGTTGATGAATTGCAATGACAGCAGATCAATGATGAAAATTGATGACATCGAAACGACAACCGCCATGTTAGCAGATTTGCCAACGCCGATGGTTCCGTTTTCTGAATTATATCCCACGTAGCAACTAATAAGGCCAACAGAGAAGCCAAAAAATATCGCCTTTATTATCGAGGAAAAAATATCCAAATATTTGATATTAGCAGACACTTCATTGAAGTATAATTTAAACCCGGTGTTGTTCATCGAGTGAACGGTGAGATAAGAACCGAATAATGCAATCATATCCGCAAACACTACAAGGATGGGCATCATTAAGGTGGTAGCGACTACTCGACTAACCACCAAAAAAGAAAATGGACGTGTGCCAGAAACTTCCATCGCATCTATTTGTTCCGTCACTTTCATACTGGCCAACTCGGCGCCAATATTTGAACCTAATTTCCCTGCGCATATGAGTCCCGTGATCAGGGGACCCAACGAACGAATTACCGCTTGTGAAACTAATGATGGCAACCATGACTCGGCTCCGAACGAAGAAAGAGATGGCCTTGATTGGCGCGTAAAAACAACTCCGGCCAGGAATGCTGTAAAACTTACTAAGAAAAAAGAACGATTGCCTACCGCATAGCATTGCTTCAAAATTTCGCGCCATTCAAAGGGAGAAGAAAATACTTGCTTAAAAATCCTTTGAATAAATCGATAGACATCTTCGCACTTCAATAAGAATTGCCTGAGTTTCATATGCGGTGATGGTGGGTGGCTTCAGGTCTTTGTCTTTTTGATTCAGTGATAAATTCTGATAGATGCAAGTTGTCTATCTAGAAACGAAATGGTTTACGTAACTTTTAAGATATGTTACATGTTTCACTGATTTGAGTTTTACTTGATTGATAAATTCCGGTCCTCAAAAGATGATGCAATCGCAAAAAGAAAAATTGGTATCTTCAAAACGAAATTCAACTTTAGAATTTGATTCACAACCCAAAATCGCTTGACGTTAATGCAACCCGTTCTACTCCAGAACAGCTGCGATTAATAAAAGGAGGTAAGGAATATTTTGATCTGCTAAAGGAACTCATTGAAAAAGCGAAGGAATCAATCTACTTCCAGACTTATATTTTTGATGAGGATGAAACAGGAACAGAAGTTGCTGATGCATTAAAAGCCGCAGCCAGGCGTGACGTTACGGTGTCTCTACTTGTTGATGGGTATGCCTCCAAAGATTTATCGACATCATTTGTTAAGGGTTTGGTGGAGGCTGGCATTAAATTCGAAATGTTCGACCCCCTTTTGAAAAGCAAATATTTTTATCTGGGCAGAAGACTTCATCACAAAGTGGTTACTATCGATTCAAAGTTTTCTTTGGTTGGTGGTATAAATGTCAGCAACCGCTACAATGACTTCCCTGATCAACCCGCATGGCTTGATTGGGCCATCTATGCTAAAAGCGAAATTTCTGAAGAGCTAGCCAAAATCTGTGAAAGTCGCATGCAACCCATGTCGATCAAACGATTAGTAAGAAAGAGACGTAAAGCAATTTTAAAAAATCAAATCGGTTCTGTCAAAGTAAATGTCAACGATTGGGTGCGAGGAAAAAGAGAAATCACCAAGAGCTACATGGAGATGTTTGGTAAAGCAAGAGATAGAATCACGATTTTATCCGCTTATTTTTTACCCAACGACCAATTCAGAAAGAAATTGAGAGCAGCTGCAAGGCGAGGGGTAAAAGTGCAAGTGATACTGGCGGGCACGTCAGATATTAAAGTAGCAAAATACGCCGAACGATATATGTATCGTTGGCTCTTGAATAACGGCATTGAAATTTTTGAGTATGAGAGAAGTGTGTTGCATGGCAAAATGGCCACCTGCGATGGGGAATGGATAACGGTAGGATCGTACAACATCAATACGATTAGTGCTTACGCAAGCATTGAACTTAACCTTGCTATCAACGATTCAGTATTTACAAAGCGAGCAGAGAAGCAGTTAAATGCAATTATGCTTAAGGACTGTGTGAAAATTACATCTGAGAATCTGAAAGCTTACGGTTGTGTAACAAAGACGAACCAACGAGCTGCTTACTATCTATATAGGGTTCTCTTTTTTATTTTCACTTTTTATTTTAAACAGCACGAGTAATCAATTTCCTCGGATGCGTTGATACATTTTTTTCATTGTTTGTGCATTCCAACCTGCAAATCTTCCGCGCTGTACAACAAGTTTATTATTCTCAGGAAAGGTTAAGTAATATTGAAACACAAATTTTGAATTAGGATCACCCCATCCCATGCGCTGTCCAAACCGTAGGTCATTAAAAACTAAAGTGTCTTTTCGCTGTTCGGCAGTATAGTATCCTTGAGAGAATCGAAGAAGCAATTTTGAACCTTCTTGCTGGCGCAAAGTTGCAAGCAAAGAAGCGTTGCGGGGGAAATAATGAAACTCGATAGAATCTTTTTTGTCGAATACGGATCGATGACCAACGTGATATCCATTTTGATCTTCGGCAACGATAAACCAAAGCCATGTATTCAATGGGGTTGGCGTAGTGAAATAGCGCAAGTAAGATATATGTTGTTTATTCAATGCCCGATGTGTGCCGCTGTCAATGTGGTATTTGTTGGTGAAGGCGTAAACTAAATAAACTGAGCTCATTGCCAAACCGGCAATTGCCCATCTTATCCTGAATTTGTTGGTGCGCTTAAGGATGAGGAGAATAATAAACGCAATAAGCAGCCAAGTCGTGTAAAATGGATCAGCGACAAACAGGATATGAAACGAAAATCGCTCATGCGAAAATGGCTCAAGCCAACCGGTGCCGTAGGCATTCAGCGAATCAAGAAGAAGATGAATCATTATTTGGGCGACAAAAAATAACATCCATTGTTTGAATCCGACATCAGAATTTTTAAGCCATCGTTGAACGGATGCGGCGAGAAGCGGCGAAACAAGGGCGACAAATAAAAATGAATGAGTAAACCCGCGGTGGGCTAAGAGGTCATGCGATACATCCAGCCAAAAGGAAGCAACGAAATCAATATCGGGAAGGGATTGTGCAACGGCTCCTAATACGATGGCGCGTTTGCCTAATCGTTTACCTAGAAATACTTCGCCGAGTAATCCTCCAAGCGCAATATGTGTGATCGAGTCCATCCGAAATCAAAAATAGGCAAAAACATAAAGCGCTTTGAACTGATAATTCTATGCGTTTACAAATAGATGAATCTCAGTCTTGTGTTAAAAGTGTAAATGATGTAACACTTTCGAAAAGTTATGTAAGGCATCGTGTAGCGTAAACTGCCACTTTTATATCCTGCGAAAATTCATTCGCAGTGTTTAAATTATTTAATATGGAAACTGTTGTAGTACCTATAAAGGAGAGAAATTCTAATGGTTCTTCGTCCGAAAAACGAAAAGATGCTGAGGGTTCTTCTTCCAAGAAACAAAAAGACGATAAGGGTTCGTCTGAAAAACACAAAGGTGTTAAAAACCATGAGCTTGCTGCACATCATCATGAAAAGGCGGCCAAGCATCATCGCGAGGCAGCCCAGCATCATAAGGACGGAAATAATAAGAAGGCTTGTGAAAGTACCGTGAAAGCATTAGGTCATCATTGTCTTGCGAGTGAAGCAGAGCGGGAAGATGTAAAGCACCACATAGGAAAGTAGTGAGATAGTTCGACCGGAGTAATCTCTAAAGAAATGCGAAAATTAACTTTTGGGATCGCCTGTGTAATCATTGGGGTTATGCTAATGGCGTATACAGGATATGACATGCTGGCTAGTGATAAAATAGCAAGTGTTGGATCCATCGGAATCAGCAAAGAGAAGAGCCATCTCATTCAATGGTCGCCTGTTGTTGGCTTGGTGCTCTTTGTTGGAGGCATCATGGTTTTTGTTCATGCTAAAAGGAACTTAAATAAAAAGTTGACTTAGTACTGCATTCTTTAAGAGCTGTCGAAATACAAATTACAATGGATAAAATACTTGTTATTGAGGATAAACCTGACCTCCGGGAAAACACCATGGAAATCTTGGAATTAGCAGGGTATCATGTATTGACTGCTGCCGATGGAATTGAAGGAATTGCTATGGCTATCGAACACTCACCTGCACTCATCCTGTGCGATGTTAAAATGCCATTGGCTACCGGTTATGAAGTATTCAAAATGTTAAGGGCGCATCCAACCACCGTGAATATCCCATTTGTATTTTTTACCTCCAGTGTTGAAAAGCGAGAGGTACAAATCGCCACCGATCTTGGGGGCGATGGATATATCTGTAAACCATTTGAAGCAAGTGAATTGCTAAGCATTATTGGGCGATGTCTAAGTGAGTCTCATATCAAGTTCAATGGAATAAACTAGTATTCTAATATGATCAAGATTCTTTGCCCAACCGATTTTTCTGATGCAGCAGATAATGCAATCGCTTATGCTGCGGCCCTGTCAAAAAAGACAGGAGCAGAATTGACATTGTTCAACGTACAGTCAATTTTGGCGCTACCGGTAATAGAAATTTTTGAAGATAGGTTCCTTGCAGCTCAACCTCTTGTAGAAAAATTAGAGTCGCAATGCCAGCAAGTAACGGATGTGTTTAACATTACCTGCCTGGCTGAAGTACAGCCAGAGAATGGAATGCTCGTGGATATTATTGCAAAGAGGTCGAAGGATTTTGACCTGCTGATTATGGGGACGAATGGCGTTGATGATTACAATGATTTTTTCTTTGGCAGCCATTCCTACCAAGTGGCCATCGAATCCTTAATTCCGGTTTTATTAATTCCGTCAGCCTGTAGTTACAAAGAGATTGCTACCATGGTGTATGCATATGACTATGAGCACGAGCAGCAACTTCCTATGATTCAACTTAGCAAGTGGGCTGACTTATTAGAGTTTAAAATTACGGTGCTTATGGTAAAGAGTCATTACTCGCGCGAAGTGGAAGTAAGCTCTAAGGCGGTTGAAAAGAGGGTAGTTAACTCCAATGACTTACCGGATGTAAAATTTGATACGGTTTATGAAGATGACGCCTTCAGTGGTGTTCATGATTATTTTGTGAAAAATGAATACGATGCACTTTCTCTTTGCTCAACCCAACACAGCTTTATCACAAAGATCTTTCATAAAAGCCTTATTAAAGAACTGAGTTCCGGTGCTAATTACCCACTCTTTATTTTTCATAAATAGAATGGCAGCAAAATTTTATATTAAAACTTTTAACCCCACAAATATGACAACTGAATCAGCCCTCATTAAGATTGAGAAGAACAATGGATCTTCTTCGCAAAATCAAAAGAATAATAAATCCATGAAGGCATTAGTTTATCATGGCCCAGGGAAAAAAGCTTGGGAAGAAAAACCAAAACCAACTTTGCGAGAACCAACGGACGCCATAATCAAAATTTTGAAAACGACAATATGTGGTACGGATCTGCATATTATGAAAGGAGATGTTCCGGCTGTAACTGATGGAAGAATTATTGGTCATGAAGGTGTGGGTATCATTGAGGAAGTGGGAAGCGCAGTAACTAGTTTCAAAAAAGGAGATCATGTTTTGATCTCCTGTATTACGTCTTGTGGCAAATGTGAATATTGTAAAAAAGCGATGTATTCGCATTGTGAAAAAGGCGGATGGATATTGGGCAATCTCATTGATGGTACACAGGCAGAGTATGTGCGAATACCCTATGCAGACAACAGTCTTTACCCGATTCCTGCTGGTGCTGACGAAGAAGCGCTAGTGATGTTGAGCGATATTTTACCCACGGGGTTTGAGTGCGGTGTGCTCAATGGACAAGTAAAACCTGGCGATACCATTGCTATTGTTGGAGCAGGCCCTATCGGTTTAGCTGTATTATTGACCTCACAATTTTATTCACCTTCAGTTATTATCATGATCGATCAGGACGACAATCGATTGAATGTTGCCAAAACTTTTGGCGCAACGCATGTCATTAACAGCGCGAATGAAAATGCAACTGAAAAAGTGATGAAGATTACTAACAACAAAGGAGTTGATGCAGCTATTGAAGCTGTTGGCGTCTCAGACACCTTTGAACTTTGTGAAGCTATTATTGCTGCCGGTGGTCACATTGCCAACATTGGAGTGCATGGAAAAAGTGTCACCCTTCACATGGAAACATTGTGGTCACGAAACATTTCAATTACTACTCGGCTGGTCGACACGGTATCTACGCCTATGCTTTTCAAAACGGTGCAGGCTCATAAACTTGATCCTCATAAACTAATTACTCATCGGTTTAAGTTAGATCAAATCATTGAAGCTTATGAAACGTTTGGAAATGCAGCTAAAGAAAAAGCGCTAAAAGTAATATTAACTGCATAGCAGAGTTGCTTTTCATAGTTTACGAAATTCAAAAGTGTGAATCATGTAACTATTGAAGGAGATTGTATAACAGGCAAATCGTCACGGTTAATCACCTTTGATCAACAAACTAAAAAAACAAAACAACATGGGCAATCTACTTTATCTTATTGCGGTTATCCTGATCATTTTTTGGCTCATCGGATTTTTCGCTTACAGCGCAGGAGCAATAATTCATATCCTGCTAGTCATTGCAATCATCGCTATTCTATTAAGGGTCATTCAAGGAGGCCGATTAACAAAATGATTTAAATTCTTATAGAAGAACTAAAATCGTTTTGAAACCAGCTTTTGTTCACAATTGAAAGATTTAAACACTTATGAAAAAATTACTATTTACAATTGTCTTACTCGCTGGAGTCATCAGCTCTTATGGACAAAACCCACTCACGGTTGGTAAGGCGCAACTCAATGCAGGACTGGGATTTTCAGGTTATGGAATTCCAGTTTACGTAGGATTTGATTATGGTGCCGCAAGAGACTTCACTTTGGGTGGAGAATTATCTGTTCGCACGTACAACGATAACTACAATGGCACCGGTTACAACCATGCCATCTTTGGAATTTCAGCAAATGGAAATTACCACTTTAACACGGTGCTGGACATGCCCAGCAATTGGGATTTTTATGCAGGCTTAAATCTTGGGTTCTATGCGTGGACATCGCCATCGGATTATCCAGGAAATCATTCTTCAGGAGTTGGACTGGGTGCACAAATAGGAGGTCGTTATAACTTTTCACGAACGGTTGCCCTTAATCTAGAGTTTGGAGGAGGAACTGTAACCTCTGGTGGAAAGATCGGGTTGACTTTTAAATTATAGAATAATCGTTTACTTCTAAGAAAAATATTTATGAAATCGCCATCAGCAATAATAGACTCAATGGTACAGGTATCCTTGTGGCGATTCCATGTGACCTTAAAAAATAAATATTAACACATGAAAGCATCAACTTTTGGAATTGGACTTATCATACTTGGGATACTGATGGTTGCTTATACAGGTATTGATTTCATCACAAAAAAAAGAGTGGTAGACATCGGTCCAATAAAAATTGACAAAGAAGAGAATCACCCGTTTCAGTGGTCACCAATTGTTGGTGTTGTCCTGGTTGTTGGCGGGATTGGTTTAGTGGTTCAAGGTAGAAAGGAAAAAATATAGATTGATTAATAAACAAAACATGACATGAAAAATAAAATTTTAACATTCGTTATAACAGGAATGATCGTAGTGGTTGGCCTAACAGCCACTGCACAAGAGAACAAAAAAGCGGCCGCGGCCAGAAAAGATTTGAAAGAAGCCAAAATTGATTCAGCTGAAGACTTTCATAAATTCAAAAAAGAAGCGGAGAGCAAGATTAAAGAAAATCAAGCAAAGATCGCCGAGCTAAAAGCAAAAAAATCCAACGACGGCAAAGAGGTTAAGAAAAAATACGACAAGAAAGTTCTGGCTTTAGAACAAAAAAATAATGAGCTAAAAAACAAAATCAAAAAGGCAGACGATACGAAGACCAACATGTGGACTTCATTCAAACGTGGATTTAACCGCGAAATGGATGAACTTGGCGATGCATTTAAAGACATGAATGCTGACGATTTAAAATAGGTTATAACAGGGTATAGGTTAGTGTGAAGAAGCGGGGCAACCCGCTTTTTTCATTTACAGAATATGTGAATCATATAACGAATAAGGCAGGTTATGCAACATAGCTGTGCCAGCTGTCTGTCATCTTTGATTGGTAAAGAAGACACGATGAGCAGCATTTTAATTATCATAATCCTATTTCTATTCTGGTCAGTCGGATATTTTGTTTATGATCAGGGTGTTGTTATTCATGTTCTCCTGGGCATTGCTTTGATCACTATCGGTGTGCGAATTATTCAGGAAAGGAAATGGAGAATGAAATTGCGAGGCAAATATTATTAATGGACAAATCATGATTGGCAATCATTCATCAGCAAGTGATCACTTGCAAAAAGGTAATATTTCTTTGGGGACGCCATGAAAACCATATTAATTTTTATTTTTTTATTTTCAATTCACCAGCTTCTCTTTGGCCAAAAGCCCGCCAAACCAGATTCAATACAGCCAGGCAAAGGTTCAGCAGATAAACAACTGAAGCAGATCAATGAAAAAAAAGTAAGGCTCCATTCTGATGTTGTGGGCAATGAGCCCAAGAAAAGTGTTCTTATCGATAGCACAAAACAAAACAAGTATGGTGATATACTCAATGATGATAGCGCTCATAATAAACGATATCCTATTTGGATACCAGCGTTACAAGTTCTTGGAATTAATGCTTTTGTCTGGTCGATAGACAAATACGTTTTTCGTTCAGATTTCGCTCAGATCAGCATGGGTACATGGAAAGATAATATTCAAAAAGGGTGGGAATGGGACAATGACCGGTTCGGAGTCAATTTTGTAGGTCATCCCTATTCCGGTACACTTTCATTTAATGCGGCCCGCTCGAATGGTTACAACTATTTTCAATCCTTCGGATTTTCTGTAGCTGGAAGTTTAATGTGGGAATATTTTGGAGAAAATACTCGACCATCCTACAATGATATAATCTACACACCCGTTAATGGGGCGTTATTAGGTGAGATGCTGTATCGATTAAGCTCAAATATTCTGGATGACAGAACACATGGATTAGAAAGAGTTTCAAGAGAGGTAGCTGCCGGGTTGATCGATCCAATTCGCGGCCTTAACCGCCTCATGCAAGGAAAATCTTTTAGAAGAACAACGAAAGAAGTGTATCAAAAGGAGCCACTGAATATTTCGTTATATGGTGGGTTGCACAATACCAATGATGGAAATGCACCAAGCAAAATGTTAAACTTTCAATTTGACTATGGAAATCCATTTGAAAAAAGATCACGAAAGCCGTTTGATTTTTTCAGGTTTCGTGCAGATTTAAATTTTGGTGTAGGAAGAAAAACGTTGGACAATGTAACGGGTTATGGAATTTTGTTCGGCAAGAATAGTCAAATGGGAAAACTGGCAATTCTGGTTGGGGGTTTTCAATACTATGATTACTGGGATAATAAAACATTTGAGTTAGGAACGATCGGTTTCGGCGGAGGAGTATTTACCAAGTTGCCGATCAACAAGACTTTTGACTTGTACATGAACGTTCACTTAGCAATGGTGCCGTTTGCAGGTAACAGTACACAACGTCCTGATACCACTCAGGTGAGAGATTATAATTATGGAGGAGGCGTTGAAGGCAAAGTTGAAAGCACGATTAATATTGGGAAATTTGCTACCGCTTCGCTAGTCTACTATTATTACATTATTCATACTTATATCGGTGCGCCTGGAAATAATATTATCAGTATTTTAAAACCCAGGGTAACCGTTCGTCTTTACAAGAGTATAAATCTGGGGTTTGAACATTTCATTTATTCAAACGACCGGTACCTGCAAAATTTACCCGCAATGCATTCTATAAAAACAGAACAAAAAATATTTCTCCTATTTTATTTAGAAGACAAACAGCGAAGAGGTCGTTACAATTAATTTCTTTCATCAACCTATCATGCATTTAAGATTTCAATTGATAAATCAAAAAAATATCTTACCATTTCTGTTAATGTTCTTTTTTTCTTTAACAGGTTTTGCGCAGGATAAGAAACCGGATGTGGCATCTCCTGAAACGCCTAAGGAAATAAAATTTGAAAAGAAGCAATCAAAGAAATTATATAGCGTGCCTCAGTTCTGGCATGAAACAGTATTGTTTGTTAAGCAACCAACAAAATGGAATAGCAAGGACTGGTTAAGAGCTGGTGCTGTTACAGCTGCAACACTTGCTGCAATGACATTTGACGAACGAATCGCTCATTCAACACAAGGGAACCAAAAGTATGACAACAGTGTAGCGGTTGTTGGTGGAAGAGTCTATGGAGAATGGTATTCAATAATTGGAGTGGCAGGAGGTGTTGGCCTTTTTGGATTGATCGCTAATGATACCACAGCAAAAAAAATGTCGATTGAATTGCTTCAGGCAGGACTTTATTCAGAAATCATTACCAGTGTGCTCAAAGTAGCTATAGGCAGGGCGCGGCCAGAAATAAGTGAAGACCCTTTTATTTTTAAACCCTTCAATTTTGCTTATGATTATCACTCCATGCCCAGCGGACATACGACCAGTGCATTCGCATTGTCAACGGTATTGTCGCGACATGCGCATACAATCCCATTGAAAATCTTGGCCTACGTGCCTGCAGGTTTTACCATGTTCTCAAGAATTTATCAGAATCAACATTGGTTATCGGATGAAATCATTGGCGCTGCTATTGGCATCTTTGTGGCGGAATGGGTGGTTGATTTGCATGAAGGCAAGAGGCATCGTATCAATGTCACATCACTCAGTCCTATTGGGATTTCTTATACTTTCAGATAAAAATTGCTAAGGAAAAACTGTTGCGGGTTTATTCACAAGGTTAGTCGGATACTTGATGACAAAATTGGTTGCGATATTAAAACTGAAATGATCCATACCTTCCACGGTTTTAGGAAAGTAAAATAATCTCGCTTCAATTGTGTTAAGGATCAAGTTTTCATTTCGTGCTCTCATGCCAAGCGAAAACCCGGAGAAGAAATTTTGAGTTTGAAATAGTCCTTTGGTTATTTTTATTAATGCAAGATCAACTCTCGCTATGGGTGCCAGGTGAAACCCAAGAACTTTCCATGGCGTAAATAAAGTTCCTTCCTGACTCATCGTTACTCGCTGATACCCAACAAGGCTAATAGGTCTAAAGCCAAGAATCCCATTTGCATCGCGAATATCAATTCCTCTTTTTGCACTTTGGTTAATAATGGCAGCGTATCCAAAAATAGATTGATGCCGCACGATCATTTTACCCATTTTATGAATTTTGCTAAACCGGGTAAAATCAAATGAAAGGAATGCATCTTCCGGATTTTGGTTATACACATAGGTTGCTAATTTTACGTTATAGGTTAATATAGTTCCCGTTGGCCTTACAAAATTATAGTAGAGTTCACTTCCAAAATAGGGTCGCACTTTTCCTAATTCTTTTTCGGCCCCGGTTGTGAATGTGATTCGATAACCGTATGGGATATCTTCCGTTCGTCCGAACCCCACCACGTATTGAGTTTTGTAAAAGTCTTGACGGAATAAAGTAAGCTGAGCAAGCACGCCCGCTTTATCTCGATAAGAAAAACGGTCGAGCTCTGTTAATTCGGTATGAATTCCATTTATAAAATTTTGCTCATAGCCGCGCAACGCAACGAATTTTCGTTTTCTGTTTTCTCTCAGATCGTTGGGTAACCTTTCGTGCCCAAAGGAATAACCCATCCAATAATCTTGAACGCGGTATTTATAGTGAGCAAAAATACTGTCCGGTTTTTGGAAAACATTTTTTGAAGTGTTCTGGCTCAATTCAATGGTGCCAGCCAAGCGGGCAAAGGGCTGGTATAACGATCTGTTTAATTTGAAATAAACTGAATTTTCATTTTCGTTGCCCGTGCTAATGCCAGTATTAATATTCGTGTAACCCGCGGATGCATCAAGGAAACTTCCTTTTATATTAATGACTTGGTAAAATCCTTCATAACCATAGTGCGGATATCGGTTGAGGTCGTAGAGCTGTCCAAACCGAACGTGCTGACCTGTTCCGGCAAGGTTTATTTCTTGAAGACTAACCTGATATTTAGTGGGAAGATTAACGGAGAGTGTTCCACCTAAGCTAAATACATCTCGAGTAACAATGAGTAAATCAACCGAATCGGGGTTATTACGAATGGGCTTGACAAAAATCCTTGCATCCATCATAAAATCTAAATTTCGAAGAAGACGCTCATTGTCGGCCAACCGATACGGATTCAATGGGGTGCCTTCACGTACAAAAAGATTATTGCTTATGGTGGATTCCCTTGAGTTGATGTGAAGCCTATTGGCTGTTTTTGCCATCGCACTCTGCAGGTTGCGTGCTGTGTCCACTACGAGTTTATCAAACCCAATACGTTTCAACACAATTCGCCTGATAATCTTGCCTTGGTATTTTAAATAAGCATCCTCACTTTTTACCAGGAAGGGGGAAGGGTCAACCTCAGGCTCACGAGAAATTACTTGCAAAATATTTTTTGAATTTCTGTTTGTCTTCATCGCTTTCATCCATTTTGGAAGATGAGTTGAATCATTCGCCTCGGAGTGAGCTAAGTTTTCTTGAGCGAGGGCAATTGTGCAACAAGGCAACATCAATAGCAAAAGGCAAAAGACCCTTGCAATACAAAACAACCTCGGCTTGAGTGAATCTCGCATCCTCCTTCGATCTTATTAAATGGTTTTCTTAATGAGTGATCGGATTGTTTGGTTCCGTCCTGAAAGATAGAGAACCCAGGTATCATTGTAAAGATGTTCGTTCATGTTTGCATAAACGTTACGCAACACCATGATTGAGTTGCATAATTCACAGGTCCAACCCGTGAGTGACAATAGATTATGGGAATGGATTTGGTCGTATCACTATCACTCTCGAATAAATCTAAATCTGTGAATGATGTATGCTGTTTAAAAAATTGTGTAACACATTTTGATGCAGACATCCTCACTTTGCACAATCAATGTCAATTAAGATTTTTCACTAATGGTAAGATCAATCCTGTTATTTGTCAGCATCCTTAGTAGCGTGACTCTATGGAGCCAAACAGCGCGCACATCCGCCATGGACAATACAAGCCCTGCACAGAAAGAAAAGATTTACAAGACACACCCGGGGTGGGAAATACCGATATCACTCACATTAATTGGCGCTGCATCGCTGGGTTATAAATGGATGGATCAGCGTGCCTCACTTACTGCAGAACAAGTAGTGGCTTTAAATCCTGAAACTATTAATTCTTTCGACAGGTCAGCCGCGTATTATGATCCAGCCGGGTTCAAATCGGCGCAAAGCAAATCCGATATTCTAATGACTGCTTTTGTTGCAAGTCCACTTTTGCTCGTGTTTGATAAAAAAATAAGAAAAGATTGGGTGGATATGTTAACAATGCTTGCCGCAGCACATGGTGTAGACAATACAATTTTCTTTTCTACGATTTTACTGGTTCGCAGACCAAGACCACTTACCTATAACCCGGCCTTGCCATTGGAAGCTAAAACCGGGGTGGGAAAAACAAACTCGTTTCCCAGCGGCCATGTTTCATGGACAGCCACTTCCACTTTTTTTATTGCCAAAGTTTACACTGACTATCACCATATAAAAGGGTGGAAGCGTATGCTCTTTTTTACAGGTGCTGCTCTTCCTCCAACTTTGATTGGATATTATCGAGTGCATGCGGGTAGTCACTTTCCAACGGATGCTATTGTTGGCGGTCTACTTGGCACGGCCTGTGGTATAGGAGTACCCGAACTCCATCGTATTAGTAAGAAGGTTGATGGTTTGTCGATACATCCATTTTTTATGAATGGCTCAAACGGTCTTTCTTTAAGCTATGTTTTTAAATAAAACCTTCAGATTAATCTGTCATGAAAAAGGAGCGATCAATTATGGTGTTTACTTCAATATCCCTTTTGGCGCTTGCCATTTTTTCAAGTTACCATACTCCGGCTGTGGAAAGTAGTGCGGAAACAGAATACCTAATTGATATTGAAAACTACAAAAGAGCGTTGGCAGATCGAATATCAATTGATAATCGGCGAATGACAGAGTTGAATGCACGATTTGAAATTAGAAAAAGTGCTGACGGAAAAGACGATGAAGATGAATTAGCAAAGCTCAAAGAAAAAATCAATGCATTGATGACTGCGATGAATAATTATGAAGGGAATGGCCTGGAAGAATGGGAATTATTCAAAGAGAAATTTGAAAATGACTTAGCGGAGTTACATGAATCGCTTATCAATCTGATCATTAAAACCTCACGCAACCTTAATAGTGATAATTCGATTCAAAGTTTTGCAAAACGATAATGGAAAACACATTTCAAATACCCTTTTATGCGAAAGTAGCATTGATTTCTATCGGCGGATTTGCTTTAGGGCTCATGATGTATGTTGGCCAACACATCGTTGTTCCTATACTGTATGCAACGATGATTGCCATTTTGCTCAACCCGCTGGTCAATTATTTGATCCAAAAAAAAATAAACAAAATAATTTCCATTTCATTGGCGGTCATCCTTGCGATTTTGGCACTGTTGTTTGCTATCTATATAGTGTCAGCGCAAATAACCTTGTTCACTGAAACTTATCCTCAATTAAAAGAAAAATTTATTATCACCAGCACGCAACTGCTGCACTGGGCATCCGAAAAATTTAACATTCGTCAATCAGCAATTAATACCTGGATAAAAACTGAGCAAAGTGATGCGATTGGAAATTTAGCTATTGGAGAAACGCTTACCGAGGTCATGCGCATGTTCGTGATCGGAACACTCTTGCCTGTTTACCTATTTATGATTTTGTATTACAAGCCATTGCTGTTAGAATTCTTTCGTAGGCTTTTTAAAAACGAACATCACGTAGCCGTAGCAGAAGTATTGGCTAATTCAAAAAAAATCATTCAAAGCTATTTGGTAGGCCTTTTCTTTGAAATGGTAATTATTGCCATATTGAATTCCGCAGGGCTCTTGTTGATCGGCATTGACTATGCCATCATACTTGGGATTACGGGTGCTATTCTCAATGTGATTCCTTATTTAGGTGGCATTGCCGCCATCGCTTTGCCAATGCTCATCGCCTTTATAACCAAAGACTCCCTTGCTTATCCTTTCATGGTTTTTCTGGTTTACATCGTTATTCAATTTATTGATAACCATTATATCATTCCCAAGATTGTTGCATCGCGGGTTCAGTTAAATGCACTGATCTCCGTTGTTGCAGTCTTAATTGGTAGCGCATTTTGGGGAATCCCAGGAATGTTTCTTTCTATTCCATTAACAGCAATCATAAAAGTTATTTTCGATCATATCGAACCGTTGAAGCCCTGGGGCTTTCTGTTGGGAAACATTGTTCCTACCAGTTCTAAATTCTCATTCATTAAAAAAAGTAAAGTCTTAATCCATTTACAATGAAACCAAATATTGGTATTTCCGAAACAAATCTAAAACGCAGCACACATCTTCTTTCGTCCGTGTTGGCAAACGAAATGGCGTTATATATCAAAACCAGAAAATCGCATTGGAATGTAGCCGGTGAAAGTTTTATGGAACTACACAAATTATTTGAAAGTCAGTACAACGAACTTGAGTTGTTGATTGATGAAGTAGCCGAACGAATCGGAAAACTGGGAGGAAAGGCAATCGGAACAATGAATGAATTTGTAAAATTCTCATCCATCAAGGAGTACCCTGGTAAATATTTGTCTTCTAAGGACATTCTTCATGAATTACTCAGTGATCATGAATCGATCATTATTCAATTGCGAAAAGATATTGAAGAATGTGCTACAAAAAATAAGGATGCAGGTACCGCTGATTTTTTAACCGGCTTGATGGAAAAACACGAAACGACTTCTTGGATATTGAGGAGATACATAAACTAGATGAACTTCATTGCCCATGGCCATTGATTTAAAAATAAAAGCGATAGCGATAATTAATAAGGTGGTTATTAAACCTTCTGAGAACCTTTATTCCCAATGGTTAAGGGACTTCTTCGAGGAGATCGCAAGACTCACTTTGTTTGCAAAACGCTTTTTTAAAGAACTGGTCAAGCCTCCTTATGAAGGCACAGAACTACTTAAGCAAATGTATTTGATAGGCTATAAGTCTTTCCCGTTAGTTGCGATTACCGGATTTATTATGGGTCTTGTATTGACGATTCAATCACGACCAACACTAGTTGAATTTGGAGCTGAATCATGGTTGCCCTCGATGGTGGCAATTTCTATTATCAGGGAAATCGGTCCTGTGATCACCGCTCTAATTTTTGCTGGTAAAGTAGGTTCGGGAATTGGAGCGGAGTTGGCTTCCATGAAAGCATCGGAGCAAATTGATGCCATGGAAGTTTCAGGAATAAATCCATTCAACTACCTGGTGGTGACACGAATTGTATCGGCAACTTTAATGCTTCCAGTATTGGTAATACTCGCTGATTTGATTTCGTTGTATGGTGCTTACATTGGAGTAAACTTAAAAGGCGATGTCAGTTTTCATCTTTTCTTTTTACAAATCTTCGCAAAGCTTTCATTCGCTGATGTCTTTCCTGCACTTATTAAAACTTTCTTCTTTGGTTTTGCAGTAGGGTTGATCGGTTGCTACAAAGGATTTAATGCTAATCAAGGAACCGAAGGCGTTGGCGTTGCATCCAATGCTTCTGTGGTGTTAGGGTCATTGACCATCTTCATTATCGATATGATCGCAGTTCAGGTAACGAGTTTATTTATTTGAATATGGAAGCCAGCGTTGCCGAAATTAAGCACATCACAAAATCATTTGGCACTCGTGTCGTGTTAAAAGATATTGACTTTAAAATAGAAAAAGGAGAGAATCTGGTTGTGTTCGGTAAGTCGGGAAGTGGAAAGTCCGTGCTTATAAAATGCATGGCCGGCTTGCTTTCGCCCGATGATGGCGAAGTATTAATGCTTGGCGAAAAGATAGAAGGTTTAAAAAACCTGGAATTAAACTTACTTAGGAAGAGAATAGGTTTTCTTTTTCAAAGCGCTGCACTCTACGATTCAATGACCGTGAGAGAGAATCTTGAGTTTCCGCTTCGTGATTTAAAGATGAAGAAGAAAGATGAAATCGATGCCTTGGTGATGGAAGCGCTGGAAAACGTTGGGCTGGTAGATGCAATCAATAAAATGCCGTCTGAACTTTCAGGTGGAATGCGGAAACGAATTGGCTTGGCACGTACATTAATTTTAAAACCGGAAATAATTCTTTATGATGAGCCAACGACTGGCTTAGATCCAATCACGTCAAAAGAGATCAGTGAATTGATATTAGAAATACAAAAGAAGTACAACACAGCTTCGGTAATCATCACGCACGATGTAGAGTGTGCACGTATTGTGGCGAACCGCATTATCATTATTAAAGAAGGAATGCTCATTGCAGAAGGAACATTCAAAGAACTATCGGAATCAAATGATAAATGGGTACGCTCATTTTTCAATCACAATTAAAAGATAAGTAATCATGGAAAAGAAAACAGGTAATCAAATAAAACTCGGAGTGTTTGTCTCCGTTACCCTGGTTTTATTTATCGTTGGAATATATTTTATTGGTCAACGACAAAAGTTATTCAGCAGTACATTTCACGTGAGTGGAATATTCACTGACATCAGCGGCCTCCAGGTTGGCAACAATGTTCGATTCTCAGGAATCAATGTTGGCATCATTGAAGGCATCGAACAAATTTCCGATTCAACCGTGCGCGTGGATATGCAGATTGTTGAAAATACCCGCAAGTTTATAAAGAAGAATGCGATCGCAATCATTGGCTCTGACGGATTGATGGGTAGTAAAATAATTGTGATTGTTCCTGGAATTGTTGGCCAGCAACAACTGTCCGATGATGATGTGATCGGCACAGCCCGCCAGGTAAGCATGGACGAGATTATGCATAAACTCAAAGTAACCAGCGATAACGCAGCACTCATCACGGGCGATCTTGCTGTAGTAATGAACAGTGTTCGCGAAGGAAAGGGAACGATAGGGATGTTATTAATGGATAGCATTTTTGCGGAAAACCTGGATGCCGCCATCGTCAATGTAAAGCAAGGTGCAGGCGGATTTAAGCAAAATATGGATGCCGCCAGCCATAACTTTCTTTTAAGAGGATTCTTAAAAAGGAAGGAAAGAATAAAAGAAAGAGAAAGACTAAAAGCAATTGAGATAGCAGAGGATAAGAATAAGAAAAAATGATGTTGAGGTAATTGATCAATTAACAGGAGAAATAGATAAAGTGTTATTATGAAAAACCTCAACATTCTTCAGAATGAAAAAGTAAAACAATTGCATCAAACGGTCATTGAAACGATTCATAAGGCAAAAGTGATTACTAAGAATCACCTGAACACTGAAGAGGAAAGCCTGACGCTGGGGGAAAAATTTTCTGATATTGTTTTTAACATAGGAAGCAGCTGGGCACCCATTCTTTTCTTTACATCAATAGTAATAACCTGGGTGATATTTAATTTGTCCGTTGGTGAGCAATACAGATTTGATCCTTATCCCTTTTTGCTGATGACGTTTTTGCTCGCTGGTACTGCGGCTATACAGGCACCATTCATCATGATGAGTCAACATAGGAATGGGCTCAAAAACAGTAAGAAGCTTGCGTTAAACCTAAAAGTAGAAAAGGAAATTCTGGCTCTTCATCAATCCATTACGGTCTCAATCGAGCAACAGCTTCAGCAGGTTCATGAAAATCAAATCGCAACAATAAAACTTTTGAATGAACTTCATTTGAAATACGACAAGCCCGGGCAGGTAATGAAAGCTGACAGTACACAAAGGCCCGCTGCTGTTTAGCAAATACCTGTAATATCTGTAAGACCTTAAGCTCATTGTGTAACACAACGGAGCGTCAATCACCTCACCTTCGTTTAGTTATTCTTCAAGAGAATAGACCTTCGTGCTTATTTCTTTTGAATGAATTGCCGCTGCGGAATATTGACGAATATCCGCAGCTATTCTGGTCTGTAAATAACATTCACTAAAATAAAATGAAATGAACATCACGACAAAAATTAAACTACTGGCTTTATCAACAATGCTAATAGTAGTTGGCTGTAAGGATAGTACTAAAGATCCTGGGCCAACACCTACTGTTAGTGCTACAACACCTGCCGCTAGCGCTGTCGGAGTAGAACGCAAGGCTACCGTTACCGCTTCTTTTAGTGCGGCTATGAATCCCACAACGATTACTGCTTCAACGTTTACGGTAATGAAAGGAACAACAGCAGTTCCAGGCATAGTAACTTATTCGGGAACAACAGCAACATTCACCCCGACATCCCTATTGGATGCAAGTTCTGTTTATACAGCGACTATATCGTCGAGTGCCAAATCTTCATCAGGTGCAGCACTAGGAACGGATATGGTATGGAGCTTTACCACCGTTGGCTTACCAGCGGCCGGTGCCACTGATCCGATTGACAATGCTACGGGCGTTGCTCAAACCAAAGTTGTTGCCATTACATTCAGTGGTGCGATGGATCCTTCTACGATCACGTCTTCCACATTTATGTTAAAACAAGGCACAACGGCAGTTGCAGGTACTGTAGCCTATTCAGGAACAACAGCAACATTTACACCGACTAGTGCATTAGCGGGCAATGTAGTTTATACAGCAACCGTTACTACAGGAGCTAAGAATATGGCTGGAGATGCTATTGCAGCAAATAAAGTTTGGAGTTTCACTACAATTTCTTTACCAGAAGTAAGTTCAACAGATCCACTTAACAGTGCTGTTGGAGTTGTGCAGGATAAAACTGTTGCTATAACCTTCAGCAAGGTAATGGATCCATTGACTATCACTGCGTCAACATTCACGTTGAAACAGGGCACGACATCAATAGCCGGTGTAGTAGCTTATTCAGGAATGACAGCAACATTTAACCCTACTAATAACTTGTCTGCAAACACAATTTATACAGCGACAGTAACAACAGGTGCAAAGGATGTTACCGGTAATGCAATTGCAGCAAACAAAGTTTGGAGTTTCACAACGGCAAGTGCCGGATCTGGTTTGGCTGCAGTTGATTTAGGATCTGCAGGAAATTATGTGATCCTTGCTAAAACAGCAATCTCTAACGTTTCAACTTCTGCTGTTACTGGCGATTTAGGATTAAGCCCCGCTGCGACTTCGTTTGTTACGGGTCTCTCTATAACAAATGCAACCGGCTATGCAACTTCAGCACAAGTAACTGGAAAGATCTATGCTGCTGATATGGCCGATCCTACTCCAACTAACTTGACTACTGCCGTAAATGATATGATCACTGCTTATACTGATGCAGCAGGTCGTACTACTCCGGATTTCTCTGAACTAGGAACTGGAAACATTGGTGGAATGACATTGACTCCCGGACTTTACAAATGGACGAATACGGTTACACTTCCATCAGACGTTACGATTTCCGGAAGTTCAACTGCCGTTTGGATCTTCCAAATTGCAGGTAATCTTACCATGAGCAATGCAGTACACATCACCTTAATCGGTGGAGCGCAGGCCAAAAATATTTTCTGGCAAGTAGCTGGAACTGCCACATTAGGCACGACTTCGCACTTCGAAGGAATCATTTTATCGCAGACGGGTATAACCATCCAGACAGGAGCTTCCTTTAATGGAAGAGCGTTAGCGCAGACTGCGGTTGTTCTTGATAGTAATGCTGTAACAAAGCCATAATAATATAAAAACAAATTAAAGTGAAGAGGAGAAATCCTCTTCTTATTTGATTGAAAAAGTATCTCTTAAAATTTTAAAAATATGAAAACAAAAAAAATCTTGATAACCGCAATAGCAGCCCTTTTCTCGGCTGCTTTTATGAGTGGATGCAAAGATGAGAAAGTTGGACAAGTCGGCACGTGCCCATTAGTAATTTCGACAAACCCAGCAAATCTTGCAACCAATGTTCCGCTAAACCAAATTGTTACGGTAACATTCAACGAAGCGATGGACCCGGCATCAATAACACCGGCAGCTTTTACTTTACTTAGCCCTGGTAGTCCAGGTGGCCGTGTAGACGGAACAACAAGGGTTGAAATGGCAGGAACTCTGACTTACGATGCGGCGACATTCACCATGATCTTTACACCAGTTTCAAAACTCGCCTCCGGTGCCACGTATACGGGCACGGTTGCTACCGTTGTTAAAGATGCAATGGGTAACGCCTTACAAGTTAATTATGTGTGGACGTTCAGCACAGGTGCGTTGGTATCTCCTACAGTGGTCTCCACTAACCCGGCAAATAATGCTATAGGTGTGGCCCTTAACAAAGTAGTTACTGCAACTTTTAGTGTTCCTATGGATCCATTAACGATTACATCAACTACATTCAATGTAAAACAAGGAGCGACGGCAGTTCCTGGTGTAGTTTCTTATACAGGTTTGATTGCATCATTTACACCTTCAAGCCCGCTTGCATCGAATACAATCTACACAGCAACGGTTACCACCGGTGCTAAGAATGTTCCTGGTACTCCATTAGCAAATGATTATGTCTGGACATTTAATACAGGTACAACCCCGGCTGTCCTTTCTACCGATCCTTTGAATAATGCTACAGGCGTAGCTCTTAACAAAGTAGTTGCAGCAACCTTTAGCGTTCCCATGGATCCGTTAACGATTACAACAACAACTTTCAACTTGAAACAAGGAGTAACCGCGGTTGCTGGTGCAGTTTCTTACACCGGTTCGACAGCATCATTTACACCGACAAGCGCATTAACTGCTAACACAATTTATACAGCTACGATTACTACAGGAGTAAAGAATCCTGCAGGTTTTGCAATAGCAGCTAATTATGTATGGACATTTACTACCGCCTCAGTTCCTACGGTACTTTCAACCGACCCTTTAAATCTTGCAACCGGTGTTGCTCTTAATAAAGTAATCAGCGGAGTTTTTAGTACAGCGATGGATCCTTTAACAATTACATCTTCGACTTTTACCTTAATGACAGGAGTAACTCCAGTGACTGGGACAATTAGTTATTTAGGAACAACTGCAACTTTTACACCAACCAGTAACCTTTTATCTGGAAATACCTACACAGCAACTTTTACCACAGGCGTGAAGAGTGTTGGTGGTACTCCATTGGCGAGCAACTATGTTTGGACTTTTAACACTAATGCACCATTAGGACCTCCTGTAATTGACCTTGCCGGGGTTGCAAGGTTTGGTATTATCGCGGGAGTTGGCGTGAGCAATAATGCAGGGCCAAGTCAAATCAATAATTTAGATGTTGGGATTTATCCAGGTGTTCGTTCATCGGTCACAGGATTTCCCCCTGCAACAATTGTTGGTGGAGCGCTTTATGCCTCTGACGATGTTGCACCTCCAGGTACTGCAGCCATGTTGTTGCAAGCTCAAAATGATTTAACTGCGGCCTACAACGCTGCTGCTGGAGCTACGCTACCAGCACCTCAGGTTGCACCGGCTGATCTTGGTGGTAAGACCCTTGCCCCAGGTATTTATACTTCAGCATCTACTATGCTATTACAGAATGGTGACCTTACACTGGATGCACAAGGTGATGCCAATGCAGTTTGGATTTTCCAAGTTGGATCAGCGTTCACATCAATAGGCTCAGGGCCGTTCCCGTCAGCTGCTGGTGGTAATGTTATCCTCGCAGGAGGTGCACAGGCCAAGAATGTATTTTGGCAAGTAAGCAGCTCCGCTACGATTGGCGACTTTACACACTTTCAAGGAAACATCCTGTCGCTTTCATCGATCACGATGAATTCAGGAGCTGTTGCCGAAGGAAGAATGCTAGCCAGAAATGGATCTGTAGTTATGACGAGTACAAACATTATCAACAAGCCTTAACCGCTAATCAATATGAAAACTAAAAATAATTTTAAAATAGGGTCGCGCATGGCGCGGTCCTATTCCTATTCGCTCAGAAATATTTTTTTCAGCGCGATTGCAATAACAGGTGTTCAATCAACATTGCAAGCACAAGCGCCTGTAAAGGCAAATGAACCTAAAGTCGAAGCACTTCCTGTTTACACAAAGCCCAATTGGTGGTTTGGTGCAGCTGCGGGCGCGAACTTTAACTTCTACCAAGGCACTACGCAACAACTAACTTCTAGCCTAACTGTACCAACTGCGTTTGGTCATGGCCAAGGAATTGGTTTATATCTTGCTCCTCTGGTTGAGTATCATCGCCCGGATCAAAGATTGGGTGTAATGTTTCAAGCCGGTTATGATAATCGCGCTGGAAAGTTTGATCAAGTGACTTCTCCCTGCAATTGCCCGCAGAATTTATCAACTGGCTTAAGTTATATTACGGTTGAGCCGAGCTTACGCTTTGCTCCGTTCAAGTCTGATTTATACTTGTTTGCTGGTCCGCGTCTTGCTTTTAATTTCTCGAAACAATTTGAATACCAAGCGGGAACTAATCCTCTTATAACGGATCAAGTTAAACCTGCTGAAGTGAAAGCAGATTTTAGTAGCGTGAATCAAATGCTGCTTTCAATGCAAGTCGGGGCAGGCTATGATATCTTTCTTTCATCTGAAAACAGAAAGACACAAACTGTACTTTCACCATTCGTTTCTTTCCAACCTTATTTCGGTCAGTCACCACGTTCAACTGAAACATGGACTGTAACTACCTTAAGGGTTGGCGCTGCCATTAAATTTGGAAGAGGTCATTTGATTGAGAAGCCTACCGAAGCCGAAGCAATGGTTGTCATAGCTCCGGTAGTTGTTAAATTCTCCGTTTACTCGCCTGCTAACATTCCGGTGGAGCGTAGAGTGCGTGAAACTTTCCCGATACGCAACTACGTGTTCTTCGATTCAGGATCAACAGAAATACCTAATCGTTATGTGTTACTCACCAAAGATCAGGTGAAAGGTTTCAAAGAAGACAGGCTGGAAGTATTCACTCCTAAAAAACTTTCAGGTCGTTCTTCAAGACAAATGACAGTCTATTATAATGTGCTCAACATATTGGGCGATCGCATGCAAAGAAACCCCAATACGGATGTGAGATTGACAGGAGCCTCAATGCAAGGTAAACCCGATGGTATTGCCATGGCAGAATCTATCAAACACTACCTGGTAAATGTATTTGGAATTAGTCCTGCAAGAATCAATGTTGAAGGCCGCATCAAACCAAGATTAGCTGCGGAACAAAAAGGAGCTACACTTGAACTTGACCTTCTTCGTCAGGGTGATCGCAGAGTTTCTATCTGGAGTGAATCCCCTGCATTAATGCAAGAATATCAGACCGGACCGAACACACCGATGAAGCCTGTAGAAATAGTTGGAGTACAAGCAGCCCCTGTTGACAGCTATATTAAGATCAATGTGAAAGGTGCGAAAAAAGCATTTACCAGATGGTCGTTGGAAGTAAAGGATGATAAGGGAACCATCCAAAACTTTGGACCGTATACGGAAGAAGATGCTGCCATACCTGGCAAATCCATTTTGGGCGATCGTCCTTCAGGAGATTTTAAATTTACCATGATTGGTCAGGATGGTATAACTACCAGGAAGGATACCACTTTACATATGGTACTCTGGACTCCTGACAAAGATGAAGAAGGAATGCGTTTCACGGTGATTTATGAGTTCAACGATTCAAAAGCCATAGACGAATATGAAAAATATCTCAACGATGTTGTGGCTCCAAAAATTCCTAAAAACGCAACGGTAATTATTCATGGCTATACCGATACGATCGGAGATGAAGATCATAATCAGGAATTGTCTTTTGCTCGTGCTACCGATGTTAGAAAAATTCTTGAAAAAAGCTTGGCTAAGGCTGACAGAACGGACGTTAAATTTGAATCGTACGGTTTTGGTGAAGATCAAAGCCTGTCACAGTTTGATAACAATTTTCCCGAAGAGCGTTTTTATAACCGTTCCGTTGTGATTGATGTCATTCCACATAAATAAATTTTAAACGATATAGTAAAATAAAGTCAGGGCTGCGAAAAGAAATTTTGCAGCCCTTTTCTTTTTTCCCTTTAAGACTTATAAAAACAAATAGCATGAATATTAAAAGAATCCTCGGTGCGCTTCTTTCCATTCTCGGCATAGGGGGCCTCATTTACACGGCTGTATCATTTGTCAACACATCAGGTGAGCGCAGTGTCAAGGGACTTATTATCTATGGCATTCTCGGCCTAATATTTTTCATGGCTGGCATAGGCCTGGTGAGAACCACCAAGGATGCGGCATAATAATATTGAGTCAAAGATTAATCAAACTTAACCTGTGTTTCATGCAACCCTATCCGGTAAAAGTAAAATCAATTAATAAAATAACTCATAATGTTTTATCCATTGTAACGGAAAGACCTCCTGGGTACAGTTTTACACCCGGACAGGCCACGGAAGTTTCTATTGACAAAAATGGATGGACGGAAGAAAAAAGACCTTTCACGTTCACGAGTATCCCTACGAACGACTATCTCGAGTTTACCATCAAAACATATCCTTTACATAATAGTGTAACCAATCAACTATTGCAACTTAAAAAAGATGAAGAGTTGATTTTAAATGACGTGTTTGGTACGATAAGCTACAAGGGTGAAGGCGTATTCATTGCGGGAGGGGCTGGTGTTACTCCTTTCATATCCATCTTCAGACACCTGACATTAAAAAATGAAATAGGAAACAACAAACTAATCTTTGCCAATAAGATGAAAGCCGATATTATTCTTGAACAGGAATTTATAAAATTATTGGGCAATAATTTCATTAACATTTTGTCAGAAGAAAAAGTGGAAGGTTTTGCCCATGGCCAGATAACAGATGATTTTATTAATACGAAGTGCGAATGGAGTAAATTATTTTACCTATGCGGTCCTCCACCCATGGTGGATGCAATTGAAAAGATATTATCCGATATGAACGTGGACAAAAGGTCGATCGTTAAAGAATCATTTTAGAATTAACAATCAGTAATGAATAAATAGACGATGCAATATGCATTAGTAGCCGGAGGAAGTAAGGGAATTGGATACGCTATTGCTGTTGCGTTGGCAAAGAGAAATTATAATTTGATTTTAATTGGTCGCCAAATGGATAGCTTGATAACCGCCAAAAATTCGCTTGAATCATCGTACAAAATAAAGGTAACAATAATGGAAAAAGATCTTAGCCTCCCCGGATCGGCCGAGGCAATTGCCGCATGGTGTCAGCAGGATCAATTGCCATTAAGTATGCTTTGTAATGTTGCAGGGCTTGGTGGCAAAAAGGATTTTCTTTCGTTACCGCTAGATGATTTAAGAAATATGACTTCAATTAATATTTCTGCACAAATGGCACTTTGTCACGGCCTTTTAGATTTATTGGAAAAGAACTCTCCGTCTCACATTCTTAATGTTGCTAGCATGGCGGGCTTTGCACCTATTCCAGAAAAAAACATATACTCGGCAACCAAAGCCGCAGTTATTTTTTTTAGTTATTCTTTACGGTATCAATTGAAAACGAAGAATATAAGTGTAAGCTGTCTTTGTCCCGGCCCCGTATTTACCAAACCCGAAATCATGGAAGATACAATTGAAAAACTGGGTTGGTTTGGAAAACTGATGGCAGTTAATCCGATAAAAGTGGGTGAGGTGGCAGTGAGAAAGACTTTAAAAAATAAAATGATAATTGTACCTGGCGTGGTGTCTACATTAATATCCATCTTTTTACGATCGTTGCCTCGCAGGGCAATTACTTCGATTTATTTTGTGATGGGGCAGAAATAAATCAATTGAGAAAAATAAATTAAAATATAAAACACTATGCGATTAACAGGAAGAAATATCGAGTTAACAATAGATAATTTGATTGTCAATTACGATGATGAAGGGGATGAGAAAGCGCCGGTTATCATTTTTATTCATGGCTTTCCACTAAACAAATCAATGTGGGACATGCAGGTGGATGCACTGAAGGACACCTATCGGGTGATTGCCTATGACATTCGAGGACATGGAAATTCTGACGCCGGTGATGCAAAATTTTCAATAGATCTTTTTGTCAACGATCTGATCTGCCTGATGGAGGCACTGGAGCTTGATAACGTCATGCTGTGCAGCTTATCCATGGGTGGATACATTGCTTTACGCGCCATTGAAAACTATCCGGAACTTTTTAGTGCACTTATTTTGAGCGACACACAGTGTACGGCTGATACACCCGAAGGAATAGAAAAACGGTTGAAGGCAATTGAAAGCATCAAGGAAAGCGGAGTGGAGGAGTATGCTGATGAAAGCATAAAAAATCTGTTTGCTGCTGAATCGTTTACAACAAGAATAAAAGAAATAGCAGCAGTAAAGAATATGATCGTGGAGATGTCCGTAGAATCACTGAGCAATACGTTGCTGGCATTATCAAGACGTGCAGAAACTTATGGCAAACTTCAGAATATAAAGATGCCTGTACTTATTATGGTGGGAAGTGAAGATAAAATCACACCTCTAAGCACAGCGCAGGTGATGCATGAAAGAATACCGGATTCCTTCCTTAAGGTCATAGCGCATGCTGGTCATTTAGCTAATCTTGAAAACCCTTCAGTATTCAATCATCACTTGAAAAAGTTTTTGCACCGGTTTGCCAAGAAGCAATTTCATTACAGTTAGGCTAACAAAAAGCCATGACCTAAAATTTGGTAAAGACACAGGCTAATGGATGACAATGGTGTAACTCAACCTCCTAATTGTGTAATAGGGCCGGAATTAATAAAGGTTACTTGTGTAATTGTAAAAATTCAATTGCAAAGCGCGAGACAGTGATCATCGCATGCATAATTTGATATAGTCAGATGTGTAAAAAGTGTAACGAGTTCTGGAAGTTACGTAACACAAATGGATACAAAGTGAGCCAACTTGGCGATCAGCCCGAGGACGTAACTCACGTTTTAAAAGTGATAATAGAAGGTGAGGATAAAACGAAAGGCCATGGCGAAGATAACGTCAAACAAAGTGATCACTAAAAGCTTATTGAAACATCATGCAGCGTTTTTCAATCAATAAAAGTAAAGCACATAAAGTAAGAAAAGCGTTTCTGATTTTTTCGGGCATTGTTATTCTCTTGGTAGCATTATCTATTTTATTTATTTCTCCTCTGGTTAAATATTTAGTTGAGCGTTATGACGAAAAATATACCGGCAGACAAATTACAATGGACTGGGCGTATGTTAATCCTTTTACCGGGTTTATCCATTTCAATAACTTCAAAGTCTACGAAGCAAAAAAGGACACATTATTCCTTTCCGCGAAAAATGTGAGTGCCGATTTTTCATTGCTTCAACTGTTTTCAAAAACAGTTGAAGTATCAGAACTTATCCTTGATCACCCACGGGGAGTGGTTACCAATAAAAAAAAACATTTCAACTTTGATGATTTAATCTTAAGATTTACACCGGATTCATTGTCGTTAGATAATAAATCATCATTCAACGTTAATATTCTTCGGGTCAAAATAAAGCACGGTGAATTTTATTATCGTGAAAAGGCAGTTCCAATAAATTACCTGGTTAAAGACCTGGACATGGAGAGCTCAGGTAAGCGATGGGATGCTGACACGATTGCTTCAACATTTTCTTTTCTATCACAAGATGGAAAAGGAGGGGTGAAAGGGGATTTTACAATCAATGTAAAAAGCCTGGATTACCGATTGGCAGGCTCTGTCCGAAATTTTGATTTAGAAATTATCCGTCAGTACCTCTGGGAATTGATTAATTATGGAATGTTCTCAGCAAAGATGGATGCAACGGTAAAGACTACAGGAAATTTTAAGGATCCAAATAACATGGATATGCACGGTCGACTTTCGTTTACTGATTTTCACCTGGGCAAAACAGTTAAGGATGATTATGTAGCCTTCGATAAATTGGTGCTCACGATCAAACGAATAAGTCCAATCCATAAAATATTTCATTTTGACTCGATTTTTCTGCAACATCCCTTTCTTAAGTATGAAGAATTTGATTCACTCAATAACGTAGAGATGTTATTTGGAGAGAAGGGATCGAATATCTCTGATGTTACTTCGCAAGCAAACCGCTTTAACCTGGTTATTGAAATTGGTCGTTACCTTAAAAGGCTGAACCGAAGTTTTTTTCAGAGCCAGTATAGAATTAATAAATTGTTGGTGACGGATGGAGATATAAGGTTCAGCGACTTTTCGTTAAATGAGCAATTCAGCATAAGCGCGAACTCACTCAGCATAAGCGCCGACTCCGTTAATAAAAACAACAAGCGGATAGCGATGCACATAAAATCAGGAATAAAGCCATTTGGTGATTTATCCGTAACGCTAAGTATCAATCCAAAGGACAGTGGGGATTTTGACATGTACTATCATCTCAATAAAATGCAGGCGAGCGCATTTAATCCGTACTTGATTTCTTACACCTCATTCCCAATGGATCGAGGAACGATCAATCTCAATGGCATATGGAACGTGCGAAATGGCGAAATCAAAAGCGTCAACCATGTACTGATCATTGAACCGCGCTTATTGAAAAGAATAAAAAATAAAAATTTTAGGTGGATTCCGTTGTCCTGGATAATGCCCTTCGTTCGTGAACGCAGCAACGTAATTGATTACGATATTCCTATTTCGGGTAATCTTAAGAATCCCCATTTTCATTTGCATGATGCCGTGATGGATTTGCTCAAAAATGTTTTCATCAAACCGATAACCATTCCTTACGGGATAAAATTGCGGACCGCAGAAGATGAAATTGAAAACTCGCTCACATTGGAATGGGGTATGCGTCAACATAAGCTTCGCGCTAATCAACGGCACTTCATTAAAACGATGGCGGAGTTTCTTGACAAAAACAAGGAATCAAGCATAACTGTTTATTCAAACGAATATTCGCTAAAAGAAAAAGAACAGATTCTTTTTTTTGAGGCCAAGAAAAAATATTTTCTTTCGTCACGAAGTAAGAGTGAGACTTTTACAAATAATGATTCCACAACAGTAAATAAAATGTCTATCAAGGATGCTGCTTTCATGCACTTGCTAAAGAAGGGTAGAGGTGCTGGAGACACGTTGATGTTTACGATCCAAGACAAATGCAATTATTACTTAGCCAATAATTCGGTGAATTCTGAATACAAGAAATTAGTAAGAGAGAGAGACAGAGTGTTTAAAGAGTTCTTTGTGAAGAATGGAACATTGGATAGAGTGAAATTTCACACCAGTAATGATAGTGTTCCCTACAGCGGTTTTTCCAGTTACAAAATTATTTATCATGGCCCTATTCCTGAATCATTGCAAAGAGCCTACCGGGAGATGCATGAATTGAATAATGAAGCGCCAAGAGAAAAATACGAAGGCGATCGTGTGTTGTCAAAGTTGAAATAAGAGGCAAAATGTTGTGCCTGGAGCGTCGGCTCAATTTAAAAGTTAATCCATCGAAAAAATCTGTGACTTATATAAGAGCCTGTCAAAATAGTGTAAGACTTTAAACGTTAAATAGATTGAAATTCGTTGTGAATAAGGAAGAGGAAAAAAGTGAACAGAAAATCAAAAATGAGCTAACCTGAGTTATTATGGAAAATAAATATAAAAGTGGCGAAATTGTGAGTGAGCGAATAAGGCCAACAATGAAACTGATTGTGAACCGTTATGCGAACGGAATCTATTATTGTTCTATTCAGGAACGCGATAGCAAAAAGGAGCTCGTTTATTTTGAAAGAGAATTAGTCAGTGGTATTTCTTATAAAGGACCGATCGTTTCGTTTCCATTGGGTTCGAATTCTACTGATCTTAAACGGGTACCTCAACTTCAAAAATGAAATATGTGAATTGTATAATCTTTTGTATGGAAATCATCACCCAATTAAATTAAAAATAATTATGGAATCAGGAAAAGTAGTTTTAGGTGTATTGGCTGGCGTTGCGATTGGTGCAGTATTAGGAATTTTGTTCGCGCCAGAAAAGGGGAGTGTAACAAGAGATCAAATCTTAAGCAAGGGCGACGACCTTACCGATGATTTAACGAGGAGGGTAGACAGCTTTATTGAAGAGGCCTCAAAGAAGTATGAGACGGCGATTCATCAAGCTGAAGAATTGAGCACCAGAGGAAAAGCAAAGTTTGATGAAATCAAGAAAGAAGTAAAAAATGGATTGGCTTAAGTTTTAGTTTGTTAATCATTTTTAATCTAAATGACTTATTACTATGAACGACATAGCCACACCCATTGAAACACTTTTTGAAAGAGCTGAGGATTACAGCAAAACAAGTTTGGAATTGTTTAAACTGACGACAATAGGCAAATCGGCTGATGTGGTTTCTTCCTTGGCAGTTCAGTTTGTCTTTTTTATGATTGCGTCACTGTTCACCTTGGTGATCAATATTGGTATTGCCATGTGGCTGGGGGAATTGCTGGGCAAGCCATACTACGGTTTTTTTGTCGTAGCTATTTTCTATGTGGTAGTGATGGCTCTTCTCTACATCTTTCGTCACGAGTGGATTAAGACACCGGTGAGCAATTCAATCATCACACAAATGACAAAACAAAATGAAAAAGAGTAACGAATCAAAAGTTTTGCAGGAATCCATTAAACGGCTGCAGATACAACGATCGCATGAGCTGACTCTTCTGCGCGATCAGTTTCATCTTACTTACGAAAGTTTAAAGCCCATTAATCTGCTTAGACACACTTTTAAAGAAATTTCATCGTCGACCGAAATTAAAGATGGAATGCTCAATAATGTTATCGGGTTAACAACGGGTTATTTTACCAAAGCAATTTTAATTGGATCATCAGCGAATCCGATAAAGAAAATCATAGGGACTCTTTTGCAATTTGCAGTTGCCACTTTAGTGTCGCAAAATTCTGATTCAATTAAATCAATTGGAAAGGTTGTCATGGATAAACTATTTAAAAGACCGGTGGACAGTGACTTGAAAATTTCGAATAACGGAAACTCAATAAAGATTTAACAAATGAACATTACATCGAATTTAGAAAAAGAAAATGCAACAGGTCAGAATCAACAAGGCGCCAACGCAAACCGACCCGTACATGTGTTAACAGCTGGCTCCATTATAGGTGACAGTGTAAAGAACCCGCAAGGTGAAAGTATTGGAAAGATAAAAGACATCATGCTGAACCTGAAAGATGGGAGAGTTCAATATTTAATCATCGAGTTTGGAGGCTTTATAGGATTTGGAGAAAAATTATTTGCCGTTCCTTTCTCAGCCCTAAAATTGAATGCTATAAATAAAGACTTTGTACTGAACATTGAAAAGGATTTTTTAGTAAAAGCACCAGGCTTTGATAAGGATCATTGGCCGGAAACCAATGGTCATTATTTCGATGTCAATAGTTATTGGGGATCTTTCATGGGTCCGAATACAGGCGCGTAGCCTAGCATTGAATATTGCCTTTTTAGTTCCTACTGCACTCGTCTCGTGAGTGTCTGAATTTTAATTACCCCAATTTTAAAAATTATCAAACTTAATTCTCATGCATGTAAATGCGTGAGAATTACAATCCTTTGATTTAGTTGTGTAATACCTTCCGGAATGGAGTTCCCCACCTTTGTCTGAGTGGAAATAATTTCACTACTGTCCCCAGAAGGGAAAAATTTTAATTATTAAAAAAATGAACACTACACAACTACTTGGGAACTGGAATGTGACCAAAGGAAAATTAAAACAAAAGTATGCTACGTTAACCGATGACGATCTCTTGTTGGTAACTGGCAAGCATGATGAGATGATGGGAAAACTTCAGGCGAAACTCGGCAAGACAAAGGAAGAATTGCATAAGATTATATCAGGTCTTTAATTCTTAACAAAGAAAGAAAATCAAAGTGAAAAAAATAATCATATTATCAATACTGGCTATTACTTGCATTGCTACCCGCAGCAATGCACAAGAAAATAAGGATTACCGTAAACAACTTATGTTTGGATTAAAAGCGGGTGCCAACTCTTCGAACGTGTATGATGCCCAAGGCGAAGCGTTCATTGCAAAACCAAAATACGGATTTGCCGGAGGTGTTTTTCTGTCGATACCCATAGGAAAATATTTCGGTATCCAGCCTGAAGTGTTGTATTCACAAAAAGGATTTGAGGCGACTGGTGTTTTGTTAGGTAGCCCCTATGAGCTCACCAGAACCACAAGTTTTATCGATGTGCCATTGCTAATTGCAGTGAAGCCAGCTCGGTTTTTAACATTACTCGCAGGCCCGCAGTTTTCTTATTTAACCAGACAAAAGGATGTTTTCTCGAACTCAAGTTCAACGACACAGCAAGAGCAAGTATTTAACAACGATAACATCAGTAAAAACATATTGTGTTTCTTGGGAGGTGTGGACTTCAACTTCAACCATTTAGTACTTGGTGCAAGAGCAGGATGGGATTTGAAAAACAATAACGGAAATGACACATCCACAACACCTCGTTATAAAAATGCTTGGCTACAGGCTACCGTGGGAGTTAGGTTTTAATGCATAAAAGGATTTTATCATTGAACGAAAAAATTAAAATCATCGAATCATGAAAAAGTCAGGCATCATTATTTTATCGATCGGGCTGTTATTTACTCTCATTACTACGTTTGGCTTGTTGGTAAAGGAACGTGTAACAGATCCGGGGAAGATTGAAATGGCTCAGCTTAAGATTCACCATCGAGTTTGGGAACCGATGCTTGGTGCTATTTTAATAGTGATAGGGGTGGGCATGTACAAAGTAGGTAAGAAAGCTGAAGTAAAGATGGTATAGAGTTTTTGAATATGTGAATGATGTAACTCAATCTCTCCATTGTGTAACAAGCGTGGGAGTGTATAGACCTTACTTTGTCGCAGTCTTTATAGGTAAAAAAACTTATTATGCACTTGTATAAAAAGTAAAGAGTGAACAAGAAAAACCAAACCAATGAAAACATACATTATTGTACTCGCTCTAGCAGCAACACTTTTCGGCTGCGACACAAAAGAAAAGGCACATCTTCAACTTAAAGTAGATTCACTCAACAACGCCCTCATCGAAAGCAAGAAAACAGAGCTTGCCATGAATGAAGTGGGTGTCATCCTTGATTCAATCGATATGAACCGCCATGTGTTAAGGGTAAGAATTGTTGAAGGTATCTCGTATGCGGAATACGTAGACAGACTTAATGCGATCAATACGCATATCAAAGATTCACAAGCTAAGATTGCAGCTTTGGAAAATCAGCTGAAAGACTCAAAGTCAGCTTCATCGGCTACGATACACAGGCTAAAATCAGACATTGATTCAAAATCTAAGGAAATTGTTACGCTTCAACTTGAGGTGATCAACTTGCGGGATCAAAATGGCAGTCTTACTGCAAGTCTAAATCAAAAGGATTCAACCATATCGAGTCAAAAAGAAGTGATCAAACTTAAAAGCGGAAATGTGTCTGCCTTGGAAGCACTCGTGAAAGATATCAACGATCAAAACAGAATAAAGGTAGCCGGGCTCTACTTTGCCCAGGCGCAAGCGCTTGAAACCGCTGCTGATCGCACCAAATTTGCACCACGCAAAAAGAAAGAAACAAGACGCGAAGCATTAGAGTTATATAAACTCTCTTATTCGTTAGGCAACGATGATGCACAGGCTAAAATTCAAGAACTTGAAAAGAAACTGAGTTGATTTCATAAGATCTAAGCCGTCTTTAGAAAGCGGATCAACCACCTCTCGCCTTAATAAATAAAGCCAAGCCCAACAGTTTGGCTTTATTTTATTTTAAAAAAGAAAGCCAGAAAGTTCGAATCCAAAGTGGTTCACAAACCCTTGTCACCAGGTGTTTGGTAAAGAAAAGTGAAGCAAGCGAATGAAAAGAGTTTTAGAGATGTTAAAGGTAGTATTCAATTGCGATCGTCTTTATATTGGTGGTGGCAATTCGAACCAATTGATCCTCGTCGAATAAAATCTAGTTTTAAAAACATGAATACTACAACAGTCGAAATGATTGAACAGCTAGGCATCAACACAGTAAGAGTGCTTGCTGCTGATGCTGTGCAGAAAGCAAATTCAGGGCATCCCGGCACACCCATGGGGCTGGCACCGGTTGCACATGTTTTGTGGACGGAAAGCATGAGCTATAATCCGCAAAACCCGGCGTGGGCCAATCGCGACCGTTTTATTTTGTCAGCCGGCCATGCTTGTATGTTACAGTATAGTCTCCTATACCTGACGGGTTATCCCATTTCCATGGACGACATCAAAAAGTTCAGGCAATTACATAGTAAGACCGCAGGACACCCAGAGTATAGACTGTTACCGGGAATAGAAGTAACCACCGGTCCACTAGGGCAGGGGTTTGCCAATGCGGTTGGCTTTGCTATTGCTCAAAAATATATGGCGGCCCGTTTCAATAAACCGAGTTTCGATATTTTTAATTATAAGGTTTATGTAATCTGCAGCGATGGTGACTTAATGGAGGGCGTAGCATCCGAAGCTGCATCCATGGCCGGACATCTTCAATTAGGGAATTTGATTTACCTCTATGATGACAACCATATCTCCATCGAAGGAGATACCAACCTCACCTTCAACGAAGATGTGGCACAACGCTTTGAAGCGTATGGCTGGCACGTGCAAGTGCTTGCCGATGGCAACGACACTAAAGCTTTGTCTGTAGCAATAAAAAATGCACAAGCTGAAACCAATCGACCATCACTCATTAAAGTGCGCACCCATATTGGTTTCGGTAGTCCGAACAAAGTAGACACGGCTGGCGCACATGGTTCTCCGTTAGGTGAACCGGAAGTAAAACTGGTAAAGAAAAACTTTGGCTTCGATCCCGATAAATATTTTGAAGTACCGGATGAAGTGTTAAAGTATTATAGAGAAGCAGGAAATAAAGGAATAAAAAAAGAAGAAGCATGGAACGCGTTGTATAAAAACTACAAAGAAAAATACAGCACGCTGGCCAATGAATACGAATTGCTTAGCCAGGGAAAACTACAGGAAGGCTGGAAAGAAAAATTACCTTTCTTTAAAGCCGGAGAAAAACCGGTAGCTACCCGCAAAGCTTCAGGTAAAACGCTGAATGCAATTGCAGATTATTTTCCAAACTTGATTGGCGGTTCTGCTGACCTCTCTCCATCCACTGACACTAATCTTGAAAAATATAAATCTTTTTCAGCAGTCGACAATGGAGGAAGAAATTTTCATTTCGGAATCCGGGAGCATGCTATGGGTTCGATCTTAAACGGAATGGCGCTCAGTAACTATATCATTCCATACGGCGCTACTTTCTTTGTCTTTGCTGATTACATGCGACCGCCCATTCGGCTGGCGGCGATCATGAGGATTCGATCCATTTTTATTTTTACGCACGACAGTATCGGTTTGGGAGAAGACGGCACGACGCATCAACCGGTTGAGCAACTGATTGGTTTACGCTCCATTCCTAATATCACTGTGATCCGCCCTGCCGATGCCAATGAAACGGTGCAGGCTTGGCGCGTCGCGCTTGAGCATTCCGGAGGTCCAGTTGCGCTGATCTTAACACGCCAGGAAATTCCTGTGATCGATCAGGAAAAATATACGAAGGCAACGGACTTGGAAAAAGGAGCTTACATTCTTTCAGAATCAGAGATATCACCAAAAATTATTTTGATAGGCACCGGTTCTGAAGTGCAATTATTACTAAGCGCCCAGCAGAAACTAAAAGAACAAAACATAGCTGCTCGCGTGGTCAGTATGCCGTCGTGGGAATTGTTTGAAAAACAAGATGCGGCTTACAAAGAAAAGATATTTCCAAAAGCAATTCGTAAAAGATTGGCTGTTGAAGCCGGATCTTCGTTGGGCTGGCATAAATACATAACCGATGAAGGCGATGTGATAGGCATCGATAAATTCGGCGAATCTGCTCCCGGTGAAGAAGTGATGAAGGAGTATGGCTTTACGGTGGAAAATATTGTTAAGAAAACCTTGGCACTTTTATAATTAATAAAAATGAAAATCGGGATCAGTGCAGATCATGGTGGCTTTACGTTAAAAGAAATTATTCATCCTTTCTTAATTCAACAAGGTTATGAAGTGGTGGATTTTGGCGCCCTTGCTTTAAACAATCAAGATGACTATCCTGATTTTGTTATTCCGTTAGCGCGGGCCATTGCAGCAGGCGAAGTGCAGCGCGGCATAGCGATTTGTGGCAGCGGAGTAGGAGCGTGCGTTGCAGCGAATAAAATTGCCGGAGTAAGAGCAGCGTTGATTAACGATCACTTCTCTGCTCATCAAGGTGTGGAAGATGATGATATGAATATGATTTGCCTGGGTGGCAGGGTTACTGGTTTTGCGAATGCAGAAGAACTGATCACTTCATTTTTAAAGGCGACCTTTATCGGTGCTGAAAGACATTTACGCAGGTTACAAAAAGTTAAACAGTTAGAAAAGAATCAATGAGCAAGGAAGGAGCAGAGATAAAAGTAATATTCTCGGATATTGGCGGTGTGTTTCTCAGCAATGGATGGGAGCATCAATCAAGAGAAAAGCTGGCTAAACAATTTGGCCTCGACTTTAGAGAAATGGAAATTTTACACGACTTTATTTTTAATACTTACGAAATCGGAAAGCTTACCCTTGATGAATACCTCAACACGGTGATATTCAATCACGAGCGTGATTTTACAAAAGAAGAATTCAAGACATTGATGTTTGCCGAATCACAGGCATTGTCAGCTATGCTCAACTGGTTTAAGGAATGGAAACGTGGGTGTGGCTTTCGCGTGATCTCCATTAATAATGAAGGTCGGGAGCTGAATGATTACAGGATTAAGAAATTTAATTTACACGAATGTTTCGATGCTTTTGTCTCATCGTGTGAAGTGGGTATGCGCAAACCTGATCCGGGAATATTCAAGCTGGCGATGGGTGTTGCTCAAGTTTCACCGGAAGAGTGCGTATATTTTGACGACCGGTTGATGCTGGCGCAAGCGGCGGAAAAACAAGGCATCCGAAGTTTTCATCACCAGGATTTCGAGACTACAAAAAAAATATTAACAGATCTTAAAATTAAAAACTATAGCTAGTCATGGCAGAGAATAAAAAATATAAGTTTGGAATGATAGGCCTCGGCACGATGGGCTGTAACCTCCTGCTGAATATTGCCGACCATGGATTTTCCGCGGCAGGGTATGATAAAGGCGAGGACAAAGTTTCCAAACTCAATCAGTTCGGTCACGCAAATGTGAAAGGGTTTGGTGACATAAAGATTTTCATTCAAAACCTGGAAAGCCCTCGGGCATTAATGTTGCTGGTTCCTGCCGGTAAAATTGTTGATAGCGTGATTGCAGAATTGATTCCCCTGCTCAATAAAGGAGACATGATCATTGACGGTGGTAATTCGCACTTCACGGATACTGAGCGAAGAGCAAATGAGTTAAAAGAAAAAGAAATCCATTTTTTTGGAATGGGAATTTCCGGAGGCGAAGAGGGAGCCAGGAAAGGACCGAGCATGATGCCCGGTGGCGATAAAGCAGCATATCAGCAGGTGAAACCGATCTTCGAAGCCATTGCAGCAAACGTAGGTGGCGAACCTTGTGTTACTTACGTCGGCCCTGGTGCTTCGGGGCACTTTGTAAAAATGGTTCACAATGGAATTGAGTATGCACTGATGCAACTCATTTCAGAAACGTATGAGATACTAAAGAAAGGTCTTCATCTGAAGAACGAAGCCATTCATAATATTTTTGAAAAGTGGAACAAAGGAAGGCTACAATCTTTTCTGCTTGAAATCACGACGGATATTTTTGCTTTTAAAAATCCAGGAGGAACACATCTTTTACTCGATGATATCAAAGACGAAGCCAAGTCGAAGGGAACTGGAAAATGGACATCGCAAGTTGGCATGGACATTAATCTGCCGATCCCAATTATTGACACCGCGGTTTCCATGCGCGATTTATCAAAGTATAAATCATTAAGAACAGCGGCCTCCAAGATTTACTCCGCTGCTCCAACAGAAATCTTGACAAACAAACCTGATGAATACCTGGACAAGCTTGAACAAGCATTTTATTTCAGTATGGTAATCACCTACGCGCAGGGAATGCATTTGCTTTATGATGCGTCTAAAACATATCACTATGAACTTAACCTGGATCAGATTGCAAAGATCTGGCGTGGTGGCTGCATCATCCGGTCCAAATTTTTGGAAGACATATATGCTGCATTTCATACGAGTGAAAAATTGGAGCACCTGTTGTTAGATCCTTCCATTCAATCATCCTTAAAAAATAGTTTACCTGGTATTCGCACCATTGTTTCTGATGCAGCGAAATACGGGTTGGCTATTCCTGCCTATGCTTCATCATTGAGTTACTTTGATACTTTTCGAAGTGAGAGGATGCCATCGAACCTTATTCAGGCGCAACGTGATTTCTTTGGCGCACACACCTACGAACGCATTGGCGTTGAGGGCGTTTTTCACACGGAATGGAGCAGCAATGTGAAAGCCTGATGGTTATCCAATAGTTGAGTAAGAAATAAATAAAGAATTATCATGGCCACATCTATAAAATCACATCCAACGGTTTTCATCATCTTCGGAGCAACTGGGGACCTGAACTGGCGAAAAATAACACCCGCCCTTTATAACTTATTTTTGGATAACTGGTTGCCCGATCAGTTCGTCATCGTCGGCACGGGGCGATCGGAATTATCGGATGAGGGGTTCCGTCAAAAATTATTGGAAGGCATTGATCAATTTTCCAGAAAGGGAAAGGCTGAAAAAAATAAATGGGAGGATTTTTCGAAGCATGTTTTTTATAAATCTTCTAACCTGACGGATGAGAAAACGTATACCGAATTTGGTAAGGTGATTCTCCAATATCAGCAGGAGTGGAAGGTGGAGCCACATGTGGTCTATTATCTCGCTGTTGCTCCGAAATTTTTTCCCGTCATCGCAGAAAATATTTCAAAAAATAAATTAGCAGATAATCCAGATACTACTCGCATCGTTATTGAGAAGCCGTTTGGCCATGACCTTGAATCGGCTAAATCACTAAACAATCTTTTGCACAATCTCTTCGATGAGAAGCAGATTTATCGGATCGATCACTACCTGGGCAAGGAAACGGTTCAAAACATCATGGCTTTTCGTTTTGCGAATTCCATTCTCGAACCAATATGGAATCGCAATTATATTGAGCATGTTCAAATTTCTGTAACTGAACAATTAGGTGTTGGCGATAGGGGAGAGTACTACGAAGGTGCAGGAGCGCTACGTGACATGGTGCAGAACCACGTGCTACAGTTGCTGTGCCTCGTCGCCATGGAGATTCCCATAAACTTTAATGCAGACGAAGTTCGAAATCGTAAGGTAGATGTATTAAGGGCTATGAGAAAATTTGGTTCTGAGGACATCCGGAAAATTGCAGTGAGAGGGCAATATAGCAAGGGATGGATGGAGGGCACAGAGGTACATGGTTATCGAGAAGAAGCTGATGTTGAGCCACTGTCAAACACCGAGACCTTTGTGGCGATAAAATTTTTTGTCGATAACTGGCGATGGCATGATGTGCCGTTTTATGTGCGTACTGGTAAACGACTTTTTCAATCCTCTTCTATTATTGCTATTCAGTTTCGCGATGTTCCCCATGTCGTATTCCCATCAGCAGCAACGGATAACTGGCAACAGAACAGGCTTATCATTAGCATCCAACCCGAAATGAGTATTCGATTACAGTTGCAGACGAAACGGCCTGGCTTAGATATGGTGCTGAATACAGTTGATATGGTGTTCGACTATGCAGGTACTTATACCGAGGAGACCCCTGAAGCCTATGAGACGCTGCTGCTAGATATCATGACCGGCGATCAGACGCTCTTCATGCGTGCTGACCAGGTGGAAGTCGCTTGGGAACTACTCATGCCAGTACTCAACTCCTGGCAATCTAAGAAAAGCATAAATTTTCCAAATTATACAGCGGATACCTGGGGGCCTGAAATTGCAGAAGCATTAATCGCTCAAGACGGGTTCCATTGGTTCACGCTGCCAATTCAAAAAGAAAAGAAGTAAGATGGTTGTATTTTGACGTGAGAATCATGTAACTTGATAACGGAAATTAAATCGGGAAACCAATAAAACAGGCGCTAGCGATAGCCTATAGTATAAAGCGCTCAAGAAAAAAAAAGAAGTGAAAGCAGTCACTAAAATGAAATGAGTTGGTTGTAGGTTGGTGAAGAGTTTTTCTCCGAATGCTTTTTCGTTCTGGCCTTAGCGCTAGATAATTTTCTTTTGACATCCAGAGTAGCTATGCAAAAAATGCTCTGATCCCAAACTGTAGCATACACAGGTCGTTATCCCGCAATGGTGACAGACACAAGAACATGACAATTCACCATTAACGACTTAAATCCAATGGAAAAGAAACAAGACAATCCAAAAATCCTTAAAAATAAATATATACCAACTGCTGAGTTTTACAGCCAAATAATTGACAGTTTACAAGATTATTCAATCTTTACTTTAGATAAAGAATTCATCATAAATAGTTGGAGTTCTGGCTCGACAAAAATTTTTGGTTACGAAACAGACGAAGTTATTGGAGAGCATTTCGATTTAATATTTACTGAGGAGGACTTAAAAAATGGTATTCCTAAAAGAGAAATTGAAACAGCTTTAAAAGAGGGCAGGGCAACAGATAATAGATGGCACATTACCAAAGACAAGAGCCTGTTTTATGCTTATGGATTGGTTTTTCCACTCATCGGTTTGGACGGAGAAATGTTGGGCTATGTTAAAATTTTGCGAGACTTGACAGACAGGAAACAATCGGAGGATGCCATAAAAAAATATGTCAGAGAATTGGAAGAGCTTAATACTCACAAAGAAAGTGTTCTGGCAATACTTTCGCACGATTTAAGAAGCCCCCTGTCAGCTATTATTGGAACCGCAAAATATTTGAAAGAAAATTTTTATAAAATGAAACCTGATGCCGTTCAGGAAATGCTTGACGTGCTTTATAAATCATCAACGGATGAATTAGATATGTTAGACTATTTAGTAGAATGGGCAAGAATAAAATACGCATCGGATGTATTTTCTCCAACAAAAATAAAACTAATCGAATACATTGATAAAGTCTTTGAAACTTTAAACGAAACTGCCTCAATAAACACCATAAATCTTCATCACGAAATTGAAGCGGATACTTCTGTGTTTGCGGATGGTAAAATGTTAATTTCCATCATTCAAAATATCGTTTCAAATGCGATAAGACATACAGAAAAAGGAGGGACAATAACGGTTTCAGCAAAAAGCATGGATGACAAAACTATTGTCCAGGTTAAGGACACTGGAGTTGGAATGTCCAAAGAAATAATGGAAAAACTTTTTACTCCGCAAATTAAAACCCTTTCAGAAACAAGAAAAAAGAATAAAGGTGCGGGAATTGGATTATTACTGGTAAAAGGATTTTTAGAAAAAAATGGTGGTGAAATATGGGTAGAAAGTATTAAAGGTGAAGGTTCGTCTTTTTATTTTACATTGCCCATTGATAAACCTTTATACAAAATAGGCAGCTCAGACGAAATTATGTTTGATGAAAGCGCATAATGGTGTAAAATCTGGTGAACTGCTAGAGAAAATAAAGCAGGATGGCTATCTACATTTATAATACGGTACCCAGTTTGATGAAAGCAATGGCGGATTTTGTTGTAACCACAGCACAAAAAGCGATTGGCTTGAGCGGGGAATTCAATATTGTTTTGTCGGGAGGTAACTCTCCTAAAAAATTATATGAAATGCTTGCATCACCTGAATTCAATCAACAAATAGATTGGAGCAAAGTAAATTTTTTCTTTGGAGATGAACGCTATGTGCCAGCGCATGATCCGCAGAGTAATGGCAATATGGTGCGAGTTGCATTGTTTGATCCGCTGCACATCGAGGAATCAACTATTTTTTTTGTCGACACTTCACTTTCGCCAGACGAAGCGGCCGGGGATTATTCGACTCGAATCACCAGCCATTTTAAAGGAAAGGATTCAATATTTGATTTGATCCTTTTAGGTTTGGGAGATAATTCTCATACGGCTTCCTTATTTCCTCACACCGCTGTACTTCACGATCAATCGGCTTCGGTGAAGTCCGTGTTTGTGAAAGAACAAAATGTTTATCGCATTACGATGACAGCGCCATTGATCAATCAAGCTCGTCATATTGCATTTATGGTTTATGGCCAATCGAAGGCGGAGGCGGTACATCATGTGCTCGAAGATGCATTTGATCCTGAACAATATCCAGCCCAGCTTATAAAATCTGAAAACGATGAAGTTCAATGGTACTTAGATGAAGCAGCAGCCTCCCTTTTGAAACGATGATTTGAGAATTTGAAGTGATTATATAAAGAGTTCTTAGGCTCCGAATTACAAAGTCTTTCTGGATTTCATTTGTGTAGAAAATAAGCAATCGTTAAAAGTATTTTAGTTCTGGCTCTGAAATAATGCTGAGTAAATTTTTGTGTTATTAAATGTCGATGGCCTGTCACTTATTTTGCTGATAATCTCAAAATCGGATTGTTTGAATAGATCTTGTGCGGATAAAAAATTAATTGGATAAGGTACCCAGTGACTAGACTTTTCCATGTCGTACTCGACGAGTATGAAAACCCCGCCAGGTAACAGATGTTTTTTGATTTTGGTGAGAAATCTAATTTGGTCTTTGACAAAGTGTAGCGAGTTAGCCATCAGAATGCCATCTACCGAAACCTTGGGCAGAGGATCTTTTATGAAATCCAATTGAATAAACTTAATTTGACTATTGTGGAATGATGTAGGTTCTTTATCAATGGCATAAATCGAACTACCCTTAGGCAACAACCTATTCAGCGCTTCGCTGAACAAACCACTGCCACAACCAAGGTCAAACCATGTTTGAGGTTGAGGTGCGTTAAAGTGATTACAATTTATTAAGGCCTCTGCCTCGGGTAGGGTCATTCTCGGGTATCAATTTTTCGCCTCCTTAAGAATATAACCTATTGCCCGTACATTTTCAATAGACAGGGCGGTGTCGTTCTTTAAATATTTTCTCAGTTTCGAGACAAACACATCCATACTTCGTGCAACAAAGAACCCGTCATTTTCCCATATGGATTTCAAAAAGACATCACGTTCAATAAGCCTTCCTGCATGCCGAAAGAACATTGCCAGTAGTTTTGTTTCCTTGTGAGTTAAGCGCGTAGTCAAACCTTTGGAATCGAGAATCTGGTTTTGAAGATCCAAAGTTGATGCACTGATCTTAAGGATGCCGGTGTTTAATTGACCGGAGACTTTTGTTCTTTTAAGGATCGCCTCGATCCTGTATTTAAATTCTTCTATGCTGAAAGGCTTGCAAACATAATCATCGGCGCCAATTTGAAAACCGCGAATCCGATCCAGCGTCTGGTTCCTTGCTGTGAGAAACATAATTGGAATCTGTTGATTGAATTTCCGGATATCTTCGGCTAATGCGAAGCCGTCTTTTTCCGGCAGCATCACGTCGAGAATGCAAAGATGAAACTCGCTGTTGTGAAAGGCGGTGAGACCTTTATTTCCCGTTGGACACAAATGAACATTCCATCCATGCACCCCCAGTGTGTCCTTGATGAGAAAACCCAAGCTCTCGTCATCCTCCACAAGTAATATATTGGCAGCTTGATTCATGCTTTTGGGAATAACATGGTTACTTCCGTTCCCTTATTTAACTCACTCCATAGGTTTATTTGTCCTCGGTGATGACGGATCACTTGTTTTACAAAACTGAGCCCAAGTCCAAACCCCTTGACGTTATGCACGTCACCCGAAGAGGCCCGGAAGAATTTTTCAAATACTTTCTTCTTCATCTGCATCGGTATACCTATTCCCCGGTCGCGAATTGAGATCTCGATTCCGCCAAGTGTGTCTTTTGTCCGCAAAATGATTTCAGGCTTTTCAGGAGAGTACTTCTCTGCATTGTCGATCACATTGTTGATGGCCTGTGCCAGGAGCTCGCGGTCTCCATACACAAGTGTAGATTCCGAATCAAACTGAAGCTGGAGTAACCCGTTTCGTTCACGGATTTTCAACTGAAAAGCTTCCGCGCAATCGCGCATGAGGTGATGGATGTCTATTGCCTGAAAGGGCCGGTGCTGCATGTGGTCTGCTGACGCGCCAAGTAACACTTGGTCAATTTTTTGCTTTAGCTTCTCATTTTCCTTTAATAGGATGTCAACATATGGCTGCATCTCCGGCTGTGTTTTTCGTTTCAGGATCTGGCCTGCGATGCCAATATTGGTAACCGGTGTTTTAAACTCATGTGTCATGGTGTTGATGAAATCATTTTTCAACTGCGAGAATTTTTTTTCCTTCAAGAGCGATGAGATAGCAAAGGCGAAGAACCCTGACATCATAAGGAGAATCGCCGTGGAGAATATCCAAATCTTAAGTTCAGCTGCGAGGTAACTTCTTTTAGAGGGGAAGTAAACCGCAAAGTTTTTCTCAGCGTTATTCGTCAACCCTTGTAATGATGAATTGTCCCTTAAGTGTTTGGTGGCTTCCACATAACTTCCATAGACCAGCGTATCATCATAAGCATCATATACACCAAGTTCGTACTTCAAATTGAGATTTCTAAGCGCAAACTCTTTTTCAATGAGAGTGTCCAGTTCCTTGGCATCAAGGTTCGATTCAGTTTTAGCAAAAAAGAAATTAGAAGACAATTTTTTGACTGTGGCATCCCGGGATGCTGAATCTGCAACCTTCTTTAAGGCCACCTGAACGCTGTGATCAAATTGTCTTTCGGCGACATCGAATGCCCGCGAAAACCAGTAGAGTTGAACGATCATCAGGCAGCACAGCAGAACTGTCCCCACCAGTATTAATTTCCACAATTGAAAATGTTTCATTGCAAACTCGTTATGTTTTTGTGACGTCTCGTAAGTATACCTTCTGATTCAATATTCTAAATTAAGATTTTAGCTATTCACTTTCGCAATTCGGTTTTTTTTAACACTGCATTAACACTTCTTTACACTGCTTAACCTTTCTGCTCCGATTGTAAGATTACTATTGCAAATATTCATTGGGGCTCCTTTGAAAAATAATGGATTCTGATTCAAGCGGCTTCGGAATACTTACACTATATGCATTTCCAAAAAGCGAATAACATTTTCGGTTGGGCAGTTTTTGCCATTGCACTCACCACCTATTTCCTCACCATGGAGGAGACTGCCAGTTATTGGGATTGTGGAGAGTTTATTGCTGTTTCGTATAAGTTACAAGTACCTCACCCTCCAGGAGCTCCCTTGTTCTTGTTGATGGGGCGAGCTTTTTCATTTCTAGCCCTTGGTGATGTGACGAAGGTTGCGTATTGGATTAACTTCATGAGTGTGTTGGCAAGTGCTTTCACTATTCTGTTTCTATTCTGGTCGATCACTCTCTTTGGCCGTAAGTTGATTGGTATAAAAAAAGATACAGAGATCACCTCCGACCAGACTTGGATGCTGATGGGAGCTGGTATGGCGGGTGCGTTGGCATACACTTTTTCTGACTCATTTTGGTTCTCAGCAGTTGAGGCAGAAGTTTATGGGATGTCTTCTTTCTTTACAGCATTTGTCGTTTGGGGTGTTTTAAAATGGGAGGTTATCGAAGATGAAAGCAATGCCAACCGATGGCTGTTGTTAGTGGCTTATATGATTGGCCTTTCCATTGGTGTGCACATGCTCAACCTGGTTACACTTCCTGCCCTTGGCTTGATCTACTATTTTAAAAAATTCAAAACCACTACCTGGGGAATAATCGCAACACTCGCCCTGAGCAGCGGTCTGGTATTATTTATTAACGACTTTATTGTTCCCGGACTGCCAGCGCTTGCCGGACATTTTGAATTATTCTTTGTGAATACCCTGGGACTTTTTTTTGGATCTGGTGCTCTGGTATTTACATTGTTATTAGTTGGCGCCCTGGTTTACGGTATTTATGTTACTCATAAAAAGAACAAACCGGTCTGGAATACATTCTTGCTGGCTATGGCTTTTATTTTGATTGGCTATGGATCGTATGCATTGGTAGTGATCCGGTCAAACTACAACACATTGATTGACCAAGACTCTCCCAAAGATGTAATGAGTTTTGTTCGCTATCTAAGGCGAGAGCAATACGGCAGCCGTCCACTTTTATCCGGGCCTTATTTTACCGCAAAGCCAATAAGCATCAAATATGGTGAAGCAACGTACAATAAAGGAAAAGACAAGTATGAAATCGGTGATAGAAAATTTGAATATGAATATGAACCGGGTGAATCCACTCTTCTTCCGCGCGCATGGAACTCAGAACACGCAGAAGCATACCGCAGTATCATGGGGTTGGCCGCTGGGCAAAAGCCGACCTTTGCACAAGACAAATTTGTTTTCATGTTCCGTCAACAGATCGGCCATATGTATATGCGCTATTTCATGTGGAATTTTGCTGGACGCGAAAGCGACATCCAGGGTGCCGATTGGTTGCACCCTTCCGATTGGTTCAAGAAGATTCCGTCCAGTTTCGCTGAGAACCGCGGCAGGAATAATTACTTCATGATTCCCTTTATTCTTGGATTAATTGGAATGTTTTATCAGTTCACAAAAGACACGAAAAATTTTGCAGTAGTTGCTTTACTTTTTGTAATGACAGGCATCGCTATCGTGATATACCTCAATTCTCCTCCGGTAGAACCTCGTGAACGCGATTATATTTATGCGGGTTCTTATTATGCCTTTGCCTTCTGGATCGCTTTATCAGTTATTGGCATTGCCGAACTTTTGAAGAGGTTTATCAAAAACGCAAAAGTGGTCACAGTCGCCGCTACATTAATTGGTCTCTCTGCATCAGCGCTGATGGCCAAAGACGGCTGGGACGATCACAACCGCAGTGATCGTTTCTTTTCCGTTGACTCAGCGTCGAACTATCTTCAATCGTGTGACCCACAAGGTGTACTTTTTACCGGTGGCGATAACGATACTTTCCCGTTGTGGCATGCACAAGAAACAGAAGGAATCCGCGCTGATACGCGGGTGGTTGTGCTTAGCTATTACAATACCGGTTGGTACATCGAACAAAGCATGCGTAGAGCCAACGATTCGCAACCGCTTGTGTACACTATTCCATTGAAAGAATATCAAGGTGGACTGAATGATTATTTGCCATTTGTCGATTTGAAACTAAAAAACATTAAGGCGAAAGAATATATTCAATTGCTCGCGAAGCGGTATCCTCAACTTAACGATGGAAACCAGAATATTGTACCGAGCCGGGTACTTACAATTCCAATTGATAAGAAAGCAATTCTGGCAAAAGGGATCATACCCAAAGGAATGGACAGTCTGGTGGTGGATGAAATGAAGATTAAAGTTTTAGGTAACGTATTGTACAAATCAGATTTGGCCTTGCTAGATTTCCTTGTCACCAACAATTGGGAGCGACCTATCTTTTTTAATAGCAATTCAATTTCACAAATCAAGATCGACCTTAGCCCATATGCAGTCCAGGTGGGAAATGCATACCAAATTTTGCCAGTCCGCAATCCCCGGAAAGACCGCGAATACCTGGTGGATACGGATAAGAGCTTTGAAAGAATGACAAAGAAGTTCCGTTACCGTGGACTCGACAATCCAAAAGTTTATTACAATGATGATTATAAAGGCTTTGTGTTCAATCATCGAAGTTCCATCAATTCAGTGGCACAAGCCCTTATTGATAATCGTGAGGAGAATAAAGCTAAGGAACTGCTTTTGTTTTCATTGAAGAAGATGCCGGATAGTGCCGTTCGTTACGATTACACTACAGCGGAGACAATTAACTTACTATTTATGGTTGGCGAAAAATGGAAAGCAGTCGACATCGCTAAGACAATTGGCGACCGGGCTATTGAAATGGCTACGTATCTTACAAAAGAACGGAAGGGTTTGACCAATGATTTACGGAACAACCTCGCTCTCTTAAATATTTTACAACGCGCTTTGTATGAAAATGGGGAGATGGAATTGGCAAAAAAATATGAAGAGGCATACAGTGAATTATTGGCTGAACTTCAGCTCAATGAAGGAGGAGGACAGAAGGGAAATTATTGAAATAGAGGGGGTGAAGTAATTTATCAATCGCTCAAGTCTGATCTGCATTTGGTTTCGTTCAATAAAAGTTAAATCACTAGGCAATAGAGTCATTTACGATCTCGAGCCTGTAGCCTTTACCATGTACGTTGGTTATGCGAAGATCAGGATCATCGCTTAATTTTTTTCTAAGCTTTGATATGAACATATCAAGACTGCGGCCGGTGATAACACCCTCATCGGTCCATACTTCCTGAATTAGTTCTTCGCGTAATGTGAGCTGCCCGATATTTCTATTGAGTAGCGTCAATATTTTGCATTCCTTATCTGTCAATGAAATTGTTTCTTCGCCTATTCTCAAACGCTGATAAGTGATGTCGAATACAAATCTTCCTATTGGAAGAACCGGGTTGCTTTCATTTTGAATAGAAGCATTCTGCTCTCCTTGTGGCTTTGATTTTTTAGACCCAAGGTTGCTGCTGATTGATACAATGGCCAACGCAGATAGAATACTGCTGATTATCATTGCAATTTGTGAATTTAGAACAGTCGGCTCAGGAAAATCAGTAAAAGCAATTTCAATGTTGTAGCAAGCTTTCGGTTGACTTCTGCCACGACAAGCTATAATGTTATTGGCTGGAGGATTAATTTCAAATCCATAAACAATAGCTGGCCTATGGCATTTGTGAACCGTAACGGTATATCTGGATAGTCCTGTTTTGTGAAGAATCCGCTGAACAACTGTAACTAATGTGTCGGGCTGAAACATAAACTCGTTTTCAAATTCAAGCAGAAACACACCGTTGGATTTTTCGATAACAGGACGAACCAACGAAGCAGAGTCACCGGTTCGAAGAAGCAAATCATGACCGATGGCACGCACCGCTATATTCGCTCGTTTCGAAATTACTTCACCTTCCGACTTGCAAATAACGAAAGAGGCTAAAAATAAAATAGTGCAAAGGGAAACTACGATTGCAGCGAAAAGTTTAAGTCCGGGGTGCCTGAAGACCCGGTTGAAAGAATTTACGTTCATTTACATTGTTTTTACAAACTGGTTACACTTGCCCATTCCTTTGGTGCGTACGTTTGGTTTCACAAAACCAAAGTAACTTTTTTATGAAACATTTGAAAAAATCGCCTACCTGGCCGGTAGGCAGGTACATCCTACTGATGCTACTAACGGCAATCATTGGTTCACGGACATTTGCCCAGGATTTGGTTTCTAGTTTGATTTTTTTTGATCAAACAAAAAATTCAGATCGGGCAAAAGAAGTAATGCAAGACAATGAATACACTAGCACTGGCTATGAACGGGGGAATTTTTATTCTAACCCTCTCATGTTGAACGGAAAGCCGTTAGACTACGGTGCATTTAACGTGGAATCAAAGGGTGAATTGACGGTGATTAAAGGAGCACCGTTAACCAGTAAAACAATGCAAATTCTCTTTTATGTGTACTTGAGAAGAAATGGAAATAAGGTTCTTATCCCTGGTATTGAAAAATGCAGTATAGGCCAGACCAAAATGGATATATCAGAGATTTTACAATACGCGAAACCTGGAGATCACCTTGTGATTGAGCCAGTCAATAAAGAAGATGGTCCCGTCAAAAGAATTTTGAAATTACTTGGCGGCGGTTGCTAACATCTATGTTCTAAGCAAGGTTATGGAATACGTACATGTATAGGCTTTATTAATGTTTATTTTTCACACTCACTGTGCAAGACAAAGTGAAAACTGACATCAATAAAAACGGCCTCAAACAATACTGTTTGAGGCCCATTGTGATCCCGCTGGGATTATTTTGCGTAACCCTATGCAATTGAAAATCAGCATTTTAGTGAAAGGCTGCGAAAACATTTACAGAAACAACGAAAACATCAATTTATCGCTGGCGTATTTTTAGCTATGCCCAAATTCTCCTAATAAGTCAATTCCCCTATCACGAATTTCAATATTTTCTTTAATTCTCTTATAAAGAGACTCCTCGTAATCAGGATGAAAATTACCAATGCAAACAAGCTTTTTTACTAATTCACCCTTATTAACCTGAAGCATTTCAGCAAAAGAGGATATTAAAAATATGTTAGTTAAAAGAGAATTGGGAACATAATCATCACGCTCTTGGCATTTCATCAAGACAGCAAATTCCTCATCAGTTAGTGTGTAATCATCCTCTGTGGAATATTGAAAAAAATCCAAAGCATTGTTGATTACTTCATAGTTAGAATCAATTCTGTAATTTTCCTCGTCCAAACTCCAAATGAAAATCCACTCATCTGGCTTTTTAGAAAAACCGTAAATTTTCCTTGGCGCAAGTGCGTATTTATTTTTGTCTTGAATAAGGACCTTGAAAGAAGCATTTGTTTCTTTCTCGATAATAACCGTACCCACTTTGAATGACATGATTTTAATATTTAATTATGACTTAATCCAATTGTTCAAAGATTTGTTTCGCACAATCCTTATTTAATCGACCGTCACTACTCAACACATCCACAAATGCCAAAGTGCAACCGTGTTCGTCGTCTAATCCCTCTTTATATTTTCCGTAAAGAGACTCTAAATTTTGTTTTGCTCTTGGATAAAGAAGCACACTGTGTAAACTCTTCCAATACAGGTTATAAGTAAAGATTTGCTTTAAATCCCCGTCATCTGGATACTTCGTGTCAATTACTTTCCACTTCGTATCAATGATGAAGATTTCCGAGTTTTTACTCACCACTAAATCCGGGCGTATGGTCTTCTTAAATTCTTTTGTTTCCCAGAAGCTTTTTGAATTCTGAAAACTGACTTTTACACCTTCCTGTTTATCACGCATTAGAACACGATAGATATATTCCTCCCACAGCTTGTTCATGTCAAAGATCAACGCCAACATATCGTCGCTTCCGCCTTTGATGTCGGGTGAATAATTGAGGATAATCATTTTGGCAATTTTTATTGCCTCGTGGTAGTGGGTTGTCTTTCGGTTTTCAGTAAGTTGATCGAAATGGTGTGTTTGAATATTAACTTGCTTTATTTCAGGAAAATCTAATTCAATTCTTGCCAACTTATCTTTAATGAATGGACTCGTTGTGATCCTATTTAAAATTACAAGAGCCCGCAAAAGAATCTGATTAATTAGATGATTCTGATCGTACATCTGATGGTGTGTGTAGAACCTCTCCTGGTGAATTAAGTTTTGCTGAATGTTGCGACTGAAGTTTAATCTGCCTTTTAGTGCTAACAAATTGCCTTCGGTCTTTCTGTATTTTTTGATCAGGCCTTGATGCAAAAGCTTTTCGACTTCGTCCAGGTAAAGTTCAAAATATAAGTCTAAAATAGAATGATGTCGCTTTTCTAAATTTGCCTCCGATACTGAATCGACTTTTATGCGTTTGCAGATAGCCAACATGCGAAGAAGTGCATTGCGCCAATTCGCGGTTGCGATTTGATGTTCGGTCTCGGTCTGAGGAATTTCTTTATCGGTTTTAGGTAGGATCTCCAAAGTAAGGCCCCCAATTTGAATCACCCCAACGTGGCTTTTGAATTTTACCCCATCTCGAATGCCAGTAAAATAAGCATTATCATTCTTGTCATTGAATGCATAAAGCTTTTTCAATTCTGGGTCAGAAAGGCTTTCACCCCACTTGTTTGGGTGTAACGTTAGTCGTTCGTGCTCAAAAACGCGAATGGTTCTAGGCATAGATGGATTTAAAATCCCATTCTTCTTGTGTGCGAATCTTGTAGACTGCCCGGTTCTTCAAATCTTGTTGCACCCCTTCGTCATCGCCATATTCCTTAAAGTCGGCAAACTTAAATCCTTCGGGATTTATTTTCACCACGAAACTATTACCGAGTACCAAACCGATTTTGCCAAAGTCTCCAAAGAAGTATTCTTGAAGCAATGGAATTACCTTGTTATGAAAAGTATTTCTTAATGATTCTTCCGTAGTATCTTCCATAAAATAGGCATGCCCTATTTTATGGTCCTTGTCAATTAACTTTTCGATGCGTTGATTAATAGTATTCAATAGTTGTACCAGATCAATACTTCCAATCTTTCCTTTTGATAAACCTTCAGTTGCAAGCACCTCTGGATTAGACAGCATTTCGTGGAAAGAGAACCTTCTGCGCAAAGCTGTATCTAATGCCTCAATACTTCTATCGGCTGTGTTCATTGTGCCGACGAGATAAACATTGGCGGGCACTAGAAAGGGCTCTTTAGAATAAGGAAGGGTAACAGTTACCTCTTCTGTCTCGCCCGCTCTCTTATCTTTTTCAATAAGTGTAATTAGCTCGCCAAAAATGGAAGAGACATTGCCTCGATTGATTTCGTCAATGATTAAAACAAAGTTTTTTTCTTGCTTCATTTCTGCTTTTACTTGTTGGCCACCCTTCACAAAAAAATCTTTTTTAATCTCAGCACCATCTAACTTGTAAATCGTCGCTTGGGAAAGTTTCCTATTGTATATCGAATCAATCGGTATCATTTGATTAGCGAATATCCACTCTACTTTGCGAAAGTGTTTATATCGTATTTCACTTGTGGGGTTATAAAAATACTCTCCCGTCACTTTAGCCAAAGCTCGAACATGATTCAATCCATAGCTAACGGCTACATAGTTGTTGTTTTTTATGTAGTGAATGAAAAAGTTTACCGCCTGGGCAGTGTAGTCAGATTGGCCAAGCTCTTTGCATTTTGCTGTAACATCCTTTTCACTCAGACCGCTAAAATCATTCAACCCCCCATAACCCAATGCAATGCAATTGTTCTTTACGCAATACTCAAAAATCTCATTGTCCTCTGATTTGTTGCTGTCTCCAAGAGAGATTTTATAAAAGGACGCTTTTCCATAAGTTTCGTCGTCCCAACTAATAAGGCGATCTGTTTTAAGTTTAGTTGTTGTATGACTATCCTGTGAAAGCTTGCAAATGAGCTTAAAGACTCCATCTTTAACTTTGTACAACACTTGATCTTCCTCCGAGACTTCAGGCTTGATTCCTTCTACAAAATCTTCGTAGCTAAATGATTGATGAAAAGTACAGAACGCAATCTGCCCACCTTTCTCCCAATCTGTAATCAATAATTGCTGATACCTTTCTTTAAGGGCTTTGCGATTGTTTTTATTCTGCTCATAATAGTCCGGATCAGTTATCCTCACTGCTTCATTAGTGGTGTGGTACGTTTTTCCTGTACCAGGTGGGCCAAAAAATATTTGATTGAGTGTCATGGGGTAATATTGTGTTGGTGCTTCTTCGTCTTTAGTTTGAATAACACTTTGACCTGCTCGAAGTGAAAGTGTTTTCGCAAGTGCGGTATTAAAATCATTCGGGTCAATAAATATCATTTGCTTGCCTGCTGCTATAACCATTTGATCAATCTCAGGTTTGATCACTGTCAAGAAATGATCAAGGCTTCTAAAAGGATCTGGTTCTGTGAAGCCAATTTTGTACTTAGTTTCGTGTTGCTGCTCTATTTTATAACGAGCGATGATTTTTTGATACATGGCAATAAGGTCTTTGTCTTTCTCGCCATTAAATGCCACCTCCATACTTGTAGAAGTTGACCCATCATCTTTTAAACCCAATACAAAACCAATGCTACGGGTCATGTTGGTTCCCCCTCCCCGGTTCCAAAATGAAAGAAAAATATAACCTTCATTGCCCTGAAACCAATAGCCGTCGCTTAGGCGGCTATTGCGATCACGTTGGCGCAACCAAAAAACAAATGCCGGATTTTGTTTGTGCTTGTCAAGGAGATAATCCAGCAGTTTGTTGTGCCAGTCAAGAATGATTTGTGTTTTATCCATTGTGTCTTTAAAGAGAAATGCCAGTTGCTATCGCTAATTTTTCCATGTTCTTAATTGCTTTATCTAGTTCGTTTGAAAAGAGAGGTGTTTCAATATCATAATGAGAATTAGGGTTCATTATTCTATCCTTATAGTCCATCAGGTCCTGTAACATTGAGGCGTCCAATCCCGCGGTAGTACCTTTCGAGATTGCTTTGGTAATCCAGCCATCAAGTTTCATTGGCTTGTAGTCTCCTCCCAATTGTTCTTGTGCCGTGAGATATGCCTTACAAAATTTCTCAGCCGCTTGCCTGACCATATTGGCAGCTAATCCAAAATCTTTTTGTTTAAATAGTGCAAGGGCCTTATTCACCTTTCCATCATCTTTAATTATCGCTGGAAATAATTTTGTAGGTGGTGTATCGTTATCTTCGTACATCTGATAATACTTCCAATTGACTTGGTTTTTCCTTTGAATTTTATCTTTCGCCAACTCATAAAAAAAACGATCATGTGACAGAATAAGCAACTGATAATTTGGGCTGATTTTATCAAGTACATAATCTAGAGCCACATCCCGGTTTCTCATATCCAGACTGATCATAAAATCATCTAGGATAGCCATCTTCAATTTGGACTCCTGTAATCTCTTTTTAAGTATTGCAAACCTAATTGCAAGACCTAAAGCTGATAATCTTGCTTCGTTTAAGAATGTGTGAGGCCTTAAGACCCCTGCCTTACCATTAAAAAGTGGAATTGTTAGTTTTATTGAAAAATTGGGACGATCAAATTTTGATTTCGTCAGTTTAAGCGGCTCTGTTTCCTCAAATTCTAATTTAAAAGTAAAATTATACTTGAGTTCATTCTGGAGAATAGGGTTTCCTTCCGTATTGATAAAAGTGAGTAAATCTTCTAGCTCTCGCTTAAATCCATTTACAATATTTCGATAATCCCGAAAACCTTGCTCACTATGTAAAGGGTATCTTGGAGCTCCATCAATTGTGAGGCTTGTCTTTGTAGGGCCGTTTAATACAAAATTCCAAATCTGGTTTGCGTTTTCTGTTTCTTTCTCTTGATCTGCTGTACCGTCTGCTTTCTTTTTCCAATATTTAACAGGAGCAAATTTTACGTAAGGCAATACTTCTCTTTCAAAATATTCAAATACGTTTATGTTGTCACTATGTGCAAAGTTATGGAGACGAAAGAGCATCTTATAGTTAAGAAACTCTGTAGCATAGTTTGCTGATTGTGCATCATCGTTTGATTTTATTGTTACATCGTTAAAAGAAACCTTTAAAGGGGTACCATCAAGCAACTCTAATGCTATTTCACTGTCAATCCAATTTGGATCACCATGCGTAAAAAATAAATTCGTCAGCCTCTGATCATCGATAGGATCAAAGTATTTTTTTATTTCAACATCATCTTCCTTGTTGGCGCATTCCAGTAATGTATATAGTGCCCAATACAAAGAACTTTTTCCGGATCCATTTTCCCCATATAGCAGCAGATTCTTTCCATTCAATTCAAACTTAACTGGCTCATGAAAGAATTTGAAATTCTGAACCTTTATTCTGTCAATATTGGAACGAGGTATTGCCATTAGTGTGTTGTGCTATTGATTCTTCGAATAATGTCTTCACTCCTGATATTGGCTGAAATAATTCTATTTCTTATTGGGTTTTCTGGCTGTTGAAGTATGCCATATGCATTATTAACAACTTGACATTTTTCAGATTGAGACTCTAAATTGTCGATGCTTTTAAAGACATTTTTTTCATCAATATACTTTAGCACATCCAGTTCTGATTCTTTCATGTGTTGGTCAAAGTAAAGTTCATAGACCATCATATTTAACACATCCTCAAATACTGGGGCTAACTTAATATTCTCTACATATTGATTTACTTGAGAGTTAGTTGGGTTGTTTAGATAAATGAGATAATCAACCAATATTTCAAATTTCTGAATCTCCCTGGGAGTGGCAATTGGAAGTTGTTCAATCTTATATTTTTTCCATCTGTTAGTCCCCATCCCAGAGGTAGTTGTAATCTTACTAAAATACCAGGAAGCTAATCGTGAGTTTAATATTGATAAAAGATATTTAATATTCTCACCGGTCATAAAAAATAAAGTAGCCTCTGGGTACATACCCTTATTATCATATGCAAATTTTGGCTTGTCTGATAATTCCCCCCAAACCAGTTTGGGTTTTTCGAATTCAGTGTAATAGGCTACATTATCTTGGATTTCGTACCACTTATACGGTCCTGGCTTTCTTCCAACGGTATCACTTTTCTTAGTTCTGGGTTTTAATCTATCATAGAATTGCATAAGGTAATTTTCTATTTCCTTATACTCATTTATGTTAACACCTCGCTTAGTAAAAATAACATACAAGTTTTCGAATTTATAAGAATACCCCTTTACATCACGTCCTCGAATTAGTGGTTTAATGATTTCCTCGTTCCTTTTGTTTTTTGCGATTAATTCATCTCTTATAGCCGAATCAATTATAAATGCTTCGTTTAAGCCAGTCTTTATTCCGAAGTTGATCTTGATATCAAATGTTTTAAGTGGCTGAGCGATTCCTTCGACCTTTAATTTCAATTCGTAATCTTGCTTGGTAAGGATTATCCATCCATCAATACTTAATTCCTCTAGTCTTATTGAGTTATCGCTAAAATAATCTCCCAAAGGAGTTTTTTCGGAATAGCTTGGCTTTACAACAACAGCCTCCAGTATATTTTTGAATTCACCTCTTTGGCTTATTAAAATATTTGCCTCCACTGTAGCGGTAGGGAAAATTTTAGTATCCTCAAAATTTAGAAGCTTGAGGGGATTTGTGTTGTCAATAAAATATTTTCTTAATGGTTCTCCATATTGGGTTTTCAGCCAAGAGTTTGAAGTGATAAAAGTCAAAACTCCGTTGTTCTTCAGAAGACCTATGCCCTGTTCATAAAATAAACAATATATATCGCCACCGCGAGTATAAGTGTCAAAATCCACTTGCTCTAAGTCATTACTATATTCTACAATTTTCTGAAGTTGAATGTAAGGAGGATTACCAATTACAATATCAAAACCTGGTTCATCTGTGAGAAGCTCATTCAGTATTTCGGGGAAATCAAGCTTCCAATCAAAATGAATAAAATCGGTTTCTTTATTTGATATTTTTTTGCCAATGCGTTTCTCTAAATTCTTCAGTTTCGATTCTTGTTCTTGGATTTCAATTTGTTTTTTGGTTTGAGCATTGGTAAACAAACCAGTCTGGCCAAACGCCTCCTTGTGCTTTCCGATTTTAATTAATTCTTGCTTTACCTGCCCTAGCAATATTTCAAGCTTTAACATTTGAATTTCAGCTAGTACTTTTTCCTTCTTACTCTCATCAGTGGTAAAATACTTCTTTTGCTTATGCACTACTTTAGCTAGATTCTCTATTTGCAGCTTTTGTATATTTTTATTTAACCTTGAATGTTCGTTTATGAGATCTGGTTGTTCCGACTCTACCGTTGAGGATTTTAGATTCCAATCAATTACTAAAACATTACTTTCAAATTTTGGCAACAAAGAGTCACCAACCACAATTTTAAAATCAAGGTTAGGTAATGGTTTGGGTTCATCTTCATCAACAATAAGACTGAGCCAAAAACGCAATCGAGCGATGTCCACGGCACCTTTTTCAGTATCTACTCCGTAGATACTGTTTTGTATGATGTTCAGCTTTACTTTATTTGGCTGCCAGTTATCCATGTCCCAAACAGGACCAGTGACATCAGGACTAGCATTATATAATACATGGACACAATGAAATATTTCCATCAGCAAGCCCATCGGGAAAGCACCAGACCCAATTGCAGGATCACAGATTTTTACTTCCTTTAAAGCGATAGCCAATGGCTTATCTAGATCAATTATTTTGCCAGCAGTTTTTTGTGTAACAAAATTGTAAAGACTTTTTTCTACCAGTGCTGACTCCTTTTTCTCTTTAGGCCAATGATTATTTTGTTGTAAGTAAGTTCTTAAGTATTCATACAGACTCTCCTGGCACATGTAGTGCACAATTTCTTTTGGTGTGTAAAAGGCACCCTTATCTCTATTATCTTCCAATAAGTTTTCAAAAATGTGACCGAGCATTTCGGGGTCAACAGCTACTTCTTTAAACTCTGGGTCATCTTCAATAATGGTGAAGTTGTAGTTGTTGAGAGTATCAAACAGTGTTTTAAAATCCTCCCAAGGAAGCGTAAGTACTTTAGGATGATTTTCATCCTTTTCAAACAATCCTCCGTTGAGATAAGGCACTTTACCAAAATCTATTTTTTGAATTATGCAGTCTTCATCAATTCTCGTCCGTTTATCATTAAGGGTATCAAAAAATAAAGGCTCCAAGTAGTTATGGTAAAAGATGTCATCCTGCTTTGCTTTTGTCACAAAAGTCTTCATAAACTCTTCATCCCCCTCCTTCCATTTTTTCTTGCAACCCAACCAACCCTTCTTTTGTAAAAAGTAAAGAAACACTAATCGTCCCATCATTTTCTTTACAAAGTCTCGAGCTGCTTTCTCCGATTTTTCCTTAGAGGATTCTTTAAATTGTGATAGGCGTGAAGGGTTAGTGACGATATCATCAACGAATTTCTGATACACAAATTTGTATTCATTGAAGAACTTCTTTGAGAGGGCCTCCACCGAGAAGGCATCTTCGAGATCTTTTAGCGTTTTGTGGGATTTTTGTGAAAGTTTATAGAAACGTTCTGAGGCGGTACGCCCTTTTTCTCGCAAGCCAAATACATAGGTGTAACTATCGGGTTTTTTATCTACAATTTTCCCATCACCTAAGAACTCGCGTACTACCAATGTAAATCTCCATTTAGTCTTATCCGCATTGTGAAATACAGCAACAATAGTTTGAAAGTGGGGAATCGATAAATCAGCAACAAGGCTGCGTACCGATTTGATATTCCGGTCTAATCGTACTGCATCCGTTACCAAGATTTCGCAAAGAGTTAACGTTACATCATCTTTCAGTTTTCCACTCCCATGTTCTTTGATATAACCAGCTGATTTCTTGTGAGCCTTTATATCACGCGTAAGGTCGTTCTGCACCAGATTGAATTCGAACTCTGGGAAAACAAAGTTCATCACCTTTTTCCAGTTGCTCCAGTTGAATTCGGATTCAAAAATGTCCTGTAGGTCTTTTTGTGTCATAGTTAGCTAAATGACTCTGAAATAATTATTTCGGGTAGTTGACTTTTTTTGATGGGCTTCTCTTCGGTTTCAATTGTTTCCATGTCTTCAGTTTCCAATAAGGGATAAGAGGACAGGATTTTAATAAGACCATGAAATTGATCAACCCTATTGATATTTTCCTCCTTTACCTTTTTTAGTAACTTATTGATTTCACGTGGAAGCTTTTGAAAACGACCTATACGTATGGCTTGCCGTGCTGCGTTTATAACTTTTTTTTCTTCTTCATTTACAAAATCAAACGCCACCATTGCACTGGCAAAAGCAATTGCTCTTGTTTCATTTGGGCCTAGCTTAATTAGTGCTCTATCGCCAAGGCTCTTTACAAATAATTCCAATTTGAATGTTTGCAGTGCTAAAGCTATATGCTTGTAGTGATGCTCATGAATCGGAATAGCCTTCTCTGTTACTTTGGCTTCATAGATTCTGGCTGCCTCCACAAAGGTTAATTCGCTGAAGGAGTTTTCTCCCTGGCAATAGTAGAAGCTATCTCTCCGATTATTTTTAAGATACGAGATGGTAGAATCTGACCGTGTCTTTTCCTTGCGGCCTACACGTGCCCGCTTAGGCATGTTTTGAATTTTGCGGAACTGCTCGGGATATTGCTGTTTGAATTTGCGTAACTCACTTAAGAAAATAAGTCGCTCATCGCGATCTTCTTCTGGTATGCGTTCAAACAAACCAAAGCTGTTGAATTGTTCTTCTTCAGTATAAATCTGACTGTCTTCTCCCAGGGCAGAGTGAAAGCCTTGCAGTTTTACAAAAGCCTTTTTATTCAAGTCAATGTCGCTGTCGGCCTGAGCGGTTGGAAAGAAATTATAGATGTAGATCCGTGGCGATTTTGTGCCGATTCGGTTTACGCGCCCAATGCGTTGCATCAACCGTGTTGCGTTCCATGGGATATCGTAATTGACAATTACATTCGAACGATGAAGATTAACGCCCTCGGCCAATACTTCAGTGGTGATGATGATGTTGAAATCATCCTTCTGTTTCATTAGATCGTAGTTGGCATCGAAATTTTCGGTGATCACATCTACGTAGTTGCTAAGGCTACCACTGTCAATGGCCAACATTTTCGTAAAGCCATGTTTTTTCAATTCATCGTATAAGTAGTTTGTAGTTTCTTTTGATTCGGAGAAAAGGACGAGTTTGCCGTTGTCATTAATTTCCCTTGAAAAGAATTCGCCCTTTAGTTTGCTGATCAACTTATCAAGTTTCGGATCGGTTGTTACATTAGCCCAAAGATTTACCAATTGGTCTAGCACCTCCTGATCGTGTTTTAGTCCTTCGAGAAAGCCTGGTTTAAAATCATCGGGTTTGAATTGACGAATGAGATTAGGATCATCACTTTCTTCAAGTATGGCCACTAACTCCTGCTCGTTGTCATCGTGAATAAATTCGTTGACATTGAGCTTGGGTGCAATGTAGATGCGGTTGTTCTCAAACATCTTTACCATCGCACTGTTGGCCTGATGGTAACGTTGCAAGCTCATTTTGAAAGCATGAAAGCTGCTGTCAATTCGTTTGACCAAAAGCGTTTTCATCAGCATGGCTAACTGTTCAGAAATCATGTCTGCCTGCTTGTACACTTCTTTTAAATCTTCCTTCAAGTATTTGATGGCTTGGTAACGGAAATACTTTAATCCGTTATTCGTGCCGCGGATTAGAGTAAATGATTCTTCATATAGTTGATCCAGCTTGGCATCCAACTCATATAATACCTGACGTGGTGGAATAATATCCGGGAAGGCAACGCCCTGCTGTTGAATGTCAATTCTGTATTCTTCTGTTTCGCGTAAGTCGGTGCGTGTTCTGCGGACGATAAGCGGCTGCAATACCTTTATTCGAATTTCATCGTAGATGCGTTTCACTTCCTGAGCAATCTCCTTCCTATCCTGTAAGAATCGGATTTTTCTGTAGTCATCAATTAGCGGTCTGAAGAAATGTTGCAAGTTGCCAATCTCCAGCGTGGATTGTTTTGAGTCTTGAAAAAGATAAATCTGGTTGCGAATATCTTCCGGTCTGTTGTTGAGTGGTGTTGCTGTAATCAGTACTACTTTCTTTTCGGTTGAGCCATCTGCAGCCGGTCTTCTTCGAGAAGTTTTGCAAAGCTTTTGGAGTTTATTGAACATCTCTGATTCATCGCTTCGGAATTTATGGGCCTCGTCAACAATGATTAAGTCATAATCATCGGGATTAATGACTTTGTGTAAGCTACCATTGGTGATGAATTCCACACCAGGTACATCAAAATCATAAATTACTTTGCGCCATGCTTTTTCAAGGGGTGGCGTGTGAATGATGAGCGTTTTTGATCTTGGCCCTGTGCGCCAATAAAATTTCTTAGCGATGATCGCGGCTACAATTGTCTTACCCAAACCAACTACATCAGAAAGAAAGAAGCCGTTGTGCTTCATCAACTTTTGATACCCTTCATTTACAGCATCTACCTGATAACGAAGTTTGGTATAACCCTTTGGGAGATCTTCAATGGATTCAGGGTCATAGTCAATGCCTTTACCAAAATACTCAATGAGGAACTTGATATAGATTTCAAAAGGCGTGAAGTACTCGTTGAGATAAGTTGAATCTTTTGTTGTTTCTACGTCCTCTGGCTTGATGTCTATTGATTCTTCCCAAAGCTCTTCAAATGTTTTGGTGGCATAAGCCACCTCATCAAAGTCGCGCAATTCAACATTGAACTCGAAATTCGTTTCAAGGCCTGGAACTGTTAAGTTGCTTGAACCCGTAATAACAGAACCTGTGTTATGAGAATTGAATGGCTCTGGTCTGAAAATGTAAATCTTGGCGTGAATATTTTTGTCAGGGTGTGCTTTGATTTGAATCTTTCCAGTACTTACATCGTGGATGAATTCTAAAATTCCTTCTTCTACATCTTTGCTGTAATCGGCACTTTGAATGTCTTCTTTTAATCTTTTGAAAAACTCATCACGTGTTTCGTTCGCGTTAAACTTAAACTCCAATCCTTTCACTGCCGCTTCACCTATCAAGTGATCAACGTCAATCCCAACCAATATTCGGATCTGACTAACTTCTTTCAGGTATTCGCGAATTCTGAAATAACCGGATGAACGGAAATAACCAACCAACGCATCGAAGGCAGCCACCTTGGTGTAGGTGAATACACCTTTGAACTTTTCAAGCAACGTATTTTTGTGGGAGTTGGTAAAGAACTTGGTGGACATTTTAAAAAAGATCTTTTGGGTTAGTTTTCAGAAATTCTTGCCAACTTATTCCGCTGTTGCCAACGAGCAAAACTTTATCAGGCTTATGCTCCCTCTTAAATGCCTCCATCCCCGAAGCTTTTTGTGTAGCACCGCTCTTTACTTCTAAACCAATCACTTTTCCTTTTTTTTCCAAGACAAAATCAATTTCGTCATCACGATGTCGCCAGTAGTTGACAGTATAACTCTCACTCAATTGGTTGTTTATCAAGTGCGCACCAATTGCTGCTTCGACCCATCTTCCCCAAACTTCCGGCTTCTCATTTATGTTTTTTAAGCTCTCTGCTTGCTGCGCACTAAGAAGTGCGGTATTATGTACTTGAAATTTAGGACTTGATGAACGCTTACGAAGTGTTTCACCAGTATATTTCTCAATGCCTCCTAATAGCCCAGCGGTATCGAGTAAGTTTAAATAATGAGCAAGTGTAGTGGTATTGCCTGCATCTTGCAGTTGCCCTACAATTTTGGTGTATGAAAGGATCTGCCCTGAATATAAACAGCCAAGTTCAAATAGCTTACGAAGCAGGGCGGGTTTGTCCACTCGGGTAAGCATGAGAATATCTTTTGATATGCTTGTTTCGATCAAGGCATCATTCACATATTTTTTCCAGCGATCTTCATCACTCATTAAATTCGCTGCACCAGGATAGCCACCAAACCAAACGTATTGCTCAGGGGTAACATCAAAGGCACTATGCATTTCATTAAATGACCAGTGACCTACGTAAGTAGTTTCAAATCTTCCAGCCAGTGATTCTGTCAATCCCTGTTGTAACAACAATCGAGATGATCCCAGTAAGATGACTTTGATTGACTCTTTAGAACGGGTATCCTCGTCCCATAATTTTTTTACTATCTCGCTCCAGTTAGAAATTTTTTGTATTTCATCTATAGCAAGAATGAAGTCCTTTGCTCCGGAAGCTTTATGCTGCAATCGAGCTGCCTCCCATTGTTGTTCAAGCCAAACATCCCCACTGTTTGGAACGGCATCTGCGGAAACAAACATATTAGGTACTTTCAATCTTGACAGGGCTTGCCCGGTCAGTGTGCTTTTTCCGACTTGGCGTGGCCCCATTAGCACCTGAATGAATGCTCGTGGCTCATTGAGCCTGTTTGCAAGTTGTTGACAATAAGATCTCTCGAACATTATTTACAATTTACTCAATACAATGAGTAAATATACTCAATGTGTTTTGTCTTCCTACAACCGCGGAGTATTCTCTTTCAAAAGGGATTAGGACTCAGATTGGAATTGCTTGGAGAAGTCAAGCGATCAAAAACTAGTTTGATGACGCAGCTATTACAACGCCAACAAGTAAAAAAGTTAATAACAGCGCTCCCACCAATTCTCCGGGAATCTCTTTCTTTGTACCGCTCAACGCTAGCACGTTTGAACCAAGAGCAAAAGGCACAGTTAGGTTCCCACTTCGGTAAGTAATACTTGGAACTTGATTATTTCCATTCTTCTTCAGCACAGTGGGCATGTGATGAAGTACACTATTCACTGTACAAGGAGAATATTGCTCATCAGTTTTCATCCTAGTAGCTACATGAAGCAAAGCCTGGGTGAAATAACCACCGTAAGGACTGTCATAAGAATACTTTCCTGGCTGAGTTGCATGAACTATTAGCTTGCCTTCGGGGGAACGTGCAATGCTTTCGCTGAATAACTCGTAGGCGGCTGATTCAAAATGATCCACTTGATCATCAAAAGCTGGAACGCCGGATAATCCAGGAGCTGAATAATTTCTGCAAGCGTCAATAATTACAAGTTGTCTGGGGCTATTATTCAAAAAATCGCAATCCGAAATGGCTTGATCTCTTAATACCACCATCCAGGAATTGTTCAAACTGCTAAATCCATGGCCGCTAAAATAAATGAAGACGTAGTCAGCTATGGTCCTGCTAACTAAACTTGTTACCTCGTAACTACTTGGGTTTTGAAGAATCAGTATTTCACTTTTCTCCCATGCACCACCTTTATTGGATTGAAGGAATCGACTCATATTCTCGATATCTTTCCCAACTCCTTGCAAAAAACCACGGTTGTTTCCTGGGCTTCCAATTAGTACAGCTTTGCGAGTTATTGTGTCAAAATTTCTCATGGCAATTAATACTTGAAGTTCTGAATTTATTTTTTCTGTTATTCTCTCTGATAGTCAAATCCTAAGCGTCTCTGTTGAGAGCCTTCGTCAGGCTTAACTTCAAAATCTTGAGGGCTGGGTTCCGAAGAAAATGCCACAGCCTTTTGGTCAACGAATTGCGACTTCGTGAGAAGATAGATAACCACACCAAATAGAAGAAGGAATAAAAAAAGCCCGATTGATTTTACTACTCTATAAGTCGACTTTTTCATATCGTGTTTAGTTTGCGGGCGTAATTCCATTTTCGTTCATCCAATTAATTGCCTTCTCCAACTCTATCTCCTTAAACCTTCTCTTACTTTCATCCCAATTATAAAAATCCTCCATTAGAGAAGCGTTGTTCACGAGTTTGTGTTTCGATAGAAAATCCTTCCAAACGAAAAAGATGGTAGCAACTATTTCACAAAAATCTGAACTTTCCCTACGAAGGAGGTCTATAACTCTTGATATTTCGGTAAGCTGATTTTGAAAATACCTGCCATACCAAACTTCGTGATCTAGAATGTTTTCATCAGCTGCATATCTATACCCAAATTTAGTCTTCGTCACGGTGAACCAGCGTTTCCTCTTGAATTCTGCATCAAATGTGTACATCTGCTTTGGATCTAACGGTCCAGCCGCATACTTGCTGTAAGATGAGCTTAAATTCATCTGACAAGCCTTGTCGCATAAGAAGTATACTTTAACAAACTTAACGTGTCCAAATGTTGGTTCCTCGTGAAGTTCTTTCGCAATGTGAGCAGCAAGTACAAGTTTCTTAAAATAGTCGTTATTGCCCTTTGCTTTCGAAATTTTCTTTTTTGATATGGTTTCTTTGGAATGCTTTTTCGCAACAACTGGCTTAGCGGGTTGACTGAAAGATTGCTTTGATTCAGTTAAGAATTTTGGTTTTTTCAAATGCTCAGGAAAGATCACTTGAGTTTTTCCGAATATTTTATCAAACTCCTCAACCTCATCCTCATTGGTTGGCAATAAGTAGCCGAATCTCTTCAAATCAGATTGAAGATTATTTCTTTCGATGGGGGTCAAATCCTTTTTGTCGGTTTTGCCTTTATCTTCTGCCATAGCTTATATTTTACAATTTCTTAAACCTTCGAGTGCTCTTTGTTTTGCCTTACGAATTGCCGCTGGTGTGACGTTGTATTTTGTTGTAAGGTAATCTAACACATCATCTGGCAAATGATCAGTATTTCGTTTTTTAAACTCATCTTTCCCTATAATTTTCTTGACTTGTTTTGGAATAGCGCACGAGTCTAAATCATTCTTAATTTTTAATAGTTCAATTTCTTCACCTGAAATATGATCACCTGTGTCCTCTTTGATTGTCTCCAACTCGGCACAGGTGAGAAGAATCTCTTTTGACATAGGGTTTAATTTGGCCCAAAATTCATCAAACGCTGCCTTGTCGTAGACTTGTTTGTATTCTTTTCTTTCCTGATCTGGTGCAGAAAGTAAATCATATCTGTTAAAGTTCTTATAAATTTTTAATTCCTTTTTTTCCTTCTTGTGAGACCTAGTCAGCTTCAAAAGGAGATTGTTTGCAATTTTTGACAACCAGTTAAGCATAACTTTTTGACACTCGTCATCTCCCCAACCGTTGCCCATCTCAAAAGTTGAGATTTCATCAAACGCAATAAGGAATGTGTCATCAAAGACTTCGTCTATTTTCGATTCCAAGCCAGGTATTCCGCTGTATAACTTAGAAGCCGCCTTTTTTAGTCTGTCATAAAATTTTGGAGCCAGGTACTCATAAAATGCAGTCTTAAGGCGAAGTCGTTCACCGTCATCTTCACATTTTGTGAACGACCGAACCAGGGAGACTAAAACTCCCTCATGGCCGCTCATTTGATGTTCTCCCGGAATGTCCATTAAAGCCGACTTTTCTTTCTTAATAACAAAGCGTGACATGGACGACAGTACTTCTGCCCTCGGTAATATCGTCACGCTTTTGAATTTAAGGGTAACCAAAATTTAAGAATATGTCGCAAGAAATAGAAATCATTGATTTGGAGGCTTACTCGAAAGAAGACAAGCCAGTACCAAAGGAGAAAAAGTACCGCATAAAGATCGATCGGCAGGAATATGTGGTGGAAAAGGAATGTATGACCGGTCGTGAACTTTTAACGCTGGCTGGAAAAAATCCGCCTGACCGTTATCAGTTAAACATGAAGTTGAAGGGCGGCAAAGTCGAAACGATAGGTCTAAACGAGACTGTTTGCTTCACAAAGCCAGGGCTCGAAAAATTTATGACTTTGCCACTCGATCAAACAGAGGGGCAAAGCCCGCGAAGGCAGTTCGATCTTCTCGAAGATGATGCTGAGTTTCTCGAAAGTTTGGGTCTCCTATGGGAGGCCCTTTCCGAATCTACCGGCATGTGGATTGTCATTTACGATTACCCTGTTTATTCTGGTTATAATACTCAAAAAGTAACAGTGGCTATTAAGGTTGACCCAGGTTATCCGCGTACTCAACTTGACATGGCTTATTTTTTTCCTGCGCTTTCCAGGACAGACGGGCAACCGATTGGAGCGACCTCGGTGCAGCCGATTGATGGAAAATCTTTCCAAAGATGGTCGCGTCATCGCACAGGACAGAATCCTTGGAGGGAAGGGATTGACAATCTCGGGACACATCTGAGCCTAGTCAGTTACTGGTTTAAACAGGAATTTGAAAAGAAACCAAATGCAGTACCTGCTTAATATTTCTGGTCTTCACTATGACCAAATAAAAGGTCATTTATATCCTGGCGATAACTTGGAAGCTGTTGCTGTTGCCTTGTGTGGAAGACTTGCAGGCAAAGAGGCGCATAAACTTCTTGTAAAAGAAATCATATTAATTCCATATGCTGAATGTGAAAGAACTCCTGATTTTATTTCGTGGAAAACTGAAAGGCTCGCTCCTTTTTTGGAAAAGGTAGCAAAGCACGATTGTGCAATATTAAAAATCCATAGTCATCCTGGTGGTTATGAACACTTCTCCTCGCTCGATGATGAATCAGATGCCAGACTTTTTTCCTCCGTTTTTGGCTGGAACGAAACTGATCATCCACACGCCAGTGCAATTATGCTGCCTGATGGCAGAATTTTCGGTCGGATATTTAGGCCAGATCTAGAAACTCAGGCCTTGGATAAAATTCTTGTCGCAGGCGATTCCATTAAAATCTGGAATTACTCCGGATTCAATTCAAACAATCAAGAAATAGGAAAACGAACTGTTCAAGCTTTTGGTGAAGGGACATTTAATCTTTTGAAAAAATTTAAAATTGGGGTAGTGGGTTGCTCTGGAACAGGTAGCCCTGTTGTTGAGCAATTGGTACGATTGGGTGTGGGAAATTTAGTTCTTATTGATCCTGATCGAGTGGAGTTAAAGAATCTAAACAGAATTTTAAATACGAAACGTGAGGATGCAAAACTCCAACGATTTAAGGTTGAAGTGCTGAAAGAAGCTATTTCAAACTTTGATTTAGGAACAAGAGTAATAACGTTTCCAAAAAATATCTATGATGACCTTGGTTGTCTAAGAGACTTGGCTGAGTGTGACGTTATCATCGGCTGTGTCGACTCGGTTGATGGAAGGGATTTGATCAATCGAATTTCGACATACTATATCGTGCCTTACTTTGATTTAGGAATAAAGCTTGAAGCAGATGGGATGGGAGGAATTTCAAAAATAGTGGGAACAGTCAACTACCTTCAGCCAGGGAAATCTTCCCTTATGTCCCGAGGCTTATATGACTCAGAGGACTTAAGAGCTGCTGGCCTGTATCGAATGTATCCCGAACAATTTCCTGACTTGGTCAAAAATTCATACATCAAAAATGTGAATGTTAACCGGCCAGCCGTCATCAGTGTAAATATGATGATTGCCAGTTATGCTATTAATGAATTCCTTAATCGAATTCACTCTTACAAGGCGGACCCTAGCGGTGAATTCGCCCAGACAACAATAGACCTAACTGAAGGATGTTTTATCCACCTGTCGGAAGACAAACTGAAGGGAGACTCGTTTCTTAAAACTAAAGTTGGCGCAGGGGATACAAAAGTATTTTTGGATTTAGTTGAGTTATCAACTTTGAAGAAATGAGAAGCTGGTTCAAAAGCATTGACCATTACTTAGCAGAATTTCTGCAAAAGAATAGAGTATTTTATAAATACAAATTTTGTAAGGAAGAACCGGATCAAATTCAGGATAAGCTTATTTACATTGTTGGAGAACGGCCGTATTATTGGATGATGACCTTTAAGTGTCCCTGCGGCTGCAATGAAGTAATCAGTCTTAATATTTTAAAAACCGCAAGACCACGCTGGAAATTTATAGTCCGCTGGGGCAAAATAAGTATCTACCCATCGATATGGAGAAAGGTCGGCTGCAAAAGCCATTTCCATGTGAGAAAAGGAAGGATTCAATGGAGTTATTTATGAGGACCAATTACTTTGGCTAATCGATGCCAAATTTCGGGAAGAATTATCGTTCAATCTTAAACCATTAATAGAATGAAAATTTTAGGAATTGTTTTCAGAATCTTCAAAGAACTATATAACGCTGTTGGTCCTGACATTAAAAAGAAAAAAGCCATTTCATTGAAGGAATCTTTAAGTAACCAGTACCTATATTGGGCTCCGAAATTGCGAGCTGATGAAGTCCTTTTAATAGATGTTGTTAGCGCTTTTCTTTTTCTGTGGTTTCTCTGCCTGATTCTTATTTTGACAGCCTTAAGGCCATTAATTTCTGAGAAGCATTTATTGTATGTGGTGATTAGTTCAGATGGTGCATTTATTTTTTACGTTCTTTTCTTTGGGCGCTGGACAGTTAAGCAACTTAAGAAGGATTTGATTCGAATCTCCAGGAGTTATTTAAAATTCTTCGCTATAGGATTCGTGATGTTCAATATTCTATTTTTTTTGCTAACTGGCTTTTATGCCAATTCTGTTCCACCAACTGAGCAAATTATAAATAGCTATTTCAAATTCGTTTCGATTTTTGCAGGCATCTATATCGGTTTAACATTTATTTTCAGGTTACTACCGTTCCTTCTATTCTTCTCATCAGTTACAATCGTGAAATTTTCGATAACGCAGAGTCTGAAGCAGGAGTCTAATCAACTTGGGCATTTTCTTCGATATGTCAGCTGGCCAGCGCTCATTATCTCGTTGTTTCAATTCGCCTTGCTTTTCAGTTAACCTTTGGTGAAAGTGAGTCTTGAATTTTTCTCAACACTATACCTGATATACTAGATGAACTCTAGTTAGATCGGATTCAATGCTCTGATGATTTATAATCAGGCACATACTTCCCCAACAGCAAGCTCTCGGATATTTTCACTCAACTCTTTGTGTCACTCACGTACTCTTCATTGATTTCAACTTTGTGTTTGGTCTCCTTAAGCCCTAGTGCTAACCCATAGAGCCAACGAGAAGCAAAAGAGAGTCCCCGAAGAACGGAGACTCTCCAAAAAAATGAGTTCTAAAACCCTTTACCTAATATTTAAATACAGCGTATCCGACTTTATCTCACCTCTCCACCGGGTAAATCCATCAATTGTCTTAGGTAACTGAAGTGATTCAAATTTCTCCTTAGGATTCATGTACCTGGCATATCCATCTTTGTTGGAATAGCTAAACCAAATTTTATATGAGCCCTTCTCTAGAGAATTAATGCCATAGATGAAGTTATAAACTTGCCCCGGATTTAGATTGAGAAGGCTTTCGAATTGGAGCACTACCCATTTTTTCACGGCTGTAGAATCAATTGAGGGGTTATCCTCTTTCAATTTATTGTAAAACGCCTTAACATCAGTATCCATGAGCTTGTCAGTCAAGACATCATACGTCTTATTATTCACATAAAATGTCTGTTGGTTGGCAGCGGCAATGGTATCACGGTTTTCCTGGTAGATTTCAAGTTCACCCCATGAATGTGAAAAATCGAAAAACTTCCCATTGTGTTCTTTATAAACGAAGACCCTCGGAGGCACAAGTCCGTCCAAGTAGATTTTTCCACCAGTGTGGTTTTCAATGAAAACACTTATAGCTGTGACTTTACCAAATTTTTCAGTCTCGGTAATATTTAGTTCGAGTCGTGTTGTCAAGCCGACTGAAGGCTTGATGCCGGTGCCGACGATTAGGAACAACAGTAAAATAATAAGAACGCCCCTCATAAATTTAAATTTGATCAAGGATATTTGGTAGCCAAGTTATAGTTCTGATAATTATAATTATGGTTAGGATCAGGGGTAAATTGAGATTGTACGTTCCTGTAGAAGTTTGCTGCATTAGGATCCCCATTAGCAATTGCGGCTGCTATTGACCAGCCATAAGCATTGTATTCGGTTGCCTCATAAGCAGCTTGGGTAGTCGGATAACCGTACGTCATGTTATCATATACGTGAACGTACTCATGTCCCAGAGCATAAAATAAATTTCCCATGCTCGACATCACACTAGGGGAAAGAAAAATGTCATACGTTCCCGGTGTTGTTTGAGAAGGTAAGGTGACAGCCGCCGCAACGTTACCATCTGCATCCACAAATTTCCCATTTACTAAAGTATACCCTGGAGGTGTGTCAGATCTAAAAGCACCTAGGGCACTAGGCTTACCAAATTTTTTCTCCGCATATAATCTAATTCCCGCAAGAGGAATCTGTTGCGCCGGATTGCCAAATCCGAGAGTGATTGTCGGTGGGATGCTGGAACTTGATCCACCGGATCCACCACCGCTACCCGTGTCAATGAAGATAGTATAAGAATTACTGCTTGGATCATAGGAGGCGCCAGTTATCACAACCGTGTCTAACACGTTTGGACATCCTGGACATTCGTCATCATTCTCTCCTCCATCTCCATCTCCTCCATCACCTCCATCTCCCGCACCGCTTTCAGGGTCACCGTCATCTCCTGTACCACCCTCCTCTTGTACCCTTAGACTACTAATAGCTCCCTTATAGAAATCAACCTCCTTGCCGTTTACATATTTATGTGTCCTTAGCCTTTTTCCGGAAACAGATAAAGTTTTGATCTGCCCTGAAAATTTGTTATCAAGAACGAACTTCGCTTTATCGATATACGCTTGGTCGGGAATGAGTTCTATAATAAAACCCCTTATTTTTCCTTTTATCCAAACGTTTACCATCTGAAAGGCAGATCGTCCCGTTCTCGACTTGTTTAGTACGGGAGTTGAAATCACAAATAGGTTTGGCCCGATACTTTGCACCTTTGTATCCTCCCACGAAAAAATTGGACTAGCAAGGTCGCGCTCATTCTTAGCAATAGAGCTCGACTTGGATGCCCTATTAGTCCATGCCTTTACATCATTCAGTACTTTGTCACTAGATGTGCTTAACTGTTTTGCAGGCTCATTACAGCTTTGGCTTATAGAAATTAAGACCAGTAGACAATAGAACGTTTTTTTTAGCATTGTGAATTGTCGTTAAAGTGTTGATAGAAATTTTTTTAGGTGCGCATTCGATTGCACTAGTAAACACTATACAGCAGATTAAACCGAATAAATGCGTTGACCTATAAAACTAAAACCAGCAGACAATTGAACGCTTTTTTTCTTTTTTATGTAAAGTTGCGAATTAAGGGGGTTTGGGATTGGATATGATCTTTTTGGCTTGCGCATTCGATTGCACTAAATAAATGCTTTTCCGTAGATTGTCAAACTATTCTTTTAAAATAAACTTAGATCAATAAAATTGAGATGCGCAAAAGGCTCTTATGCATCCTACTTGTCTTACTGTTTATTCTGACACTGCTATTATCAAATGAGACTGCTCTAGCAAGCTCCTATTTTGGCAGCAGTCTACTTCTATATATAGTGACATTGGCTGCGGTCTTCACTTTAATAATTTATGCAGCTGCATCGGCGAAAATCGCAAAACTGGAGATAACCACCATGGATATAGCATTGATTGCTTTTGGCGGCTACTTGATATTGTCGGCAATGTTACATTCAGATACCTCGTTCTGGAACGACAAATTATTGAGATCTTTTTTTTTAATAATTGCATATGTATTGGCTCGGTCACTATCGTCTCATGTTCACTTTACAAACACGTTTCTAATAACCGTTGTTGTTGTAGGCTTAATGTGTTCTCTACACGGCGTGATACAATACCTTAGTACTACTCACAACAAAAATGCGTGGCTCGCGATAAAAGGTACGTTTGGAAACTCTGCATTATATGCATGCTTTCTTGCCGCCACTTTGCCATCATCTTATTGCCTTAGAATACAGAAGCAAATAAAGTATGCGGCGGTGGTTAACAAGTTGGCTTACCTGAACATAGTTACTTCGATCCTAATGCTGGTTGTCACCAATTCAAGGGCGGCCATGATCGCCGGCATCATGTCCGTAATTTTTGTGTTGAGCAAGCGCCAAAATCTATTGAAGCAGAAAGCTTTTTGGATTATTACGCTATTGATGATCCTATTTTCTTCATTATTCTTTATATCAATCAAGCCAAATTCACTTAAAGGACGCATGCTTGTTTGGAATGTTAGCGCGATGATGTGTAAAGAAAGTCCCATCACTGGATTAGGAATAGGACAATACGCACACCGCTATAATGACTATCAGGCAGCTTATTTTGCTGCAAACAATACGTCCGAGTATAAAATTCTTGCTAGCAACACTTACTATGCATTCAATGAATATATTGAAGTACTTGTTGAGGAAGGAGCAATTGGCCTTGCACTTATACTTACGGTGATAGTCGTGTCATTATTACGCGTAGAAAAAAAGTCTGACATGCTTTTAATATGTTATCAGTCCACTGTTCTGACAATACTTACCTTCGCCTTGTTCTCTTATCCCTTTAGCAACACTGAAATAGGTTTGATGCTGACCATCAGCCTGGCCTTTCAGTCAGGCCAATATTCGCCAATTGTCTTCAAACGCGAGATACCAACAAAGACAGTCAGATTGTTTTTCGTTGTCTTGATCTTAATAACAACAATGGCGTTGTTTTATACTGGAAGAAGGTTCATGGCAATGAAAGCATGGCAGCGCGCTTATAATATGATCGGTGAAGAGAAGACGAAGGAAGCGTTAAAAACATATGAGCAGGTTTTTTCGGAGCTGCAGGACCATGGAGAATTTTTGTTCAATTATGGTGCTGAACTTTCAGAGGCTAGAATGTATAGGAAAAGCATTTTTATATTGAACATCGCAAAGCAATATTTTAATCATATTGATCTGTACATTTTCCTGGGCCGGTCTTATGAGGGAGCAGGCGATTATAAAGAAGCAGAGCGGTGTTATCGTTATGCTTCATTGATGATACCAAATAGATTTGTTCCTAAATATCTTTTAGCAAAACTATATATTCGTGAGGGAGACACTGTTAAAGCGATCGAAACAGCAAAGGAGATTCTTAATACGCAGGTAAAGGTTAGATCGTCAATTGTTACAGGCATCAGGAAAGAAATGGAAGATTTTATCAGTGTGCAAAAACCTTCTTTATGATCAACGCACTATTTTTTAAAAAGATGATTTGTGTGTTTGCGGTGTTGCCACCTTTGCTGCTACTGAATGGCTGTAATAAAATACCGCCTGATGTTGAAGAAGCTTTGCAGATAGCGGGAGTGAACAGAGCAGAATTGGAAAAGGCGATTGAGTACTATCGAACTCAAGGAGATAAGCAAAAGGTCAATGCCTTGTATTATCTTATAAAACATCTACCCGAACAATATCATTATACAGGCGAGCTCGTCGTTGTTTTTGACAGCGCCTTTAATAAAATGAATTCCATTATTTCAACAGGTAAACCTGTAGATTATACAACAACCTGGGACTCGCTACAGCCTGGTCAGAAATATAAAATAAAAATGATAAGGGACATACAAGTGATAACAGCGGAATACCTGATTGAGAATGTGGAAAGATCTTTCCAGGCTTGGCACTATCCTTGGGCAAGAGATTTATCGTTTGAAGACTTCTGCAAATATATACTTCCTTATAAGCTGAAGAATGAAAAACCAGAAAACTGGAAGGCTTATTTCCAGAAGAAATACAGTTGGGTAATTGATTCGCTAAAGTCCGGTGCATCCTATTTTGATGCTTGTGTTTTGATCAACAAAGAAATGGCAAGATGGTTTTACATTACCAAACTTAATTGCCGCTTTGATCTTTCTTTTAGTCAGATCAACAAAATAAAATCGGGGAGATGTGCCGAGTCAACGCAAATGGCCGCCTATGCCATGCGCTCCATGGGAATACCAGTGGTGTTGGAGCAAGTGCCCAGCTGGGCTAATAGAAATTCCGGGCATGATTGGAACGGGCTAATCGTTAAAGATAAAACCATTGCATTTCTTGGAACAGAAATCGACCCTGGGATTTATAAGATAGAATTCCCTATGCCTGGCTCTCTCCGTTCAAAAAGAGCAAAAATATTTAGACGAACCTACGAACGTCAAAAGACCAGCCTCGTGAGTCAAATCCGCTCGACTGATGTCCCCCCGTTTTTTCGCGACTCTAAGTTTCAGGATGTCACGGGAGAATATGTTCCTGTCGCTACTACTAATGTGCAAATTGATTCAGCCTATTTGAATTTTAAAATTGCATATCTCTGCATATTCAATAATTTGAACTGGACGCCGATCTTTTACGGCAAGATAAGATCAGGGGAAGCACAGTTCAACAATATGGGGAAAGGGATCTTATATCTGCCAGCCGTTTACTATAAAGGTGATATGCTACCGGTCGGCTTGCCGTTCATTCTTGAAGAAGATGGATCCATTTCAAAAATAATTCCTAACAAAAAGAATACCGTGGACATTTCAATACCGAAAAAATATCCCGTAAAAGACGACAATGAAATACAACTGGGTGAAAAATATGAACTGTTCTACTGGGACAATGGGTGGGAATCATTGGGTGTAAAAGTTTCAACAGGGACGACGATCAGATACTCAAATGTTCCTGAAGGAGCGTTGCTCTTGATACATAAGATCGATAAAGGAATTGAGGAGCGTATTTTTACTTATGAAAACGGGAAACAAATTTGGTGGTGATGAATTTACACCGATATGTACTTTGGCTGCTGATATTATCATCAGGATGTCAGAAAAAAAGGAGCGATGGCATTAACTCGATAGCTACGGCTGACATGAAATTTTTTGATAAAAAATATGGCAACGTTCAGCCTATTGCGCAAATACTAAACCCAAAAAATTTCTCTTCAGCTTCAGTGCCGTTTGTCATTGACAGCACCGAACAATTTGTTCATGTTTACGCAGTTGGCGAGATTCTCTTCAATCTTAGTCAGGCGGATAAGAAGTATTATCTAATGGGGGATGATATTAAGTTATACTTCAGAATAAGTCAGAAACAATCAAACGATTTAAAGTATCAGGAATATGAGTTCGCCTACAAGGAAGCAAAAAAATTTAGAAAAGAAGGGATTACCTTCGAATGGGATGCAGCGCAGAATAAAACTTCGTACGTTGCAGAGGTCAAGATTCCTTTAAAGAACATCAACATAAATACCATACATGACGGCGACAGCATTGACTTCAACATGGCTGTCGGCGACAATGATGATGGATTTGTTCAATCGTCAGAGATCAGCTGGTTAAAACATCCTGAATCAAATGTATCGTATGGAAAAATTCTTTTTAGAAAAAAACCTCTTTTAAAACCCAGGATAAATGAGCTCATATCTTATTATGGAACTCCAAGTATTGATGCAACAATTGATCAAACGTGGAATGATGTACCTGCGACTGTAGTCAAGGAAGTTGTTAGAGGCTATGTAAAAGACTACTTTGATCTCTCAGCAAACGTCTGTTCCCAGTGGGATAAAGACGCTATTTATTTTCTTTTTAAAATCAATGACTCAAGGCAAAAACACATACCCAAGAACAAAGAAAAGGAAAGAGGAATTTTTGTAGACTATGGTTGGATAGAAGATGAACGAGGAAACATAGTATGGCAGATGAATGCCAAATACAGTAAACACGCTGGCGGAGTTTTAAAAAATCAAATGATTGACACTTCTTTATCCCTGCCTAAAGGAAAGTATATTTTAAAATATGTCACCGATGAATCGCATTCATATGATGATTGGATTGGAGCACCACCAACAATACCATTTTATGGAATTTCACTTTATAAAAAGTGACTGTCCATAATGATAGATTGAAACGAATTAATCCGAAACTCTACCTAACGAAGGCAATACCTCTGAGCTAGGCACTCCAACTACAAATCATAACTTGTTTTTATCACAGCATCGGATAAAAATCTTCATCACTTTTCTTCCATACTAAATCATACCATTCAGATAGGATTTAAGCTTTGGCAAATAAGTAAGTATCGGCTCAGGGATAGGGTTAAATAATTCAACTCTACTCCCTACAAGCTCGATCAGAACACTACTACTAATTTGATTTGTTCTTGAGACGTAAATACTAACCACATCGAAACGCAAGAATGTTGAATCCAATAAAGCAAGACCATCATAAAACCTTCTCCTTATTGTTTCTTCGTCTACATAGTGGCCACCTTTTAAAACACGGTCATTAACACGGTCAATTGCAATTTCAGGTGACTCTAAAATTATAAAGATGAGTTCGATTGAAAATCCAGCTTCCTTAAATTCTGTAACTGTTTTTAATATTTCGTTGCTGTTGTAGTTGGTTTCGAAGGAGAATGATGACTGAGATGAAATCGCCTCTTGTTTTCTTTCTTCAAACAACTTTCCTACGGATTCCTTGATTCCATTTTCCACCAGTGGGTCATAGCCAAATTTTGACCATGAGGAGTAGAACTCCTTATCAAAATCAAATGAATGAATTCCGAGGTCTAAAAGCAGATCCTCGCTGGTTGTAGATTTCCCAGCGCCATTTGGCCCTGCTATTATTATAAGTTCAGGCAGGTAATTTGAATCCAATTATTTTGCTGCCTTAGTTGATGAAGGCTTAGATGGAACGGGAGCTTCTTTTACAGAAACAGGCTTAATTTTTTTAACGGTTTCGTTCATCCTTTTTAGTCTGGCATTATATCGATCCACTGATTTCATATTCAAAGATAGCTATTTCTAAAATTTTGGTTATCAAAATCAAATATCTCGAAATGCTTCTGCTCGCGCTAACTCCATTGCGCCTGTGTGACCAATAACGCCTTCAAGAAATGCCTTGCTTTGGTAGGCATCACCAATCGCTTCAAAAAATAAATCGCAACGGTAATCAATAAATTCTTCTAGTGGCGATTCCTCCAAAATGACAGCAAGCTCTGTTCCAGTTTTTTCAATAAGCAGTTTTAAAAGCTCTTGCCCGATTGGTGTTTCAATATTTTCTATGTCTTTCCCTTCCATGAGTTCATTACGTTGGCGAAGTAATCCTTTTCAGTATCACTTCAACTTCTTTTAAACTATTTTCAATAGCTTTCTTTTGCCCGTCCCATCCAGGCCTCCGGTCGAGTCTTGGATCTTTCAGCCTGGATTGAAGTTCTTTCACCTTGTCAATAAAAAACTTTCTTCTCAGTCCATTCGGATCAGTATCATGAGAAGATTCCATGTAGAAGATAAGTCCGTTTTTCTTCGAGATAAAATAAGGGCTTTTTTCGACACCGTCTGGGTAGGTCATGCGTTCATCAATCCCAATAATAAATCCGTTGTCACGTTTTGAGAGGCTACCGTTGAATTTCCTTCCAGTTAAACTGAGGAACTGATTATCAAATTGAAATACCAGCGTGTCGTTGAGCATTCTGATATTTTTAATATCAAAATCAACGATATGATTTTGTTCGGCAAGCAGAGCCTCATTGCCAATCGGCTTTCCTTTAACCACCATAGACCCCTGGCCAGAAATTGTGCCGGCCTGATCGAGAAAAAATTCCAGTTTGATTTTGCCGACATCATAGTATTTCAAATCACTATAACCAAGATAGGCATGGCTCACAAAAACCGTTTCATATTTTCCAACAAAATTCTTCTCCGCCTCGTTGCATCCTGTGATTAGAAATATTGAGATCACTGTAATAAGAAAATTCTTCATGTTAAGTCTTAGTTTATTTTGGTGAATTATGTATCGTGTAATTAAAGTGTTAGAGCCTTATCGTCTAGTTAATTTTAAGCAATGGTCTCAGTTTCTCCCCTATCGTAAGTTTGGATACTCTTACAGTCTATAATGGTGTCGAACATCTCGATTTTGTTCTGGACATACTCATTCATGCAGTCATCATGTAGATTATCGAAGACCGTGAACGTACTTACTTTGACACCGCCAACTTCTTGATAACTGGGCTTCACTACGAGATAATAATCTCCGGAAAAGTCAGTACACAACGGTCCAATCTTTCCAAAATCGAACGTATGTTTTATCTGATCTGGCAGCGGGCTATTCCACTGAAACTTGAAAAGATCATTTTCTTTTCGCTCAAAAAATTCGGACTGTGATAAAATCCTGCTAATGCCTTTTAAAAATGTTAATGGGCGAAATTCATTTGGATCATTTTTTTCGACTATAGCCGATCGAATAAAAGGAATATTTATTTCTTCTTTTTCAGGGTTAAACTCTGATCGCAGACAATAGCTTGAGTAGATTTGAATCTCATCAAATTCAGAATCGATCTGACCTAAATGAAAGCAAGTGACTTCCTTCTTTTCGTTTTTATCATAATGAATATCTGCCGTTATCAAAAGAAAACGGATCGCTGCCACATCAGAACTCATTTGATCAAACGATAGATAAAGTTGTTCTGGGCAGAATCCAGGATCACCGAGCCCAAGAAGCGAGGATATTATATAATAGAGCTCGGCGTTAGTGAATTTCTCTAACGGATAGTCTTTGATTTGAAATGTAATTTTCTCCTCTTTCATGTTAATTATTTTCAATGCCAATATACTAATGACTGTTATAGTCCACAAGTCTAAAACACACATATAAATAGCTTGCCTCTTGTGAAAGAGGACATAAACGAGACCTTTGGCAAGGTAATCAAGCAATTGCGCGAAGAGCGTGGGCTAAGCCAGCAAGAGCTCGCTGATTATTCTGAACTTGATCGCTCTTATATTTCCGACATGGAGCGCGGCAGGTATAACCCAACCCTACATACTGTTTATAAGCTGGCCGAAATTTTGAAAATTAAGCCTAACGAGATACTTCAGAAAGTTGATAAACTTTTAAAACTCTGAGTACCCAATCTATAAACTTATTACATTCTATACCTGATACCAGGTTCATTTTCAATTTGGGATACCACCAAATCCTTTTCTAATTTTTGCAATGAGCTTAAAGTAAAACCCTTCCCGATCTCTGAAGCTTGAAAAGTATGTCCATACTTTTGAACAGCATATCCTCTAAGAATGCGTGTATCGGGAAATCGATATTCAGTCACGTCAAATCCGTTCTTTTCTAGTCTATTGAGAAATTTCGCGGCATCAAAGGATTTATTCTCTCGGATGATTTCTTTTGCGTGCAACAATATTTCAGGTGCAATTCGTTTTCGTGCTTGCTCTTTCTCTAGTTCTTTTTTCTTTTTGCTCTCTCTTTCCAAAAAATGGATGTGTGCCTCGCTTGAAGGATTGGTGACATTGTGTGGTGGATTGGTTTCCAAATGAGATCCCTGATCTTCTGTTTTTATGGGAATATCTCGAATCAGTTTTTCTGCCTGCTGATTAGTTTTGGCTTCAGTTTCCTTAAACAGTCCTTCTCCAATCAATTGATCAAGACTGAATTTTCCATTTCCAATTTCCTTATCTAGATAATGTTCTGTACCCTTATGAACAGCATATCCTGATAGTTTCCCTTGGTCATAGCGTAAATGAACATGGTAGCCTCTTTCCTCAATCGCATGGATAAACTCATTGTAGGATTTATATCGATGGCCACTTGTTAACTCTTTAAGGTCAGTTTCTATTTTCACTAAATCAATGACGCGAATTAGTTCTTTGGAAGCATTCTCTTCGATATGTTTATCTGACTTTCCGTTCGATCCGGGAAAATATTTGCTTTGCTTGATGAATGCACTTTCGCTTTGCACCTGACTGTGTTGCCCAATCAGTTCAGTGGCTCTTTTCTTGAGACTAGTCAACGTAAATTCCGATCCGATTTCGGATGAGTTAAAGAACACCCCGTCTTTTTCAATCCCGTAGCCTCTAAGTGTTCTTGTGTCATCTTTGAAATGCTCTTTTACATTACACCCCTTTGATCGAATGATGTCAAAATATTTTAGTGGATCAAAATTCTTCTGGCCCTTGATGGATTCTGTGAAGCTTTCATTTAAAATGTTTTCGATTTGATTTTTGACTGGACCTATTTTGAAGGATTTATCATTCGAATCTTGAAAGCCTTCTGTCAACCTTTGAATAGTGAATTCACTCCCAAGCGTCGATGCTTTAACAAGGTGCTCCCCCTTTTTGGCAAGTGCATAGCCTGAAATTCTATCAGGTGTCTTTCCGAAGTAGACTTTTACTTTGTAGCCTTTTGTTTCAAGGCTTTCGAAATATTTTTGAGTGGTAAAAACGTTTTCGCTATTGAAAGATGTTTTCGCGGCATCGCGAGCATCTTTTCGCATTTTCTCAATGCTACCCTGCGTCCCGGAGATACTAACTCCCATCCTTCTTGCAAGTTGCCTTTCTTTCCTCACCACTGACTCTCGAATCATGTTCCTTTCCTTTGCAATTTCATCGCCGAGGCGTTGACTCAGTGCAAGCTCATTCTTATGTCGGTATAAATTTCCATTTTCATCGATGCGATTAACCACAATATGCAAGTGAAAATGTTCTTTGTCCTGATGTAGGAATGCGATTGATTGATGAGTCGTAATTTTGGCCTTTTCTAGAAATGAATGAGCTATCTCTTTCCAATCTAACAGTGTTAATTTCTTGCCATCTTCAATACTTGGGGAAAGAAAGATATGGGCAGTAAGATTTTGCGCTCGCCCTTCATAGAGCTTTTGCCTAGCCAACATCTGCATTTCAATCTCCTTCCAGTTTTCGCCAAATACATTATTAATCGAAATGATCTCCGAATGCTCCTTTATATTATAGTCAAGAGTATCTTTAAGACTAATATTTGACTTCATCTTCCCAATCATAGCCTTTCAATTACTTTTTGCATGGATCTCACTAACTCCTCGATTTGATAATTAAGACTGGGGTCATGTGCCTTGATCAAACTACTTAGCCGTTTGAAATTTGTTCGATACTCCATCATTGTAGTTAGTAATCTTTCAACCGAGATTTTTTCCTCTCTTTTGATTGGAACCAGCACAACACCTTTCGTTAGCATTTCCCGGATGAACGGCATCGGTTTCATATTACTTGCCTGTTTTAAAAGATTATGGAACGATTCGTTTTCCGGCTTATTAAGTCGAATCAGGTAATGAATGTTTCTAACCAGGTCAGGATTCTTTTTTTTGTTCATGATGATGGGTTAAAGGGTGAAGCGGCCTGCCGCTGGGGGCTTGCCCCTTTTTGAAGCGAAGCGAAAAAAACAAGAGAAAAAACGTTTCGTTTTTTAATCTTGCCCCTATACTTCCATGAACTAAAACTGACTATACTTTCCACTTTTGATTTATAAATGGTGCAAAGTGTTTCTTTTGATGTCATTGCTCATTCAAAATATTCACTTTTGGCTTATTCGTGATTCACTTTTGATTTGACTATTGAAAGGAGATCTTTTCCGGAATATCTGTATCAAATTCCCCTCGGTTTTTTTCGGTAGATCTTTTTCGGATAGTGCCTTCTTTGTCATTTATTCTCTTGCGATAACGCCTTAGTGCGGAACTGATGCTGGATTTATTTATTAACTCAACAGGTAGGTCAAGCTCCAAGGCAAGCCATTCAATAAATAATGCAGTCCTTAAACTGGAAAGCTTATCGAAGTAGGATTGAACGATAATCGAATAGACCCTTGGTTTTTTATTCAGCAACCAAGTTTTGATTAGACTTTTTTCCATAAATCTTTATTTTTTATATAGATAAACTCTGACTGATCCATCATCCATCAGTTGATATTCTTTAAAGAAGTGTAGGCTATCTTTTTTTGGTCGATTAAATTCAAGGAAGTGATATCCACGGCCGTCCACGTGAACTTGCCGCAGCAAATTCCCTTCAATCAATGGTGCTGACGTGAGTATTTGTTGTGCGCTCTCTAAATCGCTAATTGAACTCCAATAAAAATAGGCTGACCATGATATCACCAGTACCCCTGCTATCACCATTAGTATTTTGAGGCCAATTCCTATTTGCCACTTCAATGCTTCCCCTCGGTCGAAATGATAAGTCGTAGGACTCATCATTTCAACCGACTGGTTTACCGTTTGTTCTAATTTTAAAATTACCCTCTGCGCTTCTGCTAGTCTTGAATCAGTAGATTTTCCTGCATCAAAAATGAAATGGATAATGGGAAGCATTTCATCGTTTTCGGAAAGGCGAACCCCGTATTTCCGTTCATACTCATTGATAAATTCAATTCTCTCACTTTTTATCCAGCTCATAGGGAATTGATTTGATTGAAGATGTTGTCTAGATAGTTGACAATCCTACGTCTTCTGATCACGGTAATATTCAGAATGTCTGAATACACAACTCCATCGATCATTAGCTTGTCCCATTCTTTCTGGGCTTCACTATTCGCATCATCATGGAGTTTGCCAATCTGAATTTTTGAATTTGTGAACTCCTTCACAGTTTTTCCGTTAACTCCTCCCTGAAATTCGTTTGCAACAAGGTGTGTGATGGAACCAATACCAGGTATTTTATTTGCCAGTCCGAAGAACTCGACACATTCTTTTGCTGAGCCGCCACCAGCAACAACTAAGAGCAATTGAATATTCATCTCCGCGAAAGTTTCCAGAACTCCGTTTTTTTGCTCCTCCATCATGTAGTAAAGGAGTTGATCACTTGATGTGGCTCCGAAGTCAGCAACAACATTTTCTAGTTTCTCCACTTCAGACAAAAAGGTGTCGAACCTTGTCCGATCTATTTTTTTATCCGGACCAAGGAGATTGAAACTCGAAAATTTCACGTACTTACTTTTGCGATCCTTTATTCCGTTAAAGAATTTAGTACTGGAGGCAGAAGAGTTGTCGCAATCAAGAAAGTAGGTCTCCCTCTCTTCCTTTTCAGCCTTCAAGGATAATAGTTTTGCGAGGTACGACTTTCCGGCCCCGCCTTTTGATTGAATGATAAATTGTTTCATGGTTATAATTGTTTGATTTAATTGTTTCGTTGTCGCTCGATTTTTTTTGTGCAGCGTAAACTTTCCGATTTTGCGGTTGACACGGTTGACAGTGTTAAGTCGATAGTAATTAGTGACTTAGCTATCAACCGATTGTCAACCACATTTTTAGAGAGTTGACAATGCCCATCTCTCATGTTTGAACAGTTGATTTCTAGTTGACACTTAGTTGATATTGAGTTGATATTGAAATATTTGAAAATCATATACTTATATCTATAAACCATTGCTGTCAACCGTGTCAACCGCATTTTTGAATTTGAATTTGATTGTCTAGTCCTCTTGGAGGCAACCCGAAAAGAGTTCTTGAAAAAGTGTAGTGTTTCCCTTTCACGGTATAACTATTCCGCTCTCCGTTTTCTAAGTGCACCCATTTTGTATAAGTCGAGTTCTTAAATTCAAGCTTCCACTTTCGCGTGAGCAAATCCTTGATTTTAAAATGGGGCTCCCGTATGCCACTTTGATTGAGAATAGTTGAAAGATCTGTCAGTGTGAATTTCACTTCTTCCAAATCCCAATCAATCAGAGCCTCAGTTATCTGTTCGGTCAGCTCCTTTTCTAAGTAGGATTTATTTCTTTGAACAATTAGTGACAGTGCCTCGGTCTGAATATCTGAATGACTGAACCACATTCGCGTTTGATGCGATGTGGTGAGTTGTCTCTCTAAGAGATATTGTAGAAACGCGGGAATCTCAGGAATTAATGATTTTGAAAGTAGGTGAGGGTCTTCGCTTTCAAAAGGAATTACTTTTCGAACCCAAAAACGAATTTCATTGCTGTCTACCGGAATAAAACTATCTTCATTATTACTGCACAAAATCACTTTTCCAAAAAATTCTGCATCTACACTATCCTGGCCTTTTGCTTCGACTTTCATTGTCTTGCCGGTAGACAATGATTTGATTCTTTCATAGATTTTTTTTCGATCAATAAAAGTTTCGTCAACAGCTATTATCAATTTTCCCGCCCATCCGCTATTGAATTGTGATTCAAAATCCTCATTACGATTTATTGTAGCGTTTCTTCCAAAGATTGCGGTAAGCCAATTCAAAAATGTTGTTTTGCCTGTATTCCTTTCTTCACTTACAAGGCACAGCACCGGAAGAATTTGGGTTGGTTTTATATAGAGCAATTGAATATAGTCGAGTCCTTTTTCATAGTGTTCGCCGAAAATGTGTCGAATGAACTCTAAGGACTTTTCGCACTTGCCTGGCTCGGGTAAATGACTAATTGCGTAGTAGCGATTATAAAACCCATTGATGGATTGCTGGTACTGAATATGATTTGGAACGTAGCACCAGTCTTCGTATCGCTCCACTTGTTTGACATACTCTTTGCCATGATCCATCTCAATGCATGATCGAGTCCACTCCTTTAAATTGAGAAGAGTTTTTCCGTCTGCTTGAGGAGTATAAATCTTTTTATAGAATTTGACTCCTACTCGGATATAAGGAATTTCGGATTGAATCTCTTCGAGTGAATGCTTCTCGGAATCCTGTTTGAAGGTTCTTCCACGGAAAATGAATTCTTGATCGCCTATGCCACTCTTATAAGTTTCAAAAAATTCTCCAGGACTATTAAGCCCTAGATATTTGAATATCTTTTTTAAGTCGGTATTGACATCGTTAAGAATAAATCCCTTGAAATAATCTGAGGCAAGATGAAGTTTATTGAGATCGGATATAATTTTATCACGGACTGAAGTATATGTTGAAAGAAGGTCGTCAAGACCTTTTGCATTCTCATTATCATATTTGGGCAGAATGTGACTAAAGACAATTAGCTCAAGGGGATTAGTGAGTAGCAACTCAAGGCTTTCCCTGAAATTTTTGATTGCTGAGTAAAAGCTATTGGCTCTTTTTGAAAGGTCTTTTCCAGGAGTCCAGTGAGTAGATAAGATGTCTGCATCTGCAAGGAACACTACTTGCCTGACTTTGCAGTGAACTATGAGAGACTCAATGTCTTCATGTAATTTTCCCTTTTGCTCATGACTATAAAATCCATGGATCGAGGGGATTCCTATAATAGTTAAACCACAAAGCCAGCCTTTGAATGCCTTGAACTCTCCTTCAACAATGAATAAAGTCTTAATTGGTTTGGACTCCTTGTAGCAGTCAATTATCCCTGGAGTGAAAAATGGAAATTGTGGGCTTCCCTTGGGCTGTGAATATTTCTGATCGTCTTTTGGTCGTCTGAGTCTAACTCTCTGGAAACGCTTTGGGTACTTAGCTCCCGATTTTTTCCAAGAGTAATGACCACCGGATAAGTTAAAATAGTTCAATATGATATTCCCTTCTTCATCAGCTTCAAAGAATGGCGATTTCTCTCCGTTGCTTAGCTCAAATTCATTCTGCTCTGGCAGCATATCCAGAGAATTGAGCCTTGCCAAAAGATATGTTTCGTCTTTGACTGAAGTAATTAACATGAGGCAATTAGCGAATTGAATTCTCTAAGCTTATTTTACTTCACCGCGTTGATAGCGAAATAATTCTTCTAGGGGAATCGAAATTATCCGTGGGCCAAGTCTGGTGAAATTCAATTTTCCTGATCTAAGAAGGGTATTCATTTTGTTGTGAGAGATTCTGGCCTTCGCCATGAACTCTTTTCTCGATAGAAAATCCGGACGCTCAACCTTGCCGGTGTTTTCTGCTGCGATTAAGAGTTTTTTCAATGTTGATCTGATCTCGATCAGGTCTTCTTGAGGTAGTTCAATCACTGTTTTTTGGGTCATCTTAATTTATTTATTGTTCCTTTTTGTGATTAACAGAAGCGTTTATAGGAACAAATATAGTAAAGCAAGTAGATAATGCAAATATACTTGCTTTTGGCGCATGGAGAACTCTAAAACAGATATCCTGAACCAAGAATGCCTATTTCTGAACTAAATTCGCCTTTTTATGACCTTAAGGGTAATGGCTTTAAGCTAGGAGATGGGAATATCAAATCGGAAAATGCCCTGATTTTGAGCGCCTGAAAGTACCGGTTTAGTGAATAGTTCACTATTGAAAGAGTATTGTCAATTGTATCTAATTTAAGTCTCTTGTCTTTAAGAAACGATCTGAATTCATTCTCCATTTCGTAATACTTCCACTGATATGACATTATACTTTCATAGGGAAGGCTTATGTCACTAGAATTTTTTAGTGCTGCTGACCGACTTTTGCTTTGTTTGAATTTTTCAAATTCAGCGATCAATGGAAACAAATCACTTGCTTCTTTAAATTTTAACATTATTTCTTCCAGAGGCCCTTTTGAAAAGAATGACAATAGTTTATAAACAGTACCAAATCTGCTCTCCCAATTAATTCCTAATTGAAGTTCTGAAGTCACTTCGTTTAATTTAGGAGTGTTGTATAAGGTGTCTTTCAAGAGCGAGATGCATCCTTCGTTAACAATTGCCAGCAGGGGTTTCATGAAGTGATTGATAACTTGCCTTCCTCCTTTTTGTGTCGGATTATAATTGTGTTTACGCAGCAGATCACTGATTTCCCAAATGATTTTCCTTTCTGTTTCAATGGCTTTTCCTATTTCAGTTCCCGTTTTTTCATACAAAGCATCGAACTCTTTTTCGGTCTTATAGCCGATTTCTTTCAGATCCACATCGTTTAGGTTGGCCTTATTCGCAAGGAATGATTGAAAGTCACTTCTAAAGTCAAATTGAGCTTTGCCAAGACCAAGGCGAACGTAAATTGGGTACTTTTCTTTCTTGCCAGGCTCAAACGTCTTAGGCAAGCCCTTGTACAGGAAGTGTTTTACAGTTAAAGTGCCGGATATTTCCATATAAACGAGGAAATTTAGCGAAAAATAAAGGTCCCTGGCTAATTCAGAATTAACGTGTTCAGCTTCTAGGTTTCAATGCTTCCGTCAGATCAAGGATATCTGCGTCTCCACGATTCTATATATAATATTTAAATGCCAAGGGCGGCGCTTGAATGTCTAAACTAGCGGTTAATATCTCCCCAATTTTGTCAGCAAACCGAAGAGTCACAGGTTCGCCATCCGCATAAATACAAGCATTGTAATTCAGCTTGGTTAATGCGAGAATATCTTTGAGAACTTGGGTTATGTCCCCTTCTCCCTTATTGATTTCAATAAAAATTGGATTGGGAACTTCCATAGACAATGTCGACTGGGTTTTTGGAACGTAGCCCACACTCCAGAGAAAGGCGCTTCTTTCATTCACTATAAATGCATTACCTCTCATTATTGGATAATTACCTTCTGTTTTGTAGAGTTTTAAAGGTTTTGTTTTGGTAATGGTTACACCGACTAGGTTAGTGTCATTTGGGGTTACTTCTTGAAATGCTCTCCATTCTTGAGCGTTGAATTTGGTCTTGGCGTGAATGAAAATTTCTTTAGGGTATTCTCCATTTTGCTCCTTATAAGATTTTAGTGCCTGGGTCAACAGTGCCTTTGCCTCCTTTGGCTTCAAATGAAAATCTCCCTTTTCAGGATTATACCAAGGCCCTACTTCTCCTTTAAAAACAGTTCCGTCGCCGTTGTCCAAGAACATTTGAGCGGCACAGCAAGCGTTCCTTGGGTTTTTACTTTTCTCAATTTGTTTGTACACTAAACCTAAATAACAAACACCGCTTCTGACATCAGACAATTTCCAAGGTTTACCTCCTGCTTTGTAATATGCAGCAGTCGAGATTGTCCAAGCTAAATGACCTTCAATTTTTGAAAAATCTCTCAATGGTGCACCAAACTTATTTTTGAAATCACGCCAAGCTAGCGTGCTCTCCCTAAGTATCTGAGTTGGTACAGTATGTTGTAATAGTCTTGCTTTAAGTTGGTCATGAAATTGTGCATCATAATTGTAAGTTGATGCTTCCAGTTCTTTATCCTTTAGTTGCTTGTCGTAATCATCAAAAAAGCTAGGCATATAAACATAATCCTTAGCCTTTGATTTTGTGATCAATGATTTGCTCTGAATATACTCCTTTGGCAAAACTGAATTTGGTCTACAGTACTTGTGAATCTCGTCAGGCACAATAACAAACCAGACGTCAACTCTTTCTTCATCATTTTTATTTGCCTCGATAATCTTCTCAATGAATAGCGAGACCAAGTCGTATGTTCTTTTATGCGTATTCTCGTTATATAAGTGCCTGCCAATATCTTCACTAGTAACCTCTTTAAAAACGATATTGTTTGATTCCCATTTACAACCAAATACCGCTTCAAAACCTGGAAACATTGGTCTTGTAATATTATTGTGATTATAAATTGGCTTTTGAATTAGGTCTATATAATCCTTAAATATGGATAGTCCGCCTTGAGTAGCGACTACTCCACTTTTTATACCGTAAATCTTTGTTAATGGGCCAAACAAGGAAAGACCGTCTCTTGCGTCGGTACATTTCTGTCCGTTTGCAAAAAGCATATTGGGCTCCTCAATGTAGACCAGCTCTTTCATTCAGCATCCTCTTTATCTGTGGGCTCTTCGTCAATGTCGTCTAAATTATTTAAGTCAGTGATTTCTGCCTCTTCATCTAGTTTGTTTTCATTCGGAATGTTGTAGCTTTTGTTCCCTTTAAATTTTAAAGGCTCGTTTGATATTGAAATCTTTTCTTCACTGCCCACTTCTAGGTAGAACGAATTGTCATCATCAGAAAGATACTTAACGAAGGCCAATAGCTTGTCCCTCCAAGCATCATTCCACCAATTTTTTCCTTGCTTTCTCCTTGCTGAATGTTGTTGGCTCTTAGACTCAATAATTTTATTTCCATCCTCTGTGAAAAAGATGTGAGACGAAATCATCAATACATGAATCGGATAAAGCTTGCCAGCACCCGAAATGCCAAAGTGCCAATTTTTATCTTTTTGTTTTCCAACAAATTGAACTTTGTTGAACTTGTCTTTATCCAGTTTACCCTTTTCAATCCAGTATCCGATCTTGTTAGACATGTGATATTCTCTTACTTCCTTTTGCTTCATGCGTAGTTCAAGTGACTTGTTGATGATCTGAACAATTAACCTTTGGCATTCCGCATTCTTGATGAAATCAGTTTCGTATTCCCCTGATAAAATTTCTCGTGTAGATATTTTGATCGTTTTTGAACTATCGTAAGTCTCTGTTTTTGGCAATAGCTGCATGAAGTCATATTCCCAAGCAAATGTGCAGAGATAATTTTTGTAGGGTATTGCAGGAAACGGCAAAGTACGTGTGTCAAATCTCTTGGGTATGAGGCTATCAAAGTCATGAAATCTTAACTCACTTGGAAAAGATAGAATTGGAAACCAATTGGAATCATAAATTTCCTCCTTATCAACTATGCCCTTATCATGGAGAAATATTTGTTGATACAAAGCGTTGCTCCTTGACGGGTCGGGACTATTTTTTGGGACGACTTGTTTTTTCAAGCGCCTCCAATAAGTCTTGTAAGCCCTTCGCCCACGATTTTTTAAAGTCAATTGCATTGAGGCGTACAATATCAATGTTGATATCATCGTAAGATAGATTTTCATCTATCGCCAACGGAATAATGAACGTCTCATCATTGATCTGCTTCTTAACTTTTGTTGCAACTGCCAATTCCTTCAGAACACCTTCTCTTTGATTGGAGAAGGCTGATGAGACAATTAGAAATTTGCAAGTGCTCTCTCTCAACTCCTTTTCGATGTTACTCCAAAAATCAGCGCCTTTATCTAAAAAGAGTATATCACACCAAACTTCATAGCCCAATCCAATAAGTTTTAATGCCAGCCATTTGGTAAAATCGTTGTCATCAGGCGCTGCGTGGCTTATGAAGATTTTATTTCTCATACTGAATTAACCTTCAAAATACGCATAATTGGAATGTTATAAATTGAAACTGAGGAAGTAAGCCATTTCTGCCAGTATGGTCCATATACCATTGTGGGGTGGAGAGTTAATTTGTAGTTTTATTTCAAATAACTTCCGTGTCGTGGGACTGTTTCAGAGTCGGGTGATCTTGGCATTCGTTTCTCGTTTGACAAACCTTCCATTCCCGCAACGTCATATACACGCATCGCAGAAACTATGCTCACTTACTCTGGCCGTTATAGGCATTGGTTATGACTAAGGAGATTCCAAACATTTTGTACAAATACCGAGACTGGGCCAATGATTACCACAAAAGGAGTCTGACGGAAACAGAAATTTATTTTGCGGCTCCAACCGACTTTAATGATCCCTTTGACTGTTCTGTTCCTTTTCGCTATGATGAAAAAGAACTGACTCCCGAAAATATCTTTAACAAATTAGTAATAATGGGGCGAAGACACCATCCAGATTGGAGCGAAGAACGAATACATGAACTAGCATTTGATGCTCAACGTGAAAATTCAATTAAGGACGAGTCTCATTTCGAAAAGCATGACGAGGCCACAAGAGATAGATTTAATAAAACTTTTGGGATCGTAAGTTTGACTCCAGAAAAGAATAACTTTCTAATGTGGTCGCACTATTCGAATTCTCATCGAGGATTTACCATTGGTTATGACAGAAACAAATTATTTGCTCAGACACCAGGAGAACTTGGTCCAGTTCAGTATAGAAAAGAGTTTCCGAAATATGGGCTTTTTGATGACCATGTAAAGTATTTTCTAAACTATGCCTATGTTAAGTCAGACATTTGGGAGTATGAGAATGAGTATAGATTATTGAGAGAGGGATCAAGGAAAATTGAAAAATTAACCGAGGATACTATCGCGGAAATAATTTTTGGTAACAAAATGGATCAAGCGACAAAATTTGAACTTCTTAAGTTAATAGAGAAAAAATATCCAGCAGCAATTGTGTTTGATTCTAAATTGCATAAATCAAAGTTTGAATTGACCCTTGAAAGAGTTCGGTAAAAACGGCAACGAAAATGAAGTTACTAAGTTGAGCTTAATAATCTAGGAAGGAAATGATTCATTACTTGTTGTTAGTGACACAAAGCTGACACATCCAACCGATCAATTCCCCAACAAACAAAACCGGACATCCCACTGACGGTGTGATCAAGACGGTAATAGTTAATCCCAAATCTATGTTTTTCATTTGCCTGTGAGATAGAACACGCAGAAGAAGGCATTAAGGAGATTCAGCCCAATGATGATTTGGCACGAGTGCTTAAAGTCTTAGGAAAAGTCTTCAGGCAACAGCATAGATTTTTATAGTGTGGGACGACGTTTTGAAAACTAAGCCTTTGCATGTGGCACCTGATTTAGGAGGTTCAATACGAACAGCAGAGTTGATTAATAATGTATTATGGTCGTAAATTCACCAAACAAACTAATGAAAACTCTAATTTATAAGGATTCATTTCACTAAATTTTCAAAGTCGTTATGAAATTATTTTATATAGAGACCGATCAGCTTACCAAATTTACTAGGGTATTAAGATACGTCTACTCAGAAAACGAGGACGGGACCATTTCATTCAACAAGGTCGTTGATCCTAACACAAAAGAAGAAATTTCAATCAACGAAATGGCCAAAAGCACTTCTCCTGAGTCGCTGTTAAATATTACTACAGCTTACTTGGCTAATTATGAGAGGGTCTATTTTTAAAGGTACTTTAACAATGAATTTTTTGGTGATGAAGCAGCTTCTGATAATTACACATCTACTTTTTTTTATAAACACATTGTTTGGTCAGTCCTTCACTACTGACTACCCGGTCGTTGGTTCATCGAATTGTAGTACCTGTAGAATTGCAAAAATAATTGTAGACAAGGACTACATGCGCGTCTTGATTGAAGTCGGTGGCCAAAAGAAAGGAACTCCATGGGTCTCATTTAGCAAATGGACAACAATCATTCCCTATCAGACTACCCCAAGTAAATACCTGGAGATTGAAGACCTTTTTAGAAATCTTGACCTCAATATCCCTGAGCCAGTTTCAGGCGACGATTCTTATCTAGCTATTTGGCGTCAATTGGCCGAAAAAAGGAAAGCAACGCAGAACTCTTTTAATCCAGATGTTTTTGTCGTAGCAATGGAGAACGGAAACCTAGACACTAAGTATGATATTAAGTCCAAAGATCCAGCTAAAACTTTTCGATTCTGGCTTCGCTTTAACAGTCCTCCCGTAGGTGTTGAAGAAATAGCAATAATGGAGTTAATAGATAATGGCTTCGAGTGGCTTCGAATAAAAATAAATAATCCAGACACTAGCCCGAAAACAAATTGGAGTGAGGTTTCATTAAAATCTAATTGGGAAAAAAATGGCTTAGACCCAATTGAAGGTATCTATGAAAATACAATATCTGATGACAATTCACCTAAATATCAAGTCGCAGTCAAAAGAAATGGAGAAAACTATGACTTGATATATTTGGCAGGCGCATCAAATCCTGTTTGGAAGGAAGGAGACATCAAGGCCTACATCTTCAAAACAGCTAGCCCTAATTTGTTTAAAACGAAGTGGTATATGGGTGATAAGAGAGTGAATGAAGACCAGTACCTTTCATTTGAAAATAGCGCAATGAAAATTACTGGTAAGGGTAAAGATCAGCTATATCTAAAATTATACCCAACGACATCAAGTGATTTTAATACTGCAAATGCAACTTCTTCGGGGACGGGTTTTGCTTTGTCAGAAGACGGATATATTGCTACCAATCACCACGTAATTCAAGGAAACAAAATTAAGGTAAGAGGGGTGAAAGGCGATTTTTCAAAAAGTTATGACGCACGAGTCGTGATAGAGGATAAGAACAATGACTTGGCAATCATTAAAATCGAGGATTCGAATTTTACAACCCTTGGTGTTCTCCCTTATAAAATAGATAATAATATTGCGGATGTTGGAGCTTCAGTGTTTGTACTTGGCTACCCTCTTCGGGCAACAATGGGAGACGAGGTTAAGCTTACTAATGGCATCATTAGTTCAAAGACCGGATTTCAAGGGGACATCACTGCATATCAAATTAGTGTCCCTGTTCAACCAGGCAATAGCGGCGGACCATTATTCGATAGTAAGGCAAACATAGTAGGAATAATAAATGCAAAACACGCTCTTGCAGAGAATGCGTCTTATGCAATCAAGACAAGCTATTTGTTTAATCTTATTCAGTCCATGAATTCCAAGTTGCCATTGCCGCCGACAAATACCATTTCAAACAAAGGACTTACAGACCAGGTGAAATTTGTTAAAGAGTTTGTTTATATAATAGAAGCAAACTAGAAGCCTTTTTTAAAATCCAAGCCTGGATAAGTCAAAATCCTTCACCTTGTCATTGATATCTCTTGCAGTTAGATTGTAGTATGATTTGGTAGTGGCCTCTTTGTTGTGACCAACCATCTTCCCTACGTGCTGAGTAGCGAGCCCTTGACTTTCCCAGAACTGAATGAATGAATGCCTAGCTGTTTTGTTCATCAACTTTTTTGTGATTTTGGCAAACCCAGCAAGATCTTTGAGTTTTTCATTGTATTTTGATTCAGAGATAAGATTTGGAAAGACCAGTTCTGTGTCTTTCCCTTTTTGGCCATCAATAATTTCTGTAGCGTGTTTGAATTTGTGCACTGGGACAATGTAGGCATTCTCGTTTTTTGATCTATTCCCATCGATCAGATATCCCTGGTCTGAGGTTTTAATATTTGACCATTTTAAGATTCTCAAATCCTTATAGTAGAAGCCAGCATAAAAACACATGAGCCAGCAGTCTCTTATGATTTCAAGATCTTTTCGATCTGATGGTATTTCTGCATTCTTTATTTTAAGCACTTCATCTATTTCCAGGTAGACCCGTTTACTCAGGGATTTTTTAATTTTCAGTTTGACATTATATAAAGGATCAGATTCTAAGAAACCGTCTTTCACTGCATCTCTGCAGACCATTCTTAATATCTTAATTACCTTCTCTACAGTAATTCCGGCTAATTTTTTCTCGCCTTGAAGGAAGTCCACATACTCCTGGAGGAATGATTCATTAAGCTCTGTGAACTTAACGTTTTTTCTGAATGAGTTGAGGTAGTTTCTGTTCAATCTATAATGACGAATAGTTCCGGAACCTCGACTACTTACTGCTTTGTCAATGAATTCCTGGAAATAATCATTAAGTATATAAGGATCGGTCTTTTTCGAGAAGTAGTCGACAATCTTTTCTAAGGAGATTGTTTTGCCTAGAAGCTGCTGCTTGATCTCAAAAAGTTTAAGCTCTGTGAGTTTTGTTTGGATTAATGAATTTAATTCAAAAGAAATTGGACAGGCGTCTCTTATCCACCGTGATTCTTTACCAGACCAATGCTTCTCCTCGATTTTACAAGGGAGCTTTAAGTACCTACTGACCCGATTCAGGGTTATCCTGATATTGATACTGTAAATACCACTAATGTTCTTTCTATTGTCTTTATTAATGAGAACTTTGAAGGAGCAGGGCATAATGCTCCAAACCTAATACCTAGAGGTGCTAAAACATTTGCGAAAACATCTTAAGGGAATAAGTAGGAACTTGAAGGAACAAAAAGTTCGTAACTGCTTGAAAAGCAAAGAACTTAACTAAAAGTTAAGTTCTTTTGAATTCCGCTAGATTCTCAATTTGTGATCCCGCTGGAGTTAAAATTTTTCTCTGGCGATTTCTTTTTTATTCGATTTATCGGGTCGTTAGCCTTGATTTGGTTGGCACAATTTCAGTGAGATTCATCCCGAAATTGGCACCAAATTGGCACAAATTGAGCCTTTTCAATGATCATTGGCACAAAATTGGCACGAACGTTGGCACAAGATTTTGCTTCACAAATTTAAAAAATAAAACGTTTTAAGAAATTATTTAATACATGCAGCCAGGCATGCAATAGCACTACTGGTTAGCGTAGCACCCTGATCCTTCAAGCACTCCTTGAATTTAATCCAATCTTTTTTATTTTTCCTATAGCAATCAAGTATCGGGCCTGCCAATGCAATACCGCATAGAATAAGGCAGCTATCGCTAAAAGAAATTGATAGTTGTCCAGGAAGGATAATAGAGTCATCTTCAAAAGCGAAAGTCAGCTCTTTACTCTTAATGCCATAAATGGCCAAGTAACGAAGGCTTCCAAACGGATTCTGATTATCGTCATCAATAGCAGTTAGCGTGACATTAAGTTGTACCCCCTTCTGAAAAGTCTTCAATTCGAAAATAATTTCTTCGTTCATGGTTAACTTTATTATAGTTTAATCATTTAATGCTTCCTAGTGCTGGAATCAAGTGTGATAGTAAAATTCCTCCATTGAATGATGCAATGTAATTCTGGCTTGGAGTAACCTCAGAGGCAAACCGTGTTAACCGATCTGTAATTGCTGAAACGAAAATAATTGGCAATTCGCTGGCAAGCCTGATCACTCCATGTGTTGTCTCTATTGAACCAATCGGACTTTTCTCGCCAGTTTTCGTGTAATCATTTATACCAGCCTCGTCTGCCCAAGCAAAATCGTTAGGGTCAGTGATATTAATATTACTGATTGCCACATAATTCGAAGCGGCTAGTACTTTAGTTTTTTTTGCCTGCTCATTAGGAGTGAGTACTAATTTCGATTCAACAACGTCTTTGAACTTGTCATCAATTATTTTAAAGATTGATTTTCTCCTGTCTTCTGATAGATTACATTTTAAATACTTACCAAGCAAAGGATGTTTGAATTGACTTTCAGCGTTATCATCATGAGCGTTGTAAGTAAAAAATTCTGATCCAATTACCAGTGACCCATTAAACGAAGCGTCTTTATCATTAAATGCAGCCGTACCGAAAGCTATTACTAAATCTACATTCTGTTCGCCATTAAAGACCATAGGCAACTTGCTTGCTTTTTCACCCGAACTTGAGGAATTTATAGCTGGATCCATGATATCTTCAATACACCAAACAGTTGCTTTTACAATGAGGGTCTCAACCTGATTTACAGGATCTTTTTGTGTTATTTCAAAAATTGCCCTGCATTTGTCTTGTTTACCTGACTTGGAAGAATCAAGTGGCTGGGGAATTGGTGTATTTAGTTTGCTGGGATAAGGAAATCCAACAGGTTTTATTTTCATCGCAGTCATTGCGCTTAACAAAGGTTCAACCTCCCAAGACTTGTTTATAATTATTAAAATATTTTTCATTTTCATTAAATTTTTAAATTCAGTTTGCGAATTAATTCACCTTCTCTAAAAGAAATAATAATTGACCTATACTTTTCGGATTTGCTGAATGTCTGATTTGTTCACCATTGTGCAGTATTAAAAATTCCTCCTTTCCCCTGTTCTTTAATATCTGAACTTTGTCGCCCTTCAATAATTTAAATTGTTCTTTGAAGGAATTTGACAATCTCTTCTCGGGGAATCTCTTCGCTACTTCTTCATCTACAACATCAGGGCTCCCACCTCCAAATGTTGCCGAAGAGCAGAACGCGCTGAATAGATAAGACCCTTTGATGTTATTCATGAAGCTTACGTTTACACTATCCGGCAATCTGATTGATCTGTACTTATACCAATACGGATTAACCTGAAGATCTGAAAGTGAATATCCATCTTGCCAAATCTTCCCCTCTTTAGTCCGAGAATCAACGGAAAGGGCTAATTTGGATAGTCTTTCGGCTAGTACGTTTTCAGAGTACTTTACAAGGTTTCCTTCTTTGACTACTAACTGACCATTTGATATTACATATTTTACATTTCTTGGACCAGCACTATAGATGACAAGTTCCAATAGTTTATCTATTCTTAATGGAGACATTCCTAATTCCGCTGTTGATAGTAAAGTAATATCTGCCTCCTTTCCAATATCAATCGAGCCGGTTTGCTTATCAATCTTCATTGCTTTTGCTCCGTTTATTGTTGCGGCATGTATTATCTCCCATACGTTAAAGCGTCTGGAAATTCTAGTATTGAGGATTCCGATCTTATATACATTCCACATTTCTCGCATTGCTGAAAAAAAGTTGATACCATCATTGCTAGCAGCACCATCAGTTCCTAAACTTACAGGGACTTGTGAAGCTATAAACTTCTCTATGGGTGAAATCCCGGAAGTCAAATACATATTTGATTCTGGATTATGCGAAACTGAACCAGCATTTTTTTTTAAAGTTTCAATGTCGTCTTGGTTGAGCCAAACAGAATGAATGGACAGAAAATTATCTAGTGCCTTGAAATATTCAAATACAACAAGTGGAGAGATTGAGGGAGCCTTTGTAATGAAGAGTGATAGCTGGTCTCTTTCAGCAGCCGTGAGCGGAGCATACAAAGAGTCCTTTTTGTGAATTAGTAAAGAGTCATACTCTAGCATATCGAAAGCTTCCCTTTTTAATCTTTCAAAAGCGGCAACATCGCTGGGCTTTCTTAAGGAAAGTATAGAACTAAAGAAATCGGCATCCTCTATAGTTAATTTAGCTTTGTTCAAATCGTAATATTTCTTGAGCCTATTATAAAAATCAACCTGTTCCTGATTGTTCTCCATAGTGTGCTCGGTAATGTCCATTTTTAAAATTTTCGCCAACCGTATTCCGGAATATACCTGGGGAAGGGAGTGAAAAGAGAGTGGGCCTGGCCCCATCCATATATCAAACTTATTCTTCAATTTGGTTCTCTGCTTATTGATCTCCTCAATCTTAATCCTATCAGGTAGGAATATTGATGGATTGTGCCAAACTATAATTCCTCCCAATCCGGCATCGGAAATGGCTCTGGCATTGCTATCAAATGCATAATCATTGAAAGCGAGGGAAGCATAATCGGAAACAGATGTTATTCCTGACAACAGTGCCTCATTAGATGCTGCAAGTACAACATCATAAAGTTCACCTTCACTTAAATAATGGATCGGACGATAAACTCGGATCCATTCTTGTAATGACTCTTTTGGATAGCAACTTTTTGAAATGTGTTGCCATAGATGAGTATGAGTATTTATAAAGCCCGGTAAGGCCACTGAGTTTGTACCATCGATTTGATCTTTAGATGGAAAAATCGTTCCGACATCTGTAATGGATGCTATTTGAGTTCCCTTAATATATATGTTCCTATGTTGTAGAATTGTGTCATTAATAACATCTACAACACAAACATTTCTAACAAGCAAGTCATATTGAGCAGTCGCTTTTATAGAGCACAGCGAATTCAACAACAAAATGAATATAAGCCCATAAAATCTATAACTTTTTGGCATATATGATGGATTTTAATTGCTATCTAAATGCTCCACTCTTTGACTAATCTCAAGAGCTAATTTGCTGTATTCAATATTCCCAAGCGAAGCCTCATATTCTAAAATCGTTTTGAGTTTTTCTTTTTGTCTGCTGTGAAGAAAGGAAATATTACTTCTTGCGATCAAAAGAATACCATCCAGTGATCCTTTTATAAGGAGAGAACCTGAACCTATATCACTAACAGTAGAGTTTGAACAGTACTTAACAGATTCTTTTGTAATTCTCAAAGTATTTATAAGTACCATTCCGGCAGTTAAAGGGGATCGGGTAGCTTCGATCAAAGCGTTATTACTTAATGAATCACGAATTTTTTTCTGCTGCGGAGTTATGGCAGGAAGCTTGTATATGTCTAAAAACTTTTTGAAAATGATGAGATCCAAATCAGCCAGACCTTGAAGCGAATCTTTTTTTATCTTCAAAAGACTATTAAGACTATCTACGGATTTAATTATCTGTGCATTTCTCTCTTTTGTTACAGATACCTCAAGTGCCATTATTATAACGGAATTTGCTAAAGCTGCCGATGTTAATGTAACACAACCACCTGTAATTTGTGGATGTTTTCTTGTAACCTTATTTATAAAGTCATTCAATTTAAGATTCCAGACGGAACTGTCGGTTTGAATGTCATATTCGTGAAACTCTCTCGCCCTTTCATGAGGAGATAACAATATAAGAACCACTATGTAGGTTAACACTGATGCTTTAAGCATTTTTTTAGAGTTTTTGAAAGGCGATAAGAGAACTGTACACTGAAGGATAAGGTAACGATTCAACCTTAAACTTGGGAGCTGTGGCTAGTGAGTCAAGTACTCGTCTGATATTTTTTTCTGAAGCCATATTAGAGGGTTTTTTAAAAAAAACTTTCGAGTCTCAAAGCTTTGTACCTGAATTGTTTCAGGCAAAAGGTTTATCTCTAACTACATAAACATGCAAGCGTCTTTTTACCTCTTCCCCTAGAATTATAATTGATATGCCTTTCTTGAATAGAATATTTGGGTAAGTGACTTCTTTAATTGAATGTAGAAAAATCGTCACACCTTCACAACATTTGGCTCTATTAAATTTCTGTTAACGCTTAACCTGAGTCACCTTGTGAAGATTCATTTCGCATATCAAAACACATAAAGTATCCCCGTATAACTACTACTCTGTGAGCAATTGTAAATGGTGAGGCTATAGTTATATGATCCTGTAGGCACTATGCTGCCAGTTCCATTAAGCTTAGCATTCCAAAGAATATCCCCACCAAGAATTCCCGTATGATTCGCTGTGATTGTCGCACTATTTGCAAAGACCTGAGAGCTAGACGAGTTTACTATTGTTAGAGTGTATTGGTAAGCATTAATTGCTCCATATCCCAGACTTGAATCCATGACAACCCAATTATCATTTGCTCCATCTCCGTTTGGTGTGATGACGTTAGGAATATAGACGCTGAAGCTTCCTGACAATATGCGATAAACAGTGGCGGTAGCTTGAGCTGTAGTCAACGTGGAGTTATCGGTTACCGTGACTATAAAATCTACGGTCTGGGATAAATTGGAGTTCACCACTTTAGCAGTGTTCGATCCAGGGAAAGTAATGCCAGGTGTAGTGATTGACCAGGAGTAGCTGTAACTACCAGAGCCTCCCGTTGGATTGGCTGTCAACGTTCGAGTACAAGAGTTAGCAGCGGTACCTGTTTGATTAATGGTTACCGATAATGCGAGACAATTAGAATACATTATGGTATTCAATAAGAGCAATGCAAAAATGAGAGGGTAATTTTTATTGTTCATGGAGGGCTACGATTAGGTTAGAGGGTTTATGATTTTTTGATATTCATTTGTATGCCGGCTTGGAACCGAAACAAGTCATTACCAGAATGCATGGTCGCTCCGTTGACAGGTCTGATATAGTGTATGTAACGAGGTGAAATGAAAAAACTGAAAGACTGCACCAATGGATACTCGATTCTAATTGCAGCTTGTGGCCCCCACAGGAAAGAGTTGGTTTGATTTATAAAATATTCTGTTGCTGTTTTTCCATGCGTCAGGTATGTAGTTCTTTCTTCTTTATCGAATAAGAATGCTGTGTCAAATCCGGGAGCGAGATTAACTTTAAGTTTTTTGTGACCGATCACTCTGTATTCAAACTCAAAAGGAACTTCAATATAAGTGAAGGAGAGGCTGGTAATATCGGGGATGGACACAGCATCATCCGGATTCAGTATCCTGAAATTTCGATGATAGGTAAAGTTCTTGGAGGAGCAGAGGAATCCAACACCTATAAGTGTTTTCCTACTAAGAGAAACAGCGAAGGAACCACCAAAAGCAGAACTCAATTCAAGTTTATATTCTTGATTCTTATCAGGCAAGGTATTAAAATGAAATAAGTGGTGATCGTAGGAAGCGTAAATTGCTAGACGATACAACAATCTGGCCTTTGGCTTTCGCAAATCTGCCCCTTTACCAATAGTGATTGGCTTAACGATTTCTAATGGCGATGATGGAGAAATGCTATCCAGATTGGTTAATTCACGAATGACTATCGTCTGCTCCTTAATCAGCTTCAGTTCCTTGGGCTTTGCCGGTAAACTGTCCTTCTGGATTACTTCCGGCTTGGGAACGAGCTGTTCCGATACTACAATGACTTTAGTGCGCTGTGAGTCTTGACGAACCGCCGCAAGAGCGGGAGCCTTGTATTCAAAGATCACATACTCATCTACTACCTTATAAGACAATCCGGTTTTGATGCAAAGCTGGTCTATAAAATGCTTGAGAGAGATATTGTTAGCCTTCATGGATATAATTTGATCTGCTGGAAAGTTGGTTGCACCATACACAAGCTTCACATGATAATCCTGCTGGATTTTTTCAAATAGATTTTCCAGAGGCATGTCTTTCACCTCCAAAGTAACCTTCTTATTAAGTGATTTTGGCTGCGTGTAGCTTGTTGTTATTTTGAATATCAGCATAACAGTAAACAGGTGGAGTACTGAGCGAAGCGTCATTTATCTTGTTAGTTTTCTTTTTGGTTGCAGCCTTTTCCTTTAATGAAATATTTTCCATCGTCTAATTCGTAGGTAAAGTCCAGACTGTAAGAAAGTATCTTCACAATTTTGTCCAGTGATTCATGATCAAATATTCCGGTAAAGCGACAAGCGAGGACTTCAGGGTCTGATACTTCAAAGTTTACCTGATACTGCTCTTCCAATAGCGACAGAATTTCGTCTAAAGGTGTTTTCTTGAAACTGAATTTATGGGTGTACCAGGAATCGAAATTAGGATCATCGTTCCGTAATCTTTGAAAAGCATCATGTGGATTTGTTATTACAACCTTCTCTCCTTTGGACAAGGTCACTTTCTCCTTTTCCCGAATCACTTCCACTTTCCCGGAGATAACAATAACCTCAGTAGGTTCTGCCTGATATGATTTTACAACAAATGAAGTTCCGATTACCCTGATGACGGCACCTTTTGCATAAATGCAGAATGGTCTGTTCTTGTCCTTAGCCACATCAAAGAAGGCTTCTCCTTCTAATTCAACTTTTCGCTCTTGAATGGATTGGGAAAAGACAATGGAAGATTTTCTGTTTAACAGGACGGATGAATTATCGGCCAGTAAGACTTTCCGGTTTTCATCCATAGCAATGTAAGTGGGAGCATTCAACTTGTCTTGGCCAACGTACCCTACGAAGAGCGCTGCTGAAATTACTACCAACGCAATAATGGCAATACTCATGTAACGAGTGGTTCGTTCGGCTTTGTAAATAGCAATCTCTTTTTCTTTGGAGTCTTTCACTTTTTGCTGAAGGATCAGGAGTTGCTCCCCGAAATATTCATCGTTGATCAGGTCATCTTCACCGGCATCATCCCATACCAGTTTTAATTGGTCAAAAGTCTCGCGGTTTCCCTGATCCTGGTCTAGCCATTGGTTGAGCAGTTCCTCTTCCTGCTCTGTGATATTACCAGATAGTTTTTTGTGAATGAGGAGAAAATAATCATGATGTTTCATAGTGAAGACAGTTAAGACCCTTCATATATATTACACTGAAAAGCGGTCGGCACCCTACCAAAGTCAGTAAGTATTTGTTAAACCCTTCGCTCAGCCGTTTACTTTTTGTCAAACTCCACCCGTTAAAAGAAATAACAATAACTTTATTACATGCAGGTAGGGTAAAGCTCATTTTTAGTGTAGTGCTCTGAAAAACCTGTTCTAAATTGGATTTAATTCTCATAGCCCATTAAATTTCTCTCTCAATCAGGTCACGAAAACCATGACCAGCTCATCACCAGAAAGGTCTTCAGATACTGTTTCAGAAACTTGCTGAAAAACTGTAACGCGCCAGACATTCGCTTTTCTACTGTCTTTTCCGAAAGACCTGTCGATTTCGAAATCTCCTTGTAGGTCATCTCATCCTCACGGCTAAGCAGGAACATTGCTCTTGTCTTGTCAGGCAATAGTGCCAACGCCTCATCAATAAGCTGTGCCAGTTCGTTTGCCTCTACCTCCCAACTGGCCGGTAAGTCCAGGACCTTATCTTCAAATTTTTCTAAGTCACCTGATAGAAGTACTTGTGAATTCTCGCTATCCCGTTGATAATTAATAGCCCGGTTGACTGCCGCTCTCGATAGATAGTTTCCTATAGGCGGACGTATGTTTAGCTTATGACGTTTCTCCCAAACATTGAGAAACAAATCCTGAACTATATCATGCGCAGCAACTTTATCAGAGACAATTCTATTTACCATTTCAAAAAGAGATTTGTAATACTGCCTTGATAAGAAATCGATTGCGTGTTCATCGTCCGCTGCCAACATCGCCAGGATTTTATGATCATTACCTGGTTCTCCCTCTGGCGCGGATCGGTATGTTTTCGATGTAGCTATAGATTTATCATGTTATTCAGCCACCAGTCATAGAGGAAAAAGAACTAATTCCTCTTCTCTTTACTAAATTTATAAAGTGTTCATCAACTTCAATAAGCGATTTATATTCTAATCTTACATGGAGAAAAATCTTCAATCATTATAAACTAACCATCCTAAAGTGATTGCTGCCAGCATAGAGGTAGCGGCTATTATTCGTTTCACGGTCATTCTGCTTAATGCCCGGAAATCAATCAACGCATAGGTGAAACTATTCCCATATAACTTTCGATGCTGCTCACACAAACTCATGAACTGTTGAAAGTCCTCTGCATTATGAAACACCTGACAACCCGCAGAATACTTATTGATCAACTTGGTCGTGCCTGAACTTTCTGCCCTGTGAATATTGATCCCGAAGTTTCCCGTTTGTTTATTACCATTATAAAAATCCAATAAGGCATCACGGTCGTAATCTCGTATCACAGTGACCGGACTAACTTCTACCAAAGCATCGTACAATCCTTTATGCTTGCCGATGACATAGGCATTTCGGTATTGACCTTGAGCAAGGATAGCCGTGCCCTGCTCATAGATCGGATTGTTTAACCAGAATGTTCCCGGATCAGTAGTAGCTGCGTAGATATGATAATTCCATTTTCCATCCGACTTCGTGTAGAAAACATGAATCTCATCATCAAAGCTGTTGGGTACAATACTCCTGTTCCTTAACCCAACAATGTTGAGTTTGTAAGGCTCGGTATAGACTGCATACCCGTTATCTCTCAGTATCGCTTTTATACGTGAGAGCATTCCGCGTCCAGGTCTTTCAAATTGAGGCTGGCAATTAATCCTTTGATAACTTTTGCATAGTTTGGATCAGTTGCATATCCGGCAGCTTGCAACGCATTCGCTTGCTCTTCCGGAGTTGGAGATTTGAATACTCCTGCTTTGAAGTATCTTTTGTTCTTCAAAAGGAATTGAATCCGGTCTTTGAAAGACTGCACTGCGTCTTCATAAACTCTGAAGTAATCTCCGATGATTACATCTTTGCCATCAAAGACTTCGCGCGTCTTCATGTTTACTTTCTTGCCTGTCCAGCTCTTGTCTGCTTTAATGCCAAAGTGATTGTTATATACCTTGGCAAGGGAGCTATTGCCTGGCACTCCGTTCTTATCGGAGCTTTCTAGGATTGCTTGTGCCATCATCACTGAAGGATATAATCCGGTTCCCTTCACCGCACTGATCACAACCCCTCTGAACTTTTGGATGTATTCCTGTCTTGTCATAATTGTTATTATTTTAGTTAGCGTATTTAACATCTTGTGTCGGTACTCGCAGAGTTCCACTGTCAACTGTTTTAAACCATGTCGTGCCGTTAGCGATTTTTATTTCATCGCCAAGTATCGTGTTCCTTGGCACAGTGATCCGGTGATTCAAAGCATCCACTACTACTGTAGGCCGGATCGTGATTAAATCTTTATAGAGCCGAATACCTTGTAGGCTCCATACTCCTGAACTGTTTACTTTCAGTCCGATTCTGAAAAACTCATTTTTGATTTGCGCTTTGGCATCTTCATTTCCGGAGAAAGCATAGTTCAATAAATCATTTACTATCGTCTTGGATATAATCGGAATCTCCTTGTAGTAATCATTGACAGATGAATAGTCGGCTACCGTTTTGATTTGCTTGAGTAGCCCGATCACTGAAGAAAGATTCTTTGCTTCTGCCGCACGGTAAAGACTTTGTGCTATCGTGTTTGGATTAAGCGCAACGGCACCTGAATTGACAGCACTAACAATTTTATTGAAAGTTGATTCTGTAATGTTCTCCGAATATCCGGCAAGCTTCAACGCGTTGGCTGTACCTGGCCCGAACTGACCATCGACACCTCCATTAGCATTCATGGTTTCTACGCCTATGATTTTCGCAAGTGCCTGTTGAAGCGCGGTTACTCGTGCGCCACGGCTTCCGCGCTTCAAAGGGAAAAGGTCGTTCCCTACAGACACTGCTTTCTGAGTTGGAGAACTCGTGGTAGAAGGTATATTGTTACTTATTATTATGTCAGGAGTATCTTGTGTTGTGTCGTTATAGACACTAGCTGATTTCTTTTTCATCCGGTCATAGACCAGGTAAGCCCCACCACCGAGTGCCACCGCTCCTAATGCATATAAGAAGATCTTCGCGGGCTTAACACTTTTACCTTTCTTCGCGGGTGTTTTCTTACCACGTGCTTTAGGTTTGTAAACCCTCGCATTCTTTACACTCAATACTATAGTTTTATTTTTTCGCATTTAGAATACGGATCAACTCGTTATACTCATCACTACTCAACTCATCTTCCAGGTCAGCATTCAGGTTTCGTCCATACATATTGAAGTACTCCCTCTGGACTTTACCGTACATACTTCGGGATGGAATTTCCAGGAACACCTGATTTACGGCATCCTCATTTGTTCCCCAACCAAAGGCCGTATCATTATCAAATGCCATCTTCAACTGCTTGGCAAACGTGGCAGGGTCGCCTTCTTCCATGCTATCATTTTGTGAACGATTAGCAACGGTCTTTTTATAGAGGTGACGACCGAGCAAAAACAAACCCGTAGCTGTCCCTACTCCGAGTGAGGAATAGATCACAATGGTTTTCAGGTTCTGAAGTTTTTGCTCTTGACTTGTCATAAGATCGTTTACAGACCAAGGGCTTTCTTAGCAATCGTTGTCTTGATCGGATCGTTCTTCACTACTTCAGCAAGCCTTGTGATTTCGTTGACTTTCAATTTTTGCATCAGGGTTGATGCGGCTTTCAATTTGGCAACGGCCTCTTCCTGAGAAGTGGCTTCCACCGTAACATCAAATGAATACTTGTTCATAACTATGATTGTTTAATGTTCACATGATTAAGGATCAATGCAATCTTGCTCTTGTCATCAGCAAGGGTTTGGAGGATGATCAGCACTTTATCAAACTCATCTTTGGTAAACTGGTGTTTGAGTTGATGAACAAAGGTGATTGCAGCCTGATCATCTTCACTTATTGTTGCCTGATCAGTCTTAGGTTTGAAACTGACTTGTGTCTCTGACTCTTCTTCTTGTTCCCTTTGTTTGTTATCTGTTTCAATTAAGCCTGCCAATGCTTCTCCTCCGGGGATGCCCTTTATGATCTTGGGATTTCTGCGAATGAAACTTTCAACAAAGCTGGAACCTACCTCGCCCAGAAAGCCTTTCAGTGGTGAATGATTATTAATCAGTTCTTCGTTTTCCTTCTCCAGCTTTTCTATATCCTTTTCCAGATCGGCTACTTCTTCCTTCAGGTCTTTATTCTCTTTCAGGATCAGTTCATACTCCCATTCCTTCTTCTGTCTGTCCACCTGCTCCTTGACACGTGCATCTACTTCAACACCACTTAATCCTTTGTCTTGGACATCATCAATAAAGGTGAAGATGCGTTTCTCATTTACATTACTGTTACCATTGTAGAAAGTGATCTCAATGTCTTTGGTGTCGGCACTCACAAAGTTTTCAAACAGGAAGAACATTTCGGGATCACTCGTCCTGCGAACTACTTTGAGGTTGTCGACTGCGATCTCATAATCGAAAGGTTGTTCCCTGTCGCGATAGAGTCGCACCAGGTCAGCCAGTTTTTGAACTTGTGCCGGATCGTATTTTTGTTTGCTTATCAGTGCCATATCAGTTCACCATTAATACCTGTATGAATTTTATTCTCCTGTCTTTATTGCTCTTGTTCTGAATTACTATTTCTCCACGGTGCTGGTGAATGTTGTCATCCACAGGGCAATCCGTTGAATCGTAAACCCCGTAATCAGACTCTACAATCATTTCGTCCGGATCATCAATGATGAAGTACAGTTCGTTATAAGCTGGGATATTCATCGAGGTACACTTTTCAACGAGCAGGTCACGGTAGTTCAGATGGTATTCTGAAAAACCTAATTGTCTTACCCGTTGTGGGATGTATTGTATAATGAACTCTTCACTCATAAATGAATCTCTTGTGGTTCTAAATCAAAATCTTCCTCGGTCTTTGATTCTTTCGACTGCTCTTCTTCCGTTACCCGTGTTTCAGCTTCTTCATACTCTACATAAATTCTCAACTCAAAACTTCTATCGAAGTATTCGCCTTTAAGTAGGGCATGAATAATAGTAGTGTCTCCTTCAACATTCACTGGAATTAGTTGAGGTACATTTCCAGTTACCCACGGCTTGTCACTATCGAATTGCAGATCTTTAACATTCATCAGCACTTCATCGGAAACCTGAGCATCATCTAACTGCACTTGCAACACTTGAAAAATGTCAAGACTGTTGTTGGCCTGAAAACTTATGGTCCCGTATCGGGCACCGTCTCCTGTGTTACCGTTGTTGTTACAAGTATTCCCGTTATCCGGCTCACATTTGACGGGAGGCGGATCTGGATGCTTCGGAACCTCACAAGTTTGGTGATCTCCAGTTTGGTGATGATGATCTTTCTTCTTGTCCATGTGGTGATTATTTCATCTCGCATTGCAGTGTGATTATCACTTTATAGAGAGTGAAGGAAGCATTCGGATTTTGTGTGTCCTTGTACAGAATCTTCACTTCTCCATTTCCTGCCACTACGCCATTTCCCAATGTCCGGTATTTCTGATCGGGAGCTACCGCCATGCCACTCATGAGTAACTTGCTCTCAAAGTCTTCCGGGAAGATTTCATCTCCACTGATCTCGATGCGCTGCGAACCACGATAGAACAACATGTTCGGTTTGTCTGAACTGAGTATGATCCCACGAACGAGTTTCACATTCTTATCCAGGTCGAACTTCTTGTTGAAGGGTGCATTCTGCGCATCCACCGTAAAACTGTAAATCTTATCCACCAATCGCGCTTCCATGATCTGCTAAGGAATAGTAGCGGTACCTGACAACCCGATATAGATTACCGTGTTTGCGTTGATGCCATTGATCGTCCCTAGTTCGATCTCAAACTCGATGTCAATATCATCATGAATCAGCCTTGGGTTCGCCAGCTTATAAAATCCCTTCGGAACCATGTTGAACTGTGTGGTAACGAAATTCCGGTTGGAGGTATCACTCACCAGTTGCTTCTTGTTTGCTTTGAGTTTGAACTCACCATTTGACAATGCTCCAACGTTTTCAATAGTATCAAACTTGGTAACCTTTACATCTTCAACGCCCAATGAAGTTGCTTCGCCTTGCAGCATGTAAATGCCGGAGACAAGCATTGCCATGTTCTTAGGAAGTTTTGCGTTGCTGATATTGCGCAAGCCTACTTCTTTCACATCCTGGCTTTCAAACATCTTGATGGTCTTGGCTCCATTCACAGGCTTGATCGTATAGACAAGATGATCGGCCAGACGCAGCTTGCCCTGAAGCAATTGCTCCTTGATACTTTTTGGAAGTTCTACAAAGAACTTCTCGAATTCTGCACGCGATCCGTGTGAAGGGATTGGCTTCTTTACCATTTTATGCAGAGCCTTTGCCCGTGCGATCGGGTTCAATGCATTGAGATAGCCTAATAACTCAGTATCCATCTCTCCGTTCAATCCCATCAGTTCGGTGGGATTGGTGTACTCACTCTCCATGAGTTGTCCTAGTCCTAACATAGTTTTGTTTCGTTTATGATTAATTAAAATTCCCTGTCTGTTTCATTCAAGCCGTAAGTCGGTTGGCTCATCTGCGCTACCTGTTCCTGGATGCGATCAATAGCTGACATATCCAGTTCTTTGTTGCTGTAAGGATTCACGAAGTAGGATACATCCTCATCCCCGGCAAGTCCAGCTATGGTAGCCTTCGAGAGATAAAGTTTCTCTCCAAAGTTTTTGAAGTATGTCCCTACACGATCTTTTGCATCAGAAGTAATTTGTTTGAAGTCAAATCCTTCGACACTTTCTGCTTCTGCGGTAGCAGTGGTGGTCGCGGTTGTCTCTCCTTGTTTTTGAAATCCGTTGCTCATAACAAGTCCAAGTCCTGCAGCAATGATGTACTTGTTCTGCTTGTGTACTCCGAGGACAGTTACCGGTATCCCTGCAAAAAATGAATGCTTACCAAGAGCAGCACCTGCTCCTCCAGCTGCAATAGCTGCGGCTAACATGAGCAATGCTTCTTTCGCAGTTGCCCCATAGCCTTGCTTGCCTTGAACAATTCCAGCAAGACCTTTTTTGCTTTTGCTTTTACGCTTTACCTTTTTCTTACTCATACATTTAAAGTTTTATGCTTTTAACTTTCTCCCTCTTTGTCTTTTTCTTCTTCTGCGACTTAGGTAAGCCATTCATTGAACTTCCATTTGACCGATGTGAGCCTCCAAAAGATTTAGCAAGCATGTAACCTCCTGCTGCCGCCACACCTACAATCAATAATGACTTGCCCGGATTTGCTTTCACCCATGTGGTCGTCTTTTGAACAAAGCCTTGCGGAGCCTGGCTATCCGTTGTAGTTTGAATCGCAGTACTTTGAGTCGTTGATTCAGTAGCAGCGGGAAGTGTTCGACTGACGGTAGCGGAAGTTGGTAATGGACTGTCAGTAGATGGAGTAATGTTTGAAGCAGACGTTGTGGCTGTGGTTGTTTCATACTGATCATTGATTATCTGATCTTCATCTTGTGAAGTGACAACAGGAGCTGATGCTGCATCACCTGCATTATCGGTTTCGCTCTGGAAGGCTTGCTCTTCTTTACCTCCTTTGTTGAATAATCCTTTTACTTGTTTCAGTGCTGCGGCTATTGCTGCAACAGCACTTGTTGCTGCGGCCAGTGCAGTACCACTTGCCGGATCACCAAGATCACCCAGGTCGTTCAGATCACTGTGAATGATGTTGTACTCGTCCATATCTGCATAGACATCATCGAGTCCGAACAATCCACTCATGGGGATTTTCTTGTCCTTGTTTCCTTTGCCTTTAAGAATTGCTTTCTTGAGGTTATCCTTCTTACCTCCGGCTTGCCAGTACACTGTCTCCGCTCTGTCCTTAACCTTGCGCACTTTGTTAAGTGAATCGAGATTCATGTTCATTGCTTTGGCCTGCGTATCGGTGAGGTAAGCATAGCGTAGTCTTCCCGCTACATTGAAGAGATTTAATTTCATCGCCAGAAGAAATCCATTTCGAAGGAGAATTGTAGCGGGGTTAGTATAGCGATTGAGAAAACGGATTCCCTTGCCTGCCGCATCTCCCGCTTTCTTTACCGTTGTCTTAACAGCCGATCCCACTTTCTTTACGATCTTCTTCAGGGAGAACTTGCCAAGCTCTTCCTCATCGTAGATGTCTGCCATTGTCTGCGCATCAATCGTGTCGTACACAACATCTTCGAGTGTATCATCAACAATTTCCGATTCTCCTAAACCATCCAAATAATCGAGTTGCATATCGTAATCTTTACTTTCCAAAAAAGGTTGTTCATCATCATAGTCATCTTTCACACAGTCAATCGTGATATAATCATCACGGTCATTCATCACCTTATCCAATCTTCCATCTCTCGGAACAATGGGATACACATGCTGCCATCGCGGAAACCCTGGAGGCTTCTTCGGATACTTGGTGATTCGCGCCTTGTGCGGAATCTTTAAGTTTAAAAGGATGGAGCTGATAAACTCGGTATAGCAATCACAATCGACTCCGGTACTTCTTTCCCACCATGTTCTTCGAGGACTGCGTACCTGTTCCACTCCATCCTTATCTCTTTTATATTGTACATGCCCATAGACAAAGTGCCAGATGTTAGAGCATGTTTCATCAAGTGTTTTTCCTTTTAATTTCTTCGCGATCTTTTCAGTATGCCACAACGTCTTTGGAACTGTGCGTTGAATCAACTTCATGGTATCTTCAACATCACCATCCTTTTTTATCGTAGTGTCCTGGTCACTCGGTGGTGGAAAGAGATGATCGTATTCTACACCGGTATTAATCCTTCGCCTCCTGCTTTCCATAGTCTACGTCATGCTTCTTTTCCACTTCCAAGTGTTATGGTATCTGTCTTCGTGTAAGGCAGGCTGTCGTTGATCGTAGTAATTGTCTTCACCGTGATCGTAAGCTTGCCTGTACTGCGATATTCTTTTAAAAGCCCTGGTACTGTCGTTGCCAGGTTGAGGAAGCCGATATGAATCATCACCGGTTCCAGGTTCACTTCGCTGAATTTTGGGATCGTGATATTCACATCCTTGATTTGCGAAGATGCTACGGTGGTCGTACCATAGATCATCTTCACAAAAGGTTGCTTCACCTTCACGCTGCCACCGCTCGGGTTCTTCAGCGTCACATCGATCCGTAGCTCAATGCCATCAAGGCTTATTTTGTAGATAGATACTTTAGTTACTGTCTCCAGTTCATTTGAAAGCCTGTTGAGCTTGAGCAGGTACGATGCTCCCAAAAGTGCAGCGACTGCACCAGCACCAAACAATATGTGCTTAGTGCTGACCATCGTCTTTTCCTACGAACCATGCCTTGAACTCCAGCCACAGTTTTTTCAGCTTCGGCTTTAGATATTCACCCAACTCTGCAATGAGTAAGCAGATAATCCCAGAGGCAATACCCGATCCGATCCCTTGTACTACATGATCAATGAGAGCGGCCAGATCAAAATGTGCAAAGACATTGAACATCACTCCGAACAGGAAAGTGGTAATCCAATTACCCGATCCGTTATTTTGATTTAGTTGTGTTTCCATGAGCGAAAGGTGCAACACCTCTGGAACTCACGTAAAGGATTATAAACGAATGCGAAGGATTGTAAAGAAGTGCGAGTAACTGTGAATGATTTTGTCTGATTTGAATGATTGAAAACTTAAAAGCAGTAGTCTTGTTGTAAGGATCAATTAGAAAATATCAGCGAGTCAGTTATTAACCATGAAGAAAAAAACATATCAGTTTATTCTTAAAATTACACGATACCGAATTCTCAAAACAAAATACTGAATTCTCAATGGAAATGCCGTTGGCTAAGATTGATCTACACTGCGAGATATATCCCTTATCCATATAGGCTGAATCTAATAAGCACCGTTCAAAAATTAATTTATTTAGACCTATATTGGATTTCAAATTAAGTCACTCACCTAAGCGATTCCATTATGTTTAAATCCATACTGTCTATCATCTATCGTAACTTCTTCAGAAATTTATATTACAGTCTGATTACCCTAAGCAGTTTGGTCGTTGGCATTTCTACTGCAGTTCTTATTTTTGTGTGGGTAGGCTATGAGTTGAGTTATGATAAACAAGATACCGATGCCAGCAGGGTCTTTATGGTCATGATCAATGAGCTTAGGGACGGAGAAATTCAAACTCAGGATGAAACGTATGTGCCATTAGCGGAGTTATTTACCAATGATGTTTCTGAAGTTGAGGCGATGACTAGGATCGACAATACGGAGGAGCAACTTACTCTTAAAGAAACTTCGGTGAGTAAATATGGTGCTTATGTAGATAGTACCTTTTTTAAAGTATTCAAAACCACTATCAAAGAAGGATTAACGACTGCGCCACTTTCAGGGAAACATTCCATTGCTGTGTCCGATCAGTTGGCACAATTACTTTTCCCCAATACAAATGCTGTTGGAAAATTTATTTCTCTCGGTGTTAAAGGTGAATTCAAAGTGACCGCTGTTTTCGAATCCTATCCAGAGAACAACAGTCTGAACTATATTCATTTTGTTTTACCCTTCAACGCCATTCCTCGTCAATCAGACGAATGGCAGGACTATTACGTAAAGTTAAATAAGGCTCAAAGCAAGACCGCAGTGGAGAAGAAGGTGGATGCGAAATTCAAGGAATTCTTCAAAAACGATCAGACCACATCTCTTTTATTTTGTTTAACAGATTGGCGTTTGCATTGGAATTTTGAGAATGGAAAGATCTCTGGTGGCAGAATTACTTATGTCATCATTTTTACAATCACTGGCATTTTTATTTTACTGATGGCCTGTGTAAACTACATGAACATAGCAACTGCCAGGGCGACAAAGCGTGCAAAGGAAATAGGTGTGAGAAAAATGACGGGCGCTTCCCAGAAAACCTTAATCACACAATTCTTAAGTGAGAGCTTGATCTTTTCTTTCTTGGCTACTTTCATTTCAGTCTTATTAGTTTACTTATTGATGCCTTCGGTTCGCGAATTAACAGGTTTGCCACTCCAGTTTTCTATAACAAACCCTGTCATTGCTTTTGGCTTAACATTGATGGCGCTCTTTTCAGGATTGGTAGCTGGCAGTTATCCAGCTTTTATGCTATCATCCTTTAAACCAGCTTCCGTTTTAAAAGGAAATTTAAATTCAGCCCTTACTGGTGCAGGTTTGAGAGGAACGCTTGTTGTCTTTCAATTTGTATTATCAAACGTGATGATTTTCGGTGCTATGATAATGTGGCGTCAAACTGAATTCCTTCTAAAGAAAGATGTTGGTTATGATAAACACAACGTTATTAATGTTTGGCTACCATCCGACTCAGGTCTTCCGCTCGATCCGTTTAAAGATGAAATCTCTAATCATTCATCTGTTGAGGCGGTGGCTTATGGAGGAGCAAGTCCAATGGAAGTAAATGGTTACGCAGAGGTAAAATGGTCAGGTATGCCGTCAGATCCGGTCTATCTCTATGGAGTGTCAGCCGATTTTGATATGGTGCAAACATTGGGATTGAAAATCATACAGGGAAGAAATTTTTCCAAAGATTTTATTTCTGATTCATCCGGCTTCATCATTACCAAAAGAGCAGCCGCCATTTTGGGTTTTGCTAATCCAATAGGGCAACGAATCACCTATACGATGTTTGGAGATCGGGAGGGTGAAATAATTGGAGTGATAGATGATTTCAATAATGATGATATTCATTTACCCATTGCCCCCGTCTTGTTTTGTATTGGCAAACCGGGCAACCCCGGAGAAATCAACAACATGTTCATTCGCTATCGCGAAGGGCAACAAGATGCCGCATTGAAAAACCTGAAAAAAGTATTTAGCAAGTATCAACTGGGTCTTCCACTCAATTATTCCTTTTTAGATACTGATTATGTAACTCAGTTAAATCGCGAAGTCTTCTTAGGAAAGCTGTCCATATCCATCACCATTATTGCAATTGCCATTTCCTGTCTAGGATTGTTAGGATTAACGCTATTCAATGTAGAAAGACGCACGAAAGAAATTGGAATAAGAAAAGTATTAGGAGCATCGATAAGCCAGATGATGTCATTGTTGTTCAAAGAATTCCTGAAGCCTGTTTTTATTTCATTTCTGATTGCATTTCCAATCGCTTATTATTTCATGAATCAATACTTAGAAGGATTTGCCTATCGCATTTCCATAAATGTGTTTTCGTTTTTACTCGCTGCAATTGCTATGATTTTCATGATCATATTAATAGTATCTTATCAGTCTTATAAGGCGGCCAATAAAAATCCGGTTGATGCATTGAAGATAGACTAGTGTTATTCATTCTCTCGCAGTCTGTAACGATGGTAAAGCCTTTGTGAAGGGGACATTATACATTCAGCGTAGAAAAATCATAACTTAACATATATAAATCTGGATGCTCAGTTTTACCTAAAATAATCAGACCTCGCTATGATACTTCAAGAACGCCAGGAATATCTTAATAGCGTATTCCATAACATCGAAGGTATTAACAGAAGGAGAACATATATATCTACACAATACGCTATTGCCCACGAACGGTTTGATCGTACCCTGAGCGAAGTTGATAAAGATGCGATTGAAAAGTATGAGGCGGAATTGGAGAGTATAGAAAACCAGGTATCTCCTTTGTTCAAAAAACTTCGGGATATACAGACTCGCTATCTGGTGGAGTTTGATGCTCAGTCGATTGACGTTTCCACAAATAAGCTATCTATACACCGCTATACTGAGGAACTGTATTTCTTAACCAATTGTGAAATTGATACATTCATTTATGAATGGGACATAGAAGAGGATGATACGCAGGAGCTTCTTTATGAAATTGCTGACTTTCTATTGCAGTACCGGTTCACAAAGTTTTTCATTCGGAACATAAAGCGTTTGTAGGGATCAAATCGCATTTAATTTATCCTCTTCTTCCTGTTGGTACACACTCTCTGGCCACCCGATTAATTTAAAAATAGTTTCCACTTGTCGCGCTGTATAGAAGTGTCCTATTTTCCTGCCAATCATTTCTTCATGTGGCTTCAACCATCGTTGTAGTGTAAGCCAAGATACTTTATACAATGCAGCAAGTTCCTTGTGCGTATAGGGGCGAATAATAATTCCGTTGTGATTATTCATAGTGTAGAAACATAATATTTTATTGAATTAACATAAACCTTTACTTGATAACTACATCGGTAAAGAACTGTGAATTACTTTTTATGAATTTAAATGATTGTGTTATGAAATAAAATTGTTCAACGCGATAGGGTAAAGCATCATTCTTGTGTAGGAGAAGTAGAAGAGGATAAAAAAATAGATGACTGCTGATTATAATATGTATCGTTTCTTTACGACAACAGAATAATGTCACCTCGTTAATTTCCAGTTAAATCGAAGCCTTCTTAAATATTTTAGAAAAAACTTCACATTTCCGGTAGGGTGCCCCTTCGTTTTCAGTGTAATATATATGAAGGGGCAGATGTTTTTACTTTTGGTTTTGCTCTCCTTCCGTAAATCCCTCCATTATGAACCGATATGTATTGGCTGACCTGATCTATTTATTGTTGATCGCCCTGTTCATCTATACTGCTGTCAGCAAATTATATGAACTGGAAACTTTCCATCAACAGATGTTGAACCAACCCTTACCGCATTGGTTAATATCAAGACTGTCATGGCTGATTCCTTCCGCAGAAATTATTACGGTCGTATTACTGGCAATTGAAAGAACTCGTTTGTATGGATTCATCGTTTCTTTTGCATTGCTTGGTGCATTCACATTATACGTGCTATTGATATTGGTTCACTTCTTTGATCGCGTTCCGTGTTCATGTGGCGGAATATTACAAAGTATGACATGGGAAGCACACCTTGCTTTCAATATAATTTTTTTCTCGCTTGCCTTCGCTGGTTTACGATTGGAGCAAATGCGTCTGAAAAATACACCTGACGAAATATCATCATAAAAATATTGTCGTACGACAGCCTTGCCTGACTTCGAATTACGGCAAGGAACTGCCAATGAAAGATGGCCATTTTTCAATGGTGGGACAGGATAAAGCTGAAAACCTGTAACAGAGTAAGCACCTTTTATTCTTACATTTTTTAGACGTTTTGTTGCTTTTTGAGTTTGCTAAAAAAGCTTCACATGTTTATGAAAAAAGTCAAATTGAATTTCGCTGTATTGATTGCAATCCTGGTGGGCAGTGTTTCTGCCTTTGCATTCAAACCCGCTCCAGTTGCTCCGCTTTTTGGGCGCACGGTAAATGGATCGGGACAAGTGTCCTGGAACCCGGTAGCAGCACACTATCGTTGTGATCAGGCACAGACCATTTGTACCGCCAGCTTCACAAACAATGATCCTGTCAATGGTCAGATCATTGAGAGCAGCGAGACAATGGGTAAGTATGTTCCACTCTAATCTCTAGAATAACCCCTCGATTTCGAGGGGTTATTCATTTATTTTGAAGATGCTAAATGGATTTCTCTCCGATCAACCTTAATATCTTGCTGTGATGAAATTTGCTGGCTAACTTCATCACTGGAATTTAGTAGCTAATGCTCATCAGACAATCTGTATCCGGATACAAGCATTTTGACCTTGGCAACATCAAACTGGCATTTACCCAAGTCTGTCAGGAAGATATTTTCAGGAACGTTTACTTTGCCTCAAATGCACTGTATTATGTTGAGGCGGGTGGTGCGACCCTACGTTCGGGCAGTGATAAAGTGAACATCAAGAAAGGAGAAATAGCCATTATCAAGCAACATAGCAGGCTCGACATCCAAAAGTTTAAAGACAAAAACGGAAGCGATTTTAAATCCATCATTTTTTATCTGTTCCCTGACTTTGTTACAGATTTCTCAAAACGAACAAAACAGGTTAAAGAAGCAACATCATTAACTGGCGATATTATCCATCTCGGCAAACAACAATCACTAAAGGCTTTTTCCGAATCTTTACTGCCGCTATTTGAGAACAAACCATTGAAGCAAACCGATATAAAGGAAAGAACATTTATCGCCCTTCAATATTTAACGCAGCACAATAAACAACTCTTACAGTTCCTTATTGCCAACAGCAAGCCAATAAAAATTGACCTTTATGAGTTTATGATCCACATTGAGGTAAACAATTATTCTATACAGGAACTGGCTCAATTGACAGGAAGAAGCTTGTCTGCTTTTAAAAGAGATTTTTACGAAGTGTTTAAATCCACCCCGCACCAATGGCTGCTGAACCGAAAAATGGATTATGCAGAAAAGATACTTGTTGCCAAACAAATGAAAGCATCAGACATTTACTTTATGCTGGGATTCAATGAACTCTCACATTTTTCGGCAGCCTTTAAAAAAGTAAAAGGCATTTCACCAAGCCAAATATAAGCCCTTCTCAACTTTGGACTTTTTTTGTAAGTGCTAACAAGGTCGTTAGTCTCAACTTTGTGTCACGCAATTAAACAAAGAAGTCATGAAAAAATCGATCTTAATCACTGGAGCATCTTCAGGAATGGGTTTAGCAGATGCCATCCTTTTCGCCCAAAACGGTTATCAGGTTTTTGCTACTTATCGCAATGAGAAAGACAAGAGCAAACTTGGTGAACTCGAAAACGTACATCCTGTAAAAATGGATGTCACCAATGGAGACGACATTCAACGGGCGTTTCAGCAAATTTCAAACATCGTTAGCGAAAATGGTTTGTACGCCATCATCAACAATGCAGGCATTATGTACACAGCCCCGTTTGAATATGTCGATGAGCAACGGGCGAGGCAGATGATGGAAGTGAATCTAATGGCACCTTACAAAATTACCCAGGCATTTATTCCGCTAATGAAAAAACACAATGCGAAAAACGATGTAAAAGCAAGGGTTATCAATATCGCCTCGTGGGCTGGCTATATCGGGCAACCTTTTATTCCGTTTTACAATGCCTCAAAAGCTGCTTTGATTGGGCTATCAGAATCTATGTATTACGATTTGGGCTTGCTGGATATTCACGTGGTACTGGCTTCTCCAGGTGTTACAAGAACGCCAATGCTTGGAAAAGCAACCGAAGACGGTAATGATAATTTACAAGCGCTTCCAAAGGAAGGGCAAGTTTTCTACAAACCCTATCTCGACCATCGTAAAGCAATGGGTGAAAGTTCCGGCAACTCAACATTTTTGCCGACAGCCGATGTTCTTGCCAATAAACTGTATAGAATAGTGGAATTGAAAAAGCCAAAGTATAAATACAATCTTGCAATGGATGCGGCTTTTATGGACAAAATAATGACGAAAATTATCCCATTAAGCTGGCGCTTTGCTCTGAATAAAAGTATTTATAAAATGAATATGAAGAATCCTGCTAGAGATTTGCCTCAAAAGGCATCTATTCAATCAGGAGATAAAAATTCTTGTCCCGCATTACATGCTTAAACATCAAAATATGATAGAGGTAATAACCGTCATTTTGATTCTGATTAGTTGCATGGCATCTATGTATTATTCGGTTGACGGAGTAATAAAACCAGAAACCGCTTTGGTATATAACAAGGCAAATATGTCCCAAGTGGGTATACAATTATTGTCTTTGTTTTTGGGAATAGGCGGGTTGCTTTTATTGTTTCCACCAACTTTGAAAGTTGGTGGAATAATGCTAATGATACATTCCCTCATCACCATCGCTTGCTTTGTAATGATTAAAGATTGGAAAGGTGGATTTTTTGAATTTATATTTCTGCAAATACCAATCTTTATAGTTTTCGTGGGGTATCCGGTATCGGTTCTTGAGAAAATTAGAAATCTCTTTTGGAAATAGGAAATGCGAAAAGCTAGTAAGCTATACATGGTAACTTCAAAAGATATACTGAACCGAATTAATAGACGGAGACATTCTCAATGATGGTAAGTCCCTCATCAGCGAAGGACTTACTCATTTACTTTGCCGCACACAATTATCTTGGATTTTGTGCAATGCCACTTGTGTTGATTTCCTGAATAGGTATTGGCATTACATACTTCGGATCATTAGGAGACAACGTATAAGTCTGTCCATTAATCGCTCTTGTTAATGTCTTTGCAAATCGTACATCTTTATTCAATCTTCTTAAATCCATCCACCGGAGTCCACGAAAGATTAACTCCTTTCTTCTTTCCTCAAGTACTATCTTTAATGCTTCATCTGCATTCCTTGCATTATATGCTACAAAGGTTCCCGTCTCCCAACGCTTTTCAAGCAACGTATTAAGTCTATCCATCGCGGCATCTGTATCACCAAAACGCGCACGGCATTCCGCTGCTATGAGATATATTTCATCGGTTGCCAACCCTCCGAATAAATAGTAATTTCCGTAGGAGCCCTTGAAGTTGATCATCCCGCCTCCATTATCGCTGAAGTAGATCTGCTTGCGGAGATCATTGTCAGCAAATGATTTATACAATGCAGAATCAACAATCGTATAAGAGGAATAATCATACGAATAGGGCATCACGATACTGTGAAATAACACTTCATCATTCAACTGTTGAACCGGCCGGTATTCTGATGGATCAAGTGAATTGAAATCCATGAGCTTGTTGGCGAACAGTAAGCTTGAATCAGCGTGGGCTACGGCTCTCTCGTAATCTTCCATTGATAAATAGACGCGCGCCAGCATGGCATACAATGCTGAAAGTGACGGCCTTGTTTTATAAGCGGCTACTGTAGGCAATAATGGACGTGCTTTCAAAAGATCATCTTCAATCTGATCATAGGTTTGTTCAAGCGTAGCGCGATAAGGCTTACCTGTAACATCCGCACTTAATCGTAAGGGTATGCCTGGAGTAGTCGATGCCGTGGCCTTGTCATACGGTGATGTAAAAACCTGTGCAAGGTGATAGAAAGCGAAAGCACGGTGGAACAAAGCGGAGCCTTTCAGGTTTCGCCACTTGGCAGTAATCTTTTCTGATGAGGAAGATTTTTCAAGTCCTTCCAGCACCACATTTGCATACAGCACTTGTTTGTAAAGCGTCTCCCAATCACCCACCACTTCCCCATTGTAAACATCTTTTGCCCAGATATAGGCGTTACGCTCTATAGCAGTTGAAAGTCCTGTCCATCCCTCGTCTGTAGTATAGTAATCATCACACGACATTTCTCCAAGCGCAGGAACACGGTTCATCACTTCCGTTTCATTGTCAAGGAGCATTTCAAAGTCCTCCAGTGTAGTAGGAACAAGCAGTGACTTATCCGGCTTCGCGTCAAGGAAAGTATCCTGACACGAAAAGAGAATCATACCCACAGCGAGCAAAGCAGAAAGTGTATAGCTATTTTTATTCATGGCTGTTTAGCGTTAATGGTTAGAAGTCAACTTTTAATCCAACTGAAAATGTCCTTTGAGGTGCGGCTGTACGATAGTCCGGATCAGGCACGGCACTCGTTGCTTTCCAGAGTATGCCAATGTTATTGACGTACATGTAAAGTTGCGCACGTTCAACAGGAAGCTTGGCCAACTTATTTTTATCCAGCGTGTAGCTGAGATTAATATCCTGGAAACGAATATGATCACCTTTTTCTACCAATACACTTGAATAGCGATAGAGATCATCCCTGAAATTATCCGGTGCTTGAGGTATAGACGGAACGTTGGTATGTGATTCGTCTCCCGGCTGTTGCCAGCGTAATGCATAATCACTATGTCCACCTAATCCTCTTGTTCTGCCATAAATGATAGAACTTCTCCGGAAGTAGTAGCCAAGACGGTAGGTGACGTTGAAGGAAAGCGAAAGACCTTTCCACGTAAATGTGTTTCGTAAGCTACCGAAGGTGGTAGGTCGTGCTGATCCATGATAATGGATGCTTTGTGGCGTTGCTCCGTTGATGATGGCTGCATAGTCACTACTGGCCACACCTTCAAGATAGCCTCGCGGATCTCCGGTTTGTGGATCAAGCCCCGCCCAATCATAACTGTAAAGAGAGAACAAAGGCTTTCCTTCCAATGGCAAAGGACTAACGTTGGAACTCCCGTCACCATCATGTAAGTAACTGCTTACGGCTGCTTTGATCTTGTAATCCGTTACCTTCTCTTTGATTGTACTGAACAATAATTGTGTATTCCATTTGAATGCACCATCAATGTTTTTAGAGTTCAACACTATATCAACGCCATTACCTTTTGTGGAAGCAGTGTTGCCATAAAAAGTAGACACTCCTGTGGATGGTGCGTAAGGCGTTCCACCAATCAAATCAATTCCTCGTTTATTGTAATACTCAACACTTCCCCCAATAACACCACTCTGTGATTCGAAGTCAAATCCGATGTTGATTACCTTTACTTGTTCCCAACGCAGGTCAGGGTTGGGTGGATTAGCGATCCGTGCGTAGGGCAACCCCGTCAATGGACTTGTGCCATTAATCCGCGCAGTCGTAAATGCCGTGACCGATTTATTTACATTACCATTACTACCGTATGTACCGCGAAGCTTCAGGTAAGAGAGCCAATGCAAAGGATAAAACTTCTCATCTGAAATAATCCAGCTTCCTCCTGCCGACCAGAGCGGGACTCCTTTTTGATTAGTGCGAACACCGAACAGGTTTGATTCGTCTTTCCGCGCACTCACAGAAAGAGTGTATTTACTATCCAATGTATAAGCTGCATTTCCGTAGTAAGATCTGAAGCGGTCGGTGAGCGCAGCCTGACTGCTTACATCGGGTATTCTTCCAGAAAAAAACCACGCATAGTATAATGGAAATTGAGTGACATAGTCCACAGGCTGACTCATAGACAGGTTATCATCATAGCCATAGTAGCGGTACGTATTATTTTTACTCTGAACATTTTTGATTTCGTATCCTCCTATGGCATTCAGACTATGCCTCGTATTCCAGTTGTTGGAATAGTTAAGCTGCGCACGAAGGTTATCACTGAAAGCTTTTGAATTACTGCCATCCAGAATATCACCTACCGGAATATGATGGGTTAATTCTCCCGGAGTAACTTCCTCCGTGTAGTTATTGATCAGGTTACGCGTGAAATAACTTTCTTTTGGATAACGTATGGTGCCTTCTGAAATATTACTCCAGTGCTGGTAAAGAATGTCAGCCTGAAGTTGCTTCGTGATTTTGTATTTCAGTCCCGCATTTAGTCGAAGATCATTTTGTTTGGCTATATTCTTGGTCATCCCGATTTCTTCTACAGGACGATAGTGCCAGTCAAGCAAGCCATTCTTTTCAGCATCATCAACAAAGCTTGTTCTATAGTCTTTTGTGATAGAAAGGGGGTTACCCTGATCATCCATTAACCGTGCATAAGGATATAGACCATAGTTGGGTGACATACGCAAGGTCGTTGGATCAACACCATTGGTGGTCGCATTACTCTCGGTGTAATACAGTCCGGTGCTGAGGTCAAGCTTGTCTTTGAGGAGTGTGAAGGTATTTCCCGCATTAAGCGTAAAGCGACTGAAATCATTTCCTTTAATAGTGGCGATATTTTTATCATAGCCAGTCGATAAAAAATAACGCTGTTGTTCTGAGCCTCCATTGATACTGATGGAATATTGTTGATTCACACTCGGACGATAGAAGTATTTCTTGTAGTCATTGCGTACATCCTGTTTCATCAAAGTGGCAACCTGTGCATCGGCTTGTTCAGCAGTAATCTGCCCGTCACGTTTTGCGATCAGTAATTCCACTACTGGGGAGATCGGTGGATGTAAAACGGAAATCTCATCGAAAGCATAGAAGCCTTTATCAAATAGTGTTCGTTCCGTTTGAATGTAATCCGCTACACTCATTTGAGGCTGATAGAAAGGGTCAGGTTTGGAGCCTATGGTAAGATTGGAGTTGAAAGAAACCTTCGGTCTTTGCTTTGTTCCTTTTTTGGTGGTGATGACAATCACACCATTCCCTGCACGTGCGCCCCAGATAGAAGCTGCCGCTGCATCCTTGAGAACAGTCATGCTTTCTACATCATTAGGATTGATATTGTTCAGATCACCATCATAGGGAAAATTGTCGATAACGATCAATGGCTTTGCATTGGCGAAAATTGTATTTCTTCCTCGAATGCTGATCGGGTCTCCGGCAGGGCCAGTACGATTAAAGATGACTCCGCTCGTAACATCTTCAAGACGGTTTAGAATATTGGTTCCTACTCTTCGGTTGAGTAATCCGTTATCGATCTTCACAAAGGAACCCGTTGCACGTTCTTTAGGAATGTCCTGGTAGCCCGTGGCATATACTCCAATCTCCTGAAGCATTTCAAGTCCTTCAGATAGGGTGATGTTTAATTCCTTTTGACTATTAACAGATACTTCTTCGGTTTCATAACCGATGTAAGAGAAGACCAGTGTGGCGGCTTCATCGACTTCAATGGAGAACTTTCCGTCTTGATCGGTGATAGCGCCTTGTGTAGTTCCTTTCTGAACAACATTCACACCTACCAGAGGGTCTTTGTTCAGAAAGGAAGTAACTCGTCCTTTTACTGTGATCAGCTTTGTTTGCCCTTGCGAGGGGAACCAGAGAGAGAAAATCAAAACAATAAGTATAAGTTTCTTCATAGCTATTGGGTTTAGGTTGTTTTATGGATAGGGTTTTACTGTGTGTCTTTAATGACAAGCACTTCCACAGTTGTCTCACGCTCTACTAAATCGAGGTCATAGGTCTGGAGGGCTTCTTTGAGAGACTTCGTATCAGATAGATCACAGTTCAGGATCATATCCACTCTGTCATTATAATCCGTCTGATCTATCAATGGTGTAGAGAGGTATTGGAGATAAACAGCATTGAGTTGAATAATGAAAGATTGAAGAAAGCTGTTCTTTAGCTGGCAGCCGCCACCTTCAAAGGTCATCGATGACTTTTCACTTTTGCTTTTTAGTTTATCGGTAGAAGATGTTCTTACCAGCGCAAGACATTTGATCTTTCGTTTTTCAATAGAGGCGGTGTATTGTGGAAAGAGCTTTTGCAAATCCTGCTGCATGATCTTGTACAACTGACCTTCCATTGTAGCAGGTACAATGATCTCATAGCCATACGTATGCTCACGAAGCCATTGTGCTTCTGCTTTGCCAGTTTGAGCAGTGCGTAAAGCAGAAGGGTCTTTTATTTCCAATACGATCTTATCCGGATGGATATAACGTACTGCTTCCGACCATGCTACTTTGTAGAGCCATAGCAGGGTAACGTTGGTAGCTGAAATACGTTTGCCACTCACACTATTTGTTGTGAATATGTTGTATTCAGCAGGGAGTCCTTCAACGTGGCCAAACAATGCAGTCTGATAAATTAGTGGTTTGTTTAAGAGTTGCGTGTTGCCGGATACAAACGGTGAGTTTTTATCATACACTACCATAACATCTTTCTTGGTATCCATTGAAAGAGTTTGCTTTTGAAGTGCAGCTTCAATGTTGGCAGCATTCACTTCTTCAATACCCGTGATGGCAATTACAATACCATCTGCATTGATCCACACATAATGCGGCAGCGTGTGGTGTGGAAAAAGTAGTTGAAGTTCTTTGTCAGCGACCACCATAGGCAAAGACAATTTTTTGCTCTTAAGTTTTTCAATGCGCGCAAGTACTTTCTCAGCTTCATCTTTGCTTTGATAAGTAACGGGCAGAAGTTGAGCACGTCCTTCAAAAACCTTTTGTAGTGAATCTGTTTTCGGTAACGATGCCACGCAAGGCGCACACCATGTCGCCCAAAAATCAAGAATGACAAGCTTGCCTTTGAAATCAGAAAGCTTTGCTTGACCAGTTTGATAGTGAATAATATTCGTTAATGAGACTTCAGGTACTTTATCGCCAATGGATAAACCATTTTGTGGAAAAGCACTCGCATTAGAGAAAAGACAAATGATAATGATGCCGACAACTGTTCCGATTGTTCCAAGGATTGGTTTATCAGAAGGGCATGGAGATTCCTGGAAGCAGAATTTTTGTTTCATGCTTAATTGAGTTTATGTGAAGAAATAGGAATGGATTAGAAAAGAATCCGGTGATGCTCCGGTACTGAAGAAGAGATACCGGGCATACACCGGATGGACCCCATTAACCTAACTGGGAGGACGTTTACAGAGTAGGAAGATTTGTTCTGATCGACTCATGTTCTTAACTGTTTAACAGTAAACTATGAGCGTCTAATGAGTAAGGGAAGAGTAAACTAACACCAAAAAATATGGCGTGGAACTCAACTTACCGATCGGAGGTACTTGGTAGACCTGACTACGAATAAGTGAGCCCACGCCAATGGCGCGAGCACTTCACTTATTGCCTCGTAGTCAACAGAAAATTACCAAGTTTTCCGACTGAGACGCAAAGTGCGAATGCTTCAATTTCTTGAGAATTCGCTAAAATAATAAATACACTACAAAATGCCCGTTTTAAAAGCGCATTTACGAAATTATATAAAGTTAATTTCAATAGCAAATAGATTATAATTTTTAAGCTTTTGAAAAGCTCAATTTGTATGTGGGATACTTAAAAAATGAGCGGATTTTAAGTCAATTCGGCAACAGATTGAGAGCTTTTCGAGAAGCAGCTGAATTGTCTCAAGAACAGGTTCATTACGCGACAGGAATAGGGCAGTCCAATATCTCTCAAATGGAATCTGGCAGTTTAAATACTAGCCTGAGTCAGTTGGCTTTGCTTAGCGAATTCTTCGGTTTGGATGATCATGAATTGCTCGATTATAAAGCAGCAATTCCTGAAACCGATGAGTTGAGAAGAAGTGTTTCGAAATTCTGCAAGAAAAGAAACATCGCTCCATCTGACGTTCTAAAAAAAAGTATTACGATTATTTTCGAACGGAAACTTATCCCCTCGAAATTTCTTGCATCGCCAAAATTCACAAAGGAAATTGCTCAGCATTTATTGGAAAAATATGACGCTGAATTTTCCACTACCTTGATTGCGCGAACCTTGGGAATATTTTCGAAAAGAGGTTTAATAGAAAGAATTGCCACAGATAAGAAATCGAAGTTTCAATACAGGAAAAAGTAATTCCTAAAATTCTACTGATAACGATTTGAATGACCAATTCAGTTTTTTTGGAAGGATACTAAAGTGTTTTGAACGCAGTCTGGAGGGATTTTAGAAAACGAATTTGTAGGATCACAAAATCAGTTGAGCTATGGCTCCTCTTGAATTAGTAGAACGTTTTAAACGAAGTAAAGAAAAAAACATTATCAATCTGATATCTCAGAGTAGCTGAGATATCATGATTTTTTTTCCTTCATCCGATAGAGCTTTCATAGGCAGTGAAAATTCCACAGCTCCAGTTGCAATTGTAGTTGAAGCAATCTTTTTAATGGCCTTTGAATTGAGCGCGTACATAGCTCCCCTTGCGCCATCGAAACCGCAGTTGATCGCTCCTAAGGCTTGGCCAAGTGATAGGGCAGTCTTAATATCACTTACCTTAGCCTTCTGAAGATTTCCACATTCAGCCAAGCTATGAATTATTCCAGCGGAACACCAGTCACCCGCACCTGCTGAGTCAATAATTTCCTTAGCGGTATAGGGGTGTATGGATTTCCAATAATCACCTTTGGTTGAGTTGATAAACCTAAATCGAAGCCCATCCTTTCCAAGAGTCTCAATTTCTAAAGGCACCTGCCGTTGCGGGAAAAGCTGGGAGTAATTTGGAATCCTTTCACTTGAAAATTTTATGATATCTGTTACCTCCAAACACTCTTCAAACAAGGACAACTTGCCTCCAATCGATGAAGGCTCAAAAAATATAAGTGTACCGGCACTTTTGAAATTCCTGGCTAGCTCAATTGATGCGCGATTGATTCTATCAAAATAAAAAAACTTAGGTTGCCTTTTTTTTTCAAGTATTGACGGAACATCTTTATTCAATACTGGTTTATACTGAGGTAGCCACTTGCCCGTCTCAGGATTGCGAAATTCGAATCTGTGCTTTGGCTTTCCTTGCTTATCTTTTAGTATTCGATGAATAATGATGGGAGTACTTCCATCTGAGGTCTTAGTAATTAGTTCCGTTCTGACTTTCCATCTTTTTAGATCGCTTTCTAGCTCTGCTGTTGCTGCATTATTGGCCAACCGAGCAATGGGTAAAGTTTCCCAACCAAGAAATGAGAGGATTGTTAACACGTTTCCACAGGAACCCCCAGTATATAATCTCGGCAGGGTTTTAGGGCTTCCGTTTAATATTATGTCCAAAGCCACAAGTCCAGTACCTATACATAAGTTCCTATTATTCACCTTTTTACGTTTTTGAGTAAGCTTCACCAGCAATCCAAGATACGTAAAGTTCGCTTTTTGATTTGAGATTTTTGAAGTCTTCGACATTCTTAATTTGATAACCCTTCGTATCGACATTTAAAACGCCAACATTTTCCTTGTTTTCATAAGCGACAAGTAGGGTTCCAATTGAAAGCAGTTTACTCGAGAACGTTGACAATGCAACTTTACAACCATCAAGGACATCAAGGGACTTGGAGTAATTTTTTATGGCACGAGTAAGCTGAACATAAGCCTCAAACGGATTTTGCTCTGGAACATACATAATGTTTTGTGCCTCTACACTTAGTTCATCAAAGAGAATCTCATGGTAGTTCATTAATAGCGAATCTGATCTTCGGGGGTTTTTTGAAGGAAACGGCAGAGTAGGGCAAATTTCAAAAAGACGTCCATTTGTTTCGGTAACTTTTTCAAATGCTTTGCGGATGTGAGTGTCTTTCTCTTCGCCAAGAATTGGAAACCAAATCAAAGGCTTTTCTATATCAGCCGCTAGTTCAATTCCACCGCCAAATCCATACAAATAATTTAAGTCTTGGTCAATTTCACTTTCTTCGATTTTGCTATCGATTATCGGATTTTCAGCGACAGTAATGAATAGATTTTGTGTATTGGGTGTCGCGTATTTATCAATCAACGTCAGAATTTTTCCGACCAGTGAAAAGTATATGCCCCTCGGTAGCGCACTAATATCTATAATAATATCGGTGTATTCTTTCAGCATTGCATAGTCCTTGAATAATTCGGCAGCTTCTCTGTCACCTACTCTCCTTTTGTTCTTTTTTCCACCTAGCAGTTTTATCGATTTTGATATCGGTGGTTTAGATAGCATTCCTGTCAGTTCTAACATGTTTTCATTAACCAACTCTTCGTATTGTAAGGAGGTAGACTTTTTTCCCTCTTCAAATTCAATAAGAATGCAAGACAAATCAACCTTTGGAACACATTCAAGCAATGACTTTACGGTGAAGTTCATTCTCACGTCAAAGCCCTTTCCCATAATTAAAAGGACCTTTCTGTTTGCCTGGGTGAAGTGTGACTTCCAAAAATCTGTGACTCCATCATTTTGTAACAAAACATATGGATTCCATCTGTAGCCGTTCATTGTATCCATTCTAGTAGTTCTTTGGCAGCTTTAGGTCGCCAACCTCCATAACTAAGCGGCAAATCAAATTTAACACACAGCCAGCGGTTCAGATAATACACATCCCACTTTTGATCCTTCTTACCTTGAGTCACTTCCTTTACCTCCAACAAGTTGTAAGCTACACAAGTAGAAATTACATTGGCGAGCGGTTCGAAGGAACTGTCTTTCAGCCACGTTCGCGCCTTCCCAGATTGGCTATTAACAGATCCCTTAATAGCGAAGCCGTTGACACCTGGAGCATATGGTGCATTAGATTTGAAGGTTTCCTCCTGCGCCAGTTTGCCAAACTCATTTAGAAACTGCATAACCTGCGTTGAGTATGGAATAATTTTTACAAGCTCCCTCCACTTTTTATTCGATATATCACGTATTATTCTTTCTTGGCTGGTATCACTTACAGAAATTCCCTGGCCTGAAACCTTGTTTGAAATCATTTCTTCGAAAAGTTCTCCTGCATACGAAAGGAATTGCTCAATGTTGTTCGAGGCCAATTTTCCCAAGGAATTAAAGCTGTAGTAGTAAGGTATCTTATTGTTGATACACGCAAAAAGCTCAGCAGCTCCAACTACCTCACTTCCCAATTTTTCTTGGAGCTGCTCCTTCGCAAAGGGGAATCCTATTGATAACTGCTTGCCTATATTTCTGTGAAGGATAATTTCAATTTGGTTTAGTCTTATAAGATTCTCAAAATCACTTCCAGATAGCTCATTCAGTGAGTCTACCCAATTGACGAACAGAGGTGAGCTATTCACCAAAGTCAATGCAGTATTCTTTGTTTTATTGAGTGCGTTTTTGATCGTTGTCTTATGCTTTTCTTCATTCAAATTGAGATCCAAATACTCCAAAAATGAATTAACATCCTCCGTTGATATTGCTGCCCTCTTCTCTGCAATGTTCTTTAAAATTTTTTCAAACCGACTTGGATGGTCTTGCCATAATCTTTCCAGGTGTATTTCATCAAAATCTCTCTCCGGAAATGATCCGATGTTTTGTTTTGCCTCCAGCGCTTCCAATCTCTCTGAGATCCACAGCGAAAAGTTTCCTCGTTTTACAATGAGATAATCTTCGAGCATCTTCCGTTGATCATTTGACAACTTGTGCGCATCGTCCAACATGAAGAGGATTACATTGCAAAACGGCTGCCCATTAATTAAGACGTTCTCTGGTTTTAAGACAGATACAACAAATGGCTCGTCATGGCCTTCAACATTAATGTCTTCGGGTAAAAAACTATCAATTGATCTGTAAACTTCTCTTTCAATCTTAGATGCCCAATTGTAGAGCTCTAAACCGTTACAAGGAACCTGTAGATTTAAAAATAGATTATCAGCATTATCGTAGTTAAACCATACAGATTCAAGACCAGCTGGAAAATTCAAATTGCAAAGCCTTGAGATACTTCGTAGCAAAGCCAATGTGATCCTTGCATTTAGTAGCGAGAAGAAAACTCTTTTCTTTTTAATAAGAGGCACTTCCAAATCATCCAAGATTTGATAGTTTCTATTGCAACTCAGACTCACCCCCAATACTTCAACCTTGTCGTCCTTAATTACTTCAATTCTCTTTAATGCTGAGTACGTTTCTTTAAATTCGGAAGAAGATTTATTATTAAGCAGTGCATTTAAGGTTGACGGTTCAAACACACGCAATAAGGAAGTCTTGCCTGCACCTGGAGAACTGTGTATAAATAATATATTGTTCCATAATTTTCCATCCTTATGCTTATCGGCCAACGATTCCAAAACATATGGACTAAAGAGTCTGAGAAAGCTCGCATCCGATTCGATTTTTTCAGATGCTCGCAATTTGAACGGATTTCTTAGTCTTGTACTCATTTATTTATGTCTCGTAACTCTTGGAAAAAGGCCAGTAAATTTTTTATCATCAGGCAACCATAAAATTGGGAGCGAATTATTTGGCGTGTTGTGAACCAAAACAAGAGGCAATCCGCATTCATCATATCCAAGATGAACATTATCATGTTTTGCTTTTTTAAAATGATCATTGACGATTGAACTATCCAAATAATCCTTTGCTAGTTCAATAAACTTAAAACTGGCAATTGTGTTTTCTCTTACATCATCATCAATTATCTGCACGGCCTCAATGGTGAAATTAAAACTTACTCCTTTTTGCTCCTTCCAAAGGACAATTCTGTCATCAAGTTTCTCTATTGCAGACTTTGTAGCGATGTAAAACATTATGTGTATCTCGACAGGTTGATCGTGATTAGCCAAATCAAATAGATCACCAGCTACAAGTAGGGAATTAAGAGTCTTCCATATTTTCCCTTTCCATTCTTGCCCCTCAAGACGAAAATAACTTGTTCCACTCGCAGTGAAGTCGTCAATCAAGAAAAAAGAAGTGAAATGCCCAGGATATTCTTCTGTTTCAAGATCCTTTATAAGCCCTTGAGCTTTGGCTTTCCCTATTTCATATGTTAGTATTACCTGCTCATTGCTTAATTGGGCACTCCTGCGAAGTTGATCCATTCTTGCTCCGTCACTCAATCCGATAAAAAGACTTCTCCTTCGGACTTCTTTGTAAACATTGCTAGCAACAATCTTGGAAACTTGGTATTCGTTCACTGATTCATTCGCACATTTCTTTATCAGATGCGGATTGATCCGAAGTGTAAAAGTCAGATTTACTAAATACACCATTTGATCCTGAGAAATAAAAATCAAGTGATCTTTTATAAATTCGTAAGCAATCTGTCTTTGATCAATACTTTTGAATTGCCTTAACCATTTCACCAAACTTTCGATGAATCTCGTTCCCGAAGAGAATTGCTGATATTCATCATATTTAAAATTGGACAAGGCTTGAAGTAAGGGCCGCTCCTTCATTGTGGTCTGAGGACTCCACTCCATTATCTTTATTAGTAATTTTTCAGCTAATTGGTTTCTCATTTAAACTTCATTCTTAGTCCCTTTTTGGTTATTGTCATCACTTGAAAGTACTCCAACAGCGCATCAACATTCTTGGCACCAGCTGACGCAAAATTCCAGCAGCTTTCAGGGTCGCTAGAGACTTCATTGACGCTTAATGAGTAAGTATGTGTTAATAATTCATAATCATTACCCGGCCATTGACCCTTATCGCCAATACAAAGTATTGATTCCGGAAGTCTGTTTTTGCTTAGAAGTTGAGCGCATTCCGAGAGCAGATTAAGCTTTGAACACTCAGGCCTCTTAACGACATCAATTGAATGAGTCGATTCCAGAAGTTCAATTCCATCAGATGCGGCAGCTTTAACTATTTGTACAACCAACGGTTTCACCCGAGTCCAACTTTTAGAGTCTTGTAATTCAATCGTCAATTGAAATGGCCTGAGCTCAGATTTAAATCTCAAAGCAAAATTTTCCGATTGAAATAAAGTATGCAGTTTCAATAATGTTGGCTCGTTGCAAGGTTCGACTTTCGGCTTTCTATCATTTCCAATTTTTGCGATATCACTTCCGTTGTAGTAGCCTACAATTACATTCTCCCAGTATTCTTTTGGAATACATTTTTGAAGCTCCTTTCTCACCGATTTTCCACGTCCTGTTGCAATTCCTACAACCAAACCACTTTTAAGTATTTGGATCAAGTAATGTGTTACTTCGTCTTTCAGAGCATCAAATCTGTTTTCAAGCGTACATAGCGTTCCATCATAGTCGAACACAATGGCACCAAAGACTGTCTTGTTAAATTTTTCTTGAGCCGAGTTGTAAGCTTTCTTCCAGTATTCATACTCGGTCTCGGAAATGTCTTCAAAAGTCTTACAGTTAGACTTGCGAAGAATTATGTTGTCTGTTGTTGTTACTTTTGTTTTAAGTGTGTTTGAGTATTTTAAGTTATACAGTTTGCTTCCGTATGCGGGAACACCTGGGCGACCAGGATCAATTTTTTGCATGTCCCCAATACTACTGACAAGATAAAAGGACTTATGGAGCAAGTCCAAACTCGCTATCGGATCCTGATGTGTACTTTCAATATATAAAACAGGGATACTTTTGGGTAATATTGAAAGCGTTTTGATTGCAAGGTTTTTCTCTGCTGGGGTCACTAGTGCAATAATACAAGAGCTTGTTCCACGCTTTGCAAACCAATGATGACGTCCATGTGCAAAATTTCGATAATCGCAGTGAGAGATATCACCAATTGCCGCTTCAACGAATTTTGATTCAATATCCATCGCAATAGGTTGAGCGCAACCACCATATATTACCATAAATGAGAACGATTTGTCAATTTTTTTGACAAAGCTTTTGAGCTCGGAGTGAAAACTTTCGGGAACATTGAATTGTTCCGGTAGAAGACTATAACCAAAGGACCTGAGTAAAATCCCGAAATACCCAATCAACGAATTTGTTGCAAGAAACCCGTCTTTTCCAGATGGCAAATCAAGTTCATAAACCTTGGCTGTTGATTCGTATCCTTTTGTAACCTCTTTTAACTTCGTTCCTTTCTTCATACAAATGCTTATCAGACGAAGTGGTTCACTTTTAATCGCGATTTTAAACGCAAAAATGATGTCGGAATTCTTGCCGCTGGCACTGATGAAAAGGACTTTTACATTTCTGATAGCTTGGGTTGCGTAAAATAACTCAAATGGAGTTATAGCCTTTGCCATTACACCCAATTTTTGATAAAGATAAGCTGCTAGATGACAGGCACTGAGAGATCCTCCCGACCCCACTATGAATATTGGGATGTCACGATATCTGATTAAGTCAGAGGTTAAGTCCTTTAAGTCTTGGGAATTTACCCAATCAATCGTTTTTGCTGAATTTTGTATTTCTTGCTTGAAAGGTCTTCCCATAGTGAATAATCCTTGATCTAAATGTTACTAATTCCGGTGACAACTGTTGGCGCACCAACGCATAAATAAATAATATTAATGATTTAGATTCCTGGTGGGCTGGGATCAAATTGGATCAGGTGGGGGGCAAGGAATCACTTAATTAAAAGTAATGTTTTTGGATAGCACGAGCAAAATACCAATCCAAATCTTTTCCGAAAGTGGTCAAATTGTTTCCCGGCTTCCTCCTTTGTCTTACTAGCGCTGATTGATTATCTTAGTGTGAGTCATTTACAAAATGGTCAGGAGTAATAACTACATAAACACAAGTCAATAGCATCTACGCCATTCATACTTAATCATGAATATAGACGTAGGGATATTCACAACCAATACGGAGGAAATTGGCAGGGCGGCATTTGTCCTTCGAGCACCTATCCATTCATTTTTGTTTTCACGGGAAAGACTGGCGATCAACATGGCTATAAAGATATGTGGGAAAATGGAAATGTATTTTCATACACGGGTGAGGGACAAAGTGGTGATATGGAATTCACACGAGGAAACCTAGCACTTAGGGATCATATAAGAAATGGAAAGAGAGTATTTCTATTTCAGCAAACTAGGAAGGGGTTTGTTCAGTTTGTTTCTGAAATGACATTTTTTGATTGCGACTACTATGAGACGAATGATACAAGTGGGAAAGTAAGAACGGGTATAAAATTCTTTTTGAAACGAATAGATGGCGTGGTTACTTATGAACTGGATAAGCTGAATCTTGCCGCTGAGCCAGCATTGGAATATCTGAGGCCCACAATTACAGAACGATCTGGTCTTGTTCTCTCCAGAGTAGGTCAGGGCGCTTATAGAAAAAGCATTATAAACAGATGGGAAAACAAGTGTGCAGTTACCGAATTCACAGATTCACGAATATTAATTGCGTCTCACATCCATCCCTGGAGAGATGCTAATGATGATGAGCGTCTTGATGTAAATAATGGAATACTTTTATCACCAAACTATGATGCGCTGTTTGATAAACATCTAATTACGTTTGACAATTCAGGAAAAATTGTTCTTTCTGAATCCATAAAGACTGATGAATATAAAAAAATCGGAATATCTGGCAGGGAAAGAATAATTAAACTCAATTCAGATAACGTTTTCTATTTAGAAAAGCATCAACAATTGTTTAGCGTATAATGCCGCGTCATTCCAACACCATCACTAAAGGAAGTCAACTATCTGTATTTAAAGATTCAATTTTAAAGAAATACCTATCTCCAACCATCCAACTCCTGTCTGTGTGCAAATTCCTCAAACAACGGAGACTTAAATTTATCCTGTTGCTTTAAAAAAATGATCTGAGGTGATTCTAAAACTATCTATTCCTTTTATCTATGTGCGAACTCGGGGATAGTCATCAGGGTATTAAAGCATTTCCATTAGGCTACTTTTTCATTTTTTGATACAACTCGCTTGCAATTTCCTGCACCTTACCAGATTGAACTTTTATAATTGCATTATAGAGTTTTTGATTCTCGTTAGGAAGATTTGAGAATTTCGTAAGATTTAAATCATTGAGAACATTCGATAATCTTCTAACTTGAGAGTCGCTGCGAAGATTGTATAATACCTCCTGATCATTATTAATGCCTTTTTCAAAATAATATTTCCACCTATCCTCAGGCACCTCAGAAAGTTTCTCCTTAGCATGGTGGGCTGCAATTGTCGAAGTTCCATATATATTTCCAATGCATACAACAAGGTATGCCTGCATACATTGAAGAAAAGCAGGTTTAGGAATTGTTGATCCAAGATTAGCTAGTGTTTCTACAGCAGCTGGTTCATTATAAAAATTATTCATTGCGTAATGAACCTCCACAACATACTTAGCCGCCTTTATGAATGTATTTGATCTTAAACTTTCGGGAACAAAGTCAAAGCCGCCCACTTTGGAAAGAGCCTGCTTTAGCCCATTAGCGGCAGTATTGTTATTTGATGATATAACATCTCGATAAGCGTATCCAACATTATACTTGTCATTGTCACTTAGTTTTTCCCATATTAGCGGCAATATGAGATTGAAATTTGCCAAACCATGCTCGATTTTAGCTCCTTCATCTTTTACTATAGAGTTTAACAAAATGAAAGACACAGTACGAGAGTAGAAAAGTGGGGAGTTGATCAACATTTCTAGTTGTGAGTCCCCTGGTTTTAAGTTTTCAGTGAGCAGTCTGTTTCGGAAATTTGTAAATTCAATAGCCACTTCCATTTGCTCGTGGCCCAATACGTATTTGACGGTATTCTTAATAATATTTAATGCCGTAAGCTTATCAATCTCTTCTTTAGCATCGCTTGAGAAATAATGAGTTATTAATTCATGCGCTTGTCTAAGCTGTAACCCGGCAGTTGGTGTAAAAAGCCCCAGTTGTTCAGCAAGCTGAATAGCATGGTAATCGGTTAAAACGTTTTCGTAGGGAGTGTTGTCGGTTATGTCATTACGCCCAAGCATTTCACCAATGAATTGCATGCCAAGCGAGGATAGAGCTTCCTTTAATCTTGTAATTGTCTTCTTCCACGAATATTCAACGGCCATATCGTAGGCCTCTAATGTGTTGAACGCATTTATTAAATGATTCTTCTGCTTTACGGTAAGACCATTAGCCAAAGGAACTATTTCACTGACATCAGAAGCATTTTTAGGAATACTTATTTCTTCTGATCCAGACCATATTGTAGGTAAGCTATTCATGCGATTTCAAAAATTTTTATTGGACCGTCTTGCGATTTTATTAAACCGAATTCGAAAGCATTTGAATGCTTCATGTTAAAAAAAGCTTGAGTTCGCGCACCACCAGAAATAGTTTTTTTTGCTTCATCCGGTATAAAATTTTTATTTACAATTATGTGGTAAGCAATTAACTTTCCGTCAGTTGTAAATATTGCAATACCATCATTGTTACACATTGATTTAACAATTGCAGCATGTTGCCTTAGGGCCACTGAATTCTCGCCAGATTTTTCGGTTTCAAAAGCAAGAAGCAATGCTAACAAATCAATTGGTTCAGGAAGGTATATACCCTCCTGAAAATGATTCCTCAAGTTCTCAATTTTTTCAGGGGAATTCTTTACAACTCCTATTAAATTACCATGGCCTTCTTTAAAGCCATCAGAAATAATTTTTTCAATAAAATTACGTGCCACTTCTTTTTTTAGCAAAACATCTTTACAAATTTGATCTGCTAATGTCCCAATTTCATTGATAGAGATTTCACTTATATCGTTTAACGATAACGAGACAGTAATTGAATTCCTTAGCCCTTTAACTCGAACAGTCTTCTTTCCAATATTGTGAATATAAGCAACATTACAGCCGGGAATATCCAGTTTCATCTCACCTACACTTTGCTTGTACAGCGAAGGCGTGGTTTCTGTTAACTCTGCGCATGTTACGCCATATTTTAGCATACCGTTCTTAACCTCGATATAAATGATCCACTCGCTTGTGCATAATGGAGCGCAGTATTTGATTATTTTTTTAAATGATTCAATTGTGATTGACTGTTCTCCTATTTTTACTTTGAAATCTGGAATTGTTTTTAGCAATGCCAAATCATTTGTTATTAAAATTTCAGGGAATAATACTCTTCCTTCTTCTTGATAGTCCGAGATGAGATTGATGATCTCAAAAATACCTTCTTTGATATATTGCTGGCTCTGAAATCCTTCTTCGAATAAGAATGAGCCAATTTGACTTAAAATTGTTTCTCTAAGAGAAGCTTGTGACTCCATTAAATATGATAGTTTGGAACTAAATATCGTAAATAAAACCCTAAGAATGGCGTGTGAGACTTTTGAAGGTTCAATTAATAGCACTGGCTGCAAAAAGCGAACGCCCCGTTCGCACCACCATCATGTCACTGATACTTAGGGCGATGCATTTAAGAGCATTATCCCAGTAAGTGAGGGATTAAATGAGGAATTAAAATCTATACTTGCTGCAATTCAGGAAAATCCAGTATCGACTCAAAAGATTTATCAGTAGAGTTGGATAACAGATTCCAAATTGAAAAATCTAAAAATTAATTACTTGAAATTACGCGAGCGCAACCTGCGTAATTTCTAAATCCGTGTTGATATTGCGGATTTGCTGCGAGGGCAGTCGTTGCTTATTATCGAGGAAGAAATCATTACTCTATTTCTTAATAGCCTTCTCAAAAGGATTAGGCTTGAGAAGGAAATGCGTACGAATCATATAGCATTAAAAAATTCCTAATCTCTTGAAACGTTTCTATAATCTGATCAGGTGCCGGCAAGTCCTCCCAAACCAATTCCCCAAGTTCAGATAAGTAAGTTGATTCTACTTCTTTCCATGAAGCTGATAAATCTTTAAAAAGAGGAGATGCTGCAAGCGGTTGTTGTAACCAATCTCCTGCAAAGATTCCATTGGCCGCATCATCTTGTCGCACCAAGTCCAAAATTTTAAAATTCGCCTCTGTCAATATTTTCCCTTTCAAATCAGACTGGTTCATCAATTGATGAATGTCATAGAAGTGCCTGATTTTACCGCGTAGCTTTTCAGAACCATCATAAGAAAGCCGTACCAGTGATAAAAGTTTTTCAAATAAGGTTCTTTCCCTGGTAAGCACATTTAATGAAAAGGATTCAAGACCATGTTGCGTAATGACATCAGTAAATCTACCTATTGAAAGAAACTGTCCTACATAAGATTGAATTTCCTTCTCTTCGTATGGCACAGGTTGTGTAAAAGAATTGATCTCTAGTTGAATGTGATCTTTTATCTTTCCGAAAGCATCATCTGTTAGTGCTTTGGGGTAGTGATAAAATGTCCTTCGGTTTCTCCCTTTCTTTTCTTCGAGTGTGTGCTGAAAATATTCAAGGCCAATAATCACTGTCTTTTCAACAGCCTTGATCCTGGTAGTAATCTGATTGCCGGTCATTTCTTCTCCCTTTAGAATAGCCAAATCTATATCTTCAGAAAAACGATTGATGCAATCATGTGCTTTAGATAACGAAGTGCCTCCCTTAAAAACTACTTTATCCTTCCACTCATGTAGTGCCAGGTTTTTCAATACGAGAGTCACCCAATAATCTTTTTCAATAAAAATCGAGCGCATCTTAAAATGTGCTCCTGCTGATTCAAGTGCATCGACAAAATCAGGTGACTGATGAAAGGTCATACAATACTCCAGGAGCGTTTAAGCGGTAGCATTTCTTCAGACACACCTGTATCAAAAGAGGATAATTTATTCATTGACTGCTTGAGTTCTTTGGTGGCTATCTCCGGAAAATAGTGTTCCATGATAGCTCCTAATAGAGCACGTGTTCCTGCATTATAAGATAATGAAAGAGAGACCATTTGTTTCTTCTCAGACTTGGATAAATCTCTGATCCGCTCTATTAAGATTTTTAAAACATCATCCGGGCTAGAATCCGGAATTGTTTTAATATCACGAAGAGCATCTAAAAGTTGGAGCAACGGAATATCTCTTTCCAGAAAATCAGCATTCCCACGAACGTATTTCACCCGGTATCCTTGAATACTTTTAGGTTGCAATGGATTAGGTGTAGCAATCACCAATGTGTTAGAAACCTGGGAGGTCAGACCTAATCTATTATAGACTGCCAGCCCGGTTAGGTAGCCAATCGTTTTATTGTCCCTGGTCGTTAGTGCGTTAATAATGGCAGATTCATTTGGCCTTGTGTTTCCAAATTTCGACCGTTGGGGCTTATAGTATTTACCCCTTGCAAGCCGGGTGATTGTACCCTGGCGAGCTAACCGGCTCAAGGATTGAGCAGCAGTCACAATCTCAGCAGGTGCAATTTCCAGTTTGGCATAATCAAAAACAGCCCCCGGAGCCAAATTCTCCACTTTCTTACGAATCGACTGAGTAATAGATAATGACATAGTTGTAGTCTTAAAACCAAGCTATCGTTATTAATAGTCTTGCGGCTATACTAACCATAGTTTTAATGGCCTTATTTAGATGTGTAAAGATAGTGCCATTGTTATAGTTTATCAAGTTTTTGATACGTTAAACTTGACAAATAGGTTTACTTGAATGGGGATTTTCGCTCATTTTTGGCATTGTGGATCGGCAGTAAAAACTAGGTAATATGCGTATTGTCCTGGATTTTCCCGGATCATTCAGGATCATTCAGAATCAGACATAATTATTCAAAGTCAAAGAAGTTAATCAGTAATCATTCATAATCGTTTACCCACCAATTTTAATTGACCTACTTTTCTTCTGTAATAACACAAGATCATGAGGAAGTCCAATCGCAAAGTCAAAAGAGTGGCGTATTCAAAGCACAATGAAATTGTAGTTTTTGGCTTAGGGCTGATTCCAAAACAGGGAGTTCCTGAAATAAAGATTACCTACAGACGAACACGGAAAGAGTTCTTAGGTAAGATCACTCATTCAAAAGATGTTGCTGATTTTATCAGGAAAACATTTAAGGCTGGTACGCTGGAATTACAAGAGTCTTTCATAACGCTATACTTAAACACAGCCAATGAAATTCTTGGATACTACAATCATACAGTTGGAGGTATCAACGCAACCCTTGCCGACCGGAGACTCATTCTCGCAACAGCGTTGGCAAGTGCCAGTGTAGGAATTATTGTTTCTCACAATCACCCAAGCGGAAACATAAAACCGAGTGAAGCGGATATTCAACTCACAAGAAAACTCAGGGATGGTGCATCTACATTGGATATTAAACTTCTGGATCATGTGATTATTACAAAGAGTGGCTATTACTCCTTTGCGGATGAGGGGATGTTATGAAGCCTGACATTAAACATATCAACAACAAACTGTTTTTCATTCAGCACATACTGCGCGAACTGGATGCCGGATCAAAGCATAATAAGAAATCCATTGAAAAGATTGCAGCTAGTTACAAGATTACAGACAAGACACAAGTAAAAGAGTTTACCGAAACAGCAATTGTTTTAAAGGCAAGACAATTTGCCCACCAAGATGAAAGTATTTCAGATCGTTACTTTAGAATCGTAGGGCTTTACAAACAACAAGTCAATCTATCTCATCGAACAAGTCAAAGTGTATTGCTACAACAGTATAGTACACCTGCTCCGATTTCATTTTTAGCCGGAATCTTTGTGAATGCTGATCAGGGCATTTCAGTCTTTGAGCCTTCCGCTGGGAATGGGTTACTGACGATTGCAGCTAAACCGATAAATGTCATTGTCAATGAAGTTGATGACTTGCGCAGATCGAACCTGGAAGATCAAGGTTATAAGCAAGTACTAAAGCAAGATGCTACTCTTCCTTTCAAAGGCTTTGAAAGGAAGTTTGATGCTATTCTTACCAATCCTCCCTTTGGCATTCTGAATAAAGAAATCCGGTATGAGAGTTTCGGTATTAAAACACTGGATCATCTTATGGCCTTACGTGCGCTTGATACAATGAAGGACGATGGCAAAGCAGCGATCATTATAGGAGGACATACGCGTTATGATCGCAAAGGAAGAATACAGGAGGGTAAGCACAGAATATTTTTTAACTACCTCTATAGCCGATACCACGTTGTTGATATGATCAATATTGATGGACATAAATTGTATTCCCGTCAAGGGACTTCATTCGATGTCCGCCTTATCCTGGTGAATGGGAGAAAGGAAAAGCCCATTGGTGCTGCCCCTACTTATAACCAAGAGCGAGACCGCGTAGCAGATTCATTCGAAGAATTATTCGAACGGGTAATGAATGTAACCGAAGAACGAAAAGAGAAAACAATGAACACTTTAGAATTGGAAGCTGAGGCTCTGGCATTGGAGCTTGAATTATTAAATGCAGATGAATTAGGAATGCCTTACACTCCGGCATCGGATAGTTGCGTGGTGTTGGATACGGTTGTGCCCGATTCGATGGGTTATGAAATTCATAGTGCTTTGCAGCGAATCAAGGATACTGTCGGTGGAGACATTGATGAGTATGTGCGGATCAAGCTTAACTACAAAACCAAGACAGAGTTATGTAAAGCACTATCAGCCGAGCAGATTGATGCCGTAGCAATGGCTGTCTATAATATTGAAGAACGTAATCAGGGCATGATCATTGGCGACCAGACAGGTATCGGTAAAGGACGTGTTGCTGCTTCAATCATTCGTTACGGAGTAGAACAGGGTGTACAGCCAATCTTTATCACCGAAAAAGCCAATTTGTTCTCTGACATCTATCGTGATCTTGTTGCCATTGGTTCGAAAGACCTTGTTCCCTTTATTGTAAATGGGCGTGAAAGTAAAACCGACATTAAAGATGAAGAAGGCGAAATCATTCACCAGGCATTACCAGCAGAAGATCAAAGTCGCATATTCAAAGATCAGAAAGTACCAGGTCGGTTTGACTTCGTAGTAGGAACTTATTCTCAGTTCAATTCCCCTGATAAGAAGCCTGAAAAGCCAGCCTTCCTCAATGCGATAGCTGAAGACACTATTGTCATTATGGATGAAGCGCATAACTCTTCTGGTTCCAGTAATACGGGAAACTTTATGCAGTCTGTCTTAGCTCGTACTCGTGGAGTAGTATTCCTTTCTGCAACATTTGCCAAGCGGCCTGATAACATGCCCATCTATGCAATGAAGACTGCGATCAGTGAAGCCAACATGACACGCGATGAATTAGTAGAGGCTATTATCAAAGGTGGTGTTGCTTTGCAGGAAGTACTGGCAAGTCAATTGGTAGCAGAAGGCCAAATGATCAGGCGAGAACGTTCTTTCGAAGGTGTGGAGGTAAACTATATCACACTCGAAGAAAAAGAACAGGAGCATAAGGCTATAGCAGATAATATCACTACCATCCTTCGCGACATCATTAGCTTTCAGGCGAAGTATGTTGATGAGATCGTTGAAGAATTAGATGATATTGCCGTAGCTGAAGGTAAGCAGGTAGAGATACGCGAAGGGACTTCACAGGCAGGTGTAGATAACATGCCTTACTTCTCAAAAGTATTTAATGTCATCAACCAAATGCTTTTCAGTATCAAGGCTGAGGCCGTTGCTGAACGTGCGATCATGCGATTGAAGGAAGGCAAGAAACCCATCATCGCCTTTGCCAGCACAATGGGAAGTTTTATTGAGCAGATGGAAACGGATTCAGGGATGCCCGTGTCGGATGGAGATGTGATTAATGCCGATTTTTCAGAAGTGCTACAGCGTGGCCTTGACGGAATCCTGCGCTACACAGAAACCGATATGGATGGTAAAAAAATCTATAAGCAATTTGATATAACTGAATTCTCACCCGAAGGTCAGGCTGAATATTTACAGATAGCAGAAAGAATAAAAACAATAGCTACAGGTATCACCATTTCCCCCATTGACGTAATTGTTGGGAAACTTAAAAAAGAAGGATATACCGTGGCCGAAGTAACGGGAAGAAAGTATGAGCTGCAATTGAACTGGAAGAGAGGTAATGCCTTAGTACTTAACAGGAGAAAGATTAATACCAACGATGCCTTTCGGCAATTCAATAACAATGAAGTAGATGTGCTCTTAATTAATCAATCCGGTAGTACAGGTGCCTCTGCTCATGCTATCATTACTCCGAAAGTGCCAAGAGATAAAGTAAAGCAACGCGTAATGATTGTGCTACAAGCTGAACTGGATATTAATACGGAAGTTCAGAAACGAGGTCGCATTAATCGCACTGGTCAGATCATGAAACCCATTTATGATTACGTGAATTCAGCTATTCCCGCAGAGAAGCGGCTCATGATGATGCTCCAGAAGAAACTAAAATCATTGGATGCCAATACCACTTCTAACCAGAAATCCAGCACTAAAATTCTGGACGTGCCTGACTTTCTAAACAAGTATGGGGATAAGATTGTCGCAGAATATCTGAAAGAGAACATTGAAGTCAACAGATTACTCGATGATCCGCTGGGTTTAGAGAAACGTGAAGTTGAAGCCGCGGAACTCGAAGATGCAGCGCACAAGGCATCGGGTCGCGTGGCCGTATTATCAACTCAAATGCAGCAGGACTTTTACAACGAAATTGCCATACGCTATATTGAGTTCGTTGAGTATCTAAAACAGACTGACGAATATGACCTGGAAGTAGAAGCAATGGACTTACAGGCGGAGACGGTTTCATCGCGTGTCGTGAAAGTTGGTAAAGGAGGACAGAGTGAGTTTGGAGATGATAGCATTCTTGAAACTGTCATGTCTAATGTTCTCAAGAAGCCATTTAGTAAAACTGAATTGAATAATCTTATCACAGAATCTTCACAGGGAAAAGAAGTGAAAGCACTTCAACAGGAAATAATAAAAGAATACGAAATTTTCATTGCTGAAAAATTAGAAGAAGAAATTGGCGAGAATAAACAACACTATTCAACACTTATCAAAGATGTTCCGGAAGAAAAGAAACTGAAAAAGATTGAAGAAAAAGAAGGGCAAGCCGCTTACCACGAAGCAATAAAAATCCGGGAACAAGAACTTCAAAATGCAGAACAGTTAGCGGAAGAGAAGATCAGGAAAAATTTCGTTTACCGGCAACAATACCTTTCGAGTGTTTTTGATTTCTTCTATGTAGGTCAGAATCTGAATTACCCTGTTAACAGCTATGACGCAGGACAAGAACTTGTCTTTTCAGTATTCCTTGGATTTATCATCGATAAGAAAAAGAAAAACCCGTATGCGCCAAGTGCTTTACGATTACGGTTCGCTATTGCCAGCGGCAACAAATACATCGCCATACCTGCCAGCTACTCAAAAGATATTTCTGCTATCAAAGGTGCCAGCGTTGGCATTCAGTATAAAGGGATGGAAGCAACCCTTAACAAATGGGAAACTTCAATTAAAGAAAGTGCAGTAGATCGAAAGATCAGGCATATCATTACCGGCAATTTATTACAAGCATTCAGTGACTTCAAGGGAAAGCTGGTCAGTTATACGACCATTGATGGAACTGTGAAAAAAGGAATCCTGATGCCGGAAAGCTGGAACCCTGGAAATGAATCACAACAAAAAGTTACTGTTCCTGTTTTAAGAGCGTTGAAGATCATTCGCTCCTTAACACCAGGTCAGCAAATCACAACCAGTAACAACATTTCCATTTTCAGGCAGACGGGTAAATTCAAGATCATTGTATCTTCTTCGCGCCAGCGCTCAGGTGATGTATTTCTCGATTCGGATATTTTGAAAATAGTTGACGGCAAAAATTTTGAAAAGGTATCAGACAGGATGGCTGCGACTTTCGATGAAGGTAAGATTGATACTTTCGTTTCAATTCTCCAGAATAAATTCAATGCCAGTGTATCGTTGAATGCTCAACAATTTGAAATCATTAAAGGTGAAATACCTCAACGTCCTGTGAGAGTGAAACCAATAGTAAGGATAGAGCCTAAGCCGGTACCAACTCAAATCCAAACACATCAGGACACGTTGGAACTGGAAGCAATGGCCCTGGAGATAGAACTGGAGTTGCTGGATTTTGCCGCTTAAGTCCAATATTTTTGGAAAAATACCTGAAATAGGTAATTTCGCGCCATGTTAAAGAGAGTCGCCAGTCTGTTGATCATTACAAGCATGATCTTGCATTGTGCTTCCCGGCTGGGCATTCTTTCTTACTGCTATGAAAATCGCCATGATATTTTGTTTGCTGTCGGTATGATAAAAGAAAAGCCGATTGCCTTTTGCGATAGCAACTATTTTGCAGAGAAAATACTGGCGCGTGACCTTGGTGACAAGAACCATCATCAACCAATCTTCCTTACGGCTCAAGAGATTATCTTGTCCGCTCCGTCAGATTATTTTTCATTGCCAGATAACACTTCGACCATTAATAGTAAGCCCTTCACTGCTTACTTGTCAGCCTACTCAGGAGCTACTGCCTCCGATATTTTTCATCCACCTTCTATCTAATCTTACAAGCAGCGTTACGCCTGCAATGGATCATTAGATTGATCCACAGATCTATTTTATTTAACTCTTTTCCGAAGAAGAGGAATTCGCTTAGCCGTTGGCATTAATCTTTTTGTGCGCGGATAATTGGTTCCTGCTCTTTATTCTAAACTCATGAAACAGACTATATTATTCTTTATAGTGGTGATTGTCTTCACTACAAACATTTTCGCCCAGGAAATATTAACCGGTAAGGTATACGATCAGGAAACCAAAGAGCCTCTGGTAGGCGTTTCAATAATTGTCCTTCACACGCAGACAGGCACGATCACTGACAGCAATGGTGCTTTCGCGCTCATGCTTCGTCCCGGCATGGACAGCATTGAAGTGCGGTCAGTGAGCTTTCAAACACGAAAGCTAAAAGCAGAGCAAGGTAAAAGTTTAAACATAGCCTTAGCTCCTGCCTTTAATAACATGCAAGAGATTGTCGTTACGGCAAGTCGCGATGCGCAGAACAGAGGCGATGTGCCTATGGCTATTAGTAAGCTCTCTGCTACTACCGTGAACGATGCCAAGGCAACGCAATTGGTAGAGTTGGTTAACAAGGTGCCCGGTGTAGCGATGGTTAATTTAGGCAATGAGCAACACGAAATGTCTATACGCCAACCGATGGGAACCAACCCTTATTTTCTATACATGGAAGATGGTATTCCCCTTCACCCGATGGGTGTGTTTAATCACAATGAAATACTGGAAATGAATGTGTTTGCCGTCAATAATATTGAAGTGGTAAAAGGTCCTGCTTCATCGCTGTATGGCCCGGAGGCAGTAGGCGGAGCGATTAACTTCATTACTAAAAAAGCAACTGCCGTTCCTACCGCCAGTGTGGGCACTCAGTTTAATAACTACGGATATAAACGTGTACAATACGGAGTTGGGGCAATGCTTGGAAAGAAGCTTGGATTTTATGCAGGTGGTTTCTACTCCCGACAAACCAATAGTTGGATGAGTTATTCTGATTACAATAAAAATTCCATAAACGCGCGTTTCGATTATGAAGTGAGTAAAAAAAACACACTCACATTGGCCGGCTCATACAACAATTACTATTCTGATATGGCTAGTAGCATTGACAGTGCTCACTTCTTCTCACGCCAGTTTTTTAGCAACAATACATTTGCCTATCGTAAAGTAGTAGCATGGCGAACCCGGTTAGCAATAGATCATGAATGGAATGAAAACAATCACACCAAACTCACAATGTTTTACCGGAACAACGACACCGGGCAAAACCCGGCTTACTATATTAGTTGGACACCGGGAAAAACAACGGCTACCGGGCAAGTCAATGATAATGTTTTTACAAGCCGAGGATTTATTTTACAACACACCGCGGAGTTTAAGCCATTGCATACCCGCCTGATTGTTGGCACCTATCTGGATAATTCACCTAACACTTACGATGCACATCGGGTTAACCTTACCGCACAGTTAAATGACGGTGGCACGGCTGTGCAGCAGTATTACCTTGCGCAAGACCGACCCGATATTGTTCTGGTGAGTTATAACGCCAACATTGTGAATAGCGCGGGTTATATGCAGGCCGAAGTCAACCCAATCGAAAAGCTTAAGGTTACACTAGGAGGAAGGTATGATAACATGTCGTTTAAATACACGAACAACATCAATAATACTTCGGGCACCCGTACATTCAAAAAGTTCACTCCAAAAATAGGTGCCGTATATTCATTTACTGATAACGTTGGCGTATACGCTAACTATAGCCAAGGTTTTTCGCCACTACCGCTCACAACCATTTTTACTCCTATTCCCAACACAACACCTCCGCAGTTTTATAACAATCTACAGTCAGCTCAGTTCACTAACTATGAAATAGGCGGATGGACGAGCCTGATTAAAAACAAGCTGGATATTGATATAGCGCTATACCAGATGAAAGGATCCAATGAGTTACTGAGTGTAAGACAAACGGACAATACCTATCTGTACCAAACAGCAGGCAAGACTACCCATAAAGGAATAGAATACGGTATTACCTATCGCCCCAATACGCAGTGGATGGCGCGCTTCGGAGGAACCAATGCGGTCCATCAATTTGACAGTTTTGTGTTGAGCACTAATCCCAATGATGCCGTTCAGAATGTGAATGGTAAAACAATGCCTAATGCACCCTCATGGATCGCCAATAGTGAAGTGATCTATAAACCCAAATACCTGAAAGGATTCCGCATAGGCATTGAATGGCAACGCATGAGCAGCTATTACGAAAACCAGGTCAACACACTGAAGTATAACAATAAGGGTGCCTTTGGATTGGCGGGCATCAGTGTACTCAATTTCCGCACGGGCTACCAATGGAAAAGTATGGAGGTATTCATGAACGTACTGAATTTTACAAATGAATTTTATGCCGCCATCGTGACAGCAACGAATGCTTCTAATGCGAGTCGTTCAGCAACATACAATCCCGGTCCTCCCAGGACATTCGTATTTGGCATCCAGTATAATTTTGTCGGTAATCATTAATCTATTGGCATGATGCCCCGCCTTTGATGTCACTAATCAGGGTGCGGGGTTTCATGCCTTAATTCTAAATATCATGTTCAAGAAAAATATTTACCGATGGCATCGCACCTGCTCGCTCATTGTTGCATTGCCGGTAGTACTATGGGCTGTGAGCGGATTTATGCATCCCATCATGACCAACATACGTCCGGCTATCGCCACCCAGGGTATTCAAGCAGTTGCCATCGACAGCAGCCAGATAAGAGTACCACTGAAAGCAGCTTTACAGCAAAACAAAATTGACTCCCTTAATACCGTGCGCTTCATTCATATTGGAGCCAACTGGTTTTATCAGATCCGTATTCCGGGAAAGAATGAATTGCAATACATCAGTGTAAAAGACGGTAAGCTATTGAGGAATGGTGACAGGCTCTATGCACAATGCCTGGCGCGAATATTCCTTGAGGGAGAAGGAGAAAATAGCGCACCTGTTGACAATACAACTCTTGGCGACACGTACGATTGCTGTAACTCGGCAACTCTTTTTGTGTTACATCCTAAAACAGGTGTTCCGGTAAAAGATGTGACTGTTGTTACTTCTTTTGACGACAGCTACCAAAGCATTAACAGAGTACTTCCCGTTTACCGGGTTTCCTTCAAGAGAGAGGATGGAGTTAGTGTTTATGTGGAAACAGCGCAAGATCGTTTTGTATTTGCCACCAACGATTCGCGCGTAGCATTCAGCACTTTCTTCCGCCTGGCACATACATGGTCATGGTTAGATTTCTTAGGAAAAGGAAAGTTGCTTGTAGAAATTTTCCTGACAGGATTGGCATTCCTGACCACACTCCTGGGCATCTATATTTTCTTTACCACCAAGAGGAGTAAAACAGGAGATACAGCAAAGCCAAGACGCAATCATCGCTACACATCCATAGTCGCTTCATTGTTTACGTTGATGTTTACGTTTAGCGGTTGCTATCATGCTCTTTCCAAACTGGAAGACAAACCTGAAGACCGATTCATTGTTAATACTTTTCCTACCTCGTCTGCAAATCTTGATGTCAGGAAAATTCAGTCGCTCCAATCAGTCGCGTTGACCAATATAGGCCTTACTAAAATCGGTAATACATCCTACTGGCAGGTTTACGCTGCCTCGCCAAAATCAAGCGTGGGTAAAGATCTTATGAAGGACAAAGCTGTAATGGCTCCTGTCGTGACATATCTTGAAGTCGATACTTATACTGCTATTGAAGCTGGAAGCGAAAAACATGCCCGCTCTCTGGCAACACAGTTCACCAATCAATTGGAAAGCGAAATAACATCAACATCCCTGATTAACCGTTTTGATAAAGAATACAATTTTGCTGACAAGTTTCTCCCTGTTTTGCGGGTAGAATTTTCAGGGGGCAATCATGAGAGATGCTTTGTTGAAATCGCTACCGGACGACTATCGAAACGCATTGACAATAAAACCGGATATGAGCGCTACAGCTTTGCCTTCCTTCATAAACATGAATTCCTGGGAGGCTTTGGAAAAAGTGTAAAAGACTTTAGTACGATGTTTTGGGCGGCTGCCCAGGTTGCCATGGTTGTTATTGGAATCATCTTGTATTTGAAGTTAAGGAGACGAAAACAAACAAATATCGGATGACCAACGAATCGAATCAAAACTTGAATAAGGTAACAATACACCAAATGAAAGAATCAAATGAAATTTATTCACAGCGCTTGTTAAAGCTGATCAGCCAACCCGGCCTGATAAAAAAAATGATCTGGATTTTTATCCTTTTTATAGCCACCATAACACTCTTTGGTATTGTAGCGGGCTCTATTATCACAACCAGTTTTTTTCCTAACTCACACTTTTAGACAAATAACAATGAAAAGAATATTATTACTTCCGGCATTTCTACTGCTATTCGTTACGGCTTATTCGCAATCCGTAACAGGTACCGTAAAGTCCTCGACCAAAGAAGCCATTCCGTATGCGAGCATCGTGGTACTAAACAGCAATATTGGTACGACAACCGATCAAGACGGAAATTTTTCTTTGATATTACCCAATGGCAATCATACCATAGTGGTTTCCTTTGTAGGATATGCTACGCAGACCCAAACCGTGCAAATTGAAAAAGGTAACTCCGCTACTATCAATTTCACCTTAACTGAACAATCAAATCAGTTGGATGAAGTAGTTGTATCATCTGAAAAAAGAGAAGAGACGTTACAAAAGACACCCATTGCAATATCTGCACTAAATGCCCAACAACTAAAGAACTACCGCATCTGGGACGTAAGGGATCTAACGGCTGTTGTCCCCAACCTGTTTGTAATTGAACATGCCGGTAGCACAGGAGCTAATTTTGTAAATGTGAGAGGGGTGATGGGATTTACTCCCGAACAATCTGTTGCAACGTATGTGGACGGGGTTTACCAGTATGATTATTTTTCTGCCCCAAGTCAGTATCTGAATATCGAACGCATTGAAGTATTGCGTGGCCCGCAAGGCACATTGTACGGAAGAAATTCCTTAGCAGGAGTGGTGAATATCATCACTAAACAACCAAGCAATACTACTACCGGACAGGCAGAGCTCAATGTAGGCAACTACGGGCAGCAGCGATATAGTTTTGTAGTCAATACACCTTTAATAAAAGATAAACTTTTTGCAAATGCGGCAGTTATGTATACTCAACGTGGCTCAATCATCAAAAATCAGGGCACCCCTTATGACAAGCAGTACGGACAGGCGTTCAACTTTGGTTTAAAATATCTCGCCAATAGTAAATTATCGTTTGAGTATAATGTAAAGGGAAATTTTGCAAAAGACTATGGGGCTTATCCCTGGCACAATGTAAAAAATATAGATAGCTTACTTAAAAGCCCGGGAGTATATGATATCGCTTTAAACACTTCCAATATTGAGCAGCGTGCCAATATCAACACATCTTTCGTCATACGATATTCGGCAAAACAATTCAATCTCACGTCAGTTTCAGCTTACAATAGCTTTCATTATAAATTCCCCGGGAATTATGATGCTGATTTTACCGGGGCTGATATTGCAACAGGCAATAGCTCCTACCAGCATGGGCAAAACAATTTTTCAGAGGAGATACGTCTCAGTTCAAAGGAAAATAACAGCAAGCTAAACTGGCTTGGCGGTGTTTATGTTTTTTCGCAAAAATATAACAAGGTGAGCACGGTAAATTATCAACCTGATGCCGCAGCGGTATATGGTTTAACCCAGGCTCCATTTAGCTACGTCACTTACAATCCGGTAGTCAATACCGGCATTTCATTTTTTGGGCAGGTTGGCTACAATATTTCATCAAAATGGATTATTACAGCAGGCGGCAGATTTGATGGTGAAACAAGAAAACTCAGCCAGTACACGGATACTTTAAAAAATAATATAACAACGTATGTCAGCCCACAGGTTGATTACAGTCATACCTTTTCAAGGTTCACTCCGAAGATCACCCTCAGCTATCAGGCAACAGAAACACAGATGTTTTATGCTTCTTATGCAAAGGGCTATAGGGTTGGTGGTTTTAACCCCGGGCAGACTCCGGATAAACTGGTTTATAATCCTGAAAAATCAGACAATTTTGAAGTCGGATATAAAAGCACTTTTCTGGATAATAAGTTAAGGTTTAACACTGCGCTGTTCAGTTTGTATGAAAAAGGCCATCAGGTTACAACAACAGCAGACGGGATCAATTATTACTATCTGAATCTTGGGGATTACAAAAGCACTGGAATTGAAACCGAGCTTACAGCAATATTAGCAAAGGGTCTTCAGGCTCAGTGGAATTTCAGTTATACCGATGGAAAGTTTACCAGGCTGCAATTATTTGATAATGCTACGGCTACAACAAAAGATTACAGCGGCAACAGAATAATTTTTATGCCCCCTGTAACTTCCATGCTGGCGCTGCAATACAATTATGATGTACAAAAAAGCAAAGCGGGTGCTGCTCTTTTCGTAAGAGGTGAATGGCGATATGTGGGTAAATATTACTTTGATTACTACAATGAAACAAAGCAAGATGCGTACGGGTTGTTGAATGGAAGAGTGGGATTAACGACAAAGAAATTTGATGTTGCCTTTTGGGTAAGAAACCTTGCTGACAAAAGATATGTTACTTATGGTAATCAGTCGCCTTCTTTTCCTTTGTACATGGTCAGTAATCCAAGAATGTGGGGCATTACTTTAACAGGCAGATTTTAATTATTCCAAGTGACCTTAACGACAATTATTAAAAACATGAAAACAAATTATAACATTCGCGTTATTGCTTCCTTGATATTGATGTTCTTTATCACTTGCTATAATTCGCGTCTATATGCACAGCAGGAAAAAAAGGAAAATTACAAAGTTGCAGTGTTCATCTATCAGGGAGTAGAACTGCTCGACTTTGCTGGCCCCCTGGAAGTGTTCAGCAATACCGCAGGCTTTGATGTTTTTACGGTGGCTCCCAAAGTGGAGACCATCCTGGCTATGAATAAAAACATCCAGTTTATTCCCAATTACTCAATTGAAAACTGCCCACAACCCGACATCATTGTTTTACCAGGAGGGATGGGAGTAATGACAGTCTACAATGACTCAACATTAATCAAGTGGATAAGCAAAATTCATAAAGGCACAGTCTATACGATGTCCGTATGTACCGGAGCAACATTGCTGTCGAAGGCAGGAATTCTGGATGGGCATTCAGTAACAACCCATTGGGGTGCAACGGAAATGCTACAGACCATTACCCCTAAAGCAACAGTTATTGAAAACAAACGCTATGTGGAGGATGGAAAGTTGCTCACTACAGCAGGCGTTTCAGCAGGGCTTGACGGAGCGTTGCACCTTGTTTCACAAACTCTTGGCAAAGATGAAGCCGAGAGAGTTGCAAGGTATATTGAATACGACAAATGGAATCCGGATGCCGGGCTGATCGTAGGTAACGAAAAGACAATTCAAAAGACACCTGTTAAAAAAGTCGCTCTGGGAAAAAAGGAGACAGTCAAAAAAACGGTAAGCGCAAACTCGGGGCCGTTGAAACAAGAAGCACAAGATCCGTTTTGTAAAATGACCGTACCGAAAGGCACTGCCATTACCACACTTTACAAAGGCAAACAATATGGTTTTTGCAGTGAATACTGCAAAGAGTATTTTCTTAAAAATCCGGACAAATATTTGACAGCTAAATAACTCCGAGTTTAAATGAAAGCCCGGGAGAATTCTCCTGGGCTTTCTAATTAGTTATGTCCTAAAAGAAATACGTAAAACTAAGTTTGGCAAAAAAAGGAGTACCCGGTGTATAACAGATTTCTTCTATAGGTGCTTTCTCTCCTTTTAATCGCGTGGTGGTGTCAAACTGTGCTTCCTTCCATCTTCGATTGAAAATATTCTGCAGCGATATGGCAGCAACATATTTTCTGTCCGTGTAATTAACGAGGGCATCACAAATCAAATACCCTGCTGCCACAAGTGAGTTATCATTATTGGCTGGACGATCACCCATGTATCGATAACGAATGCTTCCTCCAAATCCCTTGCGTTGAGTGTAGGTTAATCCCCCGGTGGTGGTAATGAGCGGACCTAGCGGAACATAGTTTTGTCCTTGGGGTGCTGAAATGTAGCGGGGCTTGGCTGTATTCAAGTCAGCATCTAAAAATAAATTCCCGGTGATCTGGTATCGTGCCGATACATCAACACCATATCTTTTAGTTTTATCTGTTGGCTCGACTACTCCTTCATCACCACTGTATACGAACTCCTGATCTAACCACAGGTACCAGGCAGCCACATCAATAAAAAGATTTGGAATTGGTTTTAGGATTGCACCCAGGTCAGAACCATAAGCGGCAGGTAGTGTTTGTAGTCCTTTTTCCTGAATCACAGCCCTGGTGTCGTTGGAGTGAAAGCCTTTTCCGCTTTTCAGATAAAGTTGCACGTGAGGATTAAACGTGTAATAGAAATTTAGCTTAGGACATAAGATGTTTGAATTTACTTTACCGGTTGTGGAAGGCGTAATGAGCAGATTCTGATATTGATTGGTGAAATAATCCAGGCGTAACCCCGCATTCATCGTGAACCGGTTTGAGAATTGAAATAATTCATCCACATATATTCCCAGATTCTGCTCATTAATATTTCCGAATTCAATTCTTTGCAAAGTGATCGCTCCATCCTTCGTGTGAGAGAGTTCCGTGTGATTAGTAATGTCATGTCGATAATAGATACCACCTGTTGATGTTAATAAAGCGTTCCCTATTGTGCTCTCATGAGTATAGCTTCCATTATAACCAAACATGTTCCTGGCTTCTTTCTGTCTTATCTGGTCACCGTTTACACTGTCTTCAAGGAAGTAGGTGAAATTAGAATACAACTCAAATTGATTATTCGTATAGAAGATCTGGTTTTTGATAACATCGTTGGAGTTAATAAGCGTGAGGAGTTGAACACTTGCATTGGTACGGCTTGTTGAGCCGTGTTGTGTCGGATCAAGTGTTCCGTAAAATCCAATCAATCCTTCCGAAGATGCACGATCTGGTATCTCTCCTGAAAAGTCCCACTTACTCCAAAGTGTTGATGCGGTGGCTGTCAACGAACTGTTCTTCGAAATCTTTCCGTTATACTTACCCATCAAATTAAATCTTTTGAAATGCTGAGAGTTATCAAAAAACGATCTTGAATAACCATACTCTCCGGCTATGTATGCACTCTGGCTTTTTGCCTTGCCCTTTTCTCCAAGCAGGTCAAGACCAGCAACTGTTCTGTAAGTCTGATACTGGCCAACCTCGGTTTTAATAAAGCTTCGATCAAGTGAATTCTTGGTATTAAAATCAACTGATCCGGCAGTTGTCAGGTTCCCATTCTCAGCCCGGTAAGGTCCTTTGTTAAAGTTTACATTTTGTACCAGTTCAGGAATCACAAAATGTAAATCAGCATAACCTTGTCCGTGTGCATGTGATACCATGTTTACAGGAATCCCGTCAACAGTAATTCGGATGTCTGTACCATGATCAAGATCCATACCCCGTAGAAAAATCTGTTCTGCTTTACCTCCACCGGCATGTTGAGCAATAAATAACCCAGGCACTATCCGGAGAATCTCCTGTGAGTTATTGATTGGCCGGATGTTAATGTCCAGGTGGCTGATGATTTGCTGATCGTGAGCTGTCCGTGATGAAACAACTACTTCTTTCAATTCTATGCTGGTAGGGTTAAGTTTAAAATCCAATGCTAATTGACTTTGTATTACGGATACAGGAATGCTTCTGGAAGCATAACCGAGTCGTGATACATTTATAATGTAATTCCCACTTATTACTTTTTGCAGTTCATAAATACCACTTTCATTGGTTACTGCGCCATATTTTGAATTTGAAAGTAATAGCGTGACGTCTGACAATGGCTTTCCCGAAAGACTGTCGATAACAGTACCACGAATATTTCCCTGAGCAATTAATAAGTGACCCGACAAAACAAATAAGATTGAAACAGTAATTCGATCAATTCCTGTTCGTGATCTGTGAGCATAAGTGGAAACGGGTGAAATAAATAGATATAGTAATATACGAAAAGGTGTATTATTCATGAATAGAAATTTGGGGACGGCATAACCCATCCAAGTTTGACTTAGATCTAAAAGACTACAACAAACTTGTTGAAAGGGGAGGCGGTGTTGGCGGGCAAAAATATACAGAGCAATAGTGCTCTAATACAACTGTGTTATGAACCAGAAAAAATGAATTGTTCGAAAATTTATATTCAACCTGTACATGGAAAAAAACATACGCCAGTACCATGAAGTTTGTGGATGGAGCTTCTTCCATTTCGTGGGCAAACTTCATTTTTGGGAAATGATGATCGGCCAAAGAATGGCTTTCCAAATTTCTGGATTTACGGATTTGATGATGATGAAAAGGGTTATTAAAGCTATGCAGAATTCCATGTCCTAATTCGATCAATGGAATCAGAGACACTGATAATATAAATACTCCCAACAGAATTCTCGCGCTTCTCAATTTGAATAGTCAGGGCGCAATTTAGTGTTTTTCGTGGCGATCTTATGCATCAGGTTTCACCATTGGAATAATGATTCAAAGCAGGTATGTATCCGGATCATCAGGATCAAATCAAAGAAAGTTATTCACACTTTGATGTAATCATGTATAACCGTTTAAAATCCTTTACCTGAAATTCTAACAGTAGCTACTTTCATCCTGCATAAGGGAGAAAGTAATGATAACGGTTAATAACTACTTCACAGAAATTGAAAAGGTCGGGGTCTCTAAGCTACCGGAGACACTTCGCAAGAGTCATGAATTTGTCGTCAAGAGTACCGCCCCTGAAAACACCTGGGACAACTATCACAAGAACGAAACGATTCATAAAGTAGTCGACCTGTATCTGAGTAAGCTCAATCAATATCTGGCTTCACAACAAAAAACAGAAGTTAAGCCAGAACAGAAGCAGGCTAATATTGCCAAATCAAAGAAGCACAACGAATCAAAAGTAAAAAGCAATACAAAGCAGAAACGTACAGCCTCCAAAAAACTTTCTAAAAAAGTAGAACACGTCAGAGAGGAAGTAAAATTCATCAAACGTTTTGTTGGTCTTCATAATAAAGTCAAATCTCCCAACAGCATCCTCTCGCTCATCAAGAGTTTGCAAAAATCTATTGTTCAGAAATTAATCCGCAAAACTTCGCCACTGGCAAAAGAAATTCAGGCTATCCAGGATAAGCTCGTCCATGTTTACAACGCTATGAAGGGTGATTTGAAAATTGAGATTAGTGACAAGGAACTTTCAAGGCTGGTCGCGATTGCTGGAGGTGAAGAAGTCTATCCTTCCATTAATATCATGAAGCGCTACATCGGTATGCAGGGCAAAGAAGCTGAGCATAAAAAGATCGAATCTTTTATTCATCAGATTGAAAATTCACTCAACAAGAAAAAGGTAAATGAAGATGATCCTTATTTGGATAAAGTAAGAACAATCCTACATACACTCAAGAAAGCTAAAACAGGAACTACGCTCAGTATGGCCAAGGCTGAGCTGAATGGACTGGAGGGGATTGTAAAAGCCTGCGGTTGTAAACCCAATCGAACCCTTGGGAAGATATATCATACTGGTGGGAAAAAACTCAGTACGTGTCGGAAAGGAACCTACTCGGACGCACGTCCTCGAAAAGGAGCCTGCTCTCATAACAAGGGATTGAGTGGTGTACTAACTGCCGAAGAAATGGCAAGCAGAAAATTTGACTATCTGAACTTCACTTCGCCCTGGATTATGTTGATAGGAAGACCAGCTACCAATTTCACCATGATGTTGCACGGTGAGCCAGGCGCTGGGAAGACCACATTGCTTTTAAAGTTTGCCAAATATTTAGCAAACACTTTTGGTAAAGTGCTCTATGTATCATCAGAGGAATTCGCTGCCTCCACGATGACAGAGAAAGTCAATTTACTACTCAATCCATTTCCTGCGAACCTGGAGTTTGCCGAAAACCTGAAAGACCCTGATCTTTCAAACTACGACTTTATAATTCTTGATTCAGTCAATGACTTAGGCTTACAACTTCATGATTATAAAGAACTGCGAGCCAAACATCCCAACACTGCATTCATTCTGATCCTTCAACACACCAAAGCTGGCAACTATCGCGGAGGCAAAGATTGGGAACACGAAATAGAAATTGCCGGAGAAGTGGAGAGCGGAGTGATCACTATATATAGGAACCGCTATGGAGTAAAAGGTTCGATGGATTTTTTCAATGACATACCCTTAACAAATAATTCAACAATTAAACCTTACAAATTATGATGCCTGGATTTATTAAAAGCCTTTTGAATGGTGGTAAGCTGCTCGAAGGTGCAAAGAACATTATCGATGAAATCGTTACTACCAAAGAAGAAAAAGCACAACTCGAAATTCGCTTCAGGGAGTTAATTGATCAACATGAGCAAACACTCATCAATGCAGAACTCGATGATCGTAAGTCGGCACGACAACGGGAAGTGGATGCATTGAAATCCGGTTCAAAGAACCTTACTCAAAACGTTCTTGCTTATGCAGCTATTGTTGCCTTCTTCTCCATTACTGGCTACATCATCTCGCATGGGTTAGGCAAGATGAATTCAGAGGAGAGTTTCATCATTGGTAACCTGACAGGTATGGCCGCAGCTATCGCCAAAGATATCTACGGATATTATTTCGGGAGCAGCAAAGGCGAGCACGATGCGACAACTCAAAAACCATTATTCAAAAAGTAGTCTAAACAAATACCATCATGAAACGAGAAGATCCCAATGCGAAGGAAGCAACCAGGATAGATGAGTTGTTAAATCTGCCCGAATCCACCGACCTCACCAATGTTGAGAACTACCTGTCTCAATACCTGGAGCGGAAGGCAGATAAAAAGCTTGCCTTAAAAGAAGTCGATGGATTGATCGGACGACTTCAGAATTTCATTCTGCTGGTGTCCATCTATATCAAGCAGAATTATCTCATTGATAAACCAAATAAGGAAGAAGAATATACAGGCTTCTACACCAGGCAGGAAGTAGCCATACTCTACCGGGTAACAACGCGCACTGTTTCCGCTTGGATTGCCGATGGACTTGAAACCACTTCCATCGGTGGAGTGGTACGGATCAGCAAGCAATCCGTTGTTGATTTTGTGAAACGAAACAAGAGCAGAAAACCGCACTGGAAATCTATCGCAAGAAATAACTAGTAAATAGAAATCCTACATTAGGTTTGAAATTCTATAAATTGGTTAATCGATATACTAATCAACAACGCATCCTCTGGCGATTAGACCAGGTCGCCCAAACCGCCTGTGACAAAGTGGTTATGTCCTGTGATGTATGAAGCTCGTTCAGAAACAAGAAAAGCAATTGTCTCGGCCATCTCTTCTGCCGAACCAGACCTGCGAAGCGGAATGGATGAAAACAATTTCTCAGGAGTGATACCCATTGCTGCGGTGAGGTGTTTACGTCCTTCATCTCCACCTGGCGTTATGATTGCACCAGGAGTAACCAGATTGACACGAACTCCTGAAGATGCAAGCTCTTTTGCCAATGACTTTGTATAACTATTCAATGCCGCTTTCGCTGCTCCGTAGTGTGCAAGAAATCCATGAAATGGTGTAGCACCACCAGCGGATACATTCACTATCGCACCTGCACCGCTTTCACGAAGTGCATTCAACAATGGATTAGTAACACGTATGGCACTCATAAGGTTGATCATCAGCGATTCCATCCAGTCATCATCCGAAATTGCCTCAATACCAGGAAGTCTGGGTGAAGCTGCACCTGCGTTGTTTACCAGGATATCCAGCCCTCCAAGAATTTTAATTGTTTCTTCAGCGACAGCATTTGCACCAACAAACGTACTGATATCACCTTGAACAAATATCGCTTCTGCCGGAGTTTGCTCGTGGCGTGAGCGAGCAGCGATTACTACGGTTGCACCACCATTGATGAGGCGTTGAGCTGTGGCAGCACCAATTCCACGTGATCCACCCGTTACAAGGGCTCTTTTTCCCTTGAATTCATTTGCGTAATCTTTCATTGCTTTTGTTATTTGTTGACAAAACAAAAGTCAGAAATGGCACAGAAAGAAAATGTGAAGTGGATTACTAAATGACCGTGAACTAGTTCACATATTCTTAGTTCAGGATTTAGACCTATTCTTATGATTCCGGATTTTGGAAAGGAACTCCCGACTCATTCCCAGGTAGGAGGCAATGATATGAAGTGGAATGCGCTGCAACAGAACGGGATATTTTTGCGCAAATTCTACATACCGCTCCTCAGCAGTTAAACTTAAATGAGATATCATTCTTCGCTGGAGCATCACTGCAATTTGTTGGGATCGATGCATCATCATTTTTGAGTAATAAGGAATTTTTTCCAACAACATCTGCTCACTTTCATAGCTCCATTGAATGAGCGTGCTATCTTCAATGGCTTCGACAAATAAAGTTGCAGGCTCCTGAAGCAGGAAGCTCCCCGGATCGCCGATCATCCAATCATCCACTGCCAATGAAATGGTGTGTTCCTGTTCATCCGTTCCGATAAAAAATCCGCGCAGAGCGCCTTCCACTACGTAGCTACGATACCTGGATACATAGCCTGGCTGTTCTATAAATTGTTTGCGTTTCACTTTCTTTGTCACTAATACCGAAACGAATATTTTCTTCTCTTCTTCAGTAAGGGTGATGTGCTTTACGATGTAGTTAAGGAGAGAAGAAAAGTCTTGCATAGCGTCAGACATATATAATTGATTCTTCTTATTTTATCTTATGAATACCAAACAGTCCACCTTTTGTTTTCTTTGATTGCTGCCTTTCGTGAATGTATCCCAGTGTTGTTCCAATCACTGTATGTCCAGCCTGACTCATCATTTCCTTGATGCCAAGCTCATCTGCCTTTTCACCAAGGTTGGTAAGGAACGATCTGCGTCCAGTCATTAGCTCTACGAACAAACCGCGGTGCTCAATTCTTAATATCTCGCGATCTCCTTTCTTAATTTTCTGTGTGCAGAGGATTTCATAAGTCTCACCGGTTTTCTTTTCAATGTGTCTGCGATAGAGTTCAAACACGGTAACGAAGATATGTTTGAGTTCTCCGTTTACGGTTTGATCAGTGAAATCCAGATTGTAATTATTCCGCATCAGAATTTCTTCTGCGATAGGATCAAGCTCTACCTTAAATTCATTTCCGGATTTACTTCTGTCTTTTACAATCTTGCCGCCCCGAATATCTGTCTTCTTAATATCCTTTGCATCGATAGGAGCTGTTCCCTGTAAACACATAAAGATGAAAATATCAATATAGCGTTTCTGGTTATCGGTTAGCGACTCCCAGAAATCAGCTGCATAATGATCCAGGTTAACTACAAACTGAATTTCCTCAGTTGTCAAAGTCAGTTCCCATTTTTGTGTCTTGCTTAATGGGCGTACTTCCTGCTTGTGCCTGGCAAGCTTAATGTACTTCTTAACCTTTTCAAGGTTGATATTAATGTCATGCTCAACAATGCAGTACTTCAGATACTCTGTGAAATCTTTTAACCGTTTGATAGCAGTTTCATTGGAAAGACCTACCTCTGGTTTGAGTCCATGTTCAGGACGGTTTAAATGAAGGTTACGAACATACTCGTGTTCATTTACCATGTAAGAAAGAAAGTCATTGAAGAATTTCTGATCGAGCATTTCAAAAGCAATTTTATAGTTTCTGCTTTCTCTGAATTTAGTCAGCGTACCCTCCAGGTTATTGTATCGTTTGATGGTTCCCGGGTTTCGGGTGGTCTGTTCTTTTTCAGCGATAAATTCTTTCCAGTAGCAGAGTGCATCCTGGAGATCTTTTCGTGAATCAATGAGTGGTTTTTCAAATTGTTTCTCTACCCATTCAACGGAGGGCTTTTCTCCATAACGCTCATGATAAGAGAGGATGATATCCTCCACACGATTCTGCATCGTTTTGATGGTTTTGGAATCCTCATCAAAATGGGGGTGAGCGGTGGAAATGAGACCTGCCTTGGTCAGGTGCTTGTGAGATACCTTGATACCGGTATTTGGGCGGAATTTCTCTCCGTCTTTGGAGTAATAAATGACCACATCATAGTAGTCATTCCGCTTAATAAACTTGACTTGTGTGAACTGGTACATAGGCCAGAAATTGTCGGGTTAATGATAAGTTAGTGAAAATTGGCACAACGTTGGCACAACTCTGAGACACAATTGGCACCAAATCACCTAACTCATTGACAATCAGGCATAAAAAAAGGGTCGCATTTGCGACCCTGTGATCCCGCTGGGATTCGAACCCAGGACCCTTACATTAAAAGTGTAATGCTCTACCAGCTGAGCTACGAGATCAATTCCCTATTTTTGCCCAGATAAATGAGCTTTTCTGAAATTGAGGACGCAAAGGTAACCGAATATGAAAAATTTACAAACCTGGTTTTTAAAATTTCTAATTACTATCACATTCTTTTTCGCTTACCAGGTGGGCGAAGCACAATCTCAAAAAATTAAACTGGCCGATTCCCTTTTTCGATCAAAACAGTACACCCAATCGCTGGAGATTTACCAATCCCTGTTTAACGATCAGAAATACTCGTCTGCCATGTTACTCAAGATGGCTTACATTCAGGAAGGACTTGGAAAAATTGGTCAGACGCTTTATTACCTTAAACTGTATCACCTGGCTTCCGATGATGAACAGGCTCTGCATAAAATGGAAGAATTGGCTGGGAAATTTGGGTTGAGTGGATATGACTCTAATGACGCCAGTCGGGTGCAACAATGGATCGACAAAAAGATAACGATTGTTCAATTTGGATTGGCTGGCATTTTACTCTTGATCTCATACGTAATATTTGTTCAAAGAAAGACTGAACAGAAGCCTTGGCTTGCCGCATGTGCAATCATTTTGGTATCAGCTTCTATTCTTTATTTGACTAATTTTTATTCGCGCAATTCGGTTATTTTGAATAGCGACCGAACTTATCTTATGGAAGGGCCGTCCTCGGGTGCACCCGTGACTGGCATTCTTGCTGAGGGAAATCAGTTGGAGCTATTGGGCCATACCGATGTGTGGCTCAAAGTAAAGTGGATGGATAAAATAGTGTACGTGAAAAATAGTTCCGCCCTGAAGGTAACGCTCTAATGCATAACTGTTAGTGAACTCTTATATTCCTTGAGGGTATATTTTATTAAATAATAATAAACCCCGGCTGATTCATTTTGCGCATACCACCGAAATTTCCGGTCGGTGCTCTCAAACACCAATTTGCCCCAACGATCATAAATTCTTACACTTTCAAATTGATTGGAACAGTTGTCTATAGGTGCTGAATGAACCTGCCGAATCTGCCCTTCGCAATTTGGTTCTGATTCAAATCCGTCAATAGCGAAAAAATCATTGCAGTGATCGGGGTAGGTGGTGATGACATTGGCCGGAAGAAAATTTTTGTCATTGGACTCAACGTCTTTGATCCGCACTTTTACAAACGCCGTGTCAAACGCTTGCGTTTTGCAGTGGTTGTTGGCGACGATAAATTGAAATTTATATTGATTGTCGAAACTACCATCTTTAAAAATGGAACACGTTGGGTCCCACGAAAATTTTGATTCTACGATGTGTAGTCCTGTTGCATTGGCAAAAGTGAAATCAGTGAGCGAAATATTTTCACTTACTTTTGTCAATGATAAATTCAAGGTGTCAACAATAGAAACATTGGCGTCGGTACCCAGTAAATCAAAACCAATGTGACCGAGGCTTACTTCAATACCCTTATCTGTAAGATCCAGTGACCGATTCTCATTATATATTTTCAATTTTGGATTGATATCGGGAAGAACAACGTTCAAATGAAAAATAGCAGTATCGTAATGAACGACATTGCATAGGTCCTTGTCATCCACCAAAACTTTTACAGTAAAATTTGTTTTCTTTGAGAATTCATATTTTTTGCATTGAGCATTCCAACTAATAGTACCGTTTGCATTTCCAGCTACTTGATTCAAAATGGAATAACTCATCCCTGCATCTTTCATGACAAACCCATCCGGAATCACAAATAAATTAAGCTCATCGCCGTCAGCATCTTTGGCAACAAATGGCCAGGAGCCACTATTTCCCTCCAATAATTGCGCAGTGGTAATTTTAGGTGGAAGAAAATAGGCGTTTGCGTTGGAAGGGAGCTGTGTATTTACGGTAACCTTAAGGGTGTCTGTCATGGGCAAACTACAGGCGTCATCCATAGCGATAATGCCAATTTGATAAGGCGCATTGATAAATGGACATTGAGGAAAATAAATTTTGAACTCCGTTGTACTTCCATGCGAAAGGGTGGCAGTCTTAGATGCAGGAAGAATGATACTTCCTAAATTAGAATTTTTGAAATTGAGCGCAACTGCACGGATAGAAACGTTCTCGGTAAAATTTTGAGCCGGATCATTCGCGTCAGGATCAGAGACTTGCACAACAATATAACGATTTGCATCAGCAACGGTATTGGCAAAACTCACCGACATATTATCAATGTAAGTGAAAGTAGCATCAGCTAATTTTTTTCCTACGATCAGCGGAGGTTGATCAGGTTGACAGCTTCCGTCTACAAGCATTTGAAAGTCGCGCCTTGTTTCCCCGATTTTTATTTTATTACGGAATTCTTCTGCCTTCACAGCAAAAACAAACAAGCCCTGATTAACAGGGGTACATGTCAGCAACCCATCACGGCTTATTTTCAAGTCAGGAGATCCTTCAATAATTGTAGAAAGACTGTATCCAGGGCGCCATTGAACAAGAGGATATGGGCCTGGAGAGGCTGGTGGAGATGGATCACCTGTTTTTGTATTCAACGGTGTTGTGAGGGAATAAACTATTGAATCATTGTCATCATCAACACCAGCAAAGTTTACATAATAGGGTCTACCAGAGCAAGCATAATCACTTAATGGTGGAAACAAATGAGGGGATGAATTGACAAATTGAACTCCATCCTTTATAACAGGAGGAAACTCTAAGTAAAAGGTCTGACCAGCATAAATTGATCCCCCACTTCGAGTATCTTCACTATAAATATTGTTAATGTTATAATTTCTACAGCAGCGCTGCCAAGAAATATAATATCCCTGAGGATCATTGAAAGTATCTGGAGAGAGCGTAATGTTTGCAGTATAATATAGTCTGTCGGTCTTTAGCTTACTGGATGAGCAAGCTGGCTGAGTATAAGAAACCGGAGTGCGGGACGTTAAGGGCAGCGATAAACTCGTGATAAAAACGTTATCTCTCTTGCGGAAGAAAGAAACAGTAGCATTGGGATCTTGTGCTCCTGGATCTCCATTGAGGACATCAAAATAAAGAATCATGTTGAGTTGGTAGGTATAGCCACTAATATGGATCAACTCAAACTCGCCACCCACAATGTGCGAAGCATACACCGGCAGCACAATCATCAACAGCAACGCAAACAGAAATTTCTTCATATATAATGAATGGAAAGATAACCATTTGAAATGACGTCCAAAACCCCGTCTTTCTGTAATTTTCCGAAAAATTAACGAGGCATTTCGCCAATGAATACCATTCAACTGAAAAAAGGAGACCAACTGGAGAATATTGTCGTCGAAACTATGGCGGCCGAGGGGAAATGCATAGCCCATTACAATGGCCAGGTAGTTTTTGTGCAGGGTTGCGCTCCAGGCGATACTGTTGATATTGAATTGACTAAAATCAAATCGAGTTTTTTAGAAGGGCGGACAGTTCGTATTCAAAAGCTTTCGTCCTCTCGCGCCGCACCTTTCTGTTCACACTTTGGTACTTGTGGTGGTTGTTCGTGGCAGCACATTAATTATGAAACCCAGTTGCAATACAAGCGTCAACAGGTGATTGATAATTTGGAGCGGATCGGTGGATTGGAATTACCACAGATCAAACCAATAATTGGCTCGGCAAACATAACCTACTATCGAAACAAATTGGACTTTACTTTTTCCTCCAGCCGATGGCTGACCAGAGAAGAATTTAACTCCCTCTCCTCTGGAGAGGGTCGGGGTGAGGCAGACACCCTCTCCCCCGGAGAGGGCAAGGGTGAGGCATTAGGCTATCACATCCCAAAAATGTACGATAAAGTGCTTGATGTGAAAGAATGTTTTTTACAACCTGATCCATCCAATGCGATACGATTATTGGTGAGAGAGATTGCCATTCAAAATGAAATTCCTTTTTTCGATTTAAGAAAACAGATCGGATTTCTGCGAACGCTTACCATTCGTGCTGCTAATACCCAAGAAGTAATGATCATTCTTCAGGTGGCGTACGATGAAATGGAGTGGACGGAAAAGATATTGAAGGGACTATCAGAGAAATTTCCGCAAATCACTTCAGTGAATTACATCATCAATAGAAAACGCAACGACACCTTTGCTGACCTTGATGTAATTTGTTGGAAAGGCAATTCCTTCATTACAGAAAAAATGCAAAAGCCTGGGAGCAAAGATTTCTTACAATTCAGGGTTGGTCCAAAATCGTTTTATCAAACCAATTCGGCTCAGGCTTATGAGCTTTATAAAGTGGCGTATGAAATGGCGGCTCTTACTGGCGATGAATTGGTGTATGATTTGTACACGGGTACGGGCACCATCGCCAACTTTGTTGCTGGCAAAGCAAAAAAAGTAATTGGATTGGAGTATGTAACAGCGGCAATTGAAGATGCGAAAATAAATTCTCAATTGAATGGAATCACGAACACTGAGTTTTTTGCAGGCGACATAAAAGACTTGTTGAGTGAGCAATTTTTGTCCGAACACGGCCGGCCAACTGTAATCATCACTGATCCTCCGCGGGCAGGCATGCATGAAGACGTTTGCAAAATGCTGTTGAAGGCGGCGCCACAGAAAATTGTTTATGTCAGCTGTAATCCTGCCACTCAAGCCAGAGACATGAAAATCCTTTCGGAATCATACAAGGTTGCCGCCGTGCAACCAGTTGACATGTTTCCGCACACCATTCATGTAGAGAATGTGGCGTTGATGGTGAAAAAATGAGTGATAATAATTAATCAAATAAAACTATGCCCCTGCCATCGTAGTTTTTCTTAATTTTCGGGTTCATTTCAGTTTAGTTCAATAAATATTAAAAATCATGAGCGATCAGAAAATTAGCATCACCAATGGAAAATTAACCGTGCCGGATATGCCCACCATTCCCTTTATCGAAGGTGATGGAACTGGAGTAGATATTTGGCCCGCATCAAAATATGTATTTGACTCAGCCATAGAGAAAGCCTATAAGGGCAAAAGAAAAATAAACTGGAAAGAAGTGCTGGCAGGTGAAAAAGCTTTTAACAAGACAGGAAGCTGGATGCCTGATGAAACGATGGCCGCTTTCCGCGAATATTTAGTTGGCATTAAAGGTCCATTGACAACACCCGTGGGTGGTGGAATTCGTTCCCTGAACGTAGCACTTCGCCAGGATTTGGATTTGTATGCTTGCGTTCGTCCTGTGCAATGGTTTAAGGGAGTTCCTTCTCCTGTGAAAGAGCCACACAAAACCAACATGACCATCTTCCGCGAAAATACCGAAGACATTTACGCTGGTATTGAGTTTGAGTTGGGTAGTGATGACAATAAGAAATTCATGAGTTTTTTTAAGGACGCTTTTCCGAAGCAGTACAAAAAAATTCGCTTCCCGGAAACTTCTGGTATCGGGATCAAACCCGTTTCAAAAGAGGGAACAGAAAGACTAGTGCGTGCCGCTATAAAATTTGCTATTGAACACAAGAAGCCAAACGTTACGCTAGTGCACAAAGGAAACATCATGAAATTCACAGAAGGAGGTTTCCGTGATTGGGGATACGCTTTAGCGAAGAGTGAATTTGGTGGAAAAGAAATTGATGGTGGTCCTTGGATGGAAATTAATAAAGAAGGCCATAAGATTGTGGTGAAAGATTCGATCGCTGATGCATTCCTTCAACAGATATTGTTGCGGCCGGATGAATATTCAGTCGTAGCGACTCTTAATTTAAATGGTGATTATATTTCAGATGCACTGGCAGCCATTGTAGGTGGAATTGGAATCGCCCCAGGCGGAAACATCAATTACATAACGGGTCACGCGATCTTTGAAGCAACTCATGGCACCGCACCAAAGTACGCAGGCCAAGACAAGGTAAATCCTGGCTCAGTAATTCTCTCCGGTGTAATGATGCTTGAATATTTGGGCTGGCAAGAAGCAGCCGATATGATTGTAAAAGGATTGGAAGGTGCTATCTCAGCAAAAAAAGTTACGTATGATTTCCATCGCTTGATGGAAGGTGCTACTCTGCTGAAGTGTTCCGAGTTTGGAAAAGAAGTAGTGAAAAATATGTGATTTTAAATAATTCAAGGAAATAGAAATCCCTGTTGATTTATCAACAGGGATTTTTTTGAAGCAATGTGTAAGATGCATTTAGTTAAGATGCATTTAGTTAAGATGCATTTAGTTTAGTTATCGCCCACTTACATATTGCAATGCATTCTACCGAAATTAGAATTCCAGTTCGGAGAACTACAGCTGGTGTGAATTAAAATGAACGCCGTAGGTGGTGGCACCGCAAAGATTGATCCTGTATAGCTGGAGTGTCACTCGTTAATTTCGCATCGCATTTGTTTGGAACTAATTCGTGTTGCAAAATATTTTTTATAGGAAGCGCCTATGAAAACCCTGGTTTCTTAACCAGGGAAAATTCCCATGATTAATTTTTGGTTAATGAAAAGGTAATCATAACTACTCACCGATTATTTGGTTTACTGATGATTACACATTTCCTTCACTAAGGCATCGACTAAAGTAGCAGGAACGGAAACGTTGTGATTATGCACACTCGATACGTTCGAATTAAACATTAAAGAATATTCTTATGAAAAACAGTTTCTATTTATTCATCCTGTTTCCATTTGCTATTAACGCCCAAAATTGGAATGGCACAACAGTTCCTGCAACCATTAGTGATGGTTATGCTACCCACTTCCAACTTACCACGTCTGGATGGGGCGGTCACCACGCGATATTATTTAATGCTTATCCCAGCGCTCCACAGGTAGATGGAAACTTAGAGCAATACGGAAATACTAAACATACTTACGATGTTGGCCCATATTCTTCTGGGGCGGGTGCAATTATGTTTTTGGGAAACGGAGGGAACATGGATTTTCTAATATCCAATAATTCACCTAGTGCAAACGTAAATGTGAATTGGGGTGTTCCTAAAATGACAATCAATAGAAATGGCAACGTTGGTATTGGCAATGCAAATTCGGATGCAAAACTAACAGTGACTGGTCAGGTTCACGCACAAGAAGTAAAAGTATCAGTCACTGCTCCGGGGCCTGACTATGTCTTTGAAAATGATTACCCCCTTTCTTCACTCGAAGAAATAAAAAATTACATCGATCAGAACAAGCACTTGCCTGAAGTCCCTTCTGCAAAGGAAATGGAAAAGAATGGTGTGCAATTAGGTGAGATGAATATGCTGTTGTTGAAAAAGATTGAGGAGCTTACACTTTATCAGATTGATGCAAACAGAAAAATTGAAATCCTTCAAAGAGAAATTCAAAACCTAAAAAAATAAACCATGAAAAATTCGCTGCTCTTGATTGGAACTTTTACGATCGTTGCTTTTTGTGCAAAGGCACAATGGAATCAAACCATCACCAGCCCAGTGAATGTTTCGCCAACAACCACAATCAGTAACAGCAATCTTGTTAATAAGTTTAATTTACCTACAACGGATGGTAGTGCTGCAAATTTTTCCATTCTATCGAACAACTGGGACCTCGGTGGAGGTTACGGATTGATTGAAGGAGCAAACGTGGTTTCACCCGTAATCTGGTTATATAACTTTGGTGGAAGGAACGCCTTTACTGTCGCGAGTAAAAATTACTCAGCGGGACAAGGACAAGGTGTTATAGGGGATTATTTGAATCCGCTTTTTCAAGTAAGAGAGAATGAGTATGTAGGAATAGGCACAACATCCCCCTCAGTAAAACTTCATGTCAATGGTGCGTTACGTGTTGATGGAGCCTCAGGAGGTTCAGTTGGAAGCGGCAATGGATCTCGTATTGAATTGTCTTCAGGAGGTGTAACAAGTATTGAAGAAAATTGGGGTATCAATCTTATAGGTAATGATTTCTCTCCGATAAAATTAAAAATGCTGCCTTGCTTGTTGGTTACACGTCAAACTCAGCTGGCTGGGGTACTGGAGGAAATTTATTTGTTCAGGGTAACGTAGGCATCGGCACCACAAGTCCAGGAAGCTTCAAGCTTGCAGTAGAAGGAAAGATTGGAGCACGTGAAATAAATGTAACAACCGCAGCTTGGTCCGATTATGTATTTAATGAAGATTATAAACTGAGGTCTCTTAAAGAAGTAAACCAGTATACCAAAGAAAACAAACACCTCCCTGAAATTCCTTCAGCGAAAGAAGTGATTGAGAACGGACAGAATCTCGGTGAAATGAATGCACTGTTGCTGAAGAAGATTGAGGAACTCACGCTGTATGTGATTGAATTGAAGAAGAGAGATGAAGCTCAACAAAAGGAGATTGAAATTTTAAAGGAAGCGAAGGAGGCGAGTGTACGATGAAAGTCAAAAACGCTAAAATAAAATGCTCGGCATTTCTCTAACTCAAATAAAAATTTAAATAACACACTATGAAAAAAATTCTCTACCTGATCTTTCTATTTCCGTTGGCAATTAATGCGCAAACCTGGACTGGCAATATCATTGAATTTGTTCACCCGACATGGGGAAGCAATAGTGATTATACAGCCCTGTATCGCGACGACACACAATCTGATGTAACCGTTTTAAAATTGAGAATGGGTGATGAGTACTCATCAAATTTCCAGATTGGATACAACTTTTACGTTGATGGACTGTGGTACACGACGTTTAGCGTGGATGGATATGGCAACGGGCACTTCAAAGGAAATGTAGGTATTGGCACCACCAATCCCGGAAGCTTCAAGCTTGCCGTAGAGGGAAAGATTGGTGCCCGTGAAATAAATGTAACAACAGCTGCCTGGTCGGACTATGTATTTAATGAAGATTATAAGTTAAGACCTCTTGAAGAAGTAAACAGGTACATCAAAGAAAACAAACACCTTCCTGAGATTCCCTCAGCCAAAGAAGTAATAGAGAATGGGCAGAATTTAGGCGAGATGAATATGCTGCTGCTAAAAAAGATTGAAGAGCTGACTCTTTATCTAATTGATATGAAGAAGGAGAACGAAAAATTAAAGAGCAGGGTAAATAAATTAGAAGAAAAACTAGAATAAAGAACAAGCCGCGAGATGTGTAGTGTTTTGAAAATATTTTTGCTTAACATTTTGATCACCTTTCTTTCTTATGGATGCTGTAAGAAGAGTGATCCCAAACCACTAACGGAGCTGGAGAAATTACCACCGGCCACTCAAAAAGGGAAAGATACCTTTGGTTGTCTGGTAAATGGCAAAGCATGGGTACCCAAAACCACTATAGATGCCGATGCATTTTATCAACTAGGAGTACTTCAACTTGGCGGAGGCCTTTTTGGCCCAACACAGTTTATTGAAATGGGTCTTTTGGAGGTTAATGGTTTCCGAATACAGGAAGGAACCTACCCTTTAATTAAAACTGCAAATAGTTTTTCAAACGCGGGAATTGAAACTTCTCCAAACACACTTTGCAGTTACAGCCCGTCAGATACCTTTTCCGGTACGTTAACTATTACAAAGTTTGATCGCGTGTTGTACATCGTGTCGGGACTATTTGAATTTTCGACCGTAGCCTCGGGCTGCGATACTTTAAAAATAACTAATGGACGATTTGATATAAGATACACACCCTAACTATTTTACCATGAAAAGAATATCAGTTCTCGTTTCCTTTTGCCTGAGCGCTCATTTTTTGGCCGCGCAGATCAATTTAATTCAGCAACCCGGTAGCATAAGGATATTACCTACTTCAGTTATTTCACCAACTAGGCTCATCACACCCGCGGGTATCCAAACCGAAATTGGCACGACATTTCAAAACAACATGGACGTGATTTATCAAAATGTAGATCGGTCGTATGTGACTACCGGCCTGTTGCTGGATTACGGTCTGCTCCTGACAGATGTAGCTAAGTTCAATGGTACCCTCGTATCAGATAATTATGCGAATCGATCTGTGTGGACGGCCTTGTACTCTTCACTTTATTTCATGAAGTTTAATAACAATGCTACTCTTACTACACCGGCTGCTGTCAATACACTCATCGATAATTACCTTATTGCGGATGGAGCATTTGCAAATTTGTCCGCAGTCACCAGCCATTATGTGGCTCCAAATAATGCTGTGGTCAATCTCATAGGATTGCATTATCAATACGAGCAATTTAAGACTAATGCGGCAACGAGTAACCTGGTGTATGTCTCCAACAATCAGATTTACGACACGCCAGGCCGGCCGGCCAGCCCTTATGAAATCAAAGACGCTTTCGCTATCGCACCCACTACAGATTTGCTTCAGGGCAACACGCACATCTTCAGGTTGCGAAGCGATTTGTTCTTAAGAAACAACGCAAGAACAATTAGCAACTTACAAGCCGACTTTAGTGATGGTCTGGGCATGCGCAATGTGGGCCTCGGTACGGATGTTTCTGTTACCTATTCTTCGGATAGTGTCAAGACTATTGTTTTTAGATTGACTTACTCTGATGGACAAGTGCTACAGAGCCAGGCTGTAGTGAATGTTAGCGGCACAACTAGGATTTGCACCAGCTGCCGATACATCAGTCCTCCAGCACCTATTGCTTTTCCAAATGCGAGCATCAATTTTCCCGTACCTCCTGCACAAATGAGCACCGGGCACGTTACCGTTGCCACTGCAGGAACAGATGGCATACTTGATAACCCTTTAATTATTGTGGAAGGTTTCGACCCACAAAATACAATCAGTTATTTTGATTATTTAAAACGGGACAAACTGGGAGTCATAATTGATGCTACAACAGGACAAACATTGAGTCAGTTATTGGAAGCCAATAACTATGACTTGGTCTTTCTTAATTATGACAATGGTATAGACGACATTAAAAGGAATGCCTACCTGCTTGAAAACCTGATCTACTGGGTGAATCAACAAACAGCAGCCGTGGGCAGTTCCCAAAAAAATGTAGTGCTCGGGGCAAGCATGGGGGGCTTGGTGGCGCGTTATGCTTTGCGAGACATGGAGTTGCGCAATGTAAACCATAATACACGTCTGTATTGCAGTTTAGACTCGCCGCACCAGGGTGCCAACGTGCCTCTCGCTCTTCAGGCTGCTGTCAGGTACTTGTATGACTTTAGTATCTTTTTTGTTCGGTTTGCAGACCTTGCTCCCGAATTGAAAACAGGATTCAATGTGCTGAACAGCCCGGCTGCTCAGCAAATGTTAACGTATCAGTTGCAGGGGCAGGGAGAGAGTTTAGCTGTGAATAATACACCTCATACCAATTTTCTTAGTGACTACAATGCCGCAGGGATGCCACGTCTTTGGGGTATTCGCACATTGGCCATCGCCAATGGATCAGAATGTGCACAAACACAGGGTTACAGTCCGTATTCGCAAATGCTCTCGGGCAACGGTACCCAGGACCTTGGTTACTTTCTTGGCCTTGCGGCTTCTATCTGGCAGACTTTTGCTACCAACAACATATTGAATTTCTTTTCGGGGTTCATTTCAACAAAATCAGATATTAAAATTGACGTTGATGTTCGCTCCTTGCCCGATCAGCAGGCGCAACGGATCTTCTATTTCCACATGTATTATAAGAAGGAAATATTGTGGGGTCTGATCACATCCACCACAGATATGGCCAACTTTTCATTCAACTCACAAGGATCTATGTACCCTATTGACAGTAATCCCGGCGGTATTTATAACACAGATAAATTTGCTCAAATTCCCACGAACATTTCCGCAATAAATCTAAATCCGTTGATAAAGAAATTTGATTTTATTCCCACAACGTCTTCATTGGATATTGGGTCGGGAACACAGACAATAGCTGCCGCTGATTATCTTAGAACCTATTCCCCAGCATTTCCACTGGCTTCTCCTAAAAATGTGCCCTTCAATAATTTCTTTACCAATCCGCTTTCAAATGAAGATCATGCCACATTAAACTTGAAGAATGCTAACTGGCTTTGGCAAGAGCTGCAGGGTACACCTGGCTATTTTAGTTGTAATTATTTGTGCAGCAACACATCTATCTATCCTACTATTTCGGGAGATAATGTCGTTTGCTCCGGCAGTGTGCCGTTCACAGCAAGCAACATCGGCCCGGGTGTAACCCTTACTTGGAACAAGAGCAGCAATCTAAACTATGTCTCAGGCCAGGGCACCACCACCTATACGGTAACTTCTAATACTGTCGGGGCCGGGTTCGTGAATGTCACTCCAAATGGTCAATGTGGGGCAGGGCCGGTGATCAGCAAAAATTTGAGTGTGGGCACAGGTGCCCCGCCTACGTTCATAACCATTGGTCGTAATGAATGTTCGGACCAACGATTCTCAACTGATTTTGCAGGAGGTGCATCAGTCTATGACTGGACTATCATTGATCTGGGTAATAACAATTTTACTTTCTATCACCAGCACAATTACCAATTGATTACTGGTTTGGGCAGTGGCAATTATAGTGTAGTTGTTGCTTCCGCGTGCCCGAGCTCTCTAGCAGTTTCAAAAGGGTTTACGGTGGTATGCAGTGGGTCATCTCCCAAATTTGCCATTTCACCTAATCCCGCCACTTCGGTGATTAATGTTGAAGCGATTGATCAAACAACGAACCAGAAACCGGATCTGAACGGCTCGACAAAGAATTTTGAAATCCATCTCTTAAACGATTCAGGTGAAGTGCTTAAGCAAGAAAAGAGCAATTCGGGTATGATTAACCTAGACGTTAGGAATCTGAAAAAAGGCCTTTATATTTTGCATATCATCCAAGAGAGAGAAATTATTCGCCAGAAAATATTCATAGAATAACTATTCGGCAGATGCATTATGCTGATGGGTCGTGAGCGGTTAGCTAAAATGAAGATAAAGTGTGATATGGCAAAAAACTGAAAATCTTCTCTGCTGAAGGAAGACTTTTTTGTTTATTGAGCCCAATTCGATCATCAGTTTCATTCTGGAGATACCAGCTTAATTGCTATTATTATTGTCAGTATCATTAACCAGGCTAGGGCAAGGCGTAAAATACGTTTTCCAAAAACCTTCATTCGGTTTTTTCTTATCCAAAAAAAGGCAGACCTCCCGAACCCAAATCCGGGATGGCCTGCTCAACCGTAAACCTGAAGAAAAAGTATGCTTGTAACTCGTATCAAAATAATCGACTTTAGTTTTTTCAAAAAATCCTCGAATTCAGGGATTTACATTAAAGCTTCAGAAGCTTTCATAATCAGCTCGCTTGAATTTTTAGCGTCAAATTTGAACCTTAGATTTTTGCGATGGCTCTCCACCGTGTGCACACTAATAAAGAGGTGACTCGCAATTTCTTTGGATGAAAGACCTTTTGCCAACAGGCTCAAAACTTCTTTTTCCTTTGGGGTGATGCCATTCATAGTGTTCACATTTAATTTAATTTTCTTTCTGAAATCACCGCATATTTTCTGCGCCAGAGGAAAGATCCCTTGTAGTTTCTTGTTTCTTCTTAAGTTTAACTTTCTCAACATTCTCGCCCAGTTTTATTTTGCTTCGATCGTACTTCATTTCCTCAGACATCGCATGTTTTACGGATTGAGAAGCTACGAGCACTGCAACGATCACAATGGCGATCCCGACTGTCAGTTTTTTTTGAGCTTTCATATCCTTTGTTTTTTTGGGTTCATTGGACCTTAATGAAAGTATTGGGTGCCAGTAACCACTTTTACAGAATTTTTATGGACACTTAGTCAGGATGCCAAGGTGACTCGGTGTAACGATAACAAAAGACGAATATGCTAAACCCTAAGTGTGCTCATGCCGATCAATGTGAACGCGGCTTGAATAATTACTTTTTCATGTTGTTTGTTGTCGGGTTCTGATTTGGCATGCAACCTGAATCGCTGAACCGGGATTAATGAATATCCGATGGTTGTGTAACCAGCCTAAAATCAATGAGTTGTAAACCAGTAATTGCTTTTGGGAGATGGAAAAAATAGATTTGACAGTCTTTTGGAGCTAACATATTTCCATAGTCAAATCTCAAAGCATCAAAGACATCAATCTTAAAATTCTTTACATTTACTAAGGACGAAATAAATTCATCGACCAGTGGTTACGAGGGGAGGACAATTTCATTAACCTAGTATCAATGCCAGAACCACCCTTGATCATCGAAGAGATAAAAAAAGGAAATAACACCCAGCTGGCTGAAATCTACAAGGCCTATCGCAGTGAATTTGTGGGCTGGGCTGGCAGTCATTACCAGTGCGATAAAGAGGAAGCCCGCGATATCTATCAGGCGAGCGTCATTACCTTGTACGACAATATTATCAAGGAGAAACTGCAACAACTCAATGGTAGTGTGAAAACCTATCTGTTCGCCATTGGTAAAAACAAGATCATGGAATTGCGAAGAGCAGATAAAAAATTTGATTTCACACAGGAAGTGCAAAACCTGGATATTGTGGATCTACCCGACGACGAAAAGCAACAAAGAGAAAAGCAACTGAAGATTGTTCAGCATTGCCTCGAGAAGCTAGGGGAACCCTGCCGCACGATGCTCGAATTATATTATTACCATGAAACCGGACTGGACTCACTGGCCGAAATGTTGCGATACAAGAACGGAGACACGGTAAAGAACTTGAAGAGCCGATGCCTCCTTCGTTTGCGCGAACTGGTTACGCAAGAACTAAAAAAACATTAAAGACAAGATGTATGAAGGAGCCCATTAACGATATTCAGCAGATCGAGAAATTCCTGGAAGGAAAGATGAATGATAAAGAGAGGAAAGAATTTGAAAACAAACTGAACCAGGACCAATCGTTAAGTGCGATGATGACAGATATGAACCTGCTCGTGGAAGGCATAAAAATGTCTGCCGGCCAATCTTCAAAAGAAGAAAAATCCGATCGCCTGAAATTTTTTAATGAAATCAATGACATAGAAAAAAAATCTTTTGAAAGTTCAACTCCCACAATCAAGATAGTTTCTTTGTATCGCAGTCCTTGGGTGTTGTCGGCAGCGGCCAGTGTAATCTTACTTGTTACTCTCACATTTTATTTCATGCGAGAACAAACACCAATCAATGAAAAATTATACACTGCTTATTTCGAACCGTTTGATTCTCCCGGCAGTGGCTTAACCCGCGGAAGCAGTGTGGTGACCCTAAAAACGAAAGCATACGAAGCCTATGACAACGGAAATTATAAAGTAGCGGCTCAATTGTTTGAACAAATTATTAAAGAGAAGGATGATCCGATTGCCCAATTGTGTCTGGGTAATTCTTACCTCGCGCAAAACGATTTCCCTAAAGCAGAAAAGATATTTACAGATATGGTGACAAAACGTACCGAGTTAATAACGCAAGCCAACTGGTACCTGGCTCTTACGTACTTAAAGGAAAATAAAATGGAGCGAGCGAAGGCTACTTTGTGGGAGCTCAGTAAGAGTAGCACCTATGGAGAAAAGTCACGGAAGCTGTTGAAGGAATTGGACTAAGCATTTTACCAAGGCTTGAAGCCTATCTCTACATCATTACTACAAAGAAAATTGATACAATTACGGGGAATTTCAAAAGGAATAACCCTCCAGCATCTTCACGACTGTGATCGCTGCCTCTTCACCTTTATTACCGAATTTTCCTCCAGCACGTTCAAGTGCTTGTTTTTTATTGAGGGTAGTTAGCACTCCAAAGGCTACTGGCTTATTTGATTTTAAACTCACTTTCATAATTCCGTAAGCAACCACCTGGCAGATGTAGTCAAAGTGCGGCGTGTCGCCTTGAATAACACAGCCCAAACAAATCACGGCATCAATTTCTTTTTTATCGGCCATTCGCTGAGCACCTAATGGAAGCTCAAAACTTCCAGGCACATTGGTGCGATGGATATTATCTTTTTTGGCACCTAATTCAAGAAGTGCGTTATAAGCTCCATCAAAAAGGGGTTCGGTAATTTCATCATTCCACTCCGCCACCACAATGGCGAATTTCTTGTTCTTCAAGTTGATTTTGCTTTTCCCCGAAATAGATGAAAGTATTCCTGCCATAAATTTTTCTTTAAATAAAAAAGGGATAGAACCTATCCCTTTTCAAATATCATTAATTAATTCCTAAGAATTTGTTTCGAGTCTTGCTTTGTATTTTTTCGCACTTTGCACTTCGCTGCTTTCCCAATACTTATCAATCACTTCTTGATAAATTTCTTTGGCTTTATCATTCTTATTCAATTTTTCGTAAGCCAACGCGGCTTTCATCAAATACGCTGGAGTAAACTCTTTCGTGGGCTTATAGTTGGATGCTTTGTCATACCACTTCGATGCATTCTCAAAATCCTTTTGTTCCATATAGGCATCGCCAATCAAACTGTAGGCACGTGGCTGAATTAGCATGTCGTTGGCCTTGAAATCTTCGAGATAAAAAATGGCGAGTGAATATTTTGCCTGCTTCAGGCAGATTGCCCCAGCATAAAAATTAGCAAGGTTTCCTGCAGGAGTCATTCCATACTCATCAATGATTTGTATAAAGCCTAGGTTGTTGCCATCGCCATTGAGTGCCAGATTAAGGCTGTCGGACTCAAAATAATGAACAGCCTGAAACATTTCTTTCTGGGCTTCTCCTTCCTGATTATCGATATAATATCTCCATCCGAAATAACCACCCACAACCAAAACCAATGCAGATACTATGCCTATAATTATTTTAGGATTTCTCTCAGCCCAATGTTCTATGCCTTCGAGTTTCTGCTTGATTACCTCCGGATTTTCTAATAATTCTTTGCCTTCTTCCTTTTTAGCCATGATTATATAAAATTAAGCCCCGCTATCTAGTACGGGGCTGCAAAACTAAGAATTCCCAACTTTAATCAAAAACCGTTTAGTCCAGGATAAAAGGATAGTTGGGTTCTGCATAAATATCATGCATTGCCTCTGAGGGGTCAGGGTATTTGGATTCCTCAGCAAATTTCACGCTCGCCTCCACTTGTCCATTGACTTTTTGCTCAATGGCTTCAAAATCTTTTTCAGTTGCGATTTTCTTATCTAAAATTGTTTTTCTGACTTGTTCGATAGGATCGCGCTGTTTGTATTCTTCTACCTCTTCTTTTGTCCTGTATTTCTGAGGGTCACTCATGGAGTGACCTTTATAGCGATAAGTTCTAAATTCTAAAAGAGTTGGGCCTTCGCCGGCACGTGCACGAGTGGCCGCGCGGGCAACGGCTTCGTGAACAGCTTCCACATTCATAGCATCAACGGGTTCAGATGGCATATCGTAAGATTCACCCAGCTTGTAAAGTTCATGTACATTCGAAGTGCGGGCTACAGAAGTCCCCATCGCATAGCCGTTGTTTTCGATAACGAAAATCACGGGTATCTTCCAAAGCATAGCCAAATTCAAAGCTTCATGGAACGCACCTTGGCGCACAGCACCATCGCCCATGTAGCAGATGCAGAGGTTGCCTGTTCTATTATATTTTTCAGAGAATCCTATGCCGGCACCCAGGGGCACTTGCGCTCCTACTATACCGTGACCTCCAAAGAATCCATGTTCCTTATCGAAAATGTGCATAGAGCCACCTTTTCCTTTACTTACTCCCGTTTCTTTAGCAAAAAGTTCCGCCATTACTTTATTCGGGCTCGTACCCAATGCCAATGGATGTGCGTGGTCCCGGTAAGCAGTAATATATTTATCTCCTTTTATTAAAGCGGATACTGCTCCAGAGGCGCACGCTTCTTGGCCTATATATAAATGACAAAAGCCACGAATTTTCTGCATTCCGTAGAGTTGCCCCGCTTTCTCCTCGAACTTGCGCATGAGAAGCATGGATTCAAACCAGAACATATAAGTTTCTTTGGAAAACTCTGTTTTGGAGGTTTTTGGTTTCGCTTGGGCAGTGGCAGCCATATGTATTACTTTTGAATTTTACGAACTGCGAAAATACTAGATGGCTTGGCAATCGCCAAACCGATTATAAATCTATAGAATGTGTTCCTTCAAGAATTAAAACTTTTCAATTTTAAGAACTATGCCGAGGTCAACCTCCGGTTTGAAAATCCGGTCAATTGCCTTTTAGGAAAAAACGGCAGTGGCAAGACCAATTTGCTTGATGCGATGCATTATTTGTCGTTTACCAAAAGCGCTATCAATCCTTCAGATTCACAGAATATCAGATTGGGAGAAAGCCAGTTCATCATAAAAGGGGCCTTTAAAATCCAAGGGAAAACGAAAGAAGTAATTTGCTCCTACCAGCAAGGCCAGAAAAAGATGGTAAAAGAAGATGGACAAGATTATTTAAAGTTCTCAGATCATGTCGGAAAATATCCGCTGGTACTCATCGCCCCACAAGACATTGAGTTGATTTGGGATGGAAGTGAAGTGCGAAGAAAATTTTTTGACAGCCTGCTTTCACAAATTGATCATGGGTATTTGGAAGATTTAATTGTTTACACCTCGTATCTTAAGCAACGCAACAGTGCCCTGAAATTATTCGCTGAACGTGGCACTGTCGACCACGATTTGCTGGCTGGTTATGATCAAAAAATTATCCCCTCAGCTAAAAGGATCTTTTCTGAAAGAAGCGAATTCCTTAGAGAGTTTCTTCCGGTATTTCAGCAGCATTATAAAGCCCTTGCTGATTCGAAGGACGAAAAGATGAGTATTCAATATCGCTCTGATCTGGAGGGCAATGACTTTGAAGAGTTGCTTAGTAAAAATCTAAGCCGTGATGTAGCGCTTCAACGAACCACCACAGGAATTCATAGGGATGATTTTTTGTTTTTGTTAAACAATAATGAAGTGAAGCGCTTCGGTTCTCAAGGACAACAAAAATCTTTTTTGATTGGACTAAAGCTGGCGGAGTTTCACTGTATTGCTGAAAGGAAGAAATTTAAACCCTTGCTTTTGCTGGATGATATCTTTGATAAACTGGATGACAATCGCATTCGTAAAATCATGCAATTTGTCGCGGACGGAATGTTTGGTCAGCTTTTTATTACGGATGCTCGACCAGCCCGTTGCATTGAGTTATTAAAGGAGGTAAAACTTAAGGCTGGTTTGGTGAATATTGAAAATGGTACTTTTGTAAAGTAGTTTTTAATTATGGCCAAAGATCCCCACGATATTCAACACATTGGCCAAGCCATTCGACAACTATTAAAGGAATATCACCTTAAACCCAAATTTGATGAAGCCAGCGTGGTTGCCTCGTGGGAGAGGATTGTGGGAAAACCTGTAGCCAAACGCACAAAGAGAATTTATATTCGAAACAAAGTACTTTTCATCGAATTGGATTCCCCAGCCATGAAAAGTGACCTGAGCTTCCATAAAAACCATCTTCTCAAAACCTTTGAGACGGAATTTGGAAAGGATGTTCTCAAAGAAATAGTGTTGATGTAACTGCTCAGTAGAATAATTCCTTATCCTCACGTTTGCCGATACCGAAAAACCGTATAATTTTGCACTCCTATTTTTCGGGAACGGTAAAAGTCCGCTTGAAAGGATAGGAAAGAGTTCTTGAAAAAGATTAAAAATCGTTGCGGGGAGATACTCAAGCGGCCAACGAGGACAGACTGTAAATCTGTTGACTTATGTCTTCACAGGTTCGAATCCTGTTCTCCCCACTGTGTTGACTGTAGCTTTAGCGAAGGTTAACAAAAAACCACCTACGCCAAGGCTTCGGTGGACAAGCGGGAGTAGCTCAGTTGGTAGAGCGATAGCCTTCCAAGCTATAGGTCGCGAGTTCGAGCCTCGTTTCCCGCTCATTGAGTCGTTATCCGTTAATCGTTAACTGTTAGTTGTTTATATTAAAAACAGACAATTAACTGATAACGGATAACTAATAACGGCAAAACGCTGTTGTAGCTCAGTGGTAGAGCACTTCCTTGGTAAGGAAGAGGTCGTGAGTTCAATCCTCATCAACAGCTCTGGGATTTAAGATTGAATTTAGTGAACAGGTGGTTCACTAATAGTTTTTTGAAATTATGTATGCGAAACCTTTTAAAACACTGATGAGTAGCGATCATCCTAAAAGTGTTGAAAAGATTAGCAGTTGCCCCGCCCACCAAAGCAAAAGCAAAGGTTGGGAAAGGCAATAACCTATCCGAAAGGCTCAAAATGTTTAGGGTGTAGCTTCTTAGAAATAAGGGCAATGAGTAAGTAACTTATTAAATCAATTTTATACACTTTAAACTTAACTGGGATTTTCAAACATGGCAAAAGAAACATTTGACCGCTCCAAACCGCACGTAAACATCGGTACCATTGGTCACGTTGATCATGGTAAAACTACGTTGACGGCTGCTATCACTCAGGTTCTTTCTAAAAGAGGGCTTGCTGCAGTTCGTGACTTCTCATCAATTGATAATGCTCCTGAAGAAAAAGAGAGGGGTATCACTATCAACACTTCTCACGTAGAATATTCTACAGACAAGAGACACTACGCTCACGTAGACTGTCCGGGCCACGCTGACTATGTAAAAAACATGGTTACTGGTGCTGCCCAGATGGACGGAGCTATCCTTGTAGTGGCTGCCACTGATGGCCCTATGCCTCAAACCCGCGAGCATATTCTTTTGGCTCGTCAGGTTGGTGTACCTGCATTGGTTGTATTTATGAACAAAGTTGACTTAGTTGACGATGCAGAATTGCTTGACCTTGTTGAAATGGAAGTTCGCGAATTGCTTTCTTCTTATCAATTCCCTGGCGATACCATGCCTGTTATCCGTGGCTCTGCTTTGGGTGCATTGAATGGTGAAGCAAAATGGGTTGAAAAAGTTAATGAGCTGATGGACGCTGTGGATAACCACATTCCGATTCCAGTTCGTTTGATCGACAAAGATTTCTTGATGCCTGTAGAAGACGTGTTCTCGATCACAGGTCGTGGAACGGTTGCTACTGGTCGTATCGAGCGTGGTATCATCAAAACTGGTGATCCAGTTCAAATTCTTGGAATGGGTGCTGAGAACTTGACTTCCACCATCACTGGTGTGGAGATGTTCCGCAAGATCCTTGACAGAGGAGAAGCTGGTGACAACGTAGGTTTGTTGCTCCGTGGTATTGAAAAAGAGCAAATCTGCCGTGGAATGGTAATCTGTAAGCCAGGTTCCGTTACTCCACATGCTAAATTCAAAGCTGAAGTTTACGTTCTTTCAAAAGAAGAAGGTGGTCGTCACACTCCTTTCTTTAATAAGTACCGCCCTCAGTTCTACTTCCGCACAACGGATGTAACTGGCGAGTGTAAGCTTCCTGCAGGTGTTGAAATGGTTATGCCTGGTGATAACGTTTCCATCGAAGTGGAGTTGATCAACAAGATTGCTATGGAAAAAGGTCTTCGTTTCGCTATCCGCGAAGGTGGCCGTACTGTAGGTTCTGGCCAGGTAACGGAGATTTTAGACTAAGAAGTAATTCATATCAGTATGAAAATCGCTCATCGAAAAGGTGAGCGATTTTTTTTGGAGGAAGCTTGTGCATAGGATGAGATTGCCGGCGGCATCTTTCAGGTGTATAAAGCTCCCCCAAAATGGGGATTAGTTTATAGAATTGGAAATTATGTGGAGCATCTCGGCGATAAAATGTCACGTTTGCCGTTTTTTTCTATTAATCTCTTTTCATGTGTTCTACTTTTCAGGTACACAAACAAACCTTATGTACAAATGAAAAAATTACTGTTTCCCAAATGGCCAGCTGCTATATTAATTGTGGCTGTCATGTCGTGCCAACCTCCACCAGCGTGCCCAGATTTAGTCGTGAACTCCGTGATTGCATATGGCGCAACGGGCAATGTGATGCCATACGGTGTTGCAATAAAGAATATTGGAACCGCCGTTGCCAATATCAACGGTACTAATAACCGGGTGTACTGGCAGGCATGGTTATCGATGGACGGTGTCACAAGGAGCGTCGCCGCATGTGGTTCGAGCTTTGACCAACCGCTCGGTGTAAATCAAATTACTTGGGTAAGGGTTGATTGTACCTTTCCCGCCAATCTTGATTTCAGGTCTTATCGTTCACTGATTGTGGATCTGTATGCTGGTGAATCGAACACATTAGGGGAGTGCAATACGAGCAATAACTCTTTTGTGCGTACACCATTGCCTTTGTAAGCTTTCGATTTGCTTCGTTTTAAACCAAATTAGATAGTTAGTAGTAGTAAATACTGTTGATACAGATTTATACCTAAAGGCCATACGTTTAGCAGAGGTCATATTCAGTAAATAACTGATGATCAATAATAAAGCGTTTCTGAGATTTTTCTTAGAAACGCTTTTGTTTTCTTTTAGGATTGCCCTACATTTGCAGTCCTTTTGAAATTTAAGGTAGGGAGTCAGGAGGAAGCCGAGGTACTTTACGGGTGTAGTTCAACGGTAGAATAGCGGTCTCCAAAACCGTTGATCTTGGTTCGAATCCAGGCACCCGTGCGAAAAAACTACTTTGAAATACGGTTCAAAGTAGAGTTAACGAAATGATCAATCATCTTGTTAGCTAAACTCAAAAGATGGGTAATCCGTGCTGAAACGAAGAATTTGATGGAAAAATTGAAAAACTATATTCTCGATTCGATTGACGAGATCCGTAACAAGGTTTCTTGGTCGAAATTCAACGAATTGCAAAGCAGTGCTATTTTGGTATTGGTGGCATCGGTGATTTTCGCCTTGGTCATTGGTTTAATCGATTTTGGTTTTAATAATGCTTTGCACTGGTTTTACAGGGAATTTTAAGAAATCATGGCAGAGTTAAAATGGTATGTATTGCGTGTGATCAGCGGCCAGGAAAAGAAAATCAAATCTTACCTGGAAACAGAGATCGAACGTTCTAAACTCACTGAATTTATCCCGCAGGTGCTTATTCCTTCGGAGAAAGTTTACGAGATGCGCAATGGTAAGAAGCGTGTTCGTGAAAGAAATTTCTTCCCCGGATATGTTCTGGTGTCGGCTGACCTTTCAAATGGAGAAGCTTACCACAAAGTGAATAACATCCCAGGAGTGATTGGCTTTTTAGGTTCGAATGGATCAAGCGCTACCAACAAAGAACCAGTTGCCTTGAGACAATCGGAAGTAAACCGGATCCTTGGAAAGGTTGATGAAGTGGATCAATTCGAAGAAAAACTGGAGACTCCATTTATAAAGGGGGAATCTGTGAAAGTAATGGATGGTCCATTCAGCGGATTTACAGGAAATGTGGAAGAGATTTTTGAGGATAAGAAGAAGTTGAATGTAATGGTGAAAATTTTCGGCAGGAATACACCTGTTGAATTGAGTTATATGCAAGTAGAAAAGTTAGATTAAGAATACAATGGCGAAGGAAATTACAGGTTATTTGAAATTACAGGTGAAAGGCGGAGCAGCCAATCCTGCACCTCCAATCGGTCCTGCATTAGGTTCAAAAGGTTTGAACATCATGGATTTCTGCAAGCAGTTCAATGCTCGCTCGCAAGACAAACCAGGTCAGGTTCTTCCTGTATTGATCACGATGTATAATGACAAGTCGTTTGACTTTGTTATTAAAACTCCTCCGGCTGCTGTACTTATTATGGAGTCGATCAAAATCCAGAAAGGCTCAAAAGAGCCAAACCGTGCTAAGGTAGGTTCTATCTCTTGGGATCAGATCAAAAAAATTGCAGAATTAAAAATGCCTGACCTCAACGCATTTAAGGTTGAGTCAGCTATGAAAATGGTAGCAGGTACTGCTCGCAGCATGGGTGTTACAGTGAGCGGAACAGCCCCTTGGGATAAATAAAAAGTGTATAGTTAAAAGTTGAAAGTTAAGAGAGCAGCTTCCAAGCCGATTAACAATTAACTAATAACGATTAACTGTTAACTGAAAAAGAAAATGGCACGAATTTCAAAAAATAGAAAAGCAGTAGCAGCCAAGTACAACTTGGAGAAAGAATACTCGCTTACAGACGGAGCAAAAATGTTGAAGGATATCACCTTTACAAAGTTTGATGCTTCTGTTGACGTAGACATCCGTTTAGGAATCGATCCTAAAAAATCTGACCAAATGGTTCGCGGTGTAGTTTCATTGCCGCACGGTTTGGGTAAGGTTGTTCGTGTGTTAGTGCTTTGCACCCCTGACAAAGTTCAGGATGCAAAAGATGCTGGTGCAGAATATGCCGGATTGGATGAATTCATTCAGAAAATTGAAGGTGGATGGACAGATATTGATGTAATCATCACCATGCCCACCGTAATGGCAAAAGTAGGAAAGTTAGGTAAGGTGCTCGGCCCACGTGGTTTGATGCCAAACCCGAAATCAGGAACTGTTACTCTCGATGTAGCGAAAGCTGTAAAAGAAGTGAAAGCAGGTAAAGTTGACTTCAAAATCGACAAACAAGGAATTATTCATGCAAGTATAGGTAAGGCTTCCTTCAGCGCAGATATGATAAAAGATAATGCCGCTGAACTTATCAACATGGTTGTAAAACTGAAACCAGCTTCTTCTAAAGGAACCTACATTCAAAGTGTAGCACTTTCTACTACGATGAGCCCGGGCATCAGGATTGATTCAAGTTCATTGGGAGTTTAATATTAAAGACATGACCAAGGAAGAAAAAGGACAGATCATTGATGAATTGGCTGAGAAGTTTTCTCAGAACAATCATTTTTATATCACAGATGCTTCTGGATTAACAGTAGCTCAAGTGAATGCGTTTCGTAGATTATGCTACAATGCGGGTGTGGAATATGTGGTTTACAAGAACACATTGATCCGCAAAGCATTGGAGAAACAACCCGCTAATTACGAAGAAATTTTCAAGACGCTCCATGGCTTTTCAGGTGTAATGTTCTCGAAAGAGGTAGGCAATGCACCGGCAAAAGTAATCAAGGAGTATCGTAAAAAACTAGAGGGCAAACCCGGTTTCAAAGCAGCTTCCATCGAGAGTGCCCTCTTTATTGGTGAAGAACACCTCAACACGCTCACTGAGTTGAAATCCAAAAGCGAACTCATTGGCGAAATCATTTCTCTGTTACAATCCCCTGCTAAGAATGTATTGTCTGCTTTATTGAGCGGCAAGAACACTGTTGCTGGCTTGGTGAAAGCATTAGAGGAAAGAAAAAATTAATTAAGAATTTAAAATTTAAAACAATTATCAATCATGGCAGATATCAAAGCGATCGGAGACCAGTTAGTAGAACTTACTGTGAAAGAAGTAAATGAACTTGCTTCTTATTTGAAAGAAACACACGGCATTGAGCCGGCAGCAGCAGCTGTAGTAGCAGGCCCGGCAGCGGGTGGTGCAGCAGGTGGTGGTGCAGCAGCAGAAAAAACCAACTTTGATGTTGTGTTGAAAGCAGCTGGTGCTAACAAACTTCAGATTGTGAAATTGGTGAAAGAACTTACCGGCCTTGGCTTGAAAGAAGCTAAAGACATGGTAGACGGAGCTCCAAAAACTATCAAAGAAGGCTTACCTAAAGACGAAGCTGAAAACCTCAAGAAGCAACTCGTAGAGGCTGGTGCCGAAGTTGAGTTGAAATAAATTCTTGAAAGACGCGGATACCGTCTGAAAGGAATTTCAGGCCCCATTCCTTGAAAAAGGGCTGGGGTCTATTCCTATTTTTAGGCTAACAAGCTTTGTATCCAAAAGTTTTAGAATAATTCTGGTTCGGGAAAATTTTAACCGCTAAGTACCTTGGCAAAGAAGACAACTAACAACCGAATTGATTTTTCGTCCATTGATAAAGTGCTGGAATACCCAGACTTTTTGGACATTCAACTTCAATCGTTCAAAGATTTTTTGCAAATCGAGACACCTGCTGAAAAAAGGCAGAACGAAGGACTCTTCAAAGTGTTTGCAGAGAACTTCCCTATCTCCGATTCACGCGAAAATTTCGTTCTCGAGTTTGTGGACTACACTATCGATCCACCGAAATACAGTGTTGACGAGTGTATCGACCGTGGGCTTACATTTTCAGTTCCACTGAAAGCGAAGCTGCGCCTTACTTGTAATGATGAGGACAACGAAGATTTCGAAACCATCGAGCAGGAAGTGTTCCTCGGGAACATTCCTTACATGACAGAGAAAGGCTCATTCGTAATTAACGGAGCAGAGCGCGTGATTGTATCGCAGTTACACCGTTCACCAGGTGTGTTTTTCGCCATGAGCAAACACACGAATGGAACGAAGTTGTATTCTGCGCGTATCATTCCGTTCAAAGGTTCGTGGATTGAATTCGCGACTGACGTGAACTCAGTGATGTATGCCTACATCGATCGTAAGAAAAAATTCCCGGTAACCACATTGCTCCGCGCGATTGGTTACGGCACAGATAAAGATATCCTGGATTTGTTTGGCTTGAGTGAAGAAGTAGAAGCCAACAAAAACACCTTGAAGAAAATGGTAGGCCGCAAGTTAGCTGCCCGGGTTTTGAAAACCTGGACGGAAGACTTTGTGGATGAAGATACCGGTGAGGTGGTTTCCATCGATCGCAACGAAGTGTTGTTGGAACGTGACCATGTGATCACTGCAGAAGATGCTGATACGATTTTGGAATCCGGTGCCAAGTCAATCATTCTTCACCGTGAAGATGTAAACGTTGCTGATTTTCAAATCATCTTTAACACCCTAGCGAAAGATAATTCAAACTCTGAGAAAGAGGCCGTTGAACAAATCTATCGTCAATTGAGAAATACAGAAGCTCCTGATGAGCAAACTGCTCGCGATATTATTCAGAGCCTGTTCTTCAGCGAGAAGCGTTATGACCTTGGTGAAGTAGGTCGTTATAGAATCAACAAAAAATTGGGTCTTGACCTTAGCGCGGATCAACGTGTGTTGACGACTGAGGACATTATCCTGATCGTAAAATATTTGATCGGTTTGATCAACTCCAAAGCGGTTGTTGATGATATAGATCACTTGAGCAACAGACGTGTGAGAACGGTTGGTGAACAATTGTATTCACAGTTTGGTGTTGGTCTTGCCCGTATGGCAAGAACGATCAAAGAAAGAATGAACGTTCGCGATAACGAAGACTTCAAGCCTGTTGATTTGATCAACGCACGCACATTGTCTTCTGTGATCAACTCGTTCTTTGGAACGAACCAGTTATCTCAGTTCATGGATCAAACCAATCCATTGGCGGAGATCACACACAAGAGAAGAATGTCGGCACTCGGGCCAGGTGGTCTCTCAAGAGAACGCGCAGGTTTTGAGGTTCGTGACGTTCACTACACGCACTACGGTCGCTTGTGTACCATTGAAACTCCGGAAGGTCCGAACATCGGTTTGATTTCATCTCTTTGCGTTCACGCGAAGGTGAACAAGATGGGCTTCATTGAGACTCCCTATCGCAAAGTAGAGAATGGTAAGGTAAAAGGGAAAGATGTAATCTTCCTTACTGCTGAAGAAGAAGATACGCACAACATCGCTCAGGCGAATGTGAAGATCAAAGCTGGTGGTGAGTTGGAGAATGAAAAAGTGAAAGCACGTTTTGAAGGTGACTTCCCTGTCGTGGAGCCGAAAGACATCCGCTACATGGACATTGCCCCTAACCAAATTGTGTCAATTGCTGCTTCGTTGATTCCATTCCTTGAACATGATGATGCTAACCGCGCCTTGATGGGTTCGAACATGCAACGTCAGGCCGTACCGTTGGTGAGACCAGAGGCGCCTGTTGTAGGAACTGGTTTAGAACATCGCATCGCTATCGACTCCCGTGCTTTAGTTTTAGCCGAAGGAAACGGTACTGTTGAATTTGTAGATGCTAAGAAGATTGTAATAAAATATGAAGTCTCTGAAGAAGAACAACTTGTTCGCTTCGAAGATGAATTTAAATCTTATAACTTAATTAAGTTCCGCAGAACAAATCAAGACACTTGTATCAACCTGACTCCTTTAGTAAGAAAAGGTGACAAGGTTTATAAAGGTCAGCCACTCTGCCAAGGTTACGGAACTGCGAATGGCGAATTAGCTCTGGGAAGAAACTTGCTGGTGGCTTACATGCCATGGCAAGGATATAACTTCGAGGATGCGATTGTAATTTCTGAGCGTGTTGTGCGTGATGATGTTTACACTTCGATTCACGTTGAAGAGTTTGAGTTAGAAGTTCGCGACACTAAACGCGGTGAAGAAGAATTGACTTCGGAAATTCCTAACGTAAGTGAAGAAGCTGTTAAGCACCTTGATGAGAACGGAATTATCCGTATTGGTGCCGATGTAAAAGAAGGAGACATTCTTATCGGTAAGATCACTCCAAAAGGAGAAACCGATCCGACACCGGAAGAAAAATTATTGCGCGCCATCTTTGGTGACAAGGCTGGTGATGTGAAAGATGCATCAATGAAAGCACCTCCATCATTGAAAGGTGTTGTCATAGAAACAAAACTTTTCTCTCGTCCTAAGCGTGACAAAGATGTTCGTAGCAAGTCGAAGAAAGAGTTGGATGCTTTGAGGAATCGCTATAGCAAGAGCCTCTCTGATTTACGCAATGAGATGATCAAGAAACTGACTTCTCTTTTGACTGGCAAAACCAGCCAAGGCGTGAAGCATAAGTTTGGCGATGAATTGATCAGCAAGGGTGTGAAGTTTTCCGGTAAAGTAATTGAGAGCAACTTATTCCCAGACAAGAACATCTATCGCGATGAAAGCAATTACAATGTTCCTGAAGAAGTGAACTTGATTGCAGACATCAGCTTGGAAAGTTGGTCGACCGACGACGCGTCTAATGATTTGGTTTCGGAATTGGTGAAGAACTACTTGAATAGAAGGAATGTTATTGCTGGCGAATTTAAACGTGAACGCTTCACATTAGAAGTTGGGGATGAATTACCTGCAGGCATTGTGCAGTTGGCAAAAGTTTATGTTGCCAAGAAGCGCAAATTGAAAGTAGGAGATAAGATGGCCGGTCGTCACGGTAATAAAGGTGTGGTAGCTCGTATCGTTCGCGAAGAAGATATGCCATTCCTTGAAGACGGAACACCAGTTGATATTTGCTTGAACCCGCTTGGCGTGCCTTCACGTATGAACTTGGGTCAGATTTTTGAAACAGTGTTAGCGTGGGCGGGCAAGAAACTTAATAGAAAATATGCCACACCGATTTTCGATGGAGCGTCATTGGATCAAGTTTCTGCAGAATTGAAAGAAGCAGGCCTCCCAGAATTTGGACGTACTTATTTGTTTGATGGTTTGACCGGACAAAAATTCGATCAGCCTGTAACAGTAGGTATTGCTTATATGCTCAAGTTAGGTCACTTGGTTGATGATAAGATGCACGCCCGTTCCATCGGACCGTACTCACTCATCACACAACAACCGTTGGGTGGTAAAGCACAGTTCGGTGGTCAGCGTTTTGGAGAGATGGAAGTGTGGGCGATCGAAGCTTTTGGAGCTTCGCATATCCTACAGGAAATCCTTACCATCAAGTCTGACGATGTGATTGGTCGTGCGAAAGCATACGAATCAATTGTGAAAGGGGAGAACATGCGCAAGCCGAATATCCCTGAATCGTTCAACGTGTTAGTACATGAATTGCGTGGTCTCGCATTAGAGATTACAATGGATTAAATAGTCGATTGTCGATAGTCATGGTCAATTAGTGCCATCGACTATCGACCATTGACACTGGTTTTATAAATGAGTTAGTTAACTGAAATAACACAACACATGTCTTTCAGAAAAAATAAAAAGATCAACAACGACTTCTCCAAGATCACCATCAGCTTAGCTTCTCCGGAGTCGATTCTGGAAAGCTCACATGGCGAGATCACTCAACCTGAAACCATCAACTACAGGACGTACAAGCCTGAAATGGGTGGTTTGTTCTGCGAAAGAATTTTCGGTCCTGTAAAAGACTGGGAATGTCATTGCGGAAAATATAAGCGTATTCGCTACAAAGGAATCATCTGCGATCGTTGCGGTGTGGAGGTGACCGAGAAGAAAGTTAGACGCGAGCGCATGGGCCACATCGAATTAGTTGTGCCTGTTGCTCACATCTGGTATTTCCGTTCATTGCCTAACAAAATTGGATACTTGCTCGGACTTCCTACTAAGAAGCTCGATCAGATTATTTACTATGAAAGATTCGTAGTAATTCAAGCGGGTATTAAGGAAGAAGATGGTGTAAACCGTCTTGACTTCTTAACTGAAGAAGAGTATTTGGAAATCGTGGACAAGTTGCCACGTGAAAACCAATTGCTTGACGACAACGATCCAAAGAAATTCATCGCTAAGATGGGTGCTGATGCGTTGGAAATGTTGTTGAGCCGCTTGAAACTGGATGAACTTTCTTATGAATTGCGTCATCAAGCTGCGACTGATACTTCACAACAACGCAAGGCAGAAGCATTGAAGAGATTGAAAGTGGTTGAAGCTTTCCGCGAAGCAAACACACGCGTGGAGAACAGACCACAGTGGATGACCATTAAAATGGTTCCGGTGATTCCGCCTGAATTGCGTCCTCTTGTGCCGCTCGATGGTGGTCGTTTCGCTACATCAGATTTGAATGATCTTTACAGACGCGTTATTATTCGTAACAACCGTCTGAAGAGATTGATTGATATTAAAGCTCCTGAAGTTATTCTCCGTAACGAGAAGCGTATGCTTCAGGAAGCTGTTGACTCCTTGTTCGACAACTCACGTAAAGTGAATGCAGTTCGTTCTGATGGTAACCGTGCATTGAAATCATTGAGCGATATGCTCAAGGGTAAGCAAGGACGTTTCCGTCAAAACTTATTGGGTAAGCGTGTTGATTATTCAGGTCGTTCAGTAATTGTTGTTGGTCCTGAATTGAAATTGCATGAGTGCGGTTTGCCAAAAGATATGGCAGCCGAATTGTTCAAGCCATTTATTATTCGCAAGCTCATCGAAAGAGGAATTGTGAAGACGGTGAAGTCTGCTAAGAAAATTGTGGATCGTAAAGATCCTGTGGTTTGGGATATTTTGGAAAACGTGTTGAAAGGACATCCAGTTCTTTTGAACCGTGCTCCAACGCTTCACAGATTGGGTATCCAGGCTTTCCAGCCTAAGTTGATTGAAGGAAAAGCTATTCAGTTACACCCGCTCGTTTGTACAGCCTTCAACGCTGACTTTGACGGTGACCAGATGGCCGTTCACGTTCCACTTGGACAAGAAGCTGTTTTGGAAGCTTCGTTGTTGATGCTTTCATCACACAACATTTTGAACCCTGCCAACGGTGCGCCTATCACTGTTCCTTCTCAGGACATGGTGTTGGGATTGTATTATCTCACGAAAGGGAGAAAAGGCGAATTGGGTGAGGGAAAAACTTTCTACTCTGCTGATGAAGTTGTAGTGGCGTATAATGAAGGCAAGCTTTCCAAGCACGCAATCATTAAGGTGAAAGTCAATTTGAAAGACAAGAAGACAGGTGATGTTTCAAGAAAGTTAATTGAAACAGTTACAGGTCGTGTGATCTTCAATCAAGTAGTTCCTGAAGAAGTGGGCTATGTGGATGAATTGCTCACGAAGAAAAAATTGCAAACCATCATTGCTGATGTATATAAATTGGCAGGCCAAGCGAAGACCGCAAAGTTCTTGGATGAAATCAAAGAACTTGGTTTCCAGATGGCGTATCGCGGAGGTCTTTCGATGGGCCTTGGTGATGTGAAGGTTCCTGCTGAGAAAAAGAAGTTGGTGGAAGAAGCACAGAAAGAAGTTGATTCTGTTTGGAACAACTACATGATGGGCTTGATCACTGACAACGAACGTTACAACCAGGTAATTGATATCTGGACTCGCACGAACACAATGTTGACCAACACGCTGATGAAGCAGTTGGAAGAAGATCAACAAGGCTTCAACTCTATCTATATGATGATGCACTCAGGAGCCCGTGGTTCACGTGAGCAGATCAGACAGTTGGGTGGTATGCGCGGATTGATGGCCAAGCCTCAGAAAAATTTGGCTGGGTCCGTAGGTGCAATTATTGAAAACCCGATCCTCTCCAACTTCAAAGAAGGATTGGATGTATTGGAGTATTTTATTTCTACTCACGGTGCGCGTAAAGGTTTGGCGGATACAGCTTTGAAAACTGCTGATGCCGGTTACTTGACCCGTAGATTGGTAGACGTTGCGCAAGATTTAGTTATTAACGAAGAAGATTGCGGAACCCTGCGAGGCTTGAATGTGAAAGCATTGAAAGACAACGAAGATATTGTTGAGCCTTTGTCTGAGCGTATTGTAGGTCGTACTTCTGTTCATGACATTTATGATCCGGTAACGGAAGAATTGATTTGTGCTGCGAATGCAGAAATCACTGATGAGATCGCTAAGCAAATAGATGAGACGGCAATCGAAGAAGTTGAGATTCGTTCAGTACTTACTTGCGAAACTAAGTTTGGTGCTTGCGCTAAATGTTACGGACGCAATTTGGCGAACGGAAAGGTGGTACAGCAAGGTGAAGCGGTTGGTGTAATTGCTGCGCAGTCAATCGGTGAGCCGGGTACTCAGTTGACGTTGCGGACTTTCCACGTGGGTGGTACTGCATCTAACATTGCTGTTGATGCCAACATTAAAGCGAAGTTCTCCGGTGTTGTTGAACTCGAAGGAATCCGTACGGTGGATACAACCGATAAAGACGATAATAAAGTGAAGGTAGTGATGGGTCGCACAGGCGAGATCAGGATCTTGGATTCTGAGAAGCGTGCACTTATTACTAACAATGTTCCTTATGGTGCATTCCTTCGGGTGAAAGACGGACAAAAAGTTGAGAAAGGTGAAGAGCTTTGCTACTGGGATCCTTACAATGCAGTTATCCTCTCCGAATTTGATGGAGAGATTGGTTACGAGGCGATCATTGAAGGTATCACATTCAAAGAAGAATCGGATGAGCAAACAGGTCACCGTGAAAAAGTGATCACGGACACTCGCGATAAAACGAAAAACCCTTCTGTCATTGTAAATGGCAAGACCGAAACGAAAGGATACAACATGCCGGTGGGCGCTCACTTAGCTGTGGATGAAGGCGAAAAAATCAAAGCAGGTCAAGTGCTTGCCAAAATTCCTCGCACCATGGGCAAGTCTCGCGACATCACAGGTGGTCTGCCTCGTGTAACGGAATTGTTTGAAGCGAGAAATCCTTCTAACCCGGCTGTGGTTTCTGAAATCGATGGCGTAGTTACTTACGGTGGCATCAAACGTGGTAATCGTGAAATCTTCATCGAGTCGAAAGACGGAGTGCAGAAGCGTTACTTAGTGCCATTGTCTAAACACATTCTGGTTCAGGATAATGACTTCGTAAGAGCGGGTCAGCCATTGTCTGATGGTGCAATTACTCCTTCTGATATTTTGTCGATCAAAGGTCCGACAGCAGTACAAGAATACCTGGTGAATGAAATCCAGGAAGTGTACCGTTTGCAAGGTGTGAAGATCAATGACAAGCACATCGAATGTATCGTAAGTCAGATGATGCAAAAAGTGGAGATCATCGATTCAGGTGATACGACGTTCTTGCCTGGCGAATATGTCGACAAATTTGAATTCCGCGAAGTGAATGACGAGATCCTTGATAAGAAAATTGTTTTGGATTCAGGTGATTCAAATCGCTTGAAAGTAGGTCAATTGATTTCTGGTCGTGAGTTGCGCGATGAAAATTCTTCGCTGCGCAGAAAAGATCAGAAGTTGGTGGATGTGCGCGATGCGTTATCGGCCGTTTCAAGACCAACGTTGCAAGGGATCACCCAAGCCTCGTTGAAAACGGAAAGCTGGCTGTCGGCTGCATCGTTCCAGGAAACTACAAAGGTGTTGAGCGAAGCGGCTATCCGCGGAAAAGCAGATCAACTCATGGGCTTGAAAGAGAACGTGATTGTGGGTCACTTGATCCCGGCCGGTACAGGTCAGCGTCATTTCGAAAACCTGATCGTAGGTTCGGAAGAAGAGTACCAACAACTGTTGAATGCTCCGGAACGCAAAGCGAAAGAAAGAGAACTACAGGATTAACTAATTTGAAAATGAGTTAATTTGAAAATGTGCGGATGAGCTAACTCATTCGCACATTTTGTTTTAAGGCGTCATTTTCAAATTTTCAAATCGTTTAATTTTCAAATTAGATGTTATGGCAGACGAAAAAAATACTCCCGCCCAAAATCAAATCAACATTGAGCTTTCGGAAGAAATAGCCGAAGGTGTTTATTCTAACCTGGCGATGATCGCGCACTCCAACAGTGAGTTTGTGATTGACTTCATCCGTCTGATGCCTGGCGTTCCTAAAGCCAAAGTGAAATCACGAATTGTCATTACTCCTGAACATGCCAAGCGTTTGCTTGCTGCATTGAAAGACAACATCAGTAAATATGAAGCCAACTTCGGCCCGATTAAGCAGACCAATGATTTGCCGACATTCCCCATGAACTTTGGCGGGACGATGGGTGAGGCCTAAGCTTATGTTTCGTATTTTTATTTTTGCCTTTGTCTCAAACTCAGTTGTGTTTGGTCAAATAGATTCAGTTAGAAAAGATTTCTTAAGGCAAAGAATCAATTCATTAAAAGAAGAAATCCCTAAAGCATATAATGTTGTTGAGATAAGAAAACTACGGTGGGACACGCTCGAACGAGTCTATGACGACTATTTTAAGCCTGTTGACACGGCAGACATAAGTAATATTGCAATCAAGGCCAAGTCAAGTAAGAGGAAAATTGTAACTATGATGAATACGCTTACTTCTAAGGATTACGAGACAATAAATAGTCAAATAGCAAATCAGGACAAGGACGCTTTTTTTGCCGCGCAAAAATTGAGAGAAAGTAAAAAGAAACGAGAAACATACATCATTAGTATCTCTCAACCCTTAGTCGTTCTCGATGGTAATATGGTTATTGTTCGAGAAGAACATAGGGGTGGTGGATGCTTTTCTTACGCTACTGAGTCCTATAAAAAGTTAGAAGGTAATTGGGTTAGATTTTTGATCTTGGATCAACTGAGCGTCTGTCAATAAAGGTCTTCTCATAACCAACGGAATAGCTAATTCTCTTCAAAAGAATTAGCTACTTTTGTTTATGACCTTTGATAAGATTTATCAATACAATTTTCCTACTACCATTCGCTTTGGCGCTGGTGCCGTAAACGAGCTCGGAAGTTATCTTATCAAAAATAATATATCGCGACCGCTGATTGTGACTGACCCGACAGTGGCGCAGCTTGGATTTTTTAAAACGATTGTCAGCGATCTTCAAAAGAAGAACTTGTCAGTAGAAGTATTTCATGACATTCACAAAAACCCTGTGAAGTCGGATGTGTATAAAGGAACGGATGCTTTCGATCAGACAAAACGCGATTCTATTATTGGTATTGGCGGAGGCGCAGCGTTGGATGTGGCGCGTGCCATTGTGTTGCGTGTCAACCATCGCGAAGATCTTTTTAAATACGATGATTTAATTGGTGGTGATGTTTTTGTTACTAATGATGTTCCATATTTCATTACTATCCCAACAACGGCCGGAACCGGAAGTGAAGTTGGAAGGAGTGCGATCATTGCTGATGACGTTACTCATCAAAAGAAAATATTATTCTCGCCCAAGTTGTTGGCAAAAATTGTTTTTGCTGATCCAATGCTTACGATGGAACTTCCTGCGTTCATCACTGCAGCGACAGGAATGGATGCACTCACGCACAATATGGAAGCGTATGTTGCAAAGATGCCACATCCATTGTGTGAAGGCATTGCGCTCGAGGGAATTTCGTTGATCAGTCAGTCGTTGGAGAAAGCAACGAATAAACCTGATCTTGAGTCGAGAAGTAAAATGTTAATTGCTTCCCTGATGGGAGCCATTGCATTTCAAAAAGGATTGGGTGTTGTACATTCATTGGCACATCCGCTTTCTTCGTTGTTGGATACGCACCACGGTTTAGCCAATGCCGTGAATATTCCTTATGGGATGGAGTTTAACATCAAAGGCTTTGAACATAAATTCAAACGCATTGCTCGTACGTTGGAGTTGAAAGAGGAAACAGGGGAAGCTGTAGTAAAATATTTGTTTGATCTGAATTCTAAAATAAATATTCCGCACAAACTACGAGAGATAGGAGTCAAGCAAGAACATGTTGAAACACTTGCTGATTTGGCGATCGCGGATTTTGCTCATCCAAATAATCCCAAGCCTGTATCGCGTGAAGATTTCAAACAACTTTATTTGAAAGCATTGTGAGCAAAAAAGTAATCATCGGCATCACCGACTGCGAGAAATATCCCAATTACGAGAAATGGATTTTGATTGAATCGGATGTTGAAGTGATTCGCCTCGGCTATCAGTTTTCAAATCTTGACGATATAAAAAAATGTGATGGTATAGTCCTGACCGGAGGTGAAGATGTTCATCCGCGATTTTATGGTAAAGAAATTAGCTACCCAAATGCACCATCAGAATTTGAAGAAAAACGTGATGAATTTGAAGTAACAACTTTTGAACAGGCACAAGAGAGAAACTTACCTGTTTTAGGGATATGCAGAGGATTGCAATTGATTAACTGCGTATTGGGAGGAACTTTGAAGCAAGATCTCGGTGAATTGAACAAAGTGCATATGCGCATTTCGAAAGAGGATAAAGTTCATAACATTAAAATTGAACCGCAGACATTGCTTAGTGGAATTTTAAATGTGAATCAGGGTCAGGTTAATAGCTCTCATCACCAAGCTATTGACAAAATAGGTAAAGGAATAAAGGCAAATTGTTGGACAGATGATGGGACGATAGAGGGGATTGAGAGTTCTGAAGGAGACAGACCTTTTTTACTTGCCGTGCAGTGGCATCCTGAGAGAATGATTAACCAAGCAAGCCCGCTATCTAAGAATCTAAAATATTCTTTTTTAGAAAACGCAAAAAGAAATCGATTATGAAAGTCATTAATCCTGCTACCGAAGAAATTATTAAAGACATTCCAGAGGATGATGAAAAATCGATTCGAAGAAAGTTTGAAGAGCTGAAGTCAGCGCAACAGGATTGGAGCAAGGTACCACTTGAAACGCGCATCATGATCTTGCAAAAATTTGCTGAACTATTAAAAACTAATATCGAATCGCTTGCTTTGGTGTTAACCTCGGAAGTCGGCAAGCCATTGCAACAATCAAGAAACGAAATCAATGGAGCATGTGCACGCATTCAATGGCTGACGGAAAATGCGACTAAATATTTGTCTGAAGAAACAATGGTTCAGCAACCCGGGCTTACAGAAAAAATTGTTTATGAACCTCTTGGTGTAATTGCTAATATTTCCGCTTGGAATTATCCTTATCTCGTTGGCGTGAATGTATTTATTCCAGCGTTGCTTGCTGGCAATGGCGTAATGTATAAACCTTCAGAATATTCTTCACTCACGGGACTTGAAATTGAAAAATTATTGAAGCTAGCTGGCGTTCCAGCGAATGTGTTTCATATTGCCATCGGGGCAAGAAATGTTGGTGAGATTTTGCTAGATAATTCCTTTGATGGATATTTCTTTACCGGTTCTTACAAAACGGGAAAATATATTTATGAGAAAGTAGCGCCCAAGATGGTGCCTTGTCAATGCGAGTTGGGCGGCAAAGATCCACTGTATGTTGCCGATGATGTAGCGGATATTAAATCGGTCGCTGCAGCAACAGCAGATGGCGCATTTTACAACAACGGCCAAAGCTGTTGCGCTGTTGAGAGAATCTACGTGCATGAAAGGATTTATGACACTTATGTTGATGAGTTCGTGAAAGAGGTGAAGACCTGGAAGATTGGAAAGCCTACTGATGATGGAATTTACTTTGGCCCTTTAAGCAGAAAGGAACAAAGTAATTTTTTAAAACAACAAGTGGACGAAGCAGTTCAAAAGGGAGCGAAAGTTTTGATGGGAGGAAAACCTGCCTCGGGGAAAGGATTTTATTTTGAACCCACTATTTTAGTGAATGTTGATCACACGATGAGCTTGATGCGCGAAGAATCTTTCGGGCCATTGATTGGGATTATGAAAGTTAAGAATGATGAAGAAGCCATTGCCTTAATGAATGACACTGAATATGGATTGACCGCTTCTGTCTATAGCAACAATCAACAAAGAGCAGAGAAAACTTTAGGAAAACTCAACTCAGGCACAGGTTATTGGAATTGTTGTGACAGGGTAAGCGCAGCAGTGCCCTGGAGTGGAAGAAGGCACTCGGGTTTCGGAGCCACCCTTTCTCATGCGGGGCTTCGGGCTTTAACAAAACCGAAGGCATATCATTTGAAAGGTTGACCTCAGATTCAACCCCTATAAACGTTCGTTTGGTTATACATGAAATGCAATTTGCTAACGGCTTAATTTCTTCAAATTTTCGATGCAAAGGAAACATGAGATTTATTGAGCTTGACCGAGATAAATTTTCTGTTGATTAGGTTAAATATTTTTAACTTTCAGGTCTATGAAATCCCGATGCCTCTTTCACTTGTAACATGAGGAATAAACAAGGATTCCATGTGACCATTAGCAATCAATTATTAGCGCATGAAAAGTGAAGGTTATCTTTTGGGTTTAGATATTGGTAGTTCTTCTGTGAAAGCTGCCTTGGTAGAAATTGCTTCGGGCAAGCCAATCACCCAAGCACAATCACCTGAGGTTGAAATGAAGATTGATGCTCCACAACCTGGATGGGCAGAGCAATCCCCTGAGTTGTGGTGGGAGCATGTGGTGATTTGCATTAAGAAATGCCTATCATCTGTCGATAAGAAAAAAGTGAAAGCCATCGGCATCGGGTATCAGATGCATGGATTGGTAATTGTTGATAAGGAATTTAAACCGCTTCGACCTTCCATTATTTGGTGCGACAGTCGCGCTGTTGAAATCGGCAACAAAGCATTTCACGAATTAGGTGAGGAATATTGTTTGAAACATCTTTTAAACTCACCAGGAAATTTTACCGCATCAAAATTAAAATGGGTGCAGCAGAATGAACCTGCGATTTACAATAAGATTTACAAGGCGATGTTGCCTGGCGATTATATCGCACTAAAACTCACGGGCGAAGCACTCACTACAAGCACGGGATTGTCAGAAGGAATTTTTTGGGATTTCCCGTCACAATCCGTTTCACAAAAACTCATTGACAATTTTGGCTTCAACACAAATTTGATTTGTTCCCAAGTTGATGCTTGCTCAAAACAAGGAAAGGTGAACAAACAGACATGCGATGAACTCGGCTTGTCTCCTGATATCGAAGTAAGCTATAGAGCTGGAGACCAACCTAACAACGCACTTGCTCTTGGTGTAATTAATCCTGGAGAAGCTGCTGCCAATGGAGGCACTTCAGGCGTGATCTATTCTGTAACTGACCGCGATGTATATGATCCTAAATCAAGAGTCAATACTTTTCTGCATGTCAATCATCAGCCGAATCAAAAGAGAAATGGTGTATTACTATGCGTGAATGGAACTGGAATTTTGAATAGCTGGCTTCGCAAAAATGTAGGTTCAACTTCGTATGAAAATATGAATGAGCTTGCTTCTAAAGTGGCTATTGGTTCCGATGGACTCACGTTTAGTCCCTTTGGCAATGGTGCAGAACGAATACTCCAGAATAAAGTCAGTCATGCATCATTACAGGGACTTGATTTCAACCGGCATTCCCAAGCGCATCTTTTTCGCGCCGCTCAGGAGGGAATAGTGTTTGCATTTAAATATGGATTTGACATTCTCTCAGAAATGGGAGCGAGTACCAACACGATAAAAGCAGGTGCAGCAAATCTTTTTTTGAGTCCCGTGTTCCGCGAAGCCTTTGTGAATACGATGAATGTTAAATTAGAACTGTATGATACGAACGGTGCGATTGGTGCAGCCTTGGGCGCAGGTGTTGGCGCTGGGATTTATTCTTCGCTAACAGAAGCTTTGACAGGATTGAACAAAAGGGCGGAAGTAACAGCTGAAAAAGAAAAGACGCAAAAGTATCAGGAGGCCTATACTCAATGGAAAAATAAAATGATTGAATTGAAATTGATTTAAACCAAAAAACCATGAAAGTCGTAACGGGAGATCAGCAATTTTTTAAAAGCATTAAGAAAGTAAAATTTGAAGGGAAAGATTCAGACAATCCCATCGCCTTTAAATATTACAACGCGCAGCAAAAGGTAGGTAACAAGACGATGGAAAATCATCTTCGGTTTGCTGTAGCCTATTGGCATACCTTCTGCGGAACCGGTGCAGATCCATTTGGAGCACCAACGAAAATTTTCCCATGGCTCAAGGCAACAGATCCAGTGCAACGTGCACATGATAAGATGGATGCTGCTTTTGAATTTGCATCAAAAATGGGAATTCCGTTTTATTGTTTCCATGATTACGATGTTGTAGATGAAGCGCCTACGCTCAAAGAATCGGAGAAGCGTTTGTTTAAGTTGGTTGACTACGCCAAACAGAAACAGCAAGCATCAGGAGTGAAATTGCTTTGGGGCACCGCCAATCTTTTTTCAAATCCGCGCTACATGAATGGAGCGGCCACTAACCCTGATTTTAATGTAGTGTGTCATGGCGCTGCTCAAGTGAGAAATGCAATTGATGCAACAATTGAATTAGGTGGATTGAATTATGTTTTCTGGGGAGGACGCGAAGGCTACCTCTCCCTATTGAACACGAATATGAAACGTGAGCAAGAGCACATGGCAAGATTTCTACATATGGCCCGCGATTACGGAAGGAGAAATGGGTTCAAAGGCACTTTTTTAATTGAACCAAAGCCGATGGAACCCAGCAAACATCAATATGATTTTGATTCCGCTACTGTAATTTCTTTTTTGCGCCAGTTTGATTTGATGGAGGACTTCAAACTAAATATTGAAGTGAACCATGCTACTCTTGCACAACACACATTTCAACATGAACTGCAAGTGGCAGTTGATCAGGGCATGCTGGGGAGTATGGATGCAAACCGTGGTGATTATCAAAATGGATGGGATACTGATCAGTTTCCTAACAATCTTTATGAGCTCACCGAAGCGATGCTGGTGATTTTAAAAGGCGGTGGCTTCAAAACGGGAGGAATAAATTTCGATGCGAAGACACGAAGGAACTCCACGGATCTTGTTGATATTTTTCACGCTCACATTGGTGGTATGGATACGTTTGCGCGTGCCTTGCTTGCAGCAAATGCTATTCTCGAAGACGGAAAATACAATCAATTGTTGAAAGACCGCTACAAATCGTTTGATACAGGTAAAGGCAAACAATTTGAACAAGGTAAACTAGGATTAAAAGATTTACATCAGTTGGCTGTAAGAAATGGCGAGCCGGATCAAATCAGTGGACAACAAGAGTATTTTGAAAATTTGATTTTGAGACATATATAATAACAGAAGCTTATTCAAGTTAAAAGGCGTCATGGCTTTGTGTCAGACGCCTTTTAATTACCTGGGTGGATTCGTTTGCCACCTTCAGTGATTACGTGATTTGTTATGAAACTTTTGCCATCTCCCAGCCGATAATACTTTTCTTACGCGCTGCGCTCCAGCGGTACTCACCTAAAATTCCATCTTTACGGATCACCCGGTGACAGGGAATAAGATAAGCGATATGATTGGAACCAACTGCGGAACCAACAGCTTGCATTGCCTTCGGACTTTTAATTGTTGATGCGATTGTCTGATAAGTGGTGACACTGCCCATAGGAATTTTTAGAAGAGCTTCCCATACTTTGATTTGAAAATTGGTTCCCTTTACAAACACGTGCAGCGGTTGCTTAAGGCTTACTCGATTAAAAATCTGGTCAATGAATTTTTGGGTCAATTCAATACCTTCACTAAATACGGAATTGTTCCAATGTGTTTTCATTTTATCAAGCTCGATGCGAGGCTCTTCATCAGCTTGAAGAAAGGAAAGCCAGCAGATTCCTCGCTCCGTTACTCCAATCAACGCAAGCCCAAAAGGTGTTTCATGAAATCCATAATGAATACGAATGCCTTCGCCATGTTGTTTGTACTCTTGGGGAGTTACCGCCTCAAGAGTCGTGAACAAATCATAGATCCTTGATTGACTGGAGAGACCTGCTGCATCGGCTGCATCGATGAGATTTTTAGTTTTCGACAGCTTGTCTTTTAGGAAATCGATAGTCAGGAATTGTAAAAATCGTTTCGGACTGATGCCTGCCCACTCCGTAAAGATACGCTGGAAGTGGAAAGGAGAGAGATGGACTTTTTCTGCTACTTCGTCAAGTTCAGGTTGGCGTTGAAAATTTTCTTCCAGATAACGGATGGCTTGCTCGATCCGCTGGTAGTTGATATTACTTTCTGTGATCATCATCATAAAGTTATAATTTTTTGATGGCTCAAAGTTGGGGTGGAATGCGGCCGTTTTCAACCCGTTTCTTGCTTAGTTGATTGGAGTTAATTCCTTAATTTCGAGGTTTTACTTAAGCCGTTACCATGCGACAACCCTTATTGAGCGAAGGCGCCAAAGAATTAAGTTATGAGATCCGCGAGATCGTGAAGAAAGCCGAAATGGTGAAGGCTGCCGGAGAGACGATTTATTGGGAAAACATAGGAGACCCGATTCAGAAGAAACATATTATCCCTGATTGGATCAGAGAAATTATTGCCGACTTGGCGAAAGCAAATGATTCGTATAGTTATTGCCCTTCGAAGGGAATTTTAGAAACGAGAAGATTTCTTGCTGAACAAACCAACTTAAGAGGCGGAGCGCAAATCTCAGCTGAAGACATTTGTTTTTTCAACGGCCTAGGTGATGCTATTGGAAAAGTGTATCAATACATCACGCCCACTTCGCGTGTAATTGGCCCGTCACCTGCATACTCCACACACTCCAGTGCGGAAGCTGCTCACGCTAGTCATGAACCTCTTACCTACCGACTTGATCCTAATAACAAATGGTATCCTGACCTGGATGATCTTTACAATAAAGTGAAATACAATCCTAACGTAGTTGGCATCCTACTCATCAATCCCGACAACCCAACTGGAATGGTTTATCCATTGGAGACATTAAAAAAGATTGTTGCTATTGCACGGGAGTTCAAGCTTTTCTTAGTGTGTGATGAAATTTATTTAAACATCGTTTATAACGGAGCAAGAACTTTTGCACTATCGGATATCATTGAAGATGTGCCTGGGATTGCGATGAAAGGAATCTCCAAAGAAATGCCGTGGCCAGGAGCTCGGTGTGGTTGGATGGAGTATTATAATCGAGACAGAGATTCTGATTTTGGGCGTTTGTGCTTAGCCATCGACAATGCGAAGATGATTGAAGTGTGCTCTACTAAATTACCACAGCTTGCTATTCCAAAAATATTGGGCGATCCACGATTTAAAATTTATCGCGAAGAGACGAACCAGAAAATTGGGAGAAGGAGTAAAATTATTTCCGAGATTTTGGGTTCTGTACCGCAGCTGATGTTTAACGAGACCTTCGGTGCATTTTATAATACGATCATTTTCAGAGAAGGCACACTAAAGCCTAACCAGAAAATTAAAATCGAAAACAAATCAATCCAAAAAAGGGTAGAAGCTTGGGTAAGCGAACCAATTCCATTCGATAAACGATTTGTTTATTATTTGTTAGGCGCGAAGGGAGTTTGTGTAGTACCGATTTCATCTTTCTGTTCGGAGCTTCAGGGTTTCAGAGTGACCTTGTTAGAGGAAGATGAAGCGACACTCAAAAAAATATTTAGCGATATCCGCGATGGGATTGTTGAGTATTTGAATTCATAATTCATTTCATTAGCTAGTGAGACTCTTAAAATATTTTTTAATCGCAGGATCAGTTTTTCTCTTTTCTTGCAATAAATCTGATCAAGCGCCCAACAACGCAGGCTACAGCACGCCCAATCAATATACCGGTTATACTTTGATTTGGAGTGATGAGTTTTCTGGAGGTGCCATTGATGAAAATAATTGGTCGTTTGAAATAGGCAATAACAATGGTTGGGGAAATAACGAACTGGAAAATTACACCAATAGCGCAAATAATGCCTTTGTATCCGATGGTAATTTGATCATCGAAGCCAGGGCAGAAGCTATCGGTGGTTATAATTTTTCATCAGCTCGGATGATCACGAAGGGGAAGAAAAGTTTTAAGTACGGACGAATTGATATTCGGGCAAAATTGCCTCAAGGAAAAGGTATTTGGCCTGCACTTTGGATGCTTGGAAATAATATTGATGCCATAGGCTGGCCTACGTGTGGCGAGATTGATATGATGGAATTATTAGGGCACGAGCCTAATAAAATTTATGGTACGCTGCATTGGGGGCCTACGCACCAATCGTATGGAACTAACAAAATATTGAGCTCGGGCACTTTTGCAGATTCGTTTCATGTGTACACTATGAAGTGGTCACAAAGTTCCATTGAACTTCTTCTGGATGACGTTTCATACTTTTTAATGGATACTACAAATGGAACGTTTCCATTCAACCAGAACTTCTTTTTCATTTTCAATATTGCAGTGGGTGGCGATTGGCCAGGCTCTCCAGATTCATCGACATCGCTTCCACAACGAATGGTCGTGGATTATGTCAGGGTATTTCAATAAGGCTATTGATTACACTAGGTATTCAAACAGGTTTTCGTTTTGATTGATTTCGGTGTAATTGAGCTTGAACTCATTCATTCGTGATATGAGTGAGAAATAATCTTCCTTCGATTTTAATTCGATACCGATTAAAGCCGGTCCGCTCTCTTTGTTGTTCTTCTGAATGAATTCAAAACGAACGATATCATCGGTGGGTCCAAGAATAGTAGTAAGGAATTCCCTTAACGCTCCCGGCCGTTGTGCGAAACGAACGATAAAATAATGCTTGAGGCCTTCGTATAATAATGAACGCTCTTTAATTTCTTGCATCCGGTCGATGTCGTTGTTGCCACCGCTCACTATGCAAACTACTTTTTTACCTCTTATTTTATCGGCATATTGATCGAGAGCAGCAATGGTTAGTGCTCCTGCTGGCTCGGCTACAATCGCATCTTCGTTGTAGAGTTGTAAAATTGTGGTGCACACTTTCCCTTCTGGAACGAGCAACACCTCGCTCAACACCTCTTTACACATTTCAAAAGTAAGATCACCCACTTTCTTCACAGCGGCACCATCCACGAAGCGTTGTATTTTATCTAACGTCACTGGCTTACCTGCTTTCAATGCTTCTTTCATAGAAGGAGCACCTTCAGGCTCTACGCCTACAATTTTTGTTTTCGGTGAGCGAGTTTTGAAATAAGTGCCAATACCCGCAGTCAAACCACCACCGCCTATTGGCGCAAAAAGAAAATCGATGTCTTTTAATTCATCTAAAATTTCTCTGCCCACCGTTGCTTGCCCTTCAATTACTTTGATGTGATCAAAGGGAGGGATGAAGGTGCGGTTGTTTTCTTTACAAAATGCCAACGCATGGGCTTGGCATTCGTCAAAAGTGTCTCCGATCAAAACAATTTCAACTAACCCATTCCCAAACATTTTTACTTGATTTATTTTTTGTTTGGGAGTGATGGTGGGCATGTAAATAATTCCTGGGATATTCAAAAACCGACAGGAGAATGCAACCCCTTGTGCGTGATTGCCTGCGCTCGCACAGACTACACCACGACTGCGTTGTTCTTTATCTAAACTTTGGATTAAGTTATACGCTCCTCTGATTTTGTAAGAACGAACTACTTGCAAATCTTCGCGCTTGAGATAAACTTCAGCCTGAAACTTTTCAGAAAGTTTTTTATGCAACTGCAAGGGAGTTTTGAAGGCTACGCCTTTTACAACTTCATACGCTTCATCAACATTGATCATGAGAGGAAGAAATTCTTGGTAAAAAATCAGGCTTTAATTTTTTGCGCACTCTCAGCGCACTTACCACAGCCTGACGCACATGAATTTTCTGCCTTGAAGGATTTGTAAACGATCCTTGCGAGATAGGCCAAAGCACCGATTGCTGTAAACGCTAATAGCAGTTGCTGTAACATTGAATCAAAGGTACGAAAAGCATAGGAATAGAGGTCTTTAAAAACGAGATAAGTTATTGCTGAATAGCTCTAAATCTCTACCGAACGTCCGTTTTCCCAAATCAAGCCAAATTGCTGACCGTATTTTTTCACCCAATCTTTGTCCTTAGCGAAATCAAACAGCTCAATCATTCCCTGCGCAGCAAGTTCTTGCAATTGGTGATCGGGCAATCCTTTCAGGCTGATGTAACCGCCTTCGGCAAATTGAAACTGAATGGATGAAGGAAAATTTTTCTTGTTCAACCAGTTCATGAGCTGTTGCAAGCGCTTAGCTATTTTTTGATTGAGTTCAAAGGCTTCTTTTAAAGTGACTTCAATATCTTTAATCTGACCATCATTGTTGAAGTCGTCATTTCGTAAAACGCGAATCGGGTTGATGTGAATCTCTCCGGCATAGCGGTTGATCATGGAGGTAAGCCTTAGTTGTAATTTTATTGGTTTGATAAAATTAGCCTTATTTTTTCAACTTCAGTAATCTGATCTGTCAATCAATTACAATTCGTGTAGGTATAAAACGCGATGGTGCCATATCCAGGAATGGATTGTGTAATGGGAAACCCGTTGTTATTGTAAGTGTAGGTATAAGTCACAACGTTAGGAACTCCGCCTGCTGGTGTAAAAGTGTATTGCGTGATGTTGTTGGAGGGAGGTGGTTCATTGATGAAAAATGGATTGGCTAGATAAGGGTTAGGGTGATTATCCCAAAGAAAATCCTCTGTATATAATAATGTAGATGTTGCGTTGTAGGTCTTTAATTTTGAATAGCTCTTTGTCCTGGTTGAGGGATAACTTGACTCAACATAATTTATCAAATAATAGCTGCTTGAAGCTACATCATATCTATAGTATTGTTTAAGGATATTTTGTCCTGCCTTGTTATAGGTGAACTTGATTTGAATATTGCTCGCAGGGTAGTTGGCAATAGATTGAGTCCAAAGGATTAATTGATTGTTTTGATCATAATCGTAGTTGATTTGAATAGCGTGGTTGTCCAGCTCAGAGATGATGTTGCCGGCGTCGTTATAGGTTAGTACTGAAGAGAAAATATTCTGTGCCGTATAGGTAGCAAGCAAATTCTTGCTGTCGTAGGAATAAGTGATTGACTTCGATGGGGCCCATTCAGTTGCGAGGTAACAAATGCGCGGAGAGATATCTTTATATTCGCAAGCTGCTAGGGCAGCGATGGTAAAGACAAAAATTATTTTTTTCATAAAACCGAAAGTTTTATAGGAAAACAATTTGCGAAGTAGGAAAATAGTTGGATGCATTCCCAATGACTGCCAGATAAATCATCTAGTTTGGGGGATGATAATTATTCCCTATGGATCATTTCAGGATTTATTTTTTCAACTTGCTTATCCACTGATTGGCTTCTTGTTGCCGCTTGATTTTTCCGTTGGCGATTTGCTGTGCAAGTTTTTCGTTCATCTTTCCTTTCGATGTGAAATGATAATAGCCACATTCGTCACATTGGTAAACAGCAATCGGCCCTGTGCCCGCATATTGATGGCGACTGTGTGTATCAATCAATGCATCTTCCGCCAGGCTTTCTGTTACATAAATTCTTTTACTGGTGGGGCATTTGAACATGACCTTAATTATTGTAGTAATAAATCATCAATGAATTTTTATTTCTCCATTGAATCCAACCAAAACTACCATCATCTTTGGTAACCGTTTCACCTTGTTTGTTCATAAATGGTTTGACCTTCAACCAATATCCTTTTACCTCAATCACCTTAGAACAATCATATCTTTTGGAATCAATAGAGTCTGACGTCACACTATTTAACTTTCGTATTTTATTCTTACCATCTATTCTCCTTACGCAAAACTTCGAATTTAAATACTTGTTCCATTCAAAAAATGAAAGAGATTCGTCAATGTGGACCCAATAGCTTGCATCTGATTTTGGATCTACTTTCACTCGAAGCCAAAACCTTTGATGTTCCATGCAGATCACATCAAAATTGTTGGGGATTCCTTCCGGGCCAAAAAAAAGACTTTGAACAGGTATTAGCCAACTATTATTTAATAATGTTTCAGAAATTTTCTCTTTGGCAGAGAATGGGATTCTGTATTTCACTTTTTTCTTAACAGTGTCTTCCAAAAAAAGGAGCGGTTTTTTGGGGTAATTTAAATTGACTATTCCAATTCCAAGTCTATCATCATTTTGTGATATGGCAATTTTGGATGTTAAAAAGAGTAGAAAAAACAGATTTTTCATTGCTAAATAATCTCAAAATACCTTTTCATCTCCCAGTCGGTGACAGGTTTTAAATGCTGGCGCCATTCCCACTCGCGGGTTTGAATAAAATGTTCTGTAAAACTTTCTCCTAAAATTTCTTTTGCAACGGAAGATTTTTTCATCGCTTCAGTTGCTTCATGCAGCGTGGTGGGTAAAGTTCCATGCGAGTAGTCGCGGTAGCCGTTGCCCTTGGTTTCCGGTTGCAGTTTCAATTTCTTTTTGATGCCGTATAATCCCGAGGCCAATGAAGCCACCATTGCCAGATAAGGATTTACATCCGAGCCAATCACTCTTGTTTCTAATCGGCAAGATTTGTTGCCACCACTCAACACGCGCAGCGCCACCGTGCGGTTGTCCAATCCCCAAGTCAGCGTAGTAGGTGCCCAGGCTCCTTCCACCAAACGTTTATAGCTGTTTATTGTCGGTGCGTACATCGGCAGGAGATGAGGCAAGCAATGCAATTGCCCCGCTACATAACTTTTCATCAACGCACTCATGTGATGTTTGTCTTTGGCATCGTGGAAAAGATTTTTCTTAGATGATTTATCCCACAAACTTTGATGCACATGACCGCCACAACCCGGAAGCGTTTCGCTAACCTTTGCCATAAAGGTTGCCATAATGCCGTGTTGATACGCAATTTCTTTCACGGCTGTTTTGAAAAGGGACGCACGATCGGCTGCTTCTAAAATTCCGGAGTGGGTAATCGCGGCCTCCAATACTCCTGGGCCGGTCTCGGTATGAAGTCCTTCGATAGGAACATTGAATTTATTCAATAGATCGAAGAGATTATGGAAGAAAGGATTTTGTAAAGTAGTGCGCAGAATAGAGTAGCCAAACATTCCAGGAGTGATCGGTGTGAGGTCTTTGAAATTCTTTGCTCGAGCACTTTGTGGAGTTTCTGCATAGTTGAACCATTCAAACTCCTGAGAGAAAACAGGAAAATAACCTTCGCGAGTAGCATCGTTTAACACTTTTTTCAGTAACTGTCTCGGACAAACATGTGTACCTATCGCCACAGGAGTTCCTTTGTCGACAAACTCGCCAAGGAAAAAAGGTAGATCATTTTCCCAAGGAATTTTCCTGAAGGTATTCAGATCTAAACGGGCAAGCGTGTCAGGATAACCAGAATGCCATCCTGTGAAAGAAGTATTATCATATGCCACATCACTGCTGTCCCAACCAAAAATTACATCGCAGAATGAAGTGCCACCATCAACAATGGCGATAAATTTTTCTGTTGAAATATATTTCCCGCGAAGGATGCCGTCAATATCCGAGTAAGCGATCTTAACTTTTCCGGAAGGGTGTGATTTAACGTAGTCGAGGATGGAACGCGTTGTCATTTGAGATTCGAGAATTAGATTTATAATCGTAACACGAAGTACAAACTACAATTTACGAATTAAAATCTCTTCACGATTTTAAACGCTGCAAAGCTTAATCCCAAGATTAAAAAATAAATCAATGCAAGTAGTTCGTTATAAACAACCATCGCGGCAAATGAAAAGGAGGCAATGACTAGAGCTACAACAGGAAAGACCGGATAGAGCGGAACCCGAAATGGCCGATGAAGTTCCGGTTCCTTTTTGCGAAGCTTTAAAACAGAGATCATTGAGATGATGTAAAGCGTTAGCGCGCCGAAAACAGATATGGTGATGATCTCTCCTGTCTTGCCAGTGAGCAGTGCAAGTATGCCGATCAGCATATTTACAAAAAGTGCATTAGCCGGAGTCTGAAATCGCCGATGAATTTTTCCAAGAAAAGCAGGCGCATAATTTACGCGCCCGAACTCCATAGTTGATCGCCCCGCTGCTAACATTAACCCATGAAACGATGCGACCAAACCGAACAGGCCAAAGGTTATTAAAATATTGTATTGCCAATTGTTGTTACCCATGATGTGTGCCATCGCTAGTGGCAAAGGTGAATCAGAAGTTGAGCCATCTGATTTGAATACAATCGCTTCCCATCCTGCAATACCAATTGATCCCGTGAAGGTGAGCAAACACAAAATCACTAATGTAAAAATGGCTGAACCAAACCCAAGCATGATCGTTCGTTTGGGGTTGATCGCTTCTTCGGCAAGGTTGGCAACTCCTTCGATACCAAGAAAAAACCAAATGGCAAATGGTATCGCGGCAAACGCTCCAGACCAACCAAAAGGAAATGCATTTAATTTAAGATGATCAAATTCAAAATGCTGAAAAGTAATTCCACAAAACAGAAATACAGCAGCCACCGCTAATGTCGTAACCCCCAACTCAAATACGGCCGCGATTTTTACTCCGGCTACATTCAGTGAAAAGAAAATGAAATAAGCAATAATGGCGATTACAACAACTGGAACATTCTGAAAAAAAATATTGAAGTATGCGCCAATAGCAAATGCGATGGCTGGTGGAGCAAAAATAAATTCGATGTTCTGTGCCATGCCTGCAATGAAACCAAGGTCATTGCCAAGGGCACGTTTTGCATAATCAAATGCGCCTCCTGATTTTGGAATGGCACAAGCCAACTCGGTATAACTAAATGTAAACGTGATATAAAGTATAATGATGAAGAAAAGAGCGATGCTCATTCCGAGCGTGCCGCCTTTTTCGAGACCAAGGTTCCAACCGAAATAATTACCGGAGATCACGTAGCCCACTCCCAATCCCCACACCATGAGTGGAGAAAGTGTGCGTTTTAATTCCGTCGGTGAAGGCATTGGAACTAATGAGCAGATTTCCTATTCCAATAAAAATAGAAAGGAACCCCCAGAAGCATCAACCCCAAACCCATTAACGCCTCGCGTGGCTTTGCTGCAAAGGTGATGACTAACAGAGCGACACAGAACACAATAAAGATTGCAGGAACAATCGGGTAACCCCATGTTTTGTAAGGCCGCGGAGCATCAGGCATTTTTTTTCGTAGAATAAAGACTCCCAATGTGGTAGCGCCATAAAAAATAAATGAAGCAAAGATGAGCATATCAGTAAGTTGATCGAAGCTTCCGCTGATGATCAGCAAACTCACCACCACACCTTGGTAAATAAAAGCTTTTGAAGGTGTATTATGAATAGGATTCAAATCACCTGCGCTTTTAAAGAACAAACCTTCTTTTGCCATGGCGTAATACAATCTCGGTGCGGCAAGAATGGTTGTGTTGGTACAGCCTAAGGTGGTAATCAATATTAAAAACGAAATAACCAGTCCACCTCCATTTCCTAAAATATGTTTTACCACAACAACAGCCGCAATTGTATTTTGTGAATGCTGATTATCAACGAGTAAATCTATTGGCATCACATAGAGGTAAGTGAAGTTAACTGCAAGGTAAATTGCCATAACGGCCAGCATACCTAATACCAACGCCAGCGGTAAGTTTCGTTGAGCATTTTTTATTTCACCTCCCAAATAGCCGATGGTGCTCCAGCCTTCATAACCCCAGAAGGCAGAAAGTAAGGCGGCGAATAAGCTCTTGATAAAAATAGAATCTGTCCAATCATGGGGAATATAGCCGGACGCATTGGTTTGAATGTTACTCCAACTTCCGTGACCAAGAGTAAATCCAAGCACAATGATCATGAACAGGCTGGAGAGCACGATGTACAAAATAAACCGGCTGACGTTTTCACCCAACTTCAGTCCGATGTAATTAATGTACGACAGGCCAGTGATCAGTGCGATGGTTAAAAGTTTCACTCCGAAGTTATCAAACGGAGTAAGAAAGCCGAAAACGGTAATGGAAGACCACTCAGATGAAAGTGTTGGTAAGGGTAAGAGAGAATTGAACGACTGCGAAAAGACGTAAGCGATTGAGGCAATGGATGCCGAGCGGATCGCAGTAAAGTTCGACCAGCCATAAAGAAAGGCGAAGAAACGATTGTAGATTTTTTTGTAGTAGACAAATTCGCCACCCGAATCTGCCAGCATACTGGCCACCTCTGCATTGCTCAGCGTACCGAACAAGGTGAGTACCCCTGCCAGTAACCAAGCCAGCAATACCAACAAAGGAGATTGCAAAGCCTCGGCCATGGGTGCTACTTTTTTGTAAACGCCAGAGCCGATCACCGAACTGATCACCAGAAAAAAAACAGAAAGCAAACCAAGAGATCGAACAAGCTGCCCTTGGTTGGGATTAGTATTCAAATTTTTGAATTAAGAATTAGTACCCCCATTTTTTCATCACTTCAAAATCTTCCTTGCTGCAATCAATAGGCTTCATTCCCTGGTAAGCCTCTTGCTCAACAATAAAGTATTTAGTTCCAGCCGATTGCCCTAAGTCGATCACTTCTTTCACCTGAGCAATGCCTTTGCCTAAAACCGCGCTCTCGTATTTTTCATGGGCCCCAACAGCTGCTTCAACTTCATCTTTCACATGCATCATTTCAAAACGGCCAGGGTACTTCTTAACAATATCAATTGCTTTTACGCCTGCATTGAAAAGATTGCCGGTATCCAACTGTTGCCCCACCAGTTTCTTATCCGTATTGTCCATGATGAGGTCGTAGAGGACTTTGTCATTCACTTTCTTTGCGAATTCAAAGTGGTGGTTGTGATAACCAAACTTCATTCCTGATTTTTTACAAAGTTCTCCACATTTATTAAACACATCCATGAAATGCTTGAGACTGTCTTCGGTTTGATAGATGCTTTCATCCAACCAAGGACTGACTACATATTTCTGACCAGCGGTTGCTGCATCGTCCACAGTATACTTCCAGGCATCGGTAAAATCTTTTTTGGATTCGTCCCAATGTTGTTTGCCTAGTACCGTGTGACCGCTCGGCATTTTCATACCCAGGTCTGCCAAAAGCTTTTTAAACTCAGCGGGCGCATAACCGTAAAACTTCCGTTCTTTGTAGTTGGCGTGTTCTACATTCTTGTATCCAATCGCGGCAATTTGCTTTAAAGTCCCAAAGGGATCTTTGCCCATGTCTTCACGTACGGTGTAAAGTTGGATACCGAGTACTCCCTTACTTTTTGCAAATGAAAACAGCGGGCTCGCCATCGACGCACTTGCTAACGCGAGTCCGGATGATTTTATAAAGGACCTTCTGGAAAGTTTCATGTGTTATTAATTTAGTTTTTAATGGTCACATGGAATGGCCAAGATTATCATACCGTTAGGGTAACACATCTTAATGGCCATTTCATAATATTTTTAGTTTGTTGATTTCAAGAATTGAAAGTTACTTTTTTTAATGAGTAGTTGCCACCCGCTGATCAAATTTCTGCTACTAAAGAAATTCATGATTACCTTTAAAATATGGTTGATTTGGAAACGGCAAGAAATTATTGTTTGAAACTGCCCGAAGCGGAGGAGTACGACCATTTTGGAAAGCCTGCCTACAGAGTGAAAAAGAAAATATTTGCTACCCTTTGGTTAGATGAGAAGAGGGCAGTGTTGAAGCTATCACCGACCGATCAGAATTTCTATTGTATGAAATACTCATTCATTTTTCCGGTGAAAGGTGCATGGGGAAAATATGGATGGACTAATATTGATTTGAATAAAATAGAAGAGTCCATTTTTTCAGAATCACTGACCTCTGTGTGGCTCAATATTGCACCGAAAACCTTGGCAAAAAAAAACGGTTTGACCTAAACCATTGATAATCTTAAAATTGGATCAGGATTTTTGGAACAAAAATTGTACCTTTGCGGTTGCTTATTAAAACAGGCTGAAAAGCCGCAAAATCAACAAAAATATGGGAAGACCTCCGATTTTACCGAAAAAGAAGAAAGACGGCTGGTACATTGAAGTGCGCAACAAAGGCGCCAAGTCTGGCCTCATCCTTATCCGCGACAGCTACGAAACAATGATGCAAGCTGCCCGCCAATATGAAACCACCAAAGACGTGATCGTATTAGGCGAGCACAAAAGCGGAAAAAGAGTAGAAGGCAGTTTGAAGAGCGAGGCTAAAAAGAAGAAAGAAAAGGAAAAAGCATAAGCTCGAATTCAATTATTCACGGATCCTTCTAAAGAACGCATCAATCAACTCTTTGGAAGGATCTTTTTTTATGCCCTTTACAATTTCCGTTTTCGGATGAAGCAATGGAGTTTTCACCAACGAGAAACCGCGCTGAACGTCATCCGCACCATACACTAATTTCTGAAGTTGCACCCAATGTAAAGCACCCGCGCACATCACGCATGGCTCAAGGGTTACATAAAGTGCGCATTCATTTAAATATTTTGAACCAAGTCCGTTAGAAGCAGCAGTGACGGCCAGCATCTCGGCATGCGCCGTGGCATCAGTGAGTTGCTCCGTTTGATTATGTGCCCGGGCAATAATTTTATTTTGGCAAACTACAACTGCACCCACAGGCACCTCACCATTATTAAAAGCTTTGCGCGCTTCTTTTAAAGCTTCTTCCATAAAATATTCAGGCGAAGTGAAATCCATTGGTATTATTAGTTATCGGTTAATAGTTAAATGTTAATAGTGATACCAAATTGGAAAATTTCTCCTATTAACATTTAACTATTAACGAATAACTATTTTCCCCATAAGATATTTCTTTGGTGTCACACCAAATTTCTTTTTGAATGCTGTAATGAAGTGACTTGGGTTGGTGTATCCGGTTTGAAAGGCAACTTCGTTCACCTGGTATTTCATGGTGTCAAGAAGCACACGAGCGTGATCCAGTTTGTGGTCTAATAAAAAGGCAAAAACCGAATTGCCATAAATTTCTTTGAAGCCCGCTTTCAATTGATGTTCATTCAGACCTGCAATTTTCGCCAGTTCTTTTATACTTGGAGGAGAATCGACATTCTTCAACAAATGCTCTTTGGCATGCTTTATCTTTCTCACCGTCTCCTCGTCGTTGAGAAATGGACAACTTTCAGTGTTCGGTTCTTTATAAGAAAAATAAAGGCTTAGCAGCTCAAAAGTTTTTCCTTGAAAGTAAAGCTTGGCGGCACTTTCGCTGAGGTTAGCAGTAAAAAGTTGATTTAGCACGACGAGTAGGTACGAAGGGATTTCTCGCTCATCATAAAATTTGCGATTGACATTTTCTGGTTTTAACAATGGCAAGGCATCGTGAATGAAAAGTTTGTGGAGGCTTTCCAACGAGATGGTCATAAAAGCCATTTTAGTGTTTGGAGCGAGTTGCAATTGGAAATCGACTGTCTTCTCAGGATTATAAAAAAAATAATTTTTATGATGAGTAATTTCTCGACTGTAATGTGGGCCGAACGAAAACACAGCATTTCCTTCCAAACAAAAATAAAAATGGATAATTCCCTGTTTCAAGATACTGTCGACTGCGGTTGCTTGACTACCGGTATTCTCAGCGACTGAAAGAGAAAGGTCTTCTTTTTCAAAGAGGACTTTGATTTCCTCAACGGGAAAGGTTTTCAACTCTATTTTTTCGACTACACTTTTCATGTGTTAATATTCAATTGTGTCTGCTTAGCTGATGCGCATATCATACCTCAATTGGTTTCCACAAATTCTTATGGGTTGTCCCTGCTTCATTGCTATAACTGGCAAAAGTTTCCACCCATTTTAAATTAGTATTCAAACAAGGAATTGCCGTGAAAAATTCTCCGCCTGCTTCGATAAAGGATTCTTTTCCCCGGATGGCAATTTCTTCCAGTGTTTCTAAGCAATCAGAGACGAATGCGGGGCAAATCACTAGTAAATTTTTTATTCCCTGTGAAGGAAATTTTGTCAATTGCTCGTCGGTGTATGGTTTAATCCATTGATCACTCCCTAGTCGTGATTGAAATGAATAGCTGAATTTGTGAGCTGGAATTTTCAATTGATTAGCTACCAGTTTTGTAGTTTGTATAACCTGATGTTTATAGCAAAAATCCCAGGCCAGTGATTTCACATCACAGCACTGATCCACCTGGTAACAATGTATTTTTGTGGGATCCGATTTCTTCAGATGACGAACAGGCAAACCGTGATAACTGAAAAGAAGATGATCGTAAGGCTTTTCCAAATAAGGAGCAATCGATTCACTTAATGAATTGATATAAGCTTGCTCATCATAAAAAGGTTGTAGGATTTTAAACTTCAATTGAGGCCGCTGTGCTTTTATTTTTTCCAACACATACAAATAAGCGGTCTCGTAGGATGACATCGCATAGTGCGGATACATGGGGGCGATCAAAACTTCTTCCAGGTTTGGATTTTGAATTTCCAGTTCCTGCAATGCTTTCTCAGGAGTTGGATTTCCATAACGCATTGCTACGGAAAGTGGCAAATCGATCAATGGCTTTAATGCTTGTTTGAATTTTTCGGTTAATACTTTAAGCGGAGCGCCCTCCTTCATCCACACGGATTGATAAGCTTCAGCCGATTTTTTCGGGCGGAAAGGGAGCACAAATCCTTCCACGATCATTGTGCGTATCAGATAAGGAGCATCAATCACCCGCTCGTCCATTAGGAATTGGCGGAGGTAAGTGCGTACATCCTTTACCTCATAACTATTAGGCGATCCAAGATTGACCAAAATAAGTCCGGTATTTTTCATTTGTTGAAAATGAGATTCTTTGTTTTTGAGAAAAAAAAAGGCTCGCCCCCAAAATATCATGACGTTAAGTGACTTTTATCAGGTATTTTATTGGGCGCCCGAAGTTAATTGAATCGTTTTTTGAAAAGGTCAAGAATTTGGTATTTTTTTTCCCGATTAAGGTATTTTGTTATTATTTATGCATTCATCTTTGCCATCCATGGGTATTTTAATCAAGCCAACTCAGTCGGATTTTGTGAAAAAGTTTTATGTGGTCGGGGTAAATTTCCAGAAAACGGATACCCAGCATCGCAGCAAATTTTCCATTACTTCCGCTAAAAAGGAGGAGGCCTATACCCAGTATTCAGCGTGTTTAGAGCATTTCCTGATCCTTTCCACATGCAACCGCACCGAAATTTACGGGTTTGCTCCCTGTGAGTATGTGCTGCTCGCTTTCATGAAATCATTGAGCGGGGCATCGCATTCCGAAATATCAGCCAATGCTTATGTTAAAGAAGGAGATGAAGCCGTGAAGCATTTACTCTCGGTAGCTTCTGGTTTGGATTCTCAAATTCCAGGCGATTATGAAATCATCGGTCAGATCCGTAAGTCTTTTCAATTGTCAAAAAATTCAGGAAAGTCAAATGGGTTTATTGAACGAGTGGTAAACCAGGCCAATCAGATTTCAAAAGCCATAAAAAATTCTACCGCTTTTTCTGATGGTACGGTGTCAGTTTCTTACGCCGTGGTTCAACAGGTGAAGAAAATTGTGGAGAACGAAGGCCTTCGCAAGATTTGTGTTGTTGGCTTAGGTAAGATGGGCCATAATACCGTGAAATATTTAATGCAGCATATGCCCAATGCAAGCGTTACGCTTGTTAATCGCGATGAATTAAAGTTGAAAGAAATTGCATCAGCTAATCAATTGGAATCATTTCCATTTGGTTCACTAGGAGATGCAGTAAAAGAAAGTGAGATTGTCATCATTGCCACCGGTGTGGCTGAGCCGATTTTGAAGCTTCACCATGTAAAGGGAACTTCCATAAAATATATTTTTGATTTGGCTATGCCTAGAAATGTAGCTGCAGAAGTATATGAACTTGCTGAAGTAAAAGTCTTCGATGTGGATCAGATTTCGGCACTGGTGAATGATACACTTGATAAACGTCTTGCGGAAATTCCAAAGGTGAAAGCAATCGTACAGGTGAAGGCACAGGAATTTTTTGATTGGCAGGAGAGAAGAAAGAGCCGCACTACCACGCCATTGAAGTACGAACAATTTTTACCACATGTCATTGGATCATCTGAAAATAGCCACGCGCGACAGCACTCTTGCTTTATGGCAGACCAATGCTGTGAAGGCAAGCCTGGAAAAGAATGGCTTCCCGTGCAAGCTTATTCCGCTTAAAACCCTGGGCGATATTAACCTGGTAGAACCTTTGTATGCCATGGGCGTGCAAGGTGTGTTTACTAAAGAACTTGACAGCGCATTGTTGAGCAAGCAAGCCGATTTAGCAGTGCATTCGTTGAAAGATGTACCCACTATTTTGCCGAAAGGTCTGGTGATAGCTGCCGTGATGGAACGCGCCAGTTATGAAGATATTCTGATTAACAAATCTAATTTTGATCCGGCAAAAACTGAAAAAGCAATTATTGCTACGAGTAGCATTCGCAGGAAAAGTCAATGGCTAAAACGATTTCCGAAACACACTTTAGTGAATGTGAGAGGCAATGTAGAAACACGGTTGAGGAAATTTAAAGAAGAAGGCTGGGATGGAATCATCTTCGCTAAAGCTGGATTAGAGCGATTGAAATTACTTCCAACGGATTTCATGGTTTTGGATTGGATGCTCCCTGCTCCGGCACAAGGCGCCATTGCTATTGTTTGTCGTGAGGAGGATGAAAAGGTTTATCAAGCTTGCCGCCAACTCAATCATGAGCAAACGGAGATAAGAATAAGTGTAGAACGCGATTTTCTTTATCATCTCGAAGGAGGTTGTTCTGTCCCCATCAGTGCTTTGGCAACTATTTCTGAAGACAAAATTCTGTTTCGAGGGTTAGTTTCAAGTTTAGATGGTGAGCGTGAAGTGAAAACGGAAAAGAGCGGATCGGTAAAAGACTGGAGAAACATTGGATTAGCTGCAGCCAATGAAATTCAAAACTCTCCGGATGGGAAAAAAATATTGGATGAATTTAGAAAGCTGGACCGAGCCAAAGCGCAATGAATGTTCTCCTCACCAAAAAACTTTCAGCTTCTGATTTGGATTTGATCCGATCTTGGGGATGGAATTTTGAATTGATTGAGACATTGAATATTTCTCCGATTGAAGTAGACGAAGTTCCAAAAGGAGAAGTTTGGGTTGTGTCAAGTCGCAATTCATTTAACACTGTTAATAAATTTATTAACCAGTCACCTAATGCTATTTATTGTATAGGCAATTGGATGAAAGAAGAACTACTAAAGATGGGAGCAAAATCAACTCTTAAGAGTTTTGAGAATATGAAGAAGTTGGCAGCCGATTTGACCACACAGAGCTTTAAATCCATTCTTTACTTCTGCGGAGAAGAGCATCGACAAGAGTTGGAAGAGGGTTTGAAATATTCTTCGGTAAAAATTTCAAAAGTGATCACCCATCAAAGTCAAATGACGTTTCCTATTGTTAAAAATAATTTTGATGCGATATTTGTTTTCAGTCCACGATCAGCAGAAAGTTTGCTGAAAGATAATTCGTTTGAAAGTCAGACTACTTTCGCTTGTATTGGGTCAACCACTTCTACTTATTTGAATAGCCGCAGGATCACCAACACATTTATTTCCTCCTATCCAGATAGTAGGATTTTGTTAGAAGAATTTCACGCTCAAATTGTAAATAAATAATTCCAGATGAAGAACGACCTCTTATTAAGAACACTACAAAAAGAAAAAACCGAAAGGATTCCGGTGTGGTTCATGCGCCAGGCTGGCCGATACCTGCCCGACTATATAAAACTTCGGGAAAAGTATTCATTCTTTGAACGCGTTCGTAATCCACAACTCGCGGCAGAAATTACGGTGATGCCCGTGAAACAAGTGGGCGTGGATGCAGCTATTTTATTTTCGGATATTTTAGTGATCGCTCAGGCGCTAGGTGTTGACGTGGAAATCATTGAAGGCAAAGGCCCAATCATTGCTGATCCAATTCGTACGAAAGAACAGGTTGAAAAATTGAATCCTTCGAGAACAGAAGAAATTCTTTCGTATGCGTTGCCAACGACAAAAGCGGTGAAAGATGCATTAGAAAATGAAGTGCCGTTGATTGGTTTTTGCGGCTCACCGTGGACACTGCTTTGCTACATGGTGGAGGGCAAAGGCTCGAAAGATTTCGCTAAAGCAAAGCAGTTCTGTTATCAACATCCGGAATTAGCTGCTGCGATGCTTGATAAAATCACGGAGGCAAGTATCGTTTATTTGAACATGCAGATCAAAGCAGGGGTTGACACTGTTCAGATTTTTGATTCGTGGGGTGGACTACTGTCGCCATCGGATTACAGAAAATTCTCTCTTCCTTATTTGGACAAAATAACAAAAGCTATTCAACCGAAAGTGCCGGTGATTTTATTCGCCAAAGGTGGATGGTTTGCTTTGCCTGAACTTCAAGCCACAGGTGCTTCGGCATTGGGATTAGACTGGACTATCGAGCCATCGGTGGCCAGAAAAATGGCGAGCACTGCTGTACTGCAGGGAAACCTTGATCCAATTGTTCTACTAGGTCCTGCAAAAAATGTGGAGAAAGAAACAATTGCCATGTTGAAAAATTTTGGTGTTGGAAATTATATAGCCAACCTAGGCCATGGTGTGTTGCCTCAGACACCTTTTGAAAATGCTAAGGTGTTTGTTGACACTGTGAAGAATTTCAGAAGATAAAACACTCTGCGATTCTTTGGGTCCTTTGCGGTTAAAATTTGAGCGCAGAGGATGCTGAGGGATGCACACAAAGGACCGCAAAGAGATTAAGATAAAATGGATATCAAAACACAATTCGAGCAATTAATTATTGACTTGCAAAATTCAATTTGCAAGGAAATCGAGTTGCTGGATGGAGTAGCAAAATTCAAGGAAGATGTGTGGACGCGTGAAGGTGGTGGAGGCGGATTTACCCGCGTTCTAACCAATGGAAATATTTTTGAAAAGGCAGGCGTGAATCGCTCCGCTGTTCATGGCGAAGTAACTCCAGCATTAGCTGCTCAACTAAAAACGAAAGGTTCACATTTTTTTGCAACCGGTATTTCGTTGGTAATTCACCCGTTCAGCCCGATGGTGCCAACCACACATGCCAACTTTCGTTACTTTGAATTGTATGACGAGAAGCAGAGTAAAATTGATAGCTGGTTTGGTGGAGGTGCCGATCTGACTCCGTATTATTTGTTTAACGAAGACGCCATTCATTTTCACAAGACATTCAAAAAAGCTTGCGATCAATTTGATCCGTCGTTTTATTCAAAATTCAAATTACAATGCGATGACTACTTCAACAATACTCATCGCGACAATGAACGAAGAGGAGTGGGTGGAATTTTTTATGACTACATGCGACCGAACGAAAATCAGAGTGAAAAATTTCTCTTTAATTTTTCTGATGCCTGTGGCAAGTCATTTACAAAAAGTTATTTACCAATTGTGGACCGAACAAAATCTTTGGCTTATAGTGAAGAACAGATTCGTTGGCATGAGCTGCGCAGGGGCCGCTATGTTGAGTTTAATCTGATTCATGATCGTGGAACGATCTTCGGCTTGAAATCCAATGGACGGACCGAAAGTATTTTGATGAGTCTTCCACCACGGGTACGATTTGATTATGATGACAAGCCTAAACCGGGCTCGCGCGAAGAGGAATTGATTAAAGTATTAAAGAATCCGAAGAATTGGGTTTGATGTTAATAGTTATTCGTTATTTGTAAATTAGATATCATGCAATTGACTAACCGATACCGCAGACTTCGCACCAATACAGTGGTCCGAAACTTAGTGGCGGAGACTTCGCTCACCCCAGATCATTTTATTGTTCCACTCTTTATTATGGAAGGAACCAATAAGAAAGAAGAGATTCCTTCCATGCCAGGATATTTTCGTTTCAGTTTGGATTCGTTGAAGGCAGAAATTATTGAATTAAACAAATTAGGATTGCGGTCGGTTTTACTTTTTGTAAAAGTACCGGACAATCTCAAGGACAACGAAGGCAAGGAAGCATTGAATCCTCAAGGTTTGATGCAGCGTGCTGTTCGCTTCATTAAGGAAGTTGATCCACAAATGATTGTAATGACCGACGTGGCGCTTGATCCGTACTCAAGTTATGGTCATGACGGCATCGTATCCGGACAAGAAATTGTAAATGACCCAACGGTTGAAGTTCTGGCTGCGATGTCGGTGTTGCATGCGCAAGCTGGTGCCGATTTTGTTGCGCCGTCGGATATGATGGATGGACGCGTGAAGGCGATTCGCACAAAATTGGATGAAGCAGGGTTTCACAACACAGGTATTCTTTCTTACGGAGCAAAGTATGCTTCAAGTTTTTATGGGCCATTCCGCGATGCGTTGGATAGCGCTCCCGGCTTTGGTGATAAGAAAACGTATCAAATGGATTTTCGTAACAGCACGGAAGCACTGAAAGAAGTTGATCAAGATATCGCCGAAGGCGCAGACATCGTGATGGTGAAACCTGCTGGCGCCTATCTTGATATTATCAGAACAGTAAAAGATCATGTTCAGGTTCCCGTTGCAGCGTATCAAGTATCGGGAGAGTACGCCATGATCAAAGCAGCTTCAGCCAATGGGTGGCTTGATGAAAAAGCTGCGATGATCGAATCACTCACAGCTATTCGCCGAGCTGGTGCAGATATTATTGCAACTTACTTTGCAAAAGACTTTGCTCGCGCAGTTCAAAATTGAAAAGCTGAAAGATTGCAATCTTTTAATTCTTCAATTTTCCAATCTAAAATTTTCTAAATCTTCCAATCCATCATGACCAATAGCGAAAAATTATTTGATGAGGCACAAAAATATATTCCAGGAGGAGTCAACTCCCCCGTTCGCGCATTCCGACAAGTAGGAGGTACACCTTTATTTATGAAATCAGCCAAAGGAGCTTATCTCTTTGATGTTGATGGCAAACAGTATATCGATTACATCGGCTCGTGGGGACCAATGATTTTAGGACATAGTCATCTGAAAGTTGTAGAGGCCATAAAACTTCAAGCAGAGCAAGCCGTTTCTTTCGGTGCACCGACTGAACAAGAAACGAATCTTGCCAGGTTGATTTCACAAATGGTGCCGAGCATAGATCTGATCCGATTTGTAAATTCTGGAACCGAGGCGTGCATGTCAGCTTTGAGATTAGCACGTGGGTTTACCAACCGCTCAAAGTTTATTAAGTTCGACGGACATTATCATGGTCATAGCGATGCCTTTTTGAAAAAAGCCGGAAGTGGAGTAGCGACTCTTAATATTAAAGTCAATGCCGGAATTCCATCGGCTGTTGTGAATGATACATTAGTTGCTTCATTCAATGACTGTGAAGAGATCGAAAAATTGGTGAACGAAAATAAAAATGATCTCGCAGCAATTATTGTCGAGCCGGTAGCTGGTAATATGGGTTGTGTGATTCCTAAGCCTGGTTATCTCAAACATTTAAGAACATTGTGTGACAAGTTTGGAATTGTTTTGATCTTTGATGAAGTGATGACAGGCTTTCGCCTGGCAAAAGGTGGTGCACAAGAGTTGTTCAACATGAAGGCCGATTTAGTAACGTTTGGTAAAGTAATTGGCGGAGGATTGCCGGTAGGAGCATTTGGTGGAAGAAAAGATATTATGAGCAAGATTGCTCCGCTCGGAGAAGTTTATCAGGCGGGGACACTATCAGGAAATCCACTCGCGATGATCGCGGGCTTTACAACTCTTTCGGAATTAAATGCACATCCCGAAATTTATTCAGAATTGGAAAAGAAAACCGCATACCTCGAAAAAGGAATGCGGGAAGTGTTGGACAAAAAGAAAGTTCCTTATCAAATAAATCGGCTTGGTTCGATGATCAGCGTACATTTTTGCAAAGATGAAGTCACCGATTTTAAATCAGCGACGGCTGGTAACAACGACACCTTCAAAACATTTTTTCACAACATGCTGAAGCATGGAGTTTACCTGCCTCCCTCAGCATTTGAATCGTGGTTTTTATCCAATGCATTGACGTATGCCGATTTGGATAAGACGATCGAGGCATGTGAGAAGAGTGTGTAATCCTAGTTGAGTTTTAATCCTGAATTCAGGATTGTTAATTTCCACTTCTCCCGAAGTAGGATTTTTACTACTTTACATCGATGACGAATAACCGCTATCTTTCACTCGATGTGCTTCGTGGCATCACCGTCACGTTGATGATCATTGTCAACACGACAGGTAACTATTCCACTACCTTTGCACCCTTGCTCCATGCAAAGTGGCATGGCTTCACACCCACCGATTGGGTTTTCCCAACGTTTATGTTTGTGGTGGGTAATGCCATGAGTTTTAGTTTGGGAAAGTATGGGGAGAACGGCAATGGAGCGTTTTTCAAAAAAGTATTCAAACGCTCAGTGATTATCTTTTTGTTGGGTTATCTGATGTACTGGTTTCCCTTCGTGCATGAACAAGATGGACAACTTGTTTTTAATCCAATTAGCGAGACGAGAATTTTTGGAGTGCTTCAGCGCATCGCATTGGGTTATCTTTTTGCTTCGCTGATTTTGCATTTTTGGAAAGAACGAGGCGCTATTATTTTCAGTGTGTTCGCACTGTTTGTTTATTGGTTCTTGCTTTATGTGTTTGGCGATTACACCTTAGAAAGAAATGTTGTTCTCAAATTGGATCTCACTTTGTTTGGCGATAAACATTTGTATCATGGTGAAGGAATGGCCTTCGATCCTGAAGGATTGTTGAGCACTCTCCCAGCAATTGTCAATGTGATTGCCGGCTATCTTACCGGCAGGTTCATTCAGCAAAAAGGAAATTCATACGAGACGATTTCAAAATTGATGATTACGGGAGCATTGCTTTTGTTTGTAGCGTTGAGTTGGAATATGGTTTTCCCCATCAACAAAAAACTTTGGACGAGCTCATTTGTACTTTACACTGTTGGTCTTGACTTATTAATATTACCGATTCTCATTTTCATCATCGACATTAAAAACGAAAAACGCTGGACGTATTTCTTTGAAGTGTTTGGTAAGAACACACTTTTCATTTACCTGGTTTCGGAAGTCGTGATTGTATTTTTCTACATCATTAAAATCGGCGATCAGACATTATACACGTGGTTGTATAAAAATGTTTTCCGGTTGGCCGGTGATTACGTTGGTTCGTTATTATTTGCGGTGTCGTGGATGCTTGTGTGCTGGAGCGTAGGCTACATGATGGACAAGAGAAAAATTTACGTTAAGGTTTGACAATATTAGTAAGCCTTCTTTTTTCCTCCACCAATAAAGAAACCGATTTTTAAAGAAAAATAACTTTTGTCAATCATTTCATAGTGACCTGAGCACCAGGCATCATAGGATTAAGCTCGGGGGAAATGTAACCGTTCATTTTTTGAATAAAATTATATTCCAGCATTAATCGTGCATGCCCGAATTCCAAACCTATTCTAGGGTAGATACCTAATCCGTTTCGTTGGTTTTGGGTATCGGTGCTACTCATGATGAAATTATTACTTGGATTGTAGAGACCGATGCCTAGTCCACAAAATGGACGCAAGGAAGTCATGTCCAAATAATAATGACCATTAAGACTCATTGAACCAAGCGATGAATTGTTTGACCCGGCCATTGAGACAAATCCGACTTCTTCCATTCGAAAACAACCGCTATTCTGTCACTGATCCGATAGGCGGGTTCCATCGTGAATAAACCAACTGGCTTTAATTTACTGTTGGGCATGCCCACATCAATGGCGAAAAGAAATTTTCGGTAGTGCTGCGCATCTGCGCTTGCAGAACCCTTTAAATAAAATTGTTGCCCTTTCCCTTTCTTCCGTTTACATTTAGTTTCGAAATCCAAATCTCTATGAAATACTTTTCAATATTTTTCTTGCTCATTGCAGCCTGTTCGTCACCTAAAGATAAAAAACTTGTAGGCTCGGTTGAACGATTAGACCCTGCACTTGATCAACTCATCGCACCGGGCACGCAAGCCGAAATTATCGGAGAAGGATACGCCTGGAGTGAAGGGCCGGTATGGATTGAAAGTGAAAAGATGTTGTTGTTCTCAGACGTTCCTAATAATATTATTTATAAATGGACGGAGGAAAAAGGTGTTGAGCCATTTCTCAAACCATCCGGCTACACAGGTACTATTCCTCGTGGTGGTGAGCCAGGCTCGAATGGACTTACCTTAAATAACGAAGGTCAACTGGTAATGTGCCAACATGGCGACAGACGGGTAGCATTGCTGACAGCTTCTTTCAATGAACCCAAACCTGAGTTCAAAACGCTGGCAGATAATTACAATGGAAAAAAATTAAATAGTCCCAACGATGTAGTGGTGGACAAACAAGGAAATCTTTTCTTTACTGATCCTCCTTATGGGTTGCTGAAGAACGTAAATGATTCTTCTAAAGAAATTTCATTTCAAGGAGTGTATAAAGTGAAGCCTGATGGTAAAGTGATTTTGCTGGTTGATTCACTCACACGACCCAATGGCATTGCACTGAGCCAGGATCAACAAACGTTGTACGTTGCCAACTCGGACAAACCGGTTGCCAAATGGTATTCCTTTCACATTGCTGGTGACTCTCTCACCAACGCTAAAATATTTTATTCCACAAAATATGCTGAAGGAGAAACAGGCTCACCCGATGGTTTGCGCGTAGATAAAAACGGAAATCTTTTTGCGACTGGCCCAGGAGGTATCTGGATTTTTAATCCAGAAGGAAAAGTGCTGGGCCGCTTCAAATTACCACAAGCTACCGCTAACTGCACGTTCTCTGCCGATGGCAAAACACTATTCATGACTTCACACATGTATTTATTGAAGATGAAGTTGCAGTAAGCTAAGCTGTTTGATTATTGTTGGGCTTTTAGACAGCATCTACACCTTATTGTGTGTTTATTTTTTCAACATAACCAATATTTCCATTTTCGTAATAGGCGTGATAGCGTTCCTTACTTTCATCCAATCGGCTTTTGAATTCGATATAAATGAAATAATTGTCCTTAAATGATTCAGTCTTGACAGCCAAGAGATCAAATAAATTAGATTCTTTTTGTGTGGCTGCGAAGTGGGCTTTCTTTAGTTGTCGTTGATTCACCTTTCCTGGATGCAGTTTATTGAGGGCCTGTAAGTAATGTTGTTCATATAACTCATGCAGCAATACGCACCCTACAGTGAACCGATTGGTCCTGCCGTTATCAAACTTTACTATGTCGGCTATATCGATTATTCCATGTTGGCCGTCACCAATTAAGATCCTTTCACTATTTTCGACCAGCCAGAGCCTGAAATTTCTCAACGAGTCACCAAGTAAATAATTCATAGCGCAATGAAACCGATCCTGTTGAGTGGTAAGTGACGAGGTACTATTTCTTCGGACAAGACGAATTCCATATTCATTTTTTGAGCCCTCAATTTTACTTACTTTTAAAATAGAAGAATCACCCAGTTCCTGATTTAAGATGTTGATAAATGACTCAACAGCCGATCGACTACCATTTACACGGAGTGGGTAGTCGCTCGGGATTTGTCCCGCGAAAATCAAAGCAGAAATTGCATAGCAGAAAATCATTTTACGTCCGTAGACTGATTGGTTTTTTTTTAACGGGTTAGAAAAAGAAATTGCTGTTAACCGTTTGTTAAAAAAAATTAAGGGCGCCCAGGATGTTGAATGTGCCGAACAGATGTACTTTTAGTTAGCCTAAAGTAAGGCCGCTGTTGATGGAGTTGGGAAAGCAGTAGGCTAGCTTTCTTTAATCACTCTACGCGGAAAAATTTCTGCCGGGTGTGGCAGGGATTTCTTTTTAGGGGAAGATCGTTCAAACTTCAAGTTGAATTGTTGAAAACCTTTTTTGGCGCTAGTGGAAATGATATCCACTACCGTTCGCCATCCCCAACTGAGTCGATGGAGCGGCGCATGCGCGGGTTTTAGTTGGACAAGAGGCATAACTTTGTTCATTTATATATTTTAGACACAATCGGTTTGCGGATGGTTGGAATCACAACGACCCGTCGGATCGCTGTTGGCCAAAGGCTTAAACGATCTCACAACTACCTTATTTTATTTCAGCACAAAGTTTAACAATAGAATGCTTTAGCGAAACGGGTTTTTTCCGGAGTGAAGGGGGTATTTTTCCCGTGTTTGATTTGCTAATTTATTGGGACTAAACGAAAGAAGGAATATATTGAAAGATCTTCATTAATTAAAAAATCGATTCTATGAGAATTCTAAGAGCTCTCTTTTTGCTTGCCTTGAGCGACCTCAACTCCCTTGCCCAATCCCCTCATCAATACATTACCGATCAGAAGGTTCAGCACCGCTGGCTCAGTGAATACAAAAACTTCTTATCGATACCCAATGTATTGGGCGATTCGGTCAACATTGTTCGCAATGCACAACTCATCAGTGACATGCTCAAGCAGAATGGAGTAAAGAGTGAATTGCTTCTGTCAGGTGAGCCCAACTCTGCGCCCGTAGTATATGGAGAAGTGCTGGTGCCGGGCGCTGTTACCACACTTGCTTTCTATGCTCACTACGATGGTCAACCGGTTAATCCTAAACAATGGGCTGAAGGTTTGGAACCTTTCAAACCAATGTTGATGAGCGACCGCATCGATAAAGGCGGCAAGCCAATTTCATTTCCCACCGATCAAGAATGGGTTCAAGATGACTGGCGATTGTATGCGCGCGGTTCTTCCGATGACAAAGCCGGAGTGTTCGCCATCATTAAAGCGTACGAAACATTATTAAAAACAGGAAAGAAACCTTCGGTGAATATCAAATTCTTTTTTGAAGGCGAAGAGGAAGCAGGTTCAACCAACCTTGATGTGATTTTTTCAAAGTACAAAGGCAAACTCAAAGCTGATCTGTGGGTGATCTGCGATGGCCCGAGAAATATTTCCGGCAAGAAGCAAGTGGTGTTTGGCGTGCGTGGCGATGTGAACATTGATTTGAAAGTCTACGCTTCGAAGCGACCGTTGCACAGTGGCAACTATGGCAACTGGGCACCCAACCCTGGCATGCGGCTGGCGCAATTGCTCAGCACCATGAAAGACAACAACGGCAATGTTTTGATTGAAGGATTTTATGATGATGTCATTCCGTTGTCGGAAACGGAGAAACAGGCGCTTGCAAAAATTCCTCCGGTGGAGTCAATTCTGAAAGAAGATCTCGCGCTCGGCAAACCGGACGGCGAAGGAAAAAGTTTTATGGAGTTGCTCACCTTACCCACACTCAATATTAATGGGATGGCGAGTGGTAATGTGGGAAGCATGGCAAGCAATGTTATTCCAACGGAAGCGACTGCTGTGATTGACTTACGCCTGGTGTTGGGCAACGATGTGAAACGACAGGTACGCAAAGTGTATGATCATATTATGAGGCAGGGATATTTTATCATCGATCACGATCCAAGTGATGAAGAACGGAAACAACACCCGCTCCTTGCTAAATTAGTGATGCGAGGTGCGGGCTACAATGCGCAGCGTACGCCGATGGATTTGCCACTCGCGCAAAAAGTAGTGAAAGCCATCGAAACGACCATCGACTATGAAGTAATCAAAGTTCCTTCTGCCGGAGGAAGTCTGCCATTGTATTTATTTGAAAAAATACTGGAAGTCAAACCGATTACCGTTCCCATCGTGAACTACGACAACAACCAACATGCAGAAAATGAAAATGTGGTGTTGCAATATTTGTGGGAAGGTATTGAAACGATGAGTGCGATAATGGTGATGAAATAGGCAAGGTTTAAGCCGTCTGACTGCTGGTGGCTGAGGCTTAGTTATTTTATATTGGAAGCCCCTTACTGCCTTGTTTTATAAGCTCTTTCCCCAACTTTTCCCCTGCTGACAAAGAACCAGCAACTGCTCGTATCTAATTTTGGATACTTCAAGGAAAGGTTCATGTAAGTTTTTCTTTATCAACAGAACAATAAATTATTAGTTGAAAATCTTGGCGTGTTTAGCGTTGCAATCGAATTAGTAGACGTTATGAAATTTTCAACAGGATAACCAATCAAGACAAACGGAACTTTTCAAGATAGGCCTGTGTAAGAATACCAGTTTTCAATTTCATCTAATATAAAAGATTCAATAGGAAATGGATAAAAGCGACACCTTACCTAAATTAAAACAGCACGACTATCGTAACCTCGATATCCCCAACTATGGCGCGCATCATTTATATCAAAATCAAAGCAGCGTAATCAACGCGCTTATTAATACTTCGCTTGGCTCGGTAACCTTATACGATTTCAAAAAAGGTGAAGTGATGTTCTCTCAGTGGAATGTGCTCAAGTCTCTCGGTTATCAACCTGAAGAGTTCAAAGAGGTCAGCAATAATTTTTTCAAAAGTATCGCTCATCCGGAAGATGCCTGGATTATTGAAAATCATGTTCGAAAAATAAAACTCTCCAAACCCGGAGAGATATTCTCCCTCAATCTAAGAATCCAGGATAAGAAAGGACACTTCAGATGGATTCATGTTCGGAATATGGTGTTAAGCAGAAATGACAAAAGTGAAGTGACCCAACTGATAGGATCTGTCATCGACACAAGCCGTTATAGACATATAAAAAATAAACTTGAGCTGCACTCTTCCAGATTGGATTATCTCGCCTACAGAAACTCACACGAATTGAGAAGCCCTGTCGCTTCCATGCTTGGACTAGTGGCGCTGCTAAAATCTAAAAATAGAACGGAAGACTGTATGGAAGAGATATTCGATTTGATGGAAACAACAGCAACAAAAATGGACAATGTAATTCGGGAATTCAATGTAGAGCTAAATGCAAATCGTGAACAATTAAAAAAAACAAGTATGGAAGTGCAACATATCGCAGATAATAATCATTACACGCTGTCTGTGAATCGTGAGAAGAACAGAGCCTATCTTAAAATAAAAGGATTTTGGAGTAAACGAGAGTTGGTGTCCAACTACTTATCCGATTGGAAAAAAACGATCGACTTGCTAAAAAGAGATTTTACACTTTTAACGGATGCGTCTGAGATGAGAACGCATCCACAGGAAATAAGGAATTTGCATGAAGAGGCGCAAGGACTCATTGTGAAGTCGGGCGTTACCAGAATTGCTGAAATCGTGAAAGATGATATTGCCGAGATCCAATTAAATGCAATGGCCCAAAAAACGCACTTACCGAAAAGGAACTTCAAATCAATGAGCGAAGCTGAAGAATGGCTGAATCAGAAAGTTTGATTTTAAAATTTTCTTTAAGTCCATCATCAATAACAATCTGAAATTTGGCTTATATGCCTATCTTTAGATTTTAGAAACAAACTATTGATGATGGAAACTAACAAAGCACTTACTACAGATCAACTCGATCAATTAAAGACAACCGTTCGCCAGCGATTTGACGATCTGTATCACCGGATCGGAACCAACCGGCAGAAATTGGCGAACACTGTTTTGTTGGTTGACCAGTCTATCAATAAAGAACTTACCAAAGAAAAAATTGACACTGCTCGCGAGAAGCAAATACTAAATAAAGTACGAGAGGTCGAAAGAGAGGCGAATAAACAATTGCCTCATTTGCATAAAGTAGTGATGCCAACCCCGTCTGCTCCCAAGATAAAGGCAGAGGCAAAGCCAAAGCCAGAAGCAAAACCAAAGGCGGAGAAGAAAGAAAAGCCTAAGCCAGAAACCAAAGCAAAACCTAAGAAAAAATAAAACAACGAAGTTTGCTGTTGTTTTGAGTTACTGTTTTCAAGTACACTCAACAAATTCTTATCATCTTTGTGTGTCAATTTAGATGGTCAAATACTTTTTTCATATCGCATATAAAGGCAATCGCTATCATGGCTGGCAGCGACAACCAAACGTGCTGAATATTCAGGAAGTCATTGAGATGGCTCTCAGCAAAATTTTAAAAACACCTGTTTCTATCATGGGCTGCGGTCGCACAGATGCGCAAGTACATGCCACCCAATTCTTTTTTCACCTGGAGTTAGATGAAGATTGGGATTTTGATTTGCTGTTTCGGTTAAATAAACTGCTGCCTCCGGATATTGCTGTGTTTGAAATTATTCCCGTAAAAGAGAACCAGCATGCTCGATTTGATGCCATGCAGCGTACGTATGATTATTTGATCCACGCGTATAAAGATCCATTCTTGAGTGAAGGAAGCTCTCTTTATATGATTAAAAATCCGGACTTCGACAAAATGAAAAAGGCAATCGAAATTTTTAGTCAACACAAAGACTTCAAAGCCTTTTGCAAAAGCCCGGCGAAATACAGACATACTATCTGCAACATTTCATCATCAAAACTTTTCCTCAATCCATCTGGAGATAAAATCAGGTTTCAGATTTCTGCCAATCGTTTTTTATCAAGTATGGTGCGAACGATGGTGGGCGCTCTTTTAGAAATTGGAAAAGGAGAATTCACTCTGGAAGAATTAGAAGAAAGTTTTGCCTCCAACGAACTTCCAGAGTTTATCACGCCTGCTTATCCGCAAGGTCTTTATCTCTCAAAAGTGACCTATCGCTACTTAGACATTCCAGCCCGAACTGATTTTTCATTCATGCAAAATATAGAGGAGGATTGGGTGGCGATATAACCTTCTTCAATTGTTAGCTTAACAACATTCGATTTAAATCGAAAATTTACAGCTTCCTTTTTCCTCTTTTCAATCTCTACATTATTTCTGCCGGACTTTCATAAATAAGCAATATCTTAATTGGTCAAAGTTTATAATTAAGTCAATGTCCATTAAAGTTGCTATCCGTCATCAGATGTCTTACGAGTATGATCGTGCGGTTAATCTTTCGCCTCACACGTTTCGGTTGCGTCCGGCCGCGCATTGTCGCACACCAATTTTGTCGTACTCGCTGAAGATCCTTCCTCAAAATCATTTTATCAATTGGCAACAAGATCCGTTTGGTAACATGTTGGCGCGTGTGGTATTTCCCGAGAAGACGACGAAACTTCATTTTGAAGTAGAAGTAATTGCCGATATGATTGTGATCAATCCGTTTGATTTTTTTGTTGAAAAATATGCGGATGATTTTCCGTTCAACTACACTACGCAACTCAAGAAAGAATTGCTTCCCTATTTTGAGGTGACGGAAAATGGGCAGCTGTTACAGCAATGGGTGAAGTCGATTGACCTTTCTAAAAAAAGTATCATCAACTTTTTGGTTGAACTCAATCAACAAATTTGGAAGAACACACAATATACCGTTCGTCTTGAAGCAGGCGTACAAACTTGTGAGGATACACTTCGTCTACGCAGTGGCTCTTGTCGCGATTCGGGTTGGCTGTTGGTGCAAGTGCTGAGGCATCTTGGTTTGGCTGCTCGTTTTGCATCAGGATATTTAATTCAATTGAAAGCTGATGTAAAAGCACTCGATGGCCCTTCAGGAACAGAAAAAGATTTTACCGACCTACATGCCTGGGCAGAAGTTTTTATTCCGGGTGCAGGTTGGATTGGACTAGATCCGACTTCCGGATTGTTTGCTGGTGAAGGACACATTCCACTTTGCTGCACACCGGATTCGGTGAGTGCAGCGCCTGTAACTGGCCTCACGGATGTTTGCAATGTGACCTTCAGTTTTAAAAATGAAGTCACGCGAATTCACGAAGATCCGCGCGTAACTAAACCCTATACCGAAGAACAATGGGCAACCATTCTTGCATTGGGTAACAAAGTAGATGTAGAGCTTGAAGCAGGTGATGTGCGATTGACAATGGGCGGAGAGCCTACGTTTGTTTCCATCGATGACATGGAAGCAAAAGAATGGAACACCGGAGCAGATGGGCCTCAGAAAAGAAAACTCGGAGCACAATTGATTCGAAAATTAAAATCATCGTTCGCACCAAAAGGTTACGTTCATAAAGGTCAGGGCAAATGGTATCCGGGTGAACCATTGCCTCGCTGGCAATATTCAGCCTATTGGAGAAAAGATGGCGAACCTATTTGGAAGAATGATGCACTACTCGACGTTGATGATACTCCTTCAGCTTACACCGTTGATGATGCCAAAAGAATAGCACAGGAACTTACTAAGTTTTTAAATATTCCTGAAGCGCACATCCATCCCGCGAAGGAAGATGCTTTTTATTTTTTGTGGGAAGAAAATAAAGTGCCTGTAAATATTGATCCTTACAGAACAAATCTTAACGATCCGCTGGAGCGGAAAAAACTAGCAGAGCTTTTGACAAAAGGATTAGGTGACGATGTGGGATATGTGATACCGATGGAGTGGAACCATTGGAATAACCGCTGGATTTCTTGTCAGTGGCCATTTAGAAATAATCAACTTATTCTTATTCCGGGAAACTCACCGATTGGCTTGCGACTTCCATTGAAATCATTGGCCTACACCAGCGAAACAAAAACGCAACGCGTTGTTGAGCGCAGCCCCTTCGAACCCCTTTATGCCTTCGATGATTTTCAAGCCAAAGCAGCGAATCGATATGACAAGCCAATTCCTCAAGAGGAATTGCCAAAGGAGTTTTATCAAAAGCCTTATGTAGAAGATGAAGAAGCTGATGCTGACATCAAAGCCAAACCCAAAGAAAAAAAAGAACGGAAGCAGGAAGTAGTTCCAACCTTTGAGGTGTACACGATCAAAACCGCCTTGTGTATCGAAGTGCGTGAAGGGAAAATTTATTTCTTTATGCCACCGCTCACGTATGCCGAGCATTACCTCGACTTGCTTGCATCCATTGAAGCGGCAGCAGCAAAATTAAATTTGAAAGTAGTGATTGAAGGCTATGAGCCTCCGTACGACAATCGCCTTACTAAACTTTCACTATCACCCGATCCGGGAGTGTTGGAAGTAAATATTCATCCTGCCCAAAGTTGGAAAGAGCTCGTGAATAATTATGATATCCTTTTTGAACAAGCCCGGCTCAGTCGATTGAGCACAGAAAAATTTAACCTCGATGGCAAACACACTGGCACGGGTGGTGGCAATCATATCACGATCGGGGGTATCCGTCCGCCGGATAGTCCCTTATTGAGAAGACCAGATTTACTTCGAAGTCTTATCACCTATTGGCAACATCATCCAGGGCTGTCGTATCTTTTTTCTTCCTCCTTTGTTGGCCCAACAAGTCAGGCGCCGCGCGTGGATGAAGGCCGTCAGGAAATGTTGTATGAATTGGAAATTGCCTTCAGTCAAATCCCTGAGAAGGGTGAGGTACCGTTTTGGTTGGTGGATAGAATATTCAGAAACCTTTTGATCGACATCACTGGCAACACACACCGCGCGGAGTTTTGCATTGATAAATTGTATTCACCAGATAGCTCAACCGGACGTTTGGGGTTATTGGAGTTTCGTGGTTTTGATATGCCACCCAACAAAGACATGTGCATCGTGCAGTTGTTATTGATCCGATGTTTGATTGCCTGGTTTTGGAAGAAGCCTTATAAACATAAGCTCACCCGGTGGGGAACAGAACTGTACGATAAATTTATGTTGCCCCATTATGTGCAGCAGGATCTTGCCGAAGTAACGAGCAATTTGCAAGAGGCAGGCTATCCTTTTAAACTAGAGTGGCTCGAAACGTTTTTTGAATTTCGTTTTCCGTTGTACGGAAAAATTAAGGTGCAGGAGATGGAATTGTTAGTTCGCATGGGTATCGAACCCTGGCATGTGTTGGGTGAGGAGACTGCTCAAGGTGGCACAGCACGATTTGTCGATTCATCGGTGGAACGCGTGGAAGTTAAGGTTACCAATTTTAATGTCGACCGGTATATGATCACGTGCAATGGTGTGCCCGTTCCTCTTCAGGCTACTGCAATGCGAGGTGAGTATGTGGCTGGTGTGCGTTACCGTGCGTGGTCTCCTCCGTCTGCACTTCATCCTACATTAGGAAAAGATGTGCCGTTGGTATTTGATATTATTGATATTTGGAATCATCGCGCGATAGGCGGATGTACTTATCATGTAGCACATCCAGGAGGAAGAAGTTATGACACGTTTCCGGTTAATTCGTATGAAGCAGAAGGCAGAAGGATCAGCCGCTTTTGGACACAAGGGCATACGCAAGGAGCATTTACTCCTTCAGAAAGTTTCAGCACAGCTACTCGCTATTTGGAACCGAATGAAATTCCGAAAAATTTTGATCCACCGCTCATGAAAATAAGTCCGGAATATCCTCGTACTTTAGATTTGAGACAATTTTGATTTTGTATGGACAATCGGCAGTCAGCTGTGTTTACTGGTAACTTAACCAAAGACTATTTCACCAACCAAAAAGTTTTGGACGAATGCTTTATTCAGCAGGATGAAGCCCGCGAATCTTGGAAAAATTTGTTGACGAATATTGATAAGCTTGGTGCTGTCGAATTGAATGTGAGGCTACAGGAATTGTTAAAACTTCTGCAGGAGAATGGTGTAACCTACAATGTGTATGGCGATAGCAACGGATTGAATCGTCCGTGGTTATTGGATGCAGTTCCATTGGTGATCTCGGCTGTTGATTGGCGCAGTATTGAGCGTGGCATGAAGCAACGTGCTTACGTGCTGAATAGAATTCTGGAAGACCTTTACGGCGAACGAACTTTGCTTAAGAAAGGAATCATTCCTCCGGAACTGATTTATTCTCATCCTGGATTTTTGCGGCCTTGTGATAAAATAAAATTACGTGGAGAACATCAGCTTATCATGTATTCAGCGGATCTTTCACGCGGCCCTGACGGAAAAGTTTGGGTGGTGAAAGATCGCGCGCAAGCACCATCGGGTATGGGGTATGCATTAGAGAACAGAAGCGCGTTAAGTCGCATCGTTCCAGAATTGTTTCAGCAATATCAGGTGGCGAAGTTGGGTGGATTCTTTAACAGCATGATGCAAGCGCTCATTCAAATAGCGCCGCAGGGAAAAGAAAATCCACGCATTGTATTGCTGACACCTGGCCCGCGCAATGAAACTTATTTCGAGCACGCCTTTCTGGCTTCCTATCTTGGAATAACGCTTGTGCAAGGTGACGACTTAATCATGCGCGATAGTTTTGTTTGGATAAAAACAGTAGAAGGGCTGGAGAAAGTGGATGTAATTGTGCGCCGAGTGGATGATACATTTTGTGATCCACTCGAACTTCGTGAAGATTCACAATTGGGTATCCCTGGTTTATTACAAGCTGTTCGCAAAGGTAATGTTGCTGTTGCCAATCCGTTGGGCAGCAGCATCCTTGAGAATACCGGATTGATGGCGTTCATGCACGGTGCCTTCAAACATTTTTTGAATGAAGAGCCCATCATCCCGATGATTGCCACCTGGTGGTGTGGACAGAAAAAGGAAATGGATTACGTGATCGACAACATCGATACATTGGTTATAAAAAATATTGTTCGGATGGGCGGTTTCAAAACCGTGATGGGCAGTCAACTTTCAAAGACACAAAAAGAAGATTTAATACGCAAAATAAAATTTGAACCTTTCAAATATGTAGGGCAGGAGGAAGTTGCGTTTTCAACTTCGCCTGTATTTACCAAAGAAAAATTAGAGCCGCGATTTACAGTGTTGCGCTCTTACTTAGTTGCAGGCAAAAACGAATATGAATTGATGCGTGGTGGACTTTCACGTTGCTCACCGGAGAAAGGAAGTTTTTTAGTTTCAAATCAGGACGGAGGAATTTCCAAAGACACATGGGTGGAATCCACCTTCACCAACACAGTACAAACAGGAGTGCACTCTGCTCCTGATATGAAAAGAAAAGCGGTGTTACCAAGTCGGGCGGCAGAAAATTTATTTTGGGTTGGCCGCTATACACAGCGCGTCATCCGAACCTCCCGCTTCATTCGAATTGTGTTGAGGAATCTTACACAGAAGGGCTATTTCAGCAACAGCAATGACACGGAATCATTGACAGCCATGTTGAAAACAGTAACGCACATTACTGACACGTATCCTGGTTTCGTTGAAGATTCAGCCGATGAATTCAATAACCCCTTGGGAGAAATCCATCAATTGATTTGTAATCCTGAACGCGTTGGTAGTATTCTTTTCACGCTGAGCAATCTTTTGAAATCCATGTATGCCGCTCGTGATCGTTGGACGGTGGATAGCTGGAGAATTATTGATGACATTGAAAACATAAGAAGGAGAATTGGTGCGGTAGGGCCAGACGGAATACGGCATGTGTTTTCTTTGCTGGATCAACTTACGGGCGGTTTGCTTTCTTTCTCTGAGATGACAAGGCAAAGCATGTATCGTAGCGAGGGCAGAACGATGTATCGTTTGGGTCAATTGATTGAAGAGATTCTGATGGAGTTGGCACAGTACAAATCTATACTCACACATCGATATGAAGAGAGCGCAGAGTTTCAATTGTTGGAAGCGGTGTTGCTAAGTAATCAAAATCTTTCATCCTATCGATCGGTTTATCGTACATCGCTGAATGTTGTGCCTGTGACGGACTTACTATTTTTGAATAGCCGAAATCCTACTTCTGTAATTTCGCAATTGGAAGGACTAGTGAAATACACCAAGAGTCTGGCACAAAAATCCGGCGCTGACGATAATGAAATCTCGCTGCTTGCTTTCGAAGCGTATAGCCACGTGCGTCTGATGAATATTGAGACCTTATTGAAAGCAGACGAGGAAACAGGATACCGAAAGGAGTTCGATGAATTTTGCGGAGAGCTTCAAAACCAAATTACTGTGATTGCCATAAAATTGAGTTCTACATATTTCAGTCACACTACGTACCAATCTCAAAGTACCAAAGATGGTTTTCAATTTGAAGTTTGATGCGCTACAAAATCAGACATATCACAGAATACAGCTACCAGGAAATGGTGAGCATTGGGCATAACCGACTGTGTCTGATTCCACTTAATAATAATGGACAGCAATGTCTTTCTTCGAATATTACTATTTTGCCAACACCCGATGAACTTGCCTACCAAACGGATTTTTTTGGAAACACCCTGTTGTTCATCTCTATATATAAAGAGCACGATCAACTGGAGATTACTTCAGAAAGTACGGTAGACATATTAAATCGCCCTACTGCTGATCGGGTACAAGCTTCGCTAACAGCATGGCAGGATTTAAAAAATAAGATTGCTATCAACAGCGAGGTCTATGCCGATGTGATGCAATACACCCTTCCATCAATTCATGTTCCCTATAGTGAAGCGATTCGAAAATTTGCCTCCGATTGTTTTCCGGAAGGAGAAACACTTTGGAGTGGTTGCCAATCGTTGATGCAAAAAATTTATAGCTCGTTGGATTTTACTCCTGGATTTACGACCGTGAACACGCCAGTGGAATCAGTGCTGATATCTCGCAAAGGTGTTTGTCAGGATTTTGCACATCTGATGATTGCTTGCCTTCGAAACATGGGTTTGCCGGCACGGTATGTGAGTGGCTACATCGAAACATTTCCTCCTCCAGGAAAAGAAAAGTTAGTTGGATCCGATGCTTCACATGCCTGGGTGTCGGTTTACTTTCCTGAAATTGGATGGGTGGAATTTGATCCTACTAATAATCTATTGCCTTCCAACAATCACATTACTGTGGCAGTTGGCCGCGATTATTTTGATGTGGCCCCAATCAAAGGAATAATTTTTAGTTCGGGCAAACAGAACATTGTGGTGAAAGTGGATGTGAATAGGATAGAATGATTTGATCCCTGACCAATCAAAAATCTGTATCTAATCTCAACCGATCTTTGATTCTTTCAACATTGGATCTTTTCTAAGTAAGATTTTAAAAACTCTTTTGCTGCCCCCAATATAAACTAACGAGTACGATCATCGCACCGAGTGCTGTATAGATCGTGAATGGCTCATTTAAAAGGACGGATGCATACATCAAACCAAAAATCGGGCAAAGAAAAAGCCAGAGGGAAGCGCGCACGGCATCTTCTTTTATTAAATAGAGCCACAGCTGCACCGCTCCGATAGAGACCGGGATCACCAGCCATGTTATCGACAACCAAAACCGGAAGTCATAGTGCGTTTGCGATCCCTCAAAATATAGGGTGAACGGCAAAAGCAAAATCCCACCAATCAAAACTTGCCAGCCATTGATGGTGGCTCGTGATAATTTCCACGGAACAGAAGAATAATAAACAGCGCCTAAGGAATACATGAACATGCTGATCATCAACAGCAGCAATCCGAGCAGGCTGGCATAACCGTTTCGAACGAGTGGAAAGGTGGCAATGCCGACGCCCACAATACCCAAGGCAATACTTACCCATTCACGAAAAGCAATCCTTCTTTTTAACCACAGCGAAGTAATAATACTGATCATGAGGGGATTGAGCGCTAGCAACAGCGTGGTGATGCTCGCAGCAACTTCTCTGAGAGCCAGAATAAAAATGCCGAGATAAAGAGCTGTATTGAGTAAACCAAAGATTGTTATCTGCCACCATTCGTGGCTTTGTGGTAATCGAGGATTCTCCTGAAATAAACTAAATCCCAACAACAAGACGCCAGCAACAACAAAACGGAGTGTAAAGAGCGTCAACGGCTCGGATGACATTAATCCGAATTTTCCTGCAGCGGATGCTGATGACCAAAGAATTGAAAAAAGTAACCCTGAAATAATAAAGCGAGAGCGGTTCGTCACTGTTTTTTAGAAATTTAGAGACTGCATATTTAGATTAGAAATCCGGGTCCAGCCCTAATCGCTCTTTCAATTCTTTCAGCATCGGATTTTTTTCTGCGAGTAAATCAAATTTTTCTTTGTTGGTGTAAGCCATCTTTTTCACGTCCATTTCCTTCATTACACTTTCAACCTTTATGGTCGGGTTGCTCAATCTGTTTCGTAGGTACGTGACCAGATCTGTCATCATCGATTGAAGTAAAGGCTCTTCTACGGTGTTGGCAAGTGCAACAGTCACAATTGAACCATTCAAATCCACTTCACGACTAAGAAGATGAAACTCCGCTACCTGGTCTTTGCGCAAGCGCGCGTACTCCGCCCATGCTTCACGAAGCTGCTCTTCTGTCAGCGGCTTTACATTTACCGGTTCTTCAATTTGAGTGATGACTGTTGGTGGCTGCTCCTTCGCCTTTAATATAGAGTTGAGATTAAGTGTCGATTTAACTCGCGTCGGTGAAGGGTTTATGGTTGAAGTAGGAGAAACGGTTTCGGTCTGTGAAGACACAGACCGAGGAGTTGGTAAAATAGGAGAACTAATTTCCGTTTCTTTTTTCGTAACAGGCTTAGAAATAGTTTCAACAGGGGCGGCAACAACCGGAGTTTCTTTCTCCCCTGTTGGTGCAGCTTTTGCCTCAGTTTCTAATTCAATTTTTTTTTTAAGCCTGCTTCTGGAGAAGAGTTGCTGTTGACTTTCAATGCCGAGTTGACGTAGGCCATTTTCATCAAGGCCAGTTCCACGAGCAAGCGTTGGTTGCGGCTTGCTTTATAATTGATGTCGCAAGTGCTGGCAATATTCAACCAAGAAAGCAAAAGCGAAGGAGGTGCTGCCTGTGCTTGTGTTAAATATTTTTGTTTGATGTTGTCGGGCACTTCCATCAAATTAACTGTTCGTGCATCTTGCGATACAAGAAGATTGCGTAAGTGTTCGCCAAGTCCGGTGATGAAATTCTGTCCGTCAAAGCCTTTTTTCAAAATCTCATCAAGTAATAACAATGGACCACTTGTGTTCTCAGCCAACAAGCCATCCACCATTTTAAAATAATAATCGTAATCGAGAATGTGCAAGTTGTTGAGCACATCACTGAACGTGACTTTGTGGTTGGACGAAAACGTAACCATCAAATCAAAAATCGAAAGACCATCACGCAGGGCGCCATCTGCTTTTTGGGCGATCAGGTGCAAAGCCTCTTCTTCAGCCTGGATACCTTCGCGGTCGGCAATTTTTTTCAGTTGCTTGGCGATATCTGAAACCTGAATCCGATTAAAATCGAAAATCTGGCATCGCGATAAGATCGTAGGAATGACTTTGTGTTTTTCGGTCGTGGCCAAAATAAAAATCGCGTACGAGGGTGGCTCCTCCAGCGTCTTCAAAAAAGCATTGAAGGCTGCGTTGCTGAGCATGTGCACCTCATCGATGATATACACTTTAAATCTACCAAACTGAGGTGGGTAGCGCACCTGGTCGATCAGGCTACGAATATCTTCCACCGAATTGTTGGAGGCAGCATCGAGTTCAAAAATATTCAGCGAATTGACTTCAGCTTTTTCTTCAAACCCATTGATCAACCTGGCAACAATGCGTGCGCAGGTGGTTTTTCCCACACCACGTGGACCGCAAAACAAAAGCGCCTGGGCGAGTTTGTTGTTATCGATGGCATTTTTGAGCGTGGTAGTAATGTGTTCCTGCCCAACCACCTCATCAAAGCCGAGGGGGCGGTACTTGCGCGCAGAAACTACAAAATTGTCCATCGGGTGCAAGATATGTTTTGGACGCGGAAGTAGAAAATAAAATTGAAACTGGATGCTGGATAGGAGATGTTGGATTCTGGATTCTGGAAATTTGGATGCTATTTTGTAAAAAATCGAAGCTATGAATAAAATTATAGGATCGCTGGTCGCATTTATTTTCAGTATTCCAGTCGGGGCCACGGATCCTTATCCCAAAAACAATTCCATTGATATCAGCCACTATCATTTTTATTTGGAGGTAAATGACTCAACGGATGTTATTTATGGAGAAGCATCAGTGAGTATTGGGTTTAAGAAAAGAATTTCATTCTTCGAACTGGATCTAGCCAGTAAGAATAATTCAGGAAGAGGAATGGAGGCGATTGAAGTGACGCTCAATGACGTTAAACTCAATTATTCTCACTTAAAAGATAAGCTCAAAATAAATTTGGCCATTCCCGCAAAGGAAAATGAGACGCTGATATTCAAAATCAAATACAAGGGCGAGCCACAAGACGGCTTGATCATTGGAAAAAATAAATATGGAGACCGCGGCTTTTTTGGAGACAACTGGCCTGATCGCGCGCACCATTGGCTTCCGGTAGTGGATCATCCGTTTGATAAATCTTCCGTGGATTTTTCTATTTCAGCTCCACTGCACTATTCAGTAATCGCCAATGGTATTAAAATCGAAGAGAGTTATATCAATGAAAAAAGAAAGTTAACGCGTTGGCATGAGGAAGTTCCTATTCCTGTAAAGGTGATGGTGGTTGGTATTGCTCGCTTTGCCACAGAAGTTGTTGGAAAAGTTGACAACATTCCTGTAGAAAGTTGGGTGTATCCGCAAAACAAAGTGGAAGGCTTTTATGATTATGCCGTGGCACTGAAAGTACTGGACTTTTTTCATACACACATTGGTCCATATTCTTACAAAAAATTAGCCAACGTGCAATCAAAGACACGATGGGGTGGATTGGAAAACGCAAACACGATTTTTTATTTTGAAAATTCAGTGACCGGAAAAGGGAACGAAGAACCTCTTATTGCCCACGAGGTAGCGCATCAATGGTTTGGAAATTCAGCAACAGAAAAAGACTGGCATCACGTGTGGCTCAGTGAAGGTTTCGCTACCTACTTTGCCAATTTATATCTTGAAAACACCTACGGCTATGACCGGATGGCCAAAGAAGAAATAACTGATCGTGAGCAGGTGGTCAAATTCTTTTACAAAAATCCAGCGCCTGTTCTTGACACGACAATCCATGAACTCGGAAAACTTCTCTCGACAAATTCTTACCAAAAGGGGAGTTGGGTGTTGCACATGCTTCGCCATGAAGTGGGCGACCTCAATTTCTGGAGAGGAATTCGGCAGTACTACTCTTTATACAGGAACAGCAATGCCATGACCAGCGATTTTGTTCGCGTCATGGAAGAGGTTTCTGGAAAAGACTTGTCAACTTTCTTTAATCAATGGGTATATAAAGGAGGTCATCCAAAAATTAGGGGAATTTGGCATTATGACCAGAATTCCAAAGTGCTCTCAATAGAGGTAAATCAGGAGCAAAGGGGATCATTATTCCAATTTCCATTGGAAGTTGGGATTGGGTCTGGATCGTTGAGAGAAGTAAAAACTGTGTTTTTAGATAAAAAAACGCAGTCCTTCAAGTTTGAGCTTGCTTCAAAACCGTTTCAAGTTGCGCTTGACCCCAATACGTGGCTCCTTTTTGAGGGAGAAATTCACGAGAAATGAGGTGTTTTTCTGAATTCCATTTGTCTTACTTCTCTTAACGTGCTACATTTGCAGTCCTTTTTAGAAAAACATTATGGCAAATCACAAATCAGCAGAAAAACGCATCCGTGCCAACGAAACCAAGCGCGTGCGCAATCGCTATCAGCACAAGACTACCCGCACCCAGGTGAAGAAATTGATGGAAACTTCCAAGAAAGATGAGGCGAAAGCTTTGTTGAACGAAGTGGTTGCCATGCTCGACAAACTGGCCAAGAAAAACATTATCCACTGGAAAAAAGCTGCTAATCAAAAAAGCCGCTTGACCAAGCGTGTAAACGCACTGGCCTAACAGTGTTATAACAATATTATTTTCCCTTCCTCGCTTCGTGTGGGGGAGGGTTTTTTATTTACAGAGTCTTCTAAAATCAATCCCGAATTTTCGGGATCGTTGATTTATATTCTTAAAATGAGGTCAATGGAGATGGCAGAACAGCAACTAACGATTTAAGATTAACGAAGAAGGCCTAAGGAATTAGACTTAGATTATTGAAAAAGAAAAGAATATACTCCAGCCAATTCTGGCTTCTCTGCGTAAGCGCGCTTCTGTTCTTTGCGAGTTTCAACATGATCATCCCCGAACTTCCTGAGTTCCTGACAAAGTTGGGCGGAGCAGATTATAAAGGACTGATCATTTCTTTGTTCACCCTCACCGCTATGCTTTCACGTCCGTTCAGCGGCAAGCTGGCCGACAGGTTAGGTCGTAAGCCGGTGATCATTTTTGGCGGAGTCGTTTGTTTGATTTGCAGCTTGTTTTATCCTTGGCTCACCACGTTACTCGGGTTTTTTATTCTTCGATTCTTTCATGGATTTTCTACTGGCTTTTCTCCTACAGGAGTCTCCGCATATGTATCGGATGTAATACCAGTCGATCGAAGAGGAGAGGCCATGGGTTTTATCGGCACTGCGGGAGCAATTGGTATGGCGAGTGGCCCCGCTATTGGCGGAGCAGTAGCAAATCAGTTTGGCCTTAACTCGATGTTTTATCTTTCTTCGTTTTTTGCTTTTGTTGCCATCACCATCACTTTGAGTTTGAAAGAAACTTTAAAAGAACGTCATGAAGTTTCATTTGCTCTTTTCAAATTGAAAAAGGAAGATTTGTTTGAACCATTAGTTATTGCTCCATGCCTTGTCATGGTGCTGGCAGCCTATGCCTATGGAGCGGTGTACACATTGCTTCCGGACTTCGGCCAGCATCTTGGTATTCATAACAAAGGTGTGCTTTTCTCTTTTCTCACCGTCGCTTCGTTGCTTGTGCGATTGATTGCAGGTAAAGCATCGGATATTTATGGCCGAGTACCTGTCTTGAAGATGACGATTTTTTTGATCATCGTTTCGATGGTCATTGTTGGATTGGCTGGAACGAGTTTGATGTTGATGATAGGAGTGAGCATTTATGGATTAGCACAGGGCGCTACTTCACCAACCTTGTTGGCCTGGGCAACGGATTTAAGCAGCGATGAACATCGTGGTCGCGGGATTGCATCACTTTATATCTCGATGGAAATGGGCATCGGCCTTGGAGCATTATTGTCAGGATGGGTGTATGGAAATTTACCTTCCAGATTTTTGTTCTGTTTTGCTATTGCTGCCGCACTATCATCAATCGCATTCATTTATCTCCTCACTAAGAAACGTCAACCAGTAGTTACCCTTGCGAGTGATGAAATAGAATCTCTATGATCTTTTGTGCATTTCCACAACAGGTTTTATAATCTCACTTATTAAACTACTCCATTTCGACAAGCACCCTTCCATTTTGGTAGGGTGGCCTGCCGGTCTATTCTTAGGTTCCACTTGATATTCTGATCGTTAGCTAATCTGGCTTGGTTGTGGGTTAATGCCGATCTCAAAACATTAAAGCTATGATCAACGAAAGGATTGCTTTATTACTATTGAATGGAGAGGCTGGTCAGTTAACTCATAATAATTCCCACTACACACGCGAATTTTATCAGTGCATGCAGGGATTTGCGAATGCATCCGTGACGACCTGCCAATCCGGAAATCTGAAAAAATTTGAGTCGCATCTCAACATTGCCAAAAAGCTCTACAATGATGGAAATGAGACCGTAAGAAACGGAATCGTCAACGTATTTCTATATAAGGCATTGGACATGCTGGATCAAATTCCTGCAGCAAGAAAAGTGGCTGAAAAATGTTTACCTGCTGAACTTCTTCAGGAGATTAACAGACAGCATTATAGCAGTGGCTTATGAAACTGATAACAATCATGTATAAGCGCGATTCGCATCACTATTGATTTTAATTAAATAAGAATAAATTTTACTTCTCTTACCCAAAAAATTATGATGACTCTACTTCTCCTTTTCCTCGGCCTGGCATGCTTCGCGCTGCTTTTTAAGTCTATTGATTTCTTCGAAAAAATATAAACATTATGATTGCACTATTTATTCTCTCGTTGTTGGTGTTTGCTTACATGACGTATGTATTGCTCAAACCCGAAAAATTTTGATTACCGAACATTAAAACTATGAATACAGAATTACTCGGAATACTCGTCACGTTTGCCATTACACTGGTAGTGGCTATTCCCCTTGGAAGATACATTGGGAAAGTGTACATGGGTGAGCGCACCTTGCTTGACCCGATTTTTAATCCAATTGAAAAATTATTTTTCAAAGTCAGCGGTATAAAGGCCGACCAAGAAATGAACTGGAAGCAAAACATGGTGGCATTGCTTACGATCAATTTGATTTGGTTTCTATTGGTGATGTTTATTTTAATCAACCAAGGTTGGTTGCCCTGGAACCCGGATGGTAATCCCAGTATGACACCCGATCTTGCCTTTAACACGGCCATCAGTTTTTTAGTGAACTGTAATTTGCAGCACTACTCAGGAGAAACCGGAGCTAGTTATCTCTCTCAGCTTTTCTGTTTTATGTATTTGCATTTTGTTTCGGCAGCAACCGGTTTGGCCGCATTGGCAGTTGTATTCAATGCCATGAAGGAACATACTACCACCAAACTTGGCAACTTCTATGTTTATTTTGTAAAGTCGAATACACGCATACTGCTACCACTTTCTATTGTTATCGCCATACTTCTGGCCCTGAATGGCTCGCCCATGAATGTTGAGGGAAAGGAAACCTTAATTACACTCCAGGGTGATACGGTACAAGTATCAAGAGGACCAGCTGCTGCGTTAATTGCCATAAAACATTTGGGCACCAATGGTGGTGGATATTTTGGAGCCAACTCTGCTCATCCGCTGGAGAATCCAAATTATTTTACCAACGTGTTAGAGCTGGTTGCTCAAACCATCATTCCGATCGCGATGATTTTTGCGTTGGGTTATTATCTCAAGAGAAGAAAATTAGCATGGATGGTTTTCGGTGTGATGACGGCTGGATTTTTAATGCTCGTCATCCCCACAGTGTATTACGAAATGCAAGGCAATCCTGCCATTGCAAAACTTGGTGTCGACATGAGCGCTGGAGCGATGGAAGGAAAAGAAGTTCGCTTTGGTAGTGCTTCATCAGGTTACTGGAGTATTGTCACTACAATTATTTCAACGGGTTCAGTCAACTCCATGCACGACAGTTCAATGGCTTTGTCGGGTATGAACCAGCTGCTGGGTATGATGGTCAACTCTTTCTATGGAGGATGTGGTGTAGGTATTTTGAATTTTTACATATTCATCATCATTGCCGTTTTTATTTCCGGATTGATGGTAGGAAGAACACCGGAATTTCTTGGCAAAAAAATCGAAGCGAAAGAAATGAAGATTGCGATGGTCATTGCTCTATTGCACCCGCTCTTAATCTTGGCAGGCACTGCCTTGTCTTCTTATACTTTTGCAAAGGATCCAACCGTTGGCTGGTTGAATAATCCAGGCTTTCATGGATTTTCTGAAATGCTTTATGAATATACTTCGTCAGCTGCCAACAATGGTTCTGGCTTTGAAGGCCTTGGAGACAACAATCCGTTCTGGAATATCACCACAGCTTTTGTTTTAATCCTAAGCCGTTTCTTGCCGATCGTTGGCCCCGTGGCGATTGCAGGAATCTTGGCTAACAAAAAATACATTCCTGAAAGTGCAGGTACATTGAAAACGGATACAGCAACATTTGGTGTCATGGTGTTTGCCGTGATTATCATCCTCGCTTTGCTGAGCTTTTTCCCGGCGCTCACTCTTGGTCCGATTGCAGAATATTTCTCTATGTGATTTACAATTAACGAAAAATGAAAAATAAAAATAAATCCCTCTTCGAGAGGCAACTTGTGAACGAAGCCTTGAAGCATTCGTTCGTCAAATTGAACCCAAAGGTACTGTTTCGTAACCCGGTCATGTTTGTGGTGGAGATTTGTACCATTGTCATGCTTATTGTAACGATCTATTCGCTTACGAATTCATCCCAGGGTTCTTTCGGTTATAACCTTTCCGTATTTATCATTTTATTGCTGACGTTGCTCTTTGCAAATTTCGCGGAAGCGATTGCCGAAGCACGTGGAAAAGCACAAGCTGATTCATTGAGAAAAACTCGTGAAGAGACTCCGGCGAAAGTGTTTGTGGATGGACACATCACCTTAAAGAGTTCTTCTTCCTTGAAAAAAGGAGATATTTTCTTATGCGAAACGGGTGACATTATTCCTACCGATGGAGAAATTATCGAAGGTATTGCTACGGTGGATGAAAGTGCGATCACTGGAGAAAGCGCTCCGGTAATCCGTGAATCAGGTGGTGATAAATCCAGTGTGACGGGTGGAACGAAAATCTTATCGGATAAAATAAAAGTGATTGTCACCACACAACCGGGCGAAAGCTTCCTTGATAAAATGATTGCTTTGGTGGAAGGTGCCAATCGTCAGAAAACACCCAATGAGATTGCGCTCACGATTTTACTTGCAGGGTTTACGCTCGTGTTTATTATTGTATGTATCACATTAAAACCATTTGGAGATTATGCGAACACGACAATTTCCATTGCAGCTTTAATCTCACTTTTTGTTTGTCTCATTCCTACCACAATCGGTGGGTTGCTTTCGGCTATTGGAATTGCAGGAATGGATCGGGCGCTTCAAGCCAATGTGATTGCTAAATCGGGCAAGGCAGTAGAAACTGCTGGTGATTTGGATGTTCTGTTGCTTGACAAAACCGGAACGATCACGATTGGAAACAGAAAGGCTACTAACTTTTATCCATTGGCAGGAGTTGATAAAACTTCCTTTTTGGAAAAAGTAGTTTTAGGTTCTCATGCCGATGAAACCCCGGAAGGCAAATCGATCGTTGAACTGGCTACCAAAGAAGGTGTGCGAGGCGTGCGCATCAGCGGAGCGCAACTTATTAAGTTCAGCGCGGAGACACGCACATCGGGTGTTGATCTTCCGTCGGGCCAAAAGATTCGCAAAGGCGCATTTGATGCGATCAAGAAATTGGTTGTTAAAGCTGGAAACTCTTTTCCTGCAGAAATAGAAACAAAGGTCAATGAGATTGCATCCAATGGTGGCACTCCGTTAGTTGTTTCTGAAAATGAAAAAGTAATTGGTGTTATTGAGTTGCAAGACATCATTAAACCTGGGATACAAGAACGGTTTGAGCGCTTACGTAAGATGGGCGTGAAAACCGTTATGGTAACAGGTGATAATCCATTAACCGCAAAATACATTGCCGCAAAAGCAGGAGTTGATGATTACATCGCGGAAGCAAAACCAGAAGACAAAATGGAATACATCCGCAAAGAACAGCAAGCCGGTAAGCTGGTGGCGATGATGGGTGATGGTACGAACGATGCTCCTGCATTAGCGCAAGCAGATGTGGGTGTAGCGATGAACAGCGGAACGCAGGCTGCGAAAGAAGCAGGCAATATGGTTGACCTTGACAACGATCCCACCAAACTCATTGAGATTGTTGAAATCGGAAAGCAGTTGCTGATGACACGCGGCACGTTAACTACTTTCTCTATCGCGAATGACGTGGCTAAATATTTTGCCATTGTTCCTGCATTATTTATTACAGCCATTCCCGCATTGCAGAGTTTGAATATTATGAAGCTGGAGAGTCCTCAGAGCGCGATACTCTCCGCCATCATCTTCAATGCACTGATTATTCCTGCATTGATACCGCTCGCTTTAAAAGGCGTAGCCTACAAACCAATTGGTGCTAGTGCACTGCTGAGAAGGAATCTTTTTATTTATGGCTTGGGTGGCGTAGTGATTCCTTTCATCGGCATTAAGTTAATTGACTTAGTTGTTACCCTGTTTATTTAATTAAAAACGAAAATGAAAACGAACTTACTTCCTGCAATAAAATTGACCCTACTCTGCATTGTGTTCTTTGTAGCCATCTACAGTATAATGGTATGGGGTGTAGCTTACGTGTCTGCACCGAATCACGGCAGAGGTGAAGTGATCCTGAAAGACGGACAACTCGTTGGGTTTGCGCTCATCGGCCAGACTTTTAATCAGGACAAGTATTTTTGGTCTCGCCCTTCGGCAGTGAATTATAATGCTGCTGGTTCTGCAGGATCGAACAAAGGCCCTTCGAATGAGGAATACCTTCAACTAGTAAAAGCACGTATCGATACTTTTTTGGTTCACAATCCAGGGGTAGAAAAATCACAAATTCCAGTAGACTTGGTAACAGCTTCCGGCAGTGGACTTGATCCTCATATTTCACCGGCATCGGCATACATTCAAATTAAGAGAATAGCGAAAGTCAGAAACATCAATGAAGCCAATCTTAAAGTGCTTGTTGATGGGGCCGTGGAAAAGCCCTTGCTTGGATTATTTGGAACATCAAAAATTAATGTATTGAAACTTAATCTTGCGCTTGACGCACTTAAATAAAATGAAAAGAGCTTTTATTTTTTGGTTCGTACTTTTCTCCGTTCGTGCGCTGGCGCAGCAAGACACAACCAAAGATTCATTGACCTGGAGCGGTTATGTCGATGTCTACTATGCGTTCGATTCCGGTAAACCGGATGACCATGTGCGACCTTTTTTTTTATATAACTTCAACCGCGCCAACGAAGTCAATCTCAATCTTGGATTTGTAAAAGCAAACTACAGCGCAAGCAATGTCCGGGCTAATCTCGCCCTGATGGCGGGCACTTATCCTCAGTACAATTATGCTTCCGAGCAAGGCCTTTTGAAAAATGTTTTGGAAGCCAACGCAGGTGTGAAACTTTCAAAAAATAAAAACCTGTGGATTGATGCCGGCATATTCGCATCGCACATCGGTTTTGAAAGCGCTATCTCTAAAGATTGCTGGAACTTGACCCGCAGCTTATTTGCCGAAAACACTCCTTATTATTTAAGCGGTGCCAAGATCACGTACGGAAGCGACAATGGAAAATGGACCTTGGCAGGATTGGTTTTGAATGGATGGCAACGCATCCAACGCGATCCCGGAAACAATACACCTACCTTTGGAACGCAGCTTGTATTTAAACCGAACGATAAAATCACATTAAACTACAGCACCTTTCTCGGAAACACCAAACCTGACTCTGTAAAGCAAATGCGTTACTACAACAATTTCTATGGTATTATTCAGCTAACCGATCGCCTAGGAGTAATTGCCGGCTTTGATTATGGACTCGAGCAAAAAAGTAAGAACAGCAGTGATTACAATAATTTGTATGCGACAGCACTTATTCTACGGTATGCGTTGGCTGATCAATTATTTTTGGCGGGACGTGCAGAATATTATCATGATGAGCACGGAATAATCATTGCTACGAATACGCCAAACGGTTTTAAGACTTCCGGTTTTTCTGTTAACCTGGACTACGCCCCAGCAGCCAATGTGCTTTGCCGCATTGAGGGGAGAACATTCAAAAGTAAGGACGCCATCTTTTCAGAAAATGGAGCAGCCGTAAATAACAACTATTCCATTGTAACCTCATTTGCAATTAGTTTCTGATAAAGACCAATCGGTGAAGTGGTTCATGAGATTTTCATTGAAGTAAAGGACAATAAGGGTGTTAATTATGAAAACTTCAGTAATAAAAAAAAGAAGTGACTTTTGGCATAAGCACCGGGAGGTAATCATCACGATCGTTATTATTTTTCTCATCATGTTTTCCTTGAAGTATTTATTCAAACTTGCTTTGTACTCACATTTAGTTTAGCATTAAAATTGATGTAGTAGTAAAAAAGGATCGTTTTTGATTTAGTAACTTTAGAAAACAGATTGATAAACAAATTACAATTTCTAAATGCCTGACAAAGATCAATCGGTACAATATTTTTTAGACCTGATCAAAAAATCAAGACGGGGAAAGTTCAAGGTTTACATTGGCATGAGCGCAGGCGTAGGTAAATCCTTTCGCATGTTGCAAGAAGCACACAGCTTGCTTAAAAATGGAATTGATGTTCGAATTGGATTTATTGAAACTCACAACCGCAAGGAAACGGAGGTCTTAGTGGAGGGCTTGCCAATCTTTGCCAGACGAAAGATATTTTATAAAGGTAAAGAGTTGGAGGAAATGGATCTTCAGGCTATTATTAACGCACATCCGGAGGTTGTTCTTGTTGATGAACTGGCACACACCAACGTAGAAGGAAGTAAAAACGAAAAACGGTGGCAGGATGTTTTTGAAATCCTGGAGGCTGGTATAAACGTAATCAGTGCGTTGAACATTCAGCATTTAGAAAGCCTCAATGATGAAATGAAACAAATCACCGGCATTGAAGTGCAGGAAAGAATTCCGGATCGCGTACTGCAACAAGCCGATGAAGTTGTAAACATTGACCTTACGGTGGATGAGTTGATTGCAAGATTGAAAGATGGAAAGATTTATGAGGCGATCAAAGTGGAGACCGCCCTTCGGAATTTTTTTCAGCCTGACAAGATTTTGCAATTGCGGGAGTTGGCGCTCAAAGAAGTAGCTTCACTGGTAGAACGAAAAGTGGAAACTCAGGTGCAAAGCCACCAGCATCGACCGGAGCGTTTCCTCGCTTGCATCAGCAGCAATGAAACAACGGCAAGGATTGTGATCAGAAAAACGGCACGACTTGCCAGTTACTACCAATCAAAATGGTATGTACTTTATGTGCAGGTGCCTAACGAAGATGAAAATAATATTGGTCTAGCAAGGCAACGACATTTAATCAATAATTTTAAAACGGCCACTGAATTGGGTGCTGAAGTCATCCGGGTTAAGAGCAAACGCATTACCGAGTCCATTGTAAAAGTGGCGGAAGAGAAACATGTCACTACGGTTTGTGTTGGCAAGCCTCACTTTCGCTTATGGAGAATTATTTTACGAACCAATCTCTTTAGCCAATTGTTGAACAAACTCTCTACTTCCGATATTGACGTGATCATCCTGTCATGAACATTAAAACTAAAATATCGCTTGGCCTTTTCTTTTTATTTGCAGTCATCCTGATTATTGGAGGGATCAGTATTTATTACTTGAGGGAAATCTCTGATGATGCGAAAAATATTATCAAGGCCAATTACGAATCCATCGAATACATGCAAGAGATGACAGCATCACTGGATTCCCTGCAAAAAGATTCGACTTCTCTGCAACGTTTGAAAAAGAATCTGAAAGCACAGGAAGGAAATGTGACGGAGCTGGGAGAGATGGAAGAAACCATTCGGTTAGGAAATTTAGTCAATGAATTAAGTAAAGGTTATAAAGATTCGCTTGTGTTCGAGATCCGGCATAGTATTCACAAGATCAACGATCTTAATCTCAAGGCTATTATTCTGAAAAATGCTGTCGCCGATGACACCGCACACCAGGCAACTATTTATTTGATCATAATCGTTACCATTTGTTTTTTAGTTTCATTTTCTTTCATACTTAATTTCCCCGGCTATATCGCTAATCCTATTGCGCAGCTCACGGCGAGTATCAAAGCCATTGCCAATCGAAATTATGAGGAGCGATTACAATTTAACCGAAGTGATGAGTTCGAAGAACTGGCCCAGGCGTTTAACAGCATGGCAGAGAAGATGGATGAATATGAGCATAGCAACCTCGCGAACTTGTTGTTTGAAAAAAAGAGAATAGAAACAATCATCAACCGGATGAATGACCCTGTTATCGGTCTAGATGATAAGCGTCACATTATTTTTGCGAATACCGAGGCGATTGAATTGCTCAATAAGAAAGAAGAAGAACTCGTAGGGCATTATGCACCCGATGTGGCGGTGACCAACGACTTGTTAAGAAGACTCATACAGGACATTGCAATCCATTCGCTGGGAAGTAATGGATCAATTTCGAATTCATCAACCATCACAAGTGAGAAATCGGAGAAGCCCATAAAAATATACGCCCACGGTAAGGAAAGCTATTTTGCCAGAGAAATTATTCCAATCTCTATTACACACACCGGCGAAAAAAATCTGGTACCGATTGGAACCGTGATACTATTAAAGAACATTACTCCCTTCAAAGAATTAGACTTAGCCAAAACCAATTTCATTGCCACGATCTCGCACGAATTGAAGACTCCGATTGCTTCGTTGCAGATGGGCGCTAAACTTTTACAAGATCCTCGTGTTGGTACCTTAAACGATGAACAATCTCGTATCGTGCAAACTGTGAACGATGAAACACAACGGTTAATGAAAATTACCGGCGAACTGCTGGACATGGCACAAGTAGAAACCGGAAACATTAAGTTGAACTTGAACTCAGTTCAAGCCAATGATCTGGTTGAACAAGCGATCGAAGCAGTAAAATTTCAAGCTGAACAAGGACATGTGAAGTTGCATTTGGAAATTCCAGATAGATCGTCTTCAGTTCAGGCGGACAAAGACAAAACGATTTGGGTGTTGATTAACTTCTTGACGAATGCTGTGCGTCACAGTCCTGAAAATGGAGAAGTAGTTATTCGCTGCACAACTGAAAAGGAGAGAGTCAGGTTCAGTGTGAAGGATTCTGGCATGGGAATCGAACCAAAACATCTGGAAAAAATATTCGATCGCTTCTATCGTGTGCCAGGCTCTGATCCCAAGAAAGGAACCGGATTGGGACTGTCCATCTGCAAAGAGTTTATTGAAGCGCAACGCGGTACGGTGGCGGTGCAAAGTGAAATGGGAAAAGGAAGTGAGTTTTCGTTTTCCTTGGTGCAAGCACACGCTTAACAGAAGGTTCTGACATCTTTAAGATGTCATGACGCCTACGCAGTTATCTCGTAATCCTGGATTTTTCTATAAAGAGTGGTGAGCCCTATGTTAAGCAAACGGGCGGTCTCCGTTTTATTTCCTTGCGTATGTCTTAGCACTTTTTGAATATGATTTTTTTCAACCACCGCTAAATCGAAAACATTTGAATCAGAAGTTAAATTAAAATCAAAAGGAAGAAGATCGGCAGTTAATTTATTTCCATCCACCAGAATCACACAACGCTCAATCACGTTTTTTAACTCACGAATATTCCCCTTCCACGGATGCGACTTCAGTGCCTTAAGGAAATTCGCATCCATTGCCTTTACTTGTTTATTGGTTTTGGCTGAGAATAGTTGAATAAAGTGATCTGCCAATAATTCTATGTCTTCTTGCCGTTCGCGCAATGGCGGGATATTTAAGGTGAATACAGAAAGGCGATAAAATAAATCCTCACGGAATTTTCCGTTCTTGATTTCTAGCTCAAGATTTCGATTGGTTGCAGCAATCAACCTGATATTTACTTTTCGTGATTTAGATTCTCCCACCCGGTAAAACTCACCGGTTTCCAGCACGCGCAAAATTTTTGCTTGTAGGTCAATATTCATCTCACCAATTTCGTCAAGGAACAAAGTGCCTTCATGGGCTTCTTCCAATAAACCTCTTTTAGTCTTTGTTGCTCCAGTGAATGACCCTTCAGCGTGGCCAAACAATTCACTCTCTAAAAGATCTTTGGCGAACGCGCTACAATTGACTGCTACTAAAGGTTTTGATTTTCGCGGACTTTCGTAGTGAATGGCTTCTGCAAAAACTTCCTTGCCAACACCTGTCTCACCCAAAACCAAAACGGTGGTGTCCGATGCTGCTACTTTCTTGGCAAGATCAACGGCATGAAGAATGCCACGGGAAGAGCCGCTTATTTGTTCGAATCCGAATTTTCTGACTAACTTTTTTTCAAGATCACTTACTTTTTGTTGAAGCAAAGCTTTTTCTGTTGCCTTGTTGATTAGCGGAATAATTTTGTTTTGATGATCGCCCTTGGTCAGATAGTCAAAGGCTCCGTTTTTTATGGCCTTCACTCCATCTTCGATGGTGCCGTATGCAGTCAAAACAATTATTTCTGCGGATGGATGTAATAGTTTTATTTTTGCAGTCAAGTCTACACCATTGATATCCGGTAGTTTTACATCGGTTATGATCACCTGAAATGTTTCCTGTTCTAAAATCTTCAATGCTGACTTCGCATTGCCAGCTTCGGTAACTGCAAATCCTTCCAGTTGAATGATCCGCGCTAGCAAGGCGCGTAAGTTGGTCTCATCATCAATGATTAGTACTTTGTTCACGGAGTAAATTTGTCAAATATCTATAAAAGACGTTTCTTTTGGAAAATAAAAAATGAATGAGAATTACATATTGAACGTAACTTGCGGCTCACAAACATTTCTTTTATGCTAAAGCGTTGGTTTAATGTTTTATTTTTCATTTTCGCTGCACTGGAAATTGCATCACATATTTTTCAACTTAATTTGAATTGGATATCGAAGCCTATGCTGGTGATCTCTCTTGCGGCTTATTATCACCAAAGTGTACCTTCGATAAATAAACTTTTTTTTCTGGCGCTTGTGTTTTGTTGGATCGGAGATGTCTTATTGATGTTTAATCACCTTAATGAACTTTTCTTCATGGCAGGCCTTGGTTCGTTTTTGATAGCTCATTTACTTTTGATTCTATCCTATCACCAACTTTCATTCACTAATGACGAATTCAAAGGCACACAACGCGTTAGACTTTCTTTTCCAATTATTCTCGCCGGCTCGGGCTTGGTAGTAATTTTATTGCCCCGACTCGGTGAATTAAAAATTCCAGTAATAATTTATGCACTTGTACTTACACTGATGGTGGTACAGTCCGTTTTTAGGTTAGGAAGAACTTCACCAAAAAGTTTTTGGCTCGTTTTCTTTGGAGCCGCCTTTTTTATGCTTTCCGATTCATTGTTGGCCATTGACAAATTCTACCAGACTATTTCTTTTGCTGGAGTTTGGGTAATGATTACATACATCGCTGCTATCTATTTAATTGTGAATGGCGTGACTGCTCACAACGAACAAGTTCGTTAGGTCATTTAAGATTTTATTATCTTCGGGTAAGAATTTTTACCGTTATGGAAAAGTTAAAAATAACTACAGTTTTGTTATTAACACTGACCTCTCTTCAAGCACAAGTTGTTAGCGTATCGAAAACTGTGGGCACAGCTGTTACCAACCAAGCCAACAACACCATATATAATGGAGTAAATCAGGGTGTGAGTGCTGTATTTAATGCTCCGGGTAAAATCTTTAGAAAAGTAAAATCCAATAAACAGAATCCACCTCCGGTTACCAGCGATCCGGGGAACGTAAATGTTCCAGTAACGAATGGTCAGGACACTAACTCCTCGAATATCTCATTGGCTAAAACAGGATCTTCGGATTTTGCTCCGGGTGCTAATATTCTATTCTCTGATAATTTTTCTTCCACCAATGCGGGCGAGTTTCCTGCCAACTGGCTTACCAATAGTTCAGGCGAAGTGCGAGTAATTAATGGACAAGAAGGTAACTGGCTTCAGATTTCGTCTAATGGAATTTTTGCACTTGACAAAGTGAATGACCTTCCAGAGAATTTTACCCTTGAGTACGATGCGATCTTTCACCCAACACCGAGCAAAGATGTGCACTATATTTTTTATCTCTACTCACAGAAAGATAAGGTTGCTGACTTTAAAGAAACCAATTATCCCGGCAACGCAGGAATTTATTTTGCCTTCAACACGGCTGCCGGAGAAATCGACGCCGAAAATTTTGAAAACGGAAAATCAGGAATCATTGATTCACATCTGGTCACTGACTTGCTAAAGTCGGCGCTGGTGAACAAAGTTCATGTTGGCGTTTCGCGACAGAAATCAAAACTGAGTTTGTACATTAATGGCAGTAAAGTCTTTTCTTCACCTAATGCTTTGCCAGCCGGCTATACGTACAATGCCATCAAGTTTGGATCGTTTTTTATGGGGACGGATGATTTCATGGTGATGTCTAACCTGATGGTAGGAACCGACTAACGAATCCGCAAGAATATTTCTTTTCATTTCTCGATATTTCTAATTGTTTAATACCTATTCCCTATGAAGCATTTTTCCTGGAAGAAAATCAGCCTTATTGGCGCAGCAATAGCTGTTGTTGTTTTGATTGTATTTTATTTCACAACAAGCAAAAGCGCAAAGGCACCATTCTCTGCTATCAATCCGGCCTTTGGAGAATACATTTCTTCCTATACATCACTCTCGGTAAGTTCGGGCTCATCCATCCGAATTATCCTGACGAAGGACGCGATAGATTCTTCGGCTGTAGGTGAGGCGACAACAAAACTTTTTGAATTCAGCCCATCTATCAAGGGTATTACCGTTTGGCTTGACAGGAGAACGGTAGAATTTAAACCCTCCGGTCGATTGCGATCAGGTCAGGTCTACGAAGTTTCTTTCTTCCTTTCAAAACTGATGCAAGTGCCGAAAGAGCTCAGCACTTTTGAATATGCGTTTCAAGTTATTGCTCAGAATTATGAATTATCAATCGACAATGTTCGGCCTTACGTGAAGACTCAGCTCGCACGACAAAAAGTTGAAGGTACAATTACCACAGCTGACTTTGCAGAAAGCGCCGATGTGGAAAAAATGTTTGAGGCACAACAAGAGAGCAAGCCACTCAAAGTAAGTTGGACACATACCACGGAAGGCAAACAGCATTCATTTATTGTTGAAGATGTAGAGCGGAAGGACGCGGCCAGCAGTATTCATATTTCTGTGAACGGAAAAATTCTTGACACCGAGCACTCAGAAGAGAAGGAAATTGAAATTCCCGCGTTGAGCGATTTTAAAGTCACCAATGTTTCGGTGGAGCAAGGAAGCAATCAGCACGTGGTTATTCAATTTTCGGATCCGCTTAGTGAAAAGCAAAACCTGGAAGGATTTATTTCCATCGAAGGATTAAGTAGTTTGGATTTTGAAATCAAGGACAACGAGGTACTTGTTTTTCCTCCCGTGCGACAGATGGGCTCAAAGCAATTAACGGTGGAGCCAGGGATTCACAATTCATTGGATTATAAAATGCCAACCGGCGGAACATTTGATGTTTCCTTCGAGCAGCTTTTGCCTGCTGTTCGCTTCACGGGCAAGGGAAATATTTTGCCCAGCAGCGACGGGTTGATCCTTCCTTTCGAAGCGGTGAATCTAAAATCAGTGAATGTTCAGGTTGTAAAGATTTTTGAGAACAACATTATTCAGTTTTTGCAAGTGAATGACTTTGATGGAACGCAGGAGTTGCGGAGAGTTGGCAAACCGGTGCTGAAGAAAACAGTTTCCTTAGAAAATGCAGGAGTAACCGATCTCGGGAAATGGAATCGTTTTACGCTTGATCTGGCGAAGCTCATCAATGCTGAACCAGGAGCGATTTATCAAATACGCATTAGCTTTAAGAAAGCGAATGCCGCTTACGCTTGTATAGGAGCTGACAACGCAGAAGAAACATCCACCGGATTCAATCAGGAAAATTTTGATGAAGAAGGAGAACGAGAAAACAGTTATTGGGATTCTTACCAAGACAATTATTATTATGGGGAAGATTACGACTGGCAACAACGTGACAACCCTTGTAACTCGGCCTACTACACTGGCGAAAGAAATATTTCCAGAAATGTAATTGCTTCCGACATTGGTTTGATTGCGAAACGCGGAGCCGATGGCAACACGATTATTCTTGCCAACGATTTGAAATCCACACAGCCTCTTGCAGGCGTACAGCTTGAATTGTATGATTACCAACAGCAGATGATTGGCTCTGCGAACACAGGAAGTGATGGTAAATCTATTATCGCCACAAAGAAAAATCCTTTTGTGTTGATCGCGAAATCCGGAGCACAACGCGGTTATTTAAAATTGCAGGATGGCGAGTCTCTCTCGCTCAGCAATTTTGATGTGGGTGGTGAACAAGTCAAACAAGGGATCAAAGGATTTTTGTATGGTGAGCGTGGTGTGTGGCGACCGGGCGATTCGCTTTATCTCAGTTTTATTTTGGAAGACAAATTAAAATTGATGCCGGCCAATCATCCGGTAATTTTTGAATTACAAAACCCGCAAGGACAAGTTGCAAATCGGATTGTGCGATCTTCTTCCGAAAATGGATTTTACAAATTTGCGACCGCTACCGCTACCGATGCGCCAACCGGATATTGGCTGGGTCGTGTGAAAGTTGGAGGAACGGAATTTACCCAGCCGATTAGAATCGAGACAGTGAAGCCCAATCGCCTGCGCATCAAATTGGATTTTGGTGTCGATAAAATTTCTACTATTAACAATAATATTTCAGGAAGCTTGCAAGTCGATTGGTTGCATGGCGCACCGGGCAAAAATTTGAAAGCTCAATTTGAAGTGTTGCTCACGAAAGGAGAAACAAAATTCGCGCGTTACCCGGATTATGTTTTCGAGGATCCGACAAAAAGTTTTACCTCAGAACCCAAACCAATCTTTGATGGCTACACGGATGCGACTGGTCATGCTACTGTAAATGCAAACCTTGAACCATCGGCTGACGCGCCCGGTGTGCTCAATGCCATCTTCAGAGGCAAAGCTTTTGAAGAGAGTGGCAACTTTAGTATCGACAATTTCAGTATCCCATTTTATCCTTACACTTCGTTCACGGGCATTCGCGTTCCGGAGGGTGACAAAGCTCGCGGCATGTTACTCACCGACACCACGCATCGTGTTGAGATTGTAACCATCGATGCGGATGGAAATCCAGTTTCGCACAGCAATATTCAAATGAGTATTTATAAAATCAATTGGCGTTGGTGGTGGGATGGTTCCTCCGAAGGCAACGTTAATTTCATGACAGGCCAATATGCTGAACCGATTGCTAACAGAAATATTAGCACGACAAATGGAAAAGGCTCTTGGAATTTTAAAGTTAAATATCCGGAGTGGGGAAGATTTTTGATTAAAGCGGTAGATCCGGTTTCCGGTCACAGCACTGCAAAAATTGTGTACATCGATTGGCCAGGTTGGGCAGGCCGGGCACGTAATGAAAGTAATGGAGCGACAATGTTATCATTCTCGTCTGATAAACCCGCGTATAATATTGGTGAGAAGACAACGCTGACTATCCCTGGAAGTGATAATGGCCGAGCATTGATCAGTGTAGAAAATGGAAGTCGCGTGATCGAAACATTCTGGCTCGAAACGAAAAAAGGAGACAATCAATTTAGTTTTAATGTGACGGAAGAAATGACGCCCAATGTTTTTGTGAGTGTCACGATGTTACAGCCTCATGCACAAACGGCCAATGATCTGCCGATTCGAATGTATGGTGTAGTAACGATTCAAGTTGAAAATCCAAAAACACATTTGAGTCCAATTATTTCTATGCCCGATGTTCTTGAACCTGGGCAAGAAGTAACAATAAAAGTTTCGGAGCAAGCCAATCGGAAGATGACGTACACGGTGGCGATAGTCGAAGAGGGGTTGCTTGACCTCACGCATTTTAAAACTCCGGATGCTTGGACAAGATTTTATGCGCGTGAAGCACTCGGTGTAAAAACCTGGGATTTATACGATCAGGTGATGGGTGCTTTTGGTGGGAAGATTGAACGACTGCTTGCTATCGGTGGTGATGGTGCCATTGTTTCGAAAGAAGATGACTCAAAATCCAATCGCTTCAAACCTGTAGTGAAGTATTTCGGACCATTCACATTGGATGGAGGAACCAACGAACACAAATTTACCATGCCTCAGTACATCGGCTCGGTGAAGACAATGCTCGTGGCTGGATATGAAGGTGCTTATGGCAAAACAGAAAAAGCAACACCTGTGCGCAAACCATTGATGGTGCTGGCAACGTTGCCACGCGTGCTTGGCCCGGAAGAAAATGTAAAACTTCCTGTCACGCTTTTCGCAAATGAAAAAAATATCAGGAATGCCACTGTGAATATTAAAGTAAGCGGACCGGTTAGTTTGCCGAATGGAGCAAGTCGCTCGGTAAGTTTCTCCAGGATTGGTGATATGACTACTGATTTTGATTTGTCGGTGAAGAGCGCAACGGGTTTTGCAAAGATTGAAGTGACGGCAACTTCGGGAAGTTATAAAGCAACGGATGTGATCGACATTGAAATCCGAAATCCAAATCCACCAGTAAGCAAAGTTCAGGATGTAGTTTTGGAAGCTGGGAAGAATTGGAGTTCATCGGTTGTGCCAGTTGGTTTACAAGGAACAAATTCAGCAACGCTTGAGGTGTCAAGTTTGCCTCCGGTTAATTTGGGACAGCGGTTGAAATATTTGATTCAATATCCTTATGGATGTATTGAACAAACTACTTCATCGGTATTTCCACAATTGTATTTAGCCAACATCAAACAATTGACGGATGGCGAGAAGTCAGCCATTCAAAAAAATATTGGAGCTGCAATTGAGCGATTGAAGTCTTTTATCAATCGCGATGGAGGGTTTGCGTATTGGCCAGGTGGTGAAGACTCCGACAGTTGGGGAACAACTTACGCGGGTCACTTCCTGAATGAAGCTGAAGCGAAAGGATATTTTGTTCCGAATGATATGATCAAACGCTGGAAAAAATACCAGAAGAACAAAGCACAAGGCTGGAGAAAAAATCAAGAGTACAGCAGCAGTGAATTAAATCAAGCGTATCGATTGTACACATTAGCATTGTCGGGCGATCCGGATTTAGGATCGATGAATCGTTTGCGCGAGTTGTCAGGCTTGCCGCCTGTTGCAGGCTGGATGTTAGCTGCCGCTTATGCGAAAGCAGGACAACCCGAAGCCGCAAAGAAATTGGTTGCCAATCTTTCCACGAATGTAAAGCCATACCAAGAGATGGCCTATTCGTATGGATCGGACTTGCGCGACAAAGCCGTGATTCTCGAAACTTTAGTATTACTGGGCGAACGCGAAAAAGGATTTCAATTGCTGAAAGAAATTTCTACTTCCTTGAGCAATGATAACTATTGGATGAGTACGCAATCCGTGTCGTGGTGTCTCAAAGCAGTTGGCGCATTTGCCGGTGTAGAACAAAAAGGAGAGATGAAATTTAAGTACAGCTACAATGGAAAAGAAGTTTCTGCAAGCACAGGGTTGTCAGTAGCGCAAGTAAACCTGCCCATCGATGTTAAAACGACCAGTTTGAATTTTACCAGCGAAAGCAAAGGCATTCTGTTTGTGCGTGTGATCACCGAAGGAATTCCAGCACAAGGTCAAGAAGAAAGTGCAAGCAGTAACTTGACCATGGAGGTGTCTTACGCCGACACCGATGGCAACGCGATTGATCCTTCACAAGTAGAACAAGGAGAAGAATTTGTGGCAACAGTTTCGATCAGCAATCCCGGCATGCGCGGTATTTATAAAAACCTCGCGTTGAAACAAATATTCCCTTCCGGTTGGGAGATTAACAACTTGCGATTGGAAGGATCAGAAGGTCGCCTCACAGCCGACAAACCAACGTATCAGGATATTCGCGATGACCGGGTTTACACGTACTTTGATTTAAATGCGAATCAACGCAAGACGTTCAAAGTGCTGCTCACGGCAAGTTATGCGGGTTCATTTTATTTGCCAGCGGTGAGCTGCGAAGCTATGTATGACCACAGCATTTATTCGAGACAGAAAGGGCAAGTGGTGAATGTAGTGAAAGAGAAGGTGCAGTGATTGGAAAAAAGCATGCATGTACAAACAAGTTGAGTACAAGCTTAATCTTTAACCTGACATGGAGATTTCTGAAAATCTACTAGAAATCGCTATAAAAGATATAGAATCTGTAAAAATTCTATATAGGCGTAAACATTATAGCCTTGCATTATTTCAATTACAACAAGCTGTTGAAAAATTGGTTAAATCTTTCGGGATTAAAGCTAAAGTGATTAAGCCTGACGAAATAGCTAAACAAATCAGTCACTTACCCCACAAAGTTTTCACTAAACTATATCAAACTCAAATAGATGAATTATCTAAAAGAAACAATACACCAATCTTAGTACCTGACTTGATTCCTCCTCATCAGAGAGGGAAGTCTAAAACAAAAGAGAGATTAGAAAATCTAAAACAGCTACATGCTAAAGTGCAATCTTCAGAACTTTTAAAAAGCAAAAGTATCCCACCGGAAGATGTTGAGCAATTCATCGCTGAAGCGAAAACTCTGAATAAAACGCCAACATTTAATACTAAGGAACTTCATTCCCAATTCAAGGATGATTTCGTAAAAACCAATTTGCACTTCATAGATTATCTTAAAGGAGATGAAAATGTCAGGCTAATTTCTGAACACTTAATTGCAAACAGTGATGAAATAGCCAAAAGAAATGTCGAACGGCATAAGTTTAACAAAAAACAGGAAGCAAAGTATAAGTATATTTCTTTTGTATGGGTGAACTTGTCACTACTAACATCACCGCATGAACAAACTACGCGATACCCTTCAATTACCAATGGCGAGACTCCAAGTAACCTCTATGATGAGAACAATGTGATAGTAAAGCATATTCCGGAATTTTTAAGAATGCTTAATAAGACAATAAAAAATTATAGAGAAATTTACTTGGACAGCAAAGCGACGCAAGACAATGCATAGCAAATTGACAAGTTGATGAACACCTTTGTAAAACTTCCCTTCTGTTATTGTGGGTCTGATTCAAAAAAACTTAAGTTGCGTTAGATAACTAGTGGCACCTTTGAGAACTTTCCTATTCGTCCTGACTTTCACATTCAGTAGTTTCGTTTTGATCGGTCAGAACAAACTAAACTCAAGGTTATTTTATCTTAAGCCACATCTCTATCACAGCAAATCAAAAATCAACAACTTGGATTTGTCTCGGTATGATGTATCGATCGCTCTGCCGGTTGATGATAGAGACGAATTTTATGGTGAAGTGATCTACAAAGATATAAAGGCACATCAGCTGGAAGAGTTTTTTAAATCTTCAACCGTCGCAGAGATACAAAGTAAAATAGAAGAAGATTTTAAGAAATTCAGATCGGTACATAAAAATAGTTCTCCACATAAGAAATTGGCAATCAATACTTCGGTTGAAGTATTTTATCCTAAACTAAACGGTTTTGTTCATCGCAAATCATTTGCTAAAGTGCGATTGGCAATAATCACCTTGTTGAGTGATTCTCTTTTGATTCGAAGAAAATACGAATCGCTTTACGTTACCAACGGGATGGACAAGGGATTTGAAGGAGATGTCTCCATGACGGTAGAGGAAGGAGAAAACGTGACGGTGGGTATGGCTTTGCGCGAATCCCTTGATAAGTATTATACCGATCTGAATCAAGTATTATCATTAAAAGAAAATGAGTTAATCGTTTATGGTAAAGTAATCAACGAAAAATCCTCAGCAGGTTTGAGCGCAGCAATCTCATTCAAGTCAGATAATTCCAATTCAATTGAATCTTCTTCAACGGGTGATTTTCAAATTATTATCCCGAAGGCAAAGTGTAATGTCCAAATAATCGCTCCAGGATTCATGGCTTATTCTCAAGAACTGGATTTGAGTCGCTCTCACGCAAAGATGTTGGAATTAAATTTCAAGCTTAAGCCCATTGAAGAAGGTGCGGTTGTGAAATTGAATAACGTTTTGTTCGAAGTAGGCACAACCAAATTGCTTAAAGAATCCTTTATTGAATTGGATGAAGTAGTAGATTTTTTAAAAAGAAACCCCAAGGTTAGGATTGAGTTGCAAGGTCACACGGATAACCAGGGAAGCGCCTTGAATGATCTGGAACTATCCCAACAACGGGTTGATAAAATAAAAAACTATTTAGTTTCCCAGGGGATCAGATCGAATAGAGTAAGTGGCAAAGGCTTTGGAAACACCAGGCCAATTGCATCAAATAACACAGAAGAAGAACGAAAGCTAAATCGCAGGGTAGAATTTGTGATCGTTAAAAAATAATTTCAGCGATTTAAGTTCATTGTCATTTAGCTTTTCAAGACAAAGGCTATCCAGAGTTAATCGAGATAGCCTTCTCGTTTAAAGAGTAATTAAATTTTACTGAGTTATGTTTTGCTTGTACACCTGTAGTACTTCAGCGGCTGTCAACGCACGATTGTAGATGGCTATATCATCTACTTGACCATTAAAGAGAAAACCTCCTCCGTAGGTACCTATCGTTAGGTCGCCCAAAGAACCATCAGCGAGTAATGTAGCCGAGCTAGTTGTATTATCTGTGAGTATTCCATTTCTATAATACTTCATCGTAGTGCCGTCAATCACAAGGCAGAACGAAATCCATTCTTGAGCAACGATACTGCCACCCACATACTGACCTAAGTACGAAGTATTATTCCCTGCGATATCAGAAGAATAAATGTTTGTTGTCATTGATGGAGTTCCATCTCCATAAAAATCTTGTGTTGTGCGATATCCTTTTGTTGGGTTGCCTCCGTGGCTAGGATCAAAAAATATTTTGGTGACGACTGCCATGGACTTTGTGCCTGGCGCTGGCGGTGTTCTAAATGCTTGCACTCTCAGCCAACCCGAAACCGTAATGGTGTTGCTTATCTGCAACAAGGTTGGATTTCCCATGGTTATAAAGTTGCTGATACCGTCAAACTGATACGCCTTATTGGCGTTGCCAAAACGATCGGTTGTTATCGTTGCTCCGTTTACTGTTCCATTTAAATTGTTACCGCTTTCGTCATTTGCATTATTGTTGAACGGATAAAAAGCCACCAGGCCGTTGCGTGGAATATCAATTACAATTCTTGCGGAGGCAGTGTTGTTGTCAAGATTGCATTCGGGCACTGTTCCACTCCATACACCTATTTGTATGATGAGATATTTATAAACCGTTAAATCTTCGGGTGCAGTAGGGTTGTAGTACCAATTTTGTGAATACGATTCGTCCTTTGCCAGGTCCGGAGGTGTACCGCTAAAAATAGATCCTCCTGCAGCTTTGTCACTGATGTCATATACCGCGTCTTTTGATACATACGTTTGAAAAAATAGTTGACTTAGAGGTAAGGGAGTCCAACCACTGTTGGTTACGGTAAAAGTATAATCAAATGTGTTAGCCGTTGCGCTGATGTTGTTAATGGTGATATTGCTGATGAATGCCTCTGAAAGATTGCAGCCTATATCTTGAGCGCGAACATTATTGGTGGTTGAACATTCAGGCATAGAAAATTTTGGCCGCACCAATACTTGTATGATTACAAAATGATACCTAGTGATATCAACAGGGCTGGTCGGATTATAATACCACGCTTGAGTAAATGATTCATGAAAATTTAAAGCGGGGGCGGTATCTCCAAAAATGGATCCTCCTGCAGCCTGGTCCGCTGCATCCAGTATAGCGTCTTCTGACAGGTAGGTTTGAAAATACATACGGTTGAGGTATAAAATTCCAGCGCCCGCATTACTCACAACAAATTTGTATTGAAAGGTATTGCCGACCACACTGGTGATACCAATTTTGCCAACAACTGCATCCGCAATATTGCAAAGTGGGAGTAATCCATCTTTTAGTGTTCCGTTTGCAGATTCATTCAGTGGATCATTACCAGTTTTGGTGAGTTCCAATTTTCCGCATGAGAAAGGTAGTAAGCCAAGTAAGACGATGATAATTAGAATTTTGTTTTTCATATTTTTTAATGGGTTTGAAAATATGCTCAAAACTATCTTCATCCTGTCTTCATCTCTGGTAATTCTGAATCAGAAACAGGTAGATTGGTCGCAAAATTCCTGATGCATTACCCAAATTCAAGGATTTGCACACCGTTGCAATTTTTTTATAGATTCGCGTATGCGCCAATGAACGGATCGGTATAAAAGTCTATAGTACCAGGCTTGGTCAAACTTAAAATTCCCTATCGTAGGATTAATTGTACTATACCTTAACCAATCGTTACTCCGTGAAGATTTTATTTCTACTTTCTGCTCTTTTGATTACAAGTGTGTCGGTTTCACAGAATAAAAAACTGGACAGCCTTTATCAGGTTTTGGAAAAATTTACGAAACAGGATACCAACCGGATTAACACAATGATTGCGATATGTTATTACGAGCATACTTCCCATCCGGAGAAGAGTAAGGAAATGGCCGAGGAAATCTTGTCACTATCCAAAGATATTCATTTCATAAGAGGCGAAGGATACGGGCATCGCTACATTGCATTGTACCATTGGATAAAAGGAAATTATGCGGAAGGTGTCAAAGAAGCATTTAAGATGCTGAACGTATTTGAAACTGCATCCAATGAGGTAGGCATGGCAAAATCGTATATGGTATTAGGCCTATTGCATGAAGAGTTAAGAGACTTTGACCAATCAAAAAAATATTTTTTAAAAGCACTTGCTATTAACGAAAGGAAAAAGCTGACCTACGATATAGGCTATAATTTAAATAGCCTGGGCGCATTGCATTCAAGTTTTCGTAAATACGATGAAGCCGAAAAATACTATCTCCGATCATTAGCGATACGAAAGAAGATAGCGGATGAAGAAGGCATGAGCCAATCCTATAGCAATTTAGCCGGAGTGGAACGTGAAAGAAAGAATTACACGAAAGCGCTTGGGTATCTTCAGCAGACACTGTTGATAGGAAAGAAATATAACAACAAGAACAGAATGGCGGTTGCCTACATGGGGATGGGAAAAATAAATGGCTTGATTGGAAAGTATGACGAAGGAGAACAGCTGTTGCAACAGGCACTGGCCATCGCCAAACAACTCAATGGCAAAGAACGGATCCGGGCCATTTACGCTGAGCTCGCTGCACTGGAAGAAAAGAGAAAAAACTACAAAGCGGCATTGGATTTCACAAAAATGCAGGATGAGTACGAAGACAGCCTTTTCAATGAACACCGGGCAGAGCAAATAGCAGAACTTGAGGTGCGCTATGAAACAGAGAAAAAGGAACAAGCCATTGCCTTGCTTGAGCGTGATAAAAAAATTGAGACCTTATGGAAAAACATATCGGTGGCAGGCTTATTGCTTGTGGTTTTTGTTTCCTTAGCAGGCTTGTTGTTTTTCCGCTATCGCGAAAGAAAGAATCGAAATTTGTTCAACTTACAAATCGATTATCTTACTGAACAAAATAAGGAGATATCAATCAAGTATCAACAGACCATTACCGATGTAAAAGGAAACAACATAGAGCCACAAGGGCAGCGGCTAATGAAAAGAGTGTTAGTGATTGTAGAAAAAAACATTGCTGACCCAACCTTTGGTGTAGAAAGAATGGCAGAAGAGATGAGCATGAGCAGGGCGAGCTTGAACCGTAAGCTCAAGGAAGCCTCACGACATTCTCCCAGTGATTTTATTCGTCTCGTAAGGCTCAAGAGGGCGGCTTCCATGATCGCAGGCCAAGTGGATAGCATCACCCAAATTGGTTTGGCTGTGGGCTTTAATGATCATTCTTATTTTTCAAAATCTTTTAGAAAACTGTTTGGAGTTTCCCCCTCGGAGTACCTCAGCTCCATTAAAAAAAATGAGCCGGCAGAAATAAGTTGAGGCGTCTGGAAACTTTCGAGGTGTATTAACGCCTTAATATTTTATTTACCGAGTGAGTTGTGAAACAATGTACGATCATAGATTCCGCGACGTGATTTTCTTAAAATAAGAATAACACGTATCTTTGTTTTAAATACACGTGTATGGTTACAAAATTAACGTTGACAGTCGAAAAGGATGTTATTGAGAAAGCAAAATCCTACGCTAAGCAGACTGGCCGAAGTCTGTCTGAACTGATTGAAAGCTATTTGGAAGATTTGACTCATGAGCACAAAAGCGAAAAGACGCTATCGCCTAAACTCAAAAGAATAGTTGGCTCTGTGAAGCTTCCTAAGAATTTTAACGAGAAGAAGGAACTGAAGTCATACTTTGAGAAAAAGCACTTGTGAATCGAGTTTTTATTGATACCAACATTTTAATTGATTTACTGGCCGATCGAAAACCTTTCAGTCGGTTTGCCATAGAAATTTTTGTAGCTGCTGAAAATAAAAAGATTAAACTATTCACGTCATCTCATTCGATCGCGACAGCTCATTATCTTTTGAAAAAGTACGTGACTGAAAAGGAATTAAGAGAGATGTTATTGTACTTGTTAGATTATTTAACTGTGATTCCGATTGATATTGATGTCTTAAAAAGAAGCTTGAAATCAAAGTATAAGGACTTTGAAGACGCCATTCAAATCGTTGCTGCCCAATCAATAGAAAAAATTGATTGCATTGTAACAAGAAACGTCAAAGATTTTAAAGGAGCTGAGATTCCTGTGCTTGCTCCCGATGAATTTGTCAAAACCAATTTATAATTTCTCAAACACCCACCATTGTATACACCTCACTGATCTGATCAAGTATGGCATATACATCTTCAGCTGTCGGTGCTTCCACCAATTGTGTGCGATACGGTTTGAAGTCGGGAAGGGACTTGAAGTAACTTGCATAATGCCTACGCATTTCGAACACACCAAGTTTTGAACCTTTCCATTTGATGGAAAATTCCAAATGTTTACGACAAGCTTGAACGCGTTCGATAAGTTCAGGTGGAGAAAGTTTTTCTCCGGTAGCAATAAAATGTTTGATCTCGCGGAAGATCCACGGATAGCCAATAGCCGCACGGCCGATCATCACACCATCCACGCCAAAACGATTTTTGTATTCCACTGCTTTTTCAGGTGAGTCAACATCGCCATTGCCGAAAATAGGAATGTGCATGCGAGGGTTCTCTTTGATCTTGCCGATCAATTCCCAGTTAGCTTCGCCCTTATACATCTGCACACGGGTGCGGCCGTGAACTGTCAATGCTTGTATGCCGATGTCTTGCAAACGTTCGGCTACTTCAATTATATTTTTTGTTTTTTCATCCCAGCCTAATCGCGTCTTCACTGTCACAGGGAGATGAGTAGCTTTCACTACTTCTTCTGTCATCTTCACCATCTTGGGAATATCTTGAAGCAAAGCCGCACCTGCACCGCGGCAAGCTACCGCTTTCACGGGGCAACCATAGTTAATATCGATCAGGTCAGGACTTACTTCAGTGGCTATTCGCGCTGACTCAGCCATGTTGCCAATATCACCACCAAACAGCTGAATGCCGATCGGCCGTTCATATTCAAAGATGTCGAGCTTTTGTTTGCTCTTGGCGGCATGCCGGATGAGCCCTTCGGAAGAAATAAATTCTGTGTACATCAAATCAGCACCGCCTTCTTTGCAAACGGCACGGAAAGGCGGATCGCTCACATCCTCCATCGGTGCGAGGAGAAGCGGAAAATCGCCTAATTCAATGTTGCCAATCTTTGCCACGTTTGTTAATTCAATGAAAACTCCGTTGTTTGCGATGCAAAATTAATTGTTTTTATCGAGATGACTGAATTGACCTACGAATCTAAATTATCGCCTTTAACTCTCTTTGCCTTTTCATTTGTTGTCGCAGGTTTGGGTTTTGTAGTGATCGGGCCACTCATAGGATTATTTCTCGCTATCCCATTTGTTGAGGGAAACATTTTAGAGCAATTGCAACTTATGTTAGGTGATCCTGTCGGTCACCCCGAGTTCAAAATACCCTTATACATTGTGCAAGGAAGCGCCACTTTTTTTGGATTAGCACTTTTGCCGTCGGTGTTTTGGTATGGGGTCGAGCACAAAGGAATTACAAGCTGGTTTACCGGTAAAAAAGTTTACGGATTGATGTTGATTGCCACCATGGTGATGACGATTGCCTTCATGGTTACCAACTCTGTATTTATTGATTGGAATGCGCATTTAAGTTTTCCTGAATCGATGAAAGGTTTTGAGGATTGGGCCCGCACCTATGAAGACAGAGCAGAAGAACTCACTAAATACATGACGCAGTTTTCATCCATAGGAGAATTTCTGTTTGCATTTCTGATCATCGCCATCTTACCTGCCTTTGGTGAAGAGTTGGTTTTCCGCGGCATGTTGCAATCACAGTTGTTTCGTGCCACGAAGAATATTCATGTTGCTATTTGGGCTTCTGCCATAATGTTTAGCGCTTTTCATCTTCAGTTTTTTGGATTTATACCACGACTGTTGTTGGGTGCGTTGTTTGGGTATTTATACTATTGGTCAGGCAATTTGCTCATGCCCATGTTTGCGCACTTTGTGAACAATGGTTTTTCGGTATTGATGTTGTATCTCAACCAGACAGGCATATCTGATATGGATATGGAGACAACAGAAGCTGCACCCTGGCCTGCAGTGATTATCTTTACTGTGATTGCCGTAGTAATGCTTTATTATTTCAAAATTTTCTACAATCAAAAAAGAGAACAGCCCGATGGCCAATAGTAAATTCAGTAACCTGGTTCCTCGATTGATCACCGGCATCCTTGGTTCGGCGGGAATTATTTTTGGCGTGATATACAGCGAGTGGCTTTACTTTGCTGTGTTTTTTATCATCGTTTTATTTTCACTTCTCGAATTTTATAAACTATCGGGTATTGATGGACTTGTTCCTCAAAAAGCATTCGGCATTGCATGCGGCTTGATCATTTATTGTCTTTCATTTTTTATCGAACAAGGTACATTGTCGAGTAAATATTATTTTTTGTTTTTTCCGCTAGTGTCGTGCTTATTTATTATTAAGCTGTACAAGCAATTTGAACGAAAGCCGTTCACCAATATTGCGATTACGTTTCTTGGTATTTTTTATACGGCTGTTCCATTCGCGTTGCTGAATATTGCCGTCTTTGAAAAAGAAGTCTACAACTATGAAATAATTTTAGGCTCTTTACTGATTCTCTGGGCTACCGACACCGGTGCTTATTTTGCCGGCACTATTTTCGGAAAAAGAAAATTATTTGAACGCATCTCGCCTAAAAAATCATGGGAGGGTTTTGCAGGCGGTGCAATCTTAGCGATGGTGTTTGCTTACGGTGCTTCCGTCTATTTTACATCGCTTACGCAATGGCAGTGGCTGATCATCGGATGGATAATTATCATTGGAGGGACTTATGGGGATTTAGTAGAGTCGCTCCTTAAACGCAGTATCGAAATCAAAGATAGTGGCGACAGCCTGCCGGGTCATGGTGGCTTCCTGGACCGCTTCGATGGTTTATTTATATCTGCACCTTTCATCGTGGCATTTGTAGAAGTTTTTTAAAAGGCAAAGCAAACAATTCTAAAAATTTGCATCTTTGAGTAGACCAACTACTTCTCCTCAGTTGATTAAGAATATTTCATTATTACTCTTTAGCTTTTTAATTTTTTCTGGGACTGCTCTTTCTCAAAAGCAACTTGTGATTTTAAAAAACGGCCGTGTTCGTGCTTCGTTTAAGGAAGGCGAATATCTTCGCTTTGTGCTAAAGAAGGATCACCGCCACGCTGAAGGACATATTGTTGAATTGAATGACTTTTCAATGATTACGTCCAATGATACAGTTAAATTCAAGGATATATTGAAAATCAATATCAAAAAACACCGGGGTCCAGCACGCACTGCCAACGGTATTGGCGGATTACTTTTTTTAGGTGGAATTGTTTATTTGGCGGTTGATCAGTTGAACGTTGCAGCGGGAATCAACGCGCAAAACGACACACCGGCTGAGTGGATTATCCCGCTTGCGGCAATAGGAGTTGGTGCCGCCATGATTTTCATTCGTCCTAAGTACATGCACATCAACGGAATTCAATATTTGATGGCGGTTGATTACACATCACCCTTTTATCAACGTTGAGAAATTATTTTCTCACTTCACCTGATTCTGATTACCTTCGCAAAATTTTATTTATGACTATAGACAAGTTGAGAGACTTGAGGGCCCGCATCGTGGCTTTGAGGAGGTATCTTTGACTACGATCGCAAGATTGTTGAGATACAGGATGAAGAGCGCATTTCGCACCAATCCGATTTTTGGAACAACCCCAAACAAGCTGAAGTTATTTTGAAAAACATCCGCACCAAAAAAGTGTGGACAGATGCTTACGATAAAGTTTCCAAGCAGTTGGATGACCTTGAAGTGCTCAATGAATTTCATGAAGCAGGTGATGTAAGCGAAGAAGAACTCGATCGCGACTACATCTCTACAGCGAAATCAATAGAGGAGCTGGAGTTCAAAAAGATGTTAAGTCACGAAGAAGATCAACTCAGCGCTGTGATGGAGATCAATCCGGGAGCAGGTGGAACCGAAAGCCAGGACTGGGCGGATATGCTCAACCGCATGTACATTATGTGGGGTGAAAAAAGCGGCTATAAAGTCGCTCAGATCGACTATCAATCAGGTGATGTGGCAGGAATCAAATCTGCAACGCTGGAATTTGAAGGACCTTTTGCTTACGGAAAATTAAAATCAGAAATTGGTGTTCATCGTTTAGTGCGAATTTCACCTTTCGATTCAAACCAACGAAGACATACTTCTTTTGCTTCGGTTTTTGTTTACCCAAAAGTGGACAACACCATTGAAATAGAAGTCAATCCAGCAGACGTGGAATTGCAAACTTCACGCTCAGGTGGGGCCGGTGGACAGAACGTGAATAAGGTTGAAACGAAAGTTCAACTCACCCACAAGCCAACAGGCATTGTTATTGTTTGTCAGGTAGAGCGAAGCCAGCATGCCAACCGTGAGCGTGCCATGCAAATGCTGAAGTCAAAATTGTATCAGCGTGAGTTGGACAAGCGAAATGCCGCACGCGATAAAGTCGAGGCGGGAAAAATGAAAATTGATTTCGGCTCGCAAATTCGCAATTATGTTTTGCATCCTTATAAATTGGTGAAAGATGCACGCACCGGAGTAGAACGAACGGATGCGCAAAATGTGCTCGATGGCGATCTGGATGACTTTATAAAAGCATTTTTGTTAGAGGCACAAGAGAAAACGACTACTTAGTTTCATTTACCGTCTGACCGCTTTGAGCCGTCTGACGGATTTATCTTAGCGCCTCTGCGTCCTTGTGGTTAATTTTTAGATAGATGAAAATTGAAGATAGCCATCCGATGAACATCAAAAGCTGGTCACCCGAAGACCGGCCGCGGGAAAAACTTTTGATGAAAGGCACATCAGCTCTTTCAGATGCTGAACTAATTGCAATTCTTCTCGGATCAGGAACAGCAAAACTAAGTGCAGTGGACGTTGCAAAAAAAGTATTGTCTCATGTTGAAAACAATCTGGATAGTTTAGCAAAACTCTCCGTTAAGGAATTGATGAAAGCGAAGGGCATTGGTGAAGCAAAAGCGATTACAATTGTTGCTGCACTGGAACTGGGTCGAAGACGCAAGGACCAAAGTCCTGATGAAAAACCAAAAATTGATGGATCAAAAACAGCTTTTGATTTAATCAAAGGTGACCTGATGGATTTGCCGCACGAGGAGTTCTGGGTAATGCTTTTGAATCGCGCCAATCGGATGATTCGAAAGAAACGTGTCAGCGAAGGTGGAGTAAGTGGAACGGTGGCTGACCCAAAAATAATTTTTAAACTGGCGGTAGATGAATTAGCAAGTGGAATTATTGTGGTGCATAATCATCCCTCCGGAAATTTAAAACCCAGCGAGAGTGATATTAACCTCACGAAGAAAATAAAAGACGCCGGAAAGGTATTGGAGATTGCTATGCTTGATCACCTGATCATTGCGCACGATCGTTATTTTAGTTTCGCTGATGAGGGTTTGATATGAAACTTTTATTTGGGATCATATTGGTGGCTTGTGTTTGTTTCGGGTTCTTCATCCTGAAGAAAAAGAATCCTGAAGAAAAAGCGACACCCGTCGTAAAGAAAAATTCTGCTCAGGTAATTATCGACAAAAATATTTCTGCTTATAATGACCCCAATCCATTTGTAGAGAATGCCCTTAAAGAGTTTGAGGGCTTTATTAAGACCGCTATTGTAAATCGACAAGCTCCAGGCGCTGCAGTGGCGATTGTAAAAGACACGAGTATTATTTTTTTGAAAGGATATGGATTGCGAAATACAAAAAGACAGGATTCTATTGACACGCGCACCGTCTTTCGACTGGGTTCTGTTTCAAAAAGTGTAACGGCAACTTTAGTAGCAGTTTTAGTGAATGAAGGAATTCTTCATTGGGATGATCTCGTAATTAAATATTTACCTGATTTTCATTTAAAGTCAGAGGAAGCCACCCAAAAATTAACACTTCGTCATTTGCTTTCCCATACCATCGGCTTGCCTTACCACGCTTACACCATCATGATAGAAGATCATGCGCCATTTGACACCCTCAAAGACCATTTAAAAGATTTGGATTTAGTTGGGAAGCCAGGTGAGTTGTACAGCTATCAAAATGTCGGTTTTAGTTTGATTGGAAGTGTGATTGAAAAAGCTACCGGAAAAAAATTAGAAGAAGTGTTTATTGAGAAACTTTTTCTTCCGATAGGGATGAATGATGCTTCTGCTTCGTTTGAAAAAATAATGACTAAAAAAAATGTAGCTATTCCGCATTATTTTACCAAACCAACCGTAATTTCATCGGCCTATTATTCAGTGGCTCCCGCTGGCGGAATAAACGCAAGCATTCAAGACATGGCACTTTGGTTGATGGCGTTGATGGGAAATCAGCCAAAGATATTGCCAAAGAAAAACATTGACGAAATCTTTGAACCTCAAGTAAGAGCCATCGCGCGCAACCATTATTTCTGGCAATGGAAGAGAGTTCGAAAATCATATTACGGTTTGGGTTGGCGTGTCATTACCTTTAATAACGATACGATAGAATACCACGGAGGCTATGTGAATAATTACCGTTGTGAGGTTGCGTTAAACCGGAAAAAGAAAATTGCTATTGCCATGCTTGTCAATTCGCCCGGTAGTCTTGCCGATCAGGGTGTTTCAAGGTTTTTTAAAATTTATGACCATTATTTGGATTCGATCAATCGTTGGAAACCAAAACCAGTTTTATGAAGCCTAGAAATATTTTCATTGTTGTGCTAGGGTTCGTTGTTGCCTTGATAATCTTTTACTCATTTCAAGGAAAAGATTCAGGAAAAGAATATGAAGCTGAAATAAGGACGGAACGCCAAGCCAAGAATGACTACATGAGCTCAAGCGATGAATCACCGTTTGGTGAAGGGAAGAAGAATTTTAAGAAGTTAAACTATTACCCGATTGATTTAAATTATCGCATCAGCGCCAAATTGGTTTCAATTGAAAATAAAAAAATGGTTGTGCTGCCAACGAGCGATAATCTTGAGAAAAAATATTTGGAGTATGCATTCGCGGAATTTGAATTGAACGGCGAGTCGTGCAAACTACTTATTCTTGAAATCATGGAAGAAGGGCCATACCGCGGCACATTGTTTCTAGCTTTTGCGGATGCCACCAGTGCCAATGAAACCTATGGTGCTGGTCGCTACCTTGATGTTAAAAAAGTTCCGGGAGCGTCATCCGTAATACTGGATTTTAACCAAGCCTACAATCCGTACTGCGCCTATTCAGAAAAATATTCCTGCCCTTTTCCACCAAAGGAAAACATTTTGAAAATTGCTATTCAGGCAGGCGAAAAAAAATATCACGATTGAATTTTCAATTTTGAGTAGGCAGCAGCATGTTTGCATGCTACCGATTTCTTAACCAAGATTTCAAAATTGTGACGCAAGTAGCAAAGTGATTTAATCAAGAAGTTGTAAATTACCCTTTCAATAAAAAGATATGTCCATAAAAATTCGCAAACAAGACGCACTCGATTATCACACCAAAGGGCAGCCTGGCAAAATTGAAGTTACACCCACCAAAGAGTTAAGCACACAATTAGATTTGGCGTTGGCCTATTCACCTGGCGTGGCTGAGCCTTGCAAAGAAATTGCCGCCAACCGAGAAGACGTTTATAAATATACGAGCAAAGGAAATTTAGTGGCGGTCATCTCTAACGGAACGGCTGTACTTGGCCTTGGAAACATTGGGCCAGAGGCAGCCAAGCCCGTGATGGAAGGAAAAGCAGTCTTGTTTAAAAAATATGCAGGCATCGATAGTTTTGATATTGAGATCAATGAGGAAGATCCCGACAAGTTTATTGAAATCGTAAAGGCATTGGAACCAACTTTTGGCGGTATCAATTTGGAAGACATTAAAGCACCCGAGTGTTTCAAGATTGAAACCGTGCTTCGTGAAAAGATGAACATTCCGATTATGCACGATGATCAGCATGGAACAGCAATTATATCCAGTGCCGCATTATTGAACGCACTTATTATTGCCGGAAAAAAGATTGAAAAAATTGTATTGGTGGTGAACGGTGCGGGTGCGGCGGCGGTTTCTTGCACCAAATTGTATCTGGCACTGGGTTTGAAAAAAGAAAACCTGATCATGTGCGATAGCAAAGGGGTGATCCATAAAGACAGACCTGGGCTGGACGCGAGCAAACTCGAATTCGCAACTACAAGAAAAATTACTACGCTGCAAGAAGCAGTCAAAGGTGCCGATGTATTTATTGGATTGTCGGTTGCAGATATTCTTACGCCAGAAGATATTTTATCCATGGCGAAAGATCCCATCGTTTTTGCGTTGGCTAATCCCAACCCGGAGATCGCTTATGATCTTGCAAAAAAAACAAGACCTGATATTATTATGGGCACGGGCCGGTCCGATCATCCTAATCAAATTAACAACGTGTTAGGATTCCCTTATATTTTTAGAGGAGCATTGGACGTTCGGGCTACTGAAATCAACGAAGCGATGAAGTTAGCTGCCGTTCGTGCGCTTTCAGAATTGGCGAAGGAACCAGTGCCTGATATCGTCTTCCAGGCGTATGGAGTTGACAAAATCCAATTTGGTAAAGATTACTTGATTCCAAAACCACTAGACCCCCGCTTGATCACAACGGTGTCACCAGCAGTTGCTAAAGCTGCAATGGATTCTGGTATAGCAAAAAATCCTATCACCGATTGGGATAAGTACAATACGGATTTGCTCAAACGTATAGGTATCGATCAAAAATTGACCTCTCGCATTATTGACCTGGCTAAGAAAAAACCAAAACGAATTTTGTTTGCAGAAGCAGATCACATTAAAATTTTAAAGGCTGCTCAAATTTTAAATGATGAAAATATAGCGCAACCTATTTTGTTAGGAAGTCGTGTCGAAATTGACCGACTGGTGAAAGAGCATAGTCTTGAGTTAGGCGATTGCAAAATCATTGACCCGCGAGAAGAAAAAGAACTCACCGAAAAATATGCTCATATCTATCACGAAAGACGCGCAAGAAAAGGGACTACTTATCAGGATGCACTGCGACAAATGCGGGACCGTAATGCATTTGGTGCAATGATGCTTGAGTTCGGAGAAGCCGATGCACTCGTTTCGGGTTTGACAAAAGATTATTCAAAAACGATTTTACCTTCTTTGCAAATCATCGGAATGGCTCCCGCTGTAAAGCGAGTAGCAGGCATGTACATTATCATGAACAAAAAAGGAACTTTCTTTTTTGCCGATTGCACGGTAAATGTTAACCCGACTGCGGAGGAGCTCGTAGGTATTATCGGATTGACTTCAAGAGGGGTTCAGTTTTTTGATATTGAGCCTCGGGTTGCTGTATTATCTTATTCCAACTTTGGTTCAAGCAAAGGAGAGATTCCTGAAAAAACTAGAGATGCCGTCCGTCTTGCTAAAGAAAGATATCCTAACCTGATTTTGGATGGCGACATCCAGGCCAACGTGGCATTTGATACTGAATTGCAACAGGAGATTTATCCATTCAGTTCGTTGGCTAAACAAGGGGCGAATACATTGATTTTCCCTAACCTTGCCGCAGGCAATATCGCCTACAAATTACTGATGGAAATTGGTGGGGCCGAGGCGATCGGTCCGATTTTAATGGGCATGAATAAACCAGTTCATGTTTTGCAACTCGGCAGTTCGGTTCGCGATATTGTGAACATGGCCGCCATCGCTGTAGTAGACGCGCAAATCCGTGAGAAGAACGAACACCGTTAAAATTTGAAAATCAGTTGAATTGAGAATTTGAAAATAGATGCATTTAATTCCCAAATTGCTTAATTTTCAAATTTTCAAATTCAATTCATGATTGCATACCTCAAGGGAAAGCTTGTCCACAAAGAACCAACCCATGTAGTGATTGAGGTGAATGGAATCGGTTACCAAGTCGGCATATCACTCCATACATTTTCTGAAATTAAAGACCGCGAGGACATCAAGTTGTTTACCTACCTCCATGTGCGGGAGGATGCTCATATTTTATTTGGATTTGCTACCGAATCGGAGAAACAGATGTTTCAACTTTTGATTTCTGTAAATGGAGTTGGCCCAAGCACAGCCCTTGTTGTGTTAAGTTATTTGCCACCCGAAGAATTGAAATCGGCTATTTTACATGAAAACACGGCAGCCCTACAGGCAGTAAAAGGCATTGGAGGGAAAACCGCCCAACGGTTGATCTTGGAATTGAAGGACAAACTGAGAAAGGAAACACAGGAGGAAACCCCCGGAATTCCGGGAATAATGCGCAATACCATGCGGCAAGAAGCGTTAACAGCTTTGGTTACGCTGGGGATAAGTAAGGCTCAAGCAGAAAAGAGCATAGATACTCTCTTGAAAAAATCAGGAGGGGTAATTAGTTTGGAAGAGCTTGTAAAGCAAGCGTTAAAAACCGCCTAAATACGATTGAGAGGGATACAACGGAAAGTACAGTTCATCTTAGGACTGGGCATTTGCATTGCAAGTTGCTGGCCCTCGGCTATTTCTTTTGCCCAAGATTCGCTGAAGACAACAAAGCAGGACTCCGCTAAGTACCGGATCGTCAATCCTTACCTTCCTAATTTCAGGGTGCGTGATCGCCATGGTGATCCCTTTTCCAACTACACAACTTCATCTCCGTTTATTCTTAAAGACCCGAAAAACCTTAATACGGAAATCAGTCTTGATACAGGAATGAATTATAACATTTCTGAGAAGATGGGAACGCTGAATTTCCGGCCCAATTCCAGCATGTCGTTTCGGGACTATAGCCGGCAACAGGATAGGGCTTTTCAAAAAAATTACTATCAAAACAAGAGCCTGGCATTAGATGGCGAGAGTGCGGTGAGCAGTCGCAACTTGCTACCTAAAATATACATGAGCCCAGTACTCGATAGAATTTTTGGCGGTAGTTATATCGAGCTAACTCCCAAAGGATTTGTGACGCTCGATTTGGGCGGATCATTTCAAAAAATTCAAAACCCATCAATCCCGATACGCCAGCAACGCAACGGTGGGTTGGAATTTGGGCAGCAGATCAATTTGAATGTGTCAGGCAAAATCGGTGAGAAACTGAAGATCAATACCAACTTCGATACGAATAACTCCTTTGATTTTCAAAACAGCATGAAGGTGGAGTATGCTGGCCTTAAAGAAGACTTGCTGAAGAAACTTGAAATTGGAAATGTGAGTTTGCCGCTGAACAACAGTTTGATCAAGGGCGCGCAAAATTTGTTTGGTGTGAAAGCACAATTGCAGTTTGGAAAATTAACTTCCACCATCATCGCCACTACACAACGTGGTAAGCAATCCACCCTTCACGTTTCAGGCAGTGGCAATGGCGTTTCGCAAGGGCGACCTTTTGAAATCGTGGCGTCAAGCTATGATGACAACCGCCACTTTTTCTTAGCGCAATATTTCCGCGACAACTTTGAAAAATGGTTAGGGGCTGTGCCCGGGCAAGTGTCGTCAGGAATTAATATCACTCGTCTTGAAGTTTATTCCATCAACAGGCAAAATGATACACAAACACTGCGTGATGTAGTGGCCTTCATGGACATGGGTGAAACGGATAAGATTTACAACCAGAACGTACCTAAAAAGATTGTAGGTGTACCTAATGGAGCTCCCGCCAATAATGACAATAACGATCTCTTTCATAAATCAAATCTTGGTGGACTTTCGGGGGAATCTACAACTATTGAGGCTAGCCTTCAGAGCCTGGGATTAACACCTGGCACTGATTATGAAAAATTAAATAGCGCTCGTAAGCTGGCGACAACCGAGTATACGTTCAATGCGCAACTCGGTTACCTTACACTGCAGCGTAAACTGCAAAATGATGAAGCATTGGCGGTAGCGTTTGAATACACCTACAATGGCGCGCATTATAAGGTAGGAGAGCTAACGGAAGACTATTCGAGCAAACCTACTACGCACGTGGTCTACTTAAAGATGCTGCGTCCGCGCTCCATCAACGTCAAAAATTCTAGTGGAAAAATTATACCTACTTGGAATTTGATGATGAAAAACATTTATAACCTGAATGTAACAGGCCTTACGCGTGATGGATTTCAGCTGCGTATAATTTATCGCGATGACAAAACAGGTATTGATAATCCACAACTTCAAGTAACAGGCGTAGCGGGAACAAAACAGTTGATCAACGTCATCGGTCTTGATCGACTCAATCCTTACAACGATCCACAGCCTGATGGCAACTTTGACTATGTTGAAGGGATAACAATTAATTCGGCCACGGGCTTGATCATTATACCTTACTTGGAACCATTTGGACACACACTAACCACGCAGCTTTTCAATTCGGAGTCAAATCCAGACACACGCGCAGCCCTGATCAATAAATATGTTTATGATACACTCTATCATACCACACAAGTTGAAGCCGCCTTAGTAAATACCAAAAACAAATTCTTTTTCACTGGATCTTTTAAAGCCGGATCAGGCCGAGATATTGTCATTCAGGGATTCAACATTACGCCCGGTTCGGTAAAAGTCTTTTCTGGAGGAACCCCCTTACGCGAGGGTGTTGACTACACCGTTGATTACACCTTCGGAAAAGTAACGATTCTTAATGAAGGTATTCTTAGCTCTGGCAAAGACTTGGATGTAACGTATGAACAACAAGATCCCTTTGCTTTTCAAACGCGCTCCCTGATCGGAACGCGATTGGATTATAAACTGGATAACGATGTAAATATTGGAGGAACTTTTTTGTACTACAATGAACGGCCTTTGATTACTCGTAACCTGATTGGCAATGAACCTGCGCGAAACATTCAATATGGATTGGATTTGAACATGAAGAAAAATTCACGCATCCTCACAAAAATGGTTGATGCGCTGCCGTTCCTTCAAACCAAAGAAGTCTCTACCGTCACGATCAATGCAGAATTTGCGCAGCTGCTTCCCGGCACCTCCAACAAAATCCATGGCGAGGGAACTTCCTTTATTGATGATTTTGAAAATGCAGCCACGCCGTATAGTTTGATGGCCCAGCAGGCATGGAAGCTGGCTTCAACACCGCGCGGTGATTTGAACCTTGATCCGAGCAATGGTGCGTTAAACAATTTGAAAGCGGGCGACAAACGTGCAAAGCTTTCGTGGTTTCAAGTGGATAATATTTTTTATACCGGCGGAACGGGAACGAACTACGCTCCGCCAAACATGGAGCCTTCTCAAAGTAATCACTATACACGCCCGGTTCCGCCACAAGAAATATTTCCCTACTTCGATAATTATATAGGAAATTTTTATCAGCCGATATTAAATTTTGCCTACTACCCGGCAGAACGGGGACCTTACAATTACAATTTTAAAGGGCTAAATGCAAAAGGAACGTTTAATACACCAACAGCAAATTGGGCCGGTGTTACTACGGCCATTCGCACTAATGTTGACTTTGATGCTGCTAACATTGAATACATAGAATTTTGGTTAATGGATCCATTCATTAAAACTAAAAATGGAGTAGTGGATGATGGTTCTCCGGAAGCAACGAATAATACCACGGGCGGAAAACTTACATTTCATTTAGGAAGTATTTCAGAAGACGTGGGTCACGACGGTTACCAGGCTTTTGAAAACGGATTGCCACCCACTAACAGTATATCGCAAGGAAACTACGATGGAGTTTATACCAACAGTGCCTGGGGTTATGTTTCTACTAAGCAATATCTCAATAATGCTTTTGATAATTCAACCACTTCACGCCCGAATCAGGACGTGGGGCTTGACGGACTAAACAGTGCCAATGAGGCAACGGATCCGAAATTCAGCAGCTTAATTCCTGGTACACCCGCAGAAGCAATTGTTAGACTTGATCCTTCAGCGGACGACTTTAAATATTATTTGGGAACAGATTTTGATAATGAGAAGGCCCAGATATTAAAACGTTATAAAGACTTCAACGGGATGGAAAATAATTCTCCCATCCTTTCAGGCACGCAAGCCTATTCTACAGCCGGCACTACAATTCCTGACAATGAAGATTTAAATGGTGACAATACACTCACTGATCTTGAGGATTATTACACCTATAACATTGATCTAAGACCTGGTCAATTAGATGTTGGTAAAAAATACATTGTAGACAAGATTGTGCCGCTAGACGATAAGTTAAAAGACGTGACCTGGTATCTTTTCCGAATTCCTGTCAGAAATTTCGATGCCCAGGTTGGCAATATCAATGGGTTCAAAACCATCAAGTATATCCGCATGATCATGTCGGATTTTTCGCAGCCTGTGGTTTTGCGTATGGCTAATTTTCGCTCAGTAGGTCAACGATGGAGGCAATATGCAGGGAACCTACAGGAGTCAGCTTTAACGCAGGTGATCGAACCCGATCTTGACAACTTTACTGTATCCACTGTAAACGTTGAAGAAAATGGACAACCTGATCTGAGTGGCAATAAACCTGGGTATGTTGAGCCTTTGGCTCGCGATAAAGATGTTACATCAACCGTTCAACGCAGGCTTAACGAGCAATCCGGTCAGTTGTGCATCACCGGCTTACCTGATGGAGATGCACGAGGGATGTACAAAAACGTATCGATGGATTTGTTTAATTACAAGCACATTAAAATGTTTATAAGTATTCATGGTCCTTCGCCATTAAAGGACAATTCGGTGAAAGGCTTTTTGCGCGTGGGAACCGACTTCGATCAAAACTACTATGAGATTGAATTGCCGTTGAAAGTCACCCCTGGTGGAACGCGAGTTCCCAGTGAAGTTTGGCCTGAGCAAAATCAAATTGATTTAGACCTTGATCAACTTTATGCCTTGAAGATCCAACGCGACAGAGCAGGGTTTTCGTTGACAGTGCCTTATCCTCTTGGCGGAGCTTTACCTGTAGGTGACGGAAAGCATAGTGTTCGTGTGATGGGTCGACCGGATCTAAGTCAGTTGAAAATGATTATGATCGGGGTGCGTAATCCAAGAGACGACGGAAAAATTTATGATGTTTGCCTTTGGGCTGATGAACTCAGGCTCACAGAATTTGATCAAACGGCAGGTTGGGCGGCCAATGCTGTGGTTACCGCCAAGCTTGCTGATTTAGGAACGGTTACGGGATCATACCGTCATATTGGCTTTGGCTTCGGTGGCGTGCAATCAAAAATTTCTGAGCGGGCCAGAAGCAACACCAATCAATTTGATATTTCTACCAATCTGAACCTTGAAAAATTATTGCCTCGCAATACTGGGTTAAAGATTCCGATGTTTTTCAGTTATGAAAGTATCATTATCGATCCGAAGTTTGATCCGGCTAACCCTGACTTGCGTATATCGGCTGCATTGCAAGCTTTAACTACAGAGGAGGATAAAAAAAAATATCTCAATTTAATTCAAGATCGATCCTACAGGCGAAGTATCAACTTTACGAATGTGCGCAAAACGAAAGTGAAGAAAGATGCGGTGAGTCATCTTTATGATATTGAAAATTTTTCTTTCACCTACTCTTTCACTGAAGCAAAGCAAACCAATTTCAACCTTCGTGAAAATACACGCAAAAATGTAAAGGGAGCAATAGCCTGGCAATTTCAATCGAAGTCGCAGGGCTTTCAGCCATTTAAGAACACCAAATTTGTTTCATCAAAACATTTGCAATTGATTAAAGATTTCAATTTCAACTTGATGCCGTCGAGTATTTCAGTGAGAGGTGAATTGGAGAGGTCGTTTTCAAAGATTGCCTACAACAACAATACCAATCCAAACGATGTAACGGCAGGTTCAAGTAACTCAAGTCCTAATTTTCAAAAATATTTTATTTTCAATCGCTACTATAATTTCAGTTGGGCCTTGGCGAAATCATTAAAGTTGGACTATGGAGCTACAGTTAACGCGATCATCGACGAACCAACGGGAGACATTGATGTGAAATGGAAAAGGGATTCAGTCATCAACAATCTCAGGAAATTTGGACGGATGAAATATTTCGAGCAAAATATCACGGCGAATTATACGTTGCCGTTTGATAAGTTTCCGATGACCAACTGGATCGGAGCTGACTATCGCTACAACGTAGGCTACAACTGGCGAGCTGGACCTTTGCAGAAAGTTGACAGTCTTAATATGGGTAATGTTGTGCAGAACACACAAAGCCAAGCCATCACAGGCAAGCTTGATATGGTGAAATTGTACAACAAAATCGGTTTTTTAAAAACTGTCAATACACCAAGACCTCCGCCTCCACCGCCACCAAAAAATGCGGCTGAGCGCTTGCGTCTTCAAAAAGCAGATACGTTGCCGCATCCACCTGAGCTCAAATTGGTGAGGGGACTGCTTCGCTTGATCATGTCATTGCGAAGCATCAACGGAACGTACAATGTTTCGCAGGGAACGATCTTACCGGGTTTTACGAAGACTCCTAAATTTTTCGGTTTGGATGAATCATGGATGGCGCCCGGAATAGGATTTGTGTTGGGCCAACAGGATCCCAACTTTATGCACAAGGCCGGCGCCAACGGATGGGTGACTCACAATAAGAACTTAACGACACCGTTCAGCCAGAATCAGACAAAAGACTTAAGTCTGCGAGCTAATCTGGAACCATCCATGGATTTCAAAATACAATTGGACGCCAAGAAAACTATCAATGCCTCATTTACCGAATTGTACAAAGACACTTTGGGAACAAGCGGCTTTGCTGATCTAAGTCCAGCTCGCAGCGGATCCTACAAAATTTCTTTCATGTCGGTTGGAACGTCATTTAAAAATAACAACTCGTTAAACTCGGATGTGTTCAAGCAGTTTATTGCAAACACCAGTATTATTTCTGATCGTTTTAAAAATTACACAGGTAGCAGTTATGATAAGCAATCTCAAGATGTGCTGATCCCTGCTTTCATTGCAGCCTATTCCGGTCGATCGGCCAGCACAGTCGCACTTACACCTTTCCCGGCAATTCCAATACCCAACTGGCGATTCGATTATTCGGGGTTGACCAAATTACAACCCTTCAAAGACATTTTTACTTCAGTTACGATCAGTCACGCTTATACTTCATCGTATTCTGTATCTAACTATACCAATTCACTTTTATTCAAAGATCCGAACCAATTGAATTTATCTAGTAGGGTAGAGGATTACAACTCGAGTTTAGGTTTTACAGGTATAGTAAACGATTCAAGTAAAGTTGTGCCAGTGTTTGTGATTAATCAGGTGATGATCAGTGAAACTTTTGCTCCATTGATTGGTATCAGCGTAAAGACGAAAAGCAAGTTGAGCTTCACATTTAATTACAAAACGAAACGCGATATTTCATTGAGTGTGGCCAATGCTCAAATTACGGAAATGAATGGAAAAGACTGGTCGCTGGAGGTAGGCTTTACCAAAAACAATATGCGTTTGCCTTTTCGCGATCAAGGTCGGATAATCACATTGAAAAACGATGTCACGTTCAAAATGACAGTTGGCGTTACTAACAGCGAAACGATCCAGCGGAGGATTGATCAGGGTAGTACGGTGACTAATGGTAATATCAATTTTCAGCTTCGGCCTAATGTGAGTTACGTAGTTAATAAAAAACTGACCGTTCAGGCTTATTTTGAGCGCACTACCAACCAACCTCTTGTTTCAAATTCTTACTACAGGGCAACTACAAAGGCCGGGATAAAGGTTGTATTTAATTTGTCGCAATAGAACTGGCGTTTGCAAGAGCCAATAACAATTTTACCATTGACATTTGAGCATTAAGCCTTACTTTTGGAATTCAAAAAATTAAACAATTGATATGAATATTCCGGCTGAACTTAAATACACAAAAGACCACGAGTGGGTAAAGATTGATGGGGCCAATGCCACGGTAGGCATTACTGAATTCGCTCAGGGTGAGTTGGGTGATATTGTGTACGTGGATGTTTCAACCGCAGGGCAAGAACTAGCGCAGCATGCCGTATTCGGCACTGTGGAAGCAGTGAAAACTGTTTCTGATTTATTCTTGCCTTTAAGTGGAAAGATTACAGAGTTTAATAAAGCATTGGAAACTTCTCCCGAAAAAGTAAACAGTGATCCCTATAGAGAAGGATGGATGATAAAACTTTCCATCAAAAATGCAGCAGAGGTAAGTGGTCTCTTAACAGCCGCACAATACAAGGAACTTATTGGGAAATGAAATTCGTTAATGGTTAACTGTTAATAGTTAGTCGTGGTTAACCGATAACTATCAACGATTAACGAATAACTAAGCATGATCGAACTTCCTGTCATATCCAAAGAAGAAACGAAAAAGCGCAAGCCGGATTGGCTTAGGGTAAAGTTGCCTATCGGCCCGGAGTACGCCAAAGTGCGCAAACTCGTTGACGAAAATAAACTCCACACTATTTGTGAGAGTGGCAATTGTCCTAACATGGGCGAATGCTGGGGTGCTGGCACAGCCACGTTTATGATCCTTGGAAATATTTGTACCCGTAGTTGCACGTTTTGTGCTGTGGCTACAGGTCGTCCAACAGAATATGATTTGGATGAACCGAGGCGTGTGGCTGAAGCAATAAAATTAATGGGTGTTAAGCATGCAGTAATCACTTCAGTGAATCGCGATGAACTAAAAGACAGAGGAGCTGAACTGTGGTATCAAACTGTGGTACAAACAAAACAGTTGAGTCCAGAAACTACCATTGAAACTTTAATTCCGGATACTAAAGGAAACTGGGATGCACTTCACAGGATGATTGATGGAGGGCAAGAAGTAGTGAGCCATAACATGGAAACGGTAGGAAGGTTGTACCGGATCGTCCGCCCTCAGGCAAAATATGAACGAAGCCTGGAGCAAATCAAACGCATACGCGAGGCAGGCAAACGCACCAAAAGCGGCATCATGCTTGGCGTTGGTGAAACAAAAGAAGAAGTTTTTAAAGCAATGGACGATCTTGCTGCCAATGGCCTTATGATCTTAACACTCGGCCAATATTTGCAACCCACCAAAATGCATTTGGAAGTGGCTGAGTTTATTCACCCGGATACATTTGAGATGTACAAACAAGAAGGCCTCAAACGCGGACTGAAATATGTGGAGGCTGGCCCACTCGTGCGTTCATCTTATCATGCCGAGCGCCATGTGAATGTGCCGATGAACTGATTCTTAAAAATCATTTTGGTGAACTGAATTTATTATTAAGTGTTTTACACTAAAATAATTCAACCTTATGCAAGTTTCCTCTGAATTTGAATCCGATATTTTAGAGATTATAAAAAATCGAAGAAGCCGAAGGGCATTCGTCAATAGACCGATTGAGCAAGAAAAAATTAAATCATTATTTGAAGCTGCGCGTTGGGCACCGTCCAGTGTAAACGAACAGCCGTGGGCGTACGTTTATGCCACTAACGATCAGCCAGATCTTTGGAATAAAATTTTTGAGTCGCTTAATGAAGGCAACAGAATTTGGGCGAAGGAAGCGCCCTTATTAGTAGTGAGCCTCGCAAGAAAATATCACTCAAGAAATGACCACCTCAACAATTCTGCTAAATATGATGTTGGTGCTGCAAATGCTTTCCTCACATTGCAGGCTACACATCTTGGATTGAATGTTCACCAGATGGGTGGGTTTGATCATTCTTTGTTAAGACAAAACCTGAATGTTCCAGAAAATTTTGACGATGGTGTTGTGCTGGCCATCGGTTACCCAGGCAAACCCGAACAACTTCCTCAGCATTTGCAGGAGCGTGAATTGTCACCACGCATGCGTCATCTTCAGAATGAGTTTGTAATGAATCATACCTTTTAGGATGGTAACAGCAATCATTGGAAGGGATAGGTATCGAACCGAACTTATCACCAATGGGCATCATCTTGTTGCCGATGAATCGGAAGAAGTTGGTGGAAAAAATTTAGGTCCTGGCCCTGGTGAATTTTTAATGGTGTCGCTGGCATCATGCACCGCTATCACCGTTCGCATGTATGCCGATCGCAAGCAATGGCCTCTGGAAAAAATTAGAGTGGAGGTGACAAGTGAAAAGATCGATAAAACAACAGCCTTTATCCGTCACGTTTATTTTGAAGGAGCCCTTGATGATGAACAGCGTAATCGCTTACTTCAAATCGCCAATGCTTGCCCGGTTCATAAAGTACTAACAAATCCAATCGAAATAAAAACTGAATTACGATGAAGGACATTACCAAGAAATATACCAATGCCGAAGTGACCATTGTTTGGAAACCGGATAAGTGCATTCATTCAGCGATATGCTTCAAGGGTTTGAGAGAGGTCTTTCATCCGCAGGAATTGCCATGGATTACTCCAGAAAAATCCACCACCGATAAAATTGTTGAGCAGGTGAAAAAGTGTCCGTCAGGTGCATTGAGCTATTTCATGAATGGCGATGATAAAAAAATAGTGTAGCAAATATTTCTTGACGCTGAACCGGGAAGCGACAAACCTTTTCTATTTTTGATCCCGATAATTAGAATGGGTATTTAGCTCAGCTGGTTTAGAGCACTACCTTGACAGGGTAGGGGTCACAGGTTCGAATCCTGTAATACCCACATTCCTTTTGGGCCAATTAGCCGATCTTCATTTTGATTTTCCTGGGTAGTTTGACGAGGACAAGCTTATACGATTGTTGGATGTAGTGTTTCCACTCTTTTAAAGTAAGTGCTTTTGCTTTTTCAACGAATATCCATTGGTTCCTTGCCATGTACGGTGCCGGAATAATTCCGTCTCTTTCCGTAAGCTCACTAAATTCTTCAGCAAGCACTTTCATTGACACTGTCATAGGCTGATCCAAGCTTGTGACGCAATACATTTTATCTCCAATTAGATAGCATAAATCATTTCCCCATTTAACATCGGTGGTAGTGCCTTTCAGGCTTAAACAGAATTTTTCCAGTTCAGCGTGGTTCATGCCATATAAAGCTAATAAATAGTGAATCGAAATGTATTCCGGAATGGTATAGTGATGAAGCGGTACAAGCCAAGCAGAATGTAAAAAAGAGTCAAGCCGAGCGAAATGCACTCATTAAATTTTTGGAATCGCTGTAAAAACTTTCTGATATTGCGGGCTTAAATGCCTCCATTTGAAGCTCATTCGAACGATAGTTCACACACTCTATAAATTTTGGGTGTTTCTTGTGTTCACAGTTTTCATGCTGATTTTTTTGCCAGGATTAACACTTCCATTTTTGTTTGGCAAAAAGATAAGCTGGCTCGGCTATACTTTTCTTGCTATCTGGTCATGGGTTTTCAGCATGCTCACCTTTATTCGATATGAATTCTATGGAAGGGAGCATTTTCGCAAAGGCCAATCTTATATTTATGTAAGCAACCACACTTCATTTCTTGATTTGCCTGGTCTTGCGATGCTTATTCCAGGTGAGTTTCGTCCGTTGGCGAAAAAAGAACTTTTAAAAATTCCAGTCTTTGGATTGATCGCACGAGGAGCGACTGTCATCGTTGATCGCTCTAGCAGTGAGAGCAAAAAAAGAAGTTTGGATAAACTTAAAAAAGCTTTAGCCGAAGGAATTTCGATTTTACTTTTTGCAGAAGGCACACAAAATCGAAGTAAAGAAGTTTTACAACCCTTCAAAGATGGAGCTTTTCGCCTTGCCGTTGACACCCAAATGCCTGTATTGCCGATGGTAGTAATTGGTGCAGGCCCATTAATGCCCCCCGGTACAATTAACCTCAGACCAGGATTGATAAAAATTGTTGTTGGACCAGAAATTTCAACATCAGGTATGACAGAGACAATTGCATTAAAGAATCATACTTTTGAAGTGATGAAAGATATGATTGTTAAAAACGCATAGCATGAAAGGTTTTTCAGATATTCTTTTGGTGTTTGTTGGAGGTGGCGCAGGAAGTACTGTGCGTTTCCTTCTTGGCCGTTGGGTAAACGCTTGGCACAATCACCATTTTCCCTTTGGTACTTTGTCTGTAAATATTGTGGCGTGTTTGGTTCTGGGATTTGTTGTAGGTATTGCGGATCATCGCCAATTAATTTCTCCTGCCGCCCGGTTGTTTTGGACGGTTGGTTTTTGCGGAGGCTTCAGTACATTTTCAACATTCAGTGCCGAGACGTTAACGTTAATTCAAAATGGATTTCACCTCTCTACGGTAATTTATATCGTGTTGAGTTTAGTGTTGTGTCTTGCCGCAACCTTTGGCGGAATTTATTTGGGCGAGCACAGTTAGCTTACTGACCATTGGAATAATGCATTCTAAATAGTTCAATATAATGCCCGATCTCTTTTGGAGTCTTCTCTAAATTATTTATAAATATCTTGTGCTCATCTAGATACTTAGTGGTAATATGAATTTCACAATTCTTGCCACCAATATATAGACTTGTAGTGTCTATCTCTTTCCACGTTAGATCAACTTTATCAGTTAGATTATTTGCTCTGATTCCATCTTTGTCGATGACAAGTTTGGATTTCTTATCAAAGAAAATTCTGTACACCATTAATAAAAAACTCCATGTGAGAAAACAACCCACCAAGATTGCAAGCCATAAATGGGATTTGGCTAATTCTTGAATTGAATCTTTAGGATTATTTGGATTTAGAGCAAACCAAATCAAGATCAGAGTAATTATTAATATTCCATAATAGTACCCTTTTGAATTTCCTATTTTAATTTCATTTGGTAGAACTGATGGGTAATCACGAGATATTTTAGTGGGCTCAATATTATATCCATTAAAAATGTCCTTTGCTTTGCTCTTCCAATTAGACATAAATCAAAATTTAACTATTGCTAATTTAATGCACCGGCATGTAAACCACCTTCTTGGTTTCAAAAAACTCTTCTTTAAAATAATTAGGTAGCTCGTAAAGACTGTAGGGTCGTTTCAATTCGTTGAGTTCTTCATCCAGGTCACCACCTTTTAAATAAAGGATGCCGTTATCTAAAGTATGGGTTGAGTTAGTTTTAATTTTATGGTGCACCCATCCATAAAATTCTTTCATTCGTGTTACAGCACGGCTCACTACAAAGTCATATTTACTTTTGATTTGTTCAGCGCGAATTTGCTCAGCGGTTACATTTTTCAATCCTAAGGATGAGGCAACCTCTTTCACCACGGTGATTTTTTTGCCAATAGAATCAACCAGGTGAAATTCTGTTTCTGGAAAAAGGATAGCCAGCGGAATTCCCGGAAAACCTCCACCAGTACCAACGTCCATTACTTGTGCGCCCTTATTGAGCGACATCACCTTGGCAATTCCTAAAGAATGAAGTACATGATTGGTATAAATGTTATCAATGTCTTTTCGTGAGATCACGTTGATCTTTTCATTCCAATCCTGATAAAGCGGACCTATCTGAGAAAATTGATCGCGTTGCTTTTCGGTCAGTGAATTAAAATATTGGAATATGATGGAAGCGTCTTGCAATTGGAATGGATTTAAAGTTATTTCAATCAATCAAAATCAAAAGTAAATGAAAGCAGCAATAAAGTGTATCGTGATTTCAATTTTTCTAATGAGTTGTAACCGAAAAGAACAAAAGTCGGAGGTCAAATCATTACCCCAAAAAATTGATTCGGTCTTTGCTGTTGCTCCTGATTTTAGTGGAGTCATTTTGGTGGCTGATAAAGGCAAACCTATTTATCACAGGGCATTCGGATTTGCAAACGTGGAAGCAAAACAAAACATGGATACTGCTTCAATCTTTGAGTTGGCTTCTGTTTCCAAGCAGTTCACGGCTATGCTGATCACCATGTTAAAGGCGGAAGGAAAATTAAATTACGATGATCCAATTGAAAAATATTTACCTGGACTTCCATACAAAGGAATTACGATTCGGCATTTGCTCAATCACACCTCGGGCCTGCCCGACTATCAACAACTGATGGATGAAAAGTGGGACAAATCCAAAGTGGCAACAAACGAAGATATTTTTCTCTATCTTAAAAAATTTCATCCTGTGTCATTATTCAAACCAGGCGAGAAATACGAGTACAGTAATACGGGTTATGTTCTTCTTGGAAGTATTGTAGAAAAAGCATCGGGAAAAGATTTTATAGTGTTGTGTCGCGAAAGAATTTTTAATCCTTTAGGCATGACTTCAACTAATATCCGAACGAAAAAGGAAAAGGATTCGATTGTTAATTTTGCTCTGGGGTACATTTTTGTTCCTGAAAGGAATAAATATGTACGTGCCGATTCGTTTCCTTCTTCCAATTATACAATCTGGCTTGGAGGACGAAAGGGCCCGGGTCGAATTAGCTCAACAACCTCTGATCTACTGAAATGGGATCGAGCGCTTCACTCAGATAAATTAATCAACTCACAAACGATGAATGCGATTTTTTCTCCTGCAAAACTTAACGATGGGTCTTTTTCAAATTATGGATTTGGTTGGATGCTTCGAAGAGATTCAGTGTTAGGCAAAGTTGTTTATCATACAGGTGACAATCCGGGTTACAAAACTGAGATTTTACGATACATTGATCAAGACAAAACTGTGATTGTACTTTGCAACAATGCTCACGCTAAGTTTGATGAATTAGTAAAGGCTACGGAGAAATTATTTTTTCGCTAAAGGTTGAGAAGAACTGAATTACTTTTTCAAGAACTTATAGATGGCCCTGGAGTTGTTCTGAGGATCGTGAACGGCAATGATGTAGTAGCCAAGAGGAAGATCTTTTATTTTTACTCGAATTTCAAAATCATCGATGGCCTCTTGCTCAAGTTCAATAGCGCTACCAATAATTGAATGAAATGCCAACCTTGATGTTTTAGCAACCGGAGATTCAAATTTGATCATCAGATAATCCGTGGCGGGGTTCGGATAAACCTGGACGAATTTTACTGGATCGCCGGTGTGAAAACTCTCATCATGCGCCTGGCTGTAACACGCTTGGCCAGCGATCAAAACAATAATGGAGAGTAATACAGCTTTCATTTAGGGTTCCTTCGTGTGTTTACGTCATTAATTACCATTTAGATGCAAAACATAAGCCAAAAGTTTAAAAGAGCTGCAATTTTACCGTGCTAAGCACGCTACAGCTTGGTTAATTTTTTGAAAGAATGCGAAATCCAGTTAATTAAATCGGTTGCGGTCATTGAATTCATTCCTAATTCATTCGCCGCCAGATCACCAGCCAATCCATGAAGATAGACCCCCAATAATGCTGAATCCTGGGAAGAATATCCCTGAGCGAGTAATGCCGTGAGAATACCTGTAAGCACGTCGCCACTGCCGCCTTTCGCCATTCCAGGGTTTCCCGTTGAGTTGAAGAATACATTTCCATCAGGACAAGCAATTGAAGTATAAGCTCCCTTAAGAACAATAACTGATTTGAGTTTCGTTGAAAAACTTCTTAGTAGCTCAAGTCTTTCAAAATCAGTTGCCCAACTTCCTGCGAAACGCTCGAATTCTTTCGGATGTGGTGTCAGTATGCTTTCTTCAGGAATAACGTGTAACAGTTCTTGGTTTAGCGATAGCATGTTCAACGCATCCGCATCAATCACTATTGGTTTCCTAAATTTTTTCAAGACTTTGGCAAGAGCGATAACGATCTCGGAGTTCGTTCCCAATCCAGGGCCTATTCCGATGCTTGAGTAATTCAAATTTTCAGGAGCCGATGAAAAGTAATTTTCAGATGAATCCACAGATGCCATTGCTTCCGGTACAGAAGTTTGGATTATAGAATAGCCACAAGTTGGAACATGAACGGTAAGTAAGCCTAATCCCGAACGCAAAGCGGCTTTGGCAGCCAACACACTCGCACCCATTTTGCCATAAGATCCTGCAATGAGTAAAGCATGTCCATAAGTTCCCTTATGGGAAAACTGATCGCGAGGTTTAATAAGTTTTTTAATACTTTTTTCTGTAACAAAATAATTTGAGGCTGAAACAGATTTTATAAACTCCTTACTCAATCCGATGTGAGCCAAATGCCAACGACCCACCCATTTGTGGTTTTCAGGGAAAAGAAATGCAAGCTTTGGTAGTTGGAAGGTGACTGTGTGATGGGCATTAATAATTTCGCCACTTGAAGGAGAATCGGCAAACAAACCAGACGGGATATCAACAGCAACACGAATAGCATCAGTTTGATTGATGCACGAAATAACTTGAGCGAAAATTCCCTCTGTTGGTCGAGAGAGGCCCGAACCGAAGACGGCGTCAATCAAAATATCACAACCAGCAAACAAACCACAATCCGATTCTTTTGAGATTTCGAATTGGTTAATCTTTCCTTGAATTCTTTCAAAATTTATTTTAAAACTTTCTGATTCCTTGAGATCACCCTTTACAATCCAAACCTTAAGGGGGTAGCCTAATTCCTTTAACATTCTTGCAATGCCCAAGCCGTCACCGCCATTATTTCCAGGTCCACAGACAATTCCAATTTTCTTATCTGGCCGAAAATGAGGGACAAGCCAATCTACAAAAGCACGACAGGCTCGCTCCATCAAATCAATTGGAGCAATAGGTTCTCGCTCAATAGTGAATTGATCAAGTTCCTTAATTTGCTTTGCGGATAGAATTTTAAGCATTTTAGACAGTTGTACTTTAAATTATTTTTTCTCCAACTCTTCCTTTGCCTTTTGTAAAGAGCCGTTAATCAGTTCTCGAACGGTTTTGATTCGCTCCATTTCATTTTCCAGGTATTCTCTAGCCAACTCCTGGTTAGCCGAATCTGGAAGTGGTTTGAACTTATGCATCCAATCCATCATTGAATGGTCAGCTGAATCTAGTTCAGCCACAATTTGCACAAGTTGTTTCTTCTTATCGGCAGTCAGATTTGGTGTGCCCGTGATCTTATCCTTTATTTCTTTTTTCAATTGGTAGATCTCATCACTTTTGGGCATTACCTCATTATGGATATCCATTACCTGATCATATAATGCTTGATTTGGATTATTAATAGGAGACTCCTCCTCCTGATCATGATGTTCGTGTTGACCGGATTTGCCACAACCTGCAAGGAGAATTAGTGTTATAAACAGATATTTTGTTAGGTTTTTCATTGATAATTGGGTTTTAGCTGGTGCAAGTTCGGTATTTTTTGCAGGTTCTTGCCGAAGAGTTACTGTTAGAAACACGCACGGAATACCTATTTTTGTTCATCTGAGGAAGAGGAATAAGGATATATCTAAAAAAATCACTGCATCTACTTATTGCTTCCTTCCTTAATTTGAATACCTTTGCAGTCCTTATTTTTGAAGGGTATAAAAAAAACTAATAAATGCCTACCATTCAGCAGCTTGTGAGGAAAGGAAGGACGAAATTGACGTTTAAGTCAAAGTCCCCAGCCCTCGATTCATCACCTCAACGTAGGGGCGTATGCACCCGTGTGTACACCACCACGCCAAAAAAACCAAATTCGGCCATGAGAAAAGTGGCCCGTGTGCGTTTAACAAACGGACGCGAGGTAAACGCCTACATTCCTGGAGAAGGCCACAATTTGCAAGAGCACTCAATTGTGCTTATCCGCGGTGGTCGTGTTAAGGATTTGCCGGGGGTTCGTTACCACATTATTCGTGGTGCACTGGATACTGCTGGTGTAAACGGAAGACTTCAATCAAGATCCAAATACGGAGCGAAACGTCCGAAAGCTGGGGCTGCCACAGCCGCGGCGAAAGGTGCTGCACCCGCTAAAGGAAAAAAATAAAAAGAATCGATCATGAGAAAAGCAAAACCTAAGAAAAGATATCTTTTGCCTGACCCTAAGTTCAACGACACTTTGGTAACAAAGTTTGTGAACTACATGATGGAACAAGGCAAGAAAAGCACTGCTTACACCATTTTCTATGATGCTATCGCGCAAGTAGAAAAGAAGGCGGCAGGCGAACCAGGCCTCGAAGTTTGGAAGCGTGCCATGAATAATGTGATGCCCGCTGTTGAGGTGAAGAGCCGCAGGGTAGGTGGAGCAACGTTTCAGGTGCCGGTTGAAATCCGTCCTGAACGCAAGATCAATTTGAGTATTAAGTGGTTGATCGACTATGCACGTGCGCGTGGCGAAAAGACCATGATGGATAAATTGGCCGCTGAAATTTTAGCAGCGTCCAAAGGTGAAGGTGCGGCGATCAAGAAGAAAGATGATACGCACCGTATGGCAGAGGCGAACAAAGCATTTTCTCATTTCAGATTTTAACAATGGCAAGGGATTTAAAATACACGAGGAACATCGGTATCGCTGCTCACATTGACGCAGGAAAAACGACAACCACTGAGCGCATTCTTTATTATGCTGGTGTAAACCACAAAATTGGAGAGGTTCATGATGGCGCTGCTACCATGGACTGGATGGCACAAGAGCAGGAGCGTGGTATCACGATTACCTCTGCCGCGACTACTGTTTATTGGAAATACAGAAAGAACGATTATCACGTAAATATTATTGATACACCTGGTCACGTGGATTTCACTGTTGAGGTGAATCGCTCATTGCGTGTATTGGATGGTCTCGTATTCTTGTTTAGCGCAGTTGATGGTGTTGAGCCTCAATCTGAAACTAACTGGCGCCTGGCCGATAACTATAAAGTAGCGCGTATTGGTTTCGTTAATAAAATGGACCGTTCAGGCGCTGATTTTCTTGGCGTTTGCAAACAAGTGAAAGAAAAATTAGGCAGCAAAGCCGTTGCTCTTCAATTGCCTATTGGTGCTGAAGATCAATTCAAAGGCGTTGTTGACTTGGTGAATAACCGTGGTATTATCTGGAACGAGAGCGACAAAGGAATGACCTTCCAGGAAATTCCAGTCCCTGCTGATATGGTTGAAGAAGCCAAAGAATACCGTGAAAAGTTGCTCGAGGCTGTTGCAGAATACGATGAGACTTTGATCGAGAAATTCTTTGAAGATCCAAACTCAATTTCTGAAGCGGAGATTTTGACCGCCCTTCGTAAGGCAGTTATCGACATGAAAATTGTGCCGATGGTTTGCGGTTCTTCCTTTAAGAACAAAGGCGTTCAAACCATGTTGGATTATGTGATGGAATTATTGCCATCACCTTTGGATAAAGACGAAATTATTGGAACAGATCCTGATACAGATTTGCCAGTTACGATCAGGCCAGATGAGAAGGAGCCTTTTGTAGCGCTGGCTTTCAAAATTGCTACTGATCCATTCGTAGGCCGTTTGTGTTTTATTCGTGCTTATTCCGGAGTATTGGAATCAGGTTCTTACGTTTACAACACTCGTACTCAATCGAAAGAAAGAATTTCTCGCGTGTTTCAAATGCACGCTAACAAGCAGAATCAAATTGACCGACTTCCAGTAGGAGATATTGGAGCAGTGGTTGGGTTTAAAGATATTAAAACCGGTGATACGCTATGCGATGAAAAACGCAAAGTGATATTGGAGTCAATGGTATTTCCTGAGCCTGTTATTGGTTATGCCATCGAGCCTAAAAAGCAGGCTGATGCTGATAAGCTGGGTATGGCCATATCAAAATTGGTTGAAGAAGATCCAACATTGCGCGTGAATACCGACCATGAAACTGGTCAAGTTATTCTTCGTGGAATGGGTGAGTTGCACCTGGAAATTATCATTGACCGTTTGAAGCGTGAGTTTAAAGTAGAGATAAACCAAGGTGCGCCTCAGGTTGCTTACAAAGAAGCGCTTACGAAGTCGGTTGAGCATAAAGAAGTTTACAAGAAGCAGACCGGTGGTCGTGGTAAATTCGCCGATATCGTATTTGAAATCGGGCCACGCGAATTGGGTCCTGAGGATAAGCCAGGTCTTGAGTTTGAGAATGACATCGTTGGCGGTGTTATTCCGCGTGAATTCATTCCTGCTGTGCAGAAAGGATTTGAGCAATCTATGGCGAATGGTCCTCTTGCAGGATATCCAATCGATTCAATGAAAGTTCGTTTGTATCACGGTTCTTACCATGATGTTGACTCTGATTCATTGTCATTTGAATTGGCAGCTCGTATCGGCTTCAAAGAAGCTGCACGAAAATGCGCTCCTCAATTATTGGAACCAATCATGGCAGTGGAAGTTATTTCACCCGATGAATATACAGGTTCGGTGACGGGTGATCTTAACCGCAGACGTGGTGTGATGAAAGGAATGGATACTCGTGGCGGTGCTCAAGTTATTAAAGCTGATGTTCCTCTTTCGGAACTGTTTGGTTATGTAACTGATTTGCGCACGATTACATCAGGTCGTGCTTCGGCATCTTTAACATTTGCACATTACGCCCCAGTTCCTCGTAACTTGGCTGAAAAGGTAATTGAAGATGTAAAGGGCGCTGCCTTGGCTAAATAGGATCAGGATTAAAGGATTAGCAGGATTGGATTTGAAATAATAGATAATCATTCCCAGGCGGGGAGTAAAATCAAAAAAAGATGAACCAAAAAATCAGAATTAAACTAAAGTCGTACGATCACAACCTCGTTGATAAATCTTCTGAGAAAATCGTGCGCGCAGTGAAAGCAACTGGCGCTGTAGTGAGCGGCCCGATTCCGTTGCCAACTGAAAAGGAGAAATTTACCGTGCTTCGTTCACCACACGTGAACAAGAAATCGCGTGAGCAGTTCCAACTTTGCACCTATAAGAGATTGGTTGACATCTACTCAGGCAGCCCTAAGACTGTTGATGCCTTGATGAAACTCGAACTTCCTAGTGGAGTTGACGTAGAAATTAAAGTGTAGTTATTTACTACATCAGAAATACGAAGCATCCCGGTTTCGCCAGGATGCTTTTCTTTTGTTTTATTTAGTGAACCCTGAAAGTTCAAGTCGCCCGGCCACTTCTTTCAGTATTAATAGTGGCCCGGCGACTTTTAGCATGTCATGGCTCTACTCGAAAAGAAATTATTTGTAAAAAAATCCACGTTGCCTGGAGCAGGCAAAGGACTCTTCACGAAAGTTTTCATTCCAAAAGGAACCCGCGTTATTGAATATAAGGGCGAAGTACTTACTTGGAAGGAAGTAGAGAAAATGGCAGACGATCGTAATGGTTATGTTTTTTATTTCAACAGTAAATATTGCCTTGATGCGTGGAGAACCAAGAAATCCATTGCGCAATTTGCCAATGATGCTAAAGGCCTTACGCGCATAGATGGAGTAAAAAATAATTCTGAATACATCACAGAGAAAAAGAGATGCTTTATTGAGACGATAAAAGACATTCCTGCCGGCGGGGAAATTTTAGTTGGCTATGGAGCCGAGTATTGGCAGGTGATTCGCTATAACGTAAAGCTCGAGCAGGAGAACAGAGCGAAGGAAGGAAAGAAAAAAATAGCTGACGAATTACCTCACCACAAAGCGGCTAAAAGAACGAAGCTGCATCATTAATAGATAGCCTTGCATTAGAAGGCTCAATCAAGTCCCATAAGTTGCCATAGAGATCAGCGAAGACAGCTACAGTTCCATACTTCTCTTGGGATGGCTCCCTTACAATGACTACTCCATTCTTCTTCAGATTATTGAAATCTTCTTGAAAATTATTTGTGTGGAGGAATAGAAACACACGTCCACCGGTTTGGTTACCGATTCGGCTTCTTTGCTCATCATTCGCTGCTTTAGCGAGCAACAAACAACATCCACCAGATCCAAGTGGAGAAATCAAGACCCATCGTTTTGTTTCGTTTAAAATAGCATCTTCAACTATTTTGAAATTTAGTTTTTCGGTATAGAATTTAATTGCCTCATCATAATCATTTACCACTAAGGCAATGTGCATGAGGTACTGTGAAGACATTATTGTAGAATAAAGGAAAGCGGCATTTCCTGTCGCGAACTATTAAATCCATACAACAACACACGCCCTTTGTACTTGCTGAAAAAATCAATCACATCTTGTGGATCTTTTACACGTTGACGGTTGATGTGGGTTAGTGTATAGTTTTCCGGAAGCCCGATTTTCTTGAAAAGTCCATCGCGAAGTTTGCTGATCTTTATGCCATAATCAACCGCTTCTAGGTTGGCACCTGTGGTGGCATCGCTAACAATTTTTCGTTTAACGATATTGCTGTCACCACTCTTATTCAGCAAAGTAACAGTCGTTGTTGCTACTTTTCCGTCACGTATATAAGTGATAGAAATTTTGTCGCCCGGATAACGGTAGCTGAGCTCCTCTTCAAAGGCGCTCTCACTATTGATGTCTGTTGAGTTTATCTTTGTGATAATATCACCCTCTTGCAAACCTGCATTGGTCGCTGCTCCAGTGCGTTCAACACTTCCTAGCAGCACACCTTTAAACTCTTTCACATTCACATCAAGGTCATACTTCTTTGCATTTTGGAAATCGTATTCAATCACTTTACCACCAAAGATTGCTTTTTGAGGAACCCCATACTTCACCAAATCACCAACTACTTTTTTAGCAATGTCAACGGGCACAGCAAATGCATAGCCCGTGTACGATCCTGTTCGAGACAAAATTGCTGTGTTGATCCCAACCAATTCGCCATTTTTATTTACCAAAGCTCCACCGCTATTACCCGGATTAATAGCCGCATCGGTTTGAATAAATGACTCAATCGGAAATTTGTCTTCAACTATGTTTATTCTTCGCCCTTTTGCACTTACAATTCCTGCTGTAACTGTTGACGAAAGTGAAAATGGATTTCCTACGGCAACAACCCATTCACCAACTGCGAGATTTTTGGAATTACCCAAAGTGATCGCTGGCAGGTTAGCTTCCTTTATTTTTAAAACAGCCAAGTCGGTGGATGGATCGGTTCCAATCAATTCGGCTTCGTATGATTTTTTGTTATATAATACCTGAATTTTTTCAGCAGCTTCCACAACGTGATTATTTGTTACGATAAAACCATCATCAGAAAAGATTACGCCAGAACCTGAACTCACTTGAGTCTGTTGACCGCCACCACCAAAAAGCAAATCCCAGTAGGAATAGCTGGCACCTGATTGCGAAATGCTGTTGATATAGACCACGCTGGGTGTAGCTTTAGCCGCAGCCAAACTAAAATCATTGTTATCGCTACTCATGGTTGGAGATGCAGGAGCTACTGTAGGCTGGTAAGATGATGATGTGTGATAATCAGCGACCGAAATATTTTGACTTGGGCGTTCCGCAGTATTTCTTTTAGCATATTGAAAAAAAACATAAGCTCCGGCCAATCCTGCCAGAAAGCCGATGATAACGGTTTTGAAAGAATTCATTTTTAATTTGATTTAAATTGACAACACAGAAGCAACGAACAATGTTTCTGTTGATGGAGAAACAAAATTCAAACCAAAGGTGAAAATGGAAATTTTGGCAGCTACTTTTTTTTGAACGCAGCCTTGATAGCATTTTCCAATTCTTCACCTGCTTTTTTCAAGCTCGTCTCTACTTCTTGCCAACGCTCTTTTTTGGCTGCCTCGGTTTTTAGTTTTTGAGCTGCGGCTTTTAGCTCGTCGTATTTTTTTTGAAGGTCTGCTTCGGCACGGCCTCCCGCCTCCTTGAGTTCGCTGGCAAACTGATCCATTTTTTTGCCGAATTCTTTAAAGAATTTTTCGGCCGTACCTTCATTAGTCTCTTCCATGATCGTTAAATTTTAGATGAAATTTGCGAATAAAACTCAACGAAGCAAAACCACTCCTGCGCGTTGCTCTTGTATACCCTGGTCGGGATGAAAGGTGCTTACGTATCGTACCAGGTAAACATATGTTCCGCCTGGCAAAGGCTGGTTGGGATTATTTTTATACCCCCCATTCCATTGGAAATTTTTCTCCTTGGCTTCAAAGACGGGTTCCCCCCACCGATTGTATATCACCACTTCAAAGTTATCCGTGATGAAGAAGGTATAAAGATGGAAGTTTTTATTTTCAGCAGTGGTGCTATTCGGCCGAAATGCATTGGGTCCGGTAACGATTGGCTCGCAATCATTGATAATATCCGTCTTATCCGAATTGGTGCAGCCAAAAGCGTTTGTCAAGTCAACATGATAGCTTCCCTGACTATCGGCCGTGTAAACCCGCGATGTGTAGTTGAGGGGTGCATTGTTTTTAAACCAGTTGTAAGCGCTGAAGAGGCCAGGGTCTAAATCTACTTTTGATGTGGCTGGATCTTTATTATCAGGATCATTGCAAATTTTTGCACCCGTTGGAAGAAGCCCTTGTGGGATGGGAGCTTTAATAATTTGAATCGAAGCAATCGCCTCACAAGTTGCAAGCGAGACATCTACCTTATATAGCCCTTCGCTGGTTTGCTGGAGGGTTGCTTTCGTCTCATTGGCGATTGTCTTACCATTCAATGACCATACGTACGTTGGATTAATGGCATTGGTAGTAGCAGTCAGTGTAAATGGCTTCCCGTTATTACAGGCCAATGTTGCGGTAACACTTGCAGTAATTTGTCCCAAAACTTGAAGAGCCTTTGCTGCAGATTGAATAATACAACCACTTTGGCCATCCTTAACTTCCACTGAGTAAGTTGTTCCATTCTCCGAAGTGCCTAGTGCTATTTGCTGACCGATCAATCCAGGTTGAAGTACTCCGCCCTTATACCATCGGTAAGCGTAGTTACCTACTGGAGTGGCAGATAATACCACCTGAGTTTGGCAAGGATCAGATTGAGTAAAGGCAGGGACGATTGGTCCATTGTAAAGAAGAGTTATACTTTGTGTTATTGTGCAACCACCGGATGTTCCTGTTACTTGATAAGTTCCACTTGCGTTTATAGTAACAGTTGCACCAGAGTTACTTCCAACGATACCTGGCCCCGTCCAGGTGTACCCCCCCGCGCCACCTGATGCCGTGAGAGTGGCTGGGTTGGCGCAAAGATTAGACTGAATTGTGATCGGAGGAGGTGAGCTTGTAGCTACGGAATAATTTGGCGGTATTACAATGCATCCACCATTGGCGTTGATTTGAATTGTATATAAAGCGGTTGTTCCAACTCCTTGTGATGGAAGTTGGATATTAAAACTTGTAGTTGGGGTGGGCACATTGCCTGCAACCGTTTGTCCAGTTGTTCCATTTGTGACAAGATAAGTCATGGGAAAAAATCCGGCTGTAGCGTTGTTGGTAATTTTGATGATAGGAGGATCACAGTTATTCACAGGGGAAGGGGTAGCTGTGAAAGAATTATTACTTAATCCAAACGTCTTTGAAATAGTGCATCCTGAGACTTGATCCGTCACGATCCCTGTAAAAGTACCCGCACCGGCACCCATAAATGGACCTTGTGTTGCTGTTGTTGTAGGCTGATCAATGCCTGGTGGCGGATTAACGCCAAACGGACCAAACACAGAATAAGAATATAAATTAGGCGAGGTAATTCCAGTAAGGCTTATGCTTCCATCGGATACATTACAAGCTGTCGGATTTGTACCGGCCATCGTAAATGCAGGAGATTGAATCACGGTATATTTCTTTTGAGTCGTCAATTGACAAGTGGTAAAAGCATCGGTAATGACAACCTGATATTGGAATACTCCAGGAACAGTCGTGTCCACCGCTTGATATCGAGACGTGCTACCCGGAGTACTTGTTCCCGTTGTTACGTCGGTGATCGTCCAATTATATGTTGTGGGTGGAGAAGGTGGTGGAGAAGAAGGGTTTTGTGCATCAAGAGGAGTAACTGCATTATTTTGGCAAACGGTAAGATCCGGACCTAAGTTTAATTGTGGTCTGCTGTCAAGAACTGTACCCGCGGCGGTGGAAGAGCAACCGGTATTTTGATCAGTGTTGGTAACTGAGAGAGATGAAGGTGTTGAAACAGAAATGGTTTGAGTAGTAGCCCCCGTCGACCAGAGATATGTAAGTCCCGGAGTATTTGGTGTATTGGCATCGAGTATTACTGCTGCTGTACAGATTGGCGTTGCCAATGGCAACGAAGGTTTTGCAGGCGATGGATTTATTTTTACTTGTTTTGTTATTAAAAATGGTTGCTTCCCTTCCGCTATGAGGCATCGGTTATTAATCTGCATTACAACCGTATAAGTACCAGGGCTTCTATATAAATGAGCAGGATTGCTTTTGGTGCTACGGCCGCTGTTATCACCAAAATCCCAAAGGAAAGTATCGATTGCGTCGGTGGGCGTTCCAACAAACTTGGTGGAGTCGCCAGAACAAATGCCAGTAAACGTAAATCCGGGTCCACCAAATCCACTTGACTGTTGTTGCCTGAAATTGGGCAGACCCAGTGTACTGGTAGTGCCACCAGCTAATGTAAACCCGCTGATGTTGATCGGGGGCGAAATCTTCGTGGTATCTTCTTCAGCCAAGATGGTGCCGAGCGTTGTACTTCCTTTGATGGCCGCATAGATCTGGTTATCGGGTGCGACTTGCAGTGCTCCGATTGAACCGGCCACTACATTGTCTTTCTTTAGATGAGCATGGCCAACCGAATCAATTGAATATTCAAAGATGTCGGAATTTGGAGTATCTGTTATTGATGCAAAGACTTTATTTCCTGCGGGAGAAAATTCTACTCCGTAAACCTGGCCGGCCGGATGTTTTAAATCTATTTTTCGATAGTACGAAAGCGTGCCGGTTGAGTCATTCAAATGAAACAACTCCACCCAATTACTCACACCCGGTGTAGAGAGGGCAACCGCCAAGTTATTTTTTGGACCGAGCTTCATGTAGCCCTCGCCATTGGCAGCAACTTGAAAGGAGTGAACTGATCCGATGGCAGAATAAACCGGGTCTCCTAAACCTTGGGCAGTGATTTGGTATGAACGGAACGTGTTGTTGCCATATTCATGCGCTATTAACCATTGATTATTTCCCGTGATTCGCTCTGTACTTTTTGCAAATAGTAAAACATTTTTCTGTACGATGCCGCCTTTGCCGTTGTTCATTTTCAGATCAAAAAGTGAGTAACGCAATTCATTTGCCGATACACCATTGATGGCTTGTGTAGTAAAAATATAGTACAGTGTTTCATCGCCAGGCACAGGAATTATCAAAGCTGATTGCGATGATGTAGAATCTCCGCCAATTCCACGTGTAACCACGGAGTTGGTTTTATCCCAAACGGTATTGCCATTGGTGTAAAAAATCGTCTGACCATTTCTATCGCAGACAATAGCGCATCCTGCTGGCGTATCCATAGCACTGTTGTTAAGTGCCACTGGCGGTTTGGGATTAAAATCAATCCCTGCCTTGTTGCCGAAATACCAAATGTTTGATCGCTGATCAACCTTTTCATACTCCTTCACAACCACGCCAGCATACGTTGAGCATCCACTTCCATCGGTGGCCACCACATAATAATAACCGGCAGAGTCTGGTTTGAGAGTTGCTCCGGTTTGACCGTTTGACCAATTGTATGAAGTTGGCGTTCCTCCGGAAGCTTTGACTGTCACAGAAAACTGGGGCATAGTAGAACAGAGAGGTTTATTCACTGGCAACTGGCAATGACAAGCTGTAGTATCCTGAACCAACTTCAATTTCAGCAGAAACGCATTCATCGTGACGGGTTGCGTTACCGTTTTTTTGTTTCCCTGGTAGTAAGCCGTGAGGGTAACATTATAGATTTTGGCCATTTTGAATTTATGAACCGGACTCCAATCCGTTACGCTTGTAGTATCACCAAAATCCCAATGCAAACTGTCGGCGTTAGGAAGAACATTAGGAAAGAAGGTAGTGTTGTTATTTTGACATGTACCTACCGATGTAAAAGAGAGTGTCAGTGCAATTTTGATTTTTGGAATGAATGCGGGAAACTGTTTTCCATTAAAATTGATCGCGCCAAAAGGCAACGGGGTTTGAATAACATTGGAAGCGATGGTATCTGTCTTTGTAAACTTCTCAACCAAAAATGGCCCGGCAGCAACGGCCTGATAGATGTGATAGATGGCACTGTCGGGAGCAAGTTGCAATCCCCAACTGCGAAACTCTGGAGCTTTGAGAACGCTGGTCAAAGTAGTGGTGGGATTGAGGTAATCATATTGAAGTACATCGGCATTAATGCCTGCTTCTCCAACACGAGAGATGTATAAATACTGGCCAGCATTGTCCCACTGAATATCATAAATGGATTGGTGTTGAACGGTTGTCTTACCTGTGTTCAAGATGGAGCGGTCAAATGTTAAGACACCCGTGGCATCATCAACAGTGAGAATGATTGCATCTGTATTTGGATCCTGTGCAGAGACTGCCAATTTTTTCAACTTTCTGTTGTAAGAAAAATTCGCAACGGATGTTGGAAAGCCCAGGTTAGTGCTGACTGTTGTATTGAATGTTCCAGATGTGAAACTTGCTTTGTTGATGAGGGTAGCCGAATAATTCTGCGTTCCATTTTGATGTGTAATCAACCAATAATCTTTACCGTTGGCGTTTGGGATAACTGTCATCCCCTCCGAGCGATTTGGCAAACTGGCGATAGGGGTAACACTTATTGGGGTCACTAAATCACCTAAAGCGGGTGCAGGGAAAATCGCTCCACCAAATGCTTTCATGTCAACAATATTTACGGTAATTGAACCACCCGTGGTGTAGTTCGCTGTGTTGGTGAAAATGAAAAATTCTGTAGAGTCGCCAGGCACAGGGCAAATTACCACAGGCTGGTTGGCAGAGGTGTTGACTGACAAACCAGAACCATTGGGCATAACCGTGTGAAGTGCATTGTAAACTTTTGACCCATCCGTATAAAATAAGAGATCGGCAGTTGAAGGATCAGTGGCCACAGCACTTCCGCCTGTGCCAAAAGGAATAGCTTTATCGGTAACCGTAAAAGGTTTGTTGGTTGCCCGGTTGAATCGAATGGCATTGATTGAATTTCCGAAATACCAATTGTGCTGCGCCAGGGTTTGTGCCTGCGTAGTGGTTGCCGTTGCCAACAAAAAGAGAAAGAATAAAGACCCCTTCAAGACCTCATGAATTTTCCACCCAGCTAACTTCATCAACTTATATTTTATATGCTATTTGATTTCTTTGAACAGTATTAGCAGCATTGATTAGACACTAATCTTCCGCCAAAGTTAAAACGCCCAATACCCACTAAATTATACAATTTGAGGAAAAATATCGTTACATAGTTGAATGCCCTTGATTTGTAGATAAATGTTTTTTTAAATGTCATTAAACAACTTAATTTGCTTGGATGAGTGTAGAAAAATCCCCCGAAAGGATGTATAAGTTGATGGTTTTGTTGGTGGTATTAATGCTTGCGGCGGGGGAAACTGTAACTGCACAGGACCCACAATTCTCTCAATTTTATGCAGCCCCGTTGTATCTTAACCCTGCTTTTGCAGGATCCACGGGTCAGGCTCGTGTAGGGGCTAACTATCGCAATCAATGGCCGGCCATTGATGCCAACTTCAACACGATTTCGGCCTTCGCAGACTTTTATATCGAAGATAAAAATAGTGGTGTGGGTGTAATTATCAGTAAGGATCGTGAAGGGTTGCTCGGTTTACAATCCATAAGCATCGGATTTCAATATTCTTACGATTTGAGAATCACCAAAGGACTTTCATTCAGGCCGGGCTTTCAAGGATCGCTTTACAATCGCTCTATAAATTTTGATAAGCTCACGTTCGGTGATCAATTTGATCCTAACACAGGGCAAGTGGTGAACAGACAATCGGTGGAAGGTTTGAACTCAGGGCAATCCAAATTTTTTCCTGATATGACGTTGGGTGGATTATTTTATTCCAAGCAAGGATGGTTTGGCCTAACTGCCGCACACATCACGCAACCCGATCAATCGTTGGTTGGTTCAAAAGATATTTTGCCTATGAAAATCAGCGGCCATGCTGGCTGGAAATTTTATTTGACTCCGGGCGTGATGGGGCAAGGATTTTACAACAGGCCGCGCGAGCGAAGCATTACCCCAACATTTCAATACCGTCATCAAGGAAAGTTTGATCAAATGGATGTGGGTCTGTATTACACGATCGAACCTTTGGTGATTGGTACGTGGTATCGGGGAGTTCCTTTCAAAACCGTGAATGGCATTGTGAACAACGAATCCATTGTGCTGTTAATCGGGTTCACCAAAAAAGGCGACAAAGATATTTTGAACATCGGTTATAGCTATGACTTCACCATTTCTAAATTAGGCTCCAGCAGCGGAGGTGCACACGAATTCAGTATTGTGTATAGCTGGAGCACTCGCGACCCGCGTAAGCCACCGAAGGATAAGCTGTTTATTCCTTGCCCGGAATTTTGATTTTTTAAAACACTAGCAATATAGAACAGTGAGCCCTTCTGGGCCCACTGTTAACTTTTCAGGCGTTTGCAATGAATGGTGATTTTCGAATATAAGTTTCACTCGACAATTGGTCGGTAAGAAAGAAAGCAAGATCAGTTGCGCTAATTTTATCTCCCGGGCAATCTTCCAGACTCACGATTACTTTTCTTCTCTCATCGGTCAGTTCAATTAGTGGTAGCCGAACCAATGTCCAATCGATGTCGCTTTTTGAAAGGATATCAAACTCAACTTGTTTATCAAGAGTCGTTTTCGGATAATTTGATTTCATCCATTCTGTTGCCATTTTGGTTTTTGATCCTTTCTTGTCAAATGGAGTATCCACATTTAATCCGGTGGTTACTATATAACGCTTGATCTCGTACTGTGACATTGCTCTTATCACGTTACTTGTCGCCTCACTGAATATAGATGCCTCTCCACGCGGTTGACCTAATGTACTGATTACAGCACCGCATCCATTCACTAATGTCTGAACAGATTCATAATCTCGAGCATCTCCTTTAACGATTTCAATGAGTGGACTCTTCAATTGAAAATTTTCAGGATTTCTCAACAAGAGTTTTAAATGAAAGTCTTGACTCAGTAGTTCGTTGACAAGATATTTTCCTGATTTACCTGTTCCTCCAAGTATTGCTAATTTGAATTGTTTCATCTGTTTATATTTATTTTTTTATGGTCAGATGAAATAGCCAGGTTATTACGCCTTTAAGTGCAGAGCATCTTAATGGCCATTCATATAACCCCTGTAAAAATTTTAAAAAAATGATTTCAGGCTGTGTTCGTTTGATAACACAGAGCAGATTTAATATCTGCATTAGCGTAAAGAATATTTACAAGGAGATTTTAATAGGACAAATGTAAGAAGATTTAGGTTACAAATTGAAATGAATGTTACTCTTCATCGGAACTACTCATCTTACAAACATTGTCAAGCCCTATGTGTAGTAGCGCATCTCCTGCATTGACTACCGGATTATTATTTAGCCCGATTACATATCCTTCCGATGGCGACTTGACTTCTTCCTTGTATTCGCCAAATGGATCAGTCAGTGTTCCTACTAATTGATTCTTCGTAATAATGTCTCCACAATTTACCACAGGTTGAAACAATCCAGCCGTATGCGCCCTCGCCCACGAAGAGCTCCAGATGATTTTATTTTCTTCTTTAGGTTGGGGAGCTTCATCTATCATCCCAAGGTGTTTCATTAATCGCAAGGTGCCGTTGATACCTTCTCCGATGGCATGTTGATCGAAACGAACAGACTCGCCTCCTTCGTAAACGATGATGTGTTTATTTTTTTTCGAAGCAGTAAGTCGTAAAGAGTGAGGACGAAAAGGAGCATCTAAGGTGAAGGGGGCATGAAATGCATTGGCCAACTCTACATTAATTTGTTCTTGCATCACACAGCGCACTTGCGGATAATTGGTTCGCATCGCACCACCGGTGTGAAAGTCGACACCATAATCGATGAATGGCAAGACATCATGCGTCATGTGATAAGCTACACGTGCCGCCAACGAACCAGTTTTACTTCCAGGAAAAGATCGGTTGATATCTTTGCCGTCAGGTACTTCACGTGAATAATTTAAAAAGCCATAGACGTTGATTACCGGCATGCAAAGTACTGTTCCTCGCTTTACCCGATTGTAACCTAAGTCGATAATTCTGCGCACAATTTCCATCCCATTAATTTCATCGCCGTGCATTCCGGCAGTGAGGGCCAACACAGGGCCATCTTCGATCCCTCTATAAATGTAGATGGGTGTCTCGATCTTTGTTCGTGAAGGAAGCCGCGCAATGTTGATGTTAATTTCTTTAAACTCGCCTGGGCGGATTTCGTGTTCAGCAATTGAAATACTCTTGGGCATTAGGGGTCAGGCATTTATTTTGTCCTTTTGGATTTTTTTTGAACCAGCATGCTCTTCTATATATTTATAAATTTTACCGGCGATATCAACACCGGTGGCCCCTTCGATTCCTTCTAACCCTGGCGAAGAATTCACCTCGATAATCAATGGTCCGCGTTTAGAGGGAAGCATATCTACACCCGCTACACCAAGCCCCATTTTTTTTGCCGCTATGATGGCGGCATGCTTTTCATGTCGATTGAGTTTAACCACTGTGGCATAGCCCCCGCGATGCAGGTTACTTCTAAACTCGCCATCACGCGCTTGCCTCCGCATAGCACCCACCACTTCTCCATTAACAACAAAAGCGCGAATATCTGCACCTTTTGCTTCTTTGATAAACTCTTGAACGATGATCCGTGCTTTCACCCCGTGAAAAGCTTCAATTACTGATTGCGCAGCTTTTTTGTTTTCGGCTAGTACCACACCTAGACCTTGTGTGCCTTCTAAAAGTTTAATTACAACCGGTGCTCCACCTACTGCTTCGATTACACCTTCTGTGTCTTTGGAGTAATCCATGAAAATTGTTTTTGGCAAACCTAATCCAGCGCGAGAAAGAATCTGCATACTTCGCAATTTGTCGCGTGAGCGAATAAGTGCCTGCGATTCGACGGCAGTGAATACTTTCATCATTTCAAATTGACGAACCACAGCAGCACCATAGAATGTGACCGATGCACCGATACGAGGAATGACAGCATCAAAGTAATCGAGCTTTCTACCGTTGTACCACACCATGGGGTTCCTCTTTTCAATAAGGAGAACGCATTTCATGTGGTCGATAATTTCGACTTTATGGCCGCGTTTCTCGCCGGCTTCCTTCAGCCTGCGGGTAGAGTAAAGTTTGGGATCGCGTGAAAGAATTGCGATGTTCATAATTTCTTGGTTGCGTGTTAATCGTTAACTACTGAGAAACGCGATTAGCATGTAACGGTTATAATGGAAGATCCGTTTTCCATTCGTAAGATAAATCTTTTTTAGTTACATCGATCAGAAAACGGTCTCGTAAAATCTTTCGGCCCAGTAACACGGGAAATTTTAAATTTCCGCGATTGCTCAATGAAAATTCTGCGCGGATTAACCGATCATATATTTTTATTTTGGTCTTGATTACATAGCGAAGTTCCGCTTCACCAAATGAATTTTTTATTTCACGTTGAGTAAATTTTTTAAAGAAATACTTTCGGCCAGTAAACTCGGGGTGTTCTTCATCAAGCAAAACAAATTCCAACACACCATTTACTACCTCATTGCTGGTGCAGTGCAAGCTGCAATTGTAAGCTCCCGTATCAATTTTAGCATGAATATTCTCTAACCCAAGACCGGGTAAGTCAACACGATCGGAGCGCCCCAAAGTTTGCATGCCTGAAATTTATGAATAAGAAATTTAGAGATAATAAACTTAGGGGTAACGTATGCTTAACTTATTAATAAAAAAAAACTTGTGCATGTTGTCATTATTGCCCCTTACATTCTGAACTCCATAAACGAAAAGATGATTGCCGTACCAATACTCAAGCTTGCTGGACTCTACTTTGCTTTTAAATGACTTCTCTTTACTATTTGTCACTATAGGATCTTGCAAGGTGCCCTCCATCATTTGATTATTACTGATGACTTTCGAGCGAATAGCGTTTTCATACAGGTAAACCATTGCAATTTTATCTTTTTCAGGCAAAATCTTAACGAGCTGCTCCAATTGATAACTTTTAAGTCCGTTAGTTTCGAAGCTATTGTCCCACGTTAGTTTTGCATTAACATCAAAGCCAATTACAATGGCGTGTGTGTATTGAAAACCGTCAAAGATCATATCCGAACGATAGGGGTTGGTGTAGAAATTGCGACTGGATAAACCGTAGCTCCATGGAGAAGAACTGAGTAATGAGGGGTTGTAAGAACTATATCCACTAGAATATGTAGGGTAGAAGGCTTCACCCAGCAAGATGAACTGATTGCCGTAAGGGATAAGCTCATGAACCAAAAAGCGGTAGTTGAATTTTGTCTTTTTTCCTTTAATTCGCCTTCGCTCAATGCGCTCTTTAACTCTCTTTTCTCGCTTCGCTTTCATATAGTGGAAAAAATTATGGAGATCTGCAAAATTGTAATACCGGATAACATACTCGCCAAATGCATTTACCTCAGCTACAAAAATACCCCTTGAATACTGAGAATTTTTACCGTAAACACCTGCGATCACCTGATTATTGTTGTCGACCTTTGCAGCTCGGCCAAAAATCAAATTTTTATTTTCTTCAGGTTCAAGCACGACGGTTTTGGTAAGATCACCAACCTCATCAAAATGTCTGATCCACAAGCATTTTTTTCGTGCACTATTTTTGGCGCTCACAATTACATCGATGTTGCCATCATCAGAAGCATTGATTTGTATTATTTCACCAGGTTCATTTAAAAATCCAGGAAGAATTCGCGAGCGGTGCTCCTTTAAAGAATAAAATAAAACGATAGGCCTGAAATTGAAATAACCACCAATGAGTAGAGCGTTTTTGCCGGCAACAAAATCGGTAGCTTTAAATGTAATTATGTTTTTTATCGGATAAGAAATATAACTCCCGTTTCTAATGTGCACGGCAAATACATTGAAGATGCGGCTGTTCGGGGTTTTACTTTCAAAGAAAAAGTAAATTTTATCGGCAACTGTTTTCGCATTGACTAAAGACAGCTCTTTGGGCACTGGTAAAAATCCTTTCCAAATGACATTCAAAGCCGTATCCACCCGAGTAATCTCAAGTTGATTTTCATTTGGGCCAATAAAACTACGATAAAGAGCAATCCCTGCAGTATCTAATGAAAGGACAGAATAGGATTCAATAGTTGAGGTAATGCTGATTTCCATCCGCCCGTTTTGAATCACCTGGGCGTTTAAAATATTAGACGCAGTGATCAGGAAGAAGATGCAAAGAACGCTTCTAGTCAACCTTGATTTTGTTGATATAGAAAACATTGCGCGAGTTTTTTTCTGCGTTGTCCTTTACCTTGTGATAGCCATAAACATAAAAATATCGTCCATACCAAAACCGGATAGCGCTGTTCTCATCTGATTCCGATCGTGTTGTTTCATTTTGATTTTTTAACGCCGGTGCTATTTTTTCTGCTTGAATCACCGTTCCGTCCGATTCATTTATTTGAGCTACTATTTCTTTCTCTTGTTTACAAACCATCACGGTGCGTGTTCCAAATGTAATAAAGTCTGATACTTGTTCTTTTGACGCTAATTTTATTTCAGAAAATTTTAAGGATTGATCGGAGACTAGTTTTCCGTGATCGTCAAAAAAAATAAGAGAGGAATGAATCATTCGAGTATCATTACCATTGGTGGAATTGGTGCCGTATGGATATCCGTAAGGAGAGTTATTATAGCGGTAGGGGGCGGAGCTCATTCCGTAGGGCGAATACGGGTAGTAACTATAGGGATTTCCATAAGGTGAAGTGGATCGGTAATTGTAGTAACTGGTTGGCGGATCATAGACTTCTGCAAGTAAGCTAAAGCCTTCTTTACTTTCTTCAATCTTAACTGGATAAAGATGTACTCTGAATTCTGGTGGCTTGCCTATACTTTTTCGCCACTCCGCTTTTGCTTTTACTTTGGCAGCCTTTTTTGGTTTTAAATAATCCAGGAAATGATTGAGCTCGGCAAAATCATAATAATTCACTTTTTGTTCGTTGAAAGGATCGACCATTACAGAAAAGACACCGGCAGCCTGCTTGTTTGATCCATAGGTCCATGTACCCATCACTACTAATTCATCGTGCACTAGGGTGCTTGAAATAGCTTCAATTATCGTTTTATTTTCATCGATAGCAATCACGTCATCCACCAGTAATACTCCGTTAGAATCATAGGTGCGTACAATAAGTTTTTTTACCGATTTCGAATCTCGTTCAACTAATAGTGTATTAAATGTATCGTTGCTGTTGTTGCGCACATCCATCAATTCTTCTTTCCCTAGAAAAGTGCTGGGTATTACCTTGGTGCTTTCATTTGTAAGATCATACATTAGCAGTGTAGGTTCTTTCATCATATATCCACCAAAGACGGCCTTGTTCTTTAAAACGGAAAAGTGTGTGTATCGTATAGTTACATCTGGTTTAAACTGATGTTGCTTTACTATTCTTTCAGCAAGAATCATTTCGGTCAAGTTAATTTGGCGACCACTATTTTCAGGTTCTTCGAAGATCAGGTAAACATTTCCGTCACGGTAGTCATGACCCAGAATGTTCATCCGCTGGTCAATTTCGAATTTGGTAGTCCACGATTCATTGAACGCACTATCCAGGAAAATGGCTTCCCAACTTTTTTTATTACCCTCAAATTTTTCGGCATCTCTGATTAGGGCGATACCCTTGTCGCCCATGGAAATAACAAGGAAAGAATGATCGCTCTCTTTGTGACTACGCTCGTACAATGCCGGCTGGGTAATTTGGGCAGAAAGACGAAATGAGGCCAAACTGAGGAGTGCCATTATAACACCTGATGAAAATCGGACAATAATGCTTTCAAATTTCATAGTCGAAATTCTCCTAAGTCTATTCGTCGTTGACGGATCCTGTTCTTTGACAAGACTTTATGCCTCACTCAATTGCAACACGCAATCATATTCTTCTTTCTTCACGGCTTGAACCGATAAACGTGCAGCCCGAACAAGATACATAGTAGACAAGCGCTTGTCGGATTTAATTGTAGATAGCGTCACGGGGTTTTTTAATTTCTTCTTGTGACTGATTTCAACGGCTGCCCACTCCTTGTCTTTGGGGTCAGGAAAAAACTCCTTGCTGATTTCAGCTATCCCAACGATTGATTTTTCTTCACCACTGTGATAGACAAATACAAGATCACCTTTTTTCATCGCCTTCAGGTTATTGCGCGCCTGAAAGTTGCGTACCCCATCCCACGTGGTTTTCTTGTCTCGCGCCAGATCATCCCAGGAGTAGGTGCCGGGCTCAGTTTTCATCAGCCAGTAGTTCATGTTACTTCAATTTTTGATCGTTAAAAGAAACTTTCTAAAAGGTAATACAAAAAAGTAAATTGTATTTTTGATCCGTAAAAAAATTAATGAAAATACTTGTCGTTCGGTTCTCATCTATTGGCGATATCGTGTTAACAACGCCTGTAGTACGATGCCTTAAAACACAAATGGATGGTGCCGAAGTTCACTACGTCACCAAAGTCCAATATCAATCGATTCTTCAAAACAATCCATACATCGATAAGTTATTCTTTTTGGGAGAAAGCTTATCGGATTTGATTCAAGAATTGAAGAAAGAGAAATACGATGTAGTTATTGACCTGCACAACAACTTGCGAACTAGAATTATCAAATGGAGGTTAGGTGTGCGATCTTTTAGTTTTAATAAACTCAATATTGAAAAGTGGCTGATGGTAAATTTCAAGATCAATCACCTCCCCGATAAGCATATTGTGGATCGTTATCTTGAGACTGCAAAGTCGCTGGGTATAAAAAATGATGCGCTTGGTCTTGATTATTTTATTCCAGATAAAGATGAAGTGCCCTTTGAGTGGCTGCCGGAATCTTATCGGGGAGGATTTGTAGCATATGCCATTGGTGGCCAGCATGAAACAAAAAAACTTCCCCTTAAGAGAATGATTGAGCTGTGTAAAAAAATAAATAAACCAATTGTATTGTTGGGTGGCAAGGAAGATTTTGATAACGGAGAGAGAGTACTGATTGAACTTCAGAATTCCATTCTTAACACCTGTGGAAAATTAAACCTGAATCAATCAGCCAGCTTGCTAAAAAAAGCTTCGTATGTTTTTTCTCATGATACCGGTTTAATGCACATTGCAGCAGCTTTCAGAAAAGAAGTATTCAGTATTTGGGGAAATACGATTCCAGCTTTTGGAATGTATCCTTACCGAACGAAATATCATTCATTAGAAAACACCCAAATTAATTGCAGGCCTTGTTCAAAAATCGGTTTTGATAAATGCCCCAAAGGACATTTCAAATGCATGAACGAAATCAAGTTTGATTTTCAGTTGAGGTAATCAGTAAGCTCGTACCAACTTCCCGTCCATGTAGTTCATGTACGATTGATTGGCTACTTTCATTCCGCCTGCTGTAGGAAAGTTTCCGGTGAAGTACCAATCGCCAGTATGCTGCGGAATAGCCTTGTGAAGATTTTCTATAGTCTGAAAAACAACTTGCAGTTCAGCCTTCATGCCATCTGGCCTGACGATGTCAGCAATCTTGTCAGAGATTTCTTCCGGAGTAAATAACTTGTACAATTTCTTTACAAAATTCTCTTGCCCATCATTCATCGAGCGGCATTGCTCGTAAATTTCTCCCAACATATAATCTTTGCCTTGTTCTTTCGCCAATTGGATCATCGCGCGAAAAGCAACAAAGTCGCCCATCTTACTCATATCAATCCCGTAGCAATCGGGGAATCTAATTTGTGGTGCTGATGAAACCACTACAATCCTTTTCGGATTGAGGCGGTCCAGCATTTTCAATATGCTTTTTTCTAACGTAGTTCCACGAACGATCGAGTCGTCAATGACTACGAGCGTATCTTTGCCTTTGTTTACTACTTCATAGGTAGTGTCATAAACGTGTGCCACCATTTCATCACGGTGATCATCGTCCGTAATGAACGTGCGAAGCTTCACATCTTTGATTACTATTTTTTCTACCCGCGGACGAAAGGACAGAAGTTCTTCAATTGAATCCACGGAGGGTTTGCCATCAATTATAACTTCCTTCTGTTTGCTCACAAGAAAATCCTGAATACCCTCCATCAATCCGAAGAAGGCGGTTTCAGCAGTGTTGGGAACGTAAGAGAATACCGTATTTTTTAAATCGAAATTGATTGCCTTGAGTACTTGCGGCACAAGAAGTCGACCCAGCTGTTTGCGTTCTCTATAAATTTCAGGATCGGTGCCACGCGAAAAATAAATTCGTTCAAAGCTGCACGAAGTTTTCTCTAGTGGAGGCATGATCGATACGTGAGAGAAATCGCCATTCTTATTGATGATTACCGCATGACCCGGTTGAATTTCTTCAATCTCTGCATAGTCGATATTGAAAGCTGTTTTGATAGCAGGTTTTTCAGAAGCGACAACAACAACTTCATCGTTGGCATAGTAGTAAGCAGGCCTGATGCCAGAAGGATCGCGCACAACAAAGGAGGAGCCTGATCCGGTCATGCCAGCCATGGTATATCCACCATCAAAATCTTTACAGGCACGTTTGAGTACGCGTTGCAGGTCCAATTCAACTTCTATAATATCCGAGACTTCGCGGTTAGTAAATTGATCTTTATACTTTTGAAAAATACGTTGCACCTCTTCGTCCAAAAAGTGACCTATCTTTTCCATCACGGTTACGGTGTCGACTTTTTCCTTGGGGTGTTGACCAAGCTCCACTAGCACATTGAAAAGTTCTTCAACGTTAGTCATGTTGAAGTTGCCGGCCATCACCAGGTTGCGACTTCGCCAGTTATTCTGCCGCAAAAATGGGTGGACACTTTCAATGTTATTAATGCCATGTGTGCCATAGCGAAGGTGCCCCAACCAAACCTCACCGGAAAAAGCCAGGTGTTCCTTTAACCAATTTTCATCCCGAAATTTTTCTTTGCCCTCCTTTTGAGCTTTCTTATATTTTTTAGCGATTTTTTTGAAGAGATGAGCTACAGGCTGCGCTTTGACGGAACGATAGCGGCTGAAGAAACGAAATCCCGGTTTTTGATCAATTTTAATGTTGGCAATCCCTGCTCCATCCTGACCCCTGTTATGCTGCTTTTCCATGAGAATGTACATCTTGTTCATGGCGTAGGTAGAGCCGTATTTTTCGATGTAGTAGGAGAGTGGCTTTCGCAGTCGAATGAGGGCGATGCCGCATTCGTGAAGGATGGTGTCGCTCATATTGGATAATTCAAGCCCAGACTGATACCTATAGCAGTAAAGGCAACACAAAGGTAAGCCGATTAATTCAACCTTCAAGGGTAATATTTGCGGAGTTGATTTATACTGCTGTCATCAAATCAGAATTAATTATTTTCGCGGGTTATTTATTGCTATGATCGAAACAGATATCATTATTATAGGTGCTGGGCCTGTAGGTCTATTTACCGTATTTGAAGCGGGTCTTTTAAAGTTAAGGTGTCATCTTATTGATTCGCTTCCCGTACCAGGCGGTCAGCTTATTGAGATTTACCCTAAAAAACCCATCTACGATATTCCGGGTTATCCAATTGTTAATGCAGGTGAGTTGGTGGATAAATTGATGGAGCAAACGGCTGTGTTCAAACCTGCTTTTACATTGGGCGAATCGGCCGTCAGCTTGAGTGAAACCGAGGATAATAAATTTATAGTTACTACAAACAAAGGAACGCAACACAAAGCACCGATTGTGATTATTGCCGGTGGGCTCGGTGTGTTTGAACCACGCAAACCACCGATTGAAAACCTTGATAAGTTTGAAGATAAGGGCGTTGAGTATATTATCCGCGATCCGGAATTTTACAAAGGGAAAAGAGTTGTTATTTCTGGTGGGGGTGATTCTGCTTTAGACTGGACAATCTATCTTATTGAAAACAATTTAGTCAGTGAACTTTCTCTTGTGCATAGAAGAACTTCCTTTCGAGGGCATTTAGACTCCGTGCAAAAAGTAATGGACATGGCTGCCTCCGGAAAAATCAATTTAATCACTGAGGCAGAGGTTGTGGGCATTAATCCGAATGCTGCCGGGCATGTAGGTGCTGTGGTCATTAAACACAGTAACCTTGGAGAGGTTGTGAAAGAGACTGATCATTTTATTCCATTGTTTGGCTTAACACCAAGCCTCGGTCCAATTGCTGATTGGGGATTGGATATTGAAAAGAATGCTGTGAAAGTAAATACGTTTGATTACTCTACAAATCGATCAGGAATCTATGCTGTAGGTGACATCAATACTTATCCCGGCAAACTGAAATTAATTTTGTGCGGTTTTCATGAAGGTACCTTGGCCGTGCAATCCGCCTTCGCGAGAATACATCCGAACAAAAAGAATGTGCTCAAGTACACTACAGTGAATGGAGTGAGTGGATTTTGATTTGATGGGATGAAAGATACCATCAAAGTTACCATCATCGATCGCGAAGGAGTTGCCCACGAGTTAGATGCTCCTACCGACATGAACATGAACATCATGGAAATTTGTAAGTCATATGAATTGCCTGTAGAAGGAACGTGTGGAGGAATGGCTTTGTGTGCTTCTTGTCAGGTTTACCTGGAGTCAGATACTGACTTGCCTGAACAAAGTGATTCTGAATTAGCAATGTTAGATCAGGCCTTTCACGTAAAAGAGAACAGCCGGTTGGGCTGTCAGATTAGAATCACAGAGGGCATTGACGGAATTGTTTTGCGACTTGCTCCTTAGAAAAAGGAAATGAAGAATTAAGCTTTCTTAATGGTGAAATAGAAAGTACTTCCTTTTCCAACTTCGCTTTCTAGCCAAAGCTTACCCCCATTCTTCTCAACAAATTCTTTGCAAAGAATAAGTCCCAGGCCGGTACCTTTTTCATTGGCTGTGCCACGTGTACTGTATCCGGCAGTTTTCTCGAAAATTATTTTCTGAATTTCAGGACTAATTCCAATGCCTGTATCTTGTATTGATACAACAATATCTGCTCCTTGTTCTTTGGCATCAGCAATTATGAATCCACCGCTTTCTGTAAACTTAATACTGTTCAGCACGAGATTTCGAAGCACGAGATTAGCAATGTTTAAGTCGCCCAAACAAAATGTTCCGGGAGGGATATTATTTACCATTTTAATTTCTTTCATATGCAGCGAACCAAGAAGTCTGAAATTTTCTTCTGCCAGACTATGAAGATTGATCTTCTCTGTCTGGATTTTTAATTTATCCATTTGCAACAAAGCCCAATCCAGTAAATTATTAATCAGGCTTTTTGTGTGATTGAATTGAATGCGTAATTCTTTATTCAACTTAGAGAACTCTTCAGGCTTGATTTGGTTATTGTCCATCATATCAAGAATGGCCGAAAGTGCATTGATGGGTGAACGGAGGTCATGCGAGATGATAGAAAAGAATTTATCTTTTACCTGGTTCAGTTGCTCCAGTTCCTGGCTACGCCTTTTTATTTCTTCTTGATGTTCGATCAATAATCTATTGATGCGTATTCTTCGTTGGCCACTTCGGTAAACGGTGAATAACAAAATAACGGTGAGGGCTACAGCCACCACCAGTATGTTAGTGACCATTCCTTGTCTCTTGAGTTCTTCTTTTCGAAGCCCTTCCAGTTTGGTCAACTGTTTAATTTGATCTTCTTTGGCGAATGTTTCAAAACGCAATTGATCTTGCAATAACTTAGCCTGCATCCCCTGACTGAACAAACTATCTTCAAGTTGTTTGTATTGTTTATAATAGAAATAAGATTTTTTATAGTCACTTTGCTCCTCATAAAGAGCCGCAAGGTTCTTTAAGCATGCTATTTCAAGGGCCCAAGAGTTGGCGTTATGAGCAGTGACCTTACTGCTTTCGATTAAAACTCGAGCCTGCTCGAATTTTTTCTCTGACATGTAAACAATCGCACGGCCAAGATCAACCTCAGCCAATCCAAATTTGTTATCCGTTTTTTGATAGAATATTTGAGCTGTGTCGTAGTAGGCGAGCGCGTGAACATTATCTTTTTTGTCCAAATAAATTTTAGCCGTTTTAATAAGGGTTTCAGGAATTAAATCGTTGAGCTTCAACCTAAATGATCGAGATACCCTTAGGGAATGAGCAAGTGCATTAAGAGCAGAATCATATTCTTTTTCCCTTCTGTAGACATCACCAATTTCATCGTAATTATATGCCTCGCCTTCATAATCGTGAACGTCATTGCTGATTTCCTGTGTTAGCCTAAGATAGTTCAACGCGTTGGTGTATTGGCCTAGTTCTTTAAACACCGAGGCGATGTTGTGCAACGCTACGGCCATACCTAGCGAATCCTTCCTTAGACTGAATAATCGATAGCTCTGGGTAAAATAGAAATAGGCTTCATCATACTTACCAAATGCATGATAGTTCAAGCCCAAGTTGTTATACCCCCTCGACATAAGGAGCGAGTCTTTCAATTCAAAACTGCTGCCCAAGGCAAGGTTGTTGTACTTTGCAGAAGTGGTGAAGTCGCCACTGAGCCTGAATAAACCAGCAAGCCAGAGATAGGATTGCGACTTTCCCCACAAAAAATTTTTAGTTTCTGAGAGGTGAACAGCTTTCTCACACTCTTCGAAAGATTTTTTTAAATCGATGTAATGATATTCTTTCGAAAGGGCTATGAGGGTTTGGATGCGAAGTGAGTCACTCAGGTTTTCACGAAGTTTATTTTTCAGACTATCAATATTTCCTTGAGCCGAGGCAACTGGTGCAACGGTTACATACGAAAGGACTAATAATAGGATCGTTCGTTTCATTGCCTAAATAAAGCAATTTCCAATGTGCACAAAATAAATAATATGAGCAAAACCTGGAGGATTAATCTCAATCGCTTTGGTTCCAAACAAAAATTTGGGCGTAACTAAGTAAAGTTACAATTAAAGTTAGTTGCCAAAATGTTGTTTATCACTACTTACCATACATGTACCCGGTAAAAGCCATTCAATTCCATAAGGGATGGCTTTCCAATCGCACATTTTCCCCAAAAAACAACTTGGTTGATCGCTCAAATGATTCGGTATAGTCAGAGACAAAAAAATGATTTTCAGGGTGCACAGTTGAGTTGAGCAGGCCTTCTGAAGCAAGGTAATGATGCAGTGCCTGCGCGGCCACCAACGATGAATCAAGCACTTGAGTTTTGCCCAGGTAATATTCATTAATCTCCTTTTTAATCAACGGGTAATGAGTGCAGGCCAGAATAAGGGCTTCAATTTTTCCAAGATGAGGATCGGAAAGGTATTGGCTGATGATCTCCTTGCTGATTTGATTGTTGAAAAATCCTTCTTCAATCATAGGTGCAAGCAGTGGTGTGGCGAGTGTGTGCAAAGTGATATTTTTATTTTTTTCCTGAATCTTTTTAGTATAAAGATCCGACTGCACTGTTCGCTTAGTGCCAATCAATCCAATAGTTGATTCATTAAAATTCTTAAGAACAAATTCTACCATCGGGTCGATGACATTGATTACATGCGCTTCATGCCGAACGTACTCTTTTAGAAGTTCATAAGACGCAGAGCTTGCCGAGTGGCAGGCAATCACAATCACCTTGCACCCTTTTTGCAAGAGCACATTTGCAATTTTTACTGAATAAGCTTGAATTGCTGCTTCCGATTTATCGCCATAAGGAAGGTGAGCGGTGTCTCCAAAGTAAATCATATTCTCATGAGGCATAAGCTCACGGATAGCATGTGCCACGGTGAGCCCTCCTATACCGCTGTCAAATACCCCAATGGGGCTTTCAGGTTTTGTATTCAAGGCAACAGGAAATTTAGAGAAATAAAAAAGCCCCACAATGCTATGGGGCTTTAAATGTAACAATGTTTTTAATTAAGCGACATTTTCTGCCAGGCTTGAGAGTTTTGCCTCTCGCGCCTCACGATGATTACAATAGTCGCATTGATAATGTTTTATTAGTAATCCAGGCTGAGTTTGGGTGGGCTTCTCTTCAATTTCTTCTTTTGTTATTTTAAATGTGTAAAAGCCACATTCGGGACATTGTTCGGCATGGAGATAACTTTCATATTTTTCGATCTTTTTGTATCCTGTCTTGTCATCTAACCACACATCATAGTCTACTGAATGAACGTTGGCTTCTTCGGCAATTTGCGCCGCATCAAGATGAGCGTCTTCTTCATCTTCTGAGAGCTTGCGCATTTCATTTCCTGCTGGCGAGAGGCGTGGCTTACTACGCAACTTACTAAGTCGTTTTTCCACTGAACGTGGGTAATAAATCCGAACCATGCTGTAGAATACAAAATACCCGATGACTACGAAACACACCGTGATGAACAGCCTTACATAGAACCACAAAACGCCATGAGATAATATCTTTTCAGTGGCTAATGAGTTGGCAAAAAAGGCCGCCGCCACAACAATGCTAAGCACAGAATACCAAAAGAAGCGAACCTCGTTTAGATTTACGTAGTCATACTTCTCTTTATAGTCTTTAATTTGCATCACCCTAAATTCATGGTACAGAAGTATAAGGATGGCTATAACGACCCACGTGGCTGCGCCCATTTCCATGTAGCGGTTCCAGTCAGTTTTCACAAAGGTCACAAATTGAGTTTCTTCCATAGGTTTGGTTTTTTGGATGTTTAAAATTAATAGAATCTTTCGATTTTGAGGAAATTCTTACAAGAAATTCTGAGAAATGAGCAGCCACTGAGGATTTTGGGCTCATAAATTGCTGATGAAATGCCAAAAGAATTGGATAGGAAGAGCAGTGGAAGTTTAAAAATTACAGATTTCACCCTCGCCTAGCTTTTTCTATCACCTCAACAAAAGTTTTTATTTGGAGAGACAGTCATTGGAGCTTTTGAATCCCCAAAATACGAGTTACATTTTAAATTTAGATGGCCATTCGATCGAATTCAAAACTCGAAGGATTTTGTATTATTGCACCACAAATAAACCGGCTTGCCATGTCTAATAATTTATTAAAAGGAAAAAGAGGAATCATTTTTGGTGCCCTTGATGAAAACTCCATCGCATGGAAAACAGCACTTAAGGTGCATGCGGAAGGAGGGGCTTTTACTTTGACCAATGCACCCATTGCCATGCGGATGGGTAAGATCAATGAACTTGCAAAAACTTGCAGTACAGAAGTAATTCCTGCGGATGCTACCTCTGAACAAGACCTCAACAACCTCTTTGTTAAATCACAGGAAATATTAGGCGGAAAACTGGACTTTGTTCTTCATTCTATCGGCATGAGCCCCAACATTCGCAAGGGCAAGGAGTATGGCGATATGAATTACGAATGGTATTTAAAAACTCTTGATATCTCGGCATTATCGTTTCATAAAATTCTACAGACTTGTGAAAAACTTGATGCTCTTAATGAGTATGCTTCGGTAGTTGGGCTCAGCTATATTGCCGCGCAGCGGGCTTATCCAGACTATACCGATATGGCACAAGCCAAGGCAATGCTTGAATCCATTGCGCGTAGTTATGGCCAGCGCTATGGGGTCAAGAAAAAAGTTAGGGTGAATACGATCTCTCAATCACCAACCAAAACCACAGCAGGGGCTGGCATTTCTGGTTTCGACGTATTTTTTGATTATGCCCAACTAATGTCTCCGCTCGGCAATGCATCTGCCGAAGATTGTGCCAACTACATTGTTGTGATGTTCTCCGATTTCACTCGAATGGTAACGATGCAGAACCTGATGCATGATGGTGGATTCTCTTCCTCTGGGATTACCAATGATTTGATCGAAAGACTGACGAAATAATTCGTTGTTAGTTATAGGTTAATTGTACTCCTCTCTAAGATTGATAAAACAGGCTGGACGATTAACGAATAACTTATAACCGCTAAACAGATGGTAAGCTTCCCGCATTGCAAGATCAATCTGGGGCTGAATGTGGTCTCGAAGCGAACCGATGGATTTCACAACATCGAGACTTGTTTCTATCCGGTGCCCCGAACGGATGTTTTGGAAATTATTCCTTCTTCAGAGTCTTTGTTTACTCAATCAGGTATTGACGTGCCAGGTCTTCAAGATGATAACCTTTGTGTAAAAGCTTATCAACTTCTCAAAAATGATTTCAAAATTGGGAATATTAAAATGTATTTGCACAAAATTATTCCCATGGGAGCCGGGTTAGGGGGAGGATCTTCCGATGCCGCATTTGTTCTTCGGTTGCTCAATCCCATTTTTGATTTGAAGTTATCCATAGAAAATCAAAAAAAATATGCTTCACAATTGGGCAGTGATTGCTCATTTTTTATTGAAGATATTCCTATGATGGGCACTGGCCGCGGTGAAATATTAACGCCAGCATCCGTAAGCCTGACAGGACTATATTTAGTTTTAATAAAGCCCGATATTCATGTCTCCACGGCAGAAGCCTATTTAGGAATGGCTTCTCAAAAAAAAGAACTCTCAATAGCAGATATTCTAAAACTCCCCATTTCAGAATGGAGAAGTAAGCTCAAAAATGATTTTGAGAAATCTATTTTTGAAAAATATCCTTTGATCGGCCAGCTAAAAGAAAAAATGTATTCACTTGGAGCGGTTTACGCGAGCATGAGCGGATCAGGCTCAAGTGTGTTTGGTCTTTTTGAAAAACCAGTCGAATTAAAAAAAGAATTCGCTGGTCTTGATTACTGGAGTGGTGAATTGAAATGATGTTCGTAGTTTCTTTTCAAAACAGGATACAGGGCAACGGCTGTTAAAATAATCAATGTGCCAGCATAGAAATTCCAACCCATCACCTCTTGTTTTCCAAAAATCAACAAGGCAAGCCCAATCCCATAAACAGGCTCAAGATTTAGCGCCAGCTGAATAAAAAAAACAGAAAGTTTTTTGCTCAGATCAATCATCTGAGAATAGGCATACACTGAACAGACCCAACCGAGAAGCGCTAAATAAAACCAGTCGACGGTGGATGGAATGAGGTGAAGTGATCCGTCCGAAAAATAGGTTTTGTAAAATGGAAGGAATACAATTGTTCCCAGGCAAGCAGCAACCATTTCATAAAAAGTGATTGTGTAGGAAGAAATTCGCGTCACCATCTTGGAGTTGATTACGCTAAATACAGCAGCGGTAAGCCCCGACGCAATGCCCAATAGCAATCCTAGTACATAATGAAAGTCGAAGGAGAAGATAACATATAGGCCAATCAACACCGCAATGCCCAGGCCTACTTCCATCGGCCTTATTTTTTTTTGTTTGGCAATAGGCTCAATCAAGGCGGCCCAAAATGAGCAAGTCGCAAATCCCACAAGGCTTACGGATGGATTTGCCACTCGACCCGAGCCGAAAAAAGTAAGCCAGTGTGATGCCACGATCAGGCCGGTAAGGATTAGCTTCCAAAAATCTTTTCGAGAGGGTAAGGCAAACGAACCTTTGATAAAAAGAATAAGAGTGCCCATTCCAATGGCAGCCAACAGAGTTCGATAGAAAACCATTTCAACACTAGGCAGTGAGATTAATTTCCCAAGGATGGCTGTAAATCCAAAAAGGAAAACAATGAAATGCAATTTAAAATAATCAACCAGGGTAGCTTTCAACGAGGGACATATTTATACATGATCAGGGAGAGTAGCCCAAAGACTGAATTGGGTAACCAGGCGGCAACTATGGGGCGGAGTGATCCGGTTTGGGCAAACGTTCGACTCATCGTGAAAAATAGAATGAATATGAAGGCAAGAAAAAATCCCAATGCAATTTGAAATCCTGTGCCACCTCTGCTCTTCCGAGCTGAAACAATCACGCCCATAAATACGAGCACGAATGTTGTGCATGGTGCAGCAAACCGATTGTGCCACTCTACTTCATACGTCTCCACGCCGGTAGATCCGCGAAAGCGTAATTTTTCAATATGTTTATCAAGTTCGGGAATGGTCATACCGTCGTATTTTTGTTCATCATTCTCGAAATCTTTAGGCGTGATAACCAAGGTTGTATCTAAGGTGAGACCTTGCTGAACAGTCGTCTTTTTGGAATTAATATCAAAAAGCTCATCCACCATTTTTATCTTATAAGTGTGCATCGTCCATTTCAGTTTGGTGGTATCCCACTGAATATTGTCGGCCGTTAATTTTTCAACTAGCCTGTTGTCTTTAAATTTTTCCAGGCTGAACTGATACCCCATGTTGGTTTGGTTATTGAAACTGGCCATGTAAAGAAGCACATCCGGTGCTGCCTGAATGTGCACATTGCGTCTTTCAAAGTAGTAAGTGCTCTTAAAGTTTTGCATTTCAAATTCCAAACGGTGGCGGTTCGAGTGAGGAATGATCCATCCGTTGAAAAAGAAACTAAGCGATGCAATAATGGAGGAAGCAATAAAATAGGGAAGGAGTAATCGGAGGAAACTCATGCCACTGCTGAGCATGGCCACGATTTCAGTGTGTGAAGCCATACGTGAGGTAACATACACAATAGCAATAAAGCAGATGATCGGTGTGAGCAATCCGGAAATCCATGGTACAAAATTCAAATAGTAACCTACAACCTGCTGTAATTTTAAATGATGGTCATTGAACTTATCCACCTTCTCGGTGATGTCGATCACTACAATGACGGCAACCAAAATCATCATTACGAAGAAGAACGTAGCGAGTACTTGTTTGATAATATAGCGATCGAGTAGTTTCACAATCTAGTAGCAACAATTTTTACCATTCGGTTTTTCCATTCTACAAAAGTTCCTCCCTCTATTTTTTGCCGGGCCTGATTGACCAGCCAAAGATAGAAGGTCAAGTTGTGGATAGAAGCAATTTGCGCGCCTAAAATTTCTTTAGATATAATCAGGTGCCGTAAATAGGCCTTCGAGTAGAACGTGCTCACATGACCACCTAGCTCCGAATCGATTGGTGTGAGATCGTCTTTCCATTTTTCGTTTCGAATGTTGATGATCCCTTGCGTGGTGAATAACATTCCATTGCGGGCATTTCGGGTAGGCATCACACAATCAAACATATCAATACCAAGGGCAATACTTTCCAAAATATTTTCGGGTGTACCAACTCCCATCAAATAGCGTGGCTTATCCTTAGGTAAAATGTCGCAGACCAATTCAGTCATTTCGTACATCATTTCATGAGGCTCACCTACTGAAAGCCCGCCAATGGCGTTCCCTTGTTGATTTTGCGACGAGATAAACTCAGCCGATTGGATACGTAAGTCCTTATAAACACTTCCCTGTACTATCGGAAATAAGGCTTGGCTGTAGCCGTATTTGGGTTCGGTAGAATTAACACGGTCAACACATCGCTTCAGCCATCTATGGGTCATCTCCATGGACTTCTTTGCATAATCATAATCGCAAGGATAGGGTGTACATTCATCAAATGCCATAATGATGTCAGCGCCAATGGTGCGCTCAATGTCCATTACACTTTCGGGCGTGAAGGTGTGTTTTGATCCGTCAATGTGCGATTTGAACAACACACCCTCTTCTGTGATCTTGCGGTTTTCACCTAAAGAGTATACTTGATAGCCACCGCTGTCGGTGAGGATGGGACCATTCCAGCCATTGAATTGATGAAGTCCACCCGCTTTTTCGATGATTTCCAGCCCTGGCCGAAGATACAGGTGGTAGGTGTTTCCTAAAATTATTTTTGCTTTGATATCGTCTTTCAATTCACGCTGATGCACTGCCTTTACTGAACCAGCCGTACCAACAGGCATGAAAATAGGAGTGGGAATTTCACCGTGATCGGTAGAGATTATTCCCGTTCGAGCTCGGGAGTGTGGGTCGGTGCCTGTTAATTTAAATTGCATGAAATGGCAAAGTTACCGATTTCATGTGTTTATAAATTGTTTTTTGATGGCCACATGGAATCGCTAGACAGATTATTATGATGTCGCCAGCTTTGCTAATGGCGATTTCATGTATTAATGTTTTATTTGAAGTTCATGCCATTTCAACTTTTCCGTTTTGGATAAGCCTTTATCTTTGTCTGTTAAATTTAAATCTAAGAATCCTTGATCCTTACCATTTTCTGCTTTGCTGTACTCAGCATTCAAATTTTATATTTCATTTTTCTGTTGTTTTCTTTTCGCAAAAAAGATTTAAACACTTCAAAAGAACAACTTCCTGTGTCGGTGATAGTCTGCGCTCACGATGAGGAGGAAAACCTCATCGAGCAGGTTCCGTTATTATTACAACAAGATTACCCTCAGTTTGAGGTAATTATTGTTGAAGACCGATGCAACGATGGAACCTATGACTATCTTCTTCAGGCAACTAAAGAGCACGAACGATTGAAAATGGTTCGTGTTACTCAAAAACCCGATCACATCAATGGGAAAAAATTTGCGCTCACGCTTGGTATTAAAGCCGCTCGCTATGATTGGGTGTTGCTCACTGATGCAGACTGCAGGCCAGCATCCGACAAGTGGATTGCTCAAATGACCAGTCGATTTGAAGAGCCAGCAAAGATTGTACTGGGTTATTCTCCTTATGTGAAAGCTTCCGGTTTGCTCAACGCATTCATTCGGTTTGAATCTTTTCTCACGGGTATTCAATTTATCGGCATGGCATTGTTAGGCAAGCCTTATATGGGGGTGGGCCGCAACCTTGCTTATCGCAAAGAGGTATTTCTTAATGCCAAAGGTTTTAATTCTCATTTGGGGGTTACCGGCGGAGACGATGATTTATTTGTGAACCAACATGCAACCAAGCAAAATACCGTGGTGAGTATTGGGCGTGATGCTTTAATGTTTTCAAAACCCAAAAAAAACTGGACGGAATTCTTTCATCAAAAATTCCGACATCTGTCTGTAGGCAAACTGTATAAGTTTTCAGACAAGGTTTTGCTTGGTGTGTTTTCACTCACTTGGTTGCTCACCTGGTTTTTGGTTTTGCCCCGTCTTATATTTTTGCCTTTGGCAAAAGTTTTGCTTGCTTTCTTCGTTATTCGAATGGTCTTACTGATTGTAATGATGTATTTCGGGCCAAAGAAATTGGGTGCTTCGTTTGAGGCTTGGAAGACACCGCTTTTAGATTTTATGTATGCCTTTTATTACCTTGTAACCGGTGCGAAGGCACTTATTGCTAAAAAAGTAAAATGGAAGATTTAGAGGAAGGCCGGTTCTCGTCAAAAGCCCTGGAGGATTTCAAGTTGATCGACATGGCGGTTGATGGGGATGACAAAGCCTATGGCAAATTATTGCAGCGTTACAAGCGGCCGGTTTATCATATGATCCTGAAAATGGTTCGCAATGTAGATGATGCGGAAGATCTTACCATGGAATCGTTCAGCAAAGCCTTTCGCAGCCTTCACAAGTTTAAAAAAGATTTCACATTCAGTACCTGGCTGTTTCGCATTGCAACAAACAATACTATTGATCATATCCGCAAGAAAAAACTCAATACGTTGAGTATTGAAAACACTTACACCGATGATGATGGCCAACCTGTAGGTATTGATGTGGAGGACAGCGGCAATCTTAATCCGCAGGATGAAGCCATTCGCGCCCAAAAAGAAGAACTCATCCAGGTGTTTGTAGGCATGCTTCCAACAAAATACCAGAAATTGGTACGACTGCGCTACTTTCATGAATTGAGTTACGAAGAAATCGCAGACGAATTGGCTGCACCGCTTGGTACAGTTAAGGCACAGCTTCACCGAGCTCGCGAATTGCTGTATGATTTAGTAAAGAACAAGAAAGAGCATTTGTGATTCAGTCCGCTGTCGACAAACGACAGACAATCGTTGATGCCTCTGAGTTATTGACTTTAAATCGCTCGTCGATTCTTTTGCCAACCACCCAGACAATTTCATTTCCGGATTCTAAAACGGTAACAGTTTCTTTGTCTGCGATAGAAATCTTTTGATCGATTAAAAAATCACTCAGTTTTTTTTTGTGAGTCATCCCTAGTGGATGAAAGGAATCACCTGGTTTCCATTTTCGCCAACGAAGAGGGAACTTGAGTTTGTCTGCATCTAAAAACGCAATCGATGGATCATTTTTAAAATCAATCTTTTCTTTCTTCTCGATTTTTAATTTAAAATTTCCGAGCGAAGCTTCAGTTTGATTGGACTCAATTAATGTTTCAGTTAGTTCCACCTGATTTTTTGAAATGATCAAATGATCACGGTCAATCACCAATTCAAATTGAGCGGAAGCAAATCGTTTGCCCGATTGTCCATGCAAAGCTGTGATGATTTGACAACATTGATCAAAATTAAACCCGAAGTTTTTGATCAGGCTCCACAAGACACTTTCCTGATTTTTAATCGACTCAAATCCGTTCTTATCCAAAAGAATTTGATTTTCTTTTTTTCTTTCAAATCTCAGCCTCCATTGCTCAACACCATTCTCCATTAGTTCAACTGCACCGGAAATTTTGTGCAGGCTTTCATCAAAAGTCATTTCAAGAGAAGGATTCAATTCTTTCAATAACGGATAAATCTGATGTCGAATAAAATTTCTAGAGTAATCATCGGTAGCATTGCTTCGATCTTCGCGCCATTCTATTTCATTTTCTCTTGCATAATTTTCTATCTCAAGCCTAGTCGCAAAGAGCATTGGCCGAATGATCTTTCCGTTTTTTGAAACGATTCCATCAAATCCCTCTAATCCAGAACCACGAACTAAATTGAGCAATACAGTTTCAATCGAATCATTTAAATGATGCGCTGTTGCAATAAAATTGTATTGCTGATCCGTCAATATTTCATGAAACCATTGATAACGCAATTCGCGAGCTGCCATCTGGATCGAAATATGATTCGATTTTGCATGGATCTCGGTTTCAAATTTTTTAGTAAAAAAAGGAACGGAGTTCTTTTTACAAATCTCTTCCACAAATTTTTCATCACCTTCTGATTCGTCGCTACGCAATTGAAAGTTCGCGTGAGCAACTCCGATATTAAATCTACATTCCATGAAAAGATAAAGCATCACCATTGAATCAACTCCGCTACTTACTGCAAGCAGAATTTTGTCAGTACTCGTACAAAGCTTCTTTTGATTAATCTCCGTTAGAAATGACTGCTTCACTAGAAAAGTTAGATAAGTACTACATTAATTATTGGCCATTCTTCGGTTTGCTTCCATGCACCAAAGTAGCTCGCTTACAAATCCTTTTGCGCGCTTGTCAGTAGCAACTTTGTCAATTGCGTTCCCGTTTTCGTCAAACGAGTCACCTACTTTAGGAACAGGAAACATGGCGGGCACTGTCCAAGCGCGGATTTTCCATAATGTGAATTGAATGGAAGTGATCACTTGTGTTCCTCCAAATGGTCCATTGGATGCAGTAGAGATGGCTATTGGCTTCCTGTGCCATTCATCGTACAAAAGGTCCACAACATTTTTCAAGCTTGCCGGATAGCCGCCATTGTACTCGGGAGTTACGATGATTACTCCATCGGCTGACTTTATTTTATTTGCGAAGTCAATCATCGAAGCAGTTGGATTAACCTGAAATTTCAGGCGCTCATTAAAGACTGGAAATTGGTATTCATTCAGATCAAGAATTTCGACGGTGGCCAGATTATTTTCTTCGATATATTTTTTAAAATACAAAGCAACGCGGTGACTTTGACGACCTGTTCGAACGCTCGCAGAAAGGATGGCAATGGTTGGCATATTTGGATAAGTTATGAGTCATAAAATTAAAGCTTTAAAGTCAACCGATCGTGGAAAAAAGAACTGTGATCAGAAAAGAAACGTTAATTTGCCGCTAAAATACTTTGCCCATGAGATCATTCGCTGTTATTCTTATCACTCTTTTATTTTTTCAAGCGGCCGCCCAGGAGCCAGATATGCCAACCGATTTTTTGTCGAAGGCTTTTTACAAAGAGCGCAGGCAAAAATTACGCGAGGAGCTTCCTGCCAATTCAGTGGCGGTATTTTTTGCCAACCCTGTTCGCAATCGTGCTAATGATGTTGACTATGTATATCATCAAGATCCAGATTTCTATTATTTAACCGGATACAAAGAATCTAACTCACTTTTATTAGTATTCAAGGATTCTCAGGTATCCGCCAACGGCACTTCATATGATGAAATTATTTTTGTTCAGCCTCGCAATGCCCAAGCCGAGATGTGGACGGGCCGAAGACTGGGCGACAGCGGTGTAAAAGATAAACTTGGGTTAGACCAGGCGTTTAACAATTCTGAATTCAAACGATACAATATTGATTTCACAAAGTTCGCATCCATTTTGTTTTTTGATTTTCAAAATGATGTAAGAAATAATGCACGCGATTCATCGGATACATATGATTTGATCACACAATTCAAAGCCAAAGTTCATTATCCGGAAAAAAATAATTCTACGTTGGCGGTTGAGCCGCAAAAGAATAATCTTGATATGGCAGGTCTCAAAACAATAATGGATAATCTGCGTGGTATCAAAACAAAAGAAGAACTCGAAATGGTGCGAAAGGCAGTTCGTATTTCTTGTGCTGGCCAAGTTGAGGTGATGAAGGCAATCAAGCCTGGAATGAGCGAACGCGAGATCGAAGGCATTCATGAGTATGTGTTCAAAAAATACCAGGCTGAAGATTTAGGTTATCCTTCCATCGTTGGTGCCGGTCATAATGGATGCATTCTTCACTACATTGACAATTACAAACCTAACATCACCAACAAAGAATTAATTCTGATGGATTTGGGTGCTGAGTTTCATGGATACTCCGCTGACATTACGCGCACTATTCCGGTGAATGGAAAATTTTCGCCAGAACAAAAGCAAATTTATGAGTTAGTGCTGAAGGCGCAGGAAGCTGCCATGAAAGTTTGTAAGCCCGGAACCCCTTTCCGGGATTTGTACTTAGCGACCAGCAATGAGATCAACAAAGGCCTAAAAGAGTTGGGGATTATTCAAAATGAAACTGACAAGCATCGTTATTATCCACACGGATGTTGCCATCATATTGGCTTGGATGTGCATGATCGTGGACCCTATGAAAAACTCGAGGAGAACATGGTGATCACGATTGAGCCAGGCATTTATATTCCGGATAATGCAGCCTGCGATAAAAAGTGGTGGGGCATAGCAGTGCGTATTGAAGATGATTTTCTCGTTACCAAAGATGGCCATGAGCATCTTTCTGTTTCTGCACCCCGTACTGTGAAAGACATTGAAGCCATGATGAAATTGCCAAGTGCACTCGACGATTTTGTTTTGCCGGATTTGGACAAGAAGAATTAACGTAGTGATTGATCACCCAAGAGTTCTCAGATCCTCAGCTTAACAATTTGTTAATATCAAGTTCTTTTATAAATATTGGATAGGAATCAAGTCCTATCCAATGATCAAAATCATAAAGAGCTTCCGACTCATCATCAACTACAAAACATTCCTCATTACAGGTTTGTCGGTATTGTCAAGTTATCTGTGTTTTCATTATGGGCTTACCGCAAAGTTCCCCGACATGTTGGTGGGTGTTGCCATCGTATTCCCCGTGGTGTTTAGCATAGGTTCTGCGTACACACGCAGAGAAACTGCACTGCAGCGGTTTTCAGACTTCAAGGGACACGCCATTGCTATTTATTATGCCTCTCGCGATTGGTCGTCAACAAAGGAAAATGATTTAGCGGCGAGGGTCCGAAACATGGTTTACGAATTGCTAGTGACACTCAAGGTGATGCTCAAAGTGAAAGATCACAAGCAATGGGACGAGCACGAAAAAAAGATCTATGCTCTCTTTTCGAAGCTATCGAGCCTCACCATGGAGTTTCGAAACTATGGAGTCCAAAGTGGGGAAATATCCAGAGTGAGCCAATACGTTAGTAAGATGATCATTGCTTTTGACAACATGCGCATTGTTCATCGCTATCGCACACCAATTACTCTTCGCGCCTACAGCAAGGTTTTCATCTATTCATTCCCAATTATTTATGGACCTTACTTTGCAAGTACGTTTCATGATTTCTCAGCTCAGCTTGAATACGTAATGCCAATTCTCTATAGTTTTATCCTGGTGAGTTTGGATAATATTCAGGATCAACTCGAAGATCCTTTTGACGAAGTAGGAGAGGATGATATTGTCATTGAAGCTGAGGAAACCGCCAAGTTGCTTTCTTAATTGGGGATTATTTCGATCATTAAGAACATATCAATCTGTGAAATCCTTTAATCCAAAATTTAAATTCGTGATCATTGCTTAATAAGTTCGAACTCTACTCTACGGTTTAGTTGCTTGTGCTCATCGGTGACTTCCTGAACAATAGGTTTGGCGCTTCCATAGCCAATGGCTGTAATGCGTTGGTCATTGATTTTAAATTCACTGATCAGATACGCTTTGATTGCGTCGGCCCTGGATTGCGATAGCTGAAGGTTGAGATCCTCATTGCCGGACGAATCAGTGTGGCCCGATATTTTTACTTTTTCATCCGGATGGTCAATCAAAAAATTTCCAATCTTGGCTAGGTCATTGTGCATGTTGGGAAGGATATCCGATTTTCCGTTTTCAAACTCCAACGACTCAAAGGCGATTTTGCTTTCTATCGGTTCCGCAACATAATCGGCCTCTCGATCTCCTTCCATGAAAAATAATTCTTCAATACGAAAGAAGTCGTCGCCCTGGATCACTAATAAATAATTTCTTTTATTGATTAAACTAAAATCATACGAACCATCTTCACGTAAAAATTTAGGAGCCACTTCAACACCCTGATCTAGATCCACAACAGAGACTATTCCTTTCACAGGATTTCCCTGTCGGTCTTTCACGTGACCTTTTAATTTGGCCACTGCTTCAGGGTGCGCTTCCATTGGTACAGGGAAAGAAAACAGATCTAAGTTTTTGATATCATCTTCTGACGACCGCGCATAATACAAGTCGTGGCTCTTCGAATCAATAGTAAAATAGTATTCGCTGCCTGCGCCATTCACCAATGGCCCAATGTTTTGCGGTTCACTCCAATTATTTTGATGGCGGTAGGATTTATAAATATCAAAGTCACCAAAATTGAGTGGTTGTCCGTCAGAGCTGAAGTAAAGAACATTAAACTTATGATGGAAGAACGGGCTCACTTCACTTTTCACGGTGTTGATGATCGGCCCGGCATTTTGAGCGCGACCCCAATTTCCTTTCCTGTCTTTCACTGAAAAGTAAATATCGGATAACCCAAATCCGCCAAAACGATTGCTCGCAAAGAAAAGGGTGTCGCCACCGTGGCTCAGCGAAGGATGTGATTCCCACCCACTGCTGTTTACGTTAGGCCCTAAATTTTTAATATCACTCCAAACGCTGTCTTTGTTTAGTCTAGCTACAAACAAATCACAATTGCCGAGTGAACTAGGTGAGTTGCATCGCGAGAAAAATAAGAATTTCCCATCAAGACTTAAGCAGGCAGACCCCTCGTTAAAACGACTATTGATGGCCTTGAAATCCTCTGCCTTTGTCCACGCTCCATCTACTTTTTGGCTATAAAAAATATCTTCGTTGTAGGCTCCTTCTTGATTTTCATTTCTTTTTGAAGTGAAAAGTAAAATGTAGTCTACGTTCCCCATGGCTGGCCCATAGTCTTCCTTCTTGGAATTAATATTTTCACCCATCGCTGTGAGCACCGAATGTGGAGGCTGCAGTGTGTCTATTTCTTTTCGATAGTTCACCAACTCATAATAATGTTGGAGAGGTACATAAAACTCCTTTTTATCTGTTTCGATGCTATCGTATTTTTTGTAAAGTTTAGTGATGTCAATTCCTTGTTGATGATGTTTTAAAACGAGCTTGTAAAGTAAAATCGACTCACCTTTCGGCCCAAATTTTTCCGACAACAGCGCTAGCTTCCAAATCAGGGGAACATTCTCAGCAAAATTTTCGATGCCAAAATTTTTCACATACTCCTTCAACGCCAAATACATTTCTTGTTCTTTGTTCTCTGATTGAAGCTGTTGAATGTGCTTTAGTTGTTGAGGATTTGAATAAAAGCGAACGCGGTTTACGTTGGGAAACACAAACATGTCAGACTGGCTGTAAGTGGTAAGGGAATCTCTAAGTTGAATAGTTTCACCCCTTTTGAATTTCTTCTTTTGGGAATAGCATTCCTGTCCGCCGAGGTAAAACACTCCGATCAAAATGCAGGTCAATATAGATTTCACACGTTTAGTCGGTTGCGGCTTATACTTCGTTAAACGTAAAGTGGTTGAAAAATGTGTGATAAACAAACATTTTCCGCCATGCGTGACCTTCAAACCCAATTATTGGCATAGCGATTGACCCCTTAGAAGTCTTTATAAATTTAATTGTAAGCGCAACTTTTTTGTGTCAAATTGGCACTCCATTTATGTTTAAAGAAATCAATATTGCACCCATCGAACAGGAAGAATCTGAAGAGCTGATTCAACTCATCAATCCGGAAAAAGAGATTGACATTCGTCCGGAAGATTTGCCCGAAGAACTTTCCATTTTACCAATAAAAAATACCGTCTTATTTCCAGGTGTAGTAATTCCAATTACCGTCACCCGGCAAAAATCTATTCGATTAATTAAGAAAGCTTATCAGGGTAATCGCATCATTGGTGTGATCGCTCAAAAAAACAAGCAGACTGAAGATCCGGCCATCGAAGACTTATATCGTTTTGGTACTATCGCTCGCATTATTAAAATGTTGGTGTTGCCTGATGGGAACACTACCATTATCATTCAAGGGAAGAACCGTTTTGCAATCAAGGAATTTGTTGGTGAAGAGCCTTTTATCACCGCGCGCATCGAACTCCAAAATGAACCCGTCCTGGATTTGAAGAGTAAAGAAGTGCAGGCGCTTGTTCAATCATTGAAAGATGCTGCTTCAAAAATTCTGAAACTTAATCCTGACATTCCGCAAGAGGCGCAAGTGGCGTTGGATAACATTAATAGCACAGCATTTCTTATCCATTTTCTTTCTTCCAACTTGAATGTGGATGTAGCGGAGAAGCAAAAGATTTTAGAAGTCAATAATATCATTGATCGGGGTACACTTTTGTTACAATACATGCTGAAAGAAATCCAGATGTTGGAGATCAAGCATGAGATTCAAAAGAAAGTTCATACCGATATTGATCAACAGCAACGCGATTATTTTTTGCGTCAGCAGATCAAAGTACTGCAAGACGAATTGGGTTATGACGGCCCCGATAAAGAAATTGAAAAATTGCGCAAGCGTGGCAAGGATAAAAAATGGCCCAAAGCAGCAGCGGATCATTTCAATAAAGAACTCGATAAACTTCAGCGTACTAATCCACAAGCTCCCGATTTTCCAATCATGATGAACAACGTGGAGTTCATGCTTGATTTGCCTTGGGAAGAATTCACGGTTGATGATTTTGATTTGAAGAAGGCGAAAAAGATTCTAGACAAAGATCATTTTGGTTTAGTGAAAGTGAAGACCAGGATTCTGGAATATCTTGCTGTACTGAAGTTGAAGCAAGATATGAAGGGGCCGATTCTTTGTTTGTACGGACCTCCGGGTGTGGGTAAGACTTCATTAGGGAAATCAATCGCCAAATCATTGGGAAGAAATTATGTGCGAATGTCGCTGGGTGGCGTACATGACGAAGCAGAGATCCGTGGCCATCGTAAAACCTACATCGGGGCGATGCCAGGAAAAGTTTTACAGAATATTAAAAAAGCAAAATCATCCAATCCCGTTTTTGTTTTGGATGAAATCGATAAAGTTCATTCAGATTTTAGAGGAGATCCATCTTCTGCTTTATTAGAAGTGTTGGATCCGGAACAGAACAATGCTTTTGCCGATAATTATTTGGAAGTAGAATACGATCTGTCGAAGGTCTTGTTTATCGCAACTGCCAATTCGTTGGATACGATTCAACCTGCTTTGCGCGATCGTATGGAAATTATAGAATTGACCGGTTACACCGTTGAAGAAAAATTACAGATAGCAATCAGGCATTTAATTCCAAAGCAAATAAAAGAGCATGGTCTGACTGCAAAAGACGTAAAACTTTCGAAAGAAGCCGTCCTTAAAATAATTGAAGCTTACACCCGAGAATCCGGAGTGCGAAGCCTGGAACGGAAAATCGGTTCAGTGGTGCGTAACGTTGCCAAGACAAAAGCAATGGATGAAAAACTTCCAGATGAAATTACGCCTGCCTTGGTGGTGAAAATATTAGGCGGAGAAATTTTTGATGAAGAGTTGTACCAGGGCAATGACATTGCTGGTGTGGTTACAGGACTGGCCTGGACGCAAGTCGGTGGCGATATTCTGTTTATTGAGTCAAGCTTGAGCCGTGGTAAAGGCGTGCTCACTATCTCGGGTCAATTAGGTGATGTGATGAAAGAATCAGCCACAGCTGCGCTTTCCTATCTCAAAGCGAATGCCGAATCGTTAAAAATTGATTACAGGATTTTTCAACATTACGATTTGCATATTCACGTGCCGGCGGGAGCGGTGCCGAAAGACGGACCATCAGCAGGTATCACGATGCTTACTTCGTTGGCATCTATTTTTACACAGCGAAAAGTGAAAGCAAACCTGGCCATGACGGGAGAGATCACATTGCGTGGAAAAGTACTGCCTGTTGGTGGAATCAAAGAGAAAATACTCGCGGCAAAACGAAGCGGCATTAAAGAAATTATACTCAGTTCAAAGAATAAACGCGATATTCAAGAAATTGAAAAGACTTACATCAAGGGATTGACATTTCATTATGTCGACACAGTTGATGAAGTATTGAAACTAGCGCTCTTGAAAGACAAAGTTGCCAAGCCGTTAGAGTTTGTGTTGCCTGAAGTAAAAGTGTAAAATCGTTATCAGGGGTTGCCTTAACGATTAATGAACAACGATTAACCGATAACGTTTTTTTTAAAATGCTTGACTCAAAATATCTTACACCTCAACAAATTGTTGCTGAACTTGATAAATATATAGTGGGGCAAAATGAAGCAAAGCGTAATGTTGCGATTGCTTTGCGCAACCGGTGGAGACGTATGAATGCAAAGTCGGAAATGAAAAATGAGATTGTTCCTAACAACATTCTCATGATTGGAGCGACCGGTGTCGGTAAAACTGAAATCGCTCGTAGGTTGGCAAAAATTGCAGATGCACCTTTCGTGAAAGTAGAAGCTTCCAAATTTACTGAAGTGGGTTATGTGGGGCGCGATGTAGAGAGCATGGTACGCGATTTGGTGGAGCATTCGGTGAACATGGTGAAGTCGCGGAAGAAGGAAGAAGTGAAAGAGAAAGCAGCGCAAGCAGTAGAAGAAATTATTCTAGATGCACTCATTCCACCCATGCGCAAGTCGGCGGGATTCACGATCACCTCAACGGATGGAGGCCAGTCGGAAGAAATGCCAAAAGATGATGCGGAATTAAATGAACGCACCCGGAATATTTTTCGTGAAAAGATTAAAAATGGCGAACTCGAAAACCGGAAGATAGAAATCGACATTAAACAAAGTGGCGTACCAGGAATTGGAATGGTAGGTGCAGGTATGATCGATGAAGTATCGATGATGAACCTGCAAGAGATGCTTGGCGGCATGATGCCCAAAAAACCTAAGAAAAGAAAACTTACCGTGGCGGAAGCCAGAAAAGTTTTGCTAGAAGAAGAAGCTTCCAAACTCATCGATATGGATGAAGTGAAGGAGGAAGCCATTCGCAAAGCGGAAGATGCGGGGATTATTTTTATTGACGAGATTGATAAGATCGCCTCTGGCGCAAGTAAAAAAGGTGGAAGTGGCCCTGATGTGAGCCGTGAAGGTGTGCAACGCGATTTGTTACCGATTGTAGAAGGAAGTACGGTGAATACTAAACACGGTGTGATCAATACGGACCATGTGTTGTTTATTGCTGCTGGCGCGTTTCACATTTCAAAACCATCCGATCTCATTCCTGAATTGCAGGGACGATTCCCGATTCGTGTGGAGTTGGACAATCTTACCAAAGACGATTTTGTTAGAATCCTAAAAGAACCAAAGAACGCTTTAACACGCCAGTACCAGGCTTTATTTGAATCGGAGGAAGTAAAGGTATCTTTTGAGGATGATGCAATTGATGAGATTGCCCAGACGGCCTACGATATCAATGCGGAGATTGAAAACATTGGCGCTCGCAGACTTCATACCGTTATGAGTAAATTACTGAACGAGTTTTTGTTTGATGTGCCTGATAAGATTTCCTCGGGCGAAATAAAGATCTCGAAGACCATGGTAAAAGAAAAACTAAGTGGACTAATCAAGAATAAGGATTTGAGTGAGTATATTTTGTAAATGAAACAACTCGTTGCACTGGCTTTTGTACTCAGCATTGCCATAAAAACCTCTCTCGCTCAAAATTCAGATTCAATTCGCTCTCATTACATCACGCGTTTCCCAAACTATTTTTTTCTTTGGCCACTGGTCAAACAGAGAAGCACGTCCTTTGATGTTAAGAATCAGGCGAATCAAAAACTCACCTACAAGCCCAACGGCGATTATGGCTTGGGTTTTGGAATGTATATTTTTGAAATCGGGTTTGAAGTGACATTTTCGGTTGCGCCTAAGCCCAGCTCACAAGCTATTTACGGGCATTCAAAATCCTCGGACTTGCAACTTAATGTTCTGGGAAAAAGCTTTGGTCTGGATTTGTTTACGCAACATTACAGCGGGTTTTATCTTAACGACAGTAACAAACCGATACCCCCCGGAATGCCTTATCCTGAGCGCCCCGACATTAGTGTGTGGAATACTGGACTGAATGGAATTTATATTTTCAATAAGAACAAGTATTCACTTCGTGCAGCCTACAATTTTTCTGAGCGCCAGTTACGGAGCGGAGGTTCGTTTATACTGAGTGGTACCGTTAATACTTTTAGTTTGCGTGCAGACTCAGCCGTATACGGAAACAATTATTCGCCCGCTTTCGGAACGACAAGTGATTTTGTCAAATTGGATTATACCACATTGAGTGCAGCTCCCGGCTATGCACACACGTTGGTGTTCAAGAATCTTTTTATTAATGCATCCCTATCGATCGGCCCAGCGAATCATTGGTTAAACTATCAATCATCTACGGGATCAAAATCTGAAATCACGCTCAATAGTTTTGCGGATTTCCGATTGGCATTTGGCTACAACAGTGACAGATTTTTTACTGGAATAAGTTATGTCGCCCAATCGCGTAATATCAAATATGAGAAACTGGAGTTCACTAGCACAAACACTACTTTTAAAATGGTGATCGGTTATCGCTTTAAAGAATTTGGAATCTTGAAATACAGAGTATGGGATCTCTTACCCTCTAAGAAAAATAAAACAAAGAAGGTTGATTAGGCAACACAGTTTGCGGGAAAGCCAGGCAAGTTTACTTAGGAATTGTAATTAATGCCGTCCGCTAAGACGATCACTTTGTTTTTTAGTACTTCAACAACGCCACCAGTTATTTTTACTTCTTCGGTACCTTCTTTTGATTTGTAGACAACCGTGCCGTCTTTGAGCAAAGAAACTAACGGAGCGTGATCATTCATTACTTGAAATGAACCATCGCTTCCAGGAAATGTAACAATCGTTACATCTCCTTCAAAAACTTTCTTCTCCGGTGTGAGAATTTCTAAATGCATGGTCTCAATTTGAAAATTTGAAAATTAATCAATTTGAAAATTTGATTCGATCTGAAGATTTGAAAGTGAGTTAAATTTTCAAATCTTCAGATTAAATCATTTTCAAATTAGGCGTTGGCTTCAGCCATCATCTTCTCGCCTTTCGCGATGGCATCCTCAATGCTACCTACTAAGTTAAATGCCATTTCAGGTAAGTGATCCACTTCACCATCCATGATCATGTTGAAACCTTTAATGGTGTCTTTAATATCAACCAACGCACCTTTCAAGCCAGTAAATGCTTCAGCCACGTGGAATGGCTGAGACAAGAAACGTTGTACACGTCTAGCGCGTGTTACCGTCAATTTATCTTCATCACTCAATTCATCCATACCCAAGATCGCGATAATGTCTTGCAATTCCTTATAGCGTTGCAAAGTCAACTTCACACGTTGTGCGCAGTTGTAATGTTCTTCGCCTACAATGTCAGCTCGCAAAATCCTTGACGTAGAATCCAACGGATCTACCGCAGGATAAATACCTAACTCAGCAATCTTACGGCTCAATACCGTTGTTGCATCCAAGTGAGCGAATGTGGTAGCGGGAGCAGGGTCAGTTAAATCATCGGCAGGAACGTAAACGGCCTGCACCGATGTAATTGAGCCATTCTTGGTTGAAGTAATGCGCTCTTGCATTGCTCCCATCTCCGTGGCCAATGTAGGTTGATAACCCACAGCTGATGGCATACGACCCAAAAGAGCTGACACTTCAGAACCTGCTTGTGTGAAACGGAAGATATTGTCAATGAAGAAAAGAATATCCTTGCCTTTTCCTTTGCCGTCACCATCACGAAAATATTCAGCAACAGTAAGTCCTGATAGAGCAACGCGTGCACGTGCGCCAGGAGGCTCGTTCATCTGACCAAACACAAAGGTTGCTTTTGAATCTTTCAACTTTTCGATATCAACTTTAGAAAGATCCCAGCCGCCAGCATGAAGTGACTTCATAAATTCAGGACCGTAGTCCACGATACCGGCTTCGATCATTTCACGAAGCAAATCGTTTCCTTCACGAGTACGTTCACCCACGCCGGCAAATACAGAAAGACCTGCATAAGCCTTTGCAATGTTGTTGATCAATTCCTGGATCAAAACCGTTTTACCTACACCCGCACCACCAAACAAGCCGATCTTTCCACCTTTTGAGTAAGGCTCGATCAAGTCGATTACTTTAATGCCAGTGAAAAGCACTTCTTGCGAAGTAGAAAGATCTTCATAACGTGGAGCTGAGCGGTGAATAGGCAGTGCCTGATCTCCTTTAGGTTGTTTAATACCGTCAATAGCTTCTCCAATTACATTAAACAGGCGTCCTTTAATATCATCTCCGATCGGCATTTTAATCGGCATGCCGGTATCGGTTACTTTCATTCCACGAACCAAACCCTCAGTTCCGTCCATGGCAATGGTACGCACACGGTCTTCGCCCAAATGCTGCTGACATTCCAACACTACCCGAGTGCCGTCTCCTTTAGTTACTTCCAGAGAATCAAGAATGTTAGGAAGTTTAGAGCCTTCATCGTCAAAGGCCACGTCTACAACCGGACCGATTACCTGAGTGATTTTACCGTAGTTCGCCATGAGAATTTATGTTAATACGTTGATTTTTAGATTTTTGAGGATTGTTCAAGGTGGCCCGAAAAATCCGACCGCAAAAGTATGTTTTTCGTGGGTTTATGCAAATGACAACTGGCATTTTAAGGCAACTATTTACTTCAAATAAAAAATTTAGTTAATGATTTAGCCGATATGCTTTAATCTGTGGTATCTGTGTAATCTCTGGCTATTTTTGCATAATGGGTATACGTTCCGTTTTAGCAAAGCCGTTTGCAGCATACATCGCAAAAGAAACCAAGGCATGGTCATCAAATCCTAACCTTTCCCAGCAAAAGACATTTCAATCGCTGATTGATGGCGGAAAAAATACGCTCTTTGGAAAAGACCACGGCTTTGGGGCAATAAAATCGCATGAGGATTTTAAGAAACAAGTACCCCTTCGTGATTACGAGGCTTTGAAACCTTATGTGGAGAAAGTGCTTCATGGAGAAGAAAATATTTTATGGAAAGGCAAGCCTGAATATTTCGCAAAAACTTCTGGCACTACTTCCGGAACGAAATACATTCCCATCACCAAAGATTCTGTTCCGAACCATATCAACAGCGCTCGCAATGCATTGCTCAGCTATGTTCACGAAACAGGCAATGCAAAATTTTTGGACGGAGGATTAATTTTTTTGTCGGGTAGCCCTGAGTTGACGGAGAAGGCAGGAATAAAAACGGGAAGGCTTTCAGGAATTGTTAATCATCATGTGCCTGGCTATTTAAGAAGTAATCAAAAGCCAAGTTATCAAACCAATTGCATTGAAGATTGGGAAGAGAAGCTCGATAAAATTATTGACGAGACGATTCATGCAAACATGACATTGATCTCAGGAATCCCACCCTGGGCGCAAATGTATTTCGATCGAATCGTCGCCAGAACAGGAAAAAAAATAAAAGACGTGTTTCCTAATTTTTCGATGTTCGTATATGGTGGCGTCAACTTTGAACCCTATCGCGCAAAGCTTTTTGAAACAATCGAAAAGAAAGTTGATTCGATAGAAACTTATCCGGCATCAGAAGGATTTATTGCTTATCAGGATTCACAAATTGCCGAGGGTTTGCTTCTGCTTTTGAATTCAGGAATTTTTTTTGAGTTTATTCCTGCTGAAGAATATTTTAATGATAAGCCAACACGACTAAGTATTGAAGAAGTTGATTTGGGAAAGAATTATGCACTTGTAATCAGTAGCAATGCCGGACTTTGGGGCTACACGATTGGAGATACGGTAAAATTTGTTTCTAAAAGCCCTTACCGGATAATAGTGAGCGGACGCATCAAACATTTTATTTCAGCGTTTGGTGAACATGTGATTGGTGAGGAAGTGGAGAAAGCGATGAAGTTTGCTTGTCAAAAATTTGCCGAAGTGGATTTGGTGGAATTTACAGTCGCACCGAATGTTGCACCCACCGAAGGAATGCCACATCACGAATGGTTGATCGAATTTGGCAATCAACCTAATAATATAGAAGCTTTTGCTTTGGAGTTGGACAATCAATTGCGCCAGTTGAATGTATATTATGATGACTTGATCGCCGGAAATATTTTGCGAATACTAAAAATCACTTCGCTTAAGAAAAACGCATTCATTGATTACATGAAATCACAAGGCAAATTGGGTGGCCAAAATAAGGTACCCCGTCTCTCAAATGATCGAAAGATTGCAGATCAATTGAATAAGTTTAAGCAACAATAATTTGAACTCAGAAAAAAAACACATCGCCATTCTCGGCTCTACCGGCTCTATTGGTAGGCAGGCCCTAGAAGTAATTGAATCGCATTCGGATTATTTTGAAGTAGAAGTTCTCACTGCCCAGAACAATGGTAATCTCTTAATCGAGCAAGCAAAAAAATTCAAACCCAATGCCGTAGTTATTGCGAATGAAGATTACTACGAAAAAGTAAAAACTGCACTGATTCCTCTTGATATAAAAGTTTTTGCTGGAGAAAATGCCTTGGCTTCCATTGTTGAGATGGATACGATTGATTTAGTGTTAACAGCTCTTGTAGGATTCTCTGGTTTGAAGCCAACGATCAAAGCAATTCAGTCAGGTAAAAATATTGCACTAGCCAATAAAGAAACATTGGTGGTAGCTGGTGAACTAGTTACCAAGCTGGCTCGAGAGAAAGGAGTAAATATTTTTCCGGTAGACTCTGAGCACTCGGCAATTTTTCAATGCCTCGTTGGAGAATTTCACAATCCGATCGAAAAAATAATTCTCACTGCTTCTGGTGGACCATTTCGCGGAAAGAAAAAAGAAGAATTAATAAACATTAAAAAAGAACAAGCGCTTAAGCACCCCAACTGGACAATGGGTAAAAAAGTTACCATCGATTCAGCAACGTTGATGAACAAAGGCCTCGAGGTAATCGAAGCGAAATGGCTTTTTGGTGTGAAAGCTGATCAGATTGAAGTGGTAGTGCACCCGCAATCTATTGTTCATTCGTTGGTGCAGTTTCAGGATGGATCTGTTAAAGCGCAACTTGGCTTGCCTGACATGCGTTTACCAATTCAGTTTGCGATGACCTATCCTGAACGGCTTTCTTCTAGTTTTCCACGCCTCGATTTTTCGAAATATCCTTCACTGACTTTTGAAAAGCCTGATACAGAAACTTTTCGTAATCTTGCGCTCTCGTTCGCAGCGCTGAACAAGGCCGGCAATATGCCGTGTGTGCTTAATGCTGCCAACGAAGTGGCCGTAGCCGAGTTTTTGAAGGATAATATTGGTTTTTTGGAGATGTCGGGGGTGGTGGAACGATGTTTGGAGAAAATGAGTTACGTGAAAAACCCTGCTCTTGAAGATTATATCCAAACGGATAAAGAAACACGCATTAGAGCGCTTGAATTGATAAAATAGAATTTTAAAAGCAGTTGAAGTAATTTTTCAAATCGAACAATTTTCAAATTAGTTTATGCAAGGAATGATCATGACGGCCCAACTTTTGTTGAGCCTTTCAATTTTAATAGTAGTACACGAGTGGGGGCATTTTTTTACGGCCCGAATGTTCGGAATCAAGGTGGAGAAGTTTTACCTCTTCTTCGATTTTCTTTTCCCGATGGCCAACGTGTTCAACTTCTCGTTGCTCAAATTTAAAAAAGGTGACACAGAATACGGCATAGGTTGGTTTCCGCTGGGTGGTTATGTAAAAATTGCCGGCATGGTTGATGAGAGCATGGACAAAGAGCAGATGAAGCTGCCGCCTCAACCATGGGAATTTCGCTCTAAACCAGCATGGCAGCGCTTGATTGTAATGCTTGGAGGAATCATCGTGAATGTGATTGTGGGTATTCTCATTTTCATTGGGATGGTTTATTTTATTGGCGACCAGTACATCCTTAATGATTATGTAAATAAACACGGTGGCGTACAAGCGCTCGAGTTGGGGCAGAAATTGGGAATTCAAACCGGTGACAAAATTGTAAAGATCAACGGAAAGGATTTCGAATATTTTGATGAAGTAACCAAAATGGATGCTCTACTTTCCCAAAATTCGTCTTACACTATTCAACGTGGAGAGCAAAAAGTGCAAATTCCGATTCCTGCCAACTTCATTGAGAACTTTGGTAAGAAGGAAGCGATGGCAAATTTTTTACTGCCACGCAGACTAGTGATCATTGATGAAGTTGATAAAGATTCAATAGCGGGTAAAATAGGATTGAAACCAGGCGATCGAATCGTAGAGGTTGAAGGTAGTTCAATTGTCTACTACGATGAATTGCGTGATAAACTTAAAAATCATAAGGGAGACTCCCTCTCATTTAAAGTGAAGCGTGGCGAAGAAATACTTTCGTTCAAAGAATATTTTAAAGGACATACCAATATTGGATTTGGTCTGCCACGATATCTTGTTCCAACTGAAGGAGAGAAAAACATCACCTATTCATTAGGTCAAGCTATCTTGCTTGGACCTGGTCGTGCGTTTGATGTGATTGGTGTTCAGATGAAAGCATTTGGAAAGATTTTCAGAAGAGAGATCAGTGTGAAGAATTCATTATCGGGACCGATTGGCATGGCCAAAGCCTACGGAGGTACGTGGGATTGGGAACGCTTCTGGCGCATGACTGGTCTTCTGTCGATGGTATTGGCATTCATGAATTTGTTACCCATCCCTGCATTGGATGGTGGTTATGTTGTGTTTCTGCTTTACGAGATGGTTACTGGCCGTGAGGCTTCTGAGAAATTCTTTGAGAATGCCATTAAAGTTGGAATGGCAATTTTATTAGGGCTGATGGTGTTTGTGTTCTATAATGACATTGCGAAGTTGATCATGGGGAATTGATATCGTTAATGGTTATTCGTTGATTGTTGACCGCAAGTCCGATTAACGAATAACAACAACGATTTACGAGCTCACTTGAAAACATCAAAGCAATACTCCTTCAGGTAATCAGCCGCATCGTCTTCGCCAGCAGAAAAAGCTTTTTGCAAACAGCGGCAACCTTCGTCTCTTCTTTTTAATTCAACTAACGAAACTCCCTTGTAGAAAAGGGCTGAGCGGTTGGTGGGGTCAATGCGCAAACCAAGCTCCAGGTACTTCAAGGCGAGCTCATATTTATCCTCTTGCAAACAGAAAGTGCCCGCATATAAATAAGAAGGAGAATAATTCACATCCAATACAATCGCTTTGTTGAAGCAAACCAAGGCGCTGTCTAAACTGCCCAATGAATAGTAGATAAAACCCAAATTAGTTTCCAACTCGGCATCATCCTGAAAATTTTTCACCTCTTCTAAATCTTTTTTAGCTGCTTTAAAATCACCTTTATCGGCAAGTAAAGCGCCACGCCAGCGAATCAATTCTGTAGTAGGCCCTCGAAGCTCAATGGCTTTTTCTAAGTCTTTGAGTTGATTTTCAGCATCACCTTTCTGACGATATATCAAGGCGCGTAAAATTCTTGCTTGAGGACTTTCAGGAAATTCCGGAACGAACCGGTTCATGTCAACAAGTGCGCTGTCAAAATTATTTCCACTGTAATAACTCACAGCACGCTTGTAGACGTACCGATAATCGGATTTTTCTTTGAACGTACACTTGCTAATGATCTTCGAATAGAGTGCAACAGCACCAGCAAAATCCTGGTGATTCATCAACGTGTCAGCATCTGTTTCCCATTTCGTCCACTGTGCTTGCTCATCCTGGGCTTTTGCCCAGGATGAAATGTATAGCAAGAAGTATAGAAGCGTAAACCCCTTAGGCATTGGCTCCCACCGCTTTGTTTCTGTCGCGTTTGCGATCGTTCTCGTCTAAGTAGATTTTTCTCAAACGAATCGACTTCGGTGTTACTTCCACATACTCGTCTGCCTGAATGTATTCCAATGCTTCTTCCAGAGAGAATTTTACAGCAGGGGAGATACGCATTTTTTCATCCGATCCGGATGCGCGCATGTTAGTCAGTTTTTTGGTTTTAGTAACATTGATAACTAAATCACCAGAGCGACTATGTTCACCAATTACTTGGCCAGCATAAATCGGTTCACTAGGCTCGATGAAAAATTTTCCACGGTCTTGCAAGTTGTGTAAGCTGTAAGGAATAGCCTCACCCACTTCCATGCTGATCAATGAACCATTAATACGTCCAGGAATTTCTCCTTTGTATGGTTGATAGTCTTTGAAGCGATGAGTCACTACAGCTTCACCAGCTGTTACGTTCATCAAATAATTTCTTAAGCCAATGATACCACGAGCGGGCATCTCGAATTTTAGAATCATCCTTTCGCCTTTAGGTTCCATGTTCTTCATTTCACCTCTACGCATGGATACCGTTTCGATTGCTTTGCCGGCAACATTTTCTGGTAAGTCGATGGTTAACTCTTCAATGGGCTCACATTTTACTCCATCAATTTCTTTGATGATTACTTGAGGCTGTCCGATTTGTAATTCATAGCCTTCCCTGCGCATCGTTTCAATCAACACCGATAAGTGAAGAACACCACGGCCAAATACCATAAAGCTATCCGCAGAGCCTGTATCGCCAACGCGAAGGGCTAAGTTCTTTTCTAATTCCTTGTCCAATCTTTCTTTGATGTGACGTGAAGTCACAAACTTCCCTTCTTTTCCATAAAATGGAGAAGTGTTGATCGTGAAAAGCATGCTCATTGTTGGCTCATCGATAGCAATGGATTTTAACGCCTCTGGGTTATCAACATCAGCAACCGTATCACCGATTTCAAATCCTTCAAGACCCACCAAAGCACAGATTTCTCCGGCTTTAACTTCTTCCATTTTCTTTTTCTCGAATCCTTCAAACACATAAACTTCTTTGATCCGTGTTTTCACAATGGCTCCGGTGTCGCGTTTTACTAACACCACGAATTGGCCAGTTTTCACTGATCCGCGTTGGATTCTCCCAATCGCCACACGGCCGATATAAGAAGAGTACTCAAGGGAAGTGATCATCAATTGCGTTGGTCCTTCGGATACTTTTGGTGCAGGAATATGTTCGATCACACCTTCAATCAACGCTGTAATGTCAGTTGTAGGAGATTTCCAATCTTTGCTCATCCAGCCTTGTTTGGCTGAACCGTAGAATGTCGGAAAATTTAATTGTTCTTCAGTTGCATCCAACGAAAACATCAATTCAAATACTTGTTCATGCACATCATCGGGTGTGCAATTTTTCTTATCTACTTTATTGATCACCACAATCGGCTTTAATCCAAGTTGTAATGCTTTTTGTAACACAAAGCGAGTTTGAGGCATCGGGCCTTCAAATGCATCTACTAATAATAAACAACCATCGGCCATATTGAGTACACGCTCTACTTCACCACCAAAGTCACTATGGCCTGGGGTATCAATTACGTTGATTTTATAGTCTTTATAGCGAACGGAAACGTTCTTAGCCAAAATGGTAATACCGCGCTCACGCTCCAAATCATTGCTGTCCATGATCAGTTCGCCTGGGTGCTCGTGGTCCTTAAAAAGGTGCCCTGCGTGTAATAATTTGTCAACCAACGTAGTTTTTCCGTGGTCAACGTGTGCAATAATTGCGATGTTCCTGATCTTGTTAACTTCCATAAATGCTGCGGATACTTGTATTATTTTATTTTGAGGGCGCAAAGATAAGCAGAAATGTGGTATCTACCTTGCGTTTCAAATTCAGGAGCCACTTGTTAACAAGTTTACAAATCAACCACAGGCTGCAAATACTTAATAGACTTCCTATAGAAAAAGAGACATCAAAGTTATTTTTTCAAAACTTAAACTTCATGATATAATAATCGCATGTGCTAAGCAACATTATTTTGGGTTAGTTAAGTTTGAGTAAATGAATGTACAAAAACTATAATTGCAATTATGGGATTTAGAGGAGCGGTTTTGATTGCATGCACGGGCGGAACAATTTTTATAGTGATGTTGATACAATCTTGTCATTCCAATTTACCCGTGCCTACACAAAATGGAGCTGGCACATTGGGTATGCGAGTAAATGGATCTCAATGGAATGCAGGCATAATAGGTACATCCACTTCAGCCACTCATTACAAAACACAAAAGGCAGTGCAAATTCAGGCTGAGATAGGTTCAGGTCCGTCAAATTCAACTTTCAACATTATTATAAATAATGTTTCTGGAAAGGGATTCTACAACATGGGAGTCCTCAATATCAATACAGGATCCTTATTGGATAGCACAAGATTCTGGTACGGTGATGACCTCAAAGGATCGTACCAATTATCTAACCCTAACTTATCCCTGGTGACCATTACAAAATTTGATACGATATATAACGTGATCTCCGGCACGTTTACTGCGAATCTTGTAAATAAAAAGCAGGATACCTTAAAACTTACGGATGGCCGTTTTGACTTGAGATTAGACCCTTAAAAATTAATAATTATGAAGTACTTTTATTTACTCCTTTTTGTCGCTTGCCTACAGAATCTATATGCCCAGAATTTTCCAATTAATGCTACTGCTGCTCACTCGGGTGGAACTTATAGCATTTATAGAAGCCCATTTGACAACACTACAACGATTGGAAATCTCCGGAAGCCCATCATTTGGGTTGAGGGCTTTGAGATTGGGCAGCCAGTTACCATTAGCGACAATTATACGATTATAAACCAGGGAGATAACAACGGTGGACCTTCTCTTGCATCGCGTCTCCACTCATCTGGTTATGATATTATCGTGCTGAATTTTAACTATAATGGAGATTACATACAGAGAAATGCTAAAGTTCTTGAAGATTTGATCAACGCTATTAATTCGGGCAAACCTAACAGTGAACAATTGGTGGTAATGGGGTATAGCATGGGCGGCTTAATTGCACGGTATGCCCTTGTTGAAATGGAAAACCAAAGTGTTAACCACCAAACAAGATTATATGTCTCTTATGATGCTCCTCATAAAGGAGCCCACATTCCTGCCTCGGTTCAAGCTCTCGCTCTTACTTTCAATTCTCAGACCTATCGATCAGTGTTTCCTGAGCTGGCAACTTTGATTGATGGTTATAATTCTCCGGCAGCTACCCAAATGTTAAAATTCAGGGTGCCCGCAGCAAATGGACCAAGTCAGACAATACCCGTAAGTACAGGATTCACTAATTTTTTCAATGAACTTAATTCGTTAAATGCTAACGGGGGATTTCCTGTGAATTGTCAATCGGTCGGACTATCCCTGGGCAGTTGGAGTGGCATTCCTCAGCGGGCCGATTTTGATTCAAACGCAGATGGTTTCAAAGATTTTCAGTACAGCGGATTTCCGGCAGTGTATATTAATTTCCCTGTTAGTGCAGGTTCAGGGTCACCTCAGGTTTGGAATCTTAATGCTTGCCAAGCTGTAGCAGCATTTTCCTTCCAGAGTTTTTTGTCAACGGCATCTTGCATTACTTATCCGTATTACTCGACAAGATCAACTTACCTTGGTCTTCAGAATTATGACTATTCAACCTACTGGTACAGAAACTCAACTGAGTCCCAACTGTTACCTTTAGGAGCGTGGAGCAATATTTATAATTATGCCAACAACGAAGCGATTGATTTTGCGCCTGGCAGTTTTTCAAACACCTACGAACAAGTTGTTAATACACTTAACTCTCAAATCAATTGCAGTTTCGCCTATTATAAAAACAGCAGCTTTATATCATCCATTAGTGCCCTTGCTTTCAATACGGATGCAGACAATAATTTTACTACTGATGACTTGTTTTATAAAATCGGAGATGACGTGAACAGATTGAGTAAAACTAAGTTTAACGATATCTATGCTTTTTGTGGAGAGAATACTTCACATACAAGCTCATCTTCAATTGCCAAAAACCCTAACCTGCTACAGTGGGTACTAAATAAAGTAACGGGTCAAGGCACTACTGCATGTTACTGCGGTTCATCTGTTGCAATTAGTGGACCTAATATAGTCTGCTCAGCCAATAGTACGTTCACTGCCAGCAATATTCCTCCCAATGTTTCTCTGACCTGGAACAAAAGCAGTAATCTAAATTATATCTCAGGTCAAGGTACTTCCAGCTATACCGTAAACTCAAATGGAGCCAGTGCAGGTTTCGTTAGTGTTTCACCTTCGAGCCAATGCGGGACAGCACCCTCCGTCACACAAAGTGTCATGGTAGGCAGTCCATCACCTACATTTATTAATATCAATGCCTCATCGTGCCCCGAATATTACTTTGATGCCTCAGCAGTTCCTAATGCAACCTCTTATTTTTGGCAATGGAGCAAAGATCCTTCTGGAATCATAAGAACTAAAACAACACCATCCTCCTCAAGTGGAAAAATCACATTGTTTGACGGCAGCGGTAATTATCGCATCGGTGTGAAGGCAACTAGTGCCTGTGGTACGAGCGATTTCACGGTACAGACTTTTGTAATGAGTTGTGGTGGCACCTTAGGTGGCAAGGCTGTTGTAGCTACTTTCCCTAACCCAACCTCTTCAACGCTCACTATTCAAGTAACAGACAGCCTTTCCACAAACACCCAAAGCAACGCATTAGATCAGCCTTATGAGTTACAGATAATGGATCGCTATTCGAGGAAAGTATTTTCAGCGAAGTCATCTGATAAAGCGTTTCAAATTTCAACCGACGGGCTTCCAGATGGCATTTATTATTTGAATCTCTTTTACAAGGACGCCCTACTACAAAAGCAGATTATCATCAGACGGTAAGGCTTAACGTTCACTCGTAAAAAAGCAGCCATCTCGAAGATGGCTGCTTTTTTATAAAGACAATTTGATTAATGATAGACATATTTAAACTACAAGACCCTTCAGGTATTCATCATACTTTATATACTCATTTTTATTATTTTTGCGCCAATTTCCTTTTAGGATTTATAAGGTTAACAGGATTAATTCACTTTAAAACGACAAGAATGGTTGATTTATTTGAAAAACTGCGCATGGAAGAAGGCCCGCTGGCCAAATATTCTCATTTACCAGATGATTATTTTTTCTTTCCGAAGTTGGAAGGAGATATCGGTCCACGCATGAAATTCAATGGAAAAGAGGTACTCAACTGGAGTTTGAATAATTATTTAGGGTTAGCCAATCATCCTGAGGTTCGCAAAGCCGATGCCGATGCGGCAGCACAATACGGTTTGGCTTCACCGATGGGAGCTCGGATGATGAGCGGAAATTCAGTTCATCACTTAGAGTTGGAGAGACAGCTGGCAGAGTTTGAGAAGAAAGAAGATGTGATGTTGCTCAACTATGGTTATCAGGGTGTGTTTTCTATAATCGATGCGTTGGTTGATCGCAAAGATGTGATTGTTTATGATGCAGAATGTCATGCTTGTATTATCGATGGTGTTCGTTTACACATGGGCAAGCGCTTTGTGTACTCACATAATAGCATGGAGAGTTTGGAGAAACAACTTCAACGTGCTACCAAATTGGCGAATGAAACTGGTGGAGGTATTCTTGTTATCACCGAAGGTGTATTCGGCATGAGCGGTAACATGGGTGATTTGAAAGGAATTGTTGAACTGAAGAAGAAATATAATTTCCGGTTGTTTGTAGATGATGCCCACGGATTTGGCTCTATGGGCCCAACGGGAGCAGGTGTTGGTGAAGAGCAAGGTGTGCAGGATCAAATCGATTTGTATTTCTCCACCTTCGCTAAATCAATGGCTAGCATTGGCGCATTTGTAGCAGGTGATAAAAAAATATTGAAATATTTGCGTTACACAGTTCGTTCGCAGATTTATGCGAAGTCACTTCCAATGCCATTGGTGATTGGTGGGTTGAAGCGTTTGGAGTTAGTGAAGAAACATCCTGAGTTTAGAGCAAATCTCAAAATGATTATGAAGGCCATTAAGAGCGGCTTAAAAGAAAGAGGTTTTGCAATCAATGAAACTGAGACTCCACCTACTCCAGTTCTCTTCAAAGGTGGCGTAGGTGAGGCGGCCAACATGAGCATGGACCTACGTGAAAATTATGGTATTTTCTGTTCGGTAATCATCTACCCGGTGGTGCCAAAAGACGTGATCATGTTCCGGATTATCCCGACCGCATCTCACACCATGGACGATGTGAATGAGACATTGACCGCGTTTTCTGCCTTAAAAACGAAGCTTGATAGTGGTTTTTACCGCAAGGAAGAGCTTGTTTCTGTCACTAAATTTTAAAAAAATGGCTTTTTAGCTTGTTTTTGCGTGTTTTTGTTTAATTTGGCATACGCAAAAGAACAAATACACAAACTAAACAGTATAAAAATGAAAAAATTCGAAGAACTAAAAGCCCTGATTGCTTCCATCGAAGGCGATGCTGATAAATTTTATAACAAAGCAAACAGCGCAGCAGGTACCCGCGTAAGAAAGGGAATGCAAGACCTTAAAAATATTGCTCAGGCCATTCGTGCGGAAGTTCAAGACTTAAAGAATAAGGAAAGCAAATAGTCTCCGGCTAAATAAAAATTCCAAGGAAAAGGGTAGCGAAGGCTATCCTTTTCTTATTTGTTCAAAAGCCGATTCGATTTTTTTTCGCAATCCGGCAGATGGCTCGACTAAGGGCAAGCGTACATGAGGTTTACAAATTTTCATCAAACTTAATAGATACTTTATCCCTGTAGGATTCCCTTCCTCATACATAGGGCTATTGATTTCTAAAAACTTGAAAGTTTCCGCTGCAGCTTTCAAATAATTCCCATCACTAGCACTTTCTGTAATTTTCTTGAAAGTGATTGGAAATGCATTCGCCAAAACAGAAATTGCACCAACCCCACCAATAGAATATAGTGGTAAGGTAAGAAGATCGTCGCCGGAGATTAACAGAAAATCTTTTGGCTTGTTTTTCGCAATTTTCATACACTGCTCTAAATTTCCTGAGGCCTCTTTAATGCCAATAATATTTTCGTGATGGGCTAGTTTTAATATCGTCTCGGCGCTAAGGTTGGAAGCGGTACGGCCAGGAATATTGTATATAATTACGGGCACAGGCGAAGCATCCGCAATTTTCTTAAAATGCTGACGAATCCCTTCTTGTGAGGGCTTATTGTAATAAGGACTAACGGATAAAATAGCAGACACACCCTTGAAGCTTGTTGCTTCAATTTCATCGAGAACTGATTCTGTGTTGTTCCCACCAATACCGTAGACAATCGATAATTTTTCAGGATTGTTTTTTAACACAAATTGCAGTACTTCTTTCTTTTCTTCTTTCGTAAGGGTCGAGGATTCCCCCGTTGTTCCCATCACCACAAAATAATTAACACTAGTTTCTATGTGAGTCAATAATTTTTTCAGAGAGGCAAAATCTATCGAGCCATCACCTTGGAATGGAGTGACGAGTGCTACGCCTGTGCCAGTAAACTTCTTCATCGCAATTGTTTGGTGTATTTGTACATAGTATCGATCAGCCCTTTGGTAGTGCCGTTCTGTTCGATCATCATTTCAAAAAAAGGATTTTCGTTTTCTGAAAACCTGCCTATGCGGCAGCGAGCCTTGCTCGTGGCTAAAAGGTAAAGAGCCATTGGATTTGGTTCTTTGTCAATATAGAATAGGTAATCGAATGGCGTTTCTGAAAATTTGATAGCAGGCTCCGAGTGGATTTTCCCCCAAAAGCTTAAGTCATTAATAGTAAAGAAGTCGAACTTGAACTCAAAGTTCTCTTTTTTTAATGGCAAGTACTCTAATACCTGGACTTTCTTCCCATCTTGCTCCAGATGCTGAATGAATTCTTTCACATCCAAGTGCTTTTGCTTGTCCTCCACACTGAACATGATGCCAATGTTTTGCGCCTGCCGATAAGGAAGACTTGCGCGAAGGCTAGCGTTCTTTTTCAACGCGGTTTGGGTGCGCATCCTTAGGAAGTTCATCTTAAACATGAGGCGAAATTGGATATTAATATTTACAAATTCAAAAATTTCAGATTCTGGATCCTGTTTACTGGACCTTGATTAACGATCTCTTTGAGTTTCCAGAATCAGTATCCAGTATTCAGATATTCACTTCAACATCTTTTCAAACTCGTGCTCGCTGATGATTTTCACCCCAAGTGATTCCGCTTTTTCCCGCTTCGCTGGCCCCATGTTCTCACCGGCCAACAAGAAATCCAGCTTTCCGGAAACCGAAGAGAGGACCTTGCCACCATGGGCGATGATCACGTCTTTCAGCTGATCTCGCTCGTAGTGCTCGAAAGTTCCTGATATCACAAATGACTTCCCGTCAAGGGCATTGCTTACTTTTTCTGGTTCCTTAAATGAGCTGACCAATTGAAGACCTGCTTTTTTTAAGCGAGCTATTTCGCGTTGATTTTCTTTGTCGCGAAAGAAATCAAAAACACTTTGAGCAATTTTTTCCCCGACCTCAGGTGCCTCAACCAGTTGGTCATAGCTGGCCTGGGCCAAATTGTCGATACTCTTGAAATGCCTGGCTAATTTTTCGGCCACCGTTTTTCCTACAAATCGAATTCCTATCGCAAACAAGACCGATTCAAACGGAACTGATTTTGATGCCTCAATTCCTTGCAACAGATTTTTTATCGAAAGGTCTTTGTAACCTTCCAGTTTTAGAAGGTCTTCTTTTTTCAAATCGTAAAGATCCGCTGGAGTTTTTGCTAATTCCAGATCATAAAGTTGAGCAATGGTTCTCTCTCCCAGTGAATCGATGTCCATTGCTTTCCGTTGAATGAAATGCTCGATGCGTCCTTTGATTTGAGGAGGACAACCTTTTTCATTAGGGCAATAGTGATTCGCTTCCCCTTCTTTTCGAATTAAGGCAGTTCCGCATTCCGGACATTTTGAAATATATTTTACAGGTTTTAATTTCTCATCGCGTTTGGCAAGATCTACACTTGTAACCTTAGGAATGATTTCTCCGCCCTTCTCTACAAAAACATAGTCGCCAATGCGCAAATCAAGTCGTGCGATTTCGTTGGCATTGTGGAGGGAAGCACGTTTCACTGTTGTTCCTGCCAGAAGCACCGGCTCTAATTCGGCAACGGGAGTTACTGCCCCGGTTCTTCCAACTTGGTAAGTAATTCCATTAAGTCGTGTGCTGATGCTTTCTGATTTGTATTTGAATGAAATTGCCCAGCGTGGGCTTTTTGCTGTGAAGCCCAAACGCTTTTGCTGATCAAGGTTATTTACCTTGATTACTACACCATCAGTTTCAAGGGGCAAGTCATTTCTTTTTTTCTCCCAGCTTTCGATGTATTTCAATACGTCACTAATATTCTTACATTTTTTATAAGTCTGTGAAACTTGAAATCCCCATGACTCTATTTTCTTGATCGACTCTTCGTGGGTTTGTATATTATTTTCTTCACCCAGTAAATAATAAAGAAAGCAATCGAGTTTGCGTTTTGCAACTTCTGTGCTGTCTTGCATTTTCAATGTACCGCTTGCCGTGTTGCGGGCGTTCGCGTAAGTTTCTTCACCGATGTCTTCCCGCTCTTTGTTAAGCTGTTTAAAAACTTTTTTCGGAAGAAAAACCTCGCCTCGAACTTCAAACTTGTTGGGTACATTTTTGCCTTTGATCTTGAGTGGAAGCGTGCGAATAGTTTTAGCATTGGCAATTACATCATCACCACGAACTCCGTCTCCTCGGGTAATGCCTTTTACAAGCAAACCATTTTCATAAATCAAACTGATGGAAACACCATCAAATTTTAGTTCACAGAAATATTCATACGGATCGCCATCCAATCCTTTGGCAACCCGTGTATCAAAATCTTCAAGCTCTTGTTGCGAATAGGTGTTCCCCAGCGATAGCATCGGGTATTGATGAACGACAGAAGGAAACTCCTTGGTGATTGTTCCTCCCACACGTTGGGTGGGGGAATCGGGTTGCTTTAATTCAGGAAATTCTTTTTCGAGCTTATTGAGCTGTTCTAATAGTTGATCAAATTCAAAATCAGAAATCTCTGATTTGTTATTTTGATAATAGAGGTCGTTGTGATAATTAACCTGGTCGGTTAGCTCTTGTATTTTTTTCTTGGCTTCGGCGGCAGTCATGGCAAAATTTCGATGCTAAAGATAAAGGTTGGTAAGAAATTTTTGCAAATCAATTATATCACACATTCAGCAGTGCTAAAACCTGAACAGCCACCAATCCTGCAGTTTCAGTGCGCAGCCGGTTTGTGCCAAGGCTCACTTTTTCAAAGCCATATTGAATTGCAAGCTCTAATTCTTCTTTTGAAAAATCCCCTTCAGGACCAATGAGTATTAAATATTTTTTGGCGGGTTGAGCCAGCGTTTTTAAATGAAATGGATTGGCGGAATCAACAAACCCGATAAATTTCTGATCAGCTTTTATTTCTACTATTTTTTTGAAAGGAATAAGTTCTTTCAATTTGGGGAGCAGAGCTTGCTGAGATTGCTTCAAGGCACTCACTGCAATTTTCTCAATCCGTTCTGAATTTATCACTTTGCGTTCTGAGTTCTTGCAAAGAACAAGGCTAATCTCATCGATGCCGATCTCTGTTGCCTTCTCAACAAACCACTCAATTCGGTCTGCATTTTTAGTTGGAGCTATGGCTACGTGAATATAAAAGTTTCTTTTTGGAGCTTCTTTCTTGTCTAAAATCTCAAACTGACATTTATTGGAATCGGCCTTAGTTATTTTGGCAGAATAAAAAAAACCTTTTCCATCAGTGAGCGTGAGTTGATCTCCTTCGCTCATTCGCAGCACGCGTACTGCATGACGCGATTCTTCTGCATCAAGATGAGTGATACCTGCTGAAATTCCGGGTTGGTAAAATAAATTCAATCAGGCGAGTTCTTTTTTTAATCGCTCCACGAGACTTACGTATTGCTGCTGAGCTGCTTCTTTCAAAATACCTTTTTTTTCAGACCATGCATCGAACTTGGCGATGGCTTTGAAATCAAAACCACCTGGGCGATCGCCGCTTACATCACCATCCGTAGCTTGCTTGAAAAGTGCGTAGAGTTGTAGTAAATCTTCATTGGAAGGCCGCGATGGCAATTCTTTGGATTGCGCAACGGCTGCGTTAAAATCTTCTGTTAGTGCCATAATTAAAAAGGCTGGGTTAATTCCAGCCTTTAAATATAGTTAGATCAAAACTAAAATTATCTTTTTGTGATTGGCACGTATGGCCTTAAATTCTGACCGGTATAAATTTGTCTTGGTCTGCCGATTGGTTCTTTATTTTCCCGAAGCTCTTTCCACTGAGCGATCCAACCTGGCAAACGGCCGATGGCAAACATTACGGTGAACATATCCACGGGAATACCAAGGGCTCGGTAAATAATTCCGGAATAGAAATCTACGTTTGGATAGAGTTTTCTTTCGATGAAATAAGGATCGCGTAAAGCAACTTCCTCTAGTTTCAAAGCAATATCAAGAACTGGATCATTTACACCCAATTTAGTGAGTACATCATCGGCTGCTTTCTTGATAATCTTCGCACGCGGATCAAAATTTTTGTACACACGGTGACCAAAACCCATCAAGCGGAAGCCGCTGTTTTTATCTTTTGCCTTGTTGATCCATTTTTCAGTATCGCCTCCGTCATTTTTTATTTGTTCCAACATCAGGATCACTTCCTGGTTAGCTCCTCCGTGAAGCGGGCCCCAAAGTGCATTGATGCCTGCAGAGATTGAAGAATAAATGCTTGCCTTTGATGATCCCACAATTCTGACAGTTGATGTTGAACAGTTTTGTTCGTGGTCAGCATGAAGGATTAGTAATTTATCGAGCGCCTCGGCCACTACTGGATCAACATCATACTGTTCGGCTGGCAAACCAAACATCATTTTTAAAAACCTGGAGCAATAGTCCAAGGAGTTATCTGGATAGTTTACCGGATGCCCCATGGCATTTTTGTATGCCCATGCAGCGAAGGTTGGCATCTTCGCTAAGGAGCGAACGATACTTAAATAAACTCCTTCTGCTGAACGATTAGGATCCAACGATTCAGGATAAAATGCAGTTTGAGCGCAGAACATGGAAGCCAAAACCCCCATCGGATGTGAGGAGGAGGGAAAGCCATCCAATATTTTACGGGTGTCCTCATGCACCATCGTGTGCTTCTTGATATCGTCGGCGAATTTTGCCAATTGATCAGCCATTGGCAATTCGCCAAAGATGAGCAAGTAGGCTACCTCCAGAAAAGAGGATTTGGCTGCTAAGTCTTCAATTGAATAACCTCGATAACGAAGGATTCCCTTATCGCCATCTAAAAAAGTGATTGCACTTTTTGTTGCCCCTGTGTTTTTATAGCCGAGGTCGAGGGTGATTACTTTGGCCTCCTCCAGAAGGTTGCTAATGTCAATGCCAATTTCTTTTTCTGTCCCTTCAATAATGGGGAGTTTATAGGATTTACCATCAATAATCAGTTCTGCAGTCTTCGCCATAAAATTGAATTTTAAACTTTCGTTTTAAAGATAGAATGAAGAGTTATCAGAAAAAAGGAGTGTTCAATAATTAGTTATTGCCCAAGATAAGCGGCATTCCATCCTTTCCTGACCCGATCACGATCACTTTTGTGTTTGGCGATTTGGAGAGCTCCAGTGTTGCTTCTATACCTCTCATTTTCAATAATTTGTCTGACAAGCTGTTGTTGATGATATTATTGGCTCTGGATTCTCCTTCAGCAGCAATACGCTTACGTTCCGCCTCGCTTTGTTCTTTGGTCAAGCGGAATTGATAAGCAAGCGATTCCTGTTCTTGCTGAAGTTTGTTTTCTATGGCTTGTTTGATTTGTTCAGGAAGGGCGATCGACCGGATCAAAACTGCTGTTGCATTCACGTTGTTCTGGTTCAGGATTTTTTCTGTTTCATTTTTGATTGCACTTTCTACTTCGGCACGCTTAGTGGAATAAATTTCTTCTGCTGTATAGCGTCCCATCACCTGGCGCACCGTGGATCGCACTTCTGGAATCACTAATACATTCACGTAGTCTTTCGTGAATTGCTCGTGGATAAATCCGATTTTGTTGGGAACAGGGAAGAAGCGAACCGTGATGTCAACGTGGATAGACAGACCATTTTTGTCGAGCACATCCATGTTCTCATCCGATGACATTTCGTTTACTTTATAAATATAAACATCATTCCAAGGAGCTTTCATGTGAGTGCCAGGCCCGATTACATTGGTTTTGTCGAGGCCTTTGCCAAATGGATAGAACATAATGGCTCGGTCTGTGGCTTCTATGGTGAACCACAAACTGGAGGAAATGGTAAGCAAAACAATAAAGGCAACAACGCCAAAGATGATGAGAGGAAGCCTGCGGTTATTCATAATTTTAAATTTTGGATTTCAGTTTAAACGTTTTCATCTTCTGCACGTGGCAGACCCAACAGTTTGCCGATGATAAGCATTCCGTAAAGCCCACTCCACACTGACTCGATCACACTTATGTTTCGAATGAGCCTGACGGGTTCAAGGCTTGGATCTATTCCGCCTAAAATGCAAAAGCTGTAAGTTACGCATTCGGAGTAATTAGGGAACCCCAATTCAAAAGTTTGACCCAGGGCACCTGGCCTCGCAATGGAGATTAAATCGTACAAACTGCCAAACGAGATGCCGATCATTAAAAAAATGGAAGCGGCACCCCAGAGTTTGTCAGAAGTCATAAAGCCACCACTGAAAATATCTCGCAGTGCAAAGCTGATTACTGTAATTTCGACAGGGAATAGAAATCCATGCAAAAACAGGAGATAGGTTTGCCGGTCGCTGATATAGACAAGTTGATAGTAAGGGAATTCCCCTAGTATACCCACAATCACGATTGCACCAAGGACAATAAGAATGGTAATAATAAGGAAGCGACTGCTGGTAAAATTCCGAAGCAAATCCCAGAGTAAGAATGCATAGGTAGCAGCGAAAAATGAAAAAATGGAAATAATAAGTTTGGAAACCTCACTTTTTGAATCTTCAATGATCGGCTCGGATAGGATGAGCCCGAAAACCACGATAAGAATTTGTACCACCACAATATTGCGGTAGTCTTTTAATTTTTCGCGTTGCAGTTCTGCCAGTGAAAGAAAGTTTTTTAAGCTGAAGTTGGCCATAGATATCAACCTTAAATTATGTTTTTTTAAACGAAGGTTTTGGGCAGAAGCGAGAGCTTAACTGAGGAGAAAAAAAAAGCGATGCAAAACATCGCTTTTAAAATTAGGATAGTTATCGGTCTTCTACATGCCTCCCATTGGGTTATCGTTCGATGGTGTTGGTGTAGGAGTTGGTGTTGGTGCAGGAGCGGGTGTCGATACAACAGCCATTTTAGGGGCTGCTACTTTCACCACTGGTTTCTTTGCTGCGGGTTTCTTCTTAGCAACAACTTTCTTTTTCGCAGCTTTCTTCGCGGCCTTCTTCACAACCTTCTTCTTGGCTGCTTTCTTAACAGATTTTTTGGCTTTCGCTTTTCCTTTCTTGGCTGCTTTTTTTGCTTTCTTTGCCATGGTACAAGGGGGTTTAAATTTTTTTTTGGAGTTACAAGGTTTATAGATTTTTCAAAATCCTCTGAAATTTAATTAAGAGTTTGTTTGGAATGGCATCAATTGAAGAAATTTTTTTTTGATAGAGTGAAACTTATGTATATCAAAAGGTCTCGATCGGAAAGATTTTTAAAAATAAAATTAGCCTTCCTATTTTGTTTTTAGCAAAATACTAAATATTTTAGCATTTTAATTCTTAAAGAAAACCACTATGAACCCAGACGCAAAAGAGAAACTCAAAGCGCTTCAACTCACTATCGATAAACTTGAAAAGACATACGGAAAAGGCACCGTAATGAAATTGAGTGATGAAAAAATTATGGATGTGCCGGCCATTTCCACTGGTTCGTTGGGCCTCGATATTGCTCTTGGTATTGGTGGTATTCCACGAGGTCGTGTTACCGAAATTTATGGACCCGAGTCATCTGGGAAGACTACGCTTACTATGCATTGTATAGCTCAAGCGCAGAAGAAGGGCGGGCTGGCGGCGTTCATTGATGCTGAACATGCTTTCGATAAATCGTATGCAGAGAAATTGGGCATTGACACAGAGAACTTATTGATTTCACAACCCGACAATGGTGAGCAAGCTTTGGAAATTGCAGAGCATCTTATCCGTTCAGGAGCCATTGACATCATTGTTATTGACTCAGTTGCGGCTCTCGTTCCAAAGGCAGAATTGGAAGGTGAAATGGGCGAAAGCAAAATGGGATTGCAGGCCCGCTTGATGTCACAGGCATTGCGAAAATTAACTGGCACAATTAGTAAAACAGGATGTGCTTGTGTATTTATTAACCAGCTTCGCGAAAAAATCGGGATTGTTTTTGGCAACCCTGAGACAACGACAGGTGGTAATGCTCTAAAGTTCTATGCATCTGTTAGGTTAGACATTAGGAGAATAGGTCAGATCAAAGAAAGCTCTGATGATATTACGGGCAACCGGGTGAAGGTGAAAGTGGTAAAAAACAAAGTGGCTCCTCCCTTCAAGGTGGTAGAATTTGATATCATGTATGGCAAAGGCATTTCTAAGTCAGGGGAGATTGTGGACATAGGAGTGGAATTGAATGTTATTCAAAAATCCGGCTCCTGGTTTTCATACAACGGTAACAAATTAGGTCAGGGCCGTGACTCAGTGAAGCAACTTATTGAAGATAATCCTGAGTTGATGGACGAACTCGAGAAAAAAATCAAAGAAAAAATGTCATCAGGAGTCGAATTGAAGAAAGAAGAAGAGTAAACCTGTTTCCTTACCTAGATTGGGTACTGCAACTAAGTTGGAGTACCCATTTTTTTTGACTTTCAAATCTCTGAGACGCACATTCCGTCGATACTCATAACAAAAAATTCGTTACTTTTCGTTGGGAAACCACACTTTGGCCATTGGCCTAAATTCTTCATTTCACCAAACAGATCAAACTAATGAAAATCGATAGTCTTATTCTTATTGTGTGCCTGATTTTTGTTTCGTTATTGGCCGATGCTCAGGCTAAGTACGACAAAATGGTGGCTGCTTCTGAAGCAGCTTACGAAACTGGGGATTACAAGAAAGCTATTTCCAGCCTAGAAAAATTTAAGAAAAAGGCATTTAAGAAATTGGGTCCACAAAACGCCTACACACCTACCTATTATTTACTCACCGCCAAATACCTCCTTGCTTCTGGTAAGATTAAGGATTTTGAAACCAATGCTCAAACCGCTATTTCATCTAGTATTCTTAATAATAAAGAGACTAGCGAGAAGCATGGGCAGCTGCTTTCTGATGTAGCGGAGTTGTACGTCCTCAATGGTTCATACCGTGTCGCCAAGGAATATTTGGAGCAGTCTAAAAAGGTCTTAGAGGCCGGGGCGTTCATGACAGAGTCAAATAAAGCGAGATGGAACTTGTTACTGGCCGAGGTACTCACAGGTCAGGGGTATTACAAGGAGGCGTTGAGCACCCTTCGAGATCATGGAAACTATTTTTCAACACGGGCGGTGAAACAAGAAACTTATGTGGATGACAAGGGAAATTTGAAAAGTAGAAAGATTCCTGAATTCGAGTTGCAAACTCGCGGTCGCGAATATGCCAGATGGTTAACAGATGTGGGAAATGCCTTTCGCAACCAAGGTAATTTTAATAGTGCGGACTCGGCTTTTACATCTGCCGCTCGATGGATAGATAAGAATTTGGGTCGTGCAGATTTTGCTTATGCAAAGAATCAGTTTTATCACTCCAACCTAATGGTTGAAAATGGATTAGAGCTTGATCGTGACTTTCCGAAAGGAACCGGGTATGATGAAGCTCTTAATAACTTGTTGACCTCTCATACAAATACGCATTACCTGGCTGCCTCTATTTATGAAGAATACCTCAAACGGTTACTTGCTCAAGGTGTCATAGCCCGGTATCAAAATTTGAAGCTGGAATATGAAAAAATGATTAATAGAAATTACAAAAACAGTGCTTACATAGCTCGTTTGAAAGCGGTGGAATTTGATGCTAAACTGGACATGGACAGAACAAAGAACCTGGAGAGCAACGCGAGCAAAATGTTAACACAAACCGTAGAGCTTCCACGAAACAATATTGTAACCGTGCACATATTGGACTTTCTCTACGGCTTGGCTATTTATAAAAAGAATTATGCCAATGCCGAAAAATACCTAGCTGATATTGTAGATATCAAATCCGATTTGTTTGGAAAGGATTCTCCAGAAACACACTTAGCAAGAATTAAGATGGCCAATTTTTATTTGGATTATACTAACCGAATTGCGGAGACCGGTAAAATTTATGACGAGAGCTTTACCAACGTGGTTGAAAAAGAAATTGCCACGAGTCATAAAGATATGCTTGAGATTTTGAACCACATGGCCAACTTCTATGAACTGACTGACAAATATGAAAAAGCAACTGCATCATTAGAAAAAGCGAAGAATGCGGCGCGCACTAAATACGATTACAATGATTATTTATATGGCGCTGAACTCACGAACAATGCGAAGATTCAAATCAAATTAGGACAGTATGAGCAAGCGGAGCAGAGTTTGACAGCGTCATTAAAAATTTTGGAGAACTTCCGAAAGGACGACGACAAGAAAGGCTATTTAGTAGATGCACTCGAGACACAAGCTGTGCTTTTTGGCATTAAAGGATTGTTTGATGATGCAGAAGACAATCTTGACCGGGCTGATAAAATTATTTCTAAGGCCAATCGAATGATTGTTATTGACCAGGCAGTGGCAGCGCGCGAATTATCGAGTTTATATATTCAGCTTGGTCGTTATTCCGATACTGAGGAGCTACTGGAATCAACGATCAGGGATTTTGAAAGTACGTTCGGTCCCAGTTCGCTGCGATTGATCGACCCTTTAGTGAACGAAGGCAGGCTGATGCTAGCAAAAGGTGATTATACCGAAGCTCAAAAAACAGCTTCGCGTGCCAAACGAATCGCCTTAGATGTCTACAGTGAAAAATCAACCAAGACTGCTCCCGTGTTTTTGCTGTTGGGCGACATCGATTATATTATCGGTGACTACGAAGGGGCAGAAGAAAATTTCCGCAAGGCGATGGAGAGCCAAGAAAAGCAGTTTGGTCATAACCACATTGAGGTTGCCAAGTCGCTATCGCGATTAGCACTTATTAAATTTTATAAAGGTGATAATCCTGCTGAAGTGGAAAAAATGTTGCTTGATGCGCAGAATATTATGGGAAGCCGCTTGGGTAAAGACAATCCCCAATATGCCGATGTGTTGAAAAGTGTGGCCATCCTCAACATTTCCCAAAAAAAATATGGCGGGGCATTTAGTTCATTGACACAGGCAGAACAAATCTGGCGAACCAAAACAGGCAGTAAAAACAATATCAATGCAGCCAGTATATTTACACTAACCGGTGATGTGTACTATCAAATGAAAAATTATCCGAAGGCGGAGGAATTTTATAACAACGCAAAGAGTATTTACGAAAAGTATTTTAGCCGTGCCCATCCTGAATATGTGAAAATCCTCTCCAAGCTGTCGAAGGTGTATTACATGGAGAAGGACTATAAACGCTCCAAACGTAACATCGAGGAGGCACTTAACGACTACGATCTTTTCATCAAGCAATATTTCCCCGCCTTGAGCGAGCGAGAGAAGGCAAAATACTGGAATACAATGAAAGGTGATTTTGAATTTTATAATACGCTCGCTTTTGGGCAGCTCGAAGATTTCCGCGACTTGGCCGGCAAAGTGTATAACTATCAATTGCTCACCAAAGCATTGCTCCTGAGTTCATCCATAAAAATCCGTGAACGTATTCTCAACAGCTCGGATGAGACCCTGAAAGCAGCGTACAATGATTGGGTGGTGAAAAAAGAATTTCTTACCAATGCGCTTTCTATGAGCAGTCAGCAATTGGTCCAAAACGGTATTGATCCGGCGGCGTTGGGTGCTGAGGTAGAAAAATTGGAAAAGGAATTAAGTGAAAAATCAGAGTTATTCAGTCAAGGATTTGAAAATAAGAAAATCACCTACGAGAATGTACAGAAATCCATGGGTAAAAGTGATGTCGCCGTGGAAATGGTACGCTATCGTTATTTCAATCACGATTTCACCGATTCGATTATTTATGTTGCCATGTATGTGAAGAACGATAACGCAAGGCCCAAAGTAATTGCATTACCAGAAGGCCAGCGAATGGAGACACGTTTTTTCCACTACTTCCGTAACAGTATTACAAGCAAGCTACCCGATCAGTATTCGTACAAAGTTTTTTGGGAGCCAATCCAGAAAGAAATCGGCCAATATGCAACCATCTTTTTTTCGCCGGATGGAATTTATAACCTAATCAACCTGGAAGCAATTCCAACACCCGATGGAAAATATGTGATCGACAACTCCAACATTGTAATAGTTAGCAACACGAAAGATTTGTATTTGCGTAAGCTTAAGAAGAAAACGGAGTCTTCTAATACAGCGACAATTGTTGGCAATCCTAAGTTTTACCTGGCCTCTTCAGACAACCGAACCATTGCCGATTTGCCAGGTACTGAAAAGGAAGTGAATGAGCTGGAACAGTTATTGAAACAGAAAGGATGGAAGACATCGGAATATGTCGAGTCAACCGCCACTGAAGAACAAATAAAAGAATTACAGAGCCCAAAAATCTTTCATATTGCCACACACGGATTTACTACACCAGCCCTCAGCGAAGACGATGCAAAACAGATGACACAAAGTGAAGCTCAGCTTACTGAAAATCCATTATTAAAAACCGGCTTGTTATTAAGAGGTGCTGGAGACTTGCTCAATAAAACAAAATACAATTATAATTTGGAAAGCGGCATTCTCACTGCCTACGAAGCGATGAGCCTGAACCTTGACAAGACTGATTTAGTGGTGCTTAGTGCATGCGAAACCGGATTGGGTGAAGTCTCCAACGGAGAAGGAGTGTATGGGCTGCAACGCGCTTTTTTAGTGGCGGGTGCAAAAGTATTGATCATGAGTATGTTCAAAGTGGACGATGAGGCCACACAAAAACTGATTCTTAATTTTTATAAAAAATGGCTGACCACCGGCAACATGCGCCAGAGTTTTGTGGATGCTAAAAAAGAATTGCGTGTTGATTATCCAGAGCCGATTTATTGGGGTGCGTTTATGATGATTGGGTTGGATTAATTTTTCTGATGGAATCAATATTCGACCTTTTTCAAAAAATTACTTCTCTTCATAAAGAATTAGAAAACCTCAAGCCTTTGAAAAAAGAAGACCAAGAAAGGCTTTGGAAAAAATTCAGATTGGAATGGAACTACAACTCAAACCATATTGAAGGTAATACATTAACCTATGGCCAGACAGAACTGCTTTTATTTTTTGAAAAGACAACTGGCGATCACGATGCAAGAGAGATTGATGAAATGAGGGGACATGACGTTGCGTTAAAAATGATTGTCGAATATGCTAAGGATAAGTCAAGGGAAATTTCAGAAGCTGACATACGAGAACTGAATAAAATTATTTTAGTGCGCCCATTTTGGTCAAGCGCCCAAACTTTGGATGGACAACAAACCAGAAAATTAATTCAACCTGGAGAATACAAGAAGGAACCAAACTCGGTTCTGCTTCAAAGCGGAGAAATGTTTCATTATACCTCACCGGAAGAGACTCCGGCTAAAATGAAAGAATTGATGGATTGGTATCGCCAAGCCGAAGTTGAAAATAAATCTCATCCAGTAGAGTTAGCCGCTAAACTTCATTATGATTTTGTTAAGATTCACCCTTTTGATGATAGCAACGGAAGAACTTCCAGGCTGCTGATGAACTATGTCTTACTTCGTCATGGTTATCCACCATTGATTGTAAAAACGACTGATAAAAAAGGTTACTTGAATGCTCTCAATCAAGCAGATGTTGGAAATAAATCTGCCTATACAAAGTACATGGGTGAGCAAATGCTTTGGTCGTTGGAGCTGAGTATCAAAGCAGCGAGGGGAGAAAACATTGAAGAGCAAGATGACATTGATAAAGAAATTGAAGTTTGGAAGAAAGGTATAAAAAATAAGGAAAAGGAATCTCCGGTTAAATCGGCAGAGGTTGTAAAGGATATTTATAAAACTACTATCTCGCCATTAGTAAGAGAGGTTTTTCAGAGGCTCAAAATCTTGGATGACATATTTGCATACCGGAGCATGCATATTCAATTCAATCTTTCTGGAAATACTCACACCCTTGTGTCGCAAGAAAATATAACTGCTATTGATTGTGAGAAAATGGAATTGAGCTTCAATACCCTAGTTGAAAGCCAACGAAGCGTACCTAATTTTACTCAATCGACCAGTCTATTAACGTTGAGTATTTCATTTCAAGGCCTTAAGGAAAACTTGAAAGAAAGTGTTAACGTTAGTTCTTTTCTGGGTATTGGATTTAATGTCTACTCCTACGATATATTTGAGTCTGATCCAAATGTATCGATTTATAAAAAATTATATTCTGAGCTTTTAAGCGATAAAGAAATAAGTGTGATTGCACACAGATGCCTTGAAGTAGCTTTTGGTAAATTGAAGTCGATAACAGAGCAAATCCGGAAAAGATAGCTGACTTGCAGCAGCTGATGACGCTTGTCTCGCGCTTCGCCATCTAAATTTTATTAATTTCACTTGTAACATCTCACTTCTCATTCCGTCTTGCCTTTGATACGATGAACCTCGAAGACTTTGAAACCCGGGTGCTGCCCGCCAAAAACAAGCTTTACCGCTTTGCTTTCCGTTTGCTCGGAAGCAGCGAAGAGGCCAAGGATGTTGTGCAAGAGACGATGATCAAAGTGTGGAACGGGCGCGACCTCGCAGAAGTGCAAAACATGGAAGCCTGGTGCATGCGCATCACCAAAAATCTATCGCTCGACAAGCTGCGAAGCAAACAGCGCAAGTCGACTGACTCGATAGGAGAAGGATTTGAAGTTCGTCAGAATGATTTATCGCCTCATGATAAAACGGAATTAAAAGAAAGTATGAAACGAATCGATGAATTGATGACGCAGCTGCCCGACAAACAACGACAGGTAATGCACTTGCGCGATATTGAGGGGCACAGCTACAATGAAATTTGTGAAATACTGGAACTGGACATGAGCCAGGTGAAAGTGAACTTGTTTCGCGCGCGTAATGCCGTGCGAGAAAAACTAATTAAACTCAACGCGTATGGACTCTAAGCGAATCGAAAAGTTGCTGGAGAAATACTGGAATGCGGAAACTTCGCTGGAAGAAGAACAAGAGCTGCATCAGTTTTTTCAAGGCAGCGATGTTCCTGAAAATTTAAAGGAGACGGCTGTGCTCTTCCGTTATTTTGAAACGGAGAAGAGCCGCACGCTTAACGAAAAATTTGATGCAGCTGTAACAAAACAAATTAAGGAGCGTCATAATGGAAAGATTGTTTCAATGACAAATTGGTTTCAAATAGCAAGAGTGGCAGCAGGGGTTGTAGTGGTTGTTGCAGCTATTTATATGATCGGGCATGAAGTGCGCAAGTCATCGCCCAATGAAATAACAGACACGGAGAGCGATCCAAAGCTTGCCTTTGAACAAACTAAAAAAGCGTTGATGATGATCTCGAAGAATTTTCATAAAGCACAAAATGAAGCAAGCAAGATCAACTTGCTGAATGAAGCGGAAGAAAAAATTCAACGAAAACCTCAAGCAGACAAGCAAAAGAAAGTAAACATCTAAAAAGAAATTAAAAAACTAAAATTAATTACAGCTATGAAAAAGTTAATGATGGGCGTGGTGATGATGGTATTGTCGGTAGCAACTTATGCACAGGGGGACGCCATTGCGAAATTTTTTACCAAATACCAGGACGATGAAACATTTACACAAGTGAAAGTAAGTCAAAAAATGTTTGGCCTGTTTACGAACATGGATGTAGATAAACCTGAGGACAAAGAGGTGCTGGACGCTATCAGCAAAATCCAGGGGCTGCGAGTGTTGGCTAAACATGAAACCCGCGACTCCCGTACCTTATACAAAGAAGCGTTGGCGGTGATCCCCAATAACTACGAAGAGCTGATGAGCGTGCGTGACAAGGACAAGGACATGAAGTTCTACATCAAAGAAATCAGCGCTGGTAAAATTGGTGAGTTGGTAATGGTGATGGGCGGCAATGATGAGTTTATGTTGCTCAGCTTGTTCGGAGAAATTGACCTAAAGAAGATTTCACACATTGGTAGAAAAATGAATATTGAGGGACTTCAAAATTTGGAGAAAATGAAAGACGGTCATAACGACCATAAAGACAAAAAGAATTAATTTTTGTAACCAGCCACAAGTTACTCGCGTTAAGCCAGTAGCTTGTGGTTTTTCTTTTGATTTCACTTTTCAAACCCACGTCAATGAAACTATTAATTATTTTGCTTGCGCTTCCGGTTTTTGTTTTGGCACAAACTAAAACAACTGAAGAGCTCGACAAAAAATACGAAGGCCTCTCGCTGTATTTTTATAAGAATACGCTGCGCATGCTTAACCAAAGCGATAACAAAGATTTTGATGAGCTGATCAAGGACATTGAGAAGATGAAATTTTTGATGATCAATAAAACCAAAAGCAAGTTTGCCGATGTTGACTACAAGAAATTGAAGTCGAGCTATGGATCTGAGCAATATGAGGAGATGATGACCAGTCGTTTTCAAGGAAAAAACTTTGATGTGTACATCAAGCAGGATGATGGCCGCGTGAAAGGAACAGTGATTATGGCCAGTGATTCAACGAATTTATATGTACTGGATATTCTCGGTCGGGTTGCGCTAGATAAAGCTACTTCTCTCTTCAGCACGTTGAATCAAAGCACTGACATTGGTCAGCGCGTGAGAGATTTTGTGAGCAGTGACGATAAGTCGAAAGACAAGAAGAAAAACCACGGTGTAAAAATCGATTAATACATTAAGACTAATCACAATCACATTGGAAACAGTTTTATCTACCGACAAGCTCACCAAATATTTTGGAAAACTTTGTGCTGTCAACCGGCTTGACCTTGAAGTGAAACGCGGACAAGTGTTCGGTATGCTTGGCCCCAACGGCAGCGGCAAAACGACAACACTGGGTATGCTGATGGGTGTAACCAACCCGACATCAGGAAGTTTTACTTGGTTTGGTGAGCCAGCCACTAACATCACTCGAAAAAAGATAGGAGCCGTATTGGAGCATCCAATTTTTTATCCATACCTCAGCGGTCAAAAAAACCTTGAACTCAATGCGATGATCAAAGGTGCTGATCCGGCTAATATTCCAAAAGTGCTGGAAGTTGTTGAATTGAGCCAACGGAGAGACGATAAGTACAAAACCTATTCGCTTGGTATGAAACAGCGATTGGCGATTGCTTCTGCTTTGGTGAGTGACCCAATCATTCTTATTTTGGATGAACCGACTAACGGCCTGGATCCGATGGGTATTGCTGAGATTCGCGAGATCATCAAACGGATTGCTGCGGATGGAAAGACCATCATTCTTGCCAGTCACTTGTTGGATGAAGTACAAAAAGTGTGTACGCACTTTGCTGTTTTGAGAAAGGGAACATTGGTGCATAGTGGGCCGGTAGATGATGTTGGCAAAGGAGAGGAAACTGTTGAAGTGGTTGCCTTTCACGATGACCTCAATCACATTTTGCACGAGTTCCGCGGCTCGCTTTCTGTGAAATCAGAGAATGGGAAATTCCAGGTACGGATGCGCGATGGTTTTCATAGTGGTGATTTGAACAGATTTCTTTTTGAAAAGGGAGTTGTTGCTTCCCATATTTTAACGCAAAAGAAAAGTTTAGAGAAACAGTTTTTGGAAATATTGCAAGAGACACCACAAGAAGTGAAACGTTAATTCAGAGACACAAGACGTAAGACATTAGACATAAAAACATGCTGCACCTTCTAAAAATCGATTTGAAAAAACTCACCAGCTACCGCACGTTTTGGGTAGTGTGTGGACTTTATTTCTTTACGCTTGCTTTTGTTACCGCGAGCGGTATGGAGTTTTTGAAGTGGATTGCCAGCTTTATTGAAGGATTTGGCCAAAAAATAAATATTGACCGAATTCCTCTCTATCATTTTCCTGATGTCTGGCAGAACCTAGTGTACATAAGCGGCCTTTTCAAAATTGTGTTGGCCATCATGGTGGTGATTTCAATTACCAATGAATATCAGTACCGAACCATCCGACAAAACATTATTGATGGAATGAGCCGTTGGGAGTTCTTGAAATCTAAAATCCTCACGAATGTTCTTTTTAGTTTGATGAGTGTAACCATGGTTTTTGTCATCGCGCTGGTGACTGGCATGATCTATTCTCCGCAGCTTAGCCCCGCAGATATTTTTAGCGATCTTGAATTCTTTCCAGCCTATTTCCTGGAGATTTTTGCTTTTCTTTCTTATGCCCTGATGTTAGGCATTTTTGTGCAGCGCTCGGGCCTCACTATTATTTTATTGTTGCTTTCGCACATGATCGAAGCGATTATCAAAGTAAATGTTCATGATCCAGTACGATGGCTTAGAGATTTCTTCCCGATGCAATCCATCAGTAATTTGGTGTCACTGCCTTTTGCTCGCTATGCTTTTCAGGAGATTCAAGACTATGTAGCCGTTAGTGCGGTACTTGTAGCGCTCGCTTGGACATTCCTGTTTAACTACTTTGCTTATATGAGGCTAAAGAAATCAGATATCTGACATTGTTGGGTTTAGAACAGCCAACTTAAACGTAATTTGTTTTCAATCCCCAGAATGTTTTTCTTCGGGCGATGAATGCTAAAAGCCCGTTGTTTAAAGTTCCGTTTCGTTATGGTTTAGTTGGGGGAGTGATCGGCTCTATTGTTATTGCTGTTCTCTACTTCATTGGGCGTCATCCTTTTCTGCTTTCGATTATTTTCGATTTTAGGATTATTCTGTTTGGGGTGTTTATTTTTTTTAGTTTAAAAGAACTGCGCGACTATTACCTGCAAGGAGTACTTTTCTTCTGGCAGGGTATGATTGGCAGTTATGTATTCCTTACTACCTCAGCGTTGATTGGGTCGGTTTTTACCTGGGGTTTTGCCAAGTGGAATAGTAATTTTCTATCTTCCTACATTGGAGAAAAGCAAACACAGCTGATCAGTTATAAAGAAGAATTCATTACCAGCATTGGCGCTGATGCGTATAATCAGCAATTGACCCGACTGCCACTTACCTCGCCATTGGTTTTAGCAGGCGACTACTTTTTGAAAAGTATGATTATCGGCCTATTTTTGGCTATCATTATAACAGTGATTTTACGCAAACAACCTAAAACAGAATAACATGGAAAACCAAGAATCGGCAACCCCAGCAGTAACAACCCGGTCGGCAGGCATTCGCTACGGATTGATCATGGGTGTGTTCTCAATTGTTTATTTTCTCGTGCTTAATACGCTAGGAGCAGACATCACCCAAGGTCCGGCAAGTTGGGGAAGATATGTGTATTGCGCAGTGTTTATTTTTTTAGCGCAAAAATATTATAAAGACAATGGTGACAGCTTCATGTCTTACGGCCAGGGAATGGGAATTTCATTTTGGATGGGATTGCTCTCTGCTGCTGTTTCAAGTCCCTTCACCTATGTGTATGTAAAATTTATTGACCAGGGATTTATTCAGCAGGTAATGGATCGCACCCGTGAGGGGATGGAAGATAAAGGTACGATGAGTGAAGAACAGATTGATCAGGCGATGGCTATAACTTCCAAATTTATGACTCCTGAAATGATGTTGATATTTGGAGTTGTATTTGGAATTTTAGGCACTGTTATTATTGGTTTGATCGTGACGATCTTCACCCAAAAGAAAAATCCCGAGCCGTTCGTTTAAACTTAGTGACGTTGGATATCTCTCTTATTATTCCTGCCAAGGACGAAGAACAATCAATTCCTGAACTAACACAATGGATAAGCCGTGTGATGCAAACGCACGGCTTTTCATATGAAGTGATTTATATCGATGATGGCAGCACCGATGAAACATGGTGTCAGATAAAAAAAGCGAGCGGAGCAAATCCTTCGATAAGAGGATTAAAATTCAATCGCAATTTTGGTAAATCGGCAGCGCTGCAAATGGGTTTCAAAGCTGCCCAAGGTGATGTGGTGATCACCATGGATGCCGACTTGCAGGACAGCCCGGATGAGATCCCTGGACTTTACAAGTTGATCAAAGAACAAAAATTTCATTTGGTGAGTGGCTGGAAGAAAAAACGTCACGACCCGATTTCGAAAACGTTGCCTTCAAAGTTTTTTAATTACGTAACGCGAAAAATTTCAGGCATTAATCTTCATGATTTTAACTGCGGATTGAAAGCGTATGACGTTCGTGTGGTGAAGAATATTACTGTGTATGGTGAGATGCACCGCTACATTCCGGTGCTGGCCAAGTGGGCGGGCTTTACCAAGATCACTGAAAAAGCGGTTGATCATCGCGAGCGAAAATATGGTCACAGCAAGTTTGGATGGGAGCGATTTGTGCGTGGCTTTTTGGATTTGCTCTCTATTACTTTTGTCGGACGATTTGCGAAACGCCCGATGCATTTTTTTGGAGCGTGGGGAATTATTTCGTTCTTACTGGGTTTCATTTTAACAGTGATGATCCTTTGGGAGAAACTAGACTCCGTTTGGATTTCCAAAGTGCCATTGAAACGGGAGATAGCGGAACAACCTATCTTTTATCTTGCCCTTGTTGCTTTAGTAATTGGTGTGCAGCTTTTTCTTACGGGATTTCTTGCAGAACTACTGGCCCGCCAGTCGGTATCGAAGAAGGACTATCTCGTGATTGAGAAAGTTTAAAATTCGTAAACAGTGCTTCATCGTTCTAATGAGAATAATTCAACTTCTAATTTCGATCACATTGCATCGAAACTAAACTTGTTCGGGGGAATGCTAATGATTTATTACACATTTAGACCTCTAGCCGAAGATTTCTTTTTGCATGACACTACTTTATTAATCCAAATTGTATTTGCTTGCTTTACTTTGTATTTCATAACTGGTTTTATTTTAGTGTTCAAAAGAATTAGAATTGAACCAAAGAAACATTTTGACGTAGTTTTTGCAGCACTTGGAATAATTCTAATTTCTGAATCAATTAACTTGTTTGCTTAGTTCCCCTTACAATAATTTTGAACTTTATTTCACTTACTTTTGTCTCTCGTTTATAATTCGTTCTTTGATGGTTGGTTGTGAACTGCGGCAGGGATAGAAGCGAAAAGCCCGAAGCGCGTTGGAACATGGCGTTGACGGACTTGTAGCGGATAGCCCGTTAAGCCGCCCAAAACTTATAACCGATAACTTTTAACTTTACAACTAATACCGGGGCTGACCGGTTTTGACAGGATGTGCGGGGGTGTATGCCAGCATGCAGGCTCGTGGGATGAGAGCCTTGAAAGATAGTCCTACAATCTACGTGGCGAAAATACTTACGCCATGGCTGCTTAATCTGACCTAAGGTTAGACAAGCTTATCCGCTGATAAGATCGGTGGAAGCCATCATCGCCCACACTTCTGTTCAGCGAGTGTGGATATGCGGTGTCGAAAGCACGAACTGGGCCTTGCTGTGTTGCGCAGCGATGTCGAGACAACAGCAACTACGGAATGATTTAGGATGTTGATGGCCTTGTTACTCCCGACAATTAAAATCAACTAAGCATGTAGAACGTACACGTTCGTCTTCTCTGGACCAGGGTTCGATTCCCTGCAGCTCCACAATTACCTCACCAAATGAGAGCAAAAACTCAAATCCGTAAGGCGGTTGAGCTTTTTGGTTTTAAAGGCACACCAAATCATTCAACTTTTTGCAACCCGTATGGGAAATTCGGTGCACTTTAAAATTCAAATCTGGAGTGCACCGAATTGCACTAAAACTAGCTGATGATGGGCAGTTCAATAAATGAACATCTTGTATACAGCGAAATAAAAAATCAATTTTCAACCCTGAATCGGAGCAATTATGAGCGACATGATCTCCACTCTTTTCTATGTCAGAAAATCAAAAACCAAATCAGTTAGAGTAGATTCCAATTTACTTAAGAGTAACTGCAGACGGCCAGCACTTCGAGGCCGAGAGGGGTCGGTAGGATTAGAGATTAGTATAGACGCATTTGCAAAGCACTGGCATGGAGTGAAAGAGAAACCAAGAATTGCTCGAAATTTTCCAACATCATAACAATCAGGTGAAATAGCTTGTCTGTCAGCAGTACTCATTCTCCACAAACAGAAGGTACCGAACCACGCTTGATCTACGGCTGCTGAAAGATTTAATACTTTTCCGGGGAGAAGGAATTTTATTCGTTTTCAAAAAATATATCCAGTAATGATACCTATAAGTATTCGTTAATCCATTGGCTCTCTCCTTGCCCTTTGAATATTCCGAAAACCAAATTCTATTTTTAAACTCTTTCCCTCTCACCTGAAATGGTGAATTTCTGATTTCACCCGATTTTAAAAAAATCCCCTTTTCAGGGGAGAGAGTTGAGCCCGGCCTCAATCAATTTTGAGAAAAAATAAACACACATGAAAAAACGAATCATCCAAGACGTACTCTCTTTTAGTGTCGTGATTTTTCTCCTCACGATTTACTCGTGTAAGAAAGATAATCCTGCTCCGGTCATGCAAGATCCTACTCCCGTGCTTACCTTTGCCGCGGGCCCTTACAACTGTTCCGTGAGCTCCAGCATCGCTTGTATCTGGGATGCCACTTCTTCGGTTCCAACCGGAGGTGCTATTACTTATTCTGTCGACCCTTCTTCCGTAGCGACGATCAACGCTTCCACCGGAGCCATCACTGCGATTAGCCCAGGCACGGCCACGGTTACAGCAACGCAAGCCGCGCTGGCGGGAAAAAATGTTTCGACCAAAGCTACTTACTCGCTTACCGTTACAGGGTTGTCGATCACCACCTTCACTCCTGCTTTTGGTGGCGTGGGATACGCTGTCACGATCACCGGAACTAACTTCGATGGCATTATAGCCGCAAACAACGTAGTTACCATTAATGGTGTCACCACGGCCACACCCACCAACATTTCTACTACTTCCCTTACCGTGCTTGTTCCTAAAGGTGCAACAGGAACTGGAGACATTAAAGTACAGGTAGGAAAGCAAACCGCTAGCAAAGGAACTTTTACTGAATACGCTACCGTAACAACATTCGCCGGCGATGGCTCGCAAGGCGCTGAAGATGCAACGGGTTTAAAAGCTGAATTTTTTAGTCCGGCTCACCTTACGCTCGACAACTCAGGAAATATTTTAGTAGCTGATTATGGTAATGCACTCATTCGATCGATAACAACTGATGGCGTGGTAACAACCGTAGCTGGAAATTCTTCAGAGTTCTCTGAACCTTGGGGAATTGCTGTGAACAGAAATTCCGGAAAAGTCTATGTAAGCGATCGCGCCAAAAATCTTATTAAGAGTATTAATCTGTCCAACGGTGTTGTAAGCACTTATGCTGGTAGTTTTTACAGTGGTGATGGACACAACACAGGCACCAACGTGACCGATGTACAATTTGATCGCCCGCAAGGGTTGGCAATCGATGTTTTTGATAACATCTTCGTTGCTGACTATTGGTATTCATTGATTCGCGAAATCGCTTCGGCTGGATACGTTTTTGAGGTGGCTGGAAATGCAACTTCATCTTACGTGAATGGAACTGGCACTAACGCGGGCTTCTATTTCCCTGATGGAATTGCAGTGGAGCCCAACGGCAATTTTCTGCTGGTTGCCGACAAAGTAAATAATTGCATTCGGAAGATTACCATTCAGGGCACAATTGCCACTAGCACTTTTGCAGGAGCAAGTGTTGCTGATAACGGTGCAGGTGGAATAACAGACGGCACTGGTACATCGGCCCGATTCAGTTACCCTTCTGGACTGGCGATGGATGCTGCGGGCAACGCCTATGTTGTAGATAACAACAATGGTGGCAATGGGTTGGTTAGAAAAATTACTCCTGCCGGTGTAGTGACTACATTGGCCGGTAGTACTTCTGATAATGTACACTATCTTGACGGCCTTGGACCATTCGCAAGAATCTATGCACCGGTTGGGATTACCGTAGCAGCAGATGGAAGCGCGATTTATGTATCTGATGGCACCAACCGAATTCGTAAAATCGTGCCGTAACCGGCAATACTAAAATTGCTCATAGAAAAGAGCCGTCTCAAAAATCTGAGGCGGTCTTTTTTTATTTTGGATAAAGAGAGTGGGTAGATTTAAGATGAATAAAAAAAAGGGACTTCAAATCAGGCATCCATTTTTGCCAGATTGTGCGCTAATGAGAGCAATCCTGTTTCTATTTCTACTTTATCGATTCCTTTGAGCATAAAAGTGCTTGAAGTTTTGTTAGGCTTGAGGTTAGCAAACACTGGTTCTATATCGGCAGGTCTTCGTTTACGATAGAAGTAGCCTTCGATTTTGTACTTCTTCAATAGTGGGCAATTCTGTTCAGAACCATAACCCGCATCGGTTGCGCCTCTTTCATCGCTTGATTGTAGAAGGAGACTCCTCCCATTTTTCGTTGTAATTTGATTACACCTTTTTTGTTTTGCCATAGTTTAAAAAATTAGTTATCAAACCTGTTCACCGCACAGTCTAACTTCCGTAAAACGGAAAAACCCAGGAGTTACCCGAGGCCTTTCGTTACACAAACCTAAACCCTTAGATTAATATAGCCATACTAGTCAGTGCACCTGCAACCTTCAGATTTGAGGCTTCCATAGCTTGCTGGTTCAATTCAAAACGCAGTTTCTCGTCTACCGTTTTGAAATTGATGCAGCTACCTCTTGAGCCTAAACCGGCACGGTCGGTCACCACCAATGTTCCTTTTCCTCTTACTTTATTATTAACTGCATCAAACTCCTCACTCTTACTTTTATCGATGAATACTACTTGACAATCTGTTATCTCTGATGCATTATTGAATTTCTTAATTACATAAGTTTTAGCGCCTTTCGGTTTGCCTGAATACCAGGCGGTAAGTGTCTTATAGATTTCTGGATTTCCAACGACGCCAATAACGAACTCTTTGCTGTTGTCATTAGCCGGCCACTGAATATACTTCACGAAATTAAAAACCATCATGGAGTACACTTCGTGCATCGGGCGCTCTTGCGAAAATGCTGCCGAGCTCACCATCATTACCAATCCTGCTAATACTACTTTTGCTGTTTTCATGTTATTTTTCTTTTGTTTGTGTTTGATGATACAAATGTATACTGCGCCTCTGGTTTAGATTGTCTAACCTCAATAGGATGTTTTCTAATGTAAGTTTTCTTATGGCTGAAGTAAGCGACTTGTAGTTAATTTGTGAAAAGAGTTACAGACAGGATTTTTATTCTTTGATTAGCTACCCTGAAAAATATTCTTTGGATTTTATTTCTCGGCTTATTTGCGTTAGGAAAATCTTTTATGTCATTTTAGGTAAATTTCTTTGCCATCCGGTTCATACCTTATTTTAAACAAGGGAATAGCTTAATTGAGAAGAGAAATTATCCTTCATTAAATCCAGAAACTCCACCTGAAATAATGAATTTCATGGCTGCGGTTCCTGGCACATTCAGGGGTTTAACATTCTCCTTGGGCACTACGAAGTGATCACCTGCCACTGCATACGATTGCGGAAAGTAAACAACCACCATATCCTTTAATCCTAACTCAGAAAGATCAGATTGAGTGATGAAGCCGACACGGTGTAATTGATTCTCTTTATTAATAGTAACCAACACTGGCCGGTCGAACTTTTTCTTATCGCCTACAAAAGCTGCAAGCAAATCTTTAATAGAAGAATAAACCAGTTTCACTAATGGGATCCTATTGACTAAATGATCGAACCATTCGCCCATCCTTCGGAATGCAAAAATGGAAGAGAAATATCCGAAGATGGTGATGGCGGTTAGAATAATGACGAAACCAAGTCCTGGATAGGGCAGATTTAGTCGACTATCTAACCACCGAAAGGACATATATATAAAATAGGCGGTAGCGATCAAAGGCACAATGAAAATTGTGCCGCTGAAAAAATACCTGATGATTCTGCGAAAGAAGCCGTTCATTTAATAAAAGTAATGATTATCGACTAACGATTTTGCCGTCAAGCCAGTTCAAAATTTCATTTCCATTTTCAAACCAGTTGATTTCGCGATCACGAAGAAACCAGGTCAGCTGTCGTTTGGCATACCTCCGTGAATTTCGCTTAAGTAGACGAACCGCTTCCTCGTAGTCGTAAAGCCCATCGAAGTAATCAAAGATTTCACGATAACCAACTGTTTGAAGTGCGTTTAGGTTTTTGTTAGGATAAAATTCTTTGGCTTCATCAATCAATCCGTCCTTGATCATTTTGTCCATCCGCGAGTCGATGTGTTCGTATAACTGTTCTCTGGGAATGTTCAATCCTATTTTGATGACTTGAAATGGGAGTTCCACTTTTTTATTAACCCGAAGGGAATTCATTGATTTACCTGAGGAACGAACAAGCTCAAGAGCACGCATAAGCCTTTGTGGATTTTGCTGATCAACCGAAGAGAAATAATCTGGATCAACTTGTTCAACCTCTTGTTGTAACCAGGCCAAGCCGTTGGTTTGATATTCTTCAGTAATTTTTTTTCGCAGCCCCTCAGAAACTTCAGGCATCTCATCAAACCCTTCCAAAGCAGCCTTTATGTAAAGACCTGATCCACCCACCATCACCAGTTGATTGCGCTTTTCGAATAATTGATGAATAAGAGCAATTGCATCTCGTCCATATTGACCGGCATCATAATTTTCATGAATGGATTTATTACCGATAAAATGATGAGTTATTCTTTTTAATTCTTCAGGTGATGGTTTGGCTGTACCAATATTCATTTCTTTAAAAACCTGGCGAGAATCTGCAGAGATAATTTCAGTATGCAGTTTTTCGGCCACCGAAATAGCAGCTGCAGTTTTGCCTACGGCTGTTGGCCCTACGATGACGATCAGCTTTTTCACCCTGTAAAAGTAGGGAAATTCGTTCCGGATGGCTAAAATCGACAATTGCTGCATTCCGTTTTCATCCGTAACTTGCGGGCAAACCACTACATTGAAATGATAAAATATACCACCCAGTTTTTGGCCAAGCTGGAAGATCTGATTGCCGAATCAGATTATATTCTACGCTACGAAAAGGGAAATTTTAAAGCGGGTTACTGCCTGCTGCGCGAGCAAAAAATAATGATCGTGAACAAGTTCTTCACCATGGAAGGGAAAATCAACGCCTTGCTTGAAATCATTAGGATCGTGCCTTTGGAAACTTCCAAATTCAGTGACAAGAATATAAAACTTTATGAAGAGCTGACCAAGGCTGAAGTGAGCATCTGACGGCACAGGTTAACTTATGAAATCTTAAATTTTGAAAATCACATTCCTCGGCACCGGCACCTCGCAGGGCGTGCCCGTGATCGGGTGCGAGTGTGAAGTGTGCCGCTCACTGGACTACCGCGACAAAAGATTACGCGTATCTGTACACTTAGAAATTAATGACACTAGTCTAGTGATTGATACCGGTCCTGATTTTCGCCAGCAAATGCTGCGAGAACGGATTTCCAAATTGGATGCTGTATTACTTACCCACGCTCATAAAGACCATATTGCCGGACTCGATGATGTACGGGCTTTTAACTTTTTGCAAAAGAAAGGCATGCCCATCTATGGAACGACAAAAACACTGGAGCAGGTAAAGACAGAATTTTATTATGCTTTCGAAACACAAAAATATCCAGGCATCCCCATTCTAAATTTGGAGGAAGTGGATGCGAGCGAATTTGAAATAAACGGAATAAAAATTTTGCCGTTGCCTGTGCGACATCTGCATATGCCTGTGCTTGGTTTTCGAATTGGTGATTTTAGTTACATTACCGATGCTAATTTGATCCCTGATGAAACGTTGAAGAAACTGAAAGGCACCAAAGTATTAGTATTAAATGCCCTTCAAAAAGAAAAACATCAATCCCATTTCAACTTGGAGGAAGCTCTTGCCCAGGCAAAGGTTATCAATGCAGAACAAACTTATTTTACACACATCAGCCATAAGATGGGCCTGCACCAATCAGTCAGCAAAGAAATGCCTGACTCCATCGCTTTGGCGCACGATGGCCTCGTTATAACTTTGTAGTTGTGCACAACAATTACTATTTCCTTCGGCAGTTGAGTGCTCAGCTCAATAAGAAAATTGTAGGCTATTCGGTGGTGTCGTGTTTCAGTCAGAATAAAGATGAGTTGATTATTGAACTAAATAATTCTCAAAACTCATTTTTTATCAAAGCTGATTTGATGCCTGGGTTTTGTTGTCTTTCTTTCCCTGAGAGTTTTCATAGAGCGCGCAAAAACAGTATTGATTTATTTAAAGACATCATCTTAAAAAAAATCATTGCCGTAAACCAATTTGAAAACGAGCGAAGTTTCTCAATTGACCTGGAAGATCATCATTCTTTGATGTTTAAAATGCACAATAACTTTGCGAATGTGTTGTACATAAAAAGTGATGTTGTGAAAGAGATTTTCAGAAATCACCTGACAACTGACCTTGAGATTGTGCCAGGGAAAATGCACCGTTCAATTGACTTTAGCAAAGATTTTTTTTTGAAAAGCGGTTCTTCTCTCAGTTCAGTCTATTTCACGTTCGGCAAAATAGTTTGGGATTACCTGGAAGAAAGAAATTTCAGCCAATTGGAAAAGGATAACCAATGGCAGTTGCTTGAGCAGACTTTGCAATTATTAGAAAACCCGAAGTATTATTTAATCGAACGAAAAGGAAAGCTTGTATTCAGTCTTCTTCCCTTTAAAAATGTCATTAAAGAGTTCTCCGATCCTATACTCGCTATCAATGAATTTTCTGATCGGCTCATCCGTAATCAGGTTTTCTTTCAGGAGAAAAGTAACACTCTCCATCAGCTTCAAACAAAATTAAAGGGCAGTGAAAGTTATTTGACAAAGAATAGGCAGAAGTTGAATGAGCTGATCAACGACCATCATTATCAACTTTGGGGTGACTTGATTATGGCCAATTTGAACAACGTAAAAACAGGCCAAGAGAAAATTTCTCTACTAAGCTTTTACGACCAAAGCACGATAGAGATTAAGTTAAAAAAGGAATTAAACCCACAAAGGAACGCGGAGGTATTTTATCGAAAAGCCAAGAATCAACAAATCGAAATCAACAAGTTAAGAGAATCACTCACTCAGAAAGAAAATGAAATTGTAAAACTAAAAACTTGGATTGATTCCTGTGAGCGAACCGATGAATTGATAGAGCTGAAAAAGATAATGGCGGATGCTGGCCTTAACAAAAAGCAAGAAGGCCAGTTAGAGAACCTGCCCTTTCATGAATTTGAATTTAAAGGCTACAAAATTTTAGTAGGCCGAAATGCCGAGGCCAACGATAAGCTCACCTTAAAATATTCTTATAAAGATGACTTATGGCTTCACGCCAAAGATGTGGCAGGGTCACATGTGCTCATCAAATACCAATCGGGTAAAAACTTTCCCAAGGATGTGATTGAATATGCTGCGGGATTAGCCGCATACAACTCCAAAAGAAAAAATGAATCCCTTTGTCCGGTAGCCTTCACTCAAAAAAAATACGTGCGCAAACGCAAAGGTGATCCAGCCGGTATGGTGGTAGTGGAGCGGGAGCAGGTGATTTTGGTGGAACCATTATCCGTTAATCGTTAATCGTTATCAGTTGATTGTGGAAGCTATGGTTCGCTGGTCATTTCATGACCTTCGATTTCAAACGCGACTCCTTTTTTTACTTGAGCCAAAGTTCTATCCAATGTTTCAGTAACAGCACCAGTCTTTACATGATCGTCTGTTATTTCTGCAAATGCTTTTTTGTTCAACTTTTAAAACTTTGTCACTTAAGTTTTGTGTATAAATTTCTCCAAAACAGAGAAATAAAAACACAAACATGCAAGCAAGTCTTTTCATTGATAATTAACGAGAGACTAACAGCTAATAACGAATTTACTTCACCACATTTACCTTAATTGTATTCGTACGTCCCCGTTCGTTAATAGGCATACTGGCAAGTACAATAAAAATATCACCAGACTTCACATGGCCATCACGTTTGAGAATGGTTTCAACATCCGCAATGGTTTCATCCGTGCTTGCCGCTTTATCGTAGTGATAAGCACGCGTTGCCCAAACCAGATTCATCGCATTGAGAATTTCTTTTTTGCTGGTAAAAGCAAAAATGTTGGCGTTGGGTCGGTGTGATGAAGCCTTGTAAGCGCTGTAGCCTTGCAAGGTCATTCCAACAATAGCTTTGGCGTTCACATCCTTAGCCAATTTACAAGCGGTGAGGATTAAACTGTCGCTGGAAAAATTAGGAGACTTTGGATCTGGATCATGAAACTTGAAAAAGATATCGCCTTGTTTTTCGACGGAGCCGATCGTGCGCACCATGCTTCGAATTACTTCAATTGGATATTTTCCTGAAGCTGTTTCTGCCGAAAGCATCAACGCATCAGCACCATCCATCACTGCATTAGCTACATCATTAGTCTCGGCGCGAGTTGGACGGGGATTTTCGATCATGCTCTCCATCATTTGTGTGGCCACGATCACCGGCTTGGCTGCTTTGTTACATTTCTCTACCAATCTTTTTTGGATCATCGGCACTTCTTCCATCCAAACCTCAACACCCAAATCACCACGAGCCACCATTACAGCATCGGTGGCAGCAATAATGGCATCAATATTTTCTAACGCTTCGGGCTTTTCAATTTTTGCAACGATGCGCGTAACCGATTGGTGCTTATTGATGATCTCGCGCAACTCTTCTATATCCTTTGCTTTGCGCACAAACGACAAGGCCACCCAGTTCACTTTATGCTTGAGCCCAAATTCAAGGTCTTTCAAATCTTTTTCTGTCAAGGAAGGAGCTGATACTTTGGAGAACGGAAGGTTGATTCCTTTGCGTGGTTTTAGAGAGCCACCATAAACCACGGTCGTGATCACTTCGATGTCGCGAACTTCTTTTACTTTCAATTCTATTTTTCCATCGTCAATCAAAATCATGTCATCTACTTTCACATCGTGGGGCAGACCTTCGTAAGAGGTACTTACAATTTCGTTGTTACCCATTAACTGGCGAGTGGTGATGATCAATTCCTGCCCTTGTACCAGTTCGACTCCTGGTTGCACATCATTCACCCGGATTTTTGGTCCTTGCAAATCTTGCAACAACGCAACACTCGTTCCTAGCTCTTCATTGAGTTCACGCACGTTGTTAATCACCTTGAGGTGGTCTTCGTGTGTGCCGTGAGAAAAATTTAATCGGAAAACATCTACGCCTTCTTTAAGGAGTGCGCGCAACATTTCTTTGGAGTTGGAGGCAGGGCCTACCGTAGCTACGATTTTGGTTTTGTTGTACGAGATGCGTTCCATCGGTTTTAGAATTGGTTTAGAAAATAAAGTACTCTTTTGTTTTTAGGGCGGCCAAAGGTATAAAAGCCACTAATTCAATGGAAGGAATATTGCGCAAGAGTTCTTGCAAACGATTGCTGTCGGCATAAGCTTCACCATGTGCCAACAAAATAAAGTCAAAATGTGGATGCTCGGGCACTAAAAAGTCTTTTGCGCTACTCTCTTCATTCGGTTTATTCCTAAAAAGCTTCAACGAATTCACTTCACTGATCTGGGCATAATGTAGATAATTATTAACAGCTTTATTTTTGCCCATTATTTCATAGTCCTCCGATTTTACCAATTTACTGCCTAAGACGTGGTTCAATTCCCAAGCTAGCTTATATGCCTTGACCGTTGAAATAATCCCATATAAATCAAAGTCGAATGTGTATTCAATATCGAGGCGTTTTTTTTTCATGAATGGAGTAAGATCATTCGATTATTGAAAAATCGCTGTCTTTTTTATCAAATTTCACGATTGTAGCTGCAAAAGCAAAAAGTTTGACAATCTCCCCCCAAATCCCTTTCTTTGCATCGTTTTTTGAATCTCTAAACCATACAATCATGTCTGAAATTGCACAAAAAGTAAAGCAGATCATCATCGACAAGCTAGGCGTTGAAGAATCGGAAGTGACCCCTGAGGCAAGCTTCACCAACGACCTTGGCGCTGATAGTCTCGACACCGTTGAACTCATTATGGAGTTTGAAAAGGAATTCAACCTTTCTATTCCAGATGATCAAGCAGAAAATATCGCTACTGTAGGTCAGGCGATCTCCTATTTAGAAGAAAACGTGAAGAAATAATCTATACTTCCCGCCACCGCATGACTTTCAAACGAGTAGTAATTACAGGCGCTGGCGCCCTGACTGCCATTGGCAACACACTCCCAGAATATTGGGAAGGTTTGAAAAATGGAAAAAGTGGCGCTGCCCCCATTACGAAGTTTGATACCACCAAGTTCAAAACAAAATTTGCTTGCGAGGTAAGAGGTTTTGATCCTGAAAAATTCATTGACCGAAAAGAATCACGGAAGATGGATCCGTTCACGCAATATGCGATGGCGGTGGTTGATGAAGCAATAAAACATGCCAACCTTCCGTTGGCCGACTTAGATCCCGACCGGGTTGGTGTGATCTGGGGATCGGGCATCGGAGGGTTGCTTACTTTTCAGGAGGAGATGAGATCGTATGCAGCCGGTGACGGTACCCCACGATTCAATCCTTTCTTCATTCCTAAAATGATTCCTGACCTGAGTGCAGGTCATATTTCTATCAAGTACGGATTTCGAGGACCTAATTTTGTAACCGTTTCCGCCTGTGCATCTTCCACGAATGCCATTTATGATGCTTACACCTATATAAAGTTAGGGAAGTCAGATATCATTGTGTCTGGAGGATCAGAAGCTGCGGTTTGTATAGCAGGAGTGGGGGGATTCAATGCGCTGAAAGCCTTGTCAGAAAGAAACGACTCGCCTGAAACCGCTTCACGTCCTTATGATAAGGACCGCGATGGTTTTGTTTTGGGTGAAGGAGCGGGTGCTTTGATATTGGAAGAATATGAGTACGCGAAAAAGCGTGGAGCAAAAATTCTTGGTGAAATTATTGGCGGTGGAATGACCGCTGATGCCTATCATATTACCGCGCCACATCCGGAAGGTGCAGGCATCACCAAGGTAATGGAGCATGCCTTGGAAGAAGCTGGAATCAAACCAGAAGAAGTTGATTACATAAACACCCACGGAACTTCAACACCTCTTGGCGACATTGGTGAAATTAAAGCCATTCAAAAAGTTTTTGGGGAGCATGCCTATAAGTTGAATATCAGCTCTACGAAGAGTATGACCGGTCATTTATTAGGGGCAGCTGGTGCGATTGAGACGATTGCTTGTTTGTTTGCTATCAATGAAGGAATTATTCCTCCTACGATTAATCATTTTACTGACGATCCTGATCTTGACCCAAGGCTCAATCTTACTTTTAATAAAGCCCAGCACCGCAAAGTCAATGTTGCATTGAGCAATACATTTGGTTTTGGCGGACACAATTTCTCGATCATCATCAGAAAAGCGGAGTAGGTTTGTGTGGAACTTACTGACTTTATCCAAGCCCAATAGTAAAGAAGACAAGAAATTAGTAACGGCTATTAAGACCATCGCTGGTTTTACGCCATCCAATATTGCCATCTACCGGCTGGCGACGCTTCACAGCAGCAAAGCAAAAGATGTTTCCGGATTTCGCGAATCTAACGAACGACTTGAGTACTTAGGCGATGCCATCTTAGGGGCTGCCGTTGCTGATTATCTTTTCAAGAAATATCCATTCAAAGACGAAGGCTTTCTCACCGAAATCCGGTCACGCATTGTGAACCGGGAATCATTGAATAACCTGGCACGTAAAATTGGAATTGCCTCCATCGTGCAATACGACCATCGCAATACGCAATTACAAAAAGTAATTTTAGGCAATACCCTTGAGGCGTTGGTTGGCGCGGTGTATCTTGATAAAGGTTATTTGCGGTGCAAGAAATTTGTGATTGATAAATTGATCCAACCTTATTTTGATTTGGAAGTGGTCGTCAATTCAGAATCTAATCATAAAAGCAAGGTGATTGAATGGGCACAACGCACCGGCAAGGAGATTAAATTTGAAATTAGCGAGAACAAACGCGGCCGTGGACGGGAGTTCACTGCCCAAGTGATGGTAGAAGGCGCGTTATACGGACAAGGTTTCGGTCTCACCAAAAAGAAAGCTGAGCAAGATGCTGCAGAGAAGACGTGCGTTATGTTAAGTATCTAAAAAATTATTTCACCCTCATTACCGCAATCGAAGACAGTCCCTTCACATTTCTCCTTCCCGTCTTAAAATCTTTTGTTGACACAACAAGGATGGAGTCGTCCATTTCGATAATTGATTTTCCATTTTTTTCTGTAACGAGATAAACGGATTCACCAACTGACGTGTTGAACAACTCGTTCCACGAGTAAACTACTTTATACCCATCGGAAGCTGTAAAAACGAAATAGTATTCACTTAACACTTTCGGGTTTTCGGATTTTATTTCTACGGTTTGAAGGATGTCTTTTAGCAGAATTCCTTTCAATCCTTTGGCTTCGCTTTTCTTTTCGCCTGAATGGTTGGTGATCACAAGATCGCCAATAGCAACTTCTTTCCATTTCTTTAGATCCATAACACTTACTGTCAATGGAGAGAAAACTTCTCCTGAGACTGTGAAAGAAGAAGTGACTTTGATTTGCCCTTGAGCAAATAAGGATGCGGGAAATAAAATGAATAAACTAGCTAGGAGATTTTTCATTCGGTCTTTGTTTTCCAGTAGATATTAATTGTCTTAGCTGTTAAAAGAAGATTGGAGAAACCGATAATAATCTGTACCATTCCGAGAAATAGAGAAACACTATATAAATTTTCAAATGGATTTATCGATGGCGCTTGCATAATTGAATAGAAACCATTAGCCGCTATTACGGCGGCAAACGAAAGCACAACGAAACCAATAAGAATATTAGCTTTATTTAATTGACTGGGTTGCCCTTTTAGCCTTTTTATTGTTTCCCAATTGTACCAGAGTGTTGCAATTGAGCCGATTACTGAAATGGAATCAATCGGATTATGGAAGCTTTTTATTCCAAAATATCCAACTATAAGAACTATATTAAAATACGCGAGCTTAATTTTCATTTTTCATTTTTCAAAATTAAAACTTTAAACCCACGGGACAATGATCTGAGCCATGGTATTGATCATAAATCAAGGCATCTTTAACAAGAGGTAAAATTTTTTGGTTCACTAAAAAATGATCGATACGCCAACCTATATTTTTTTCCCGGCCACTGATAACGAAATTCCAGTAGGTGTATTTAACTTCTGTAGGATGAAAATGCCGAAACGTATCCACAAAGCCACCGTTTAATAAACCGCTGAATCCATCAATCTCTTGCTGCGTATAGCCCGCGCTCTTGTTATAATTTTCTTTTGGTCGCGCAATGTCAATCGCCTGATGAGCCACATTAAAATCACCGCAGGCAATCACCGGTTTTCTTCGCATAAGCCACAGCAGATATTCCCGAAAAGCAACGTCCCACGTTTGGCGGTAATCCAGTCGTTTGAGTCCTTCGCCCGCATTAGGTGTGTAAACGGTCACCAAAAAATAATTTGGATATTCGGCAGTGATCACACGCCCTTCCTGGTCGTGTTCATCCAGGCCAAGATCATATGAAATGTAAATAGGTTCCTCCTTTGTTAAGATGGCCGTTCCGGAATAACCTTTTCGTGCTTTGGAAGAGTTTGCAAACACTTTGTATTCTGGAAGCAATTTGCAGGTATCGTATACGTCCTCGGTAGAGGCTTTTGTTTCCTGGAGGCACAGCATATCGGGTGCCATCTCCCTCACATTGTTGACAAATTCTTTTTTCACAATGGCTCGAATGCCGTTCACGTTCCAGGAGACCAGGTGCATAAGTTTATGCCTCACCCCGCCCTCTCCCAAGGAGAGGGAGCTAGGAGGACTTTTTTAAAAAGTTAATTCTTAAAAATAGATACTTTTACTGAAATGCTTCCAATTTTTTAGATGAAGGAATTTCGTACTGAGTTAATGCCCTCTGTTTCAGCTTCACCCATAGGATTGAAGGAAACTATTTTTACGATTGGCTCTTGCTTTGCCGATGCCATCGGTGATCATCTGACTGAAAATAAATTCAACGTATGGAATAATCGATTAGGTACAGTTTATAATCCATCTTCGATTCATCGTCTTCTTTTGCTGGCATTGGAAAATAAATTGCCCTCGATTGAAAGTTATTTGCAGAATGAAGGAGTTTATTTCAATTATAATTTTCATTCTGCTCAATCAGCGTTAAATCGGCAAGAATTAGAAGACAAAATCAAAACTTCAATTGAAAAAGTAAATGAATTTTTAAGAAAGGCCAATCGAATTATCATCACTTACGGAACTGCTTTTATTTACCGATTGAAAAGTAATAATGAGATTGTTGCTAACTGCCATAAAGTTCCTTCTGTAAATTTTACTAAATCACTTTTAAAAGAAATTGAAATCATTGAATCGTTTCAAAATTTTTATTCAAAACTAAAATCGATCAACCCGAATTCTAAAATCATATTGACGGTAAGCCCTGTGCGACATTTGAAAGATACACTGGAATTGAATGCTGTCAGTAAATCTATCTTGCGACTCTCCTGTCATTCGATTGTCAATCAATTTTCGGATGTCGAATATTTTCCGGCTTACGAAATTTTGTTGGACGACCTTCGCGATTATCGATTTTACAAAACGGATAGACTTCACCCAACCGAGGAAGCTATTGAATATATCTGGGAAAAATTTGTTGCCGCGTACCTCGACAAGCCTTCGCAACAGTTTACCCAGAATTGGAGGGAGATAAGTCGGGATTTAGCCCATAAACCATTTTATTCTGAATCGCTAAACCATCAACAATTTTTAAAGTCCGTTTTGGTTAAACTGGATAAATTAAATTCAATCATAGATGTGTCCGCTGAAATTCAAGATGTAAAATCCCAAATAGTGAGTATCACGAATCCAGTAACCAGAATCCAGCATGTCCAATAAGCTCATCCACTCCACCTCTCCTTATTTATTGCAACATGCGCGCAATCCGGTGAGCTGGCAAGAGTGGAGCGAAGAGGCATTAACGGAAGCAAAAAACCTCGATAAGCCAATCTTGGTAAGTATAGGTTATTCGTCTTGTCATTGGTGTCATGTAATGGAACGCGAGTCGTTTGAGAACAAGGACATCGCGAAGGTGATGAACGAAAGTTTTGTTTGCATCAAAGTAGATCGCGAAGAGCGGCCCGACATCGATCATATCTACATGGAAGCAGTGCAAGCGATGGGAATGAATGGCGGTTGGCCGCTAAATGTTTTTCTTACGCCCAATCAAAAACCATTTTATGGGGGGACTTATTTTCCTCCACAGAATTGGGCTCGCTTACTGGTACAAATCGCAAAAACATTTGAAGTAAAACGCGATGAGATCAATCAGTCTGCAGACGATCTTGTCAATCATTTACAACGAAGCGATCTTGATCGGTTTGCAAAAGACGAGGGGTCGGAAATTTTTAAGAGACAACAACTCGATCAGCAATTTGATATTCTGAAAACAAAATTTGATAACCAATGGGGAGGAATAGAAAAGGCACCCAAGTTTGTAATGCCCACTGTTTGGTTGTGGTTGCTTCGATACCATTTTATTTCTAAGAATAAAACTGCGCTCGACATGGTGTTACTCACACTCAGGCAGATGACACGAGCTGGTTTGTACGATCAATTGGGTGGAGGCTTTTCACGCTATTCGGTCGATGGTGAATGGTTCGCACCACACTTCGAGAAAATGTTGTACGACAATGCACAGTTGCTAAGTCTTTACGCAGAAGCATATTCGATAACCAAAGATGAATTTTTCAAGTCTGTTGTTTACGAGACTATCGGGTGGCTGAAGCGCGAGATGATGCATCCTGAAGGAGGATTTTATTCTGCGCTGGATGCCGATAGCGAAGGTGTTGAGGGAAAGTTCTACGCCTGGACCTGGAGTGAAATAGAAGAGGCGGTTGGAGATGAAAGTGAATCCATGGCTGAATATTTCCATTGCACACAAGAAGGAAACTGGGAGCACGGAATGAATATTCTCATTCAAGAAATTGATCAGCCGTGGAATGAGAAAATGGTTGAAGCGAAGAAAAAACTCTTTGCTTATCGCGAAAAGAAAATTCGTCCAATGCTAGACGATAAAATTCTCACGGGATGGAATGCAATGACCGTACGGGGTTTGACGGATTGTTACAAAGTTTTTGGAGATCGAATGTTTCTTGAATTGGCATTAAATAACATTTCTTTTATAGAAAAGAATCTTAGCAAGAACGGGAAAGTTTATCGTGCATTTAAAAACAAACACTCAACTACGGAGGGATTTTTGGAAGACTACGCTTTCTTGGTTCAGGCTTACACTTCGTTGTATCAAGTTATTTTTGATGAAAGTCATCTTTTAAAAGCGCAACAAATGACGAATTATATTTTGAATAACTTTCTGGATCAGAAGGAGAACTTTTTCCATTTCTCTTCACAGTCAGCGGAGCAACTCATTGCCAAAAAGAAAGAAGTGTTTGATAATGTTATTCCGGCTTCCAATTCAGTGATGGCAAGAAACCTGTTTCGACTTGGTACTTTGCTTGACAAATATGAATGGAAACAAATGGCAATCGAAATGGCTTCAAAGCTTTCCGGAATCATCACACAGGAGCCGGTTTACATGAGCAACTGGGGAATTTTATTTTCTGAAATTGCAGAAGGGATGAACGAAGTAGTTATCGTAGGGGAAGGAATGGAAGGAATGAGAAAAGAAATTCAATCGAATTATTTTCCTTTCGCCTTGTTCTTAGGCTCAAAATCAAAAAGTAATTTGCCATTGTTCGATGGGCGCGAAGCCAAGGAGGGTAAAACAATAATTTATGTTTGCCGGAATAAAGTTTGCCAGCTGCCGGTAGAGAATGTGAAAGAGGCGGTTGAACAAATGAATTCTGTTTAGGTTGATTTTTTTATGCAAGACAATAAGAAAACGGTAATTATTCTCGTTTCCATTGCCACGTTGGTGCGATTGTTCTTTGCATCACAAGTAGAATTGGGCAACGATGAAGTGTATTACTGGACTTACGCGTTGTATCCTGATTGGAGCCACTTTGATCATCCTCCGATGGTAGGCATAGTCGCTCAATTATTTTCTTTAAACCAATATCTCACGGATGATTTCTTCTTACGACTTGGCCCTATTGTTCTTTCTGCAGCAAGCACTTGGATAATTTTCAGGATCGGAACGAAAATCAAAGACAGCCGTACCGGACTTTATGCAGCATTTCTCTTTACGGGGTCAATATATTGTTCCATCATCAGTGGCTTTTCACTGACGCCCGATGCACCATTGGTTTTCTTCTGGCTACTTGCAATTGATGCAATGATTGATTTTCTGCCGAAAGAGTCAATCACTTCTGCCGAAAGAAAAAAAATAATCTGGTTTGGTATTGTTTCCGGGCTGGCGATGCTCTCCAAATACCAGGGCGCTTTTTTGTGGATTGGAGTTTTTGTTTATGCTATCTTTTACAATCGTAATTGGCTGAAAGAATACTCTTTCTACCTCGCAGGATTAATTTCGTTCATTGTTTTGTCTCCCATCCTGATCTGGAACCTTCAAAACAATTTTATCAGTTTTACTTTTCACACCGACCGGGTTGCTCCTGCTTTTGAGATTCGGCCGGATTATTTTTTAACAGAAATTTTTGGCCAGGTTGCTTATAACAATCCTGTCAACTATGTCTTGATTGTAATGGCATTGATTGCCTTGTTTAAAAACAAAGATTTTATTGAAAGAAAGTATTCAAGAGTTTTATTATGGATAACCATTCCGTTGTGGATCGTGTTTACCAGTTTCTCCATCTTTCGTTCAACCCTGCCACACTGGACGAGCCCAGCATTCATTCCATTAATTTTAATCGCTGCCGCTTATTGGTCAGAAAGGAAACCCGAGCAAAAACCAATTTTTTTCTGGGTCAAATTTCCAACCTACTTTTTGGTTACACTTTTATTTGTAGCGTTGTACCTGATCAATTATTCACCATTTCAGTTAGGAAAAAAATCAAGTGTTTCGAAATTCGGTGAAGATGATTTTACGCAAGACCTATACGGATGGAATCAGGTTGGCGAATCCTTCAAAACTATTTCCGGGCGTGAGGAGATGGCGGGGACTATGCCGCCTGGGTCTGGTGTTGTCTCGTACAAATGGTTTCCCGGTGCTCATCTTGATTTTTATGCCGCACGGCCCGCCATCCGAGATTTATTTTTGATTGGAGAAATGAATGATATCCACAAGTACGCCTGGATAAACCTTCAGCGAGGTGGACTTAAAAAGGGAAATGATTACTACCACATTGCTGTGAGCAACGTGTATCGAGATCCTACGAAATTATTCGGTGGTTATTTTGAGAGGATTGAGCCGATCGATACCGTTGAAATAAAACGCTCTAATAAAATCATGCGCTATGCTTTTTTTTATAGATTGAAAAATTATAACGGAACCTTTATCAACCCGCTCCCTGGCCAATGACCGAAACCGAAACGTTATTTTATAAATTCCTGAAGTTCGGGACGGTTGGCCTTTCAGGGATGGTAGTAGATTTTGGGGTCACTTATTTATTCAAAGAAAAATTCAAATTCAATAAATATTTTTCCAATACCTGTGGTTTTTTTGCAGCCGCTTCTAGCAATTTTATTCTTAACCGGCTATGGACTTTCCACAGTGCAGATCCTGCGTTCGCCTTTCAGTATGTGAAATTTTTGAGCCTTTCCATTGTCGGCGTGATGATAAGTAACGCGATCATCTACCAGTTGCACGAGCGCTTCAAGTGGAATTTTTATTTTTCTAAACTGATTTCGATTGGTGTGGTGCTTTTCTGGAATTTTTTTGCCAGCTATTTAATTACATTCGCCAACCGTTAATCGTTACCAGCCAGAGTTATCCGTTCTTGCCAGCTAAACAGACGAACAACGATTAGCTAATTACGATTAACTATTTGCCAGGGTAGAATCTGCCGGTGCATGATTTTGGTTGTTCACGGCAACTGTTTCAGTTTGCTTAATCCTCTTTCATAACAGGACCGGCTTGGGGCCATAAATTGGCCTATACTTTCCCACCAGGGAAGGTGAATAATCACCTTCATGTCAAACTTTATCTCTGCTCCTATCCAAGGCCGCCGGTTCCGCATTCATTACAATTAGATCGCTCCGAGTGGAACTAGGCGACATAAAAGTGCCAACAATGGCGATCAGAGCAACAATGCCCACGATCACCATGTCGACAATTTTAACGGCTTTTGATTCTATAGTGAGATTTTGTTTGATGAGGTATCGAAATAGGAAAATAAATAACTTTGAAAAAATTGGATGTCTGTTCAAAAAGTTGAAAATTAGGGGAAGCTAAACCCATATATCATGAGCTATTTTAATAATCCTAATCGCATTCCTGAAAATTACGGCTTGCGCATTGCTGCTGGCTTGATTGTTTATTTTGTAGCAATGTATTTGTTAGGACTGGGTCACCGTGTTGAATTGCGCTTACTCAATTTACTCATCTTAGTTGCTGGTATTTATTTCGGCCTCAAGAAATTTAAAGAAACTCACGGACAGCATATTAACTATTTCCGGGCGCTTGTTACGGGCGTTGCCACTGGTGCGATAGGATCTTTGATATTTGCTTTATTTATGTTTGCCTACATGAAACTGGATGCCGGAATGATGCAGTCTATTATCGACAACGAGCCCATGGGTCGTTACCTTAATGCTTACATGGCAGCGTTTATTGTAGCGCTTGAGGGATTCTTCTCTGGGTTATTGGCCACTTTTGTGTTGATCAATTACATTGTTACCGATGAGGTATCCTAAATTGGTTAATGTTAATGGCTGATAGTTAATGGGTTTGTAGGCGCATTAACATTTAACTATTAACTATTAACGATTAACTCCCCACTTCGAATAGTGATTTCGATAATCCCGATTGACGAATGATGGATTGAAGTGTTCCGATTCGGATTTCTTTGTGATTTGGAACCGGGACGGTTATTGTTGAGTCAATTGTTACTTGTTGCATGATAATATGGCTGCCCTTCTGCCTGACTTGAACAAATCCATTCTTTGCAAGGATTTTGCAAACATCTGAGCCTGATAATATTCTCAGCTTAGCCAATGGCTACCTCTAATCGAGTAATGAAAACTTCGTCATGCAATCGCTGACCGATCTCTTTTTTAGACGCATGCTCAAAAAAGAGTTCAACGGCTTCTTTTAGGTTGGATGTTGCTTCTTCAACGGTATCACCCTGACTGGCAATGTCAAGTTCAGGGCACAAGGAAGTATACCCGTTTCCTTCGCGTTCAATTACCGCGGTAAACTGAAATTTCTTCTCCATTTTTCAAAGATACTAAGGTTGTGTAACACTTTAAAACCCCTCAATAAATTCATAACTTGCCCCCTCATTTTTTCTGACTGTGGGCAAATACGAAGAATTCAAAGAACTTAACCTGGCGCAAGTAGCTTCCGGCATATTGGAATTTTGGAAGCGCGAGAAGGTTTTCGAAAAATCAGTAAGTAACCGGGAGGGTAAAAAGCCATTTACCTTTTACGAAGGACCTCCTTCTGCCAATGGAACCCCGGGTATCCATCACGTGATGGCCCGCACGGTGAAAGATATTTTCTGTCGTTATAAGACATTACAAGGCTTTCAGGTGAAACGCAAAGGCGGCTGGGACACTCATGGACTTCCTGTTGAACTTCAGGTGGAGAAACAACTCGGCATTACGAAAGACGATATTGGAAAGACGATTTCCATCGAAGCGTATAATCAGAAGTGCCGCGAAACGGTGATGATGTACAAAGACCAATGGGATGATCTCACCGAGAAGATGGGCTACTGGGTGGATTTGGAAAACCCTTACATCACCTACAACAACGACTATATCGAAACGGTGTGGTGGATATTGAAACAGTTCTATCAAAAAGGATTGTTGTACAAAGGTTATACCATTCAACCGTATTCACCTTCCGATGGAACGGGATTAAGTTCACATGAATTGAATCAACCGGGTTGCTACAAAGATGTGAAAGACACTTCTATTGTAGCACAGTTTAAGGTGAAGAAGAATGAGAAGAGTGAGTTTTTGTTTTCTACAAATTTAGAGGGCTATTTCATACCTCCAGGATTTGGCTCAATTAGTAACTCTAGTAGTGAAGTATTCATTTTAGCTTGGACAACAACACCATGGACCTTGCCATCGAACACAGCCCTTGCAATCGGAGAAAAAATCAAATATGTTTTAGTAAATACATATAACCAGTATACAAAAAAACCCGTGTCAGTTGTATTAGCAAAAGATTTATTCTCTAAATATTTCCTTATTGACGAGTCTATACATAAAGTTGAAGTGGGCGAATTGAGTGGAGTTGCCGATTCAGCTTTAGTTGTTAAAGGTAAGGTTAATAAATGGCAGATAGTTCAAGAGTTTACAGGTAAACATTTAGTAGGCATCCGTTACGAACAACTGATGCAATACCTGCCTCTTTTGTATGATGCAGACAAAGCATTCCAAATTGTGGCTGGAGACTTCGTTACCACTGAAGATGGAACTGGTGTCGTACACATCTCACCAACGTTTGGTGCAGATGACTTTCGTGTAGCTAAGCAAAATGGAATTCCTCCATTGACTTTAAAAGACGAAGCAGGTAATGAAGTTCCAACGGTAGATAAGAAAGGAAAATTTGTAAAAGAGATTGGTGCCAAGTTGAAAGAAGGAGTGGAGCGATACAAAATCAAAACGCACAAGCCACTTGGTGAAAATGATTTCTATGTAAAAAATTATACCGATGAAGATGAAACCAATCCGGATTACAAAACCACGGACGTAATCATCTCCATCATTTTGAAAGAAGAGAACAAAGCGTTTGACGTGCGCAAGTACGAGCACACATATCCGCACTCATGGCGCACAGACAAACCGGTGTTGTACTATCCACTCGATGCGTGGTTCATCAAAACTACGGCGAAGAAAGATCAACTAGTCGCTCTAAATAAAACAATCAACTGGAAACCCGAAAGCACGGGCACGGGGCGTTTTGGAAACTGGTTGGAAAATTTAGTGGACTGGAATTTATCACGTTCCCGTTTTTGGGGAACGCCACTTCCTATTTGGAGAACAAAAGACGGTAAAGAAGAACTTTGTATCGGCTCCATCGATGAATTGAAATCCGAAATTGAAAAAGCAACAAAGGTCGGCATCCAGAATCCAGAATCCAGTATCAAGGATCTCCATCGCCCTTATGTCGACAATATTATTTTGGTAAGCCCATCCGGTCAACCCATGTACCGCGAACCGGACTTGATTGATGTTTGGTTTGATTCAGGTGCAATGCCTTATGCGCAATGGGGATTAGATAAAGAAAAATTGAAAGCCAACAATCCCATGCCGTTTGGTAAAGGATGGGATGGCGCTTATCCTGCGGATTACATTGCGGAAGGAGTTGATCAAACTCGCGGATGGTTCTTCACCCTTCACGCGATTGCCGGATTGTTGTACGATAGTGTTGCATTCAAAAATGTAATCTCCAACGGTCTTGTGCTCGACAAAGACGGCAACAAAATGAGTAAGCGTAAGGGCAACGTGGTCGATCCATTCAAGACACTTGATCAATACGGAGCGGACGTGGTGCGTTGGTACATGATTGAGAATGCTCCACCTTGGGACAACCTCAAATTTGATCTTGCCGGAATAGAAGAAACGCAGCGTAGATTTTTCGGCACACTTCAGAATACATATTCATTCTTTGCCTTGTATGCCAACATCGATGATTTTGTAAAAGACGAAATGAACAATGTGCCGTATGAGAAACTCACGCACCTCGATCGTTGGATCATCTCCAAACTACAGTCACTGATTGTTGAAGTTTCTGCTGCTTATGAAGATTACGAACCAACCAAAGCAGCACGCGCCATTCAGGAATTTGTAAACGATAACTTATCCAATTGGTATGTGCGTTTAAATCGTAAGCGTTTTTGGGTAGGTCAAATGACAGAAGACAAAAAAGCAGCGTACGAAACCTTATATGAATGCTTAATGGTTACAGATCAGTTAATGTCGCCAATAGCTCCGTTCTTCTCCGACTGGCTTTATAAAAATCTTACTGACAACATTCGGGACAAGGCGAAGAAGAATAATACACCATTGCAATTTGAATCGGTGCATCATACCGAATTAGTAAAACCAGAAAGCAATCGCTCTGATAAGGAATTGGAATTGTCGATGGGATACGCACAAACGATTTGTTCGTTAGTACACTCCATTCGCAAGAACAGTAAGATTAAAGTTCGAACTCCACTGCAAAGGGTTTTACTTCCAGTGTTAGATGAAAAATTCTCCAATCGTATCAAAGAAGTGGAGGATATTATAAAATCAGAAGTGAATGTGAAGTCCATTGAATATATTGACGATGCTTCCGGTTTGTTAGTGAAAAGTGTGAAACCGAATTTACCCAAGCTTGGCAAGCAGTACGGACCGAAAATGAAAGAAGTTACTGCGGTGATTAACTCATTTACTAAAGAAGAGATCGCATCGATTGAAAAATCTGGTAAACTCTCAAAAGGTGGGCTTGATCTGGTGTTGGAAGACGTGTTGATTTCATCGCAAGACATTCCCGGCTGGTCGGTAGCAAGCGAAGGTAATATTACGGTTGCATTGGATATTACCATTACACCTGAATTGAAACGTGAAGGTGTGGCTCGCGATTTTGTGAATCGAGTTCAAAATCTACGCAAAGACTTGGGCTTGGAGGTACTTGACAAAATTGATATTGAAGTGGAGAAGGATGGTGAATTGGCCACCTCATCTCTGAAAGAATTTAAAGACTATATCTGCACCGAAACCCAGGCGCTGAGTTTGGAGTTAAAAGAAAAAGTGAGTGATGGAACTGAAGTGGATATGGATGAGTTTGTGTTGAAAGTGAGGATAACCAAGAATTGAAATATAAATTGAGTAGTGTAAAAATGAAGCTTTACAAATATTTTTTAATTGCAATGGCCGTTATTGCCATCGATCAAACCAGTAAGTTGTTGGTGCACCATTACATGTATGTTCACGAGGAGGTAAATGTAATTGGTGAGTGGTTTAAACTACATTACTTGCTAAACCCAGGAATGGCTTTCGGTTTTCGTTGGGAAAATGAATTCGGAAAACTGGCACTCAGCCTTTTCCGGATAGGAGCGATGTTTGGCATTGCTTACTATTTAGTTCGGTCAGCAAAGAGAAATTCACATTCGGGTTTCTTGGTTTGTTTAGCCCTGATATTGGGTGGAGCAATCGGGAATGTGATTGACAGTACTTTTTATGGCGTGTACCTTAACAATGCTCCATTGACTTCCCCCTACAAATGGTTTCATGGGCAGGTGATTGACATGTTATATTTTCCGTTGGTTGGATTTGTATTGCCCAACTGGGTGCCTTTCCGCGGTGGAACTTACTTTAGTTTTTTTGATCCTGTTTTTAATATTGCTGACTCTTCAATTTTTATCGGTGTTGCATCGATATTGATTTTTCAGAAAAAGTTTTTTCCTCACCAAGATCATCAACAGGAAAATGAATTGCCGATTAATGAAGTCAATCAGAGTGCAACAACTATTATTGTGACAGAGGTGACAGAAAATAAAACCGAATCTGAAAGTAATGGCTGAGAATCTGGCGATAGCAACATCAACGAAAAAAGAAGAGCGCTACGAGATTCTTCTTCCTCAGATTGAGTCTCTTGTAACCGGAGAGTCAGATTTGATTGCCAACCTGTCAAACATTGCAGCAGCCTTAAAGCAAACGTTTAATTTTTTCTGGGTTGGGTTTTATTTGGTGAAAGGGAATGAACTTGTGTTAGGCCCATTTCAAGGGCCAATTGCGTGTACCCGAATTGGTTTAGGTAAAGGAGTATGCGGTACTAGTTGGAAAGAGAAGAAAACTATTATCGTTCCCAATGTCGATGAGTTCCCCGGCCACATCGCGTGTAGTTCAGATTCTAAGTCGGAGATTGTTTTGCCAGCATTTAAAAATGACTCCGTGTTTTTAGTTCTTGATGTGGATAGTAATCGGCTTAATGATTTTGATAACACGGATGAAGTTTACTTGAGCAAGGTGATGCAGGTCATCGAGCAGTTTATCTAACATGGACTTGGAATTTTACCTCCAACGAGCCAGTCACTTCCAATCCAAGGCTAGCCAGGTAGAGAAAGTCATTCGAAAATACGCCTTGTCAAGACTTTTCGTAGCATTAATCATTCTCTTATTCATTTACCTGGGATTCAAAGTCCAATGGTTTTTTTATCCGGTTCCATTACTGATTGTATTATTTTTTCGTTTGGTACAAAAGCAAACTATAAAAGAAGACGAGCACAAAATCTTTCTTCGTCTTGTCACGCTCAATCAGTGGGAGCATGAAGCAAGTCACTTCAATTTTACAAACTTTCCTGACGGCGTTCGCTTTAATGATGCGCATCATTCCTTCAGTTATGATCTGGATATTTTTGGGCACGGTTCTCTTTTCCAATACCTTAACCGGTGCGCAACAAAACAAGGGGAGAATAAACTTGCAAAAGATCTGACCGATTTAAAATTTAGCAAAGAATCCGTTGTTCAGCGTCAAGGAGCCATTCGGGAATTAGGATCGTTAATAGAATTCCGCCAGCAGTGTTGGGCTATTGGAAAGGAGATTCACGATTCAGATTTTAATCTGGAAGCACTTTGGCACTGGCTAAAGCAGCCATCACTTTTTCATGGAAAGAAAATATTTTCAATTGTCCGTTGGGCACTGCCTGTGATTACTTGTATCGCTTTGCTTCGCTTTGCCTTTGAACCTTCATTTTGGCCAGTTTTTAGTTTCTTGTTCCTTGCCCAGCTATCGTTGGCAGCTGCTTATAATAAACCCATCACCAAACTCCAGCGTGAGTTGTCATCTTATCGCGTCATCCTCGAAAACTATTCAAGGATCTTTAATTTGATGAAGGCACCATTGTTTACCTCTGCGGTGATGAGAGCCCATCAGGGTATCGCGATAGAGGCTACCGGGCACGTGAAAAGGATTTCATCACTGATTAATGCTATTGAGTCACGCATGAATTTATTTGCGAGGTTATTTGGCAATGGGTTGTTTCTCTATGATTTTCATTGTGTAAGTAACTTGGAGCATTGGCGAGAACAACGCGGCTCGGCATTACCCGGATGGTTGGAATCATTGGCCGAGTGGGATGCTCTTCTTTCCTTTGCCACTTTCCATAGTAATCATCCTCACTATGCGTTTGGTGAAATTGATGAGGAGTTTATGATCAAAGGAAAAGAAGTTGGTCACCCACTGATACCTGTTGCTGAGCGCGTCAACAACGACTTCAGCTTGGGAGAACCTGCTCAGCTCATGTTAATCACCGGAGCGAACATGGCTGGAAAGAGTACCTTCTTGAGAACGGTCGGGGTAAATTATTTGATGGCTTCAAATGGCGCACCAGTTTGTGCTTCACAATGGACCAGTCCCCTTGCTGAGCTGAGAACAGGAATGCGCACTTCCGACTCTCTTCAGGATCATCAATCTTATTTTTATGCAGAGCTAAATCGCCTAAAGACCATCATGGAAGAATTACATGCTGGTAAACCAGTTATCATTTTGCTGGATGAAATTTTGAAAGGGACAAATTCAACGGATAAGCAGACGGGATCACGGGAATTGATCAAGCAATTGATTCAACAAAAATCCCTCGTCATAATTGCCACACATGACATCGCCCTTGGTGATTTAGAACAACAGTACCCAGATTACATCGTCAATACGTGCTTTGAAGGAAATATTGAGAATGGACAACTAACCTTTGATTATCAGCTTAAACGCGGGTTAGCACAAAAAGCGAATGCCACTTTTCTCATGAAGAAAATGGGTATAATTCCTTAGGGAAATGGCCCTATTTGAAAAGGCCAGGAGATCGCTTTGTATTCGATCTAAGAAATAAAGCTGTCACTCTTTTTGAGAAGATTTGAAGCAAATTTGTTTAACTTCGGTTTGACAAATTATTCAATTATGAAAACGCAACTTTCACGCAGAGATTGGTTCAAGTCAACCGCAGCATTGTCAGCGGGTCTTGTTGTTTCAACATCGATGTTGGATCGGTTGATGGCCGCTCCGATGAGTCAGGCAGAAAAAGACCATGTGATCAAAAATCTCCCTGGCAAAGTGCGACTGAATTCAAATGAAAACCCGTATGGACCTTCGGAGAAAGCGAAGAAGGCTGCACTGGAAGCACTGGCAAAAGGGAACCGTTATGCCTTTGATGAGTTGGAGGAATTTAAGAAAATAATTGCTGCCCAAAACGGTGTTGATCCATCCTATGTGCTGTTGGGTGCTGGATCAGGCGAGTTGTTGTGTCAGGCTGGAGTTGCCTACGGCTTGGAAGGCGGCAGAGTGTTATCGGCATATCCTACTTTTCCATTGCTGATGAATTACGCGGAGCAAATGAATGCGAAGTGGGATCGCGTTGACCTTAATGAAAAAATGGAACACAACTTTGATGCGCTGGCATCGGCCATTAAGAGCGATACGAGAGTGGTCTTCTTCTGCAATCCAAATAATCCAACAGGAACGGTAGTAGATGATTCCATTATTCGAGGCTTCTGTCAAGAGGCGTCAAAGAAAACGATGGTGTATGCCGACGAGGCGTACATTGAATTTCTCGAACCTGCTCAACAAAAATCGATGATTAGTTTGGTGCAGCATACGCCGAACCTCGTGGTGTCAAAAACCTTTTCAAAAATATACGGGCTAGCGGGTTTGCGACTTGGTTATATCATCAGTCATCCTGATACGATAAAGAAAATTGCTAAATATGGCGACACCATATCACCCAGCCAAACTGCTCTTTCAGCGGCAAAGGCATCGTTGGGCGATGAAGACTTCATGAAAATGGTGCGCGAGAAAAATGCAGTAGCCAGAAAAGTGCTTACCGACTATCTCGATCAGAAAAAAATATTCTATGGTAAATCTGTAAATAATGTAGTGTTCTTCCCTGCACCTATGGATGGCAAGAAAATTCTTTCTACACTCGATGAGAAGGGCTATCTTATTCGCATCTGGGAATATCAAGGCAAAGAGTGGTGCCGAGTGAGTATTGGCACAGAAGATGAAATGAAAGGTTTTATAAAAGCATTTGGCGATTTTGTTTAATTTGCTTTACTGAATGCTCAAATTACCAAACTGGTTTTTTATTTCAATTCACATCACATATTTTTACCCTCACACTATGAGAATAATTTTTTCATTAATTGGCATAGCCTTGCTTTGCTCCTGTTCAACAAAAAAAAATCAAATGGATTTGAAGTCTTATGAGCTTACTAATGCCAATGGTATGAAGGTGGTGGTGACCAACTTTGGCGGGCGTGTTGTGTCGCTTTTTGCACCTGATAAAAATGGAAAGCTTGACGATGTAGTGCTCGGTTATGATTCATTAGAAGAATATCTGAAAGAGAATCCTTACTTCGGTGCGATGATCGGTCGTTACGGCAACCGAATTGCCAAAGGAAAATTTTCATTGAATGGAAAGGAATATCATTTGCCTGTGAACAATGGAGAAAATTCATTGCATGGTGGACCAATGGGTTTTCATAATGTGTACTGGGAAGTTACTCCTGGCAATCATAACTTTTTAACCATGACTTATCACAGTAAGGATGGCGAGGCTGGTTATCCAGGTAATTTGGATGTTACTGTCATCTATACATTGACTGAAACAAATGAATTCTCAATTGATTATGAAGCAAAAACGGACAAAGAAACTGTGGTTAACCTTACACATCATTCCTACTTTAATCTCGCAGGCGCTGGTAATGGCGATATCCTTAGCCATGAGTTGACGATCTACGCGGATTATTTCAATGCCGTGGACAGTGGTCTGATTCCAATGGGTGAACCTAGATCAGTGGCGGGCACACCTTTTGATTTTACTACGCCGCATAAAATTGGAGAGCGAATAAACCAGAACGATGAGCAACTGAAATTTGGAAAAGGGTATGACCACAATTGGGTGTTGAGGAAAGCAAGGGCTGTGATGTGGCAAGCTGCTAGAGTAGTAGAACCAGCAAGTGGTCGCATCATGGATGTGTGGACCACCGAACCAGGGATGCAATTTTATTCAGGAAACTTCTTAACGGATAAAGAAATTGGTAAAGGCGGGAAACCTTATCCATTTCGTTCGGGGTTTTGTTTAGAGACTCAACATTTCCCAGACTCACCTAACCGTCCGGATTTCCCTTCAACTGTTTTGAAACCAGGAGAAAAATACTTTCAAAAAACTCTTTACAAGTTTGACGTTGTGAAATAGAAGTCCTATTTCCTCCAATCCCAAACTACAATATTCCAGTCAGTGCCGTTAGACTCTCGGTATTGATGAATTGTTTTGAATCCGATGCGCTCGTGCGCTTTCATGGACCTCAAATTATGTTGAGCAATCTCTGTGATCGCGAAATCGTACTTTTTCTCAAATCGTTTTTTGTATTCGCTATAGCATTCGTCCAAAATGCCTTTGCCCCTGAATTCTTTGGCCACACAAACCTGGCCCACCACCAGATAATTGTATTCTGAGATTTTTCTTCCCTGATAAATGATTTGATTAAAAATTTCAAACATCGGGGCAAGGATGGGAATATCGTATTTTGATTGCTGCGTCATTGCCAGCAGGTAAGCGATCACAGTATCGTTGTCTTTCGCTATGACACTTTGCTCATACGAGTTCATTTTCTTCAGGCCTGCGAAACTATGATTTACGGTGACGAATCCTTCGCGATTAATTTCTTCCTGTGAAAGGGACTGAGCAAGATTCTTCTTTTGCAAATTCAATATCTGGGCGAGGTCTTGATCCGTCTTTGAAGTAGTGAAGATCATAACAATAGAAAATACTTTGCAAAGAAAATGTTTATCCGGCAAAATTTGACGATTTTAAAATTTTATTTAAAGGATGGAAAATCGAAGTCATTTGGAAAAGGCTTATTCTATTGCTCCCCTCAACGAAAATGCTGTCTTGGTTTCTTTCGGGAATGTGATTGACGAAGTGGTTAACCAAAAAGTCATTGCGCTTCACCTTTTCCTAAACCGCAAGTCGTTCAGGGGATTTGTTGAATCGGTGCCTGCGTACTCTTCGTTGGTCGTTTTTTATAATACTACTGAAGTAATAGGAAGCAACACAAAAAGCAAATCGTCATTTGATTGGGTAAAAAATCATCTTGAAAATGCCTTAGCTGATTTACCTCAAGCTGACGAATCGAAACAGGATCAAGTAATAGAAATACCGGTTTTATACGATGGTGAGGATTTACAATTTGTAGCTGATCTTCACCAACTAACTTTGGGCGAAGCAATAACTGTTCATACTTCAAAAATTTATCGTGTCTTTATGATCGGTTTCCTACCTGGCTTTCCTTATATGGGCACCGTCGATGAACGGATTGCTACGCCACGGAAAAATTCGCCGCGCACATCTGTTCCGGCAGGCAGTATTGGGATTGCAGGATACCAAACTGGAATATATCCAGAGGATTCTCCGGGTGGCTGGCAACTGATCGGTCGAACGCCTTTTAAAATTTTTGCTAAAGAGAAATCAAGCCCGTGCCTGCTTAATCCTGGCGATAGCGTTCGGTTTTACTCGGTGAATCAAATGGAATTTGAAAACTTGAATGAGTATTGAAGTCATCAAGCCTGGATTGCTTAGCACCTTAGTCGCGAGTGGACGAACCGGCTTTCGTTATTTGGGAGTTGGGCCTGGAGGTGCGATGGATTTTTTTGCGATGAAGACGTCAAATTATTTAGTAGGCAATGGCGGTGATACGGCTACAATTGAAATGAATTTTCCAGCACCTGAATTATTATTTCGCGAAGATCAGTTCGTCAGTTTGACAGGACGGGGATATCAGGTTTATATAAATGATGAGATTTTTTCTTCTTGGAAACCTCTTTTGGTTAAGAAAGATGGCATCATGAGATTTGAAAAAGTAGAAACTGGAAGTCGTGCTTACCTTGCAGTTCATGGTGGATGGAAAGCGCAAGAGTGGCTGGGAAGTTTCACAACACATTTGGGTGTAAAGGTGGGCGGTAACTTGGGCCGCGCGTTACAAAAAGGAGATGCACTTGAGGCGAATGGATTTTTTCATCAAGTGAATGAGACGAAGGCTTTGCCGTGGGGAATTTCTAAAAATGAATTGGATAAAATCTATTTGCCATCCAATGAAATCCGAATCACTGCAAGTGTTGAAACAAAATTGCTTTCGAAGGAATCAGAGGAAAGACTTTTCACAGCTGAATTTAAAATTACTAGTCAAAGCAATCGCATGGGCTTTCGATTAGAAGGAGAAAAGTTACTTTTAAACCGATCTCTTGAATTGGTTTCTTCACCTGTTGATTTTGGAACAATCCAACTTTTGCCGGACGGAAATCTTATCGTTTTGATGGCGGATCATCAAACTATGGGAGGCTATCCCCGGATTGCCTCCGTGATCAAATCAGATTTACCAAAGCTTGCTCAAATGAGTGCCAACGATAGAATAAAGTTTAGATTGATCTCTTTGAACGAAGCAGAAAGTGAATTGCAATCCGGAGAGAAATTACTGAGGGAACTCAAACAAGCGTGTCTTACTCAGTACAATAACTATTTCAAAACATGAAGGTGACCATCGATATCAATTGCGACATGGCTGAAGGTGTTGGAAATGAAAAAGAATTAATGCCTTTTATCAGTTCAGCCAATATAGCCTGTGGTTATCATGCAGGCAATGAGGAATTGATGAAAGAGACCATTGACCTTTGTTTGAAATACAATGTGACCATCGGTGCCCATCCCTCATTTCCTGATCGTGAAAATTTTGGTCGCACCTATATGAGCATACCGTTGGTTGAAGTAAGCAAAATTGTCGCGGATCAGATTGAGATGCTAAAAAACATAGCTGACACGCAAGGAGCAAGGCTGCATCATGTTAAACCTCATGGAGCATTGTACAACATGGCCGCAAAAGATTCTGCATTAGCAAACTGTATTGCGAGTGCTATTAAGATTTTAGATGCGAACTTGGTTTTATATGGCCTATCGCAGAGTGCGATGATCAGTGAAGCTCAAAAAGTAAACCTTAAAGTGGCCAACGAGGTTTTTGCTGATCGCACTTATCAGCTTGATGGATCACTTACACCGCGAACGCAACCCAATGCGTTGATCACGAATGAACAAGATGCGATTTCACAAGCAATACGATTTGCAAAGGAGAATAAAGTAAATGCAGTTGATGGAGTTGATATTGAATTGAAGGCAGATACTATTTGTCTGCATGGAGATGGAGCGCATGCTGTTGACTTTGCGCGTTTGATTTATTCCAGGTTTAAGGTAGAGCAAATAAAAATTCAAGCATTTAATTAATGAATAGTAAATCAATTTTTTCTGGGCCACTGATGGGAGCTGCCTTTCTTATGGCAACCTCTGCGATTGGTCCTGGCTTTATTACCCAAACAACAAAATTCACAGAACAACTGAAAGGAAGTTTTGGGTTTGTTATTTTAGTCTCTGTTCTGCTTGACATAGGTGTGCAGCTCAACATCTGGCGGTTGATCAGTGTGAGCAAGATGTACGCGCAAGATCTGGCCAACCATGTGTTGCCCGGTGCCGGTCATTTTTTAACTGCACTGATTCTGTTAGGAGGACTCGCGTTTAACATTGGCAATATTGCAGGCGCTGGATTGGGCTTTCAAGTGCTGTTTGGTTGGAGCGTGCAAACAGGAGCAGTTGTCAGTTGTATCATTGCGGCAATGATTTTCTTAGTGAAAGAAGTAGGTTGGGCAATGGATGTATTTGCCAAAGCATTAGGTTTCGTGATGATTGGGCTTACTCTCTACGTTGCCTTTCAGGCTGATCCACCCTTGGTTGAGGCTGCAGTGAAAACATTTTTCCCTGATCATGTTGATGAATTGGTGATCCTCACCATTGTGGGAGGAACCGTTGGCGGCTACATCAGCTTTGCCGGGGCTCATCGTTTATTGGATGCAGGAATTTCAGGAAAAGAGAATTTGCGGCAGGTGTCGAAGAGTTCGATCTCAGCCATATTGATTGCTTCTCTCATGCGAACTATTTTATTTATTGCTGCCCTGGGTGTTGTTTGGAAAGGAATTTCATTGGGCGATCAAAACCCAGCGGCCGTTGTGTTTGAAAGCGCAGCTGGAAGAATTGGTTACAAAATATTTGGATTGGTGTTGTGGAGTGCAGCGATTACATCGGTGGTGGGCTCAGCATTTACTTCGGTTTCATTTGCCAAATCAATTCACGTATCGGCAGAGAAATATTTTCGTCAGTTCATCATTACCTTCATTGTTTTTTCAACTATTGTATTTCTTTGGATTGGGCAACCGGTAAGACTATTAATCGCAGCAGGAGCAGTGAACGGATTAGTACTCCCGTTTGCGCTCGCTATCATATTATCATCGACTTTTAAAATGGGTTTATTAGAAGACTATCATCATCCAAAGTGGCTCTCCATAATTGGCTGGATAGTAGTAGTAGTGATGGCGTATATGGGCGTAAGAGGACTTGCTTCTTGGCTTAGATAAAAAAAAAGCGCCCTGCCTTTGTAAAGCAGAGCGCTTAATTCATGTGTTTGATTACCAACTCACATTAAAAAATCCGCGATGACTTGATTTGAGAATAACAAGGATAACCACGAGAGCCACAATGTTGTAGATGAACATGCGCTTATGCTTAGCTGTGCTATCACTCAACTTCTTTGATAAAATCCGGCCGAGTGAGATCAACACAATAGCAATTAACATTCCGGCGCCATGCTCTACCAGCCAATACCGAGCCACAGCATCTTTCATGGAAGCACCGCTGAAAATAACAATCGGGCTTATGAAGTAAAGTATCAACCCAAGAAGCAATTGCGTGTGAGTGGAAATAAAAAGAAAGAGACTTAATTTATCATCAGCCTTTTCAAAAGGAGATTTGTTAAGCCAGCCCATGAGTGATTTCCCAATCACAACAAGCAAAAGAATTAATAAAACAAAGCGATTAAGCGAGTGAAGAGCTACCAGGATTTGCATGATTTTGAGATTTTTTCGAAAAATACAACTTAGCCTTAAACAAAACTAAAAGCTTTTGCTCTAACCATAAAATATTTGTGAAGTATTGAGTTGTTGTTTACTTTGACATTATTATGAAGCACACCTTGTTTTTATTGATTATAATTTTCTTAACAAAGTCCGCACAGGCTACTCCAGATACGGTGAAAGTCGGTGCTTATGTGATGAGTGTGCATGACATCAATTTTCATGATAAAGAATATACCGCCCGCTTTTGGCTTTGGTTCCTTTATAAAAACAAAGAATTTGATTTTGTCAAGCAATTGGACATCACCAACGCAAAATCAATTGATCAGCCTCAATTGTTACAAGATAGCATACGGAATGAACAATGGTCGATGCTAAAGATGAAGGCCATCATGAAAGAGAATTGGAACGTGCTGGATTTCCCTTTCGACAGGCAGCATTTGAATGTTCATATCGAAAATTCACTATTTGATAAGAAAAGCTTGGTATTTAAAGCTGATGAAAAAGGAAGTAAATATGATCCTGAGGGAACATTGGCCGGCTGGACGATTAAAAACTTTAAGGTGAATGTAGATGAGAAACTTTATGAAACGGGGTTTGGTGACTACCGACCGGGTAAGGATCATCAGATTTTTTCTGCATTTAATATTGAAATGGACATTGAGCGAAATGCCTGGGGTTTGTTTCTGAAAATTTTCATCGGCATGTATATCGCATTTCTCATCGCCATGGTTGGGTTCGCGCCTAACCCCTCAGAAGTGGAGCCTCGATTCGGCTTGCCGGTGGGTGGGTTGTTTGCCGCTGTCGGTAATAAATATATTATTGATTCGATCTTGCCTGAGTCGGCTTCTTTCACCTTAGTGGATATACTCCATTCCCTAACCTTTTTTACAATCTTTGCTATCCTCGTTGTTTCAGCGATTTGCCTCAAACTTCACGACAAGGAGAAATTCGAAGAATCTTTTAGGATGAATAAAATCGGATTTCGCATGATAACGATCATTTACGTTATGGCGAACCTAATCTTAGTGACGTTGGCAGCCACCAATTGATTATACCTTATTCTTTGTGTCAATCAAAATCGTAACCGGACCATCATTCAGCAAACTCACTTTCATGTCAGCACCAAACTCACCAGTTTGCACACGCTTTCCCAAGGCATCTGAAATTACGTTTATGAATTTTTCATAAAGAGGAATAGCAATCTCCGGTTTTGAAGCCTTGATGTAACTGGGGCGGTTTCCTTTTTTAGTGCTTGCATGAAGCGTGAATTGACTTACCACAATAATATCTCCACCCTCATCTTTAACGCTTACATTCATCACGCCCTCAGCATCGTTGAAGATGCGCAGGCTTACAATTTTGTTGGCGAGCCAGTCAATGTCTTCGTTATTATCAGTGTCTTCAATTCCTAAAAGAACTAACAATCCTTTTTGAATTTTTGATTTCACAATTCCGTCAATTGTGACCGAGGCTTCCGATACGCGTTGAATGACTGCGATCATTATTTTAATTTTGAGGTTGGTTGATATCCAAGAGGAATTTTTGCCGGGAGGAGAGGCGCATCTAAATCAACAGCGCGAAAGGCTTCTTTTGATTTTGCTTTTTTAATCGTGGTGCCAAGGCAGCAAAAAGTATCATCGGCTTTTAATTGATCGCGATGATTTGAAAGATCACGAAGTTCACAAACCAAATTGGTGAGTTTAGGATTGACTACGAAAAGAGGTTTACGACTAATGGCAATAACGCTCGAATATTGATCATCGTTTAGAAGTAACTGTAACAACTGACCTCCAATCAATCCAGTACTCCCTGCCAACAATGCCGTCTTTGCCATCGATTAAAATACTTGTTGGATTTCTTTCTTCAATTCGCTCAAGGCGTGGCCAATCGGGTCTTGCTTTTTGTTCATCACCATCTCAAATATTTTTTTTGCAAGCTCAATTCCAGTTGAATCGGGAGCTACTTGTGTCGCTGACTCATTGATCATCATGATCAAATCTTCTTTGGCGTTTCGCACTTGGTTCCATACCTCTTCGGTCATGTACACTTGCTGCGACACATTGTGGTTGTATTCGTTACGGATTTCATCATGCAATACCTTTTGAAAATCACGAGCGGAATAAGCTGGGTTGTTTAATCGAATCAAAAGGTTTTGAGGAGAAATTCGTTCAAGAAATAAAGTGATTCGCTCGTACGCTTGCAGGCGTGCCGGCAAGATGGTTTCGATGCTTCGAGTGCGAACCTCTAGCTTTTTCAATTCAATTTCTCTTGTAATAAAGCTTCGTACCATCAAATAGACCGCATAAAGAACTAATGAGGCTGGGATAAGGATCTTTCCGAATTCAATAAGGGTTTCCATAAAAAATATTTGCGCGAAAATTAACTAATTTTCACTGACCTTTGTTTTTTAATCGACTGCTTATTTCATGTTTGATTCTCTTCAACCTGTCATTCTCACACCAACGGCTGCTGCTGAAGCTCGTAAGATTATGCAAACCAAAAATATCCCTCAAGGCTATGGTTTGCGGGTGGGAGTACGTGGCGGTCATGGATGCGGTGGTGTTTCATTCATCATTGGGTTTGATAAACAAAAACCTTCTGACATGACTTACCAGATGGAAGGCATCACCATTTTAATGGACAAAAAGCACACGATGTATCTAATGGGTAAGGCAGTCGACTTTTACGAAGGAGCTGATGCGCGTGGCTTTATGTTTGTGGAACAAGAAGCAATTGCCAGAGGAGGTCGCTAAACAAAAACTGGATCTTCGACTCAATTTTTCTTTTTAGTGCTGCCTGTTTCTTTGGACAACTACACTCGCCTTTTTGCATACACCTCCAATCGGTGGATTGAATTTGGAAATCTTCACTTCCACATTGATGGCGCTGTTAAATGATTGTAAAATTTTTTCTGCAATAGCGTGACCAACCCTTTCGAGAAGCTTTGAAGGCTTGTCCATTTCATTCTTCACCAATTGATACAAGTCTTCGTAGTTGATGGTGCCGCTGAGATCGTCTTGAAAGGCGGATTCTTGAAACTCAGTTCCTACTTCAATGTCAACCTCAAATTTATTTCCTGAAGAGCGCTCGTGAGGATATACACCATGATAGGCATGAAACTCCAGACCTTCCAGCGCTACTTTACCCTTCATTGAATTTCGTCAAAGAAGGAGCGCTGAATTTTCATGGCTTCGGCCATGGTTGGTTTACTTTCAAGGGGCTCAGGTTGAATCGACTCTGAAGTAGGTTTAACAACTGGAGTTAATTGGTCCTTCATTTCTGCCTCTACCTCGGCGTTAGGAAAAAGTGATTTCTTTGTTTCGCGTTTAGCCATCGCCAAATGCTGATCTGGATCAAACTCCCGGCTTGCTGCCTTTGCGCGATCGATGCGATCAATCGTTTCATTCGCCAACCGCTTCAAATCTGAAAGTAAATTTTCTTTATGCAGTTCAAGGTTTTTGTAATGCTGTCCAAGGGATTTCAACCGGTCTTCCATTTCTGCAAGCATTTGTTTAGAAATGGATTCGGCTTCTTCGATAGTATTTTTAGCGCGCCTTTTCGCCTCGTTGATCAAGGCATCCGCATTCATCTGGTTTTCGCGTAAAATTAGTTCAGCTGTTTTGTTGGCTTGCTCAATCGTGTTTGCACCGGTGTCTTCGGCCGTTTTCAATGTTTTGAACAAGGAACTTTCCACTTCACGCAGCTTATTTACTTCGCGTTCGGTGGTCTCCAAACGGATGCGCATTTCTTTTGTCTCATCAAGCGTTCGTTCCCATTCCTGGGATAGAGACTGTAAGAATGCGTTTACTTCATCCTTGTCATATCCGCGCATCTTTTTTTCAAAGTCCTTTTGGCGGATTTCAAGTGGTGTAATTTTCATAATAGCAGTTTTTAAAGTTTAAAAAATGTCTTGTTCAAGAGTTTAAAAAATGCGGGCAACTGCCCGGTTGTCAATACGTTAAAAGAACGATTTACAAAAATAGTAAATCCCAGGCAGAAATGGTACGGTCATCACTGGCACTTACCAGTTGATTGTTAAACGAGGTCCAGAGTAGTTTGTTCACCGAAGTGCCATGCCCCGCATGCCGGCCCTTGTCAATGACCTTTAGTAGCCTTAAATCTTTTGTGTCCCACACCTTTATTGACTTATCCATGCTGGCCGTGGCCAAAAAGTTTCCATCCGGAGAGAACGTAAGGTGGTTGATGGCATACAAATGAGCCGCTACGTCTTCAGCCAAACTATAATTGGACTTTACATCCCACGCTTTCAAATGCGCATCCCGTGAGCCACTGAACAAATAATTGCCATCGGACGAATAGCGAACAGCAAACACTGAATTCTGATGTGCTTGAATTTCGTGTTTCAGTTCATAATCCCTTACGTTAAAAATGCGAATGAAGTAATCACTATGACCAACAGCCATTTCTCCTTTTACTGTGTTAATGGCAATAGCTCGAGCACTTTTTTCTGAAACAGCGATCCTTTTCTTTATCCTCCATTTATCCAAATCAACAATAATGACCGTTCCGTCTCCAGTAGCAATGACGAGATCGTTCTCGAAAGATTGCATGTCGAAAATATAAGATGAAGTAAGTTGCAACGAGGCCAGTTCCTTTTTATTTTGATAATCGATCAAATGAATGCCAGAGAAATTTTGCCCTGCCACCAATAATTTTTTGTCGGGCAAATGCAGCAGGGAATAAATTGAGTTGGGCAACTTGGCAATTAAGCTGCCATCGCCGGGAGTTTGTAGATCCCATTGTACTATCATGCCATCGCCCGCGCCGGAAAAAAAAAGATTCGGCTGGTCACCCGGTTGCAACGTATAAACACTATCGCGATGACCAATGAAAGAATGTAGTTTGCTGACCTGGACAGAGCTCAAAATTTTGAAATCAATTTATTTTACCAAAATTGAAGCATTAAAGACCGAATACCAATGCCCTTGAAAGAAATTCATCAAGCCCGGGACCAGAGTGGCTGGGCCATTTGGCACATCGAAGAAAGTGAAGAAGAGCTCGCGAGCAAAATTATAGGCACGTCACCGAAAGAAATTACACATGAAAGTAAAAGGCTGGAATGGCTTGCGGCCCGGCATTTAGCGCTTTCGCTATCAAATCACCTGGGTCTTCGCTATTTTGGTGTGAAGAAAGATGCTTTTGGAAAACCTTTTCTGGAAAAATATCCCCACCATCTTTCACTCTCTCATTCCTTTCCGTATGTGGCGGTGCAAATTGATTATGATCAACCGGTGGGTATAGACTTGGAGCAACCCAAAGCAAAGGTTCTAAAAATTGCTCCTCGTGTTTTTTCGCCCGTTGAATTAAAAGATGCCGGAACGGATATAATCAAACACACCGTGTATTGGTGTGCGAAAGAAACGATGTACAAGATCCATGGAAAAGGAAATCTTCATTTTTCCAATCAGCTAAATATCGAACCTTTTTTGTTGCAGGAGGAGGGAAGCTTGAAAGGAGTAATCTCATCAGAAAAAAAAATGATTGTAAACTTGGACTATAAAATTGAACCTGATTATGTCCTAGTAAAGACGGGGCAAAATTGATTAATCGCTGATGATATTTGTTCAATCTTTAACTGCTCAAGTTTGTTCTAGTCGCCAAAGCTCCTCCATCGCAGTTCAACTTTGCTTCTATGAAGAAGAAATATTTTATCTTTATCAAAAAAAAACATGAGGTCACTTTACCTATTCCTGCTTTGTAGTCTTATTAGTCTAATCTCTTTTGGTCAGGAAATCAGCCCGCGCTACGAGCTGGTGAAAATGAACGACAATGTGAACACAAGGTATAATGAGGTTTCACCAGTGGTTTCCCCTGATGGCAAGAGCCTTTATTTCGTGGTGGCCGATCATCCTGAAAATGCATATGGCAAAGCAAGCACACAAGATATCTGGATTTCCACGCTTGATGATAAAGGAGAGTGGTCAAAAGCCACACATCCGGGTTCTCCATACAATCAAAATAGAAACAATGCCGTTTTTAATTTTCTAGCGGATGGCGCCCAGTTCATTCGCGGCGGCCGTTCAAAAAATGAAGCCGGATTCTCCATCGTTAGTTCTTCTGGCAATTTGACCGAATTAAAAGTCACCGATTTCGATAAGATGAATAAGGGGCGTTTTTATGGTGCTTCACTCTCGGCTGATGGCAGACAGATGATCATTTATTTTTCAGAAAAACCCAACGACAATTTCAGTGATTTGTACTTGAGCAGCAAACAACCCGATGGACATTTTTCGAAACCTGTGAAGATGAAGATCAGTTCAACGGGTGATGACTTTTCTCCGTTCATCGCACCGGATCAAAAAACGCTTTACTTTGCCAGCAACCGATTCGCGAAAGATCGAGTGGGTGGTATTGATGTGTATAAAACTACTCGGTTGGATGAAACCTGGCAAAACTGGAGTGAACCTGTAAACTTAGGTCGGCAAGTGAACACACCTTCCGATGATGCCTATTTTACAATCGATTCAAGGGGAGATATTTTCACAGCGCGTGCAGGCGCGAAAGTGGATGGAGGAAATTTTGATCTGCTGATTCTCAAGCCACGTAATATCAATATCATTTTGTCGGGGATGACATATAATGAAAAAACGAAACAACCAATTCCCGCAGCGATTGATGTTAAGCTCAAAGAGTTAAAACAACCGATCAGTTTGAAGTCCGCTATGGCTGGAAAATTTGAAACGCGAATTCCTGAAGTGGATGGCTATTCTATTGCAGCAAGTGCTTCGGGCTTTCTGCCCTACGCTAAAGATTTTAAAATACCTCGTCTTAATCGTGATACCATCCTGCGTGTAGAGATTTATCTCACCCCATTAGCCAAACAGCTTGCGTTGGCAGGAGATATTATCGACAAGAAAACCAACAACAAAGTTGCTGCTGCCAAGTTGTCGATCGTTCAAAAAAGTACATCAGCTGGATTTTCGCCAGCAGTGAATGGTGGAAGTTATAGTCAAGATATTCCAGGTTTGGGTTGGTATTTGTTCAATGCTACTGCTGAAGGTTATCTGAATGCCACTGACAGCGTTAAAGTGGTTGATGAAAACACCATCCCGACCTTGAAAAATATTTACATGACGGAGATCGAGGTGGGGATGACGGTTCGCCTGAAAAATATCTACTTTGATTTTGATAAAACCACTCTTCAACAAGAGTCATATGTTGAATTGAACAAAGTCGTTGATTTCCTCAAACAAAATCCCAAAGTCTCGGTTGAGATTTCGGGTCATACCGATAGCAAAGGTTCGGATGAATACAATTTGAATTTATCACAAGGTCGATCACAATCCGTAGTCGATTATTTAATCAGCCAGGGAATTGATGTCTCTCGCTTGCAGGCTCATGGTTATGGAGAGACGAAACCAATCGACACCAACGAAACAGAGGAGGGCCGCGCGAATAACAGGAGAGTGGAGTTTACCATCTTGAAAATTTAAGGTTCTGGTTAATGGATTCTGGTTCCCGAACATTGAATGCAATCAATGATCATTATCCGAACCATCAAATTCACGAAAGCAATCCTGGCATTTAAAAACCATTCCACCCGGAAATAGAATGCCGGAGGTGAGTGCAGTGATAATTCTCATTGGTCTATCTTCCTCTGTAACTTCTCTGTCAATATTGGTGGATTGGCAATAGGGGCAACTTCTTTCTGAAGGAGTTTCAGTGAGCGTTTCCTTCACGAGATCTGCATCCCTTTCAAAGATGTGCAATCGTACACCAGGAAAAACTTCGTTGCGGATTGGATAAAGCCCAACAAAGTTTTCATCGGTGAGAAAACAAGGAATTCCATACGCATCCAATTTTGTCTTTGCCAAATTGGCCTGCATTACTGTATCGTACGCTTTGAAAACAATAATTTTTTCTTCAGGATCCTCCATTGTACTTGATTTTCGACCCGTTCACACAATCATGTGATGTTACTTCGTTATTAAAATTACCAATTTAGGGATACAAGAAAAATGAATCTTATGAACACAAAATTTAGCATAAAAGTGGTTGCTGTGCTGTTTACCGTGGCCATTGTGTTAATGTTGATCCTGGCCAGACTTTAATGGGGATTACAATTTTTTGGCTTGCAATGTTTTTTTGCCAGTTTGAAGTTTTGTCAAGGTTTCGCGCATGGCAATGGCGGGAAGCGTCTGTTTATTTTTTGCTAGGTAATTCTTAAGCGGAGTTCGATGAAGTTTTACCATGCTCCTCAAGGTCCAGGAAATCGCCTTGGTGATCAGCACTTCTTTTTCTGATTTCAACTGGTCGATCAATTGAAAGGCCAACGATTGAATTCGTTTATCGTCACTGCGGGTAAGCGGTTTGCATAACAACACCAACGAGGCTCTTCGCTTGTTGATGTTCTTGCTTTTGTTAAGTGAGAGTAAAAGTTTTTTCCATTGCGTCCAATTTTCCAACACCTGATCTATTTTAAAATGACCGTAGCAAAGCGTGTCCACTTCGACCCAACCTTGCAAGTGATTGAGCCACCGATCGAAAATTTTTGGATTGAAGTTGATTTGCTCTTGGTTGGCGTAGTCAAGAAGAATTCCTGCCGTCATTTTTTCTGTTGAGGAAGGAGCCTTTATCAACGAAGTGAGCAAGGTTAAAAACTCTTTTGGGTTTACCGTATTAGCCCTTATCCAATTTTTACTAACTGCACGAAGGTGGGGGTTGCTGATAGGGTAACGCAGGTGGTTGTTCCCCAAATAACTATCCAGAAACGTATGTTGTGTTGGCTTCCCCGATTTCTTGATGATTTCAGCGAGCAGATCAGTATGCAATTCCTGGATTGTCATGTGTTAAGAAATAAATTTTTTATCGGTGAGGCTTTCTTTATTTTTGCAGTGAAATCCGGCCTGCGCTGAGGCTTCGGTGACAAAATAATGGAAATGGTTCCGTAGTACAATGGATAGTATTTCAGATTCCGATTCTGAAGATGTAGGTTCGATTCCTACCGGGACTACTTTAAAAAGAAAACCTATCGGGCTTATGCCACGGCATTTAAAATGATCTCATCTATAACACATCAAGCCTTGAGGATTATTTGCCAATTGTATCCTTACGATTTTTATTTTTTTACTACTTAATTTTCTTGTCCGGTATAATGCGGAGGGTGGTTTGGAATTCAATTAACTCTTCCGTTCAATCGTAAACTGCACAAGCTGCTTCAGTGAAGTTTTGTATTCGGATTCTGGGAATGGACTCAACACTTCCAGTGCTTTGTCGTAGTAACGTTGCATTACTTGCTTTGCATAATCAATGCCTCCGGAATTCTTTACAAACGAAATCACTTCTTTCACTTTCCTCGGATTTTCACTTTCGTTTTTCACCAGCCCAATAATTTTTCTTTTCTCCAGCCAGGAAGCTTTCGACAAAGAATAAATCAGGGGTAACGTCATTTTCTTTTCTTTGATATCGATGCCCACGGGCTTGCCTATTTCTTCCTCTCCGTAATCAAACAAATCGTCTTTGATCTGAAAAGCCATGCCTACGTACTCACCAAACTTTCGCATGGATTCAATTTGACTTTCGCTTGCCCCGGATGAACTAGCGCCAATCGCACAACAGGAAGCAATGAGCGAAGCCGTTTTCTGCCGGATGATTTCGTAATAAATGTCTTCTGATATATCGAGGTGACGTGCTTTTTCCATTTGCATCAATTCCCCTTCGCTCATCTCTTTTACAGCATGAGTGCAAATGCCAAGCAGATCATAATCTTTATGTTCGAGCGCTAGAAATAATCCTCTTGTGAGAAGAAAATCACCTACCAAAACGGCGATCTTATTTTTCCAAAGAGCATTCACCGAGAAAAAACCTCTGCGATAATTGGAGTTATCCACTACATCATCATGAACAAGGCTGGCAGTATGAACTAGCTCAATCAGAGCTGCTCCACGAAATGTTGATTCTTTAATTTGTCCGCATGAACCGGCACTCAAGAAAACGAACAGCGGTCGCATCTGCTTACCCTTGCGTTTCACAATGTAGTTCATGATTTTATCCAGCAGAAGTATGCGTGTTTTCATGGAGGCGCGAAACTTGGGTTCAAACTCCTCCATCTCACGGGCCACTGGCCGCTTGATATCGTCTAATCGTAAAGACATTCTTGCAATAATAGTCAATAGTCGATAGTCCTTTGTCGATGGCAAGAGTATTTTTATTTGGTCAATAAAAAAACTATCGACTACAGACCATTGACTATGGACTATTGACTATTTTCGGGGTTATGATATCGATGGATAAAAAATGGGAGCAGTTCTTTTTTGCGGCAGCAGTTCTTGTTATCACTTTTATTATTTCCTTAGTACTCCGCTTTTTGGTAGGACGCTTCATTCGCGGGGCAGCCCGCAAGCTGAAAGTTGATCCTACCCGATACAATTTTTTCAAAAACGCGGTTGACTTTATTCTCTTTTTTGTTGCCATTGTTATCATTTTTCGTTCTATTCCGTCCCTTCGCACGTATGGCACGGGTTTGATCACGGGTGCGGGCGTGTTGGCAGCCATTGTTGGCTTTGCTTCACAGTCAGCGTTCTCGAATATCATCAGCGGATTTTTTTTAGTGATCTTCAAACCCTTCAGTGTAGGTGATCGTGTGAAGATCGGACAATCGTATACGGGAGATGTGGAAGACATTACGCTGCGCCATACGATAATCAGAGATTTTGAGAACAAGCGCGTGATTATGCCCAACAGTGTGATCAGCAATGAAACGATTATCAATTCTACCAGCGTGGATGAAAAGATTTGCGTTTATATTGAACTGGCGGTCTCTTTGAATACTAATTTGGATAAGGCCATTGGTATTATTCAGGATGAAGCCATGAAGCATCGCTATTATATCGACAATCGAAATGAAGTGGATACCGCCCGGGGTGAGCAGCCGGTGATGGTGCGTGTGCTTACTTTTTTAAATGGGGGGATCATGTTGCGTGCCTATGTCTGGGCGGGTAACCCAACCGATGCATTTGATTTAAAATGTGATTTGAACAAATCCATTAAAGAGAGGTTCGACAAAGAAGGAATAGAACTCACCAATTTTCAATATCAGGTAGTGACGAAAACATTGTGATGGAAAAGGAAAAGACTGAATCAGCACCAAATATTATTCTTGAACTGATTCAATACAATGAAAAAGAATTTAATGGATATGTAAATCTTGGGATCGGGGAACTGCTAGCCAAACAAAAACCAGATCAAGTCAACTGGGTCAATTTGGATGGACTTTCAGACACGACTATCATAAACAAAATTGCGGAGCATTATTCTCTGCATAGTTTACTGGTAGAAGATATTTCTACAGACCAGCAACCGAAGGTGGAGGAGTATGATGACTATCTTTTTTTTTCGCTCAAGATGCTTTATCGCATCGAAAAAAATGTCATCGATTATGAGCAAATTAGTTTCGTGTTAGGGAAAAATTTTTTGATTTCTTTTCAGGAAAAGGAAGGAGACTTGTTTGGTCCTTTGCGTGACCGAATACGTCTTGATCAGGGACGCATTAGAAAGCAAAAGGCGGATTACTTACTCTATCGATTAATAGACATAATCGTTGATAATTATTATACCGTCCTTGATTCCATCGGTCAACACATTGAACAGATTGAAGATGACATTTACAAAGATTCTACCGGAGATGAGTTTCGTAAAATCCAGCGGTTGAAAAAAGAATTAATTTATTTGCGCAAGGCGTTGTATCCTTTACGTGATGCGATGAGCAAACTTGTTAAAGACGATAGCGGTTTTATCGATTCTTCAAACGCAAGGTTCTTTTCTGATGTTTACAGCCACGTAGCCCACTTGATCGATTCTTTGGATACGTACAAGGACCTCACTTCGGGATTGATGGACATCTATATCAATACGCTGAACACACGCATGAATGAAGTTATAAAAGTGTTGACCATTATCTCCACGATTTTTATTCCACTTACTTTTATCGTTGGAGTTTATGGGATGAACTTTGATTTTATGCCTGAGCTTCAGTGGAAGTTTGGCTATTTTGGGGTATGGATTTTTATGTTGTTGATGGTGATCGTGATGATCCGGTATTTCAGATACAAGAAGTGGTTTTGATGGGATTAATGGATATCCCCTCCAGTCAAAGTCAACTCAAATTGGTCTGCCAGGTTAGCTACTTCTTGAACCATTTCTTTTATAGTTTCCTCGGTGATACCAATTATGGAAGCAACGGCTTCTACTTGCAGATAATTATCTTTTACCACAAACCGGCTGTAATTGAAATAGGCTGTTTGCTCTAACAGCATGAGATAATCAATATCAGGTCTTAACGAACAAATTTTTGAATGAAGAGAAATTAGTTTTCGGTTGTAAAGATCGTTCTGTAGGATTGTTCCCAGTACTGTTTGGTACCGTCCACCGGAAACGGGCATGATGATGATGGATTGTGCGTTATCGTATTCAGTAAATTGTCCGCCAATTTGCTCGGCATATTTTTTCATTATGGCACTTAGATCCATAGGAGTGAGGTTTAATGCAAGATAATTAAATTAAAAATTAAAAAATTCAGGATTGTAAAAATTGAATCCCCAATTTTTCAATCATTTCGTTCCATCATCTTCCACCTGTTTGGGTTTTTGTTCCAATTCTTTTTTTCTTCGGTTGCGGGCCGCGGTGAGCAACTCTTTCCAGGTATTAAAACTTTGGGTGTTCATGAGGCTAAAGCCAGTTGTGATTGCCGTTTGTGAAGTAAGCGCCGAAAGCTGGTTGATATTGGTGCGGTTATACATTTTCACTTTAAACTTTCCATCCGGAGTGAGTAGATAATCTACTGTCCAGTCGCCCAACATATTGGCAACTTCCGATTTGTTGGTTTGATTGTTGAATACTCCATCACGTGTTACGCGCAAGCGGCCGTTGAGAAAAGAGTAGGAGAGGCGAAGTTGAAAAGTGTTGAATGCTTCTTGATCAAAATTTCCTAAGTCAAAGTTGATTTCCAGGTTTTGGTCAACTTGTGTGAGCCAGTAACTTAACTGGTTGGAGAGAAGTTCACTCACGCTACTATATAATGAGCTTCCACCACCGGTAGCAAATGCATCGGGCGGGGAGAAGCGCCTAAGCATAATCAAGCTAAACACTTGTCTTTTTAATTCCTGCTCATCCAGTTTTGCCCTGAACTGTTTGAACTCCTGACTCAAAGCGACGGATGGCTTAGGCGGGTCCATCGGCACCTGGTTAGGTAAATCTTTTGCAAGGATGTCAAAACTAATTTGTGGAGACATCATTGCTCCATCCAATTTCAATAGCACTTCAGCCGAATACTTCCTTCGCATCTGGGGAGTATTTACCACTGAAGTTGATTGGTTTGTTGACTGATCGCTAATTGTAGGTGCGAAGGAAACCAACTGTTTGTAGCTCGCATTTATCGCCAATAGAGCTTCGTAGGGGTCACCAAACCAAGTGATACGACTGCCTTTGTTGATGCTAAACTCTTTATTGATAATATCATAAAGCGTGAAGTTATAGTTGCCGCGCTCAAACTCATAAGCACCAAACATAGTGAAGTCACCCTTCGTGTCGATTTGCAACTTAAGATCACCATTGCCATAACCGCGAATAATATCTCCCGATTTGATGTCGAAAATTATTTCGGCATAAGCATCAGGGGTGATATCGAGGTTCATATCCATAGTGATCCCGGTGGGCTCATCTTTTTTATTTTTTGCTTTTTGTTTTTCCTTCGTTAGCTTAAGGGTATCAGCAAAATTCACAAACGTGATGAAATCCTTCTTCTTGGTATTATCCATCGAGCCATTCAGTGGAACAAAAACCCGGGTCCCTTTTTCAGAACGTGCAGTCGCTGATATTTTTAAGTTACTAATTGGGCCAAGCATGTTAAGAGTTCCGGTTCCAAACGCCTGACCATAAAACAAGTCGTTGTCTTTAGCGTTTGTATTAAGGAGTTGAAAATTTTTGAAATAGGCATCCAGGTTGATCCGAAATTCACGGTAATTGCGGTGCGCCAAGTATCCATCGAGCGTGGCTTTATTTTTCAAATCATCAATAAGAACAAAATCTTTGAATAGGATTTGCGTGGGGGAGAAAGCAAGAGAACCTGTGATGTAATATTTTGTCTTTAAGTAATCGATCATCAATTGTGCTGATTCAATTTTTCCATCACCTTGAATGATGGGTTCCAGAAATGTTCCCGTGATGGTATAGTTGCCCGTGAGGGCGCCATCCATATTTGAAAAAATTCCACGCATGAACGGCTCGATGATTTTGATATTCGTGTTCTCCAGTTTGGCATTTACATTCAACGGGCTTGCCAATGCGGGATCATAAAAGCCTTCCATCTCCACAGTCTTTTTTCCATTTCGCTCTAGTGATAGATTCAGATCAAAACGTTTTTTTTCACGGTCCAATTGATTTAACCCGCTTATATTCCCCACTAAAAATTCATCCACAGTAAGGTTTCTAATCTCCACTTTATTTTGAACGAATGGACTTTGGTATAAGTCTTTTGCTTCAACAGTGCCATTCACTTCTCCTGAAATTTTTTCTTGCAGCAATGAGTTCAAAATATCAAGGTTCAAGCTGTCGATGCTGAGGAACAAAGAACGATTAGGGTTTTCAGAGATAAATCCATCGATCATAGCAGATTCGCTCCCTTTCTTTACCTGAAGCCGGTGGATGTTCCATTCAAAGCCTCTCATCATAGCGTAATTGTCCTGACTAAAACTCCAATCTTCATCAAAGATGCGAAGTTGAGTTGGGAGTATTTTTATCCGAATACTGTCGCGCAAAAAATCTAATTCTGATTTAAGCCGCAGAATATTGGTATTGCCTTGCTGATCAGCATTGATATCGAAGCGGACGTGATCCTTTTCCCACTGGGCTTGAGCCAAAATATTTTTCGTCTTAAAGGAATTGGAAAAGTGTTGGTTGGCCGATCGAACTGTCAACGAGGCATTCAACTCCAGACTGTCTTGCGACTTCGTGCCATTGAATTCAACCTCATTCATTAAAAATGTCTTCCCTTTAAAAGTAAAGGTATCCAGCTTGCTGTTGAAATGGAGGGATGATACTTCGCCGTGCGAAAAATTTCCATGGAGACTTGAGCCCGGTGAGGCATATAAATCTATTTTTCCAAGCCCAGCAAGTGGTCGCATATCCCGGACTTTCAAATCAAAAGCAACGTGATAGGATTGTGTGTTTGTTTTCTTTTTCTGATAGTAGGCCTGCAATGCCGTATGGTTGTTGTTGATTTTCAAATAAAGTTCGCGACCAAACTTTTGAGCATCGTTAAACAAGGTAGAGTAACGATAATCGCCTTTCATTACAAAATCAGCAATCGAACTCCGCAATTGAAGCTGGCGATCGGTTCCCTCTTTAGTTGAAATCAAGTGAACCGAATCGAGGGATAAGACTTCGTTATTGAAGTTAACTATGGTGTTACGTAACACGATTGATCCAAACAGACTATCGAGCTTTAGCCCGGATGTATTTACGTCAAAATAGGATCGAACAAATAAAGGTTTTTTGGTGAAGCCAAGCTTGTCAAAAAAAGCAGTATCGAGATTGGCTTTTACCTGGATCAACTCTTTCCCTTTTCTAAAATCAATGAATGCTTTTGCGCTGAATATTAAGTTGGGGTCGTTGATCGACAGGTCTCCATTAAAAAGTTGCCTTGCGAAACGAGCGTTGGTGTTAATGTTGGTATAGTTGTAATGACGAAACCCCAGCGAGCGGATGGTTCCTGTCAGAATAAAATCAGCGTTTTCCCGAGTGAGGCCCTTCCCTTTGATCTTGCCATTAAGTGTTACACGTTGGTAGTTGATTGTGTCCTTAAGATAAACGCCCATCTGAAAATCATCGAGCTCCATATGTCCACTAAATGTGGATTGGCTTACATCCGCTTCATTGACTTTTAGATTGACGTCTGAATTTATTTTTCCCAATTGAGTAAGCAAGTTGCCGCGGGCAACAAAATCGTTGGGGAAACCGGTGTATTCACCACGAGCGTGAATTTTTCCAAGTGGGTGAAGTGCCTTAGCCGTTTTTTCCTGAAGCAAAAATTGAATGTCATTCTGATCGATGATGGCATCTTTCACTTTCAGATCGGTAAATGTTTCGTTGATGTTGGGCATTCCATCCATACTTAACCGCCCTTCGATTCGAGAATTTCCCCACGCTACATTCATCTTGCTAAATGTAAAGCGCGACACCTTTCCTGTGAACACACCATTTAATTTTACCGGGTGTGGTAGCGGAGGTAGCCCATAGGTAAACAGCGCCAGATCATGCGGGTCAAGAACTGTGTTTCTTAGCTTTGCTCGAATGTTGACTTTTCTGTTGAAGTCATCGTTAAGATCGTCCTGACTTTGATAAGTAAAAATGAGGGTATCGGAAACCACACTCTTGCCAGCCTTGAGATTCAAGTTCAGAAACTCCAACGAACTTTGTGAAATCCGGAAATAAGTGGAGAGGTCTTTTATATCGAGTTTTGTTTGATGATCGAGTATATCTAAACTCTTTACATCAAACTGAATGGTGTCACCAATTACCTGGAAGGAGTTGATGTCGCCATCGTCTACATCCAAATTAAAATGATAGTAGTCAAATCCATTTTTAATGGAATCATTTTCGTTATCGTTGTAGATAAATTTTGAATTGTTGAGCGCAATCTCACTGATGTTCAGTTTGGCCGAACTTTTTCCGCCACCTCCTGAAGAGAGCTTCTCATTTATATTTCTTATAAAGATGTTAATATTCAAATTTTTAGAGGAGTCTCTCTCCATAATATTTACCAGGTTCACTTCGGCGTGATCAATATCAGCGGCATCAATATTCACAGTGCCGTTAATGAGTAGACTCAATACTTCAAAATTTACCAGCAGGCGGTCCACAGAGATCATGGTGTTGTGTTCGCGGTCCTTGATTTTTATATTTCTCAGCTCCAGGCGGTCGTACCAACGGAGGTCCATCGATTCTACCGTGGTGGGAAAATCAATGACTTGTGAAAAGCCGGAAAGATAGCGATTGATCAACGCCGTTTGAACCTGGGGGAATTGAAGGATGATGAATCCAAGCGTAAAAAAAACAAGCAAGGCAAAGGTTCCGTACAAGAAAATTCTCTTGAACCAAAACAACAATCGGTTTTTAATAACTTGCAGGTTCATGGGTCAACAACTTCCAACAATCCTTGCCATTGAGTCTTCATGCGATGAAACTTCTGCATCGGTGATACGGGCTGGCAAGGTACTCAATAATGTTGTAGCCTCACAGGCCGTGCATCATAAACATGGTGGTGTGGTGCCAGAATTGGCCTCACGCGCACATCAGCAAAACATCTGGCATGTAGTGAACGATACCATGCACTCGGCTGGTATAAAAAACAATGAATTAAATGCCATTGCTTTTACCCGAGGTCCGGGATTGATGGGCTCGTTGCTGGTTGGTGTTTCGTTCGCCAAAGGGATGGCGCTCGCATTGGATTTACCTTTGATTGAGGTGAACCACATGGAAGCTCATGTGCTGGCGCATTTCATTGACGAACCACGACCAGCGTTTCCTTTTTTGTGTTTGACGGTAAGCGGCGGACACACGCAGATTGTTTTGGTACGCGATTTTTTGGATATGAAGGTGATTGGCGAAACACAAGACGATGCGGTAGGCGAAGCCTTTGATAAGGCGGCCAAGATGATGGGCTTGCCTTATCCCGGCGGACCGTTGATTGACAAGTATGCAAGCGAGGGAAATCCCAATGCGTTTAAGTTTTCTCAAACCGTAATGCCGGACTTAAGTTTTTCGTTCAGTGGAATTAAAACAGCATTTCTTTATTTCTTGCGTGATCGAAAAAAAGAAGATGAAAACTTCGTAGAAAAAAACCTGAACGACATTTGTGCGAGCCTTCAACGGCATTTGGTGAACATGCTTTTGCAAAAACTAAAACTCGCTGCGCAACAGACCGGTATCAAAGAAATTGCTATTGCCGGAGGTGTAGCAGCCAACTCTGGACTAAGAAATGCGATGACTCAAACCGCTCAAGAACTAAACTGGAAAATTTTTATTCCCGAATTTCAATACTGTACCGACAATGCCGCGATGATTGCCATGGCCGCGCATTATAAATTCTTAGCAGGAAAATTTTGTGGATTGGATGTAGCGCCTATCCCGAATATGGGGATTGGGGATTCTCGATCCTAGATACTGGATTCTGGAGATCTAGTATCCAGCATCCAGAATCAATTTTTACTTAAACCTCTCCGCTACTACCAACTCCTTGCTCCCTGCTTTGTATTGATAAAACCCGCTTCCTGATTTTACACCTTTGTGTCCGGCTTGAACCATGTTCACTAACAAAGGACAAGGTGCGTACTTCGGATTACCAAATCCATCGTGCAAAACTTTTAGAATAGAAAGACAAATGTCAAGTCCGATGAAGTCAGCTAATTGCAACGGACCCATCGGGTGAGCCATGCCAAGTTTCATCACCGTATCTATTTCATGAACGCCAGCAACGCCTTCGTACAAAGAATAAATTGCTTCGTTGATCATCGGCATAAGAATACGATTGGCAACAAAGCCGGGGTAATCATTTACTTCAACAGGAATTTTTTCCAGTTTTTTGGAAAGCGACATCACAGCTTCTGTCGTTTCATTGCTGGTTGAGTAGCCACGAATTACTTCTACCAATTTCATCACTGGTACCGGATTCATGAAGTGCATGCCAATTACTTTGTCGGGTCGTTTCGTAACCGATGCGATTTTAGTAATGGAGATCGATGAAGTGTTGGTCGCCAAGATCGCTGTTGACTTTGCAGCATCATCAATGTCTTTAAATATTTTTAGTTTCAGATCGATGTTTTCTGTGGCCGCTTCTACAATTAAATCTGCATTGGCTACTCCATCTTTAATGGATGATGAAGTAGAAATATTAGCGAGCGCTTTTTGTTTTACCTCGGTTGTGATCGCACCTTTCTCCACCTGGCGTGATAAATTCTTATCGATTGTAGCAATTGCTTTCTTCAACGCCTCTTCCGAGATATCAATAAGTGAAACCTGATAACCGAATTGTGCAAACACGTGGGCAATGCCGTTGCCCATGGTGCCGGAGCCGATCACTGCGATGTGAGTCATGTCTTTTAATTTTGGTTCAAAGATATTCTAATGTTAAATCATTTTAGTCAATGGCAACAATTGTAGCCTCCTTAGCCAAGCCAACTGAATTGAACCGGATTGATAGTATCATCTCCGATGAGTCACTTCTGCAAATCGGGCCTGGTTCTAAAAAATACTTAAAAAACTTTTCGTTGCGTTTGTACAATTCATTTTGATCGGGGTGGCCGAGCAAAGCGAGGATGTCATCTTCCGACAATCCTTTCAATTTATCTTTTTGAGAAACCAGTGTATCAATTAATTTTTCGCGGAAGTGATTGCATCCGTTTTTATCGTCTTTCCATTGCTTCAGGTCGATGCCGTCCAATGTGGGTAATGGTTTACCGCAAGCTCCTGTTATCAGTATAAAAAAGATAAATATTTTTTTCATTTTTCGTTTTGCAGTCAATTCAAACTAATTTGCAGCGTTTTATTTTTCAAAAGTAGTCAAGATGGCGTTAAAAATTTTAAAAGTGATCTGGGTCTTCTCGTTGCTGGGTGTAATGGCGTCTTTTATGTATGTCTATGCCGGCTTGCCCGAGAATGTAGTGGTGAATGAAAATCCACAGACTATTACTCTTTCAAGGGAAACTTTGTTCTATATAGCGCTGGCGGTGATCGCGGTTGCTAATGCACTCGTGTTTGCCGTGACACGAATTTTTTCTCAAAAGGAAGAGGATTTCAAGGCCTGGTTTTATGGCTTGATTGCCTGCGCTAATCTCTTTTTTGTAATCGGCCTAAGCTTTATTAGTCTGTATAACAGCAATGAAAAATATGACTTCGCTCGATTGGGCATAATCATTTATGGAAGTGTTGGATTATTGTTGGTGTGGGCTACTTCATGGCCAGTTTATCGTGTTGTTCAAAAGTTTCTCACTAAACAACCTGTTTGACAACCAGTTTTTTTAGACCTGACTACCAACGAGTTATTGAATAATCCTCCTTCAGATTTGTAGATTCGATTTACACGATGTTCATGAAATGCCCTAAAAATTTCTTTACTTTAAAGAAGGAATTTGTCCGCTCTATTTTTTGGACAAGAACTTTTTAATTTTTTTGACTCTTTATTTCTCTCAACTACGACAGACTATGGCGAAAGACAGCATGGAATATAACGAAGCGAGCATCCGGTCGCTCGACTGGCGCGAACACATCCGTATGCGGCCGGGGATGTACATAGGTAAGCTGGGCGATGGCTCGGCCAAAGACGATGGCATTTATGTGCTAGTAAAAGAAGTGATTGACAACTGTATTGACGAGCACATGATGGGCTATGGAAAAGCTATTGATGTGAAAATCACGGATCAGAAAGTCGTGGTGCGTGATTATGGCCGCGGCATTCCCTTGGGCAAAGTGGTGGATGTAGTTTCCAAAATAAATACTGGGGCGAAGTACGATTCAGGAGCATTTCAGAAATCCGTTGGATTGAATGGTGTGGGTACGAAAGCCGTAAATGCACTTTCCAATTATTTCAAAGTGCAAGCTTTCCGCGATGGTGTAACGAAGCTGGCGGAATTTAAAAAAGGTGTTCTCACTAACGATCCGAAGCAATCAAAGTCTGGGGATAAAAACGGAACGCTTGTTGAGTTTGAACCTGATGAGACAATGTTCAAGCATTATCATTTCATTCCTGAATATTTGGATGATCTGATGTGGAACTATGCGTTCTTGAATGCAGGTCTTACAATCAACTACAACGGAAGGAAATTTTATTCGAAAGATGGATTATTGGATTTGCTCAAACAAAAATCTGACGCAGAAGAAATTCGTTACCCGATCATTCATTTCAAAGGCGATGACATTGAAGTTGCGTTGACGCATGGCAATCAATACGGCGAAGAATATTATTCATTCGTCAACGGACAAAATACTACGCAGGGCGGAACACACTTAGCGGCTTTCCGCGAAGGAATCGTTCGGGGTGTTCGAGATTTTTATAAAAAAGATTTTGATGCGGCCGACATTCGTGCGAGTATCATCGGTGCGATTGCTGTTCGTGTGCAAGAACCGGTGTTCGAATCACAGACGAAAACCAAGCTCGGTTCCATCAACATGGCGCCAGAAGGAGCGTCAGTGAAAAACTTTGTTGGCGACTTTGTTTCGAAAGAACTTGAGATCTATCTCCATAAAAATGCAACCGTAGCGGATGCCGTGCTCAAGCGCATTTTACAATCGGAACGCGAGCGCAAAGAAATTGCAGGGATAAAAAAATTGGCGAACGAACGCGCTAAGAAAGCCAACCTTCATAATAAAAAATTGCGCGACTGTCGTTTTCACTTTGATGATGCTAAAGGAGAGAAGGGAACAGAGTCTGTGATTTTTATTACGGAAGGAGATTCTGCCAGTGGATCAATCACGAAGTCACGTGATGTAGAAACCCAGGCGGTTTTCAGTTTGCGTGGTAAGCCGCTCAACTGCTATGGCCTTACTAAAAAAGTAGTTTACGAAAATGAAGAGTTCAACTTGTTGCAACATGCGTTGAATATCGAAGATGGACTTGATGGCTTGCGTTACAACAAAGTGATTGTTGCTACGGATGCCGATGTCGATGGGATGCACATCCGTTTGTTGTTGATGACTTTCTTTTTGCAATTCTTCCCTGACTTAGTAAAAGCAGGACACGTTTATATTTTGGATACTCCGTTGTTTCGTGTTCGCAACAAAAAAGAAACGATCTATTGCTACAGCGAAGAAGAGCGGCAAGCAGCCGTTGATAAATTAGGAAGCAAACCTGAGATCACTCGCTTCAAAGGATTGGGAGAAATTTCTCCGGAAGAATTCGGAACATTTATCGGAGAGAACATCCGCTTGCAACCAGTGTTGATCGATAAGGAAAAACATCTGATCAAGACGCTTGAATTTTATATGGGCAAAAACACACCCGACCGCCAGGATTTTATTATTGACAACCTGCGAATTGAATTAGATAAAGTTGAAGACAAAAGTGTAACAGATGAGGTTGAGGCTTGAATTAGCTGATTGCATTTTTTCTGCAATATTTGATTTATTGCATTTTTTCTGCAATATTTGACTTATTGCATTTTTTCTGCAATTATTATGGCTATAATTATAATGGCGGATATTATTGGAAGCTCAAAAAGCAAAGGCAAGCCTTTAATGAATAGATTTACGGAAGCTGTAGAAGCAATGAATCGCGGAAACAAAGAGTACATTGTTTCTCCATTAACCATCACACTGGGTGATGAATTTCAGGGAGTCGTGAAAAATACTTATGGGGCAATTAAAATCTTATTGGATTTTGAATATCATCTTTTAAGGATGAAAACTCCATTCAAGTTGAGGTATGTTATTTATGAAGGTGAAATCGAGACGAAAATCAATCGATCTAATTCCTATAAAATGCTCGGCTCAGGTCTTACTAAAGCTCGAAGTGAATTATCTGAATTAAAATCGACCAAGAACCGATTCAGGATCTTTTTGAAGGATGAATTATTGTCTGATAAACTGAATTATGGCTTCTTCGTATTCCAGGGCATTGTTGATAGATGGACAGTAGCCCAACGTAAAGTGGTTATTGCCTTGTTGCATAACTTCGATTATAAAGAGGTGGCAAAAATTCTTAATAGAGACCCAACAGTTATATGGCGAAGGAAAAGATCATTAATGATCGATGAATACTTTTCAATTCGAAAGCTAATTATGCTGATAGTTAACCCTAAATTGAAATGGACATAGGAATTGCAATAAAAATTCTCTCCATAGTTCTTCCCGGTGAATTTTTAATTCACTTTGTATTTCACTTTATAAGTCGATCAATCGGTAAGACTAACCGAGATAAAATCACAAGAGCGAGTGTATTAAAAGGGCTTATCGAAAGGGCCTTTGTACTTATTACGCTCTGGTTTAACTTGGCTTCGGCACTCACCCTACTGGGAGCATTAAAAATTGCAACAAGAATAAAAGACGAAGATAAAGTCTCCAATGATTTTTTCTTGCTTGGAAATTTAATCTCAGTCTTATTTGGTGTTTTGTATTTCGTGATTCTTAAGAATTTAATTGGTTGATTGAGGTATGAGTAAAAAAATATCAAAAGAAAAAAAAGAGCAATCGAAAGACGGCGTTGTTCATTCCATCGCCATTGATGGGATGTACGAAAACTGGTTTCTCGATTATGCTTCGTATGTAATTATGGAGCGGGCAGTGCCGCGTATTGAAGATGGCTTCAAGCCGGTGCAACGTAGGATTATGCACGCGCTCAAAGAAATGGACGATGGTCGCTTCAACAAAGTGGCGAACGTGATCGGTAGCACGATGCAATACCATCCGCATGGCGATGCCGCGATTGGCGAAGCGACGGTGAATCTTGGTCAGAAAGAAATTTTATTTGACACGCAGGGAAACTGGGGTGATGTGCGCACGGGTGATCCAGCAGCAGCTCCTCGTTATATTGAAGTACGTCCATCTAAGTTTGCACTGGATGTCGTGTACAATCCTCAAACCACTGAATGGCAACTTTCGTATGACGGAAGAAAAAAAGAACCTGTAACCCTTCCAGTTAAATTTCCATTGTTGTTGGCGCAAGGTGTTGAAGGTATTGCAGTGGGGTTGTCGACAAAAATTCTTCCTCATAATTTTTGTGAGTTGATCAAAGCATCGATCGATGTTTTAAAAGGAAAGAGCCCAAAAATCTATCCTGATTTCCCCACCGGAGGTATCGCTGATTTCTCTGAATACGACCAAGGGTATCGTGGAGGAAAAATTAAAGTTCGTGCACGCGTTGAGATCATTGATAAGAAGACAATCGCGATAAAAGATATTCCCTTTGGCACGACCACTACCTCGGTGATGGAGTCCATTGTGAAAGCAAGTGAGAAGGGAAAGATCAAAGTGAAACAAGTGGTGGACAACACCGCGAAAGATGTTGAGATATTGGTTAATCTTCAGCCCGGCATTTCACCAGAGATTGCTATCGATGCGCTATATGCCTTTACGGATTGTGAAGTTTCCATTTCACCGAATGCTTGCGTGATTGTTGGCGACAAGCCGATGTTCATGAAGGTGAACGACATTCTGAAAGTCAATACGGAGAACACACGGGTTTTGCTCAAACGTGAATTGGAAATAAGGCGTGGAGAGTTGATGGAGAAAATTCTGTTCTCTTCTCTGGAAAAGATTTTCATTGAAAAAAGAATTTATCGTCTCATTGAAGAATGCGAAACATTTGAGGATGTAATTGCAACGACAGACAAAGGACTGAAGCCATACAAAAAGCAATTCTATCGCGAGATCACACGTGATGATATTCTTAGGCTGTTAGAGATTCGTATCAAACGGATTTCTAAGTACGATTCCTTCAAGGCCGATGAGTTGATGCGCGATTTGGAGAAAGAATTGAAAGAAGTCTTGCACCATCTGAAGCATTTGACGGAGTATGCCATCGCTTATTATCAAAACTTATTAGACAAATACGGAAAGGGTCGCGAGCGCAAAACGGAAATCAAGAGCTTCCAGTCAGTGACGGCAACCGAGGTTATTGCCAATAATCAAAAATTGTACGTAAACAAGCAAGACGGATTTATCGGTTGGGGATTGAAAAAAGATGAATTCATAGCAGATTGTTCTGAATTGGATGATGTGATTGCCATTCGCAGAGATGGAAAAGTGAAAGTGAGCCGCATCAATGAAAAAGTGTTTATGGGCAAAGATATTTTGCACGTAGGCATTTGGAAGAAAGGCGATGAGCGTATGGTTTATAATTTAATCTACAGCGATGGCAAGAGTGGCAAAACTTTTGCCAAGCGTTTTTCAATGCCGGCCATCATTCGCGATAAGGAATACAATCTTGATCAGGGCAATCCCAATAGTAAAGTGCATTACTTAAGTGCTAATCCAAATGGAGAAGCAGAAATTGTGGAAGTAAAACTGAGTCAAAGCAGTACGGCTCGCAAAAAGATTTTTGATTTTGATTTTTCAGAATTGGAAATTAAAGGAAGAGGTGCGCGGGGAAATACGATTACAAAATATCCCGTTCGCAAAGTTGATTTCAAAGAAGCGTTGGGATCAACGTTGAGCGGCCTTGAACTGTGGTTTGAAGAAGCGAGCGGCCGCTTGAATAAAGATAAACGCGGTTTGCACGTAGGCAAGTTTGATGGCGATGATCAAATTCTCTCGATTACAAAATCGGGTAATTACAAAATCACTAGCTACGAATTAACGAATCGCTTTGAGCCTGAGAACAAGACGTTGTTGATTGAGAAGTTTCACCCTAAGAAAGCTATATCAGCCGTGTATTGGGATGGCGAAAGCAAACAGCATTTTGTAAAGCGCTTTAAAATCGAGACAACAACACCGGACAAGGAATTCAATTTTATCACCGAAGGAATCGGCTCCCGATTAGAGTTTGTTACTACGTCCGACAATCCAGAAGTTGAACTTGAGGTGGTGAAAGGAAAGGGCAAGGACAAAGAAACCGAAGTTATAAACCTGGAAGACCTCATCGATGTGAAGGGGTGGAAAGCTTTGGGCAACCGGTTATCGCAATACAAAGTCGCCAAAGTAAAGCCGGTGGAGGAACCGGAAGATACAGGCCTTGAAGAAGGCGATGACGAAAACGAAATGATGACTATTGAAACTGAAAAAGGTTCTCAATCGTCAAAAAAAAAATGGGAAGAACCAGAGGAGGGCGAGCAAGCAAGCCTCTTCGAAGCAAAGCAAGAGCCTCAAAGCCAAAACCAGCCGCTCGTCAACGGGCAACCGCCAAAACCAAAGTCGGCAAAACGAAAAGAGCCGGAGCAAGCAAACCTCTTCGGGGAAAAAGAAAAAAATGAAAAAGTAGTAAGTGAAAAGTTGAAAATTGAAAGTAAAGAGCCAAAAGTTAAACCCTCCTTCGCTAAAGCTTCGGACGACAAAAAGGAGGATGAAGGCTTTTCAGCTGGACAGACCATTGAATTAAAGCTATAGATGGTAAAGATTGTACATTTGCCTAAATTAAGATGGTGATGAAATACCTTTTGTTAATGTCCTGCAGTGTAGCTTTTTGCAGAGCACAATCACAAAACACTGAAATCATCGTTCAGGGTAAAGTGAAGCAGGCTATCTCCGGCAAGGGCATTGCTTCAAAAATCGTTTACAAAAGTTATCCCACTGGCGGCCTCACAGGCTCCTTCAACGACAGCACCTTTTCATTTTTGATTTTTGGTTCTTCCAAATATCAGGTTACGGCAAGTGCTATTGGTTACATACCAATGACAGTTATTGTTGATCCGAAGGACTCTAAAAACAACAGCATTACCCACGATATTGAATTGACCCCCACAAACAAAACGGTGCGACTCAATCATTTAATTTTTGATATGGGGAAAGCTGTAATAAAGCCAGTGTCATTTACTGAACTGGATGAGTTGGTGGCGATGATGAAAGCAAACCCGAAAGTAGAAATTCAATTAGAGGGCCATACGGATAATCAAGGCAGTGCGGAAGCTAACCTTAAACTTTCACAAGATCGGGTAGTCGCAGTAAAAAAATATTTATCATCCAAAGGAATCAATAAAGACCGGATCATGACAAAGGCTTTTGGTGGAACTCAACCCTTATCTACTGAAAAGACAGAAGAAGCACGCGCTCTCAATAGAAGAGTGGAGTTGCGTGTACTGAAGGATTAATCTTAGTCAATTAACACTTCGTCCAGAACCGTGTTTGCGCCTTCATCAGCGATTATTTTATAATGGGCCAGCTTTCGAAATATTTCTGCGCTCGGTCTTGGTCTTCGTTCTTTCGTTTCCAGGTCACACTCGTATAACCCAAATTTGAATGTAGGGCCTAAGTGCCATTCAAAATTATCCCAGGTGCTCCACCAAAAATAACCTCGCACATCGATACCGTCTTGTAAGGCTTGATGCAGAATTTTAGCATAGTCAACAATGGCTTGCTGTCGAAGCACGTCACTGTCATCACACACGCCATTCTCTGTGATGATGATGGGCTTTTTATATTTTTTCCAATAACGGTCGATGCAGGTACGAAGGCCTTCAGGATGATACTCCCACATGTCATCATGAGGCCGGCCGAGTTGTTTCATTTTTTCTGGCGTGTCGATGTAGGTGATGGGCATCGGATCGTGTGGTACACGAGCATAATAACTCATTCCGAAAAAATCAGCTTTTTCAAAATGCTTCGGCACCCACTCCATAAACCACGCATCACTCAATTTAGCAGGAAACCAACCCAATACATTCTCTGCAGAAAAAACAATAGCGTTGTGAGAAATGCCAATGGGTTGATCAGGAAATTTTGATTTGATATAATCGTAAATGATATCGTGGGCTTTGCCCATGTTTTTCACAGCCATTCCTGCCTTTACAGGATTGTTTTTAAAAGGCGGAAAAAATCCTGTAATCCATCCATTGCTGGCATACACATTTGGTTCGTTGAAGGTATTCCAGTGACTAACAAACTCACCAAAGGTGTCTACTGTTTTTTTGGCAAAATCAATCCACAAAGGAATGTTAACATCTTTCTCCCAACTGTCAAGTTCGGCAAACCATTTCGGATTGGTGAAGTGGTGCAACACCATCATGATTTTTACTCCTTTGCTGCGAAGATCTTTGAGAAAAGATCGGTATTCATTTACCGTTTCAGGATCAAATTCAGCCAGGGGTGCTCGTTGCAATTTACTCCACATCGGGCCCATTCTATAAAATGGAGCAAGAGAAGCAATCAACTTGGCATCTTCCTTGAATTTTAGTTCATGGTCTGTCGTGCGATCAAAAACAAATCCGTCTTTTGAAGTGTAACCCTGCCAATCATGTTCAAATGCAGTCTCGATTTGTGCGGCTGCAGTGCTGGTGCCGAAAATAAAGTCGTTTGGGAAGAGGTATTGCATGGGTTTGAAGGTGCAATGATAATCAAAGAAGCTTTTGTTTAGTTACTCTTTTTTCCTTTGCTGACAGACTTTACATTTACATAACATGAACCGCTCAAAGAAAGTATTCGTCATCCTATCTGTGGTATTTTTGTTACTGCTTTTTTACGCTAGTTATGATTTTAGCAAACGAACCACTTTTCCGGGATCAAAACCACAGCTGAAAGAGCGCATTAAGAAGCAGTTTTTAAGCATCGATTCGACCAAAAAAGACAGTATAAAGTCGACTCATCGATAAAATAAGCAGTTAAACAAGGAAAAAACCATTTTGGCGGTCTTGGATTTTCCTATTACCTACTACCCATTACTTTAGTATCAGATTAAAGCCAACTATAGACAAGATTATCCCCCGAGGTCAAGGACTTTGGGGGATTTTCTTTTTTAGCCTACCTTGGTTTCAAATTTCCCTGATTGTACGAAATGTCTATCGTCGAAGAAGACCCAGCGGAGCGATCACTAAACATGGAGATTTCGTATGTATTTAAAAACAATTATTCACTGATGAAAAAGATATTGTTGATTGCGGTAGGGATTGCTGTAGCTTTTTTAACACAAGCACAGAAATTTACATCAGACAAGACCTACGTTAAATTTTTTTCCGATGCCTCTATCGAAGACATCACAGCTGAGAACACCAAGTCCAGCAGCATATTTAATGAAGCAACTGGCGACGTGGTCTTTTCCATTCCCATCAAAGAATTTGAGTTTGATAAATCATTGATGAAGGAGCATTTCAATGAAAAATATATGGAGACAGAACAGTTTCCTAAATCAACCTTTCAAGGAAAAATCTCAGGATATCAACCTTCTGGCACCGGAGAGCAGAAAGCTACTGCCATTGGAAAAATGACTATTCATGGTGTAACTCAAGATGTGCAAATTCCCGGTACGATGACCAATGCCAACGGAGTGCTGACGATGAAAGCGAAGTTCATGGTGAAACTCGTTGATTATAAAATAAAAATTCCTCAACTGCTTTGGACGAACATTGCCGAAGAAGTAGAAGTGACTGTTGAATTTAATTACAAACCCTTATGAAAAATATTTTTACGATTGTTTTTTTACTTATTGCTGGTTGCCTTTGTGCTCAAGATGACCTGATGAAAGAATTAGAGCAAAATCAAAAACCAGAGATTAATTATGTTACTCAAACTTTTAAAGGTACTCGCATCATTAATGGGCAATCGGTAGAGACGAAAGGGAAGGGCGAGTTGGAATTTATATTTTCACACCGATTTGACAAGATTAGTACAGGTCCCTATCAAGTATGGGGGCTGGATGGATATCCGGCTGTTCGTCTTGGATTGGAATACGGAATCACCGATCGACTTGGTGTAGGGATTGGTCGTAACTTTTATTACAACAATAAAATGGAGGACTTATACTTACGCTATAAAATTGCGCGGCAAAGCACTGGTGCAAAAAGCTTCCCCGTTACAATAACTGGGATAGGTACAATGATGTATCAACCTTACCCAAATGCTACAGACGCCGCGAATAACAGTGTCCCTCTTCCATCGACCAGCGACCGATTGTCGTATGTTGCTGAACTGTTGATTGCTCGCAAATTTTCCTCAAAATTCTCAGCGCAGATCGCACCAACATTTGTTCACCGAAATGCCGTGGATAAATCTCTTGAGAATAACGATGACATTGCCATTGCTTTTGGCGGCAGGTTTAAATTTACACGCAGCCTTTCTTTAATAGGTGAGTATTATTCGCGGATGAACGTTCATGCAAACTCCCCTTACTATAATTCCGTTGGTGCAGGCCTTGATATTGAAACAGGCGGCCATGTCTTTCAATTGATTTTTACCAATAGTTTGGGCCTTAACCCCAACACGATAGTCACTCAGACAGACACTAAACCGGGTGACTTACGTTTCGGATTCAACATCACGCGCACCTTTCAGCTGGCTAAGCGGAAATGAAGTAGTTGATCATCACTAATCAATTCGTTGCTACTTTCTTTTATCATTGCTTATCTGGCCCTAACCATAGCTATCGGTTATTGGGCTTCTCGGAGGGTTAAAAGTACAGGCGATTTTATGTTGGCCGGCCGCAGCCTGCCTTTGTCGTTAAGCTCGGCTGCGTTGTTCGCTATTTGGTTCGGATCGGAAACTGTCTTTGGCGCTTCCTCTGAATTTTTGAAAGGCGGTTTGTATTCGGTTATTGAAGATCCATTTGGCGGAGCTTTGTGTTTAACCTTATTCGGATTGTTCTTTGCTCGAAAATTATATTCGATGAAGCTGCTTACGTTGGGAGATTTTTTTGACCAACGTTATGGTAAACGAACCGAGTTAGTAGCCAGTTTCTTCTTGGCACCACCGTATATCGGATACATCGCAGCCCAATTAGTGGCGATGGGGTTAATATTAAATATCATTACCAGGCTGCCCACCTGGCAAGGAGTTTTGTTGGCAGCGAGTGTAGTTACATTTTATACTTTCATTGGCGGCATGTGGGCGATCTCAATCACTGATTTTTTTCAGAGCATCGTTATCATTCTTGGCCTTGTGACTTTAGCGGTGATTCTTTCTCAAAAAGCGGGAGGTGTTGTGAACGTGATAAGCGAAGTACCTGTTGGTACATTTCGTTTTTTGCCTGAGCCTGAATTCAAAGAGATCATGCTTTACATCAGCGCATGGTCAGTGTTAGGGCTAGGGTCGCTTCCTTCACAAGATGTTTTTCAACGTGTAATGTCCTCTGGTTCGGTGACGATTGCAGTACGTTCCTGCTTTATTGCGGCTGCACTTTATCTTTCCGTTGCGATGTTGCCGTTATTCATCAGTTTGTGCGTAAAACATTTGTATCCAGATTTTGTTCAAGGAGATGCGCAGTTGGCGTTGCCACAAATGGTTCTTTCTCACACCGGTATTTTCGTACAAGTATTATTTTTTGGTTCACTGCTTTCTGCCATCATGAGCACAACCAGTTCGGCCATACTGGCCCCGGCTGTAATTTTATCAGAGAATTTTATCCGACCACTTGCTAAAGACCGATTTGATGACAAGAAGCTCTTACTCATCACCCGATTGTGCGTTCTGGGTTTTGCTACATTCGCAACTGTAATGGCTATTCTCCGTTCGAATATTTATCATCTCGTGGGCGAATCTTCAATCTTAAGTTTGGTTTCGTTGTTCGCTCCATTGACGATGGGATTGTATTGGAAGAAGGCTAATAGTGCAGGAGCATTGCTTTCAATGGTTTGCGGAATTGTTGCATGGATCATTTTTGAATTTTATGAAACCGGTTGGCCAAGTTTATTGCCAGCCACAATTATTAGTTTTGTTGCCATGATTTTAGGAAGTTTGTGGGTTAAAAATGAAAAGGTAGATCTGTTATGATTAAGATAGAGCTGTCGCGTGTAGATCAAGATTACAACATGGAAGCGGTGAATGACACCGGGAACAAAATACTTTTTGATGGCTCACCAGAAATTGGCGGACACAGCCGGGGTATGCGCCCGATGCAAACTTTACTTGCCGCGATGGGAAGTTGCAGTGCCATTGATATCATTAGCATTTTGAGAAAGCAACGCGAAGAATTAAAAGATATTAAGATCACGGTTACAGGTGAGCGACAAAAAGATGCTACACCTTCACTTTACACGGAAGTTCATGCTCATTATAAATTGTTTGGAAACCTTGACCCAGATAAAACGCAAAAGGCCGTAAGCCTCGCCGTGGAAAAATATTGTTCCGTAGCCAAGACGTTGGAGAGCACTGCCAAAGTCACCTATAGTTTTGAAATCATCAAGTAAGGTAAGTGTTCCTCATAAATCGTAGTTCGTAATTTTAAAAGTAATGTCAAAGAAGAAAAGAAATTTTGAGACGGATGCCGTACGCACACAAAGTGAGAAGACTTCATTTAGAGAACACTCCACTCCGTTATATCTAACTTCCAGCTTTGTTTTTGAAGATGCAGAACAAGCCCGTGCTTTGTTTGCCGATGAGCTGCCTGGAAATATCTATACTCGTTTTTCCAATCCCAACAATACGGAGCTCATTGAAAAACTTTGCTTGTTGGAAGGAACTGAAGATGGTATCGCTACTTCTTCCGGAATGGCTGCGATGTATAGCAGCATGGCATCGTTATTAAAATCAGGAGATCACGTATTGGCTTCACGTTCGGTGTTTGGGTCAACCCACCAGATTTTGAATGTGCTTTTTCCGAGATGGAACATTACTTATACCTATGCCGACCTGAGCGATCCTTCCTCCTGGGAAAGTAAAATCCTTCCCAACACAAAAATGATTTTCGTGGAGACACCCTCCAATCCAGCATTGGATTTGATTGATCTGGAATGGCTAGGCAAATTGGCAGCGAAACACAATCTCATTTTGAATGTCGATAATTGTTTTGCTACTCCGTATTTGCAAAACCCGGCGAAATGGGGTGCACATTTAGTTACTCACTCTGCTACCAAATTTATTGATGGGCAAGGCCGTGTGATTGCAGGTGCAGTGCTTGGTAAAAAAGAGTTGATTAAAGAAGTAAGGTTCTTTGCGCGACACACCGGTCCATCTCTGTCACCATTCAATGCATGGGTTTTATCAAAAAGCCTGGAGACCTTGGCTGTGCGCATGGAGAAACATTGTGCGAATGCATTGGAGTTAGCACAATGGCTTGAAAAGTCGAGTGAAGTGGAATACGTGAAGTACCCTTTTCTTCCATCACACCCTCAATATGCGTTGGCAAAAAAACAGATGCGCCTGGGTGGTGGCGTTGTGACATTTGAAATCAAAGGCGGCATTGAGCGTGGACGGAAATTTTTAAACGCATTAAAAATGATTTCCCATTCTGCTAACCTTGGTGACACCCGAACCATTGCAACGCATCCGGCATCCACAACACATTCCAAACTCAGTGATGAGGAACGTGCTGTGGTAGGCATCACATCCGGCCTCATCCGTATTTCTGTAGGATTGGAAGCGATGGAAGATGTGATCGCAGATATTAAGCAAGCGATTGAAGCGAGTAGATAATCCTTCAAGTACTTCAACGATTATCTGGTTCTTTTAACCGCTCATTGAAAAGATAAAGATCTTAATTTATCTTTTGGTACATTTTGCTTCAGTTACAACCTAAATTTGCCCTGCATGAAATCTTGCTTTACCCTGATTCTTATTTCCGTTTGTGTCATCGGATACTCACAGAACGTTGATGAGAAGAAAATCCTAAAATTTAAAACAGACGCCATCGCTGCCATTGATAAAAAGTATGACCTCGGTCAGCAGATCAACGATATGCTCTTTAGTTTTTCGGAGTTGGGTTTTCAGGAAGTGGAAACACAAAACTACCTGACCTCTCTTTTAGAAAAGAATGGATTTAAAATAGAGAAGGGAATAGCAGGCATCCCCACTTCATGGATTGCCACGTGGGGAAATGGCAAACCTGTTATCGCCCTTGGCTCGGATGTAGATTGTATTCCGAAGGCTTCACAAAAACCGGGCGTTGCCTATCATGACCCGATTGTCGAAGGAGCTCCCGGTCACGGCGAAGGTCATAACTCCGGGCAGGCACTCAATATTGTTGCTGCATTGACGATCAAAGAAATGATGGAACGGGAAAAAATTCCGGGCACGCTCATGCTCTGGCCAGGTATTGCAGAAGAACAACTCGGATCAAAAGCGTATTTCGTCCGCGCTGGCTATTTTAAAAATGTGGATGCTTGCATCTTCACACATGTCTCGGATAACCTTCATGTTGGTTATGGCGATAATGGATATACCGGAATTGTCTCCGTGAAATTTAATTTTGAAGGTCAGGCGGCTCATGCTGCAGGCGCTCCGTGGCGCGGACGTAGCGCGTTGGATGCCGTTGAACTGATGAACGTAGGCTGGAACTTCAGACGTGAGCATTTAGCACTTACACAGCGTTCGCATTATGTTATTCCTGATGGAGGAGATCAACCTAATGTTGTTCCCTCAAAAGCTTCGGTTTGGTATTACTTCCGCGAGAGAACTTATTCTGAGATTAAAAAACTTTTTGACATCGGTATTAAAATGGCGGATGGTGCTGCGATGATGACCGACACCAAATACACCTATCAAATACTTGGCTCGGCATGGCCAGGCCACTTCAACAAGCCGATGGCAGAAACGATGTTTAAGAATTTCAAAATGGTGGGCTTGCCTACATGGACAGATGATGATCAGCTATTAGCCAAGGCGACTCAAATTGAAATGAAAGCCAAAAAAATTGAAGGACTTGCTAAAAAGATTGACACGATTAGTTTGCCCGTAAGTACGGAACCTGTTTTGGTAGACGGACATTACTTGATGGCTATGGGCGGAGGTTCGGATGACATCGCGGATATTTCATGGTCGGTGCCTACGATTGTGTTGGGTTATCCTTCCAATATTCCAGGATTGCCCGGCCATCATTGGAGCAACGCCATTACCATGGCCACGCCCATCGCACACAAAGGAATTATTGCCGGAGCAAAATCAGAAGCACTTACCTTGATCGATTTATTAATGAACCCAAAATTGCTGACGGACTCCTGGGATTATTTTAAAAACGTTCAAACCAAGGAGACTAAATACATTCCATTTATAAGTGATAAGGATGTGCCTGCTACTTTCTTGAATAAGGAAATTATGCAAACGTTTAAGCCTCAGCTGAAAAATTTCCAATACGATCCTTCTAAATACAAAACGTATTTAGAACAGCTGGGAATTAGTTACCCAACGCTGAGGCCGGACCAAAAAGAAGCGGTGGGGAAACTAAGCGAAGTGAAGAAGTAGTTTTGTTACTTCTTCACTTGAATACCAAGCTCCTTCAATTGTTCATCCGAAATAGTAGAAGGCGTATCGATCATCGTATCGCGGCCGGCATTGTTTTTTGGGAAGGCAATAAAGTCGCGGATGGAATCAGCTCCACCAAAAAGTGAACACAGTCTGTCGAACCCAAAGGCGATCCCACCGTGCGGAGGTGCGCCGAATTCAAAAGCATCCATCAAGAAGCCAAATTGTTTTTTAGCTTCTTCATCACTGAATCCGAGTTTGGTGAACATCAATTGTTGTGTAGTGCGATCGTGAATACGAATAGAACCACCTCCAATTTCAGTTCCGTTCAACACCATATCGTAGGCATTGGCACGAACATTTCCCGGATCGCTGTCCAACAACTTTATGTCTTCTCTTTTGGGAGAAGTGAAAGGATGGTGCATGGCGTGCCAACGTTGCGTTTCTTCGTTCCACTCTAGCAAAGGAAAATCAAGCACCCACAAGGCAGCAAATTTATTTTTATCACGCAAGCCAAGTTGAGAGGCAACTTGTAGGCGCAATTCACTCAGAGCTTTTCTGGTCTTGTCTTTTTCACCGGCAAGAATCAACAGTAAATCTCCAGCTTCGGCATTGAATTTCTGGGCAAACCGTGCGAGTTCGATCTCATCGAAGAATTTATCTACGGATGATTTGTAGGTACCGTTTTGTTCGCAGCGAATGTACACCAACCCTTTGGCGCCAACTTGTGGCTTCTTCACAAATTCAGTGAGTTCATCTAATTGTTTTCGGGTATAACCCGAACAGCCTTTCGCGCAAATGCCAACCACTAACTGTGCATCATCAAACACACCGAAAGCTTTGCCTTTGGCTACATCATTGAGTTCTTCAAACTTCATTTCGAAACGTGTGTCGGGTTTGTCCGATCCATAATATTTCGTGGCATCGGCATAGGTCATGTGCGGTACTTCCTTCAGATCAATGCCTTTTACAGTTCTGAAGAGATGACGAATCAATCCTTCAAATATTTTTAAAATATCTTCCTGGCCAACGAACGACATTTCACAGTCGATCTGTGTAAACTCCGGTTGGCGATCAGCTCGCAAGTCTTCATCACGAAAACATTTTACAATCTGATAGTAGCGATCGAATCCTGACACCATCAACAATTGTTTGAATGTTTGTGGCGACTGAGGGAGTGCATAAAATTCTCCCAAGTTCATCCGTGAAGGAACCACAAAGTCGCGGGCGCCTTCTGGTGTGCTTTTTATGAGCACCGGAGTTTCTACTTCAATGAAATTCAGGTTGTCGAGATAAACGCGCGTTTGCTGCGCCATCTTATGACGGAGCTGCAGACTTTCACGCACCGGATTTCTACGCAAATCGAGATAGCGGTATTTCATTCTCAAATCATCACCACCATCTGTTTCATCTTCGATGGTGAACGGAGGTGTTTTAGATTGATTTAATATTTCAAGGGATGAAACTTTTATTTCAATTTCTCCAGTAGGAATGTTGGCGTTTTTCGAATGACGCTCAACGACTGTTCCTTCCACTTTGATAACAAACTCACGGCCCAACGTCCTGGCGGTTTGCAACAAGGCCGCATCGCTCTTACCTTCTTCCAAAAAAAGTTGGGTGATACCATAGCGGTCACGCAGGTCAATCCAAAGCAAACTGCCCTTATCGCGAGTGCGCTGTACCCATCCGGTGAGTATTACGGCGTTGTTAACGTGATTTATTCGCAGTTCGCCGCAAGTATGTGTCCGTAGCATCGTTATTCTTATTAATTTTGAACCGCGAATTTAGCTAATCGAACTTAGTTAATCGTTACCCCTACTTTAGAAATTACGCTGATTTTTTCATGAAAAAGATAATCCTGTTTTGTTCCGTGCTATTGGTAAGCTTTGCTCCAAGCAAATTGATCAAAACGAAAGTTGCCGATGGGATTACCATTTCATTGCCTTCGACGCTGGCGCCTATGACTCCGGATGACATTGCGCAGCGTTACCCTTCGGTGCGTGCACCATTGGGAGCTTTTACCAACGTGGATCGCGATTCTGATTTTAGTGTGAACATTTCAGCAACACAATGGCCTGATGCTGATATCGAACTGGCTGCAAAATTTTTTAAGTCAGGAATCCATAACCTGTATGACAGGGTTGACTTCATTAGCGAGGGAATTCACACGGTGAACAAGAAAAAATTTGTTTTCTTCGAGTTTGAGTCGCGGGTGAACGGCAACAAGATGAAAGAGAGTGAACGCCAGGCGATTTTCCGTTATGCCTACACTCAATATTTTATTGGTAAAGATCGCACGTTGGTGTTTACCTTCAGCTGCCCGAAAGACCGTAAGCCCGAGTGGCAGGAGACGGTGCGCGCGATGATGAAAACCATTAAGATTGATAAGTAGTTTGTCGTTAATAATTTTCCTCAGCGCTTTCGCCAATGATTCACGTGGCTGATGCCTTAAATAGATTTCTATTTGAAGGTAACAATGGCTTTAGTTTCAGTGATACTGAAGTCCTGATTTGATCGTTCTTAATTTTCTGTTGATGAACAAGGCTTGACTCCATAGTTAAGACCTTAAACTCCACACGCCTGTTATTGGCTTTATCCGATTTGGTTTCATTGCTGTTCATGGGTCTGCTATCTCCATATCCGTGCGCGATCAACTGTGATCGCTCAACACCTTGACTTACTAAATAGTCGACAACGGCCTGCGCGCGTCTTTGTGACAATAACAAATTATAATCTTTAGGACCATCACTGTCGGTATGCCCGGCAATTTCAAATACAACAGTTGGATTTTTCCTAAAAAAGATAGCTTCTTCATCGAGCTCAGCAAAAGACTGCTCTGACAAGTTGGTTTTGTCAAAATTAAAATTGATGTTGTTATGCGTTATATTCATCCCGGCTTCAATCGGGACCATATAAAAATCTCTATTGATCACCTTTCTTTTTTCACTGATCACCCAGATCGTATCTGACGTTGCAAAGTACCCTGGGGCTGTCAGCGAAATGATATACCAGCCAAAATTTGTAAGCCTGGTATTAAACTCTCCGTCTTCGACTTTCCCAGAATCGATTTTTATAAAATCACTGTCAAGGTAAATGTTTATGTTGGCATTGATGGGAGTTTGTGTAGTCAGGCCAACCACATTTAAATGAAGGGAGACAAAGCTTTCTACTTTTGAGTTATCATAAGTAGAATCGATAGTCATCGCATTAAAGTTAATCTCCTCCATGGCTGGCGGGTTCAAGGTAAAATATTCAAACTCTGTTTGTGCCACCATCATTGAAGTAGATGCGAAAATGAGGAAGAGTGTAAGGAGGTTTTTCATTTTTGTCTTGAAAGAGAACAAAGCTCCTTACTTAATAGCTTCTCCTCCTTACACAACTTGCGATATGAGTTGCAGGATTCACTTATCAGAATGCGTAAAAATTATTTTTTCGTTTAATTAAAATATTCGTTACCTCAAGTTGGACTTCTGATAGTATTTCAAAACCCTCAACGCGCGTAATGTATTCCACCGCTACCGCTAAGGCCGACCTGCTGTGTTTTGCCCGTCCGAAACGCAGTGAAGGCGGCCCCCCCCACAAAACGAAATTAAGAAAACACAAACGTTTTCTACTTCTTCTTAAATATCCATTTTACAATTGAGTAGTCAGTCGGATAGCTATCCGTGCAAGATTAGCCTTCACAAAAACCGAGTTCCATTCTGAATCAAGTGTCACATAACCCTAACCATTTGAAGCTACCTGATTCGGCTATAACAAATCACCACATCACTGAACTATTGCTAGTGGTAAAAAGTATTGCCCTCGGTTTTTGTTAAACAACTTTTTTTAAAATCTGAGTCAATAGAACGCCAGCCAAAGCCCCAATCGCAAAAATTGATAAGAACTCGACAGTCCTGATACTTCCATCAGATATTATTCTAACATAGGTCCCAATAGAAATTATTAAAAGAACTGCGGTAATGATCATTTTTCTATTTGTCATTTTTTCTTGGTTTAATTTTTAATATCTATGACTTCATTCGCTTAATAAAGAGACAAGCTATTTTCTGAGCTTTCTGGAAAAAAAATAAACTGCACTTAGTTGAAGTAGCCCTGCAAATAAATATATAATTGGCAGTCCCGACTTGCCCATATGAAAATAATCATAAGCAATAATGAGTGACGAAATTGCTTCTATGATGAAAAAACAGTTGTCGATCCAAGGAAACTTTAATTTAAGTTGATGATGAAATATTGCAATACTTAAGAATATAGCCCCAGCGATTACAAAATAAATATAAGAACTATGTTCACCCTCATACTTTTCATAGGCGTGAAACAGAATTATTACACCTGCTAAAATATGAGTAGCCTTTTCAAGTTTCTCTTTTCGATGAATTGATACGTTTAAATTCATTTCTTAATTGGAGTGATGTTTAAAATTACTACTAACGGCCTGTGTTTATTGTGTGCTGGAATTTTGAAACTGCGTCTTGTCTCGCGCAAAGCGAAATTAAGAAAACAGAACTTTGTATCAACTACTCGCACCATTATGCAATAAAATCAGTTTTGGATTGTCAGATCGTTTTGTTTTTGAAGTCTGAGAATGCTTTGTCGAGCATTCCTTTAAGCTCTCGGTAATCGCATTTCAGTCCATTTGAGGGAATACCGATGACGGTTTTATAAGCGTTATAATTTACTTGCATTAATTTTCTCTTAATTGAATTTTTCTGTCTATCAATATAGTCTTGGGGATTTTTCACAACCAAGTTGATGAAAGGTTGATTTGCAACCTTCGTTTCTCTTATTTCTAGTATGTCTGTCCAAGGAACAAATCCTGCACTGACGGCGCTTGCATTATCAAACACCCCTTCTTGGGAGATTATGAGTCCTGGTGATTTGTCGCGTAATTTTTTTAGGATAAAAAAAGCAGCAATTCCAAAGAATGTAATGCTTGCAATGCCAACAATAAAAACTTTTGTTGGACTGCTCAAAATTGGATTATTAAATTCCGATGGATCACTTACGAACCAAACCCCGAGCCCTACAAAAGCTAAAGAACCTAATAACATTAAGGTCAGTTTAGATTTGCTAAGTTGAATTTCTGTTTTTTTTGAGGAATCCATATTGGAATTGTGCTTTCGATTTAAATTGGCTACAACGTGCGTGCATGTGATGTAGCTGGTCTTTAAAAACTGAACTGTCCCACACAACAAAACGTTATTTGAAAACTAAACTACAAATTTAAACTGCGCCCAGCAATGGCGCATAGGCCGGTTTGTTGACGGTTCATTTCCCTGCGTTTGGCATCCCTGAAAAAATAGTTTACGATCGCTGCTAACCTTTGTCTACTGTAAACATTAACCAGCAAGCTCACCAGTTGCAGTGAGCGATATCATATTATTTCACCTAAACAATTCTTTATGAAGAAGTGCGTATTGGGGTTTTTAATTTTGTCTCTGCCGTCACTGGCATTTGGACAGTTCAATAAAGGTATTGGTACGTTTAAAGACCAGGCAGGTCATTCGGTGCGACGCACCAAAGTAGATCCCGGGTTTATTGCGGCAGGTCAGGATGGACTTTCGGTATTTGGCGCAATGGAAGCTTCCATCGTAAAGACAAAGCCCGACGGAACACCACAGTGGTCTATGGTGTATGGCGGCATTGGCAATGAAAAATTCAACTCCATTAGAGAAATCTACCAGCATGATGCCGTTGCGTTTGACGGTTACGCTGTGTTGGGCACAACCACGAGCTTTGCAAGCACTGAAGATCTGTATTTTGTCAGAACCGATCTATCGGGCACCCCATTGTATTCGTTTACTTTTGGCAGAAGAGAAGGTAATGAAAGGGGGCATTGTTTGCAATACATCAAAGATTATGCTACGGGAAAGTTAGGATACATCATGGCTGGCCAGGCTGATTCGTATACTTACTTCGGGGATTCGACTGATATCCTCATCGTGAAGACGGATGAATCCGGAGGCCTTACGGGCGCGAAAGTAATTGGAGGTTACGGTGAAGACATCGCTTATTGGGTGGAGCAAACCAGCGATGGAGAATTTGTGGTAACAGGCTCAACTACCTCCACACCTGGCGCCAGCAGAGATATTTTTGTGATTCGGCTCGATAAAAATCTTAACATCGTTTGGCAAACCATTTTCTTGAATCGTGAAGTTTTTTCTGAAGACGTTGGATATAGTCTTACTGAAAATCCGCTCGACGGCTCTTTTACTGTGACGGGCTTCACCAGAAGCTTCGGTCTGAACTACAGCCAGGACGCCTTTTTGTTGAACCTCCAACCTAATGGTTCGGTGAATTGGATGAGAACCTATGGAACAAAGCAACCAGAACAGGGTGCCAGCATTGACCTCAGCAGTGGCGGAAAGGAATACGTTGTGGCTGGATTTGCTGTTGACTCAACAGGAGACAAAGATGCCTGGGTTTTCAAGACCGACATGGCCGGTAATCCGATCTGGAGTAATCTTTATAGAGCATCATCTGATTCTACCGAATTAGCCGCTGAAATAACGAATGACGGAGGTAGTGGATATGTCTTTACAGGCAAGGTGGAGTCACCCCTTTTTACGACCAATGAAGACTATTACCTGGTGAACCTTGATTTCAACGGCAAAACCGGTGCTTGTGAGAAGGAATTTACGCGAGCCTGGAAAAAACATGAACCGTCGACCTATAGTGACTTTCAGGCGGTTGATGTAAAAGATATCAGGGTTGTCTGTACCCAGTATGAAAAGGCAGACTACGTGGCAAGAAAATGTTTCGACAGGGGTTCATTAGGTGTGGTGGCGCCACAAACTGTTCCGACTGATGTAATGTCCGTCAGCCCTAATCCTACTTCTACGTCTATCAAAGTATTGTTTCAGGATGTTGCCACTAAAGAGGATGGAGGAACGATCGTTGTATTCGATCGCAATGGTAAGATCGTATATAAAGGAGCTGTAACCTCAGACGAAATGCAGATCCCGGTAGAAAATTTACCGATTGATGTGTATATGGTGCGTTTTACGACAAGAGATGGGAAGCAATATCAAAAGAAGTTTATCAAAAAGTAATGCACGAGTGTTGAGAAACATGGGGATCCTAACGGTCCCCTTTTTTTTAAGGGACTTATATTCCTCATATATATTAGTTCCTAAACTACTTTTCTATTTGGATTTGTAATTAATTCACGCGCTGAGAATAATCCTGGTTCACGGCTTTCACCGTCATCTTCTTAGCGGGCATGTCCATGTTGGTGGATGAAACATGGCTCACCCCCGAGCTGAATGATTCATAGTTTACCTGGCCACTGATTGGGTCTTTGCCAAGAAGACTTTTGAATTCCTTGTATTTGAAAAGATTGGTAGTGGGGTCAACATGCACGGTAAGTTTGTCTCCTTGCACATAAAAATTGTCGGCAATAGCTACGAGTGTGCCATCGGCATTTTTAGAAACAGTGGCCTTGCTGAAGAAGTCGATCAATTGGCCTTTGCTCATGTATGCAGATGGGTATTTGAACGGAAAAGGAAAACTCCAGGCTAAAATCGTTGATGCTGATACTAACGTGAAGAAGCGCGGAATACTTTCTAGATTTTACTTTTTATTTTGCTGCTTCGCTTTCTTCTTTGCTTCGTGGTATGCCTTCCTGTTTTCCCTCGACATGATCATCGTTTCTTTTAATCCGCTCAAAACTGATTTGATTATGATGTTGATGAACCCTTTATTCATATTCCGTTCAGCACGAAACTGAACAATGCGAGGCGGCAAATTATTCGTTCTCGGATTACTGGAGTTCACAACGGAGTTGGCAGCAAAAGCAATTACTGAACTTTTCCACTTCGCTTTTTTTGGAAGGTCGAGAGCGACACTTAAATCATGGTATAAGAATTTCATTGTGCCATTGGAATAAGTTCGGTAAACCGTGCCTGAGAAAGTAATTTCATCCGCTATTCCAGCGGTTATTTTTGCTGGCGAGTAAGCTTGTATCAGCGGATTAAGATCGGGTAGATTAAACTTATCAAGGTTTCCATAGAAGGTGAATTCTGGTTTTGAATAACTGAAACCTAAAGTCAGATTGAAATGAATTTTATTTTCAATAAAAGCATTCGCGCTTAACGTAAGAGGGTTTTTTGTTGGACGATTAGTGATGTTTGATGCTTGGGCCGAGCCGCGATAAAGTGTAACCTTAGCATAACTGCTATCTCGTTTGCGCTCTACATTGGTGAGTTGAACGTTCGTTGCGTTTAGCCGCCGGATCCATAAGGGCATCTTAATGCCGGTTATTTGTTGACCGAAATAAATCGGGAGATGTTTTCGATCAATTGGTTTTGTGTTGTCTTTGAAAATTGAAATCACAGGTTTGTCGAGAATTATTTCATGGATATGCAATCCCTGACCGTAAATCAGTGAATCAAAGTTCACATCGTTTAAACGAATAGCACCCACTGTACCAGAAACTTGTGTGTGTTGATAGGTAAATCGTTTCTGCATATTTGCTTCGCTGATGTTGGGTTTAAAAGAGACTTCACTTAGTTTGATGGATTTGTCTTTGTATGAAAGTTCGAAAGATTGCAATGTGAGATGAAAAAGACTGTCTGCTGTTTGAATATCTAAGGCCCTCAACCCTGTTTTCAAATTGTCAAAGTGAAAAATCGATGTGTCTCGCGTCATTTGAAGTTTAAGCGAACCAATTCCTATATTGAAACTTTCGAAGCTCACTGTCTTCACAGGCCCTTTCGTTAAGTTGCCGCTGAACCCCCCGACTGCAATGCTAACTTTACTGAGAGAAACTAAATCTCTTCCTGGTTTCTGGTTGATGAAGAGGTTATACAATGAAATATTGAATTCACGAATCTGGAATTCGCGCTGCTTGTTTTCATTCACTACATGAAAGGCGGCATCGACTAATTGAAATTCACTCAAGAGAAATGAATCAATGAATTTCTTTTTTGGTACTCCATCCGAATGTGCTGTCGCGGTTGAATCTTTAAAGGGCATGAAGATGCTTTTTTTTCCTGTCATCAGTAATTCAACATCGGGTTTGGTTATTAAAATACGCTCCAGCTTAAGTTGACTTAATTCTAGTAAGGTAAAGAGTTCAACATTTTTTAATGTTACCTTTTCAGCTTTAAGACGGAATGAGCTGTTGATGTAGGGGTATGGATGTAAGGGTTTTTCGCGGGGCAGCATGGTTACATTATATACCTTGATTGTACGATCGAAAAGATTGACCGTTAGATTTTCAAATTTTAATTCATACACATCCGAAGTAATATTGGAGTTAAAACTTCTGAGTAAGGCTTTTGAAAGCAGGCGGTTAAAATTGCTGTATATAAAAAAAGAAGCAATGGAAATAGCTGCGAGAAAAAAAAAGGCGATGATTTTTTTTACGTTTCTCTTTCGTGGCGTCTTTTCAGAGTCTGTCTTCATAGTTTGATTTTTGAAGTCAAATGAGAGAAACTGTATTCACTTTCTTACAATGGATATCATGTGCAAAGCTCATTGTGTCAATGAATTTAAGAAATTGATGGATATATCTTGCTTTCCTTACAAATTGCGTGAAGGCAGGCGATCAATTAAAGACAATAACGCCTATATTAATTTTCGGATAGAAGACTTTTGAGACATTTTCTGAGCGCACTCAGAACCACGACACAAACAACGTTAACTCACAATGTTGGATGGAGTGTCTCTTCAAACAACGAGAGTTGTATTTTTTGTTTAGTCTTAATCAGCGCTGGCCTTCTGGAAATAGGACCAGGTGATCCGTTGATGTGATATAGTGCGGTTTCTTTTTTTCGTGAGGCAATTACAATTTCGGTATTCCCGGCTACACCATTGAACAAATGCTCTACGATTTCAGGTCGGTTGTTATTCGCAGACAAGTGCGACAAAATGAGATGACTCATGAATGGAGGTCGATGATTCAGAAATAATTGCAAGGCCTCCTTGTTGGACAAATGACCAAATCCTTTTCGAATGCGATCTTTTAAATGCTGTGGATAACCGCCAGTCTCCAACATCACTTCATCATAGTTCGATTCTAAGAAGGCCGCGTGACAAACCTGAAAATTTTTTATTAGATGTTCACAATGCCTTCCCGTATCGGTGAATACGCCAACATTTATATTATTATGGCTCACAATGAAACTGTGCGGGTCAACGGCATCATGAAACTTTGGAAGAGCTGTGATGATCAAATTTCCAATCGCGATGGGTTCGTAAGCTTGAAAGGAGATCGATCGAATTGTTCTAAAGCTGAGTCGCAAATTACTTTGCGTACTTTGCGTCATGTAAACGGGAAGGTAATATTTCTTGACCAACTTGGGGAGCCCGTTGATGTGATCGCCATGCTCGTGCGTAATAAAAATAGCTTTCACCATTTTCATTGAGAGACCAAGCCGTTTTAATCTTCGCTCTGTTTCACGACATGAAATTCCTGCATCAATTAAAACTCCTTCGGTAGCATTGCCAACATAATAGCAGTTGCCATTACTTCCTGAGTTTAACGATGCGATGGAGAGAGACACAAAGGCAAAGGTACTGCAAATTGAAATTATCTCTAACTTCTCTTTGCGAACCTCTGCGTGTATTTCACGGCTTTCTTTGCGGTAAAAAAGTAAACCGCAGAGATTCGAGAGATTTCGATTTTCACAAACAAAAACTGCCAGGCTTTCACCTGGCAGTCTTGATTAGTCTTACGACTTATAACTTTCTACTTGTTACTTCTTCACTTCTTCGTACTCCACATCTTGTGCATCACCACCACCGGTGCTTCCACCTTGAGAAGAGTTGCCTGCATCTCCAGCATTTGGTTGAGCACCAGGTTGTCCGGCACCACCACTCGCTGCGTACATTTCTTGTGAAGCAGCCTGCCATGCAGCATTGAGTGCGGTCATTGCACTATCAATAGCAGTAAGATCTTTGCTTGCATGGGCCACTTTCAATTGTTCAAGTGCACCATTGATCGCTGTTTTATTTCCGTCTGAAAGCTTGTCGCCAAATTCTTTCATCTGTTTTTCCGTCTGGAAGATCAGTGAGTCAGCCTGGTTGACTTTCTCCACTTTTTCTTTTTCACGCTTATCGTTTTCTGCATTGGCTTGCGCTTCTTGCTTCATCTTCTGGATTTCAGCATCAGTCAAACCGCTCGAAGCTTCAATACGAATCTTCTGTTCTTTTCCTGTGCCTTTATCTTTCGCAGCTACATGAAGAATACCGTTGGCATCAATGTCAAAGATCACTTCGATTTGAGGAACACCGCGAGGTGCAGGCGGGATGCCATCCAAATGGAATCTTCCAATCGTGCGGTTGTCTTTCGCCATCGGGCGCTCACCTTGCAACACATGTATTTCTACTGAAGGCTGACTATCGGATGCGGTCGAGAACACTTCTGATTTTTTCGAAGGAATCGTTGTGTTCGATTCGATCAACTTCGTCATCACGCCACCCATGGTTTCAATACCCAATGAAAGCGGAGTAACATCCAACAATAACACATCTTTCACTTCACCCGTCAACACACCACCTTGAATGGCAGCACCTACCGCTACTACTTCATCCGGGTTCACACCTTTCGAAGGTTTCTTGCCGAAGAATTTTTCTACTTCTTCAACAATCCGTGGAATGCGAGTTGATCCACCTACTAAAATCACTTCATCAATTTGAGCAATAGAAACGCCCGAGTCAGCAATCGCTTTGCGGCAAGGCTCTAATGTTCTTTTGATCAAATCATCGCACAGTTGTTCAAACTTCGCGCGACTTAATTTTTTCACCAAGTGTTCAGGCACTCCGTCTACGGAAGTGATGTAAGGCAAATTGATTTCAGTTTCGGTCGAGCTAGACAATTCAATCTTCGCTTTTTCAGAAGCTTCTTTCAAGCGTTGCAACGCCATCGGATCTTTTCTTAAGTCGATGTTTTTATCAGCTTTGAATTCATCAGCCAACCAGTTCATCACACGCATGTCAAAGTCATCACCACCTAAGTGCACATCACCGTTGGTTGACTTCACTTCAAATACACCATCACCTAATTCCAAAACAGACACATCGAATGTACCACCACCTAAGTCGTACACAGCAATTTTCATGTCTTTGTTTTTCTTATCGAGGCCGTAAGCCAACGCAGCAGCTGTTGGCTCGTTGATGATACGCTTAACATCAAGTCCAGCAATTTGTCCGGCTTCTTTTGTTGCCTGGCGTTCTGCATCATTGAAGTAAGCAGGCACCGTGATGATGGCTTCTGTTACTGTCGTGCCGAGATAATCTTCAGCCGTTGTTTTCATTTTCTGCAAGATCATTGCAGAAATTTCTTGAGGCGTGTAGAGACGATCTCCGATGCGCACGCGCACGGTATCATTCGCACCACTTTCCACTTCATACGATACCATTTTCTTTTCTCCGCTCACTTCACCGAACTTTTTGCCCATGAAGCGCTTGATAGACGATACTGTATTTTTAGGATTAGTGATGGCCTGACGTTTGGCAGGATCACCTACTTTGCGTTCACCTTTTCCATTATCCAGAAAACCAACGATCGATGGCGTAGTCCTGCGGCCTTCGCTGTTGGCGATCACCACCGGCTCGTTGCCTTCCATTACGGCTACGCACGAGTTGGTTGTTCCTAAGTCGATTCCAATTATTTTTCCCATGATATTTTATTATTTAATGTTTTGGTTGCTTTTCGAGTCAGGCTCAGGATAACAACCATTATGCCATGGACGATATCTGCCAAAAAAGTGACAGACTGACAGGGGAAAGAGGGTTGGAATGAGAGGTTTCCGGTCAGGTTGCAGGTTTCAAGTTGCAGGCAGCAAGTTTGGAGTTTGGGATTTGGAATTTAAGGTTGGGCGTGCCCCACCTTCGCTCGCTCAGGCTTGCCCACCGAAGCACCGCGTAGGTGGGTCGGGCTGTCGGCACTCGCCAGCCAACCGCGCATTCCATCTGGGGCTCAAACAAACTGCCTCCATCCCTCACGCGAGAAACCGTGCCTTAAATTGCAACGACTCCAAAGTTACTTCCGTAATTTGATAAAAAATTTTAAATCATGTACAGAGAAATTAATAAATCAGATTGCCCAAGAATTGAATATAAAAAAATGGCGGGCGGATTTTATAGTTACAAAGTAAAGATTGATGAATTGCCCGGACGCCAAATTTGGCGGTATCAATTTGAGAAGGGTCTTGTAGTTCTAGTAACAGGAGACGATAGTGGAATTTTCAAGGTGAGTTATTTGCGAGATGATAGACTTACCTCAGAATTAATGGTTAATCAACCAGATTTAATCGTGATGCGGTTTGAAGAGTTTTTTAAAAACAAGGATAGTCGAGCTAGTTTACAAAGCTAAAGTCACTCCTTGCAAACGAGCGCCAACTTTAGAGCTTTCCGCTTCTATCCCGGCCACAAAACGATAATGTAGCTCGTAAATAACGATAATATAGGTTCGCCTCTACAACTTTGCAAAAAATAATCCTTATGAAAACAATTGAGCAATTCACAACATTTATAATGGGCAATGAGATTATGATCCGACATAACCAATATCCCAAATTTTCAATTTTTGTTAACTGGATGAATGATCAAAACAATTTGCAAAATGAAAAAGAGATTTTTCAAAAAAAGAATTTAGTGCGAAGAGAAACAATCTATTATGAGTTGGTTATTTTCTTTCCGGCAATCTCCGAAATTAATGAAACCGAGGATCAAATATTGAAAATTGTAAGAGAGGCTGGTGATTGGTATTTGAAATGAGTAACTTATTAATTCTGTGAAGACAACAAAAATAAGTATGGAAAAGCTAGCCTATTTTATTGCGTTTTGCTTAAGCCTAAACGATTTGTTCGCTCAGCAAAGAACATTTATCCGAGAATATTCTTACACAGCAAGTGAGGTGGATAGTAAAGCATCATGCCGAACAATAGCTTTGGAGCAGTTGAGATCTCAGCTGCTGGATGAGCTTGGGATTTATGTTCAGACTGAGCGGATTTTAACCACATCGGAGGCAGATTCAAAATTTAATGAAAATTTCACTGAAAAAATATCTACAATTAGTGCTGGCATTACTCATCTTAATATTATCGAGGAAAAGTGGGACGGAAAAAGCTATTGGTTAAAGGCTTCAATTGTGATTAATGTTGATGATTACACAAAATCTCTAAATAAGATTGCTGGAAACGTTAGTGTTCAAAAAAATTTTCAGGATTTGAAAAACTCTCTTCAAATCGCTCAACAGGAACTGGCGAAACTTCGAAAAGAGGTTAACTATGGAAATTTGGAAAAGACGAAAAAAAATTTAGTTAAAGAAGACTATGTTAGAAATATCGAAATATTACGTTCCAACGAACTATTTGAACGAGCGATAAAGTTGGAATTAAAATACAGACCTTTTAACGGAATATTTAAGAAGCTAACAGAATACGACAAAAAAATTATTTTCGAATCGAATAAACTATTTGACAGTGTCTTATCAATGAACAATGGTTTTCATTTAGCTAGATTTTTTCGCGGAGAAACATTCCAGTTGCTGCACCAGACTAAAAATGCAATAAATGATTATTATTTTTATTTGAGGACTAATAAAGAGGACGGAGACACCTACTTGAATCGTGCTTACCTTTTCGTTGAGGAGGGAGATTTTGAAGAAGCCTGTAAAGATTTTACCAACGCCATGATTTATCGACCGCAGTCTTTAAGCACAAAGGATTTACCTATTAACACGGATTCTATACCATTTATTAAAGCTTTGGGACTAAAACAAAGTAAAGGACCCTACTTCTTTCAGACTGCTCAAGAGTATTGCAAGACCGAATTTATGAATCGATTTGGAAGAAAAGATGCTGAGAATATACTACAGCTAAGAACTGAGATAGGCATTTCAATGGAAGTTCTGAAAATAATATTAGGAAAACCGCAAACTATTAAATTCGTAAATGAATCGCACACAAAACAACGTTGGATGTATGAGTTTGTAAACGACAACAACGAGTTGACTTGGAGAGCCTACGATTTTGATGATGACAAGCTAGTTTCAATTAAATGACAACGTCAATTTGAGATGCTCCTCCAGTCTAGGTTCGTGTCCTCACAAAACAAAGAGGCCTTGTGCTGTCACCTTATTTTTCCTTAAATCGTTATTACCTAACTTTCTGCCGTTGTTGGAGTTCTTCTCCAACAACTTTTTGAAACAAATTAGTAAGTAACGCCTTGTAATTGGTGAGTTTCAAATTAAGATTCTTGCTTTTTGAGCCAGTTGTTTTTATTGTTTCAGATGCGGTGACACAGACCGGGGAGGCACGTGTCACCTTATTTTTCCTTAAATCGTTATTTACCTAACTTTGCAAAGTTGAAATCAGAAATTATGGAAACGATTATTAAAGTTAGCCCCTCTGAATTGGACATCAATCTTTTAAATAAGATCAAGGAATTCATCGGAAAAAAGGAAAACATCGATGTCACTATCTCATTGAAAGAAATGGATAGCAATTATTTGAAAGATTTGGAGCATTCGGCAAATCAATCAGATGAGAAGAACCTGATCAGTTTCACCATGGAAGATTTCATGGCCTATAAACCGATGCCTAAATCATGAGGCAAATTGCCTTCAGCCCTGATGCATTTAAGGAGTACAACGATTGGTTTAATGATGCAGATGTTATCGAGAAGATAAAAATACTTGTGCGTGATATCGACCGAGATCCTTTTCGCGGGCTTGGTAAACCAGAACCGCTGAAGGGAAACTGGAAAGGTTATTGGAGCAGAAGAATCAATCATGAGCATAGACTTATATACAAAGTCTCAGAAACGCAAATCATTATTGTAAAGTGCAAAGGCCACTATTAACATCATCCTGATTAAACTCCTTGTTTTAACAACATCACTAACTCCTTATTAAACTCATTTGTCTTTTCACCAAGTGGTTTGAAAAAATCACCATCGAATTTTTCAACTCTCCTCTGCCTTAGTTGGAGTTCTTCCCCAACAACCTTCATACTTCATTCAGTCGAGCTTGAAAAGGAGTTATTCCTGTATATGATTTGAAATCCTTAATGAAATGTGCCTGGTCATAATAGCGGCACTCATAAGCTATAGAGGTAAGTGAAGAGTCCGTAGACTGAATCAGCTCAAGGCTTTTATTGAATCGCTGTACACTGTGAAAACTTTTTGGAGTCAGACCAACCCAATCCAAAAATAACTTCTGAATATACCGTTCAGAGAATCCAGAGTACGAAGCTAACTGCTCTATATTAAAAGATTCTTCCTTATCAATTTGGTTACACAGTCGCTCAATCAATTTGAATTGTTCGCGTTTTCTATTTCCCTTGGTTAGCCTTTGAATCAGGAATGCATCAAGAACTTTAATTTTTTGACCAAGCGAAGGCTGCTCCATCAAGTGATTAAAAAACTCGGTTGATTCACTGCTAAGAATAGCGTAAAGGTCAATGGAGTCATTCATAAAGCTGGAAACTTGGTCGGGAAAGAAAAGAGAACTGGCATAGGGATAGAATCTCGTTACAAGAACGGTGGTGCCTTTTGAAACGGTAGCCCGGGTCGGCATGGTTAAATGTCCGAGTACCTCTAGCCCGGGCATTTTCTTAGACTGATTACCCAGGTGCCTGACTGTATTTCCATTGGAGATGTCGATGCAAAGTTCTACGTATCCACTGGGATACATAATCTCCATGGAAACATCCGAATCGCAGGTGCAAACCCAATAATACTTTACATAAGGTTTTAAAATATCCGATGGCGAAAAATTCTCAAACTCCATATTCGTGGTTCGCTTTTTTACAATTTTCTCTTTTCAAGGTATCCTTCTTTTGTGTAAGAAATTATTAATAAAATGTTAAACTCAAATAAAATGAAGACTCGTGAAAAACTTCTAGTGGCTGTCCTTATGGCATTCGTTCATTTCATTGCCAGTGCACAATCGAACTCAACCAATGGGAATGCATTATTGGAAGAAGCCAAAAAAGCAATTGCCCAAAACAATGCTATTCATTTTGACTTGTACGCTAAAAATGATGGGTCTGTTGTAAGACTATTTGCCGAAGACGCCTGCATTTTGATGCCTAATGCCCCGGCTTTATGTGGTCGGGAAGGAATTGCAAAATTCTTTAAAGATGCCTTTGAAACAGGCGGGGTAAGAAGCGGTAAGATCACTACTCTAAATATTTATGGAGATGGTCATGAATTCGTTACCGAAGAAGGCCTCTATCAGGTTTTCGATGCCAATGGAAAATTGGTTGACGATGGCAAAACTCTTGTCCTTTGGAAAAAGACTAAAGACGGCTGGAAAGATTTCAGAGATTCTTTTAGCAGCAATCACCCGCAAAAGTAGCACCCTTAATCAATATCATGCCGTCAGGTTAAACCTGGCGGCACTAATATGAAACTGAAATAAGCTGACATCAAAAGCTAAACGCTCACCATCTCAGCTTCTGCTGCTACTTTAGCGAGTTTCTGTTGCAGGTCAAATGGTACTGGAGCAAAATCCGAAAACCGTTGCTTGAAACTTGCCCTGCCTTGCGAGAGTGATCGAAGTGTTGTAGAGTATTTGTCTAATTCAGCTAGCGGCACACGCGCTTTGATCACCTGGTTGTTTCCATTGGTGTCAATGCCCATGATCAACGCCCTGCGTGTTTGCAAGTCGCCCATCACATCGCCCATGATTTCTTCGGGCACCATAATTTCCAAATCATGGATAGGTTCTAGCAATTGTGGCTCGGCTTTCATGAAGGCATCTTTGAATGCCATCATGCCCGCGATCTTAAATGAAATATCGTTGGAATCAACGGGATGCATTTTTCCATCGTGCACTATCACGCGCACATCGCGCACATAAGAGCCCGTAATCGGACCTTCTTCCATTTTTTCCATCACACCTTTTAATATGGAAGGAATGAAACGCGTATCGATCACACCACCGACAATGCAATTGTAAAATACAAGTTTGCCGCCCCATTCCAGATCGATCACTTCTTTACCGCGCACATTGAACTCCGTTGGCTCCGGCATTCCTTCATAATATGGTTCAATCTTCATGTACACTTCTCCAAACTGACCGGCACCGCCCGATTGCTTTTTATGGCGGTAGTTGGAACTCATTGGCTTGCGAATCGTTTCTCGGTAAGAAATCCTTGGTGTTACAAAATCAACATGAAGCTTGTACATGTTTTCCAAAAACCATTTGCACACCATCAAGTGCAATTCCCCTTGTACTGACAAAATCAATTGCTTTAGTTCCTTTGAAAACGCTACTTCAATCGTAGGATCCTCCTGGTGGATTTTATTCAGTACTTCGCCAATTTTTTCGTCATCATTTTTGCTTAAAGCAACCACTGCAAAATGAATTCGTGGTTCAGGAAACACGATTGGTTCAATAGTAACATCAAAACCTTTTGCGTGAAGCGTTTGGTTAGTATAGGTGTCTTTCAATTTTAATGTTGCTCCAATATCACCTGCCACTAATTTTTCCACCGGGTTGCGGGTTTTCCCGTCCATGATGAATAATTGATGGAATCGCTCCACTGCCCCAGTCTGACTATTGATTAATTCAGAAGATGAAGTCACTTCGCCTGAAATCACTTTGAAGAATGAAAGTTTGCCCAGGTTAGGCTCAAGGTGTGTTTTGAAGATAAATAAGACTGTCGGTTGTGTACGGTCGAATGCCAATTCTTTTCCTGAAGTCGTTTTTTCTGGCTTAGCCTCAAGTGGACTTGGTGCTACATTATCGATGAAACCCATCATGCGGCCGGTACCCATGTTTTTCTTAGCCGACATTACAAACACAGGGAACACATCCTGATGGATCATACCCAACTTCAGCCCCTCACGCAATTCATCTTCATCCAATGTTCCTTTCTCAAAATACTTTTCCATTAACTTCTCATCATTTTCAGCTGCTTTTTCTACCAGCTCGTTGTGCAGGCGATTGGCTTTTTCTTCTTCTGATTTTGGTATGGGTAATTTTTCAGGCTTGCCACCGGCAGCTGGAAATTTGTACATGACCATTTTTAATAAATCGATGATGCTGTTGAAACTTTCGCCTTGATTTACAGGATACTGCATTTGAGTTACGGCACTTCCGTAATGATCTTTCAATGAGACCAGTGCCGAATCAAAGTCAGCTTTTGGGTGATCGACCTGATTCACGGCAAAAATCACGGGCTTCTCAAATTGATTGACATAATTCCAAATCAAATCGGTTCCAACCTCTGCGCCATGTTGCGCATTGATGGCAACGACGCACGTATCAGCCACGCGCAACGAAGAAATCATTTCTCCGGCGAAGTCATCAAAGCCAGGTGTATCGATGATGTTGATTTTATAATCGCGCCATTCCGTATGTAGGACTGTCGCAAAAACAGAATTGCCACGCTCTTGTTCGATTTCGTGGCAATCACTTATTGTATTTTTCCCTTCGATGGTGCCTCTGCGGTGGATGATGCCGGCTTCGAAGAGCATGTCTTCGGCCATCAGGGTTTTTCCGGATTTGGGTGCCCCCAGCAGCACAATGTTTTTAATGTGTTTGTCATCATAGATTTTCATAGGAGTAATATTTTGAGGTTAACAACATAATTGTATCAACTCATTGGTCACTCCCGGAATACTGCGGACTGCAAAATTTGCTGGAAGTGTAGCCTTTGCCAGCTAGATGAATCGGTAATTGAAAGTAAAGCAAAAAATTGAAAATTGGAAGTGACCCAAACAGTCTTTTTTCATGATAAATGACAGGTATTTTGTAGGTTTGAAACGATTCAAAAATCAATGAAACTCCTTCACCCTTCTTCCTGGAAAGACTACGAACTCATCGACTCAGGCGATGGCGAAAAGCTTGAACGCTTTGGAAAATATATTTTGATCCGTCCCGAGCCCCAAGCTATCTGGCAAAAGTCGAAATCTGAAAACGAGTGGAATAAATTAGCACATGCACAGTTCAGGCGCGAACAAAAAGATCATTTTCGTTTTGGCGATGATGTGAAAGGTGGCTGGAAAAAAAATCAATCGATGCCTGACAGTTGGAATGTGAGTTATCAACATAACGAGTTGTCTCTCACTCTTCGATTGGCTCTTACTACTTTTGGTCACGTTGGTATTTTCCCCGAGCAAGGCGAAAACTGGAATTATATTTTTGAAACTATTTCAGGTTGGAAAAATAAAAGTGGACGCGTTTTAAATCTTTTCGCCTACACGGGTGCTGCTTCGGTTGTGGCGAGGTCTGCAGGCGCTGAGGTTACTCACGTTGATGCGTCACGACCAGGATTGAATTGGGCCAATCAAAACATGCAACTCAACCAGCTCGATAATATCCGTTGGGTGTATGAAGATGCACTCAAGTTTGTGAAACGTGAAGCGAAACGTGGAAACAAATACAATGGTATCATTATGGACCCGCCACCGTACGGCCGTGGTCCGGAAGGGGAGAAGTGGACATTGCAAGAGAAATTGGATGAGTTACTATCACTAAGCCATCAACTGCTCGAAGAAAAAAATAATTTTTTCATTTTGTCGATGTATGCGGTGGGACTTTCGGCAACTATTGGACTAAATGTTGTGAAATCGCATTTTAAAAATGCAGATGCTGAGTTTGGGGAGTTCTTTTTGAAATCATCTAATTCAATGGATCTTCCTATGGGTACATTTGTGCGCTTTAGGGGTTGATGTTTGAGGTAGCTCGAACTCCTGAAAAAAAAAATAATCTCTCGAATAGAAAAGAGGCTTGGGATCGAAGAATTATGATCTCCTTAGTGCTTCTTAATATCTCTTTTCACAGGTTTTGTAATAGATGCCTTCCCAAAAATTTTAACCTTTTTTATGCAAGTGTAAATCCTTTTTTGATATACCCGGATAAATAGGAAACCACAGAGTTTGAAAAGAATTTGGCTCAAATCTAAAGTTTGCCCATATTTGCAACCCGGTTTTTAGGCCTGAGTGGCGGAACTGGTAGACGCGCACGACTCAAAATCGTGTACCGTAAGGTGTGCCGGTTCGATTCCGGCCTCAGGTACTTGGCCTCGGGCATTTAGCTCGAGGCTTTTTTATTATTTTAGTGTGCCTCCATTCTTATTAGCTTTGAAAAATCGGGAAATGCTGTATTGGAATTAGTCGAGATGTGAATCCAGCCAGGATTTCCTATATTGATTGAGCAGTTCCAACAGCAATTATATGTGGAAACACCTTTCTACCCGAAGTCAAAGCAGCTTATGATACGATTACTTAAGATCAGCATCTTGTTCCTCATCATCGCCCACTATGCGATGGCTCAAAACCCATTCATACGCGACCAATTCTCCGCCGATCCATCAGCACGGGTATTTGATGGTAGGGTATATGTATATCCTTCACATGATATTCTTGCTAAAAAAGGAAAAGGACGCGTCGGTTGGTTTTGTATGGAAGATTATCATGTATTTTCATCAGATAATCTCACCGACTGGACTGATCATGGTGTAATTGTGAAGCAGAACGAAGTGCCCTGGGTTAAAAAAAATAGTTACGCCATGTGGGCTCCGGATTGTATTTATAAAAACGGAAAATATTATTTCTATTTTCCGGCTACCCCAGCAGATACTACCAACAAAAGAAGATTTACCATTGGTGTAGCTGTGTCTGATAAACCTACCGGTCCATTTATCCCGCAGCCGGAGTCAATCAAAAATGTGCGTGGCATTGATCCGAATGTATTCATCGACAAGGATGGTCAAGCCTATCTTTATTGGTCTGGTGGAAATATTTTTGGTGCTAAGCTGAAGGACAATATGCTTGAACTGGCCACCGAGACTAAAATTCTTGGAGAGCTTCCAGAAAAAGGACTTAAGGAAGGGCCCTATCTATTTGAGCGAAATGGAGTTTATTATTTAACCTATCCGCATGTTGAAAATAAAATTGAAAGATTGGAATATGCGATTAGTGATAATCCTTTAGGGCCATTCAAATTTGCGGGTGTAATCATGGACGAATCTCCAAAAGGTTGTTGGACTAACCATCACTCTATAATTCAATACAAAAATCAATGGTATTTATTTTATCATCATAATGACTACTCTCCCAAATTTGATAAGAGCAGGTCAGTCAGGATAGATAGTTTATTTTTTAACGACGATGGTTCAATAAAAAAAGTAACGCCCACTTTTCGTGGTGTTGGCATTACCGATGCGAAGCAAAATATACAACTTGATAGATATAGTCGAATAAGTGATAATGGTGCTTCGATTGCTTTTTTGGATTCACTTCATACGTTTTCCGGATGGAAGACAATTCTTAATTCTCCTGGTGCCTGGGTACAGTACAACGCTGTTGATTTCGGTAAGAGGCTCATTAGGACAATTTCCGTAAGGGCGGCATCGGCTGGGGGTATTTTACAACTACACACTAATGGTTTAAATGGGCCTCTAGTGGTCGAGATGAAAATCCCAGCGAGTAAAGACTGGCTTATTACAAAAGCTACATTATCAAAATTAAAATCAGGAATTATCAATATAGTAGTTGTATTAAAAGGAGCAGGTCCTGTAGAAGTGGACTGGATTAGTTTTGAATAGATCCTCCAATTTTTTTTAAATGAAATATTGAATCAGACACCAGTCTTCGATAAACCAAAAATAATCCTCATGAAACTGAAGAATTCACTAATAGCAATCTTGGTCGTAACCTCTCTTTTCCTTTCCAACTATACAAAGGCAGAAGATGGCTACCGGCTATGGTTACGTTATAATCGAATAGAGGACTCTGCACTACTCAAAGTTTATCAGCAGTCCATCAATAGTTACCAACTTGATGGTGTTTCGCCAACGCACAACGCAATTGAAGCTGAACTAAAAATTGCCCTCTCTCAACTACTCGACAAAAAAATATCCTCAACAAAGAACCTTGACAATGGAACTTTGCTTATTGCATTAGTTTCATCACCAATCCTCACCACATTCAATCAAAAGGATGTTGTTAGTTCTTTAAATGCTGATGGCTTTGGAATTTTTACTTCTTTCGTAAACAAAAAGAAAATTATTGTAATCACAGCGAACAAACCAGTAGGGTTGCTTTACGGCACGTTTCATTTTCTTCGCTTACTTCAAACTCAACAACCCATTGCTAATCTCGCTGTTGTTAGTGCTCCGAAAATAAATATACGACTCCTCAATCATTGGGATAATCTGGATCGGACGGTTGAGCGAGGTTATGCCGGGTTCTCGCTATGGGATTGGCACAAGATGCCTGACTACATGGATCCACGGTACATCGATTACGCTCGCGCTAATGCCTCGGTAGGAATTAACGGAACGGTTGTCACCAATGTCAATGCCAACGCTTTAATCTTGCGCGAAGACTATCTCAAGAAGGTTGCTGCACTTGCAACTGTATTCAGACCTTATGGAATAAAAATATATCTCACTGCGCGATTCAGTGCACCGATTGAAGCAGGTGGATTGAAAACAGCCGATCCATTAGATGATGAAGTGAAGCAATGGTGGAAAACAAAAGCAGAAGAGATTTATAAACTAATTCCCGACTTCGGCGGATTTTTGGTGAAGGCCAACTCAGAAGGTCAGCCGGGTCCGCAAAATTATGGGAGATCTCACGCCGATGGTGCCAACATGTTGGCCGATGCCGTAAAACCATTTGGTGGCATTGTGATGTGGCGCGCCTTTGTGTATGATAACGCTGTTCCTGATGACCGCGCGATGCAAGCGTATAATGAATTTAAACCACTCGATGGTAAATTCCGGGATAACGTCATTGTGCAAATCAAGAATGGCCCGATTGATTTTCAACCTCGTGAACCTTTCCATCCGCTCTTTGGTGCTATGCCGAAAACACCGGTCATGATGGAATTCCAAATCACACAGGAATACCTAGGCTTTGCTACACATCTCGCCTTTCTTCCATCCCTATTTAAAGAATGTTTGGATGCAGATACTTACAGCAATGGAAAGAATTCTACAGTGGCCAGAATTATTGATGGATCTGCGAGTGGCTACAAACTAACTGGTATTGCGGGTGTTGCAAATATTGGGAATGACCGCGACTGGTGTGGCCACCAATTCGGACAAGCAAACTGGTACGGTTTTGGCCGACTTGCGTGGGATCATAATCTCACCACGGATCAAATTGCTGATGAATGGATTCGTATGACATTCTCAAACAAGACAGAAGTAATCAATCCAGTAAAAAAAATGATGGTTGTCTCGCGTGAAGCACTAGTAAATTATATGACTCCACTGGGCTTGCACCACATCATGGGATACAATCACCACTACGGCCCAGGTCCGTGGGTAAATAAAGGTCGTGCCGATTGGACTTCCGTTTACTATCACAAAGCAGATAGCGCGGGCATTGGTTTCAACCGTACATCAACGGGCAGCAAAGCTTTGAATCAATATGCTACACCGGTAAAGGAACAACTCGAATCACTGGAAACTTGCCCCGAAAAGTTTTTGCTTTGGTTTCATCACCTGCCATGGAATTTCAAAGTTAAATCCGGTAAAATACTTTGGGATGAGTTATGTTTCACCTACAGCAAAGGAGTTGATGATGTGAAAGGAATGCAGCAGGAATGGAAAAGTGTAGAGGGTAAAGTTGATGAAGAGCGATACAAAATGGTGAGCGATTTTCTTTTGATCCAGCAAAAGGAAGCCGCTTGGTGGAGGAATGCGTGCATTTCCTATTTCCAATCCTATTCGCATTTGCCTATTCCTGTTGGACTCGATAAACCACCTTACTCACTGGAGTATTATCAAAAACTTTCGTTTCCTTTTGCTCCTGGTATTAGACCTCAATGGTAATTCAAAACAGCTAACTATAATTTTATAGCCGGTTCCATTTTAGGTACAAGCAAGTGCATGATCGTCCAGGCGATCAGATAGGCTGAACCACAAATGAAGAACATGATGTAGTAGGCAGTTTCAATCTGTCCGATGCTTCGGTAGTACACAAACATATTTTTTTGTACTAATAAAGTGAGCAGGATACCTCCAAGTCCACCAAACATTCCACCGATGCCGGTGACGGAGGCTACTGCTTTTTTAGGAAACATATCGGATACGGTTGTGAAAATATTTGCACTCCAGGCTTGGTGCGAAGAAGTAGCTAAGCCAATGACAATAACAGCAAACCACATATTCATCTCGCCCAACACTTGCGCGAAAACGATAGGCAACACACTAAATGCATAGATCAACATTGATGTTTTGCGAGCCTTAAAGACAGGCCAATTATTTTTAATAAATATCAATGGCAGCCATCCACCACCAATACTTCCAAAGGTGGAGATCATGTAAACAATGGCGACAGGCATCGACAGTTGTGTGCCTTTCAATCCATATTGACTTTCCAAGAAATCGGGTAACCAGAAAAGGTAAAACCACCAGATGGGATCGGTAATAAATTTCCCCAATACAAAGGCCCACGTTTGTCGATAGGTTAGCAATTTAAACCAAGACACTTTTTCTACTTGGTCGCTTGTTGGTTGAGGTTCTCCTACTGAGTCGCTATGAATATAGCCCAATTCTTCCTTCGTCACTTTTTTATGAAGCTCAGGTTTATCATAAACAAGTAACCACAGTATGATCCAAATGAAACCAAATGAACCCGTGATCACAAAGGCCCACTTCCATCCCCACGCAGCAGCAATGAACGGAACTGATAATGGCGCTACAATAGCTCCGATGTTTGCACCTGAATTAAATATACCGGTGGCTAATGCTCTTTCTTTTTTAGGAAACCACTCAGCTATTGATTTTATAGCAGCTGGAAAATTTCCTGACTCGGTAATGCCTAAGGTAGCCCGCGCCACGATAAACCCCAACGTGCTTTGAACAAATGCATGACCCACTGCTGCGAGGCTCCAAAATAGTACTGAGAAAAAGTAACCTATTTTACTTCCAAGCTTATCAATGATGCGTCCCGCGCCTAACATCCCGAGTGCGTACATCAGCTTAAAAGCGATTTCGATATTCGCGTAATCGCCATCGTTCCATTTTAATTCTTCCGATAAAGTTGATTTCAATAAACTGATCACGGAGCGATCAAGATAATTGACTGTGGTTGCAAAGAACACCAGCGCACAAATCGTCCAGCGATATCCGCCCATTTGGTTTAGTGAGGAAAATGGTTTCAATTTTTATTTTTTAATCGATGAATAATTTCTAACGCCTCCGATACTTTTTGTTGAAGTTGATTCCAGTCTTTCTTCTCCAGTATTTCTTTGGTGAATAATTGAGAACCTAACCCCACGCACATCGCACCGGCGTTTAGCCAGGCGCTAAGACTTTTTTCATTTGGCTCCACACCTCCTGTAATCATCAATTGAAGATCAGGCACCACCGGCATAATCGATGACACAAAACCTGGCCCTAACACAGAACCGGGAAATATTTTAATTACTTCAGCGCCCAGCTCCTTTGCCGTTACGATTTCAGTAAGTGTGGCACAACCGGGTATCCAATGCTTGTCATATTGCTTGCATACTTCTGCCATCTTCGGTTTCAATATCGGCGAGATAATGAAATCCGCACCGGCATCAATAAATTTTTTGGTAGTAGCGCCATCCATCACTGTACCTATCCCCAACATGAGATCAGGGTAGTGTTTGCGCTGACTCACTAAATGTTGAAAAATTTCAAATGAATTTTTCTTGCGGTTAGTAAATTCAAAAACCCGAACACCTCCTTGATAGATTGCTTGCACCACCTGTTGAGCAACTTCCGGATCGTCATGTGTGAACAAAGGCACAAGGCCACTGGTCTTCATCGCACTTACGATCTGTTCTTTCGTGAATGACATTCCTTATTTATTTTATTATTGAGTAGTATTTAAAATTTTACCTTAAAAGCTTACCTACATTTTCTCCTTTCACCAGAGCTTCAATCTCGGCAACGGTAGCAAGATTCACATCTCCTTCTACAGAATGTTTCCATGCACCTGCGGCAACGGCAAACTCCAATGCTTGTTGATCTGTTTGTTCCGTGATCAATCCGTAGATCAGGCCAGCCATGTAGGCATCGCCTGAACCCACACGATCCACAATATGCGTTAGATCATATTCTTTGGAGTGAAGAAGGTCTTTCCCATTCCACAAGACAGTAGATAATTTATTGTGCGATGAGCTTATGGAATCACGAAATGTTGTTGTAATTTTTTTAACGCCGTGAAAACGCTTCATAAAATTTTTGCATGCCTCTTGAAATGTATCGCCTGAAATGTTTGCACAATTTTCCATATCAGTGACACCTGCAACTACAATGCTAGTGAAATCAATCAATGCTGGCATTACGTCCAGCGCGGTCTTTCCATATTGCCAAAGGTTTCTGCGATAATTGATATCGCCGGATATCATTAATCCTTTTTTCTTAGCGGCTTGCAATGCTTCAAGGCAAACATCGGCAGCACCTTGAGAAATGGCCGGTGTGATGCCTGTCCAATGAAACCAACTGGCATCTTTGAATACTTCATCCCAATCAACAGTGCCTGGTTTGATATGAGCAAAAGCTGAATCGAATCGATCGTAGACAATGCGCGATGAGCGTTGCATACTTCCGTTCTCCAAAAAATATAAACCCATGCGCTGAGGTCCATATAAGATGTAAGAAGTATCAACGCCTAATTTCTGAAGAGTTTGCGTGGCCGCTATGCCGAAATCATTATCAGGAAAACGTGTAACATGAGAAGTCTCAATTCCAAATAAAGATAGGGAGGCCGCCACGTTTGCTTCGGAGCCGGCATATAAAATATTAAGATTGGTAGCTTGTGGAAATCTTGCATTACCCGGAGTGGATAAACGCATCATGATCTCTCCCAGGGTGACTACTTTTTTAGGTTCTTTCATTTTCGAATTAGTCGATATTACAAATATTCTAAAATTTAATCGCCTTCTTTAGTTTATTGCTTTCATAGCACACTTCAATCAAACGAATTACTTCTTTCGCTTCTTCAGGTTTTACACTCAGCGGTTTATTATTGCGAATGGCATCAAATACGTTGTCGTAAAATTTCGTATAATCACCTGACAATGTTTCGATCTTTTTTTCTACATCCACGCCGTTAATCGTGCTGTTGATTTTTCCCCACCACTGCTCATCTTCTTTTCCCCAGCCTTTAACATTCGGAAGTTTTCCGTCTTTCAAATCTTGTTCTTGCGGATCAATACCAAATTTTACAAACGAACCCTGAACTCCATGAATTGTGTAACGTGGCCCTTGTTCACGAACCAGGTAGCTCGACTTCACAATCACAAGCATATCGTTGTAGGATAAACGAATATCATAAAAATCATCGACTACACCACTTGGACGTTGGATACCGATCCGGGCATCCACTTCGTTTGGTTTACCAAATAATACCAACACTTGGTCAAGCATGTGCGAGCCGAGATTGTATAAAATCCCCGTGCCAGGTTTTGCTTCCTCTTTCCATGTATTTGTTTCAATATAATTGCGAAAGCGATCATAGTGAATTTCGGCTTCTACTATTTTTCCAACCAATCCATCTTTCACAACTTGCTGTAGCGTCTTAAAATCTCCATCGAAGCGCCTGCTTTGAAACACGGTGAGTATTTTACTCTTTGCTTTGGCTAATGCAATCAGTTCTTCAGCTTGAACAGAAGTAACGGTGAAAGGTTTTTCTACGATCACGTGCTTGCCCGCATTCAAAACTTCCTTTACGAGAGAGTAATGGGTTTCATTGGGTGTGTTCACAATCACCAATTCAATGGACGGATCGTTAAGCACTTCACTTTTATCTTTTACGGAAATAATTTGGGGATAGCGTTGATTTACTTTTTGCTTGGTTCGCTCCACCACCTTCTTTAAATGAAAGCCCGAATGAATGGTAAGAAAAGGCGCATGAAAAATTTCGCCCGACATACCATAAGAAAGCAAAGCCGTGGTGATGGGAGAGGTCATTGAAGTATTCTAAATGTTTTGCAACTTTTAAAAAGTTGCATTGTTGTTACAGATGGATTGAAAGGTACAACACGCATCTCAGAAAAAATTATAACTATTGATAAATGGTGGTTGCGCAAAAGGTTGCCGCAACATCGGGTCTATTTATTTTGCTTCAAATTTACTATCTTGCGCAATCGATTGCGCAATTTAATCCTTTTATCGACATGTCAAACCGTTTTTTGAAAATTCATCCTGCCGACAATGTGTGGGTGGCCTTAACGGACCTCCGGGCGGGTGAGAAGATAGTAATCAACAATTTACCACTAACACTGGTCAACGATATTCCCGCAAAGCACAAGTTTGTAGAAAAATCTTTGCAGCCTGACGATGAAATTATCATGTACGGAATTCTCGTGGGCAAAGCCATGCAACCTATTCCTGCAGGCGCAGCTATCGGCACACACAACGTTAAACATAAAGCATCACCCTATTCTGGAAAAACAAAAGCTTATACATGGGCTCCTCCCGATGTCTCAAAATATAACAACAAAACATTTTTGGGATATCATCGTGCAGATGGGCAAGTAGGTACAGCGAATTATTGGTTGGTCGTTCCATTGGTGTTTTGCGAAAACAGAAATGTGAATGCAATTCGACAGGCATTTGAAGAAGGCCTCGGTTTCAGCAAGCCTGATCCCTATAAAAATTATGTAGCAGAATTGGCGCGATTATATAAAGAAGGTAAGACGGAGTCTATTGCTTCTGCTTCATTGCAAGCTGCGCAATCAAATGGAAGTTCGCGTTTATTCAAAAATATTGATGGAGTGAAAATGTTATTGCACGAAGGCGGATGCGGTGGCACACGACAGGACGCAAATACATTGTGTGCATTAATTGCCGGGTATATCCACAATCCAAATGTAGCAGGCGCCACGATCTTAAGCCTTGGTTGCCAAAATGCAGAAGTGAAAACACTTCAAGAAAAATTGAAAGTCAATGATCCGAAGGGAAGCAAACCGATAATCATCCTTGATCAGCAACAAACTGGAACTGAACAAGATTTATTAAGTCAGGCAATTCAAAAGACTTTTATCGCGCTCATCGAAGCCAACAAAAATGAACGCAAGCCGGCCCCGCTGAGCAAACTAATTGTTGGATTGAAATGCGGTGGTTCTGATGGATTTTCTGGAATCTCAGCTAACCCTGCTATTGGTCATACTTCCGATTTGCTCGTTGCTCTTGGTGGGAGCACAATCCTCTCCGAGTTTCCCGAGTTGTGCGGTGTGGAACAAGAGTTGATCAATCGATGTGAAGATGAATCGGCGAGTGAATTGTTCATCAAATTGATGCGTACCTATTCCAGTGCAGCTGAAGCGGTAGGATCAGGCTTTGATATGAACCCGTCACCGGGAAATATCAAGGATGGTCTGATCACCGATGCAATCAAGTCGGCAGGCGCTGCAAAAAAAGGAGGCACGGCACCTGTGGCAGATGTACTTCAATATGCGGAATACATTAAGAAACCGGGATTGAATTTGCTATGCACTCCAGGCAACGATGTAGAGAGCACGACGGGTACAACAGGATCAGGCGCACAAATTATTTTATTTACGACAGGGCTAGGCACACCAACAGGAAATCCTGTTTCACAAGTGATTAAAGTATCGAGCAACTCGAAGCTTGCCGAAAAAATGCCTGACATCATTGACTTCAACACAGGGTCAATTATCTCGGGAGAAAAAACGATCAATCAGGTGGGTGAAGAAATCCTTGATTTTATTATTGAAGTTGCCAGCGGAAGAACAATCGCCAAGGCGGTAGAACTTGGTCAGAATGATTTCATTCCATGGAAGAGGGGAGTATCTTTATAACTACTCCACCCTTACACTTCCCTTCTTTACTTCTGTAGAGATATTGATTTGTTGACTTGCATTTGCAAAGTCTGATTTCTTAAACACAAGCGAAGAAGTCAATTCACCCTCAATATTAACACCTTCTTTGGATTGATACGAGAACTTATCAAAGGAAGAACTTTTCGTGTTCTTCATTCTTAAAGCTGGACCTTGTGTGGTTGAAACAAAAACACTCTTCATGTCAACTCCATCCGCATCAATCATCTCGATTCCTTTGATGGCCTCAATACGAACATTACTGAGCTTGATGTTTTTTAAATTCATCTCCGGCAAACCTTGAAGGAGGACGGCACGACCTGCTCCTTTGCACGTAACGTTGTTAATGTAAATATCTTTGAATGAAGGCGTCTCTTCCGTTACGGGTGGAGTCATCGCAGCTAGTTTTTCCTTGTCTATTGATTTCTCCTCGGCAGTTGGCACTGGAGAATTCCCTCCATAAAATAAATCAAACAACAATGCTTCGGCAGGAATATTCACCATATTAATATTGTCGATGTAAATATTTTCAACGACGCCTCCTCTGCCGCGGTTGCTTTTAAAGCGGAGCCCAACATCAGTGCCTAGAAATGTGCAATTCGAAACTTTAACATTCTTCACTCCGCCGGACATTTCGCTGCCCACTACAAATCCACCATGACCATGATAGACAACGCAATTGTCTACGATCACATTTTCAGTAGGCATTCCGCGAAGTCTTCCGTCTTTATCTTTTCCTGATTTAAAACAGATAGCATCATCGCCCACATCGAAATGACATTTTTCAATCACCACATTTTTGCATGACTCCAAATCGAGGCCATCGCCATTTTGAGAGTACCATGGATTTCGAATAGTTAGATTTCTTACTGTAACATTTTCACTCATCAACGGATGAAGGCACCAGGCGGGTGAGTTTTGAAATGTAGGGCCATCGAGCAAAACTTTTTTACAACTCGCCAAACTCAACATAACGGGTCGTAAAAATTCTTTTACAGATTCCCACTCTTCTTTTGATTTCAAATTCGCAGGAACATTGAAGGTCTCCGTAGCTTTCGCACCTTTCAATGATCGCTCGGTGGGATACCAAGTATTGTTGACTTCATTCAACACACCTCCTGATGCGATTAACTTCTTCCACTCATCGCCTGTGAGTTTTGATTTTTTTACGGGACGCCACACTTCGCCCGATCCATCAAAGACACCGTGCCCGGTGATTGCAATATTCTCCAGCTTCTTTCCATTGATTGGTGAAAGGCAACGAACCGTGTTCAATCCTTCAAACGAAGTTTCAATGAGCGGGTAGTCGTCAAAATTTTTGCTGAAGGTGATCAGCGCTCCTTCTTCCGTATAAAGATTGATGTTACTCTTCAATTGAATCGGACCTGTGAGCCAGATACCGCGAGGCACAATCACTTTGCCTCCACCTTTTTTTGAAACGGCATCAATGGCGTCTGCAAAAGCTTTGGTACATAACGTTGAGCCATCAGGCACAGCGCCAAAGTCTTTGATGGAGACAGTGTAATCTGGAAAAGTAGGTTCAATTACTCGTTCCATTTTAAACTTGAGATCACTGTATATATCAGTCTGTGCTTTCGTCTCTGATTTCATGAGAATAAAAGTAAACAATAGCAGCAAAATACATTTTGATAGGTGTTTCATAATTTATCTTTTAAAAAAATACTTTAGTTGATCTTCCAATCGCCAAATATTTTTTCCAGCGTGTAATTTTTTAATTCTTCATCAGTTAACTGATGTGACCATGGAACTCGAGCATTACTGTTCGCTCCCTCACCAACTGATTTGTATTCAGCGTAAAACGAAGTTTTCTCTGCATCTGGTTTATTCCAATTGTGCCAGCCTTCAGCTTTAATCAGTTTATCTAAAGAACAATTGATGAAAACGGTTTTAGCAAACGGACGCCACGGTCTTCCTAAATAAATTGAAGCATCCGGTGCATCACCAGTGATTTTGCAATTGAGGAATACGAAACCATAAGTGGTTTCTGGTAGGGTGGAGGCTGCTGTTACATACAAGCCATTTTTCTTGGTAAAGATGGTGCAATGATCAAACACAGCAGTCGACCAACCAAAAATGTAATCCACGGTTCCTTCGATGTAACAGTCTTTATAATATTGTCGGCTCTTTTCGGCGTGCGGATAAAGCGTATCCTGAAAACCTAAAAATCGACAATCTACAAATTTGATCATATCGCCATCCACGCGAACAGCCACCGCTTGACCGACCGGGCCTGATGAATTTTCGAACGTGATATGTTCAGCGGTGAATCCGTCAGCGAAAGAAAAAAAACTACTGGAGCCTGTTGTGCCGATTTCTTCACCGAACTTATTCTTCTTCGAAGCATAATCATCATAAGTGAGAATGGTCTTCATCGCATCTTCACCAATTAGTCGCACATTAATTTTTGATCCGGCAAGAATAAGTTTCTCTTTATAAATTCCGTTCTTGACAAAAATAGTGGTGACGTTCTTTCTGAAATCGGGAATGGCATTGAATGCTTCTTGCATGGTTGTAAAATTCCCGGAGCCATCTTTTGCTACAATGAAATCGAATTTTGTTTGAGCTGATGTTTCAATAGTCGATAGTCGATAGACGATGGTCAACAGTAATATTCTTCGATAAATCGAACCATGGACTATCGACAATTGACTATGAACTAAATTCATTTCACAATTTCATTAAGATATACTTCGATGTTAGTATAGCCTTTACTCAAATCAAATCGAGCACCATCACTGGCATCATTGGGATTGAGTTTATTTTTGGTTTCCCACTCATCGGGCATGCCATCCTGGTCTGAATCGGCAAGAGGAGTAAGAGATTTTAGTTCAGGCCAGCCGCCTACATCGTTTTGTGAATCGATGATTCCATTTCTTTTCTTGCCCGAAAAGGATTTCCCGTTCCTCGCTTCATCGACTACTCTGCTATCTACTGCATCGCGCTTGTAACTTGCTCCGGCATTTTTTAAAACTTCCTCATACGCTTCGTTTGCAGTCTGCTGAGGAATGAAGGTTACTGTGAATGGTACTGTTGCACGAACAGAGTCTGAATGATCTACTTTTACACCACGCCAATTATTTTTTGTAACATTATCAAACCCGTGCAAGACATTGCCATAAAGAAAAAACCTTCCAACCGGAGAGAAGGGGTTGAGTATCCATGGCTTCACCGCCTTCGTTGACAGACCGGGTTTATAGTAATTGCCCACTATATTATATCGTCCTTTTTCCCCGCCATAGCTACTGTTGCTCTCCCAATTGTAAATAACATTATTGCTGAAGTCAACTAACTCGTCAGTCGAATTGGGTGTGGTGGATGACCCGCTGAAGCGTGGCAATCGGCTCGTATGGCTTGCCAGAAGATTGTGATGAAACGTAGCACCTTCACCGCCCCAGATACCTCCGTAACCATGATCACCTTTTTCATGTACCGAATGGTTGAGGCTTTCGGAAATGATGCACCATTGCAGTGTGAAATTTTTGTTGTGATAGAATGAAGCACATTCATCAACCGCCCAACTCATGGAGCAATGATCGATGATGATATTTTTTTTGCGACTGCTTCCTGAAAATGAATCGTCCTGTTGTTTGGCTTCATCACCCAAACGAAAACGTAAATAACGAACGATCACATTATCTGCGTTTACTTTCACAGTATAGTTGCGAAGACAAATGCCATCCCCCGGTGCGGACTGTCCAGCGATTGTCACATTTCCATAACTGATGTTCAATGTTGATTCTAATGCAATGGTTCCGGAAACGGCAAACACAATAATGCGCGACTCTTTCTTTTGAATGGCTTCGCGCAAACTGCCCGGGCCATTGTCATTGAGGTTGGTAACGATGTAAATCTTCCCGCCACGGCCACCGGTAGTAAATTTTCCAAAGCCTTCAGCGCCTGGGAAAGCCAGGGCTTCGCTGGTCGATGCATCTTGTGAGAAAACTGAAGCACATAAGGCAAGACTTAAACAACCTAATAAAAAAAATTGCTTTATCATTTTATTCTAATTCACGTCACCTTATTTTATTTCTTCTCCGGATTCCAATCTCCAAAAATATTTTTAAGTGTATAGTCTTTTGCTTCTTCATCGCTGAGTTGCTTAGCCCATTTCGCCCTTCCTTCAATATTCGCGCCAACACCAAAATCTTTGTATTCGGCATAGCGCGCTGTTTTTTCATTGTCTGGATTGCGCCAGTTGTTCCAGCCTTCGGGAAAAATATGGTCGCCAATTTCACATCGAATGTACGTTACGCTGGCAAACGGTCGCCAGGGTCTTCCCAGTGAAACACCATTGAGGCCGGAATCGCCCGTAAGTTTACAATCAAAGAATACAAACCCGTATTTTATTTCTTTTGGCGTGGAGGCAGCTGTTACATGCGATTTCTTTTTGCTGTGAATGTGACAATTCTGAAATACAGCAGTAGCAGCACCAAAAATAAAATCAGTAGTGCCCTCGATGTAGCAATCTTTATAATATTGCCTGCTGCCTGCATTAGAACAGAAGAGCACATCCTGAAAGCCTACAAACCGACAATTGAAAAACGAAAGCTGATCGCCACTGGCAAACACAGCTACGGCTTGCCCTGCGGTAAAACCCGCATTGTTTTCAAATGTGATGTTCTCCGCTTTGAAGTGAGAAGCATAAATAAAAAAACTGGCTGATGTCCAGGTGTTCACGGTATCGCCATTGGAGAGAATTGTTCCCTGGTGATTATCGAAGGTAAGGACTGTTTCGTTTTTGTCTTCACCGAGCATGGTCACAAAATTTTTCAATGAATCAAGCACTAATCGCTCTTTGTAAATTCCTTTTTTTATGAAAATTGTTATCGGCTTTTTATTGCCCAATGGAATAGCAGTAAAAGCCTCTTGTACAGATGTATAATTACCAGATCCGTCTTTGGCTACAATAATTTTCTCAGGCTGTGAGTAAGCAGCAGTTAATGAAACAATTCCCAAAAGAAAACTAATGACTTTCATTTCTTCACCACAGGTTTTGCAATTCGGTCGGCCAATCCTATTTTTTGATTTTTGATTTCATTCAATACGATCTGCGCTATCAACCGCGCACCCAATTCATTGAAGTGTGTGTTGTCAGTTTTGCCTTCCGGATAGTTGGGATGTTCGCCTGGTGCTAATTGAAGGAATAACAATTTAGATTGCTCTTCGCCAAACTTTTGAAACAACTCACGGCTCTTGGTATCCAGGTCGATGAGCGGAACATTTTGCTTAGCCGCCACTTCAATCACTAATGGTGAATACTCCTGGTGTGTCTCTTGTGCATTTCCCTCCTTGAATTTTCTTCTTGACACAGGCGTAAGCAGAATTGGGTTGGCTTTCTTCGCACGTGTTTCAGTGATGAATTTCACCAGGTTGCTTTTATATTGTTCGGGCGTAGTGTAACGATCAGTCTTCTCTTTCGATTCATCGTTGTGACCAAACTGGATGAACACATAATCACCTTCTTTCAAATTGTCGGCAACGGGCTGCCAAAGATTTTCTGAAATGAAGGTGTGTGTGCTTCTCCCATTCTTGGCGCGATTGTCTACTACTACGGTTGAATCAAAAAAATATTTGAAAGGCATTCCCCAACCGGTTTCGGGAGAGGCCTCCGTTTTTTTGATGGACATGGTAGAATCGCCAATGAGATACACCGTTATCTTTTTTGGAGATTGATTGAAAGTGGTCATTACCAAAATGACCAATATTATACTTTTAATTGCGCTCATAAATAATTGTTTTGAAATGAAAAGTGTGACCTGAGGCCACACTTTTACTCACCCTAAAGGCAAATAAGACAACTAGCGCCATCTCGGGTCGCCAGCGCTTCCTTTGCCAATGAAATTTGTGTCCTTGAATCCAAAATTCACACTGCCCAATGCGGGATCAGTATTCTTAAATAATGCTGTAGATGAACCGCTGTAGCCTGTCACACCTGAAATTGGATTTGTACTACCCGGATTCGCGAAAAAGTCAGACGTGGTATATGAATTAACTACATTAATTGCCTGAGTGGGAGCACGTATGCCGCCAATAAATGTGCCACCGGAGCTTGTCTCAATCCATGCTGCCCCGAAAATAGAATTTTTGATCGATAGACTGGTTGTGGTTGTGAATGTGCTGAGGTCAATAAAAAAATTAGAAGGAGGAGCGGCAGCAGTACCTGACGGCAGTTCATTGAATGTGCAATTCTCAATACTGATGGTGGCATTGCCTGTCACGGCATGTATAATAACCTTTCTAGCTCTGTATACAGTAGTGTTAGTAATTTTGATATTGACAAATGCGCTGGCACCGCTGGCGGCCGCAACAGCAAAGTCGCGGATACTGTCTATCATGCAATTGTTCACAATGTAGTTGTTGTATTTTACTCCAGCCCCACCGGCTTGACCACGCACCACACCACGCAATATTTTTATACTGCAATTGTCAAGTCTCACCTTACCTACAGTTGCGCCTACGACGTTTGCATTAATAACATAACCTGCATTTGCGGCTAAGGCAGCCGGTGTACCCTTGATTACCAAATCTTTAAAAACCAAAGAATCAATTGTGCCTGCGGCTATGTTGAAGTTGCTCCCCATACGTAGTCTGGCATAGTTTGTTCCAAAACCCAATGCGCTTATGATAGTAACAGATTTGCTCAATGAATATGCAGTAGCAATATCATAGGGTTCTCCACGTCTCAAAACAATTACGCTTCCTGAAGGTGCGGAAGTGAGAGTAGTAACCAAAATGCCTGGGTTTCCTGTAGTTCCCGTCAGATCAATAATGTTACTGCCCGTTATGCTCGGCACCGTGGTAAACTGCGTTGTCCCTTTGGTTTTTGCCCCAGCAAAAATTTCTGCGGTGTAAGCTGTTTTCTGTGTTAGTTTACCCACTTGCTTCAGCGTTGCGGTTAAGTCGGCGACAGATAAGTTAACCGAAATGGGAGTTCCGCCAGCGGTTGGCGTAACAACAATCTTCGTCAATTCGGTACTTGGCCGCCAAGTTAAGAGAACAGCTGTATCTATCACGTTAGTTGAAGGCACCGGGTTCAAAAACTGTTCACCCAGGATCTTGAAGGAAGAACTAACGGCCCAGTAGCTATCACCTGTTTTATCTTGGCCTATTGCTTTTACTCTTGTGTAATAATTCTTTTTGATGACAAGGATGTTGTCAGTCAGTACCACGGACACATCCGAAGTCGTAGTGGTATACGCAGGATTAGAAAAGGCGGTTGTACTATCGACTTCCACTGCATATGATACATTGCCTGAAGTTGTAAACAAAGATGCTGACCAGGTTACAGTCGACTGTGTTTCTCCATTAGTGATAGTAAACTTGGTAGGGCTAAACTGTCGGGATAGTGAGAGTTGCCCTACTTCATCTTTGCTGCAAGCAATTGCAAGGAAGAGAAGGAGTGTTACTATCTTCGAACTACTTATTTTATAATTTATATTCTTCATATCCATTCTAGTTTTTAAAAGCTCATTTAAAAATTATTATTCTGAGTCAGGTTCGGATTAGAGTTGAGCACACTTGTGGCGATTGGTAGCAATTCATTTTTGCCAGGGGTGAAATAAAAGGCAAAGTATTGAAGTAGGGTGTTGTAAATAGGAGGATTATTACTGTCAGTATAAACACCGGGACTCACTATTGGCCCTGCTTTTGACCATGAAACACTGTATGATCCTGGTGGCGGTGTTGCAGGAGATGGTTGATCAAGTGGATTAAGCCAAATTAAACTCGTAGAATTTGCCTTGTAGTACATGGTTACTGGGAGTTTATCGTAAGGAGCCTGGCCTGTAGCCATGGCTAGCAACTTGTCTTTTGTTGCTTGCAAATTTTGCGCAAGTAAATTCCACCGGATCAAATCGAATTTTCTGATTCCCTCACCGCCAAATTCCAGTGAACGTTCGCGTACAATGGCATTAAAGAAACCATTGTAATCGGCAGGAGTTGTACCAATAGTGGCAGCCCCAAAGGCTCGCTTCCTCACCTGTTCAAACGCAGTGATCGCAGCTCCACTTGGTGCTCCATTCGTTTCATTATCTGCTTCTGCATACATGAGCAATACATCGGAATACCGAATTAACGGCCAGTTGAGACCAAAGTATTGTTGTGTGGATGTATTAGATGGAGTGGGATTGGTGATCCAATCTCTGCGAAATTTTCCGTCAACCATATTTTGTAACGCTCTCGCTACAATTGTTCCATCGGCGTTTACGTTATACGGTGCACAGGTCACATCTCTGCGCGTATCATTCGCATCAAACGAATAAAAATAAGTCGGTAAAATGGTTAAAGCGCCATTACCAAATCCACCGGAACTGGTGCCGGGGTTAGTAATGCTGGGAGTTTGGCCGACTATAGGGCCATTGTAATAACCCAGCTTACTGTCGCCCGTTGCACTGGTTCCTCCACCCATACCTACCTCCCAGAGTACTTCTCCGTTGGGTTCAAGTACAGATGCACAAATAGCATCTTTGAAAACGGATTGATAACTTGGATTCAATGCGTGCTCTCCCGACTGCATCACCGCCAGGCATTCATCCATCGCAATCTTGTAGTAGTCTTTATAATTTGCCGGGCGTTTCATGGTGTTATCATTGCGCAAGGAGTATCCTCCTTTTGCCAAAGCAATGCGCGCCCGTAATGCACGCACAGCGCCTTGAGTGATACGTTCATCGGACGGAACCTGGCTTCTCCAGGGAACTAAAGTCTCGGCTAAGGAGAGATCATCTAAGAGGTGATCGTAGATAAGATCCCTGTCTTCACGGCTTTTAAAAAGATTGCCTTCAAAACTGGAGGGTAGATATTGTGCAGGCACATCTCCCCAGTTTCGGATCAGCTCATAATAATATTGTGCACGCAAAGTCAATGCTTCACCATGCAATCTTTTCAGTGCGGTTTGATCATCCGCAGACCCACCAGAATAAGCCGCCATCTTTGGTAAATAGTAAATGCAAATGTTAGAACGTTCGATGCCTGAGTACAATTGATTAAATGGATTGGCTAATTGTGTATTGCCTGGGTCTACATTGTAGTGCGAAATATCTCTTCGCTCGGTATCAGGAAACGGAGTGCCACCCTGTCCCATCATATCATCATTGTCGTAAGGATAATACATGGTGATGCGGATACCATATCCATTATCACCACCTAGCGGAGAATAGGCGCCAATCACTGCCAGGGTAGCATTGGCCACGTCGCTAAATACTTGATCAGGTCCTACCGAACTTACGGGATTTACATTCAGGTAATCCTTGCAGGAAAAACTTGTTCCCAAAAGGAGTGCTAAAAGATAAATTTTAAGATATTTTGTTTTCATAATTGAAAAGTCTTTAGGTCAATCAAAAGGAAACATTCACACCAAAAATATAATTATGGCTCCTTGGGTAAGCGGAGTAATCAACACCCGGTGTGATGGGGGTGGACCTGCGTGTGTTAACTTCAGGATCATATCCAGAGTAGTGAGTAAACACCGCGATGTTGTTGCCGGTAGCATAAATCCTGAGCTTGCTAATCTTCAATTTGCTGATTGACATAGCGGGGAAAGTATACCCTAGTGTTATGTTGTTTATTCTAATAAATGAACCGTCTTCCACTGCCCATGAGTTTACAAAGAAGGAACTAGCTCCCGTGAGTGGAGACCATATCTTGGCATTGGCGTTCATAGCACTCAGTTGAGCTGGATCGGTGACTACATTTCCTTCCCCATCTATATTTTTCCAACGGTTATTCATAATAGTGAGCAAGTTGGAGTTGGTGGTGTAGCCGCTGGTAAACTCAAGCTTGTTAGCGTTCAGTACTTTATTGCCATACTGGAAGTTGATGAAAATGCTCATATCAAAATTCTTATAACTGAATTGATTGTTGAAGCCACCGAAAAATGTGGGAAGTGCCGAACCCAAGGTTGTTCTGTCTTTATCATCAACACGAATTATTCCATCGGCATCGGGGCCAGTAAAATCTTTATACTTGATCACACCAGGCTTTGGGTCAAGGGATGTTACACCTTTGTCATTGGCTACTCCTGGATTTAATACATAGGCTCCTTTACTGTCTACTACAAACTGGTTGGTAGTGGGATCGATTTGAAAATCTTCGACCTTATAAAATCCGTCGGTCACTAATCCCCATATAGTACCCGTTGGCTTACCTACTCCCACGTAATAATCGGCGGGTGAATTATTATTCCATCCCGAGTTGAATAGATAAGACTGTTGACTTCCAAGACTCTCCACCCTGTTCTTGTTGAAGGAAATATTGAAGCTCGATTTCCATGTAAAGCTTTTGGTTTGTACGGGTGTTGCTGATAACTGGATTTCCACGCCTTTATTCGAAGTGCTTCCCACATTTTGATTTTGATTGAGATATCCTGAGGAAGTGGGAACTGGTGTATTGATGAGTAGGTTTTGAGTTTTGTTGGAATAGACATCAACCGAAAGTTGTACTCTGTTTTCAAACAAGCTCAGGTCAATCCCTAAGTTTCTTGCTATGGTTGTTTCCCATTTTAGGTTTGAATTGGCGAGCGTTGGTTGATTTGAAACTTTATCTAACAATTGACCATACCCAATCACCGGACTATTGTTCAAAGTATAAGGAGGATACTGTTGAAACTGCGTGAGATATAAGAAGTCCCCTATACGATTATTGCCCGATTGTCCATAACTCGCCCTTAATTTCAAATCACTAATTTTTAATGTTGACCGAAGATTGTTGAAGAAGGATTCGTTAGAAATTCTCCAGGCTACAGAGGCTGATGGAAAATACCCCCACTGATGACCTTGTAAAAACTTTGACGATCCATCGGACCGTAAAGTAACAGTAGCCATGTATTTGTCATCACGTGAGAAACTCGCCCTGCCAAAAAAAGATAATAGCGTATTAGTAATTTCATTCCTCGGTAACTTGGCTGGATTGATAAAAGGCACACCCAAATTCATATTATCCAGCGCACTTACCGCATCTATCCCTGATTGATAACCGTGCGTTTCATTATAAGTTTCAAGTGTGGTGGTTTGATACATTTCTTGCCCCAATAAAACATCCAATTTATTATGTCTTGCAAATGACTCACTTAGTTTATGCACGGAAAATGTAAATACGTTCGAGTTATTGAAAGTGGTGCGCTTTAATGAATCAATGGAAGCAATGGGTTTGCCCTGACCAAACTGCATCGAGTTATTGGTGATCGTATCGCTGAATGCACGTATCCTATCATGAAAAATATCGTATCCAGCGGTACTGATGAACGTCAAATATTTTGTTGGCTCAAAGGTTATATTCCCGCTTACGTTAAACGTGCTCTGCAGGTCTTTCTGATACTCCGCCTTGGAAAGCAACACCGGGTTCACCAAGGATAAGCTATTGGAATTAGTTTCTGCCGCGTAGTCTGAATCGTACGTGTTAACATCCTGGCCGGGGAAAAGCAAAGGTCTGTATTTTACGCTCTGACGTAAGCGGTTAGTGGATGACGATCCTGTTGCTGAAGTACCGGCTCCATTTACAACCGTGTTATTGTAACGAACAGTTACAGCTGCTTTCAGGAAACTGGTAATCTTCTGATTTACCCTAGCATTAATCAACTGACGGTTAAAATCAGAACCGAGTTGCACACCCTGTTCTTGGTTTGAGGTGACACTCACGTTATAGGTAGTAGTCTTTGAACCACCAGCTACATTGATATTGTGCGTTTGCATGACAGCCGTGCGTCCAAATGATTCCTTCTGCCAATCAACATTCGGAACTTGTTTATATAAATCAAGGTCATTAAAGTTTCCATACGTATTGCTGAATGTGTTTTGCGCAGATGTATTTCCCCGACTTCTTTCATACTGGTAATTCACAAAATCGTATGGATTCATCACATCTAATTTATTCGCCAGGTTACGCACACCGACCAGCCCATTGTAAGACACGATAGGTCTGCTTGCAAAGCCACCTTTGGTGGTAATAATCACAACGCCATTGGCGCCACGTGCTCCATAAATTGCCGTGGCCGATGCATCCTTCAACACATCGATCGATGCAATGTCCTGAGGCGACAAAATAGAAAGTGCGTTCTCCACTTGCGCACCATCAACAATGTATAACGGTGTGTTGTCTTGAGTAATTGAACCACCTCCGCGAACGCGGATTTGCACCTGCGCATTTGGTGTTCCCTCAGCGGCAACTACTTGAACGCCTGCAAGTCTTCCAGCAAGAGCCTGTGCCGCTGAGTTGATAGGAATATCTTTTAACTGTTTGGAGCTAATCGATGACACCGAGGTGGTCAGGTCTTTTCTTTCCACTTCTCCATAGCCTACTACCACCACTTCACCGAGTTGAGTAGCATCTGTTTCGAGAGTAACATCTAACGAAGTCTGACTATTTACCTTTACTTCCTTCGGTGCCATGCCAATGAAAGAAAATAACAAAGTGGCATCCGGGTTTACGCTGATGGAAAACTGACCCTCCGAATTAGTGACGGTACCATTGGAAGTACCTTTTTCAAGAACGGTAACCCCGGGCACTAATTCACCCCCGGATTTGACTATACCCGTTACAACAAGCTGCTGGGCGTGAAGTTCCCACGGGGCCAGGAAGAGAAAGACCAGTGCCAAGACAAGTATCCTCAACCTTTTGTTTTGTAAAGATTTAACCATAGAATTTTGATTTTTCGGGATTTAAATTGATTGCGGTAATGCAATATGAGCAATCGATTGCACATTGCATATATTTTTTTAGAATTTTCAATTGATTTATTTCGATAATATTAGGCTTTATTGATTTTTAATTTTGATTATAAAGACTTGAACCATCGATTCTTTTGGGCAATGGATTGCGCAATTCCCGTGAATTAGGGCATTTTCATAATACCACGAAAAATAGAACTAATGGAATTTAAAAGAGCTATGTAAAAATCAGTCAAGCTCGATAGCCGCAAAAAGCAGTGCCCCCAGCCCCTTATAGTCATTGATTCTTCGCTCGCTGGCGATATAATAATTATAGTCTCCCTTAGAATTTTTAATATTAAGGGTGCCCACTTTCACGGTTTGATCCAAGTACAGACGACCAGCATCATCAAAGTAGACATAGTTTTTAATCAAGGAATCAAATGCCTTGCGCGAAGTGGTTTCATATGCTTTCTCTAAATACCCTTTTCGAAATCCCTTTGCATAGGCGTAAGTGAACATGGCAGAGCATGAAGTTTCAATCCAGTTGCCTTCTGCACTTCCTTTATCCACAACCTGATACCATAGGTTCGATTTTGGATCCTGGTACTTCAAAAGACTCTTCGATAGTTTTTGAAAAATGGTAATCAATTCTTTTCGCTCCGGATGATTTTCTGGAATATAGTCGAGACAATCGACCAGGGCCATCATGTACCAACCAATGGCTCGCCCCCAAAACGAAGGGGACGTTCCTTTTTCTGGATGTGCCCAAACTTTGTTTTTTGATTCATCCCACCCATGATACATTAGCCCCGTTTCACTATCCGTTGTGTGTTGCGCAATTAATTTGATCTGGTGAATAGCCTCATCGTACCAAGAGGGTTGATTAAACAACTTAGCATATTGTGTAGAAAAAACATCCCCCATGTAAATTCCGTCTAGCCACATCTGGTTCGGATAAATTTCTTTGTGCCAATAACCTCCATCGCTTGTCTTGGGCTGGTGCGCAAGCTGATCCATCAACTGATCGGCCACATTTTTATACTTCGCTTCTTTCGTTTTTTCATAGAGAAATAAAACTGGCCGTCCTGGAATGATGTCATCCAGCTTATATTCTTTTGCATCATAATAAGCAGCGTCAATTTTTCCTTCTGAATTAATAAAGCGATCAGCCCATTGCTTAATGTACGTCACATAATCATCGTTGTTTTTTCGTTGAGATTGAATGAACATCGCACTTAGAAAGACTCCCATCTCGTAATTCCATTTACCGGGTGCGTTGATGAACAACTTTGTGGCATCCGGGTAAAATTGCATCGTGCTTTCAATGATTTTGTCAGGCCAATTTTTTATGGCCTTTGCTTGTCCTGATGAAGTGAGAAAAGTGATTTCAAATTTTGGATCACTCTTGTATTCTCCTTTGGTCCAATCGTTTCTTTTGAATGAAGGACTAATGTAAAAAGTGAACACCGGATCGTTGGAAGGAAATATATAATCGATAATGATTTGATCGGGAACTCCATCTTTATTGGTATCAGCAAAAACGGTTTTCACCTCTTTGCCAAAATTCCAATCGACTAAGGTTACTCCTGTTTTCAATGCAGGCAAGCGTTTGACCACCTCTTTCCAATCAAGCACTAATGTTGCCTTTTCATTAGCAACTGGCTCATAATTGCGTTTTACGGTGAAAAGAAGCCTGGGATTTTCTTTGCCAAAAACACTTTGAGATGAAAGTATCAGAACTAATAAAAAGCCTTTCAATGCTGGTTTCATGTGTTAATATCTATTTTATAAAGACCACATCGAACGCCTATGTTAGTTATCATTTCTTTGGGTGAACGCGGTGCGTAGGCATTTCATCTAACTATTTTTTCACTTCTGCTTTCACCGGAGATGCCAACTCGCTTGCTACTTTTTTCAAATAAGATTCGAATTGCTGCTGATCTTTTATACCGTTAGGTTCAAGCACCCAGGCGCCCAGAAAATAGTACTCTACTTTTCCGGATGTTGGTTTTAATTTTACGATATGACTGAATTCATCTTCAGTAAATTCAGTGGCATCAGCGGCTCGAAAAAAAACGGCCAATCCCAGTTCATCGCCATCACTGTTCAGGCTTTGTTTTCCGTAAGTCGCCAGGTATCCAAAGTTTGAGTTATCACCTTTGCTGCTGAGCAACACTGCTTTTTTATCTTTCACAATGCCAGTACAAATATTTTCAGGATTATTTGTCAGGGTTAAGAATTGATGCGTTAATCGGGTGCCTGCATGAATGGTGATGCGCGATTGGAGGTCGTGTTTCTTTTCTCCGATTTTCCATCCATAATAATTAGTGAGAATAGATGAATACACATTTCCATTTTCCGTGATGCGTGAAGTAACACTGTCCGTTTTTTCTACACGAGTAATTTTGCCATTTGCCATCGCACCAATGGATCCAATACCCAATGATTTACCTACTTTCATCACATCCATGCCCCACGATTGCATATGATGATACGATTCAAATCCATCGAGGCCAACCTGTTGAAGCACCATGTCAGGGGTGAGCTTGCCGTACATATCGGTGGCATTGCGTTGGTCCAGGTAAAAGCGGTAGCCCGCTTTATCCGATTCCCATCCTGGCCCTTCGTAACGAAGAAACCATGAGTGGTCTTTATGTTCAGGAGGTACTCGCAGAAAATCTGTATTCTTAAATGTTCCACCCATGTACTCACGTGCTTTCCATTCACCACCGGTTTTATACGACAACTCGGCTTGTGTACGCTTGATGTAATCTCTTTTGATCTCTCCTGCCTTTGCATACCGTACTTCCAACAGGCGTGATTCACTGGCGGCTAATTCAGGTAATACAACTATGATGCCTTTATAATCAATATCCATTTTATTGTATTGACTAGCGATCTCCTTGCCGTTGTCCAACACCACAAAAGCTTTGCCGTTGAAATCCTTAGGCATGCCGCTTTCGGGTACCACGACAAAAGCTTCCTGTCGCGATGTCTTCATCGGGTTAGAAACTTTCACATGAAAGGACGATGGGAACTGCTTGCTCAGATCCTGAGCTTGTGAATGCAGCCAAAGGCAAGTAACAACGAATACAACAGTGAGCTTCTTCATTATAATTGATGGTTTAAAAGGCCTATACATAGAATAGTTGAAAGCAATCGATTGCATTTTAATCAGCTTCTGTCACTTCCACAAGTATTTATTCATTTTAATAACATCTGCCACTTTTATCAAAGAATACCATTTGCACAACCTGTTACACATAATGATCAAATATTATATATATTGCGCAAACGATTACGCAATTTTTTAACTAATGAACTCCTCATATAGTGTTCGGTTTGCTTCCCATCCTTCCGACTTCAAATCATATGACACCGAGCGCTTGCGCGAATTGTTTCTTATCGGAGATCTGTTCATCAAAGACAAAATACAAAACATTTACAGTCTTTATGATAGGTTAATTGTAGGCGGAGCAATGCCAACCACAAAACCGCTTTTGCTTGAGACATTCACTGAATTGAAATCAACATATTATCTGGAACGAAGAGAGTTAGGTATTATTAACGCGGGACCAGCAGGAACAATCACAGTGGATGGTGTTTCTTATACTTTGAAAAGCAAAGAAGCTCTATACATCGGCAAAGGCATCAAAGAAGTGACTTTCCATCCCTCTACCGAAGGACAAGCATTATATTATTTTAATTCTGCTCCTGCCCACATGACGTATCCTCATCGCAAGGTTACTTTGGAAGAAGCTGAGACGGTGGAGTTGGGTTCGTTTGAAACTTCGAATCATCGCACGATCAGAAAACTTTTGATCAACAGCGTACTTTCCACCTGTCAGTTGCAAATGGGGCTCACCGAACTGAAGCCTGGAAGTGTATGGAACACCTTGCCTCCTCATACACACACACGCAGAATGGAAGCTTACTTCTATTTTAACATACCCGACAATCAAATGGTATGTCACTTCATGGGTCAGCCAGATGAAACAAGGCACTTGTGGGTGAAGAATAATCAAGCCATCATTTCTCCACCATGGTCGATACATAGCGGAGCAGGCACAAGTAACTATGCATTTGTGTGGGGTATGGCTGGTGAGAATTTGGACTATAGTGATATGGATGCTGTGACACCAACGGATTTAAAATAACGCAGATGCAACTTTTCGATCTAACAGGTAAGCGTGCATTGATCACGGGTGGAACTCATGGACTGGGCATGGCCATGGCAAAAGGGATTGCATCCGCAGGCGCTGAATTAATCATCAATGGTCATTCTCCAGATAAATTAAAAACTGCATTGGATGAGTATAAAAAATCAGGATACAAAGCCGCAGGTTATTTGTTTGATGTGACGAACGGTAAAGATGTAAATAAGTCGATTGACGATATTGAAAAGAACGAAGGCTCGATTGACATACTCATTAATAATGCAGCCATCATCAAACGCATACCGGCTACGGATATGAGCATCGAAGATTTTCGCGAAGTCATCAATGTAGATTTGGTTGCTCCATTCATAGTTTCAAAATATGTAGGTCAGTACATGATCAAACGCAAGGCGGGTAAGATTATCAACATTTGCTCCATGATGAGTGAGCTAGGAAGAAATACGTTGTCCGCATATGCAGCAGCAAAGGGTGGTTTGAAAATGCTCACAAAAAATATGGCCACTGAATGGGCGAAATACAATGTGCAAGTTAATGGGATTGGCCCCGGGTATTTTGCCACAGAGCAAACAGCCCCTATTCGCGTGGGTGGTCATCCATTGCATGAATTTATTATCAGTCGTACGCCTGCTGGTCGCTGGGGTGATCCTGAGGATTTGATGGGCACCGCTGTTTTTCTCGCTTCACGTGCGAGTGATTTTGTTAATGGGCAGATTATTTATGTTGACGGAGGAATCTTAGCTACAATTGGCAAACCTGTTAATGAAGCTTGAGGGGAATTATGAATAAGGGAAAAACAACGATACATGATATTGCAGAGAAACTGAATATAACAGCTTCAACTGTTTCGCGTGCATTAAAAGATCATCCCCGCATCAGTTCGGAAACCAAAAAAGCAGTGTTGAGAGTAGCGCAAAAACTCAACTATCAACCCAACCATATTGCTGCAGCACTTCGCAATGGCAAGAGTAACATTATTGGTATCATCGTGCCCACCGTAGATCGAAGTTTTTTTTCTTCGGTAATCCGAGGCATTGAAGAGATTGCCAATACATCGCATTACAATGTGATGATTTGCCAGTCGTATGACATTTATAAAAAAGAAGTAGCTACTGTGGAGGCACTGCTCAATGCACGAGTAGATGGCATCATTGCATCGCATGGAAAAGAAACCAAAGACTTTAGTCACTTTCTAAAAGCGAAAGAAAGAGGGGTCCCAGTAATTTTATTTGATCGCTACAACAATGACCTGGAAGTGAGTCAGGTGGTGATTGATGATTATCTGGGAGCATACAAAGCGACGGAGCATCTCATACAACAAGACTGCAAACGCATCGCGCACTTCACTAGCACATTAAACATTTCCATATTCACCGAACGCCTTCGCGGATACCGGGAAGCATTGGTCAATAATGGGTTGAAGTACGATGAATCGATGGTGATCAGCAGCAACCTGCAGGCAGAAGATGGCCGCAATAGCATGTTGCAACTTTTGAAACTTGCGGAAATCCCTGACGGAATTTTTTCGGCCAGCGCATTAAGCATTGCTGGAGCCATGCAAGTGCTGAAAGAGAAAAACATTAAAGTACCAGAAGAGGTTGCATTGATTGGCTTCAGCAACGAATCTTTTATGTTGTTCACGGAGCCCCCAATTACTGCTGTGGATCAGCACAGTATGCGCATGGGTAATGCTGCAGCTGAAATATTTTTGGAAGAAGTTTCCAGTGATCGACTGAAATTCATCCCACAAAAAATTGTATTGAAGCCCGAACTCATCGTGCGTCAATCTTCATTAAGAAAGAAAAATTAATACACGTATATCTTTTGAATTTTAAATGAGCGCATTTCTCACCGAAGATTTTTTGTTGCAAAGCGAGTTTGCAAAAACATTGTATCATCAATATGCCAGACAGCAGCCCATCATTGACTACCACTGTCACCTCTCACCGGAATACATTGCCAATAACCACCCGTTTAAAAGTCTAACTGAAATTTGGTTAGCAGGTGACCATTACAAGTGGCGTGCCATGCGCACATTGGGTATCAATGAAAAATACATTACGGGCAGCGCTACCGATGAGGAGAAGTTTGAGAAATGGGCATCGACTGTACCATACACCATGCGCAACCCATTATATCATTGGACGCACCTGGAATTGAAAAGATACTTTGGCGTGGATAAGTTGCTGAACGCTGACTCAGGCAAAGAAATTCATCAGCATTGTACTTCATTGTTACAAACTCCCCAATACCACACACAATCATTATTAAAAAAAATGAATGTGGAGATGATTTGCACTACTGATGATCCAACCGATTCGCTGGAGTTTCATCGGGCTATGCGTAAAAACCCTGTTGGAATTTCTACATTACCGACCTTCAGACCTGACAAGGCATACGCAGTTGAAAACTCAGCCACTTATAAATCTTACCTTGAAAAATTAGGAAAAGCGACCAACATCAACATCAATAGTTTCGAAGCTCTGATGTCCGCACTTGAAAATCGAATTGAGTTTTTCGTTTCGGTCGGCTGTAAACTTTCTGATCATGGGTTGGAGCAGCTTTATTATTCATCCGACAAAAAGAAATATTCTATAAACGATTTGTTTAACAATCTTTTGAAGGGAAACACACTCGATAAATCAGAAACAGAATTTTATAAATACTGTGTGCTAATTGAGCTGGGGCGGATGTATCACAAGAAAGGCTGGACTCAACAATTTCATTTAGGCGCATTGAGGAACAACAATGATCGTATGCTCACTCAGCTTGGCCCAGATACAGGTTTTGATTCCATTGGCGATTTTTCTCAAGGCGTAGCACTTTCACGTTTTCTCAATGAACTTGATGGATCGAACCAATTAGCCAAGACAATTATTTATAATCTCAATCCTGCCGACAACGAAGTAATAGGAACAATGATCGGCAACTTCAACGATGGCTCGGTAAAAGGCAAAATCCAGTTTGGTTCAGGCTGGTGGTTTCTCGACCAGAAAGATGGCATGGAGAAACAACTGAACGCGCTTTCAAATATGGGCATGCTCAGTTGCTTCGTTGGCATGCTTACTGACTCGCGTAGTTTTATGTCTTTTCCTCGGCATGAATATTTCCGAAGAATACTTTGCAATCTTATAGGCAACGATGTAGTCAATGGAGAATTACCCTGGGACGAAAAGTGGTTAGGAAAATTGGTGGCAGACATCTCCTATCATAACGCAAAAAAATATTTCAACTTCTGAGCCAGTTCATGTTAAAGAAATTAAACAGAGTGACTGCCTCACTCCCTCAGCAACATCCAATAAAGATTCTCCAGTTTGGTGGAGGGAATTTTCTCCGGGCTTTCGCGGATTGGATGATCGACCTGTTGAACGAGCAAGCGAGCTTCAATGGTGCTGTTCAAATTGTTCAGTCAACGACAAGTGGCAAAGGTGATTTGATCAACGAGCAACAGGGATTGTATCATGTTGTACTCAATGGAATTAAGAACGGCAGCACTTATGAAGAAACGCGATTGATCACTTGCGTGAATGGCGCAGTCAATCCAAATGAAGATTATCAATCCTATCTAAAAACAGGGGAGAACCCTGACTTAAAATTCATCATCTCCAATACAACGGAAGTTGGAATAGCCTTCAATCCAAAGGACACCTCCAACTTGACCGTGGCTGATTCTTTTCCAGGAAAGTTGACTGCATTGCTCTACCATCGTTTTACGTATTTCAAAGGAGCTAGCGATAAAGGGTTGATTTTGTTGCCTTGCGAGTTGCTTGAGAAGAATGGAGAAATCCTTAAGCAAACGATACATCAATATATTGTTCATTGGCAGTTGCCAAACGTTTTCGCCGAATGGATCAACAACTGCAATATCTTTTGCAATACGTTGGTTGATCGTATTGTTCCTGGTTTTCCAAAAGAGAAAATCAGCGAAATACAAGAGAGCACAGGGTATGAGGATAGTCTTGTGGTGATGGCAGAACCGTTTCATTTATTTGTCATAGAGTCTCCCGAGATTGTTCGCAAAGCATTTCCCGCTGACAAAATCGGGTTAAATGTAAAGTTTGTGAAAGACTTAACACCGTACCGCACCAGCAAAGTGAGGATATTGAATGGTGCACACACCACGCTGGTTCCGGTTGCTTACCTCTGCGGACTTCGTACAGTATGCGAATCGATTGAAGATAAAGCTGTTGGAGAATTTATACGCAAGGCGCTTAATGATGAAATAATTCCAACATTAGATTTACCGAAAGAAGAGCTGCATCAATTTGCTCACGATGTAATGGAGCGTTTTCAAAATCCGTTCATCCGTCATGAGTTGATGAGCATTGCGTTGAATTCCATTTCAAAATATAAAGTACGTGTATTGCCGTCGGTGCTGAAGTATGTAGAGTTAAAAAAACAACTCCCTGAAAAATTGATTTTATCTTTGGCTGCACTCATTCGTTTTTACAAAGGCGAATGGAGAGGTGAGACTATTGCATTGAATGATACCCCTGAGGTACTCACGATCTTTAAAAAAGCTTGGAGCAGTGATGACCTTGCGGTGGTAACACATGAAATATTGTCCAATAAAAACTTATGGGATATAGACCTTACCTCAATTTCTGGATTGGAAGATGAGGTAAAAGGTTACTTACAAAAGATAGAGCTGGAGGATAAACTCCTTTAGAATCTATTAACTCATCAGTAGCTCCTGTTCAAGTATTAAGCATCCCGGTAATTGCGAGACGCTTTTTTATTAATTTGCAGTCCAAATTTCCTTTATGATCTACAATTCAATCATTGAAACCATTGGTAATACGCCCATGGTTCGACTCAATAAATTAAATAAAGGCATTGCCGGTACACTGCTCGCCAAAGTGGAATATTTCAACCCTGGCAACTCCACCAAGGATCGCATGGCGTTGAAAATGGTTGAAGATGCCGAGAAAGATGGAACATTAAAACCAGGAGGCACCATAATAGAAGGAACTTCGGGCAACACAGGAATGGGCCTTGCGCTTACGGCGGTGGCAAAAGGCTATAAGTGTATTTTCACGATGGCGGATAAACAGTCGCAAGAAAAAATTAATATTCTTCGTGCCGTGGGAGCAGAGGTCATTGTTTGTCCTACCAATGTTGAGCCGGAGGATCCGCGCTCATATTATTCTGTTGCCCGCAAACTCAACAAAGAAATTCCGAATTCTATTTACCCTAACCAATACGACAATCCTTCCAACACCAAGGCGCACTACGAAACTACAGGCCCTGAAATCTGGACACAAACAGCAGGAAAGATCACGCACTATTGTGCTACGGTTGGAACAGGCGGATCCATGTGTGGCACAGCAAAATTTTTAAAAGAAAAAAAATCCGACCTAGTTACTCTTGGGATTGACACGTATGGATCGGTATTTAAAAAATACAAAGAGACGGGCATCTTCGACCGCAATGAAATCTATCCTTACCTCACCGAAGGTTTTGGCGAAGATATTTTACCTAAGAATGTAAACTTCGATGTGATTGATTCTTTCATTAAAGTGACCGACAAGGATGGAGCTATCATGGCACGCCGACTTTCTCGTGAAGAAGGATTGTTTGTTGGCTGGAGCAGTGGCTCGGCTGTGCATGGTGCACTGGAGTATGCGCGTGAGCATTTGAAAAAAGAGGATACGATGGTGATTCTCTTACCTGACCACGGAACACGTTATCTTAATAAAGTGTACAACGACATGTGGATGAAAGACCACGGCTTTTTGGAAGAGCGCGCATTTGAAACAGCAAGGGAAATTATTGGAAGAAGAAACGGAAAAGACACACTCTTCACGGTAACAAAGAAATCAACTATCGGAGAGGCAATCCGATTGATGAACAAAGAAGGTGTGGATCAAATGCCGGTGCTTGAAGGAAATGAGTTTGTTGGAAGTGTAACTACGTCAAGCCTCATTGAAAAAATAATTAATGACCCTGCACTAAAGGATAAATCGGTGGGTGAGATCATGGATGCTCCGATGCAGGTGGTTGCACTTGACAGTACGTTGGATGTGCTTTCATCAATGCTTAATAGAAATAATAAGGCATTATTGGTGCGCGATGAAGCCGAACGAGCACATATCATCACGCAGCATGATATTCTGAAGGCAATGACTTCGTAGAAAACTTTACAGGATATTAATTCTTTACAAACTCAACTTCCACGCGGTCATTGTACTGGCCGAGTGTTCCTCCTTCCGGGTAGAGCGGAAGTTTTCCGCCTTCGCCTTTCGTGGTGATGCGATCTCCTCCTACACCCTGATGCATCAAGTAAGCTTTTACCGTTTCAGCGCGCGCGTAGGAAAGTTCTTTCGATGAAATTGTTTCTTTCTTATTGCCAGTTGGATCCATGGCGAAGAAATTTGTGCTGGTGCCTATCGTGTAGGATTCGCGAACTTGTTTGCCGTTGCAGTGACCGTGGATTTTAATTTTGTATTTCGTGTTTTCTTTCATCAGGGTTACTAGTCCATCCAATTCATTTTGTGATTCCGGTTGCATTACCGAGGTGTTCTTGAAAAAACGAACGTTGTTGAAGTCAATGTAGTCGCCTTTCTTGGCTTTATCCAGCGTGAGCGTGATGACGTTTTCGTTTTGAGGACCTTTTTCCAAGGTCGGATTAGTGTAACTAAAAACAAGGTTACTTTGCTTATACCCGGGCAATTGCGCTGTTACCTTGTATGTTCCTTTTTTGTTTTTTGGGGTTTCGAGGTAAACGATCTCTCCACTTTTGATGGCCACATATTGTGAAGCATTTGTTGACTCTTGTAGCTGAAGGTTACCAAACAATTCTTTGCCATCGGTCTGGCTCACTGTTTTAAAATAAAATGGTTTGCCCTTTGGTTTTTTCACTTCTGGTTCAGGCTTTTTAATCTCCGTAGAATCGATTTTCGGTGGAGCGACTTTGAGCGTGTCTTTAACAGGCGGAGTTTCAACCACCGGTTCTTTAACAGGTTCAACCACAGGTTCTACTTTGACTTCCGTCTTAGCAATTTCTTCGGTTCCCAATTTCCCCATATAAACCCAGGCGTCTTTATAATTGGTTTCTACTTTTATCTTAATTAACAAATTGAAAGCTTTCTTCCGGTCCGCCGTGTTGAGGATATAGACATAATACAAGTTGCGCGAAGGGTGTATTGCATACTCGGCAGTGAAACCATTTTTGTTGGCAGCGGCAGTATAGCGAACAGCATTGTCAAGCACTCGAAATGCTCCAATCACAACATAATTAGAGTTGGTGGTCTGAGCAAGCAAAGAGAAAGTGATTAAAGTAAACAAAGCAACCAAATGGACTTTAAACTTCATGGGTAGATTGGGTTATTGCATATTCAATATTATAAATAATTTTTTAAAAAGATTAGTAACCAATCTAATTCTTACCATAGTTAACATCAAATGCTTTATGTCATCCTTGCTTTTGGGGAGGCGTAAGTTTGTCGTGGATTTCCTGGAGCATCTCAATTTGGATGCGTTGGATTTCAAACAGCCGTTGCTGCTGATGCAAAATGAGGTGATCAATTTTTTCGTGCATCATGCGAATTTCCAATTCAGCCTTCAAGTTAACCTGATAGTCATGCTTACTACGCTCTCGGTCTTTTTCTTCTTGCCGGTTTTGGCTCATCATAATAACAGGTGCTTGCATCGCAGCAATGCAAGAGAGAATAAGGTTCAGCAAAATGAAAGGATAAGGATCAAATGATTTTGTAAGAGAGTAAATATTAAAGGCAATCCACAACGCCAGAAAGAAAAAGAAACTAAGTATAAAAGTCCAGCTTCCTCCAAAATCGGCAATCTTGTCGGAAAGGCGTTGCCCAAAAGTTAATTGTTCATCAACTGTTTTGTCAACATTTTCAGAAATCAACTCGCCCTCTTTCATAGCATTTAATACTTCCTGTTCAAGGTTCGAGAGTGATCCCAATTCCTGTTGAAGTGCAGATTCCATAAAGCGATGCCGGTAGTGGCTGAGTTCCGTGGTTGACAGGCAACCTTCTTCGTTGAAATTTGGATTTTCTTTTTTGATAATATCGAGGACAGGCCCCTTTACTTCTTTTCCTGGTACTTTTTGATGCAGCGGAAATTTTTTTCCGGAGATATCGCTAGTAAACATTCCCATGCGGGAAATTTCACCATAAAATAGTAGTCTTCCAAGAATTTTGATTTCATCAAAGTGGTTTCGACAAAAATGCAATCTCGTGCGAAGGTTCAAAAGATTTCTTTGAGTTCTCTTTACCTTAGTGCTCCTTGGCGGCTTTGTGTGAAAAATTACAAACCTTGCGAAACTGTCATGCAGTCCATCAAGGTGCTGAGAGGCAATCCTTTTCTAAAATTATTTCTTAGAAGAAATAACAACAAAAGATCTGGAAATAGTCTCCCCGGCATCGTCTACTAATAATAAGATGTGATTTCCTTGATCAGGATGAAGAGGAAGCTTGTGCGATTTGTTCGTGGCAGCTAAGAACTTACCATCCAGGTGCCAAAATATTGTAGCTGATGGATTTCGGTGTGCCGCTTCAAACAACGTGCTGCCTGCGCTACCATCCAATTCATAAGGAATAAAAACTTTGGAATTGGGTTTCGGATAAATGATATCCATCGTTGCAACTGCATTGGCATTGGCACAGTCTTTTCGCAAGGGTGGAAGGGAATGATAACTGAAGTTTTTCTTTTTGAAATAAAATTCCTGGATGGGTGGAAGTACAAACCACGGAACTTCGATCATTTTGGAAATGGATTCGCAATTGGAGTGAAGGCGATATTTTTTATCACTCGACAGAAATATTTTTTTATGGTAGGAACAGGGCAATGTTTGCAATCCCGCTTGGGCGATCCAAATGGTATCGGGTTTTTCACAAAGAGATGTTGCACGTTGTCCGCTTTGAGAACACACGGCGACCTGGCTCATTTCTGAGTATGGAATTTGAAACCAAGAGTTGCCGGGCAGCAACGAAAAAAGATCAAATAAAATCGGTGCTGCAGTTTCCGTGCCGGTGAGTCCTGGTCGGCCTTCGCCATCGGCATTGCCGACCCAAACCCCGACGGCATAATCAGGATTCACGCCAATCGCCCAACCATCGCGAAAACCAAAGCTGGTGCCAGTCTTCCATGCAATTTTTTTAGCGCTGCTAAAATAGCGCCATCCGCTTTCTTCGCCAGGACGATACACTTCTTTCATTGCATCGAAAGTCAAATAAATAGAGGCAGCATTTAGCCATGATGATTCTTCCGCATCGTCATCGCGAGTACCAGCGTTGGGAGGTGTATTGGGTGATGCGATCTTAGAAGCAGTAGATTTCTCGTATGCCGGAGGGTGAAAATCTTTTTTGACGTATCGATTTTTTCCTAAACGCTCACCATAGTTATTTAGCGTCCGTGCCATCGATGCGAAAGCTCCAGTGATGTCCCACAAGGAGCCTTCTCCTCCACCTAAGATTAATGTGAGCCCATAATGATCGGCTGGCTGCCTCAACGTGGTGATGCCGATGTTTGTGAGGAGATCATAAAATTTCTCATAACGATAATCGCGAAGCTCATGAACGGCTGGTACGTTTAGCGAACGAATCAGTGCATCATTGGCATGCACAGCTCCTTCGTATTCTTTGGAAAAATTTTTTGGTGCATAACCATTGATGAAGGTAGGTACATCAGGCCAAAGTGTGCGCTGGAGCATCTTGCCTTCGTTGAGCATAGCCGCATACAAAAATGGTTTTAAAATACTTCCGGTGCTTCGAGGCGCCATCACTACATCCACATCTTCGTTATTGTCCTGGCCAGACGAAGTGTTACCCACATAGGCGAGCACCTTTCCTGTTTTTACTTCTAGAATAATTGCCGCTGCATTATAGATATGATTCGCTTTTAGTTTTTGATGATGCTGGTCAATAATTTGAATAGTGCGCTCTTGCAAATTTTGATTGATTGTTGTGATAATTTTTTCTTGTCCTTTGCCTTCGTTGATTGTTCGTGAGAGCAGGTGTGGAGTGAATCTGGGAAGTGGTACCGGCGCATCCGGAATGGGTTCAGACTTTGCCAGCTGTAAGGTGAGAGAATCCATCTTGCCAGCAATAGCAAGCTGACCTAGCAAGCGATCGCGTTTGATTTTTAAACGAGTTCTGTTTTTCCCTAAATGAATGAGCGAAGGATTGTTGGGCAGCACCGCCAACAAGGCAGCCTCTGACCAACTTAATTCAGATGGATTTCTTCCGAAGAAACGCCAGCAGGCAGCTTCAAGTCCAACCACATTTCCACCAAAGGGCGCATGAGCAGCATAGAGCGCAAGAATTTCTTTTTTGGAATAACGAAGTTCAAGTCGAGTTGCTAAAACAATTTCAATTGACTTTTCAAAAAAAGTTCTTGATTTATTTTTTCTGGAGAGCCGAATCACCTGCATGGATAACGTACTGCCTCCGCTAATTACTTTTCCAGCTTTAATGTTTTGACGGATCGCCCTTGACAGGGCAAGTAAGTCCACTCCGAAATGATTGTAAAATCGTTTGTCTTCGGTAAGAATAAGTGCATCGGCAAATTTTTCATGAACTTCATTATCAAATGGAAATCGCCATTGGCCATCTTTGGCGATCGAAGCACTTAGTAAATTCCCCTGGTGATCTTCTAGTACCGTTGAATAAGGATCGCTGAAAAATTTTGTCGGCAAAGAAAAATAATAAACTATGCTCACAACACCGAGCGCCATAATGGGTATCCAGTATTTTCTAAGGTTTTTTTTCAAGAAGAGGAACTTAACAGCGTAATGATCGTTAGTTGAGAAACAATTTACAACCACTCCGCAAGAAAACGCATTGCTTTGATGAGTCAATTTTTAATCTTTACACTTTCATATTCCTATGCCTGACAACAATCGATTCAAAGCCGTCATTTTACTACTAACATTATCACTTATCTGGGGAACCTCATTCATCCTTATCAAGCAAGCGTTAAAGGTTTTTTCCGCTGATGAAGTGGGCGCCCTTCGTGTTGCGGCGGCATTCTTATTTCTTGTCCCTATTGCTGTGCAGCACTTGAAGGAGTTAAAGCAATCCGACTATCTGAAACTATTTATCTCAGGCATGCTCGCAGTTTTTATTCCAGCGTTCTTGTTTGCTACGGCTCAAACCCATTTGAATAGTTCACTGGCCGGCATATTGAATACACTCTCCCCAATCTGGACGATGATGATTGGCGCCATGTTTTTCAGTCAACGGTTTCGCGGTTGGGCCATCTTCGGGAGCGCTATTAGCTTTGGAGGATGTATCGTGTTGGCTATGGCCCGTACGGGCGGTGGATTGGGTGCGTTCAACTCCTATGCACTGCTGATCGTATTGGCGTGCGCATGTTATGGGTTGAACCTTAACTTCATAAAATTTAAGATCCCATCGCTTGCACCGATGACGATCATTAGTGTTTCTCTCTTACTGATCGCTCCATTGGCTTACATTTATTTGTTTGGCTTTACAGAATTTACTTTCAAACTGGCCAACACCGAAGGGGCATGGCGCGCGCTCGGCTTTGTAATGATTCTTGCATTGATGAGCACTGCTGTTGCTAATCTGCTTTTTTATAAACTCCTTCGGATTTCTTCACCATTGTTTGCAAGTTCGGTGACTTATGTAATGCCGTTGGTTTCCGTGATGTGGGGCGTAATTGATGGTGAAGTGTTGTTGGTCGGTCACTTCATCGGGATGATATTGATATTGGGGGGTGTGTATCTGGCCAATTGGAAGAAAATCTGATCACTTAATAATATCCACCCAGCTTTTGCACGAATTTTCACCCACAAGAGTAGCTTCAAAAAAATATACACCACCTTCTACATTTTTGGCAGCCCAGTCATTTTTGTAGTTCTCGTTTTCATATACCAGTTTTCCCCAACGATTGTACACCTTCAATGAAATTTGAACGGGAGGAACATCACCCGGAACAACTTTCGCATCACCGTATTGAATCATGAACGTATCATTTAAACCCGGTGAATCTTCAGGAGTAAAAACATTCGGCACTTTGCGATAATAAAATGCCAGTGTCACAGCGGTATCATAGACACAGAATTCCTTTTTACCCACCAGGCGTACTACATATTTCCCATCAACTGCATATTGGTGGGTAGTTTGTTGCTGGTCGGATGTTGCTCCGTCTCCGAAATCAAAAAAAACATCTTCTTGCGTGCTTGTCAAATTATTAACCTTCAATACAGGTCGGCTTTCACAATCAAAAATTCGTTCCGCTTTTAGTTTAAGATCAATTCCCGGCACAACCTGAACGTTCACCGTATCTTTTTTCACACAACCATTCTGATCGGTGATGGTTATGAAATAGTTTGTTTCTTTTTCCGGACTAACCGAAGGATTCGCAATTGATGAGGTGAAAGATTTATCAGTTGTTGTCCAGAGGTAATCGGTTCCACCGGAAGCTTGAAGTGTAGTAACTGCATCAAAGCAAATGGTTTGATCAGGTCCGACAATACCCAACGGACTGTAAATCGTGATGTTGGTGGAGGTTGAATCTTTCACCGCGCACGTACCAAAATCGGTTGCTTTTAGTTTTATTGTAAATTTGCCGGTGCTCTTATATATATGTGGAATGAAAGCTGTGTCTGTCTTGGTTTGTTTGTTACCATCTCCGAAATTCCAATCATAAGTTCGCCCTCCAATACTTAGGTTTTGAAAAATAATTTTATCGTTAACACAAGCATGGGTGAGGTTGGGGTGATTAAAGTTTGTGGAGTTAGTTTGAATGCGTGCCTTAAGTGAAGAGAGATCAAACTTAAAAGCAGCGTTATTACAATTGTCACTTCTATTAACTCGGCTCCAAGCGTTGACAGTGGTTGGAAAATCAGACGTTGGGGTGCCTTTAGCATTAAAGACTTGACAACCTGAGCAAACTACGTGGTAAACCACCCCGCTTTTGTCGAAGCGACAGGTGCCTCCATCAACATGCGTGCGTGAATCAACGCCACCCAGGTAAGTTGCGTAAAGTAATTGTGTCGCATCGCTGGATAGAACCATGAAATAAAAATCCGAGCCGCTTGTTGTTTTTTGAAAAGCATCGGAAGTGATCGGCATTCCCTGAGTGGAACTATTCCAATACCCGAGCCCACTATTAACTTGACCACCCCAGCCCGACAAATAAATATTGTTGCAGTCATTAACTAAAAATGCGGTCGGCGAAATATTGGGAATGCCTATCCCCGAACCAAATACCGTTGAAAATGATAAGGTAGAGAGTGAGTTATCAAACTTCTGAACAAACTGGCCGCTATTGGTATTATGATAAACTCCGGATGTTACCGGAAATGTTCCAACCGTTTGGCCATACACGTAAACATTTTCTAGCTTGTCAAGATCTAAAAAATAGACCTGATTAAAAGAAGGTGTTCCTGTGAAAGTTGATTTTAGAATAGATAATCCATCTGCGCTGATCTTGGCAATCCATCCATCGGCTGTACCTGAAAAGGTAGTTTGATACGCTCCCGATGTGGCGGGGAAGTTTGAGCTTGCGGTTCCGCCCGCTACAAATAAATTTCCTGCGTTGTCGAACTTGATTGTGTGCGAGGCATCGGCGGCATTGCCTCCCAAAAATGCCCCCCAGATCAGTTGCGTTAAATCACCACTTAGTTTTACAATCAACGCATCGGTGTCGCCACCTTTATAGGTAGAATTAAAACCATTGACTACTGGAAAATCGGGAGAGGAAGTAACGGTGCTTATAAAAATATTTCCCAGGTTGTCGCTGATAATATCCCCACGCATCTGGTCTCCATAGTTTCGCACCAATAAACTAGTCGTTGGATTTAATCCGTCATTCTTGGTTCCACCAAGAAATGTGCTAGCTAAAAGTTGGCTACCATCTTTAGAAATTTTTGAGACAAAAATATCGGAACCATTTTCATAGGTAATTGGAATTTCCGGGAATCCGAAATTAGGGATTGGATCTCCACCTGCAAAGGTTTGACGAAAGGCCCCGGCGGTTGTGGGAAAATCATATGAACTGGTTGTTCCTAGTACCAGCAGGTTCTCGTCTTTATCGATAACCAAGCTGTGTGGTGATTCTGAATAGAGCCCACCCAGGTAAGATGCGTAAAGTAGTTTGCTACCCGTTGAATCGTATTTCAGAATAGCCACGTCAAATAGACCACCGTACGTAGTTTGAAACGCACCGGATGTTGCCGGGAAGTTTCCTCCAAGAGCCACTCCATTCTCAACCAGAGCAGTAATGCCAGATGAATACAAGGTGCCATGCTCTCCGGGTGTTGCCGTACTTCCCCAATTATCAGCGGTTGAACCTGAGTAAGTTGAGAAAATGAGAAGAGGATCGATGACCAAGGGAAAACAATGATCGTAATCATCAATAATGTTAAAAGATAATTTACCCTCATTGAATTTATATTCCATCCTGATAAAAAATTTCTTTCCATCAATGAATTGATAAGCAACAGGTTTTTTTTCTATCAAGTCGGCTAGCAGAGTTTTTACTTCAAGGTCTCCATTATGGATGGAGATTAATTCCGCACCATCATACTTCCATTGAATTAAAGATGGGTCAGCTCCGGCCTCAAGAACAAAATCATATTTTAAATTGGCTCCTTCCGAATAAACTTTCAAATCGATCCCTTGGTAGAACGAGGGATAAAAAATTCCATCGAAGGCATGGACAAATGATTTCCATTTCCCTTCGTCAGACCCAAGAAAATAATTGTAGTACTGCGGCCTCTGCCCGAAGGCCTGTGGCTTACAGTTGGGATTAAACCCCAAAAATGAAGTAACTACTACATGGCCGTTTATTGCTGTTGATGAATTGGCTGGAATTTCCTCATATTGGCCATGGTTTCCCTGGTGTCGGTCTTCAATTTGTTTTTGATCGATGAACGTGTAAGTGAAAGCGCCTTTACCTACTCCAAAAAGCCCTCCTGAAACCCGCGCTGTAAAATCAAATTGCTTGGACCATTGTCCTTTATTCTCAATGAAGTTGATCCCAGGACCCGCCATTAAACCATGACAAGAGATTAGTGATATCACCAACACGCACAAAAGCCTTCGAAATATCATGTTGCAATTTAACAATCATTTTTTTTTAGGATAATCTGGAGACAAACATTTTCTCGTATTTATTACCATTTTTACCGTTTGATAATTAAATGAAAGGGTATGCTATACCAGCGAATGCCTATTGAAAAAGAGTCGCCTGAAGAAATCGGCTATGGTTCCATTGAATTCAATTTAGCCGAAAGTTCTGTTACCGATTTGAAGTTTGAAGAACTTAACCTCCAATTGGATCAATTAAAATTGGAATACATCGCGCATCGCGGGAGTGCTTCTCTTCGAAAGAAAATTATTGAGGGTACAAAGCTGAACGAAGATCATGTGTTAGTAACCAATGGTGCCGCGGGTGCATTGTTTATTATCAACACCTCCTTGCTCGAAGTCAAGGATCATTTGATTGTTGTACGGCCCAACTATTCCACCAACATCGAAGTACCCAAAACTATTGGTTGTGCCATCAGTTATATCGATTTGAAATTTGAGGATGAATGGCGAGTGAATATTGGCGCCATTGAAAACGCTATTCAATCCAATACAAAATTGATTAGCATCACTTCTCCACACAACCCCACCGGCATGTTGATGAGTGAGACCGAGTTAGGTTCATTAATTGCTTTGGTGGAAAAGAAGGATATTCATTTGCTTGTGGATGAAACGTATCGCAATACTTGTTTTGCAACTCCTTATCCAATAGTTGCAACCCAAAGCACGAAAGTGATCAGCGTCTCTTCTTTGTCCAAAGCGTATGGATTTCCAGGTTTGAGAATCGGCTGGCTTATTTCGCAAGATGAAGAGTTGATGGAACGGTTTCTGGCAGCAAAAGAAATGATCTATATCAGTAACTCAGCGCTTGATGAAGAAGTGGCCTATCAGTTCTTAATTCAGAAGGGAAAATTTGAAAGTAAAATCAATGAGCGTTCGCTCGAAAATTATAAATTTCTCAACCAATGGTTACAAGATGAGAAAAGACTGGAATGCATTTTACCAAAAGGCGGAGTAGTTTGTTTTCCAAGATTTAAAAATCCTGATTCTGTCGACCTAGAAAAATTCTATTCAGTGTTGATGCAAAAATATAAAACGATGGTTGGGCCAGGTCATTGGTTTGCCATGCCTGATTTGTATTTTCGATTGGGCTTTGGTTGGGTTGATTTAGTAACATTTAAAAGAGGACTTGAAAATTTAAGCAAGTCGATGAGTGAAAGTATAAGGTAAACAACCTATTCTCCGTTTGTAAATTCTGCAACATACGAGTTGACACTTTTAACTATATTGGATTCCTTAAAAAAAATCGACCTTATGAAGCTATCCAAAATCCTTATTGTCGGAGTTGTTCTTTTGTTTGTCGGATCATGCAAACCAAAAGAGACTGAAAAGCCACCGAAAGCGTATACCATCCAACAATTCATGGATGTTGTTCAGATTACAGGCGGAGCATTTTCGCCTGACGAATCAAAAATTCTGATTAGTAGCAAAGCCACTGGCATTTTCAATGCTGTGGAAATCAATATCGAAACAGGTGAACAAAAACCTTTGACCACGTCAAACGACAATGCCATTTTTGCTTATAGTTATTTTCCCAAAGATGATCGTATTCTTTATGGCAGCGACAAAGGTGGCAATGAGATCACCCATATTTTTGTAAGAAACACCGATGGTAAGGTGAATGATTTAATTCAAGACACCACCGCCAAAGCTCAGTTTGCGGGCTGGAGTTACGATCAGAAATTAATGTATTATCAATCCAATAGCCGCGACAAGAAATTTTTTGATCTATACAAGGTGCAACTCGAAGGCGGACAGAAAGAAGGAAAGGTTTACCCGGCAAGTCTGCTCTACAAAAATGATAAAGGTCTTAACCCCAATGCGATTTCGAATGATGATCGTTATGTGGCTCTAACCGAAAGCATTACTACAAATAACTCGAATATGTATTTACTCGATTCGCAAACAGGCAAAACGAAATTGCTAAGCGAACATCAGGGCGATATTCAATACAGCCCTCAATATTTTAGCCTTGACGGAAAAAAAATATTCTATCTCACCAATGAAGGAAGCGAGTTCATGTACCTCGCCAGCTACGACATCGCTACAGGTACAAAAGCCAAAGTGGAAGAAGCACCTTGGGATTTGTCGTATGCTTACATCTCTCATAATGGAAAGTACCGAGTTGTAGCTATTAATAACGATGCGCGAACTGAAATAAAAATATACGATGAATCAGCCGGTGGCAAACAACTCGAAATTGCCGGATTACCGGAAGGAGATATCACCGGCGTAAATATTTCTAACAGCGAAAAGAAGATGTCATTTTATGTGAGTAGCTCGAAGTCGCCAAGCAATTTGTTTGTCTACAATTTCGAAACGAAAGAAGTGAAGCAGATCACCAACACCATGACCAAGGAGATTGATCCCAATGATTTGGTAGCGGGCCAGGTGATCCGTTATAAATCGTTTGATGGAATGGAGATTCCTGCGTTGTTGTACAAACCAAAAGGGATTGCTGAGGGTCAAAAAGTTCCGGTGCTTCTATGGATTCATGGAGGGCCAGGGGGGCAGACCCGGTTGAATTATTCTCCTGCCCTTCAACATCTGGTGAATCACGGTTATGCAATACTCGCCGTGAACAACCGCGGCAGCAGTGGCTATGGCAAAACTTTTTTTGCAGCCGATGATCGAAAGCATGGCAACGAAGATTTGAAAGATTGTATCGAAGCCAAAAAATTCCTGGCTACACTTCCTTACATTGATACCACCAAAATTGGAATTTACGGTGGAAGCTATGGCGGCTACATGGTAATGGCTGCACTCACTTTTGCGCCCAAAGAATTTAAAGTGGGCGTCAATTATTTTGGCGTTACAAATTGGCTTCGCACGTTGAAGAGTATTCCTCCGTGGTGGGAGTCATTTAAAAAAGCATTGTATGTAGAGATGGGCGATCCAGCTGTTGACTCTGTTGCATTATTTAATAAGTCGCCACTTTTCCACGCTTCAAAAATCACATCACCATTTATAGTCTTGCAAGGCGGCAATGATCCACGAGTATTACGAGTCGAGTCGGATGAAATTGTTGCCGCTGCTAAAAAGAATAACGTTCCGGTTGAGTATGTCATCTTTCCTGATGAAGGCCATGGCTTTGTAAAGAAGGAGAACAACATCAAGGCGTCAGAGGAAGTGTTGAAGTTTTTGGATAAATATTTGAAGGGTGAGGGAAAGTAAGTAGTATATCTTTCTTTTTAAGAAAATAAACCGTCATAGTAGAAATTGAATAAATTGCGTCTATGCTAAGCAAACTAGTTATAGACAGGTTCAAGAGCATAGAGAAAGCTGTGCTTGAGTTCAGCAAATTAAATTTCTTCATTGGTACGAATGCCAGCGGGAAAAGCAATTTTTTTGATGCATTGAGAGTGTTGCAAGGTGTCGGATATGGCTTTACCGTTCAGGAAATATTCCATGGTAAATCCAAAACATCCAGTAGTATCGAATGGGATGGAATCAGGGGTGGGGGTGATGTCGCGGTCTTTCGTTCAAAGGAGGGTAAGAGAGGTCGACCATCAGAGCCGGATAACAAGAATACTTTTCAATTTGAAGCTAATTATATAACAAAAGAAATAGAGTACTGGTACAAGATTAAAGTTGATCCTGCAAAAGGAATAGTAGCCTGCGAAGAGTTTAGCTATAAAAATATTACGGGCTGGCACAATGTATTTGAGACTATTGATACTCAACTTACAGAGCGTGTAATTAAGACTAAAATATTTAGCGGAGGAAAGGGAAAGGCGCCTCATCATACTTTTAACAGACATATCCCAGTACTTCATCAGATTCAAGATCTTCGCCCAGAAGAGTTTCCTTTTGAGCATCGTGATGCAATCAATCAGTTGGTCGAATTGCTCCGTGACACACAAAAATTAGATTTGGTGCCATCAGTTTTAAGAGAGTACTCTCGTCAAACACAAGCAGAAAGAATTGGGGAAAGAGGGGAGAACTTTGCTGCGTTAGTTAAGACAATACTTTCAGATGATATAAAAAAATTGGCCTATAATGGTTGGCTAAGCAAACTAACCCCAACAGATCTAGATGAAGCAATAACCGAGAAAGGAGCTCTTGGCGAACCAATTTTTGGAGTTTATGAGGGAAGGAATAAAATTTTAGCTCCTCAACTATCAGATGGGACGTTGAGGTTTGCAGCGCTGACAGCGGCATTGTTTCAAACAGCCGCACCTCATATTCTTTTGCTTGAAGAAGTTGACAATGGAATTCATCCAACTCGTCTTAGGCTTTTGGTGGAGCTGCTTTTGGGTCGCGCACAAAAAGGAAGCTCACAAATATTTATTACTACCCACTCCCCAATACTACTTACATGGCTGGATCCAAAAATTTACAATTGGGTTTTTCATTGTTCAAGATCGATAAATGGCGCATCTGTTATTCAACCTGTTACTGAAGTTCCGAATTTTAATAGTCTTATTAAAAAGCAACCTTTCGGAGACTTGTTTGCAGAAGGATGGATAGAAAATAGCTTATGAGTTTTAGAGTTTTAATTATTCCTGAGGATCCTATATATAATGGTTTTATACTACAACCTTTAGGCGAACGCATATTGAAGGAGGTTGGAAAGACCAATGCCAAAGTTGAAGTTCTGACAAATCCAAAGGTTTCGGGATTCGAACACGCAAGGGATCAAGTGGAAGAAATTTGCGAAAGATATAAACACTTTGATTTGATTCTTTTTTTGCCAGATAGAGATGGAAAGGAAGGAAGAGAGGTTTCGCTTGAACAACTAACGGATAAGCTTCAAAAAAAAAATTTCCCTTTCATTGCGGTGGCTGCCAAAGAGGAGGTTGAAACCTGGTTGCTAGCAGGTCACAAAAATAAATTAACTAGAGCTTGGGGGGAGATTCAGAATGATTCCGATGTTAAAGAAAATGAATTCCGCGTTTTTATTAATAAATATGGAGATGAAGGACCTGGAGAAGGAAGAGAAAGATTGATGAAAGAGACGCTCAAAAATTTCTCAGGTCTAAAACAGAGTTGCCCAGAAATAGAAAATTTGATTTCTAAGATTAAGACTCTATTATAAGTCAATATGAAAAATCGGTTTGTTATATTCATCGTGATCCTGGAATCTTGCACTTCAAAATCAATTGACAATGAAAAGTCAAAATCAGAAATTATTCAAACGGAGAAAAATTTTGCACGCATGGCAAAAGAAAAAGGCAATGCGGCGGCATTTATTGCCTTTGCTGACAGTAATGCAGTAATCAAGCGCAGTGATTCGCTCGTCAAGGGTATCAGTGGAATTAGAAAGTACTTTATTTTAAACTCTCAGAAGGGAGAACTCCAATGGTATCCAGATTTTGTTGATGTATCTGGAGATTTAGGATATACCTATGGTAAATATAATTTTACAACAAAACTCCCAAATGGCGAGATTGGTCATAGCTCAGGATACTTTCACACGGTGTGGAGAAGACAAAAAGATGGTAGCTGGAAATTTGTTTGGGATTAACCCAACGCCTCAACCTCTTCTACTTCGTTCGGCATCATTTTCTTGAAGAGGTTTTCGATGCCTGCTTTTAAGGTGATGGTCGATGAAGGGCAACCACTGCATGAACCTTGTAAAGTAACAGTCACCCGTTTATTTGTGTACGAATGAAACGTGATTGCTCCGCCATCTTGCTCCACAGCTGGGCGGATATATTCATCCAAAATCGTTTTTATTTTTTTGATCGTCTCTGTTTCTTCCTGTTGAGGAGCAGCTTCTTCTTTTTTATCAAGAATCAATTTACCGGATTCCAGAAAGGTGTGAATGTGATTCTTAAGGGTGTCTTGTATCTCGATCCATTCGACATCTTCTTTTTTGGTGACCGTAACGAAGTTGCTCATGTAAAACACGCGTTCCACAAACGGGTACATAAATAGTTCCTGTGCCAAAGGCGCATCTTCCGCCTCAGCCGGGCTGGGAAAATCAAAACTCATCCCATCGGGTACCAGCATTTCATTCACCACAAATTTGAGCGAATTGGGATTGGGATTGCTTTCCAGGTAGATATGAATGGATTTTGGCGCGGCCTGTAACATAAGCTGGTTTTGATTGTATTTTTTCAAAACAAAAATACGGAAATAAAGTTCGTCTGTAGCCTTGTTGCACAACAGAACTTATGCAACCGATTTAGGAATAACTATTATCTTCACGGCCAATAAATTGTCTATTTGTGAAACTGAAAACACTTTCCCTTCTCATTTTCGTTTTTGCTACGATTGCCGTCTTTGCGGGCCTTGTTAATTATTATCATTGGATTGAAATCAGCAGCGCTGTGCTTGCCGCAACCCGATGGATAGTTTGGGGTTTGCTCATCTATTTAGCTATTCTAAGAAAGGCATTGACACCATGGATAGTATTAGCCATGTTCCTCGGTTGTGAGATTGGTTTTTCTTTTCCAACCATTGCCATCCATCTGGATGTATTGAGTAGCATCTTCCTGCGCCTTATTAAAACCATAATTGCCCCCCTCATTTTTTCAACGTTGGTCGTCGGCATTGCTGCGCACTCCAATTTAAAACAAGTAGGGAGGATGGGACTGAAGGCGATTCTCTACTTTGAAATCGTAACCACGGCAGCTCTTTTTATTGGATTAGCTGCCATTAATCTTACTAAAGCAGGAGAAGGTGCACACATCGAAATGGCGCAGGGACAGGAGCAACGCGCTGAGAAATTATTGTCACAGAAAGAATCGCATAACGTTATTCTCGACATTTTTCCGGAAAACATTGCCAAGGCTGTTTCCGAAGGTCAGGTATTGCAGGTGGTGGTCTTCAGTATTTTGTTTGCCGTTGCGCTGGCGATGTTAAGCGAGGAGAAAAGAAAACCCATGCTGGATTTTTGCGGGGGGCTTTCGGATGTGATGTTTAAGTTCACACACATCGTGATGTACTTTGCGCCCTTTGCTGTGCTTGGAGCGCTGGCCTATTCTATTGCTTCCTTCGGATTTGAAGTGTTAAAGAATTTAGCACTGCTTGTTGCAACATTGTATGGAGCGTTGTTTGTGTTTATACTTTTTGTTCTGGTACCCATCGGTTTCATCATCAAGTTGAATTTTAGAAAATTTATTAAAGCTATTTCAGAACCGGTCGCGGTGGCATTCTCTACCGCTACCAGCGAATCAGCTCTTCCGTTAGCTATGGAGAATTTAGAGAAGATGGGCATCCCACGAAAAGTGGTAGCCTTTGTGTTGCCGACCGGTTATAGTTTTAATTTGGATGGAAGTACGCTTTATCTTTCCCTCGCTTCGGTATTTGTGGCACAGTTGGCGGGCGTTGATCTATCCCTTGGTGAACAAATAAAAATGGTGTTGATTCTTATGCTCACAAGCAAAGGCGTGGCGGGTGTGCGGGGCGCAACATTTTTAATTCTTGTTGCTACCGTTGGCGACATGGGCATCGATCCACACAAAGCATTTGTCGTGCTGGGTGTAGATGCCATCATGGACATGGCCCGCACCGGCACCAACGTGCTCGGCAATTGTTTGGCAACGGTAGTGGTGGCAAAGTGGGAGGGGGAGTATAAGGATTGAGTTAACCTATTATGACAAAAATCACCCTCGTAGTCATAAGAAAATAGATGCAAGTTCGGTAGTTTGGGCCTTCAGTTTTTGAAGTATAAGAATGAAGATCCCCAATAAGATAAAACCAAAGGATGTTGAGCGAATTCTGATTAGCGTCTTTGTCATTGCTCTGGCTGGCTGCGGTAGTAAAAAGGAAATTGTCCATCCGGAATTTCAGTCCATCACCGAATCGGTTTACGCATCCGGTGTGGTGAAGAGCCGAAACCAGTACCAGGTTTTTGCTCCAACACCCGGAGTGATCGGTAAAATTTACATCACAGAAGGCGACCTAGTGAAAAGAGGCCAACCAATCGTGCAAGTAAATAACCGGGCTACGCAACTTTCAAAGGATAACTCAGAGATAGCTGCCAAGTTCAATGCTCTCCAAAACAATGAGGACAAACTCACCGAGCTGCGTTACAATATTGAAGTGGCGAAAGAAAAAAATGAAGTGGATTCATTGCTTTACGTTCGTCAACAAAATCTTTGGCAGCAGAATGTAGGGAGCAAAGTAGAACTCGAACAAAAAGAACTTAACGCAAGAAATTCTAAGGCGAATTATGAGAATGCCATTCTTCGCTATGGACAACTAAAAAAACAACTGGACTTCTCGGCAAGTCAGTCGCAAAAAACACTTGAGATCATCTCTTCGCAAGCCAACGACCTCATCGTAAAAAGCGAAGTGACTGGCAAAGTATTCAGCGTGTTGAAAAGGCAAGGTGAGATGGTGACTTCATTAACTCCCATTGCCATTCTCGGTGAGAGCAATAATTTTTATCTTGAACTGCAGGTAGATGAATATGATATTGCGAAAATTAGCGTGAATCAAAAAGTGATGATCACGATGGATAGTTACCGCGGAAGAGTTTTTGAAGGCTTGATCAGTAAAGTTTACCCGATGATGAATGAGCGATCAAAGACATTCACCCTCGAAGCAGTATTCACCAAAGGACCTGAAAAGATTTATCCTAATCTAACTGTGGAAGCTAACATCGTCATCACTACTAAAGAAAAAGCATTACTGATCCCACGCAATTGTTTGCTGGAAGGAGACTATGTGATTATGGAGAATGGAGAGAAACGCAAAGTGGAAATAGGACTGATGGATTATCAGAAAGCAGAAATACTCAAGGGGTTAAATGAAAATGATGCCATTATCAAACCTTTGCCGTGAAAACAAAATTACTCATCGAGATTGCCATCACCATGCTGCGCGCGCGGTTGAAGCAAACATTGGTCGCTGCATTGGGAGTCACTTTTGGGATTACGATGTTCATTGCCCTGCTCAGCTTCATGAATGGATTGAACGAACTGCTCGATGGTTTAGTATTGAACCGCACCCCTCATGTGAGATTGTATAATGAAATCGAACCGAATAAAAATCAAGCCGTTTATTTGTCAGAAGATTACAAGCATAATTACAATTTTATTAGCTCGATCAAAGCGGGCAACAGCCGTCAAGCTATTTACAATTCCAACAGAATCGTCAAGAACCTGGAGCAAGATCCTCGTGTTCTTGGTATTTCAAGAAAAGTTGCCACACAGGTCTTTTTCAATGACGGTGCAGTTGATATTGCCGGTTTTATGAATGGCATTGAGGTGGCACAAGAAATTCGATTTTACAAATTCAGCGACTATGTGACCGATGGCAATCCTATGGATATAAAGAATTTATCAAATAGTATAATTCTTGGAAAGCCACTCGCGCACAAACTGCTCGCCAACCTGGGTGATGTCATTCAGATCACCACGGTGGAAGGGGAACGGTTTCCATTGAAAGTAGTAGGTTTTTATGAATCAGGTCTGGCTGATTTTGACAAGACTCAAAGTTTCGCTGCAATTACTACTGTTCAGAAAATATTAGGCGAAAGTGATAGCTACGTTACGGACATCCAGGTGAAATTGCTTGATCTGAAACAAGCTCCTGCGGTAGCGAAAGAATATGCGTCTATTTTTGAAACCAATGCCGAAGATATTCAAACTGCTAATGCTCAGTTTGAGACCGGAACAAGAATAAGAAATATTATTTCTTATGCAGTAGGAATTACCCTTTTGATTGTAGCGGGATTTGGTATCTACAATATTCTCAACATGATGATCTACGAGAAGATGGATACGATTGCTATTTTGAAAGCGACAGGGTTTGCAGGCTCTGATGTGAAAAGAATTTTTATTTTCATTTCGTTAAGTATTGGATTTTTCGGATGCCTGGTGGGCTTGATCTGTGGAAATGGACTTACCCGCATCATTAATCACATTCCCTTTCATCCAACCGCGATTCCTACAATCAAAACTTTTCCCGTTAGTTATAATCCGTTGTTTTACGTGATCGCCATTTTCTTTTCTTTTCTCACCACCTACTTTGCCGGGTGGTTTCCTGCGCAGAAAGCCAGCAAGGTAGATCCTGTGATTATTATCCGGGGCAAATAGTATGAGTGTTATCCTTCAAACCACAGATATCTGCAAAAATTTTCACGACCCGGTGACAGTAGAAATATTGCATAACATTTCATTTACAGTTCAAAAAGGTGAGTTTGTTTCCATCATGGGCAAATCGGGCTGTGGTAAATCCACTTTGCTTTATATCCTTTCTACGATGGACACTGACTATACAGGCCAGTTGATCATCGATGGAGAAAGCATGGAGAATCGAAAGGAGAAAGAGTTGGCACGTATTCGCAATAAGAAGATCGGATTTGTCTTTCAGTTTCATTATTTGTTAAATGAATTCACCGTGTTGAAAAATGTGATGCTTCCTGCACTACGCTTAGGTGAATTTTCAGAAGCAGAAATTGTAGACAAGGCAATGAAGAAACTCGATATACTGGGTATTAAAGAACTGGCAGAAAAAAAAGCAAACCAACTTTCAGGGGGACAAAAGCAGCGCGTGGCTATCGCGCGATCACTCATCAACGATCCCATCATCATCATGGGCGATGAACCCACCGGAAACCTGGATAAAAAAAACAGTCAGATTGTGTTTGACACGTTCAGCCAGCTGTCAAAAGAATTTCAGCAAACGTTATTGATTGTTACACATGATCCGGCCTTTGCCGAAGGTACGCAACGCATCATTGAAATGGAGGATGGCAAGATTGTGAAGCAGTAGGCAGTCGTACTATTTCATTCGCTCCAATACGTTAAACCAGTTCCACTCCCAAGTCTTGCCATTGTCTGTTGTAAAGGCCTGACCCCACACCGGCTTTTCTTTGTTGCGAACATCCCACCGGAACATGAAGATTATTTTTTTGCCATTGAAAGTATCCTTTCCGAAGAAGTGCCCGATATTATTTTCAAATGAACCAACAACCGGTGTATCAAGAATTCCTGTGGTGCTGGGTACCCAATACAAGCTCCACAATTTTGTCTTAGGGTTGAATAAACGAAGTGTGAATCCTTCAAACGGTTTTCCTTCCATGCCTGGGAGTTGATCTGAATAATATGAATCTACATTGCCGATGCCGTGAAGAATTTTATGGTCGTCATCCGTGGATTCAAATTCGGTCCAGTCTTTGCAATTTTCGAGTCGCTTGTTCAGTCTGCGGTGATACATTTTCCATTTGCCAATAAGGAAATCAAAGTCGGCGGGTGATGACGAAGACGAAGCCGCAATGATCAATTCACCACTCGCATCGATTTTTATTTTTGGAATAGTAATGGTACTGTCTGCTTTGAGTAGTGCTCTTCGCTCGGGTGTGATTTGTGCGAAAAGTGCCGGAGCTGCCAGCATAGATAGTAGAAGTAATGGAAATAGACGTTGTGATTTCATAGTCAAGGATTTGGTTGAGTGTGACTTGAATTTATTTATAAATGCTGCGGATTGTAAATAGAGACGAGGTGTTTAACAATTCTTTAGGAAGGCATTAACAATGTTTTAGAAAACAGAAAGTTGACATCAAGTCAATTGGGGGATGAATTATTATTACTTGGTCGCAGACTTTAAATGAAAACGGTGCAATTGCTCGCTCCGTTTTGCCATTGACCGTAGTCTCCATAAAACACTAACTCGCGTATTACAAACCAAAACTTGCCTCCGCAGTCTTGCAACAGATGCTCTCGATCTTGTGCTGTTGGCAGTTTCCCGAAGGGCCTTACCGCGAGTACAATCTTTCTATCCCGGCTTTTTTGTTAGTCATTTTTCGTAGAAAATAACTTTTTGTTTACCGGTTTTACTGACCTGTTTGCCAGTGACTGAATTAGTGATATGAAGATATGTTGCACGATTATCTCCTCACAATATTTTACAAAAAAGAACTCAATAACTTTTGCACGGAGTTGTTAACAAATTATGCCCAGATGAGTTAAGAAGACATTGCTGGCTTTGACAAAGTTTCAATGAAACTCTATAACCGGAACTGCATGGTAAGCAATACGCCAAATTTTCTTACATCGGGTCCATCGAGGTAATTAAGGCGATGAACGAAGTCAACACGAAAGAATTTAAAAATATTTTCAACACCGTAACCCAATTCTACGTACGGTTTTCCTGGTGTGAAGAATCCTGTTTTCAATGCGGGGTCACCACTGGGCGTAGAGCTTGCAATCAATGCCTGATTGGAATTGCGGAGACTGCCGTAAATTAAATTAGCAGTGCCCACCAATCGCCATTTCAGTCGGTTCATCAAAGGTATTCGGTTTACAATCAGCCCCTCAAAATATTGACGGTAGTGCATGGAGACCGATTTGTCGCTCACAAATTCTCCGTAGTTCATTAAGTTGAATGTAAAGGCAGAATAGACAGGTGCCTGGTTTCCTAAATGAACGGATAACAACGGGTAAGGCAAATCATTAAAAATGTATTCACCATCAATATTAATATAAGCAGCCCCTAACGGTCCCATACTCAATCGTTGCTTGATATTCAACAATACCTTGTCGTAGTTGAAGTCACTGCCTAAAATTCCTTTTATCCCATGAGTATATCGAAAAGTTAAAGCAGGCCAATTTCCATTTCCCAAGCTGATTCTTTCATTTCCGTTTTGAATGAAGGTTTCATTGCGGGCGTATCGTGCTTCTGCGAAAACTTCTGAAGTTTCAAACTGATCTAAGACTGGTGAGTTTAAATCGGTAGGGTCCTGTTGAAACCCGAAAGCATAGGTAGGATCGAATGTCCAATAACGAAAGGCCAATCGGCCAGAGATGCCTCGCTTGAATTCCCGCTGAATGGAGGCGAACCCTTCATTATAATAGTATGCCCTGTGGAACCGACCCCATTGTGCTGCACCAACAAATAATGGACTCGTCCGCACGGCTTCTTCATCAACACCTAACCTAACAATATCTTTTCGAACGCGAAAGGTTAATGTTGTCCAATGGTTGCGTGATAATATTTGTTTTGTCGAGAATGAGAATTTTATTTTTTCATCTTGAAAACCGTAGGCTGCCATGCCACTGTAAACTATTCTTTTGCTGAAGTTAACGTTGGTTCTAAATCCAACTTGTACTCGCAAACCCTCAACGGTATTAGACGCGATGCTCCTGAGATAAGGCCCCAATTCAATTTTTCCCAAATTGTAGTATCCTTCCACCACCACTTTAAAAACATCAGTATAAGTTCTTACTACTGGAATATTTTTAAGTGTGTCGATCATTTTATACACATTCTTTTCAGTGGGACTGAGTGGCTCGTGTCGAAGTGAATCCCAATATCTATCGTCTTGAAAGGCTTGCGCATCTTCCTTTACCTGAATGCGCTTGTCATAAAATTTCGGCTCATGAGGTTGGTTGACGATTACATTTCTGTTGCTGGAATAAAATTTAGCCAATAAACCTGCGGAGTTTTTGGTTAGCTCACCCACGTTCACCAACACGCGGTTCTTCTTTGGTATCCATGGCCCTTCCGGGGTGGGTGCCAATTCCTGTTGGATTTGAATCTTGTCAATGAAATTGATATTGGCCCGTTTCCCTACGGACGCATCAATTTGCTTAAGTGCAAAATCTTCTTTGCGGATCCACATCGTTCCGGAGAAAGCTAGTTCGGCAGGGCTTCTCGGAAAGAAATCCAGACGATAACAAAAATCATTTCCAACGTAAAGACTGTCGGTCAAGTCATAATCATAATATAAACGCCAGCCATCGGCGATGGGTGAAACAAAATTTTTACCCAGAATATTAAGCCAGTTTTGATAAAAGTTGTACTCCTGAAATGATGAGCCAACAACTTGATTTACGGTGGAGCCATCGGTAAAACCTACACCATTAATTCTTGTATTAAGAATTTCTTCCGTTTTCAGAACAGGCGAGGTGCGGTAGTAAAATTTGGAAGTGCTTTCCGTGATTGAAAGCGGAAGAATGGGTTTACCATCTTCACCAACTACCCGGTCGATGCTGTCCAGAACTTGCGAGATTTTTCTCATCGTCTTCCTTTTACGAAGCTTGTCGGAGATTTGATTGACGTCTACCTCAGTTTTGGTGTACACATCATACTCGTATGCAGATAGATTACGTTTATCATTGTGCGATTTATTTTTAACAACGCTCCGAAGGATTTCAAAAGCAGGATTTTCGCCAGCTGCAATGACCACTTCCTTCAGACTTTTTACCTCCTCTTCCATTTGAAAGTTGATCACTTGTTTCCCAGGCTTTACCGCTTTAGTTCGTGGTTTATATCCCACCGAAGTAACTAAGATCGAATCAGCTTTTATGGAGGTTCGCAATACAAAATTGCCATCAAAGTCCGTGGTGACACCTACCGTTGTTCCTTTAAACTGAATGGTGGCAAAGGGGATAGGATCGCCGGATCCGGCATCAGTAACTTTACCCTGTACAACAATCTCTTGAGCTGCCAAGCCTGTGGCAAACAAAAGCACCAGTAAAACACAGTTTTTGAGCTTGACTAGCAATTGACGACCTATCTTCATTTAATATTTAGCCTTGATCCAGTACCGCTGAAGAAAAGGCCAGACAATAGACCGCGCCATTTTCATATCGATTCAACCTCAAAGATAACCCTCTAGAAAGGTCCAGCCAAATTCATTCTTTGTTAGGTATTTGTTATCGCCAAAATGCGTCACTGAATCACCCCAGAACCCACCAACTCATCTCCTTCATACCAGGCAGCAAATTGCCCAGGAGTTACTCCGCGTTGTGGTTTGTCGAAGATAATGTATAAACCATTTTCTTTTTGATGAAGCATGCAGGCTTCTAGTGTTTGGCGATAGCGGATGCGCGCCATGAATTTTTTTGATTCGCCTGATTTCAGTTGCAAATCTTCGCGAACCCAATGTTCATCCGCTAGTGGAATGAACAGACCTTGCCGGTACAACCCTGGATGGTCTTCGCCCATACCGGTGTAGATAATATTTTTTTCTGTGTCAGTACCGATTACAAACAATGGTTTTTCAAATCCACCAAGGTTCAATCCTCTTCGTTGCCCGATGGTATAATAATGTGCGCCAGTGTGTTCCCCAACTACCACGCCTGATTCAGGTTGAAGTGCGTAGGGTTGTGTGATATGAACGAGGTCATCCTGCGCCCACCCGTTTTGAAACACGGTGGATGTGGCGGGGATTTCAATTACGTTTCCTTTTTTTGTTTCAAGACGTTGTTTCAAGAAATCAGGCAAGTGAACTTTGCCGATAAAGCACAACCCTTGCGAATCTTTTTTCTCAGCCGTAGCGAGCCCTGCTTTCTTCGCGATGGCGCGCACATCCGGTTTAAGAAGTTCACCTACCGGAAATAGTGCTTTCGAAAGTTGCGCCTGTGTGAGCTGACACAAAAAATAACTTTGATCTTTATTAGGATCTTTGCCAGCCAGCAAACGATAAATTTTCTTGCCCTCAATTTCGATTTCTTCTCTTCGTGCATAATGACCGGTTGCCACATAGTCGGCACCAAGCTTCATCGCAGCGTTCAAAAAAATGTCAAACTTGATTTCACGGTTGCAAAGAATATCCGGATTGGGTGTGCGCCCGGCTTTGTATTCGGCAAACATATAATCAACAATACGATCCTTGTATTCGCTGCTGAGGTCGATCGCCTGGAAAGGAATGCCAAGATGTTGTGCTACGATCATGGCATCGTTACTGTCGTCCAGCCAGGGGCACTCGTTGCTGATGGTGACGGAGTCGTCATGCCAGTTTTTCATGAACATGCCGATCACTTCATACCCTTGCTCTTTTAATAAATAGGCTGTTACGCTCGAATCAACGCCTCCGGATAGGCCAACAACTACTCTTTTCACTTTTTTATGTTGTTCGTTAATGGTTATCTGTTAATCGCAAAATTAATACAAACACTATTGACTAATAACGATTAACTATTAACGCTTAGAGAAGGCAAATTTACTGCTAAAAGTTCAAAGGGAGTCGTTAATCGTTAATTGAAATACACGAAACAATTCTGACCGGAAAGGCTAATAACGATTAACGAATAACGATTAACCCTTAGCAGCTAAAAGTTCGTTGACGATCTGATTAAACCGTTCTTTAAACTGTTCGTAATAAATTCCTGTACCTGGTCCTTCAAAACCGGTGTGGATATATTTTACTTTTCCATCTTTCCCGATCATGATCGTGGTAGGGAAGCCCAACACTTTGTTCAGCATAGGCAGCGTCTTGGATGCTTTCTCGGTGTTGTCTACTCCGGCAATAACAAATTCATACGGGATTTTCATTTTATGAATAGTCTTCTTCACGCGCTCGCTCGCATAGGCGAAATCATCTTTACGTTCGTAGGCGAGGCCGAGGATTTCAACTCCACGCTCGTGGTTCTCTCTGTACCACGGCACCAGAAATTTTGTTTCATCCATACAGTTGGGGCACCACGTTCCGAAGATTTGAAGGATCAATACTTTGTTTTTAAATTTTTTATCCGATGGGCTCACGAGGTTGTGATTGAGGTCAGGAAATTTGAAATCAATTTTATCGTAACCCTCTTTTAAATACGTGAGTGATTCCGCATCGGGCAATTTTGCATTTTCATTTTTAATGCCTTTGAAGGATTCGTAAGTAAGTTTACCGGCATAATAATCGCCTTTCAGGGAGTCGCCCGATTTCGCAGCGATGAAGACGTAGGCGTGATTGCCATCAAAAGTGCTCAACATAAGTTTGTCATCTACTACATTTCCTTCAAGGTAACGGTAGTCGCCCGTTGGTGTAAGGAAGCTTCCGGAAAGATGATTACCATTTTGTTCGAATATTCCCACGGAAGGAATTATTTTTCCTTTTGGTGTTTTAAATTCGATTTGATATTTGCCAGAGAAGTCAATTGTTTTTTCTGAAGAATTTTTTGCGAAGCGATAATCATCGCCGAACGTTGCCCTGAAAGGTTGGTTCGCCTGAGGCGCATAATTTTTTACGAACGTTCCGGATAATTTATCGCCATCAATTTTAGCTCGAAGTTCTGCATCAAAAATATGCATGACCATTTTCACCGAATCTCCAAAGAGGGAAACTTCATCCAGCAAAATCTTTTCTTCACCATTGTGAATAGTGACGAGCAGACTGTCGTTTCTTTTGGTTACATCAAACGTGAAGGGCAAGTCGTGGCCCTGGCAATCAATCACGCCACGCCACGTGCCGGGTTTTAGTTCGGCAGTTTTTTCTTTACAAGACAACGTTACAATGGACAATAGAATCAGAACAATCAATCGGTGCATAAAGTCAATTTTCGGTATGGAACGCAAAAATGCAACAAATGATTCTATTTTCGTTGCTCGTTTTTCGTTAATCGTTGTTAGTTATTTGTTAAACGAACTGAGATTCAACTATTAACGAATAACTATTAACTTATAACGATGTTGAACGACCTGAAAGTCCTCGAACTTGCTTCCGTGCTGGCCGGCCCGAGTGTGGGGCAATTCTTTGCCGAGTTAGGTGCGGAGGTAATTAAAATAGAGAACCCCAAAATCGGTGGAGATGTTACACGAGGATGGAAAACTCCGGGCGAGCCCACCGATGATCGCTCTGCGTATTTCTGTTCGTGCAACTGGGGAAAAAAATCCGTAGCGCTGGATTTGACGATCAAAAAAGATTTAGAGATTGTGAAAAAATTAGCCGCGAAAAGTGACATTGTTATTGCCAGTTACAAACCGGGCGATGCAGAAAAGTTGGGAGTGTCTTACTTACAACTTAAAACTCTCAACCCTCAACTTATTTACGGACAAATCACTGGCTATGGTTCAGATGATGATCGTGTGGGGTATGATGCCGTCATTCAAGCGGAAGCCGGCTTCATGGCATTGAATGGTGAGCACGATGGACCGCCAACTAAAATGCCTGTGGCATTGATCGATGTATTAGCTGCGCATCAGTTGAAAGAAGGATTGCTGCTTGCATTATTAAAAAAAGAGAAAACAAAAGAAGGAAGCTTTGTAGAAGTGAGTTTGGTGCAGACTGCAGTTTCTTCTTTAGCAAACCAGGCGACCAACTGGCTGGTAGGAAAAAAATTACCAACACGGCAAGGCTCGGCTCACCCGAACATTGCACCTTATGGCGACTCGTTTGTAACGCAAGACAGCAAACGAATTTTGTTAGCTGTGGGCAGCGACAAGCAATTTGATGAGCTGGTAAAAATTTTAGGACTTGAAGCTGAGGACTTGAGAGATCGGTTTGTAAAAAACCACGAGCGTGTGGCACACCGCAAAGAGTTGAATAAAATCCTGGCAGAAAAAATCATGTCGATCAACTCCACTGTGTTCATTGAAAAATTACGTTCCAAAAAAATCCCTGCTGGCTTCATACAAAATTTGAAAGAAGTGTTTGAGTTACCACAAGCGATGGAGACGTTACTCAGTGGTGCCGGAGTGCAAGGTGTAAGAAACTACGTAGGAAAACATACCGGCAACTGGCAACCGGCAACTTCCTTACTGCCTCCGCCACATTTGGGTGAACATACGGAGGAGGTGGTGAATGAGCTTAGTTAGTCCATATCATATTGTTTTTATTTAACTTTGAATATGTAAACTGAATCGATATGGAATTGAACAATCACATAGAAATCAATGCTAAGGTAATGATGGGAAAACCCGTAATAAAAGGGACGCGCATTACCGTTGAGATCATATTGGAAAAACTTTCTCATGGCATGACGTTTTCAGATATTCTACAAGCTTACCCAACTTTAACTGAAGAGAAAATAAAAGCCGCCTTAGCGTATGCCGCTGAATCGCTGAAAGGCGATGCGATATACCCTATTGCGGTATGAATTTTCTTGCTGATGAGAGTGTAGATTTTCCTATCATTCTGCATTTAAGGGAAAGAGGTTATGATGTCCTTGCTGTTGCAGAAAAATTTCCTTCCAAGGACGATGAATACGTACTGGAAACGGCAAGCCAGGCAGATCGAATACTCTTAACTTCCGACAAAGATTTTGGTGAACTCGTGTACCGGCTCAAAAAGGTAAGTGCTGGTGTAATCTTATTGCGCGTTGAAGAGTTGTATCCCAACGAAAAAGCAGAATTGCTATTGAAAGTAATCGAAGAGAGAAGTGCCGAGCTTCCGAAATCTTTCACGGTGATTAAAAAAGAGATGGTCCGCATCAGAAGAATCTAATTTGTGAGTGGCGATTGTCAGGAAAAGGTTCCGACCGCTTATGCCAACAGTTAATCGGGGCTGGCTTGCTGCCTCCGCCACATTTGGGTGAGCATACGGAGGAGGTGGTGAAGAAGTTTTTGTAAACAGTTAACTTGCAAAACACTTATGGAAAATAATTTATGTAAACTTTGTGGTAAGGGAAAACCAGTAGATAGTCATATTATTCCCGGATTTATATTTAGGTGGTTGAAAAAATCTGGGACTGGCAGATTAAGAAGTATTGAGGATATTAATATACCAAAACAAGATGGGCGGGTTATTAAATTACTATGTTCTAATTGTGAAGGATTATTCAACACTGCAGAAACATATTTCGCAAATAATATATTTCAACCAGTTGTCCAGAGCAGTGTCGTAGAGTTTCAATATGATCATAGATTGAGGTATTTTTTGATTTCCCTTTTTTGGCGCACCATGAAGGACTATATAGACGTAGAAAAGACTTCTTGGTATAACTTTCTTTTGAATGCAGAAAAAGAATGGTCAGATTATTTACTAAATGGCAAACCGTTGCAAGGCTTCGATGAAATTCATATGATTGTCGGTGTGGACATTATTAAAGATGATGATAATTTTAGAATGTTCATGGCTCGAGCGGTTGATGCAGGAATACCTAATAGCGATGACGCTTGCCTATTTTACATTAAGTTACCGAGATTCATTATTCTAATGCCAATTAGTGGATTTGATTTAAATTTTTTTGAGAATAGCCGAATAGGAGAAAATGGTCTGTACAATATAAATAATGTATCAATCAAAGACCCAGCAATAGGTCAATATTTTATTGAAAGATCCCAAATGTTTGATCAAAGATTCAGTAGCATGTCTGAGAAACAAAAAAAATCAACACGGGATTTGACAAAAAAGAAAGAATCGGATCTCCTAGGAAATGATTTAGGGAGAATATCTCGGTATAAATCTTAAAATGCCTCTTAGGAAAACTATCAAACGCGAACTTGAAGTTGCCTTTTCAAAAAGTGCGCAGCCGATCTGGCTCAGAATTGTGAAATATATTTTGTTGGGAGGCTTGGTCTATTTTCTTTGGGGAACAAAATTACTTTGGATCATCTTGCTCAGCCTTTTTGTTGTTGGAACTTCCTTGCATTTTTGGTTCCGCTATAAAACCCACGGCTGGACAAAAAGCTATGGTATGTGGAAACATGAAAGTGACAAGAACCCGGAGAAGAAATAATTTTACCTTAATGAAATCCAAAAACGAAAACTATTTAGACAATCCCGTTTGGTATTCCTTGTCGCAGCATCACCAAAATTTTGCGGTCGACTATGGCAGTGTAAAATTCTATCACCCTGATTATTGTCCGTTTGGCGGTTTTGAAATAGGGAAGGACACTGCAAAGCATCTGGATGAATACGCTGCATTGATTGAGAATTTTTTCGTAGTGGGAGAAAAACCTGAGCACTCCAATCAACTAACACTGAAAAAGGAATTGATTTGCCTTCAAATGATAATTGATAGTCCGATTGATGCAGTAATCAATGAGCAAATCGTAAAACTTAACGATGAACACACCGATGCTTTGTTTCAATTGGTTAATTTAGTGCAGCCTGGCTATTTCAAAAAGAAAACTTCTTCAATGGGTGAGTATTTTGGAATATTTAAAAACAACGAACTGATTGCTGTGGGTGGCGAACGAATGCAGATGAATGACTTTGTAGAAGTGAGCGCTATCGTTACACATCCCAACCATACGGGGAAGGGCTATGCATCGCAATTGATTGCTCATGTGGTGAATACCATCTTCAATCAAAATAAATTACCGTATTTACATGTGGTGGAAACGAACCCTGCTGTAAAACTTTATGAAAAGTTAGGATTCAGTACAAGAAGAAAAATTAGTTTCTGGAATTTCGTGAGATAAGCTTGTTTACTTTTAGTTTGAGAAAAAATATCGATCATGACCAAACCACCAAAAATAACAGGTACTAGATATGTGCTGGCTGTAAAGAGTCTGTTTAAATCAGCAGACTATTACGAAAAGCAACTTGGCTTTAAAACATTATGGTTTGGCGATAGTTGGCATTTTCTGGGGCGTGATAAATTTGTTGTCATGCTCGGTGAGTGCGCGGATGAACCTTCCGCTTTTGAAACCGGCGATCATGCCTACTTTGCATACGTTGATGTGGAAAATATCGATGAGCT